>JGI1201J43222_100017_pt1 | contig 117478 bp, 126 predicted proteins | sample MastesBC008_FD_43222 | JGI IMG/M metagenome (IMG submission 43222) | reverse complement strand
GCGGGGGAGGAGTGCCCCCCTCCGCATCTCCGGCGCTGCGGAAGGACAAAGCGAATGCACTGCATTCGCCCTGAAGCAGGCCCAAGCGCAAGCGCAGGGCGCCGGAGCCTCCCCCGGCTGGCTCCGCAGACAAACCGCACGAGACCCCGGCATCCGCTGGGGACACGGGGGCGGGGTAAGGCCGGGTGGGCCCGGCAAAGCGAAACCAGACGAGACCCCATCGCCTGCCACCAAGACACACAAAAAAGGCCGGCAGGGCTGCCGGCCTTCTGATCTCGAATGTGCCAGGCGGGGCCTAGCTGAAATTCTTGAAGATGTCGTCAGCGGACACGTCGCCGTCTCCGGACTCTGCCGGGGCGTCGTCTGCATCATAGGCGCTGGCATCATCCTGGGCCGGGGCAAGGCCGGGGCCCTCGAATTTTTCGGCCTTTTCGGCTTCCAGCTTGCGGCGCTTGTCGGCCGATTTCGCGATCACCTCGTCCAGTTCGATCTGGGTGCACAGGCCCAGCGTCACCGGGTCGACCGGGCGGATATTGGCCGAGTTCCAGTGGCTCTTGTCGCGCACATTGTTGATCGTCGACTTGGTCGTGCCGATCAGTTTGGAAATCTGCGCATCGGAGACTTCCGGGTGGTTGCGGATGAACCAGGCCACGGCATCCGGCTTGTCCTGGCGGCGGATGACCGGCGTGTAGCGGCTGCCCTTGCGCTTGGGCTGCGGAATGTGGGCGATCTTGGACTCGGCCTTTTTCAGCTTGTAGTCCTCGTTCTCCTCTCCGCGGCGGATTTCCTCGCGGGACAGCATGCCGCCCGCAATCGGGTCGACGCCGCGCATGTTCTCGGCAACATCACCATCGGCGATGCCTTTGACTTCCAGATAGTGCAGGCCGCAGAACTCCGCGATCTGGTTGAAGGTGAGGCTGGTATTGTCGAGCAGCCAGACGGCGGTCGCCTTCGGCATCAGAATATCGGACATGGGGGAACTCCCTGAATGAACTGGCCGCCAGAAATGCAGCCGCCCGACACATCGTGCCGGGCGGTCGGGTTCGGACGTGCCTTAAACCTTGGCCCCCTTATAGGGTCATGTCCGGCAAATTGAAAGCCGCGCGGTTCACCAGACCAGCACAATCTTGCCGGAATGGCCGCCCTTGGCCATCAGGGCCTGCGCGGCTTCGGCCTCGGCGACCGGAAAGGCCTGTTCCAGAACGGGGCGGATCTTGCCGGAGACGACATGGGGCCAGAAATCCCGCTCGACCGCGTCGCGGATGCGGCGTTTCTCCGCCACGGGCCGGGCCCGCAGCGTGGTGGCGGCCAGCGTCAGGCGCTTCATCAGGACGGGGGCAAAATTCACCTCGGCCGTGAAGCCGTTCATGTAGGCAATGTTGACAATCCGGCCGTCGGGCCGGGAAACGGAGATGTTCTTCTGGATATAGTCACCCCCCACCATGTCCAGCGTGACATCGACCCCGCCGGCCTCCTTGACGACGGTCTCGAAATCCTCGGTCTTGTAGTTGATGGCCTGGTCCGCGCCCAGCTCTCGCGCCAGGGCGCATTTTTCCTCGGATCCGGCCGTGGCATGGATCTTCGACGCGCCAGCCAGCTTCACCATCTGCAGCGCCATCACGCCAATGCCGCTCGTGCCGCCATGACAGAGAAAGGCCTCGCCCGATTTGAAGCCGACCCGATCGAAGACATTGGCCCAGACCGTCATCAGGGCTTCGGGGAAACAGGCTGCATTCACCATGTCCATGCCGTCCGGCACGGGGAACAGCGAGCCTTCATCCACCGCGGCATATTCGGCATAGCCGCCGCCCGCGAGCAGGGCCGCGACGCGGTCTCCGGTCTGGAACCGGCTGACGCCCTCGCCGGTCTCGACGATCGTGCCGGAGATTTCCAGCCCCATGATGGGGGAGGCGCCCGGCGGGGGCGGATAGGCCCCGCGGCGCTGCACGAGATCGGCCCGGTTGAGGCCGGACGCGGCCACTTTCACCAGCACTTCGCCGGGTTTCAGCCCCGGCCGGGCGACCTCGCCAAGTTGGAGCGGCTGGCCGTCTTCGGCGATCACCGCCTGCATCGTGTCATTCGCCATGGGTCGTGTGTTTCCTTCCTGAATCGAGAGTCGCATCGCATTCGCGTTTCTGCTTTGATAGGGCCTGTAGCACGAATTGGAGGGCGTGCCCCATGGCCGCATTCGATGAAGAGCCGATCCTCGTCAACACACCGCAAACGCTGGAGCAGATGTCGGTGCAGGAATTGCATGACCGGATCGAGACGCTCAAGGCCGGGATAGCGGCCTGCGAAGCAGAGATCGAAAAGAAGAAGGCGCAGAAATCTGCAGCCGATGCCCTGTTCGGGGGCGACAATTAAGTGGCCGGAAAGGCTGGGTTGATAAAGTCCGAATTCCCGGCCAGCGCACAGAGGTAGGTTTCATGGCGGCAGACACGTCCCCAGGCGATCAGGGCGACTCCCAGGAGGGGTTCACCGGCGGCAAGCTTTTTGACACGGTTTTCGCGCGCGGCATGGCCCTTGTCGAGGAGACGGCCTCCTATCTGGATGGCCCGGGCCGCGAGGCGGCAAAGACGCTGCCGCGCGAAGCGGGCCTGACCTATTCGGCCTGGAGCATGGAACTGACCACGCGCCTGATGCAGGCAGCCAGCTGGCTGGTGATGCAGAAGGCGGTGCGCGATGGCGAAATGCGTCGCGAGGATGCGGCCGCCCGCAAATACCGGATCCATCGCGAAGAACCGCCTCTGGACGCCGCTGCCCAGCAGGGGCTCGGTCTGCCTCAGCGTTTCCTCGACCTGGTGACGCGCGCCGAAGCGCTGTTCGAGCAGATTTGCCGACTGGATGATGCGCTGTATGGCGACACGCACATGACGGCCGCCTCAAATCCGGTGATCGAGCAGATCAGCCAGTTGCAGCGCGCTGCCGAAACCGGCGCCTTTGATCCACTGATGGTGTGGACCCGCGCCAAGTAAGCGAATGATCAGGCCTCTTCGGCCCGGTCATAGGATGCGCCGATCAATTGGCCGCCAGAGCCCGGCGCCACGCCTTTCAGACGAAACACTTTCGGGCGACGATACAGCAGTTTCAGCGGGGTCAGACGCACCAGTCGGGACAGGCCGAGCGGCAGGATCAGGCCCAGCAATGCCAGGGCGAGCGCCGTCAGGCCGGGCTCCGGCGACAGGCCGGACAGGCCCAGAAGCATCTGGCCGAACAGCAAGGCAGGCAGATAGGCAAGATAGATGGCCAAATGGTCCCGTCCCGCCTGCTGGAACAGCTGGCCACGCCCGGACCGGGACAGAAGCACGCCAAGGGCGATCATCGCGAACGCGCCGGATAATCCCATGACAAGGCTGATCACGGGTAGGGCGGCGGTGCCCTGCGCCACCAGCACGGTGTTGATCGCGGCCCAGATGACGAGTGCCGCCGGAACATCGGCGAACCCCTTGGACAGGCGCTCGGCATACTGGCGCAGGGTGGTCGCGCCGCTGCATCCCGCGAGGAAGAAGATGAAATATTGTGCGGTCGCATCGACCGGTATCCAGCCTGTCTGGATCAGGCCTGCGGAATGCAGGATCTGCGCGCCGGCGGCCATGGCCAGCACCTTTCCGGGGGCGACCAGCCGGACCAGCCAGGTGATCAGGGCAAACAGCGCCAATTGTGGCAGCACCCACAGCCCGGCGGAGGGCTGGACGAGACCTGAAGCGAGTCGGCCTACAAGGCCGGCCGTGCCCGAATCCTGAGTGAATGCCATGGCGGTCAGCGCATGCAAGCCCATCCAGGCCAGGTAGAAATAGATGAATCTGAGCACTTTCCGGTCAAAAAAGGCTGATTTCGATCCATACAGCGTGCGAGGCAGGAACAGGCCGGCAATCAGGAACAGGGTCGGCAGGGCGAACGGCGTGACCCATTGCGCTGTGAAGCTCATCCAGCTCTCGATCCCCGTGGTGCGGGTGTGCAGCCCGACAGCTTCTGCAATGACGAACAGGACAAGGCACAGCCCCGTCGTGAGATTGACCCAGTTGTTTTGTGTGCCCGTCATGCGGCGTTCCCCGGCTTTTGGGGAATTCCGCTGCAATTACCGCGCCAAAGGGCGATCAGCTGGCGCTGTAGACTTTCAGGAAATGGGCCGCCTGGGCGCTGCAGAAGCCTTCCCGGACGGGCGCGCGCATCACCAGGATGCGATGCCAGAGTGGCCCGAGCATTTCCTCGATGGCCTCGTCGAGGTCGAAATCGCGTCGAATCACGCGCTTTCCAGCCAATTCCGCGAGCAACATGCGCATCGGCATGCGGATGTCGCGATTCATCCAGGCTCGCCACAGCTCGCCGGCATCCTTGTCATCGGCGGCGGCTGCCAGCGCGACGCGCAATACGGCGTGACCGGCGCCGGTGCGGGCTGCGGCCTCCAGCGGTACGATCAGCGTGGTGATACGCTCCTGCGGGTCACGGCCGCCATCCGGACTGTCGGGGATCAGGGCAAGCGCCGCATCGACACACATGGCGCCAATCGAGGGCCACCATTTGTAGATGGTCTGCTTGGAGGCGCTGGCCCGTTTGGCCACGGCGTCGACGCTGAAGCCACGCCAGCCGCTTTCCGCCATTTCGACCCGCGTTGCATCCAGAATGGCCGCCTTGGAGGCTTCGCTCCGGGTCGGTCCCTTCCGGGAAGACTTCCGGGTCTCCGAGGGCGTGGGCATGGACGTCTCCAGGTCAGTGTGGCCGAAGGCAATCCCTACAGGGTTTGCAGGACGAACATAAGGGCGAAGAGGTAAACAAACTCCCGTTTTCGGCTTGCCGCCCGCACATTTTGCACTAGTCAGTCCTGCAGAGAAACATGGAGAGACCTAGATGAGATCAGTCGAGGAATTGCTGGAAGGCTATCGCCGGTTCCGGCGCGGGACCTATGCCGAGCAGGCCGCGCTGTATCGCGAACTGGGCGAGGGGCAGAGCCCGAGCTTCATGATGATTGCCTGCGCCGACAGCCGGGCCGACCCGTCAGACATCTTCAACGCCGCACCGGGCCAGCTGTTCGTGGTGCGCAACGTGGCCAATCTCGTACCGCCCTACCAGCCGGATGGCGGCCTGCACGGCGTCAGTGCGGCGCTGGAATATGCGGTGAATGTGCTGAAGGTCGAGCACGTGGTCGTCATGGGCCATGGAGGCTGTGGTGGTGTGGCCGCTTCACTTGCGGGCGAAGGGACTCCGGAAATCGGCGAATTCGTCACGCCCTGGGTCCGGCTCCTGAAGGATGCGCGGGATCGCGTGGTCGACAGTGGTTCGGTCAATCCGCAATTCGCGCTGGAGCTGGAAGGGATCGAATCTTCGCTGCAAAACCTGATGTCTTTCCCGTTCGTGAAGCGGGCCGTCGAGGCAGGCGAGCTTGAATTGCACGGCGCCTGGTTCGCCATCAAGCATGGTGAACTGCACTGGCGAAATGCGAAAACGGGCCGATTCGAGGTCATTCAGCCCTGATTCGCTGTTTTTAGCGGCTCGTCGTCATGATGGCCGCAAATACGGCAGAGATCAGCATGGCCGCCGCGGCGAGTCGGTTGAACCAGCGGGTGAAAACGGGACTCTGGAAGCGGCGGTTCATGGCATCGGCCAGCCAGGCGTAGAAGCTGAGCCCCAGCATTTCGGTGACCGTCACGGTGGCCATGATGAGCAGGGCCTGCTGGACGAGGGGCCGGGCCGGATCGAAATAGCCGGGCAGCAAGAGGCCGAAAAAGACCAGCGCATTCGGGTTGAGCAATTGCAGGCCGATGCCGCGTCCGAACAGGTTTGCCCGGGCCGGGGCCTGGTCGGGGCGCGCCCGGGGGCGGTGCGGATCAGCCGTTGCCATCGTCCAGGCCAGCCAGCCTATGAAACAGATGCCAGCACTCTTCAGCCCCAACAGCACAAGCGGGGCCTGCGCCGCGAAGGCGGCGATGCCGGTTGCGGCCAGTGTGATCCAGACGAGGTTGGCGGCCGACACACCCAGGGCAGGGATCAGCGCGGTTGGGGCGCCGTAGCGCAGCGATGCGCTCATCACCATCATCACTGCCGGGCCGGGGGTCAGGCCACCGGCAAGGAACAGGGCCATCAGGGCCAGCCAGACCGACAGATCCATTCAGCGCAGCTCCAGCGCTGACAGGGGAATGCGAGTCAATTCCACGTCTTCCTTGTTGGCAGTGTAGGCGATGTACAGATGGCCGTTTGCCACAACACTCTTGGGATAGTGATAGCCGGGACGCTTGTAGAGCCCGGCCTGACGAAGCGGCTGGAGATCCGCCTCGCCGCGCAGCAGATGGCTGCGGTCAAACACCACACCATCCCGTGACAGGGAAAGGGCAAGCGGAATGCGTGTCTTTCCCGCATTCGGGCTGTGCACGAGATAGGCGGTCCCATCCGGCAGGTTGCCCGCACTTTGCTTGGTACGCGCATCCGGCATGACCGTCAGCGCGGGCCGGGACCAGGATTCCCCCCGATCGCAACTCTCCGAGGCGAGTTGACGAAAGCTCGAGGCCTGATCCCGAAACACCATGACAAGGCATTCGCCCCGCGCGAACAGGCTCGGCTCCAGTTCTCGGCTCATGGGCGGATCGGCTGGCAGGTTCTCGAACGCTCCCGGAAGCCATCCGGTGAGGCCCAGCGTGTCGTCGGTATAATGCGGGTGCACGCGAATGCCTGGCCGAAGGTGAAAGGCCGTGTGCAGGCGTCCATCATGGAAATGCGGGTCCTGCTCGATCACACCGTTCACCGGTGTTCCATCCGCAGAGCGCACGGGCTGCGGATCGGTCCAGGTCTCACCGTCCCGGCTCAGCCGGTATTCCGTATAACCGCCCGTCCGAGTGCGAAACCCCTCCGGCCAGACATTGATGTAGGCCACCAGCGTCTCTCCATCAGTCCACCATCCGCCGCTTGAGCGCATCTCCGCATCGCCGGACGGCCGGGTGAGGGCGCGTGGCCTGGTCCAGCTGTCGCCATTGTCCGCGCTGACGGCATACGCCACCCAAGTGTCTGGGGCATCCTCATCGCGCGCCGAACTCTGCCACTGGACAAACAGGCGCCCCTTGAAGGCGATCGGCACAGCGCCATTGCTGAACTGGTCCGTTCCGGGAGCAGGCTGGAATACAGTTACGGTCCGGGCGGCCTCAAGCCTTGGCAGGCCGAGATCAGGCGCGGTCGGATCAAACAGATCGGCCGCCGGTGCTGGAAGCGCCGACGGCCGGTCAGGGATTTGCAAACAGGCGAAGAGTGACAGGGTCAGGCAGAGTGCGAATAGCCGTTGCAGCACATGCATTCCGCCCGGTCGATCAGGCGCCTTCTTCCTGGCCGCGCTTCACGGCGGCTTCGATCAGTTCGCGGGCCTTTTCGATGCCATACCAGCCCTCGATCCGCGTCCACTTGCCTTTTTCGAGGTCCTTGTAGTGCTCGAAGAAGTGCGCTGTCTTGTCGATCAGCGTCTGCGGCAGGTCATGATAGGTGGCGATCTTGTCGTAATATGAGGTCAACTTGTTGTGCGGCACGGCAAGGATCTTCTCGTCCGGTCCCTTGTCGTCGGTCATCATCAGCACGCCAACCGGGCGGGCGCGGACGACCGAGCCCGGAACCAGCGGGCGGTTGCCGACCACCATCACGTCAATCGGGTCGCCATCAAGGCTGAGCGTGTGGGGCACGAAGCCGTAATTACAGGGATAGCGCATCTCGGTGTAGAGATAGCGGTCCACGAACATCGCGCCGGAATCCTTGTCGATCTCATACTTGATCGGATCACCGCCGAGCGGGACTTCGATCAGGACATTGATGTCGTCTGGCGGGTTGTTGCCGGTTTTGATTTTGGAAAGGTCCATAAGACGGCTCGCATCTGGCTGGGAGGTTTAAAAACGGTGTCGGCTGGCGATGACGCCTCAAACCGATTGCGTCAAGTGCGGCAGTGACGCGAGACAGTTAATGCAGCTTTCATGCCCGGCCGCTTCCCGCCCGTGCGAATGACGCTACACTGCGCGGCAGGAGGATACAGAATGCACGCAACGCTCATCATTTGTAGTGCGGCCTTGGTCGTATTGACCCTGCTGCTCGGCTTCTGGACATCGGTCACACGCGGCCGCACGAAAATCATTGCCTATGGCGCAGCGAAGGATCCTGCTGGCCCGATGCTGAAGGCCGAACGGGCACACGGAAATGCCGCCGAATATGCGGCGCTACTGGTCGGCCTGTTCGTGCTGACGGGATTTGCCTATGCAGGCCGGGATCTGGGCCTTACGGTCACGGTTCTTGTCGTCGCCATTACAGCGTCGCGCTTTCTGCATGCGCTCGGATTTCTGACATGCAAGACGCTGGAGACGCCGCATCCCCTGAAGATGCTGGGCGCGGTCATCACCTATTTCGGCGGCACCGCGCTGGCGGTGATGGTCATGTTGAAAGTGCTCTGAGGACGTTCAGACCCGTTTCAGGGCGTAGTTGAAACTGATCGAAACGCGGGGCTCCTCGCTCATATTGGCTGGCACTTCGTGGCGCAGCCAGCTTTCCCACATGATGGCCTGACCGGCCTCGGGTGCCAGATAGACAAAGCGCTGCCGGTCTTCCGGCACATCATCGCGCAATTGCGGCGCTGCCATCATGCGAGAGAGGCGGGGATCCTCGAGCTTGAGCCGTGCGGCGCCGTCCGGAATCGAGACATAAAAGGTGCCGGAAATCACGCTGCCGGGATGGATATGGTTCGAGTGTCCGAAACCGGGTTCGAGAATGTTCACCCAGATTGCATCCAGTTGCAGGGTCAGGTCCTGCATGTCCCAGAGCAGGTCTGCGGCAAACGCTTCGGCCATCGGGTCCAGAAGGGCCTTCAGTTCGGTGAATTCGGGAAACCGCTCCGGCAGGTCATCCAGCGAGGCATAGGACGTGTAGCCGCCATAACCCTCACCCGCACACCAGGCATTGCCGGCGTCATCGTCTTCCGCCAGCACCCAGCAGACATGTTCCAGCCGTTCAGCCAGGTCGACAGGGCCGAGGAACTCGCTGCGAATGAGGGTTGGAAACAGGGATCGTGTGGTCATGTCGCGCACCTTTAGGCGCCGCAGGGGCCAAAAGAAAGAGCCCGCCACCCCGGAAAGGACAGCGGGCTCTGTCTCGATTGTACCTCGACTATTCGGCAGGCTTCACGAATTTCAGCGTCATCCGGTCGCTTTCGCCGATGGCCGAATAGGCTTCGGCGTCAAACCCGTCGGGCGTGTTGCCTTCCCGGTCGGATGTGGCGCTGACCGGCGGCAAGGTCCACACGCCGAACGGGTGATCGGCCGTGTCGGCGGGATTGGCGTTGATCTCGCTTGCCTCGACGAACTCGAACCCGGCGGCTTCAGCGAGCGATTTGACATAGTCCTCGTGGACATAGCCGGAGGCTCCGGTCGGATCCTGCGTGTCGGTCGAGGGCAGGCGGTGTTCGACAACGCCCAGCACGCCGCCCGGCTTCAGGGCCGCATAGGCGTCAGTGAAGAATTTATCGGTGTAGCCGCCGCCCATCCAGTTGTGCAAATTGCGGAAGGTCAGCACGACATCCGCCGTGCCGGCCTCTGTCAGCGGGCCGCTTTCAGCGGAGAAGGCGCTGTATTCAATCGTACCGAATTTCGGGTCTTCATAATTTGCCTGGAATTCTGCGAGGCGGTCCGCGATTCGGGCGCGGCGATCTTCGTCGCCCACATTCGGGTCGAAATAGGCCGCGACCAGCGTGCCGTTCCCGCTGGCAAGGTATGGCGCGAGAATATTCGTGTACCAGCCGCCGCCCGGCCACAATTCCACGACCTTGTCGTCAGCCTCGGCGCCGAAGAATTCCAGCGTTGCCTTCGGATTGCGCCAGGCGTCGCGGGCCTTTTCGGCCTCGCTGCGATGCGCGCCGGCAATGGCTGCGTCCAGGAGCGAGGTCTCGGCAACGGCCGTCTCGACCGGCGGGTCGGCCGGGGCTGGCGCGTCCGTGGCTGGGGCATCCGGCTGGCCGCACGCTGCAAGCACGAAGGCGGACAGGGCAAATATCGGGGTCAGGCGCTTCATCGGGGTCTCCTTGGCTGGCCTCTTGAACCTCTCTCTACGCTACCCACATACACTGTGTCACGGTGCCGACAATCGGGCCGTGACCGGTTTCCGTGCCAACGCCGAATTCGGGTTGGACCGTCACAGGAGCCGAACATCCATCCGGGCGCTCCCCGAAAGGGTGGCCCGCAGTTGCTTGACCTAGAGGACTGAACCCATGAGCAATATCGACCTTACCCCCCTTTACCGCACAGTTGTCGGCTTTGACCGGCTCGCCAGCATGATCGATCAGGCATCCCGCCTCGACGGCTCGCAGGGCTATCCGCCCTACAATATCGAACGCGTTGACGACAATGCCTTTGCCATCGAGATCGCGGTCGCCGGGTTTACCGAAGATGATCTCGACATTGAGACCAAGGAAGGCTTGCTGACCGTGGCGGGCAAGCGCGGCGAGAGCGAAGACGGCGAAGGCCGCAATTATCTCCATCGCGGCATTGCCCAGCGCAGCTTCATCCGCCGCTACCAGCTGGCAGATCATGTCATCGTGACCGGTGCGAACCTGCAGCACGGTGTGCTCCGGATCGACCTGGTCCGTGAACTGCCGGAGGAAAAGAAGCCTCGCAAGATCGAGATCGGGGCTCCGGCAAAGACCGAACCGAAACTGATCGGCAAGAAATCCGCGACCAACGCCGCCTAAAACCGGCGAGGGCTGAAAACAGGAACGGCGCGCCCCGCAGGGCGCGCCGTTTTCTGTTCTGGGAAGCGGGCCGTGCCCTATCCGAAGAACTTGTTGCAGCCGGCATCCTTCAGGAAGGATTTCAGCGCTTCGTCCTCCAGCGCCCCGCCGACGGCCTTGCGAACGGAGTCATAGGCGCGGGCGGCATAGGTCTGGGTGCTCTGCTCGAACGTGCCGCCTTCAACGGTCGCCGAAACGTCACGGTCACCGCGCTCGGCTGCCTTTGAATTGGCCTTGGCCCAGACCAGATAGGTCCTGGACAGCTCTTCGGCGAAGAGCTGAATGAGCGTGGGGGCGAGGTCTGCCAGCGACGCGAACGGCGCGCCGGGCTTGGGATCCTGCATGTTCTCGACCCAGGCGACGACGAAAGGCGCGTGTTCGGCCAGCCAGGTTGCGGGGCTCTTGTCCATCAGCAATTGCTGATACTGGGCGGCCATCGCGAAATCCGCCGCGGACGGACATCCGCCGAACATGTAGAGATGTTCCTTGAGGTGGGCATCGAGAAGTTTGGAGACCCGCTCGAAGGAAGCCTTCAGGATGTCCGCATTGCCGGCCTGGGCACCAACCAGTTTCAGGCGGTCGGCCATGCGGTCCGCAATCTGGTCGCGGGCCTTCTTGTAGGCGCGGGGACGCTTGCCGCCATAGAGCTGCGTCAGCACGCGCAGTGCAGCGTCCTCGCGATCGGGTTTCTGGCCCCAGCGCTCGAGAAACATGATCTTGTTCAGCCACTCGTCGGCATAGTCTTCCAGAATAAGGGCCAGCATGGATGTGGCGACATCATCCGGCACGGCGGAGGGCTCTGGATGATCAGCCTCGAGACCGGCAAGGATGGCAGTGGAATCCTGGCTGGCGGGGCGTTCTGGAGAGATCAGCAGCGGGACCGTCGCAACTTGCGCCAGGGCCTGGAATTCCTCCTCGTTCTCGCGTGTGCGGGAAATCCAGTCGAAGTCGACATTCTTGTAGCGCAGGAACGATCGCACTTTCTGGGAGTAGGGGGACGTATCGGCGCCAAAGAGGCGATAATCGGACATGGGCATGCGGCCTTTATGGTGTTTCGTCCCGTCTGTAGGCATTTCAGCCCGCACTGCCAAGGAGCGTTTGCCGCAGCGGGTGATAATGGGTATGCGCTCGGGCAGGACGTTTGACAGCGAAAGGAACAGCAGATGCGGATCATGCATGTGATGGCGGGCGCACAGGAAGGCGGCGCGGAGAACATCATGCTGGAGTCCGTTCTGGCGCTGGCGGAGGCTGGTCTGACCCAGCATGTGGTGACCCGGCCGGACAATCAGTTTCGCGTGCAGAAATTCCGGGAGGCCGGTATCGGCGTCGATCTGGCTGCCTTCAACAATACCTGGCCCTTTCCCACCCGCCGCGTGATCGGCGACGCCATCAAGGTGTTCAAGCCGGATGTCATCGAATACTGGATGGGCCGGGCCGGGCAATATGCTCCGAAAGAGTACCGCAACCGGTCGATTGGCTGGTATGGCGGCTACTACAAGCTGGCGCGCTTCACGAATTGCGAATGGCATGTCGGCCTGACCATCGACTTGCTGCGCCATATTCGCGAACAGGGCGTGCCCGAAGACCGTTCCGCCATCATTCATACCTATGCCGATTTTGACGGCGCTGATCCGGCGAGCCGGGCCGCGCTCGATACGCCGGAAGATGCGCCGGTGGCGCTCGCACTGGCCCGCCTGCACGAGAAGAAGGGCCTCGACACGCTGCTCGATGCGACGGCAAAGGTGCCAGGCCTGTATGTCTGGATCGCTGGCGATGGCCCGATCGAGGAGGAACTCAAGGCGCAATGCACGAAGCTGGGTCTGGATGACCGGGTTCGCTTCCTCGGCTGGCGGAATGATCGGGGCGCGCTTCTCGCCGCCTGCGATGTGGTGGCGTTCCCGTCCCGCTATGAGCCGTTCGGCACGGTGACGGTGGATGCGTGGGCTGCATCGCGCCCGCTGGTGGCAGCCGATGCCGTGGGGCCTGCCGCCTATGTGAAGAATGAAGTGAACGGGCTGCTGATCCCGAAAAATGATGTCGATGCTCTGGCAACGGCGCTTGGCCGCGTGATTTCAGACAAGGCGCTGGCAGCCAAGCTCGTCGCTGGCGGACGCGAATCCTATGAGCAGCAATTCACCAAGGCTGCGTTCCAGCGCGATTCCGTGGCGTTCTACGAGAAAATCATCTCCCATGCCGGGCCATTTGGCGGCTAGGTCACGGACCGGAAGAATTTGCGGTAGAGGCGCTGGGCGTCACGCCGACCGAGGCCGAGCTGGACATGAATGCCTGCATCCCGCAGCGCGCGAATGCCGCCATTGGCCACGGGGTGCGGATCCTCGATCGCGCACACGACCCGGGAAACACCGGCCTCGCGCAGTTTGAGCGAGCAAGACTTGCCGCCCTTCGAGCGTTCCCGGCAGGGTTCCAGTGTGACATAGGCGGTGCCGCCGCGTGCCCTGTCGCCCGCTTCATCCAGGGCAATCTCCTCGGCATGGGGGCGCCCGCCAAGACCGGTCACCCCAGCCCCGACAATATGGCCGTCCCGGTCGACCAGGATGCAGCCGACGGATGGATTGGCGCCGGTCAGGCCGTGATTGAGTCGTGCGAGCGCAAGGGCCCGCCCCATCATGCGCCGGTCGCGCCGCCGGGACGGGCGCAGGCTCATGGCAGTTCGGGCAATGGCTTGCCGCGCTCTGTATCCAGATAGCGCACCGAAATGGGCTTCAGGCTGTCGTCCAGTTCAATCAGAAGCGGGTTTCCGGTCGGGATCTCGATCCCGGTAATGGATTCATCCGGCACCTGGAACAGGTGTTTCACCAGGGCGCGCAGGGAATTGCCATGGGCTGCAATGACGGTGTCCGTGCCGGATTTCAGCACTGGGGCAATCGTCTCTTCCCAATAAGGCAGCACACGCTCCAGCGTCAGCTTCAGGCTTTCGGTGTTCGGAATGTCGATGCCCTTGTAGCGCGGGTCGCTGGCCAGATCGAATTCGCTGCCGGCTTCCAGTGGCGGTGGCGGGATATCATAGGAACGACGCCAGATATGCACTTGTTCGTCGCCATGCTTGGCGGCGGTCTCGGCCTTGTCGAGCCCGGTCAGGCCACCATAGTGGCGCTCATTGAGGCGCCAGTGCTTGGTCACCGGCAGCCAGACCCGCCCCATTTCCGTCAGGGCCAGCCAGAGGGTACGGATGGCGCGCGTCTGGACACTGGTGAAGGCGGCGCGGAAGTCGGCGTCGGTGGCTTTGAGCAACTCGCCGGATTTCTTTGCCTCGGCTTCGCCCTTTTCGGTCAGGTCGGCATCCCACCAACCCGTGAAGCGGTTCTGCAGATTCCATTCGGACTGGCCGTGCCGGACAAGCGCTAGTGTGGGCATGAATACTTCCTTCTCAACAGTTCCGGGCCCTTTTCAGGGCAAATCCGTTCCGTTTCAAGCATCCATCACGCGGATCAGCTCGGAAAAGGCCAATGCGACGTGGTAGCCGGTCGAGGCCGGCATGGTGGCAGAAACTATATGGCCATCGCCGTCATATTGCTCGATCCATCCGCCCTCCGGCGTCAGGTGTTCGTCCATCAGCACATCGAAGCTGCGGCAGGCGGCGGCTGCAATCGCTTCGTCTCCGGTCATTTCCAGCATGACAAGATGTGCCTTCAAGGCTTCGGACTGGGACCAGCTGCGCCGTCCGGCATCATGCGACAGGCCTTCCCGCGTGGTTTCTAGCAGCGCGCGACCATCCGCATCCAGCGTGCCGGACGCATATGTGTAAAGCCGCCCCGCAATGGGGGCGACGGCTTCGCCGGCTGCGCGGGCATAGGCATCCAGAAGCCAGACCCATTCAAACTGGTGACCGGGTTCGACAATGCGCGCCGCATCCCCCGTGCCTTCACTCCAGTCCGGCGCGAAGAACTCGCCGAGCAGGCCGCCGGGGCCGGCCGTGAAACGTTCGTGGAACAGGGCGACCAGTTCGCCCGCGCGCGAAAGATGCCCGCCTTCCGGGTCAACCCTGTGCAGGGCGAGGCACGCCTCCAGAAGATGCATGTGCGGGTTCTGGCTGCGCCGGTCCGGCACGGGCAGAACTTCCGCATACCCTCCATTTGTGAGGTCTTTCATCCGTCGGTCGAGGGCGTCCAGCAGGGCGCGTGCCGATGCGATCGGGCCGCTGCCATCCTCCATCGCCTCACTGGACACTGCGAGGGCGTAGAGGGTGAAGGCCAGATCGTAGAGATCCGGCGTGTCATCGGCAAGGCCGCTGCCATCGGTGTGCAGGGTGCGACCGGTCAGGCCATCCGCGCGCCGCGCTGCACCGCTCAGGGTGCGCACGCCATGTTCCACAAGATCGCGGGCGAGGTCCGGTTTCCAGCCAAGCAGCAGGGCTTGTGCGAAAACAAAGGTCTGGCGCGCCTGAACGCGTACCCGGGTCGTGTCCTCGCCGAGCGGCGCATGGTCCAGTGACAGGGCTTCGCGAAACAGGCCAGCCTCGCCGACTCCGCGTTCGCTCCAGAGAGGGAAACAGGCTTCAAACAGCCAGTGCCGAGCCTCCTTGGCTCGCCGCCGCAATGCCGATGTCGACATGGAACTCGCCCCCGTTAATTTCATGCAAGACGGCTTCTGCGGCTCGCCAAACCGCTCGGCTTCCTGCTAACAGGAGTGCCAGTGCTTGGCTAGCGGCTGCCGACGCCGAACTGTGAAAGAGTTCCTCCACCGATGAGAGACCGGATTTTCTTCCCCCTGGCCATCTTGCTCGCGGTGGGCATGGTGCTGCTTGCCGTCTGGCCGGCTTTCGGGCGGTTGCCGGACGGCGCAGTCACCGGCGATGGCGCCAATTACGACCGGATTGTCGTGGAAGGGGCCTTCCTCAACAAGATTCTGGCCGGAGGTGACGTCACCACAGAACTCGTCCGCGACGGCGAGGGCGATTTCCTGCTCTATATCGAGGCGCAGGAAGGCCTGCTCGGGCCGGATCCGGAAGAAGGCCCGCATTTCCGTCTGGCCAGCGATCTGGAAGTCCAGTTCTCGGCGCGTCGCATCCGGTGCACGATCCGCATGCGGCCCGCAGACCAGCGCGGGGCCATGCAGGCAAATGCAATTTATTCCGTCGGCCGGGAAGGCGATTCCGGCTGGCAGACCTTCGACCTGTCCCCCGAATTCCAGGATTTCTCGTTCGAATATGACGTGCCCCGGCATATCGGGGATCAGGCCTTCGATTATTTCGCAGTGCGCCCCGTCGTGCCGGAAAAATCGCGCGCCCTTCTGATCGAACGCATCACCTTCGAGCGGATCGGCTAGCTCGTCGCAGAGCGTGCGGTTCGGCGCGGCAAATCATGCCGGACTGATTGCAAGGACTGGAAATCTGTTTCAAGAGTTACAGTTCTCGTCCTGTTGATCGACCGCCTCTGGAGACAATATGCGCAAATATCTGGCCCCGCTCGGCTTTCTGGCCCTGGCCGCCTGTGGAACCCAAACCCCCGTGGAGACCCCCTTGGCAGACACGATTCCCTCATCGCAAGCATCCGATGCCGCCGCTCAGGATCCGTATCTCTGGCTCGAGGATGTGGAAGGTGACGCCGCGCTGACCTGGGTTCGGGCCCAGAATGAGCGGTCGCTGGCCGAATTGCAGGCCGACCCGAACTATGCCGCGTTTGAAGCGGCGGCCACCGAAGCGCTGACCTCGTCCGAGCGCATTCCCTATGGTTCGATCCGGGACGGCATGGTCTACAATTTCTGGCAGGATGACACGCATGTGCGCGGCCTGTGGCGTCGCACGTCGCTGGAAAGCTATGCCAGCGATGCGCCGGAATGGGAGACCATTCTCGATTTCGACAAGCTCGCCGAGGAAGAAGACCGGAACTGGGTCTTCAAGGGGGCGGATTGCTTCCGCCCGAAAGGCTCCGACCTGCCCTACAAATGCATGGTGTCCCTGTCGAATGGCGGCAAGGATGCCGTGATCCGGCGCGAATTCGACCTGTCGACGAAACAATTCGTGGAGGACGGCTTCGTCACGCCGGAGGCAAAACAGGGCGGCGCCTGGGCCGGGCCGGACACTTTGTTGATCGCCACCGATTGGGGCGAAGGCACGCTGACGAATTCGGGTTACCCCTTCATCGTCAAACGCTGGCAGCGCGGCACGCCGCTGGAGGCGGCAGAAGAACTGATCCGCGGCGAGGTGGATGATGTCGGCGTGTGGCCCATGTCACTGGAGCTGGAGGATGGCCGCGTCCTGCAGGGCGCGGTGCAGGCCGATACATTCTTCACGTCCCGCTATTGGTGGTTCCCGGAAGAGGGGGGCGACCCGGTACAGATTCCGGTTCCGGCAAAGGCCTCGCTGAATGGTGTCTACAAGGGCCAGCTGCTGGTGTCGCTGCAGGAGGATTGGGCGCCCGAAGGGCAGGAGGGTGCTTTCAAGTCCGGTGATCTCGTCTCGTTTGAGCTTGATGCATTCCTTCAGACACAATCCCTGCCGCCGGTTTCACTGGTCTTCCATCCGTCCGAGACCCAGGCCCTGGAAGGGGTTTCCGTCGCCAAGGGCGCGGTCATGCTGGGCGTCAGCGACACGGCGGTTGGCAAGGTGATGCGCGCCGAACTGTCCGAAGCCGGCTGGACACGTGCCATGGTCGACATGCCGGGCACGGGTCAGGCGAACATTGCCTTCGCCAGCGATGAAGAAGACACGGTGTTCCTGAATTATGAGGATTTCCTGACGCCGGATTCCCTCCTCTCCTATTCCGTTGCCTCGGGCGAGGTGACGACGCTGAAGAGCCTGCCGCCGAAATTCGATGCCACCGGCCTGAAAGTGACGCAGCATTTTGCGGTGTCGAAAGACGGAACCCGGGTGCCGTACTTCCTGGTCAGCAAGGAAGACGTGCCGATGGACGGCACAACGCCCACCTTGCTGTATGGCTATGGCGGCTTTCAGGTGTCCATGAACCCGTCCTACAGCCCGGTCACCGGTCGGCTCTGGCTCGAGAAGGGCGGCGCGTATGTTCTGGCCAATATCCGGGGCGGCGGCGAATTCGGCCCTGCCTGGCACCAGGCCGGTCTGAAACTGAACCGTCAGCGCGTCTATGACGATTTTATTTCCGTCGGAGAAGATCTTGTTGCGCGCGGTGTTACCTCGCCGGAACATCTCGGCATCATGGGCGGCTCGAATGGTGGCCTGTTGATGGGCGTCATGCTGAACCAGCGCCCGGACCTCTGGAATGCCGTTGTCGTGCAGGTGCCGTTGCTGGACATGATGCGCTATCACCTGCTTCTGGCGGGGGCATCCTGGGTTGACGAGTACGGCTCCCCGGATGTGCCGGAAGAGCGCGCCTTCCTGGAAACGATTTCGCCCTATCAGAATTTCGATGCTTCAAAGCTGTATCCGGTGCCGTTCTTCGTGACCTCGACCAAGGATGACCGGGTGCATCCCGGCCATGCCCGCAAGATGGCGGCGAAGTTCGAGGCCGCCGGCCTTCCTTTCTATTATTATGAGAACATTGATGGCGGCCACTCGGCCGCGGCGAACCAGACCGAGCGCGCCAAACGCTCGGCCCTGGAATTCACCTATCTGACCCGTCGGCTGATGGCTGACGATCAGGAATAAGGATCTGAAACTGGAACTGATTTAAAGTTCCAAAAAGAAACGTTCAGGGCCGGGCGTGGTTTTACTTGCCACACCCGGCCTCTGACCTAATGATCCATGTTATGAACCTCGCCGATCCGGCTCCTGAGAATGATGTGGTTCGCCTGGACACGCTGACGGCCGCGCACAAGCCGATCGTGCTGGCGGACTCCCTGGCGGAATCCATGTGGAAATGGATGCCCGTGATGCCGACCGGGACCAGTCTGGAAGCCTATATGGATTACAGTCTGGAGATGCAGGAGACCGGCACGTTCTATCCCTTCTTCGTTGTAGACAAGGCAACGGAGGAATTTGCCGGTCTGGCTGCGTTCGAACGGGTTTCGCGCACGCACCGGCGCCTCGAAATCGGGTTTGTCTGGCATCCGGAGAAGTATCGCGGCACGGCCATCGTGCCTGCCACCCAGCTGGCGCTGCTGACGCGGGCACAGGAGGCGCGGTTCCGCCGGATATCCTATTTTGTGCCGGAGCAGAATGAACGCGCTGTCCGCGCCTTTACGCGAATGGGCGCCCAGCGTGAGGGCCTGATCCGCAATTATATGCGCACGGCAGGCGGCAGCTGGGCCAATATGGTCGTGCTCAGCCTGGTCGGCGACGAGATCAAGGCCGCGATCGCCCTGTTGCGGGATCGTGTGCGCGCGCTGCAGCACGCTTGACGCCACGCCCGCTGCGTGCTTTAGCCCCGCGAACATCTGCGCAAATCCAGAAAGCGCGCTTTGACTGATCCCGCGAGGTCAGCGAGGCCCCCCGCCCGGCGAAGTGTCGCTCAGCGGGGCACTTCTGCTTTGTGCAATGGGATTTGAGCGCCTATGTCAGGACCTTCTGGCAGACGGCAAAGGAGCGACACAGATGTTCGACACGCTGAGCGAACGCCTTGGTGGGATATTCGACGGCCTGACCGGCCGCGGCGCACTGTCCGAAAAGGACGTGAATGCCGCGCTGCGCGAAATCCGCGTCGCGCTGCTTGAAGCCGACGTCGCCCTCCCGGTCGTAAAGGATTTCATTGATGGGGTGCGGGCCCGCGCCGTCGGCGAGGAAGTCATCCGCTCCGTGAAGCCGGGCCAGCAGGTCATCAAGATCGTCTATGATGCGCTGGTCGATATGCTCGGCGGAGAAGAGGCCGACACCAGCCTGCGCATCGACAGCCCGCCGGCCGTCATCATGATGGCGGGCCTTCAGGGCTCAGGCAAGACGACCACGACGGGCAAACTGGCCAAACGCCTGTCGGAGAAAGAGCGCAAGAAGGTTCTGCTCGCCTCGCTCGACACACGCCGCCCGGCCGCCATGGAACAGCTGGCCATCCTGGCAGATCAGTGCAACGAGAATGTCAGCGCCCTGCCGATCATCCAGGGCCAGTTGCCCGCGGACATTGCCCGGCGGGCGATGAATGCCGCGAAGATTTCCGGCTATGACGTCCTGATCCTCGACACGGCCGGCCGCACGACGATCGACGAGCAGATGATGAATGAAGTGGCGGAGATCGCGGACATCGCGACCCCGTCCGAGACATTGCTGGTGGCCGATGCCCTGACCGGTCAGGATGCGGTCGAAACTGCCAGCCGATTCCATGCGCGCCTGCCACTGACAGGGCTTGTCCTGACGCGGATGGATGGTGATGGCCGCGGCGGTGCCGCCCTCTCCATGCGCGCGGTCACCGGCCTGCCCATCAAGTTCATGGGCGTCGGCGAAAAGCTGGACGGACTGGACGCCTTTGATGCCAAGCGCGTGGCTGGCCGCATTCTGGGGCAGGGGGACATTGTCTCCCTGGTCGAGAAGGCCGCCGAGCAGATGGACGCCGAGAAGGCCGAGCGCATGGCGGAGAAACTCCGCAAGGGGCAGTTCGACCTCGAAGACATGGCCGAACAGTTCCGTCAGATGCAGCGCATGGGCGGCCTTGGGGGCCTGATGGGCATGCTGCCAGGCGCACGCAAGGCCAAGGCAGCGATGGACGCGGCCAATCTGGACGACAATGTGCTGAAGCGTCAGGAAGCCATCATCCTGTCCATGACCCGCGCCGAACGTCGCAAGCCGGCCCTGCTGAATGCGTCGCGCCGCAAGCGGATCGCCGCCGGAGCCGGGGTTACGGTTCAGGAAGTCAACAAGGTGCTGAAGATGCACCAGCAGATGGCCGGCATGATGAAGAAGATGCGCCAGAAAGGCGGCATGAAGAACATGATGAACATGGCGCAGGCAGCGGGTGTCTCTCCAGCGGATCTCGCCAAGATGGGCGGCGCCGGAGGCAGTCTTCCGGGGCTTGGTGGGGGCGCGCTGCCGCCCGGCATGGGCGGCCTGCCGGGACTCGGTGGAGGAAAGAAGAAATGAACACCGATACGACCGACGCCCTTGCGCTGCTGCAGCTGACCAAGCTGCGTTCCAGCATCGACAATCTGGATGCCATCATCATCCACACCCTGGCCGAGCGCTTCAAGGCGACCCAGGAAGTCGGCAAGCTGAAGGCCGTGCACAACATGCCGCCTGCGGACAAGGACCGCGAGGCAAGACAGATCGACCGGTTGCGCCGGCTGGCACAGGAAAGCGGGCTTGACCCAGCCTTTGCCGAAAAGCTCTTGAACTTCATCGTGGCGGAAGTGATCCGCCACCATGAGCAGATTCGCGCCCATGAGGGCGACGACTAGACCATTACCCCGAGACGCCAGACTTACAGGAGATACACCCATGGCCCTCAAGATCCGACTCGCCCGTGGCGGGTCCAAGAAACGCCCCTTCTATTCCGTGGTCATCGCAGATGCCCGCGCGCCGCGCGACGGCCGCTTCATCGAGAAGATCGGCTCCTATGATCCGCGCCTGCCGAAGGATTCCGAAGCCCGCGTCCAGATCGATGCCGAGAAGGCTTCCGAATGGCTGCGCAAGGGCGCCCAGCCGACCGACCGCGTCGCCCGCTTCCTGTCGAAGATCGAAGTCGACGGCAAGCCGCTGGTGAGCTGGGAGCATGGCAACAACCCGCAAAAGGGTGAGCCGGGCAAGAAAGCCAAGGAACGTGCCGAAGAGAAAGCCCAGAAAGCGGCTGATGCTGCTGAAGCAGCCAAAGCCGCTGAAGAAGCTCCGGCTGCTGAAGAAGCGCCGGCCGAGGAAGCCGCTTCGGAATAAGACTGGCCTGCCAGTCTCGGGATATGGCCGGTGCCCCTTGCGGGTGCCGGCCTTTTTCGTGAGCGTCAGGCGGGCTGCCTGAATGGCGCGCAACAGGGAACCAGACCGGTGTTCAGGTCGCTTCTCCTAGACAGGAGAGACCAAATGGAGACCGATATGGCAAAGACCCGATTGTCCATCACCCTGCCGCTGGCCGCGCTTGGCCTGGCGGCCCTTGCCCTTCCTGCCAGTGCGGACCGGGGCCGCTATCACGATGCCTCCTGGCGCGGCGGAGGACAGGGCGTGATCCTTCATGCCGATGCCGGCTTCCATGGCGACGGCCTCCGCATTCGCGGCGCCGAGCCGGACCTGGCCCGCCTGCGTTTCAATGATCGCGCCTCATCCATTTCCATCGGATACGGTGTCTGGGAATTGTGCACGGATGCGCATTTCCGGGGCCGGTGTGAAATCGTTGACGCCTCCACGCCGCGCCTCAATGCCTACCGTCTGAATGACAATGTCTCGTCCCTGCGCCCTGTGGCACATCGCGACCGGCCCGGCCGGGGCGGGTGGGGCCGCCGTGGCGGGGATCTGGTCCTGTTCCAGGATTCGGCCCAACGCGGGCAGGCCATCGAGATCAGCCATGATGTGGCCGACCTCAGCCAGTACCGCTTCAATGACCGCGCCAGCTCCTTCCTCGTGACGGGCGGCACCTGGCTGGTGTGCGAGCACGCGAACTATCGCGGCCGCTGTGAAGTGCTGCAAGGCGGGGCAGGCGATCTGAAGCCGATCCGCATGAATGACAACATCTCCTCCATCCGCGCCTATGATGGCTGGCGCTGAGACAGCTGATGCCTGCTTGAACTCCTCATCCCGCCCGCTACAGAGGCGGGATGAGCAAGACTTCCAATCCTGACCGGCTGATCGTTGTGGGCGTCATCAAGGGCGCGCATGGCGTGCGCGGTGATGTGCGCGTGAAGAGTTTCACCGCTGACCCGGACGCCATGTTTACCTATGGCGCCCTGCTGGACGAGGCCGGAAAGCCCGTGCTGACGCCCCGTTCGGCGCGGCCGGGCAAGGATCATTTCATTGTCCGCCCGGCAGAGCAGAAACAGAAGGAAGACTGGGACGGTCTGCGCGGCACGCTGCTGCATGTGCCGCGCGCGCAGCTGCCTGCGCCCGAGGAAGATGAATTCTACATTGAAGACCTTGTTGGTCTCAGCGTCTTTTCCGGCGGCAATGTGCCGGCCGGGACGGTGAAGGCCGTGCAGAATTTCGGCGCCGACGACCTGCTGGAAGTGCGTCTTGCGGCCGGTGGTGAAACGGTGCTGGTGCCCTTCACCCTGGTCGATGTGCCGACTGTGGATCTCGCTGCCGGCCGGATCGTGATCCCCACGCTGGAGGACTGGGCCGCCCCGGCAGAAGACGGTGACCGGCCGGATTGACCCATGTTGCCGCGTGTTCAGGCGCGCCCTGCCATAAAGGTTACCGAAACACTGAGGTAACTGCCCATGCTTGCCAGATTGATCCGCTTCGGCGCTGCCCTTGCCCTTCCGCTGACTGTAGTGGGGACAGCAGCGGCGCAATATGAGACCAGCGACCAGCCTGCCGGACTGATGCTGTTCAGCGGTGAGGATTTCCGGGGCGAAGTGCGAGAAGTCTTTGAGCCCGTTTATTCACTGAACGAATTCTATTTCAATGACCGCGCCCAATCGGTGGCTGTGCTCTCGGGGGCCTGGGAGCTGTGTGAGCACAGCGATTTCACGGGTCGCTGCGTGTTCATTCGCGGCGATGTGCAGGATCTTGGCTGGTACGGCCTCGACCGGGAACTGACATCGGTGCGCCCGATCTATGAATATACCGAAGCCGAACACGGCCTGATGTTCACGCGGGACCAGTCAGGCTATATCCGCTATGCCAACAATGCCCGCTATGGGTATGATGACTATGCCTACGGGTATGGCGCCAGCACGCGGATCAGCGTCTATCATTACGGCTACTCACCGCACTATCGCAGCCATGGATACTACAATCCCGGTCTGGGACATGGTCCCTATGGCTTTGGCTGGACGCGCTATGGCGCCAATCCGAACTATGGCCGCCATCATCGTCACTACACGACCCGGCACAAGCCGTTGAAAGGTCATTACGGCGCCCGGAAGGGCGCGGTGACCCTGTACACGGATTCCTATGAACGGGGCGCATCGCTCGGCCTCAACCGGGGGATTTCCGATCTCAGCCGATACCGCTTCAACGACAATATCTCCTCCATCCGAATCCGGACCGGGAAATGGGAAGTGTGCGAGCACGCCAATTATCGTGGCCGGTGCCAGATCATCGATGCCTCGACGGACCGGCTGAACGGTTTCCGCCTGAACGACAATATCTCCTCCATCCGGCCCGTGGGCGATGTGCCTCGGGGTGACCGGGGCGACCGTCCCCGTGATGGACGTTATGACGGAGACCGCGGCCGGGGAGAAGGCCGCGACGGACGCCGGGACGGGGATCGGGGGGACCGCCGCGGTCGGCACGTCGATACGGTCACACCAACTGCGCCAGGCGCACTGGCTGGTGGCCCGGTTGCGCGGGATCCTGTCCAGCAGCGCCGTCCCCATGCCGCGCCGGGACGTCCTCAGCGGGTCGACCTGAATCGCCCGGATCGCGTCCAGCCGAATGTACGGACGGTGACCCCAAACCGGGCACAGACCCCGCGCCCGCAAGTGCGTGAAGTGAAACCGGTTGAAACGCCGAGAACACTTCCGCAACAGCAACGGCGTCCGATGAGCCGTCCCCGGACACCCGAACGCGTCGATATGGGAAGCCGCCCCAAGGCGCTGAACACGTCGCGGCCGCAGACCCGCCAGCCGGTACGGACACGCCCCCAGGAAACCCGTCCGCAGCGGGAGACGCGGCCACAGAGACAGGCTCGCCCGGCCCAGCCCGTGCGCCAGAAGGCAGTGCCCACGCCGCAATCACGTCCACAGGCACGGCCCCAGGTCCAGCGCCAGCCACAGCGCGCCGCACCTCAGCCGCGTCCGCAACCGCGTGCACAGCCACAGCCACGTCCGCAGCAGCGGTCAAACAACATGCCGAAAGCCCTGCGCAATCGCGGAGGCGGTGAGGTTCACAAGAACTAGTCCCGGCGTTTTCGGTTCCGGTTCAGTCTGCCCGCGGGTCTCGCCACTCGCGGGCGATGCCGTATCCGCCGCGGCGGACCAGCCAGAACATGCCGATCAGGTCAAAGATGCCGGCACCAAGCCGCCCGAGGAATCCATATTTCGATTCCCCGGCCAGACGCTTGCGGTCATTGACCAATTCTTCCTGTACATCCCATCCGGCCCGCTTGATCAGAGCTGGCAGGAACCGGTGCATGGACGCGAAATAGGGCAGGTCGAGAAAGGCTGTCGTTCGGATCAGCTTCCAGCCGCAGCCCGTATCGGTCGCATCATCCTGAAGCACAAATCGGCGCACGCCATTCGCGATCCGCGATTGCAGCCATTTGAAGCCGGAATCGTTCCGGCTGTTGCGCTTGCCTGCAATGATGCCGAGCCGGGGCGAGGCACCGGGAACGATGATCTCCTTCCAAAGCCGGGCCGTGTCCGCCGGGTCATTCTGGCCATCCCCGTCGAGCAGCTGGACCCATTGGCCGCGCACGGATTTGAGGCCCGTGAACAGCGCCGCGGACTTTCCTCTGCGCTCGACATGGTTGAGCACGACCACCGTGTCCGGGTGCTTCGCCGCAGCTTCAGCCAGTTCCTGCTGCGTCGCATCGGCCGAACAATCGTTCACGCAGACAATTTCAAAGCTGATGCCGGCCAGTTGCTCATGCACCTCATCGATCACGGGATGAACATTGCCTGCTTCGTTGAAGAAGGGGATCAGGACGGAGAGGGCGGGACTGTCTGGCATAGGATTGCACTAGAGGGTGGGGCCGGAGCGGTCCAGCCTCATTTGCCGGTTGCCTCTGCCCGTTGGCGCAGGGCGGTTTCTGCCTGGACGTCTCCGGCCAGCGCGCGGTCCTTCAATTCGGCTGCGCTCATGGTTTTGTAGGACTCCGGGACAGCCCGCTTTGGAGCGGATCGGGATTTCTGGCCCAGAAAGGCGGCCACCGAAGCGATGATGCCCATGTCACAAATCTCCCGGCGACGTCGTCATGTGGCGAGTATGCCAATTGCCAGCCGGTTGCGATAGGTGCATCTGGCGGCGGAAAGGGGAGTGTGGGCATGGATGTCTATCATATCTGGTTCGATTTGAAGCCAGACACCGATGAACGGGCCTTCGCCGAGGCCTTGCCGGCCTTTCTTGACCATATGAAGCGGGAAGGCCGGATCGAGAACTGGCGCATGATGCGGTGCAAGCTGGGCCTCAGGCCGGACGATGTACGCGAATTTCACATCATGATCGAAACGCGCGACCTCGCCCAGCTCGATACAGCGTTTCGTGCGGCGGCCGCGCGGACAGGCGAGACCGACGCGTTGCATTTCAGCGCAAATGCCATGGTGACCAACATCAAATTCGGCCTGTTCCGCGACTGGCCGGACTGATCAGACTAGGCCCGTGCGTGCCGGTCAATCGGCGGCCAAAACCTCATCCAGACGCAGCAGGTTCCGGATCCAGTCCGGCTGCGGCTGCTGCACTGCATGGAGGATGGTTGCGACGCCGGTCGCAAGTTCAATGTGACGTGGATCCCCGTACGTGGTGCTGCGCATCGCCCATTTCCCTGCGCGATGTGCAGTGAGCTGGACAAAACTCGACTTCGCGTAGGTCAGGTTGATCAGGCACGCGACATTGTTTGAAGGTTTGACCTTGCTGGTGTCTTCCAGGACCGTTTCGTCATAACGGCCGGGCCGGGTTACGATCTCGAGGCTTTGCGCGCAGCGATCGGTCGTTTCCTGCTGTAGTTCGGTGAACCCGTCACGAGCAAACATCTGATCAGGTCCTTCGATCATCTTGCCTGCTGTCTTGGGTAATGCGGAATCGGGGCGATAGAATTGAAACCACAGACGCATGCCGAAACTCTTCGACACGTAAATGCATTCATACACGGTCGGGCCGTCATCCAGCCTCACGCCATCGAACACGTCAGCCGTTCCAGTCTGCTCCAGATCGAAAGCAATCACTCTTGCAGGACAGAAAGGGGCATCTTTCCGGTCGACCTGATCGAGAAAGGCATTTCCGCTCGCATCCCTCACCCAGTCTGCGGGGGCTGCTGATGCTGGCGTCGCCACAAAGAGAGCGACGAAGGCGGTGAGGGCGGCAAGCAGGTGAGAGGATTGCATTCCAGATTCCCATAAGTGGTCTGTGAGGTGCGCGTCGGCTTCAGCGTATATCGGTATTTTTCGGGCTGTCGTTGATGCAAGGCGTCAGAAGTCTTTGATGGAACTGTAATTGGACATGGGTTAGGCAGGCGGCATGTTCAAAGCAAGTTTCGTCACCTTGTTTCCCGAAGCCTTTCCGGGCCCGCTCGGCGTCTCCATCCTGGAACGTGCGCGCCGTGAAGGCATCTGGGACTATGAAACGATCCAGCTGCGCGATTTTGGCCTCGGAAAACACAAGAATGTCGATGCCCCGCCAGCGGGGGGCGGCGCCGGCATGGTGCTACGCCCCGACGTGACGGCGGCGGCGCTGGACAGTGTCGATGCGGCTGGCAAGCCGCTGATCTACCTGTCCCCGCGGGGCGAGCCGTTTTCGCAGAAGCTTGCGCGGGAAATGGCGGCCGGGCCTGGCATGGTGATGATGTGCGGACGGTTCGAAGGCCTGGACGAACGGGTGATCCGCGCGCGAGGCCTGAAAGAGGTCTCGATCGGGGATTTCGTACTGGCCGGCGGAGAGGTGGCGGCCATGGCGATGACCGAAGCCGTGGTGCGCCTGTTGCCCGGCGTTGCAGGGAATGAAGCCTCCCTGGATGAGGAATCTTTCGAGACCGGATTGCTCGAACATGACCAGTACACTTTGCCCCGGGAGTGGGAAGGCCGCCCGACTCCGGAGGTTCTGCTGTCCGGTGACCATAAACGCATACAAGAATGGCGGTTTAACAGCGCAAAGTCGTTGACAATTGAGCGCCGCCCCGATTTATACGCCGCTTACTCCAAGACCAACGATTTACAACCGCCGGAGACAGGCGATGAACATGATTGAACAGCTCGAAGCGGAAGAGTTTGCCCGCGTTGTCGGCGACAAGAACATCCCGGAATTTTCCCCGGGTGACACGCTGTCGGTGAACGTCCGCATCAAGGAAGGCGACCGTGAGCGCGTCCAGCGTTTTGAAGGCGTCTGCATTGCCCGCGCAGGCGGTGGCATCAATGAGAGCTTCACGGTTCGCAAGATCTCTTTCGGTGAAGGCGTCGAGCGTGTGTTCCCGCTGGCCTCCCCGATGATCGAGAGCATCGAAGTGAAGCGCAAGGGCCGCGTGCGCCGTGCGAAACTCTACTATCTGCGCGACCGTCGCGGTAAATCTGCCCGTATCGCAGAGCGGACCACGGGTCATGGCATCGAAACGGTCGAGATTGCCGTTTCCAAGACCGAACGCCGCCGCCAGAAGGACGCTGAAAAGGCTGCCCGCAAGGAAGCCGCTGCCAAGGCTCGCGAAGAGGCTGCCAAGGCGAAGGCCGCTGAAGAGGCCGCTGCCGCTGCAGCCGCTGAGGCAGAAGCTGCTGCGGCCGCTTCTGAAGAAGGCGCCACCGAGGAATAGGCTTCCCGGCCACCGGCTGACAAAGTTTGAAACGCCCCTGCCATTCGGCAGGGGCGTTTTTGTTTGGGGACGGCACGGTTTCTGAGACGTGGTTGAAGGCGTCGCCGCAGCTTGTCGGGTTGGCAGCTGCAGTATTTGTGGCAGGATGACCGGATGAGGTCCCTGTTCTCCATGCTGGTGGCGCTGATCCTGCTGACGGCCTGCAAGCCCGCTGAAGAGACGCTGCAAATCCGTGTCCCGGCCTGCCGGCCGCCGGATGTGATGCAGGGCATTCTCTCGATTGGCGAGACGCGGTTCAAACCCTATCGGCTGGAAGCCTCTGCGGTCACGGATGCGGCCGGAAGGCCCGCCCTGTCGATCCGTCTGGATGATGTGGGCGCCGCGCAACTGGCCGACATAACGCGAGAGCATATGGGAGATGTGGTCCCCTTGCGGGTGGATGATGAAACCCTCATGTCTCCCAGAGTGCTGGAACGGATCACGGATGGCGAGATCCTCGTCTCCGGCGATTTCGAGATGTCCGAGCTGGAAGCCCTGGCGCTGCGCCTGTCTCCCGCCTGTGATCAAGAGTCGCCTGCCGCCAATTGACCCCTTTCCAGCCGGGCGCGCGCCGCTATGGTGCGCCGCGACATCACAGGAAGAGGCCCCATGGCTGGCAAGACACTTTACGACAAGATCTGGGACGCGCATGTCGTGCATACCGACGAGAGCGGCGAGAGCCTGCTCTATATCGATCTGCACCTGATCCATGAAGTGACGACGCCGCAGGCCTTTGCCGGGCTGAAGGCCGCCGGGCGCGGTGTGCGCCGTCGGGACCTGACGCTGGCCGTTGCAGACCATAATACACCGACCGAGAATCAGGCGGCGGGGCTTGCCGGTGTGAGCGACCCGGAAGCGCGCAATCAACTGGAAACGCTGACCCGCAACGTCGCTGAGCACCAGATCGAGTTCTTCCCGATGGGCGACATACGCAACGGGATCGTTCATGTCGTCGGCCCGGAGCAGGGGCGGACCCAGCCCGGTATGACGATTGTGTGCGGCGACAGCCACACCTCAACACATGGTGCCTTCGGCGCGCTGGCGCATGGCATTGGCACCTCGGAGGTCGAGCATGTGCTTGCCACGCAAACGCTGCGGGCCAAAAAATCAAATAACATGGCAATTGAGGTGTCCGGCAATTTGCAAGACGGCGTGACTGCGAAGGACCTTGCCCTGCACATCATCTCCGTCATCGGCACGGCCGGCGGCACGGGCTATGTCATGGAGTATCGCGGCGAAGCCATCCGCAATCTCTCCATGGAAGGACGCATGACACTGTGCAATCTTTCCATCGAAGGCGGGGCGCGGGCCGGGCTGGTCGCGCCGGACGAGACGACGTTCGACTATATGAAAGGCCGTCCGGCTGCCCCGAAGGGCGGGGCGTGGGATGTCGCGAAATCCTACTGGACGACGCTTTTCTCCGACGAGGATGCCGTGTTCGACACGGTGGTGCACATCAAGGCTGAAGAGGTGGAGCCCACCCTGACCTGGGGCACCAGCCCGGAACAGGCCATTCCGCTCTCGGGCATCATTCCGAAGCCGGAGGATTTCAGTGACCCGGTCAAGGCCGCAGCCTGCGAACGCGCGTTGGCCTATATGGGGCTCGAAGGTGGCACGCCGATCAAGGGCACGCCGGTGCAGCGCGTTTTCATCGGCTCGTGCACGAATAGCCGGATCGAGGATCTGCGCGCCGCCGCCGAAGTCGCCAAGGGGAACAAGGTCGCTGACGGCGTGCGCGCAATGGTTGTGCCGGGATCAGGCCTCGTGCGCGCACAGGCAGAATCCGAAGGGCTCGACGAGATTTTCATCGAGGCCGGGTTTGAATGGCGCGAGCCGGGCTGTTCCATGTGTCTTGGCATGAATCCGGACACGCTGGCCCCGGGCGAGCGCTGTGCATCGACCTCCAACCGCAATTTCGAAGGCCGCCAGGGCCGCGACGGCCGGACCCATCTGATGAGCCCCACCCTCGCAGCGCGCGCCGCAATTCAGGGTGTGATTGGTTAAACCGACCCTTCAGTTGCGTCTGCCGCGGCAAGCACGGATAGTCCGCTACACACTCAAACGCCGAGGGAGCAAATCCATGAGCAAGACCGTCAATCTGCCCGGAAACGTCAATCTGGATGGCCCGCGCGGGCGGACCTATGCCTCGATCCTTGAAACCGTTGGCTCGACGCCGCTGGTGGCTGCGCCGAAATTTGCCGAGGCTGAAGGCATCAAGGCAAACCTGCTGTTCAAGTGCGAATTCTTCAATCCGTTGGCGAGCGTGAAGGACCGGATCGCCTTGAACATGGTGCTGCAGCTGGAAGCCAGCGGGAAACTGGCGCCCGGCGGTGTTCTGGTCGAGCCGACGTCCGGAAATACCGGCATCGGCCTTGCCTTCGCGGCGGCCAGCCGGGGCTATCGCCTGATCCTGACCATGCCGGAATCCATGTCGATCGAGCGCCGCAAGATGCTGGCCTATCTTGGCGCCGAGCTCGTGCTGACACCGAAGGAAAAGGGGATGGGAGGTGCCATTTCCAAAGCGCAGGAAATTCTCTCCGAAACACACGGCGCCGTGATGCCGAGCCAGTTCGACAATCCGGCCAATCCGGAAATCCACGAGAAAACTACGGCAGAGGAAATCTGGGCGGACACGGATGGCGCGGTGGATGCCGTTCTGTCCGGCATCGGCACCGGCGGTACATTCACCGGCTGCGGCCGCGTGCTGAAAGCGCGCAAGCCAGGCCTGAAGATGATGGCGATCGAGCCGGAAGGTAGCCCGGTCCTGTCTGGTGGAGAGCCCGGACCGCACATGATTCAGGGCATCGGTGCCGGCTTCGTTCCGGCAAATGCCGACACAAGCCTGATTGATGAAGTGGTGAAAGTTTCGAATGAGGAATCCTTCGAGACGGCGCGCAAGCTTGCGCGGCTCGAAGGCATTCCGGGCGGCATTTCTTCCGGAGCGGCGGCTGCGGCTGCGGTGAGGGTCGGGACACGGGATGAGATGGCCGGAAAAACGCTCGTCGTGATCCTGCCAAGCTTTGCCGAGCGCTATGTCTCGACCGCCCTGTTCGAGGGTCTTTAGTCCAGCATGATTACAGGTCTCGACCATTTCGTTCTGGTCTGTCCCGATATCGCGACCGGCACAGCCATTTACGAGCGCCTGCTCGGGCGTCCGGCAGACTGGCGTGCCTCCTCCGGGGGCGCCGCAACATCGCTGTTTCGCCTGCACAATACGTCTCTGGAATTGATGGCGCCGGATGGCGAAGGGGCCGTCGCCGACCGCCTCCGCGAAATCATCACGGTAGAGGGGCCGGGCCTGAAGAGCCTTGCCTTCAGCACTGACGATATTGCCACGGCCCATCACAAGCTGGCGCGCCGTGGCCTGATGCCGGAAGAGGTGGTGGAGGGTGCGAGCACGAGCGAAATCGACGGAAAAACACGGAAATGGTCGCGATTTCGGTGTGCAGACGTTCAGACAGCCGGGGTGAAGACATTCATTATCAGTCCGGAGGCATCATTGCCTTTGGCTGATGCGCCAGCAGCCAGTGCCAAATCTCTCGACCATATTGTCATCAACACGCCAAACCCGGACAGGGCGCTCGGTCTTTTTGGCGCGCGGTTGGGATTGGACCTGGCGCTCGACCGGACCCGTGAGGAATGGAAAACGCGCTTCCTGTTCTTCAAGACCGGCGGCCTGACCTTCGAAGTGATCCACCGGCTTGGCGAAACCCATGATCCCTCTGCCCACGACACGATCTGGGGCCTGACCTGGGAGGTCGATGATCTTGCAGCCGCCCATGCGCGCCTGACGGAAGCGGGCTTCGCTGTTTCCGAACAGCGCACCGGCCGCAAGCCAGGCTCTACCGTCTTTACCGTCCGCGATGGCACGCTGGGTGTGCCGACCCTGTTCATCGCGCATTCTTCACGCTAGGACACGCTTCATGAAAGCCTTCACGCAACTCACCGGAACCGCTGCGCCCCTTCTGGAAAAGGGCAAGCCGATGTCGAATGTCGACACCGACATGATCATTCCGAAGCAATTCCTGAAGACCACCGAACGGACCGGACTTTCAAAGGGATTGTTCCACGAGCTGAAAACGCGCTCCGATGGCTCTCCAAACCCTGATTTCGTGCTGAACCGGCCGGAATATGCCCAGGCGAGCATTCTGATTGCCGGCGAGAATTTCGGGTGCGGATCCTCGCGCGAGCATGCGCCCTGGGCGCTTCTGGACCAAGGCATTACCTGCGTGATCGCGCCCAGCTTTGCCGACATCTTCCACAACAATTGCTACAAGAACGGCATTCTTCCCGTAAGACTTCCGGTCGATGCCTGCCAGAAACTGGCCGAGCAGGCCGGTGGCAGCAATCATGTGTTCATGGTGGATCTGGCCTCGCAGACCGTGACTGCGCCAGATGGCGAGGTTTTCGAGTTCGACGTGGATGCCGGCCGCAAGGCAAACCTGATGGCGGGACTGGACGAGATCGGCACTTCCATGATGGCCGAAGGAGATATCGATGCGTTCGAAGCCCGGCGCCGGGTTTCGATGCCATGGCTGGAAACATCCGCATGAGACGGCATGCCGTTCTTATTGCTGTGATGGCGACACTCGGAAGCCTGTCTGCCTGCCACACCGACCCGTTCGGCCTCGAGCCGGAAGTCGACGTAACCCTGCCGGAAGACGAATCTGACCAAACGGCCCCTGATCCTGCCGCAGACGCCACACGTGGCGTGGCCTCCAACTTGCCGGGCGATTGATTTCCCTCAAAAGTCGGGACGTGATACTCTGAGATTGCGAATATCGCAGGAGACAGAGTGATGCGTTTATCCGTGATCGCCTCCGGCATTGCATCGGTTGCCATATGCGCGGCCTGTGCAAGTTCGCACGCCGGACAGGAAATGACCCTTGAAGAGGGGGCCAAGGTCGAATGCAGGACCCTTCAGCAATCCGGAACGATTCTTACAAAGCGCGTGTGCAACAACAAGGCAACTTGGGCTGCAATTGAAGCGCGCAACAGAGAGCAGGCGGACAATTTTGATCGGGCTGTCAACGACCGTTATCTGCCTATTCCACCCAAGGAAGTCTCGATCCCCACGCGTCCTCAACAATGAAAGTCCTGTGCTTCAGTCGCTCTGAGCCGATCTGACGCAAGGGTCAGCCCATCAAACCCGTTGCGCCAAGCTGTTACCGGGCGTACCAGTTTTTCAACACTATTCCCCTGCCTTGGAGTTATTCATGAAGCTGGCTATGCCTGCCATTATCGCCGGAATGCTGTTTTCGGTTTCAGCCTGTACAAGTACGCCCGCCAGTACGGAAATGTCGCTGGAAGAGGGTGCGAAGAAGGAGTGCCGCTCCATCAAGGAATTTGGATCGATGCTGCCGAAGCGCATTTGCAACAACAAGGCTACGTGGGCAGAAATTGACGAGCGCAACAAGGAACAGGCAAAAGAGTTCAAGGAAAAGATCGACAGCCGCTACACACCTTCGGGCCGTGATCCCCGAATGTAGCCTGCTTGCTGCATTTAGGCCGTTTCGGTACTAGACGTCGCAATACCAGATACCACCAGAATTAAGTGGAGTGCCCCCTGTGAAACAGACCCTCTTGCTGTTGCCCGGAGATGGCATCGGACCGGAAGTCATTGCTGAAGTCCGGCGTCTCGTGGACGTCCTCGTGCCGGACCTGCATCTCGAGACCGGTCTTGTCGGGGGCGCCTCGTTGGACGCGCACGGCACACCGCTGACCAACGACACGCTGGAGCAGGCGCGCAAATCCGACGCGGTCCTGCTGGGCGCAGTCGGCGGTCCGAAATGGACGGGCGCGGCGCGGGACAAGCGACCGGAAGCAGGTCTGCTGGCATTGCGCAAGGGGCTGGATGTCTTCGCCAATCTCCGTCCCGCCTTCTGCTTCCCGGCGCTGGTCAGTGCGTCCAGCCTGAAGCCGGAATTCGTCGACGGACTGGACATCATGATTGTCCGGGAACTGACAGGCGGCGTCTATTTTGGAACACCGCGCGGCATCGATGAGAAGGGCGGTCTTCGCCGGGGGTACGACACGGCGATCTATACCCACCCTGAAATCGAGCGCGTTACCCGAGTTGCTTTCGATATTGCCCGGGGCCGGTCCGGACGGGTCTGTTCGGTCGAGAAGTCCAATGTCATGGAATCGGGCCTGTTCTGGCGACAGGAAGTCACTCTGGCCCATGCTGAATTGGGTGCCGGTGTTGACCTCAGCCACATGTACGCAGATGCGTGCGCGATGGAACTGGTGCGCGCGCCGAAACAGTTCGACGTGATCCTGGCTGACAATCTGTTTGGTGACATCCTGTCCGACGCAGCGGCCATGCTGACAGGCTCTATCGGGATGCTGCCATCGGCGTCTCTGGGCGCGGAAGGCACGCCTGGCCTGTATGAGCCGGTGCATGGTTCGGCGCCGGATATTGCCGGTCAGGGTGTGGCCAATCCGTGTGCGGCCATCCTGTCGCTTGAGATGGCCCTGCGCTGGTCTCTGGGCCGTGAGAAAGTGGCTGACGCATTGTTCGCTGCCGTCGGCAAGGCGCTCGAGAAGGGTGCCCGCACCCGCGATCTTGGTGGCAGTCTTTCCACCAGTCAGATGACTGACGCGATCGTCGCGGAACTCTAGAGGCGCTCGCGGATACGGCGCGTGCCCGGTGCCGGAGGCGGTTGCGGCGGGCCGGCGAAACATTGGGCCTGCTCCATCCAGGCCGTGGCATTCGCGCCCCGAACGGCAAGCCCGGTGTCCGCTATATTCCGAACCTGCGTGACCACCTGGCAGAATTCTTCGGCGGCTCCCTCGATCCGGTTATCGGCCTGGTCTTCCCCATAGGTCCAGATTTCACCGGAAGGTGATGTCAGTACCAGGTAGGGCATCGGTTCTGGGACCGGCTGATTCCGGTTCGAAAACGTCCAACCATAGGTGTTCACGCCCAGCACGACGATGTTCCGGATCCGGTCCTTGTTCAAGCGAACAGAGCCGAGCTGGTCGTAGACCTCCTGACCGTGCGCCCAGGTTTCCATCAGGCGGGCGGTGATGGATGACCGCGCACTCATGCTCGGGCCGACCCATTTCAGCCTGCGGGACGGGTCGATACCCGCAAAAACGTCTGCTGTCTCGCCAGCCTTGATCAGCCAGGCGTCGCGCAGCGCCCGGCCGGACAGGCCATCCAGATAGGCTTTCTCGTGATCGGGCAGGGAACCGCCACGCAATGCATCCGTCAGGCCCATGACGAGCGTGTCGAACGCAAATTCATCCGTGACGGAAAGGAGCGCCGCCATGTTCCAGAAATGCAAATGGCGCAGCACCATGTCGATGGTCCAGGCCTTGAACGCCGTTTTCTGAAGGTAATCTTCATCGGAGAGCGGCGCGATCACGTCCGCCAGCGCGCGCGTTTCCTCCAGAAAGTCGTTCGCCTGCTGCATTCGGCTAGCTGTAATCCGCGATCCGGCACAGCAGATCGTCCCGGAACTCGAAGAAGCTTGCGCCGCGCACCTTGACGGTTTCGCCGGATTTTACGCCATTGGGCAGATCGACGGCTGCCTTGCCCTCGAATTCGATTTCCGCAGCGGCCTTGCCGCCGCCGCTGACAATATTGACCAGCCTTTGCCGGCGATATGAGAAGGCGTTTCCGGACAGTTCGGCCACTTGACGCATCATGTCCTTGCCGTCCAGACGCATGGATTGGCCGGTATTGGATATGTTTTCAAATACGACATCCTGGGTCACGCAATCGAGCATGCCGTCAATGTCGCGGGCATTGTAGCAGGCCAGGTAACGATTGATGACATCTTCAAGCACGATGCGTGGCTCCCTGTCTGGTCCATGATTCGGTCTGCCTTAGCAGCGACAGATTGGCAACAGGCTTTAACAAGGCGCCAAGATGCGCCATAAGCCCGGTTCATTTTGCAGGAGCTTGAATATCATGGCCACTCGGATCGCAGTCGTTGGTGCAACCGGAAATGTCGGGCGCGAACTTCTGAACATTCTGGAGGAACGCATGTTCCCAGCCGATGAGGTGTTTGCGGTGGCGTCCCGCCGGTCCATTGGCAAGGAAGTGTCGTATGGCGACCGTACCTTGAAATGCCATGATATCGAGAGCTTCGACTTCACGCAGGTTGACCTGGTCCTGATGTCGGCCGGGGGCTCCACCGCAAAGGAGTGGGCGCCGAAGATCGCCAAGGCCGGCGCGATCACGATCGACAATTCCTCCGCTTGGCGCATGGACCCGGACGTCCCGCTGGTCGTGCCGGAGTGCAATGGCGAAGCGGTGATGGACTACAAGAAGAAGATGATCATCGCCAATCCGAACTGCTCCACGGCGCAGCTTGTGGTGGCGCTGAAGCCCCTGCACGATGCCGTGGGCATTACGCGCGTTGTCTGCTCCACCTATCAGTCCGTTTCCGGTGCCGGCAAGGACGCCATGGACGAGTTGTGGAACCAGACGCGCGGTGTGTTCGTGAATGACGAACCGACTCCGGAAGTCTTCCAGAAGGAAATCGCGTTCAACGTGATCCCGCAGATTGATGTCTTTATGGATGACGGCTTCACCAAGGAAGAGTGGAAGATGCGCGTCGAGACGAAGAAGATTCTCGACCCGTCCATCGAGCTGACGGCGACATGTGTGCGGGTTCCGGTGTTTGTCGGCCACTCTGAAGCGGTGAACGTTGAACTGGCCGGCCCGATGAGCGCCAAGCAGGCCAAGGAGCTTCTGCGCGAGAGCCCGGGCATCATGCTGGTCGATGATCCGGAAGAAGAACTCTACATCACGCCGAAGGAATGTGTGGGCGAGTGGGCGACCTATATCTCGCGCGTGCGGGTAGATCCCACGGTCGAGCACGGCCTGGCGTTCTGGTGTGTGTCGGACAATTTGCGGAAGGGCGCGGCCCTTAACGCGGTGCAGATCGCCGAGGAACTGCTCAATCGCGGCGTTCTGAAACCGGAAAAACAACCGCTCATGAATTAAGCAAGTTCGGACCCTGTCCCGACGCGTACGGGGCAGGGTCCAATCTTCCTACAAGTGTCCCCAATATGACGGGTGCCCGGAGATTTCGATGTCGCGGGCCAGGGACGAAAATGCCGACTGCACCTTGTCTGTACCCTGCACGGCCTGAAGGCGGGCTCTGAGGGTTCTCTTGTAAGTCGGCATATCTCCACTTCGCGAGGCCGCGACGAAGCCGTACAGCGCACTGTCGCGTGTTTTCTCCTTTTGAAGGCGATCAATCAGCAGGTCGGCTGCTGCATCCTGATCTGCAAAACACAGGAGCACTTGCATGTGCGCGGAGGGATTTTCCTCGGCGAGGGGCAGAAAGTCATCTTGATAAGCGTTTCGGGCAGCATCTGTTTTGCCCAGTTCACTCAGGGCGCAGGTCTTGGCGCTCAGAATGAAGGTCTTCCCGATATCACTGGTATAGTCGCTTTCAAGCTGCTCCAGCGCGGTGCTTGCCTCAAGGGCCTGTTCGAACCAGCCGGCGTGCAACATGATGTGCGACCGGTTGATGGCCATGCTGATGAGGGCCGGGTTTTCTTCAAGGCCGAAATCCAAGACACGATCCATCATGCGCACGGCATCCTCTGTGCGACCGGCATCTGCGAGCGCATAGGCATATTCATTGACGAACCAGTAGGCCTCTTCCCCAACTGCCTCAATGCGTGCCCAATTGCGGATGACGGCTTCGCCATACTCCGCCGCCTCCTGGTACAGACCTGCCTGGCGGAGGGCATTCATGTACCTTGCCTGTATTTCAAAGTCGGTTTCATCGTCCTCAGCGTTTTGTTTCGAGTCTTCGATAAAACGTTCAAGGGCGATTGAGAGGTCAGCGGCATATTCTTCTTCCACCACATCCCATACCGGTTCGGTGGACCGTTTTGTGAGGATCAGGGCGAGCATTTCCGGGTCGATGACCTCGAGAACCAGTTTCTGCGCGGTCTCAACATCTCCTGCGGAGATAAGAGGCTCAATGGCCGCGGCATATATCCAGCGAATGACCTCAATATCGTCGCGCTCGGCATACTGGGCCTTCGCCGCAGAAACCATCAGGCCGTCCCTGGCTTCGAAAGCCTCTTCCCGGCTCAGTTCCCGCAGCAACCGGGATAGCCAATCAGTATTCACATTCCCGATTTCGGCGGGGTGTTCATTGAACAGGCGCTCCATGATGGCAGCGGCTCCGACCGGATCATTCTGCCGCAGCATGCCGGCATAGGAGAAGTAACTGTTCGTCCATGTCGGAGTTATGAGTGCGAACGCCTCCTTGTAGGCTGGCATGGCGGCTCGTCCGCGGTTTTGCGCCTCGAACACATTCGCCCTCGACAATTGGATGAAGCCGCGAAGCTGTGTTGGCTCCGGATTTTCCTCCAGAAGGTTTGAGAGGATTTCAAGGGACTCGGCGTATTCCTGCTTCCTGAGCAGCGTAAACGCGTCGGTCAGGGCCGTTTCCGTTTCCTGAGAAAGCGGAGCATCGAGACCGATACGTTTGGCGAAGGTTGGCGAGGCCCGATCAAGATAGAGGTTGAGGTAGGCGATATCATCAAGATCCTTCTTCAGTTTGATGATGTCCTGCGCCACGTCTGCCTTGGCTGACCGCTCCTTGACCTTGAGTGTATAGCCGATTGTAAGCCACTCACTGGAGGATCCGTAGGACTGCTTAACGGTGACCCCATGGGCTGATAGCAATTCATCCTCAGGAACCGAAAGCACTTTGCCGGGGAAATGGACCCGGATTGTATGCTTGGTATGCGTCCCATATGGCAACCACAAATCCAGTCGGCGGTTCGCCTCGACATTGCTGGGCAGCCGACCGATCACAGCGGTGGCGCGGACGGGGAACTCTTCGCCAAGTTTCGAGCTTTCATACGCCTGCGGAGAAATAGTATAAGACTCTGTCACGCGCACTTCGTTCGTATCGAGATCGTCGGAGATGGAAAGGGGTGCCAGTTCTTCAATGCCCGGGTAGATCTCCGAGTAATAATCGAGATACTGACGGCCTGTCGTTTCCGCGCCATTGTTGGCAATCCTGTTGCGGAAGCCGTCCGCTGCCTGCCCTCTGTGCACGGTTTCCACATCAAGTCGCGCGCGATCAAACGTGTCGTCCTCGCCAGACAGGGAAATCGTCTCCTCTATTTCTGTCAGTGGGAAGGTTGGGAAGGGTTTCTCGATCAGGACGAGCGACGCCGTATCCGAGCGAATGGGAAGAACATATCCGTAATCCGGAATGTTGAGATTATCGAGAGATCCGCCCTGATGGCTCAGCGTCGGATCCAGCCAGAGGTCCTGTCCATCCAGACGGACATGCACAATCACATGATTGAAGGCGCCGACCACCACCGCGCCATCCTTGATCGAGAATCCGTCTTGCGTGTTGGCCAGAGCAGGGCGTGCGTCCATGCCCAGTTTCTGCAGGATGACGGATAGCAACAGGGCCTTGTCCTTGCAGTCTCCGTATCCATTTGCCAGTGTTTCAGACGGCGGTCGTGGCTTGTGCGAGCCGAGGCCAGCCTGCAGTCCCAGATAGCGGATATCATTCTGAACCAGGCGAAGTGCCTGAACGATCTGATCCTCTTTCGCCGGATACTGCCGCGCCAGGGCGTCGATTTTTTGCGCGAAATCCTCAGGCAGCTCATGGTCGACTTCATAGAGCGTGAAGCCCCAGTCGACGAGCTCGGACCAGTCCTCCATCGAGCTGAAGGAGACGTAACCGTACGGGACCGAACCATATGCGATGTTTTGTTCTTCTGACAGGGGGTCAGCATCCGATACGTTGAAGGCGTACTCAGTCTCATTGCCGATTTGTCGGACCATGACTGGAATATCCGTACTCATTTTCTTCATATGCAATGGCTGATCTGCCGGTGCGAGCAACCGATAGGTTTGTGAGGCAACCGGCACGGCCCATTCGACGCTCTGCGCGGTGAAGAATTCACCGGGCCACAAGGGCGTCGTGACATGGCCGTGATACGCGTAATCGATAATGTCGCCGACCCTTACATCCTCCAACTGAATGACCGCCGTCAGCGCGCCATCCAGGATGCCGTACTGCATCTCATTTTCCTGCTGGATCAGATCAATTTCCGTCTCCGTGAGCCGGTCAATGTGTTGGCCGTCCCGTTTTACGATCAGACGGTTGAAAGACATGGTCGTGTCTTCGGGATCGTAGGATGGGTTGAGCAGCGCCGCATCTTCCAATCCGGACCGGTCAGTGACTTCGTAGACGACGCGATAATAATAGTCGTAGCCTTCACCGTTCCATCGAAACTGATTGTCAGTGAGCAGGTAACCGATGCCGTTGCGGATTGCATTCCGGCGGGCTTCCGGCATGGGCGGGACAGGCTGTTCGATCACCCAGTCGGGTGTGGCTTCCTTTAAAGGGGCTTCTTGCGCGGACATGTTGAAACAAAAGCCGAGTGCAATCGCCAGAAGCGACAGGAAGAAAACGCGCATTTAAACTCCGTAGGAAGTCAGTTAGATTTTTGACAAGAATAGTTAGAGCCATGCCCGACGTTCCCGTCAACACTGATGGGATTAATCGTTCTGGTTGTGGCGTTGGTATGGCGGATCTGTCGCAAAAATCGGGTGGTAGCCAGCCAGTGTCACTGGTAAAGCGCCCAGATGAACGCAGAAACACGTCTCGGCTTTTTTGCTGGCCTTGCAGCCTACTTCATCTGGGGGAGTTTGCCGCTCTATATCCGGTTGATGCAGCATATCGGCGCGGCCGATCTGCTCGCGCATCGGGTCGTCTGGTCGGTGCCGACGGCGTTGATCTTTATCGCGCTTGCCGCGAACTGGCGAGATGTGCGCGCCGCGCTGCAATGGGAAAAGCTGAAATGGCTTCTGGTCTCCGGCCTGCTGATCGGGGCCAATTGGGGCTGCTACATCTGGGCGGTAAATGCCGACCGTACGATGGAGGCGTCGCTCGGCTATTACATCAACCCGTTGGTCAATGTGATCTTCGGGATGATCTTCTTCTCCGAACGGCTGCGGCCTGCCCAGTGGGGCGCGGTGGCCATCGCTGCCATCGGCGTTGCCATCATGACCATTGCGTTCGGGCGTGTGCCCTGGGTGGCGCTGTTCCTGTGCATGACCTTTGCCTGCTATTCGCTGATCCGGAAACAGGTAGCCATTGACAGCCGCGCAGGCTTTCTGATGGAGGTGCTTCTGTTGGCCCCGCTGGCTCTGGGTTGGCTGGTCTGGGCCGCAGGGCAGCCGGGAACGAATCTCTTCGGCGATGGCGGCTGGGACATTACGTTGCTGATGGCCGCCGGACCGATCACCTCTGTGCCCTTGATCCTGTTCGCTCTGTCTGCCCGCCGCCTGAAGCTCTCCACCATCGGCATGATGCAATATATCGGGCCGACCCTCCAGTTCCTGATCGCCATTCTGGTGTTCCGGGAAGTGTTCGGCTGGACCCATGCGGCGGCCTTTGCCTGTATCTGGACAGCGCTTGCCGTATTCACTGTGGACAGCGTGATGGGAGAAGCCAAGGCACGGAGACTGGCGCGCGCGGCGCGGCTCGGCTGAAAAGAAAGGCTCCGGCGCCAAGGGGCAGGCAGCCGGAGCAAGGATTATTTGCATGATTGGAGTTGCCTCCGTCCGGGGCTACGCAAGGCGCATGCCAGTCAGGTCGTGGGTCGCCCTGTGGACACTGCGATCCAGAGTGCGATGCCGAGCATCATGAGCGCAAAGCTTGCCCGCATGGCCGGCGCTGTCCGGTAGGCTTCAAGCGTGCTGCCCAACCGCGCGCCGAGCAGCACAATAAAGATGTGGATCACGGTGGCCACGGCGACATGAAGGATGCCCAGCGCAACAATCTGCTGCCAGAGCGGACCCGCCCGGGGCGCAGCAAACTGTCCGACAACGACCAGATAGAAAACCAGGGCTTTCGGATTGAGCAGATTCGCCACGAGCCCGCGCCAGAACCCCTCGGCATTGGTGCGATTGAGCGGGGAAGGGGTGCCGGTATCGTGCCAGGCCTCATAGGCAAGAAACACCATGAAGGCAACGCCGGCCCAGCGCAGGGTTTCGTACAGGATGGGCAGTTCGGACAGAAGGGCAGAGAGACCCGTGGCGGCCGCAATCAATTGGGCGAAGAGACCAAGCGCGATGCCGCAAACGGCCAGCATGCCGGCGCGGCGTCCGCGTTGCGCCGACAGCGCAGCAAGCCATCCCATGTTGGGGCCCGGTGTGAGTTCTACAGCAGCCATGGCGATCAGGAATGCTGCCCAGTCGACATGATCCAGCATGGGTCAGAGGCAATCATACACGGTTTCAACCAGCCGCACGGCGCGTGGATCGCCCACCAGGATGTTTGACTGCCGGTTCATGACATAAGCGCAGGTCAGCTGGTTGCGCTGATCGGCAATCGCCATGGAGCCACCCCACCCGCAATGGCCGAGCGTTGCGGGTTCGGGTCCGAACAGGCCATGTGTGTTGTGCATGATCCCGGCCCCGAAAGCGGTGACCATGGGAAGCACCAGGTCCGGTCCGTGGGTCAGATCGGCGCTCAGCGTCTCGAAGGCCTGGGGCGAGACAATTTCCCCGCCGCCGCGTGTGTAGGTTTCATAGAGTCGCGCCACCGACAGCGCGGTGCCATGCCCGTTGGCGGACGGAATTTCGATTTCGCGCCAGATGGCGCCGCCGCGATTGGGCGCAGACCATTTGCTGACAAAGGCGGCCCGCCTCGGCGGGGTGATCTCGCCCAGGTCAGCCAGGGCGCGCGGCCGCTGGATATCTGCACAGCGATCATGCTCGCTGGCCGGAGTGCCGATCATGAAATCAATGTCGGGGAACAGGGTACGCAAGCTGGTGCCCAGCGTTTCGCCACTGATGCGGCGGGCGATCTCACCGACCAGATAGCCCCAGCTCAGCGGATGGTATCCATGCGCACTTCCAGGCGGCCACATCGGCGCAAGCTCGGCCAGCGCGGCGGCGCAGGCAGGCGGGTCCAGCCACAAATCCGGATCGATCTCGTCGGCAAATCCCGGCAGGCCTGCCTGATGGCTTGCGACCTCTGCAATGGTGATCGCCGCTTTGCCATTGGCTGCGAATTCGGGCCAGATATCCGATACCGGTGTTTCATATCCTGCCGGAAGCCGCTCCACCAGATGCGCCAGAACAAGGGCGGCGATGCCTTTGGTGGTGGAATAGACGGGCACCAGAGTCGTGTCGGTCCAGGGGCGTTCCTTCTTCCGATCGGCCCAGCCGCCGGTGAGGCTCACGACGGTCTGGCCATCCTTGATGACGGCAAAGCCGGCCCCCAGCTCCTCGCCACTTTGGAAATTCTCTTCGAAGACTTTGCGGACAGGGTCGAATTCCGGGGCAGCATGCCCGGCCAGTGGCCAGCTTTCGTTAAGTGTGTCGATCATGCCTGCTCGGTGGCACATCCCCGGTGGGCCGACAAGGGTCAGGGTTGAACCAGCGTCCGCATGTCCGCGGCAATCCGGCTGTCGATATCGGCATCAACAGACTCATTGAACTCTTCGAGAGCCTGCTGCCACTCGAAGATCTGACGGAGACCGAAATCATCCTCTCCCCGGAAGGATACGTGCAGCCGGACGCAGATGGCCGGATTGTGCCCCTCCTTCGCATAGGAGGTCCCGGTGTCGAAACCGGCATTCATGCGATTGGCAAGGTCCAGCACTTCCAGCCGGGAATATTGCGATAGTTCGCGACAGGCTGTGAACCGGGCAGCCTGGCAGGTGCCGTCAATGTCGGAACATTCTCTCATCACGGCCTCGAACCCCTGATCTCCGATGGCGGCCATCATTGTGGGATGGGTTTCGATATAGGCGATCCGGATAGAGCGGAATTCGCGGCTTGCGAACTCGTCGCGGAACTCGACCAGGCTGATGGGTTTCGCAAAGGCAGGCTCGCAAAGCAGCAGGATTTGGGCCAGTAAGAGCAGTCGAAACATCATGGGGCCATTCCAGTGGGTTGCAGGGCGTTCCTTATCGTCCCAATCCATTCCATTTGGTCCCGCCAGGTCAAGGAGTTGTTCCACATGTCTCACACCCATCGTCCCCGTCGTTCCTGCCTCTACATGCCCGGCGCCAATGAGCGGGCGCTCGAGAAGGCAAAGTCGCTGCCGGCCGATACGGTGCTCATGGATCTCGAGGATGCCGTAGCGCCGGATGCGAAGGACACGGCGCGCGAAACCATCCGGGCCGCGGTGACCGGCGGGGGGTATGGTCCGCGCGAGATTGTGGTGCGGATGAACGGGCTCGACACCGAATGGGGGCAGGCTGACCTGAAAATGGCCGTGGAGGCGGGCGCCGATGCCCTGCTGGCGCCAAAGGTGATCGATGGCAGCGACATTGACCGGCTGAATGATGCGATGAGCCGGGCAGGGGCCCCGGCCGAAATGGGCCTGTGGGTCATGATCGAGATGCCCAAGGCCATTTTGAACATTCAGGACATTGCTGAAGCGGTGGGTCGCACGCGTCTGACCACTTTCGTGATGGGCACAAATGACCTGGCCAAGGAATATCGTGCGCGCATGACGCCGGACCGGCTGGCTTTCCAGACGGCCCTGCAGATGACCATCATTGCCGCGCGGGCCTATGGCATCACGGCGATCGATGGCGTGTTCAACGACATCAAGGACGAGCAGGGCCTGATCGATGAATGCGAACAGGGGCGCGATCTCGGCTTCGACGGCAAGACGCTGATCCACCCATCCCAGCTGGAAACAGCGAACCGGGTCTTCGCCCCCAGCCCGCATGATGTGGAACATGCGCAGGCCGTGATCGCTGCCTTCGCAGACCCGGAAAATGCCGGCAAGGGCGTGCTGAAGGTGAATGGCAAGATGACTGAACTGCTTCACCTTGATGAAGCCCGCCGCACGGTCTCCATGGACGAGGCAATCCGGGCCTTCGAGGCCTGATCCGGCCCGGCGACGGGCATTGTCAGGGTAAACGATCAGATTTCAGGACGTATCATGAGCTATATTCTACTCCATCATTCCGGGTGCAGCACTTCCCGCAAGGGGCTGGCCCTGTTGCAGGAACACGGCATCGAGCCGCAGGTGCGCAAATACATGAATGCCTCCGAACAGCTCAGCCTGGACGAGGTGAAGGAGATTGCCCGCAAGCTGGGCGCCGCTTCGCCGCGGGCCTTCCTGCGTGACAAGAACGCTGCAGATGTCGGCATTGATGCCAATTCAACCGATGACGAAATCTTCGAGGCGATGGCAGCCAATCCGAAAATCATCCAGCGCCCGATCCTGATCAAGGGCCGGAAGGCGATTCTCGGGCGCCCGATCGAGGCCATGCTGGACCTGGCCTGACCAAGGATAGCGGTCTGCGTGGGAAATCGATCAAATTTCATCGATCTCCCACGCGAAGCCTCAACATCTGTATGGCAAGGCTGGGAGCATGATAATGTTCCTGGCTCTCGCGGCGCTGATGATCGCCTTTTCCGCCTTCTGCACGTTCGGCGTGCCGTACATGCTGGCCGGTCCGCGCATGCTCGACGAGTTTTCCGAAAACCGGGAGCAGCAACTGATGGCAGGAGTCCTTGCGACCGCTATCATTGCCCTCTTCCTGCTGCCCTTCGTCTCACCGGCCTTGATTTCCGGTGCCAGTGACGCTCAGGTGCTGACTGATCTGTATCCGGGGCGGCTTCAGGCCTGATGGCGGGAAAATCTGCCCCTTTTTGACCTGAGGGGCATATGACCAGCACATCGAAATCCAATCCCGGCCACTTCTTCGAAGATTTTTTCGTTGGCATGCCGCTGGTGCATGCAACGCCCCAGACTCTGACAGAGGGCGACATCGCCCTTTATCGCGCCCTGACCGGGGGGCGTTTCGTCCAGTATTCCTCTGCAGAATTCGCCAGGGCAGCCGGATATCCGGGGCTGCCGGTCGATCCGTTGCACGCCTTTCATGTCGTGTTCGGCAAATCGGTGCCGGATGTGTCGCTGAACGCCGTGGCCAATCTGGGTTACGCGGATGGCCGATTCTCGCAGGCTGTCCTGCCGGGCGACACGCTGAACACCGTCTCGGAGGTGATCGGGGTTAAGGAAAACTCCAACGGCAAGACCGGCGTCGTGTGGGTGCGCACGCGCGGTACCAATCAGCGCGGCGAGGACGTCATGTCCTTTGTGCGTTGGGTGATGGTCAACAAGCGCGATGCGGGCGCGCCGGCCCCCGACGCCGTCATTCCGGACCTGCCGAAAAGCGTGCCGGGCAGCGAACTGGCTGGCTTCACGCCGATGGCGTCATGGGACACGGCCCTGTCCGGCAGCGCGTACATGTTCGAGGACTATGCCGTTGGTGAGAAGATCAACCATGTTGACGGCATGACAGTCGAAGAGGCGGAACACCAGATTGCGACGCGCCTCTATCAGAACACCGCCAAAGTGCATTTCGATGCGCACGGACAAAAGTCCAGCCGGTTCGGAAAGCGGCTCATCTATGGTGGTGTCGTCATCTCCATCGCGCGCTCGCTGGCCTTCAATGGCCTGGCCAATGCGGGGCATATGCTGGCCATCAATGCCGGGACCCATGCGAGCCCGCTGTTTGCGGGCGACACGATCTATGCCTGGAGCGAGGTGCTGGAAACGGCTGAGCTGTCGGACACGGTCGGCGCATTGCGCCTGCGGCTGGTGGCGGTGAAGGATCAGGATCCGGGGGCCTTCGCCTACAAGGGCGAGGATGGAAAATACGCCGAGGGCGTATTGCTGGACTTCGATTACTGGGCCGCCATTCCGCGCAAGCGCTAGAGCGCTTCCGTTTCGCCATCGCGTTCCTATATGACACCGCATGAGCGGGTATGGGCCTTTCGATGATTTCACGCTGTTCGCCATCGCGCTCGCGGTGGTGCTGTCGGCGATTGTCAGCCTGATCGGCACCTCGGCCCGCAAGCGCAATGTGGCGCTGGGTGCGGCCACGGTGGCGGATTTGTCCGAAATGACCGGGATCCGGGATCCGAAACGGCTGCAGGAAACCTTCGGACCGCCCGATATGGGCCGGGTCTGGCGCAGCGTGACCCTGTTTGACGTGCGCCGCGCGCGTCAGCCGGCCGGCTGGCTGATGTCGAGCGATCTGGTGGATTATGCCTGCCTGGCTGTGGTGGCTCTGGCCGTCTTCGTCTCTCACCCGCTCGTCGGGGGCGCCCTGATCACGGCGCTGGTCATTCAGGTGTCGGGTTGGATCGTGTCATTCGGGCTTCCCAAATGATCGGCCAAGTTCTGCTTTTCCGAATCCGGGAAACATTCTAAGGGCAGCCTATGAAAGTCTGGAAGATGAATGGGGCCGGCAACGCGTTTGCCATTTTTGACGCCCGCTCGACGCCGTTCGCGCCGAGCGTTGACCAGGTGCGCCAGATTGCAGACGATTTGAAGGCCGACCAGGTGATCGCACTGGAGCGCGATGTGGCGCGCGACGTGTTCATGCGCATCTGGAATGCGGATGGCAGCGAAGTGTCTGCCTGTGGCAATGCTTCGCGCTGTGTCGGCAAGCTGTTGCTCGCAGAAACCGGCAAGGATCGTGTGACCATCCAGACCGAGGCGGACGTGCTGAAGGCGTTTTCCGCAGACGATGGCCTGATCACCGTAGATATGGGCTCGCCCCTGATGGGGTGGGAGGACATTCCCCTGTCCGAAAAAATGGATGTGCGCGGCGTTGATGTGAAGATCGGTCCGATCGACAATCCCTGGCTGGCCCGGCCGGCCGTGGTCTCGATGGGCAATCCGCACGCCGTGTTCTTCGTCAGGAACATCGATGATTATGACATTCCGGCGCTGGGCCCGTTGGTGGAATGGCACCCGACCTTTCCCGAGGGCGTGAATGTCGGATTTGCGCAGGTCATCGACCGGCAGACCATTCGCCTGCGTGTCTGGGAACGCGGCGCGGGCCTGACAAAAGCCTGCGGTACGGGTGCCTGCGCGGCACTGGTCTGCGCCGCCCGGGCAAAACTGACCGAGCGCAAGGCCCGTCTCATCCTCGACGGGGGCGAATTGATCATCGATTGGCGCGAAAGCGACGACCGTGTCTACATGACCGGACCGGTCGAACTCGAATTCGAAACCGAAATCTGAGACACGCCCCCGGAAAACTGGTATCACGACGGTTCACAACCAGTCTGGATCCGGGGGACCGCGCCATGAAACATCTGATCATCGGACTCTTGTCCCTGTCTCTGGTGGGCGTCGCGTCTGCGCAGGACATGCCAACGGTCAACAAGGGCCAATGGGAAACCGCCATGTCCATGGTGACGGAGCTGCAGGTCGGAGGCGAGCGCCAGGACATCGACCCGGAATATGATTTCAGCGAGGAATGCTGGGCCACGGATGAGGACACGAAGCTGGACGTGAATACGCTCGGCATCGACAATTGTGACGTGACCGACTCGGTCAGCACCGGAGAGTTCCTGAGCCTGGAAATGGCCTGCGACATGGAGGGGATTCCCCTGACGGGCGAGGCCGTGATCGTGGTGACCCCGGACCGGGACCAGCTTCAGGGCACATTGATCATCGAGGGTGACATGCCGGGCATGTCGATCAAGGTGACCGGCCTGTTCAGCGGGCACAAAACGGGTGTCTGCGCAGGCTAGGGCGCACAGCAGGCCTTGAACTGCCGTCAATTCGGCGCGATGTGGCGGATTGATCATGTCAGACCCGACCCACCCTCCTGCGACCCCACAGGTCATCACGCTCGGATGCCGTCTCAACAGCTACGAATCCGAAGTGATGCGCGGACATGCGGCTGAAGCGGGGCTGACCGATGCCGTGATCATCAACACCTGCGCGGTGACGGCGGAAGCCATGCGCAGCGCGCGCCAGACGATCCGCCGGGCCGCGAGGGACAATCCGGAGGCGCCGATCCTCGTGACCGGCTGCGCTGCGCAGATCGATCCGGACATGTTCGCCAAAATGCCGGAAGTCACCCGCGTGATCGGCAATCATGAAAAGATGCAGGCCGACACCTGGCGTCCGGCTGACCTGCTGGGCGGGCATGAGAAAGTCCGGGTCAATGACATCATGTCAGTGCAGGAGACCGCCGCGCACCTGATCGACGGCATGGAAGGCCGGGCCCGGGCCTATGTTCAGGTCCAGAATGGCTGCGATCATCGGTGCACGTTCTGCATCATTCCCTATGGTCGGGGAAATTCCCGGTCCGTCCCCGCGGGCGAAGTGGTCAGCCAGGTTCGCCGCCTTGTTGAGACCGGGCATTATGAGGTCGTCCTGACCGGTGTGGATCTGACCAGCTGGGGCGCCGATCTGCCGGGCACGCCCCAATTGGGTAATCTGGTCCAGCGCATCCTGAAGCTCGTGCCGGACCTTAAGCAGCTGCGTATCTCGTCGATTGACGCGATCGAGATCGATGATGCCCTCATGGAAACAATGGCCGATCCGCGCCTTGCACCCTTCATGCACCTGTCCCTTCAGCATGGGGATGATTTGATCCTGAAACGCATGAAGCGCCGTCATTCGAGGGCCGAGGCCATCGCGCTGACGGACCGGTTGCGCGCCGTGCGTCCCGACATGGCGTTCGGGGCGGATATCATTGCCGGGTTCCCGACCGAAACAGAGGCGCATTTCGAGAATTCCGTCCGGCTGGTGGAGGAATGCGGCCTGTCATTCCTGCACGTGTTTCCATATTCACCGCGTCCCGGAACACCAGCGGCACGAATGCCGCAACTGGACAAGGCGGTGGTCAAAGCGCGTGCGGCGCGCCTGCGCGAAGTGGGCGAGGCGGCCCTCGCGCGCCACCTGACAAATTATGAAGGTCGGATCGTGGAAGCACTTGTGGAGCGTGGCCGGTCCGCGCGCCTGCCAGACTTCACGCCTGTCCGGTTCGAGCGTGACCCCGGCGGTGCTGGACGCCCGGTGCGTGCCCGTATAGTCCGGCAAGACGGAAAACAGCTGATCGGAGCCCTGACCGCATGATCCTTTGGTTCGGAAAAAAGAAAAAAGAACAGGAACTCAAGGAGGCCGGCGCTGCGATGCAGGCGCCGGAACTGTCGGCGGAGGAACTGGCTGCACAGGAGGCGGAAGCCGCCCGCAAGGCAGCAGAACAGGCGGAGATCGAACGCAAGGTCGCTGAAGCCAACAAGGCCTGGGAAGAGCGCCAGGCGCGAGAGGCGGCTGCTGCGGCGGAAGAGGCAGCACGCCTGGAAGACGAAGCGCGCCAGGCCGAGGAAGCGCGCGCCGCGGCGCAGGCCCGTGCGGACGAGGCCGAAGCCCGGCGGCTGGCCGAACAGGCCGAGCGTGCCCGCAAGGCGAAGGAGGAGCGCGAGGCGGCGCAGGCCAGGGCCGCTGCCGAACTCAAACTGCTGGAAGAGCGCCGGGAAGCCGAGCGCCTGCGGGCGGAACGCGAAGCGGCGGCGCGCGCCGCCATGGAGGCCGAAGCGAATGATCCGGGCTTCATGGCGAAGCTGGGGTCGGGTCTGTCCCGGTCATCCTCCCGGCTGACATCCGGATTGTCTGTGTTCGGGCGCCGGAAGCTGGACGATGAGACGCTGGAGGAACTGGAAGACCTGCTGATTTCGTCCGATCTCGGTGCAAAAGTGGCGATGCGTGTAACCGGCAACCTCGCGCGGGAGCGTTTTGACAAGGAGATCACGGAAGACGAGATCCGCGCGGCATTGGCGGACGAGATCACGGACGTCCTGAAGCCGCGCGAGAAGATCGTGGATTTCTCCGACGGCCCTCGCCCGCGCATCGTGCTGTTTGTTGGCGTGAATGGGTCCGGGAAGACGACGACCATCGGCAAGATCGCCTCGAAGCTGACCGAGCAGGGGGCCAGGGCGCTGCTGGTGGCGGGCGATACGTTCCGCGCGGCCGCCATCGAACAGCTTACGGTCTGGGGCGAACGGGCCGGCATTCCGGTGATGTCGAAACCGACCGGCGCCGATGCGGCGGGCCTTGTCTATGAAGCCATCGAACAGGCGAAGGCGGATGATCTGGACCTGGTTCTGGTGGACACGGCCGGACGCCTGCAGAACAAGGCAGAGCTGATGGCCGAGCTGGAAAAGGTCGTGCGGGTCGTGCGGAAGCTCGACCCCAGCGCGCCACACGACGTCATCCTCGTGCTCGACGCCACGGTGGGCCAAAACGCGCTGTCACAGGTCGAGGCATTCAAGAATACCGCTGGCGTAACCGGCATCGTGATGACCAAGCTGGACGGCACCGCGAAGGGCGGTGTGCTGGTGGCGATCGCCGAGGCGCATGATCTGCCGATCCATTTCATCGGCATCGGCGAGAAGGCGGAGGACCTGCGCCCCTTCAGTGCGGAGGCCTTCTCGAAGGCATTGGTGGGTCTTCAGGACTGATCACTCGGCCGCCATGGCGGACAGGCCGGGGTGTTGCGGACCCCGAACGAGCCTGCCTGGCCGGGCGCCGGTCGGGTCACCGTCACGATGGGTGATCTGTCCCTTCAGGATCGTCGCCGTGTAGCCGGACGCCTTCTGCATCAGGCGACGTCCCCCTGCGGGCAGGTCATAGGTCACTTCCGGAAGGTGCAGCGTCAGGTTCACCAGGTCGATCACATTGAGGTCTGCCCGATAGCCTGGCGCAATCAGGCCGCGATCGTGCAGGCCGATCCATTCGGCGGTCGCGCGCGCCTGGCGCTGCACGATATGTTCAACCGGAATGCGCGGGCCGCGCATGCGGTCGCGCACCCAATGGGTCAGCATGGTGGTGGTGAAGGAGCCATCGCAGATCATGCCGACATGCGCGCCGCCATCCGACAGGCCGGGCAGTGTCGCCGGGCTGAGCATCATGTCATGTGACGGGTCGAGTGAGCCATTCGCATAGTTCAGGAAGGGCAGGTAGAGCATGCCCCGTCCGTCGCGTTCGAGCATCAGGTCCAGTGCGGCCTCTTCGGGCGACACGCCACGCCGGGCGGCGATGGCCTCCAGCGTGCGGTCTGCCGTGGGCTCGTAGTTCACGGGCGCGTCCAGCTGGAAGATCTTCCCGAAGCTGCGCAGCATGACCTTGAGAAAAGGATTGTCCGTGTCGGGCGCGTCGGCGAGCAGGCGCTTGCGGAAGTCTTCCGTGCGCAGGCGGGCGATGCGGTCTTCGAAAGGCAGGTGTGAGATTTCCCGATAGACCGGGTGGGCGCTGAAGGGATTGAGGGTAAGCTCGAAACCGAGCAGCACCCCGACAGGGCGCGGCGCGACCTGTGCCCGCATCGGCAAGCCCTCATCTGCCGCAGCTTCAATGGCGCCCAGCAGGCGCCGCCAGCCATCCGGCGCGACGTCCGCCTGCGCAAGTGACACCGACAGCGGACGTCCGCTCGCCTCGACGATCCGGCGCAGCATCGCCGCTTCCTTCTCGGGATCGTCAAAGTCCGACACGAATTGCAGGACGCCGCGTCGGGCGTCTGCCACGCCCAGCGCTATCCCGGTCAGTTCATCCTCGCCTGCGGTCAGGGTCGGTGTGGGTTGGCCGTCACTCGTGCGATGGTTCAGTGTGCGGGACGTGGAAAAGCCGATGGCGCCCGCGCGGATGGCTTCGGTGGCCAAGGCCCGCATGCGCTGGATATCGTCCGGCGTGGCAGGGTCCCGATTGGCACCGCGCTCGCCCATCACGAAGACACGCAGCGCGGCGTGGGGCAATTGTGCGCAAATGTCAGCGTCAAACTCGGACGCAGACAGGCTGTCCAGATAGTCCGGGAAGCTTTCCCAGTTCCAGGGCAGGCCTTCCGCGAGAACGGGGAAGGGGATGTCCTCGACCCCTTCCATGAGCCGAATGAGGCGGTCATGGTCTTCGGGCCGGCAAGGCGCGAACCCCACACCGCAATTGCCCATGACAATGCTGGTGACACCATGCAGCGTGGACGGGCTGATGGCGCCGGTCCAGGTCGCCTGGCCGTCATAATGCGTATGGATATCGACAAAGCCGGGCGTGACAATCTGTCCGCGGGCGTCGATTTCCTCGATGCCGCGGCCGGGGACCCGGCCGACCTCCATGATCATGCCATTCGAAACGGCGATATCGCCTTCAAATCCGGGGTTTCCCGAGCCATCGATGATCGAGCCGCCCCGGATCACAAGGTCATGGGTCATTGTCGGTTTCCTCCGGTTTTCTTGTTTTGCGCGAGTCAGACCCGCGACGGATCAAGAGTCAAATCCTTCCCACGCGTCAGCAATGCGGGCATAGGTCCGCGCCATGTCCGACACTTTCCTCCCGGTCGTGCTGTGCCTGATCTCCGCCGTGACCGTTGCAGCCACCAACATGTTCGTGAAACGCGGCGGCGATGTGCTGACCGCGCGAATGGCTGTGGCAATTGTCATGGGCCTGAGTGTGCTGCCCTTCGCGCCCTTCGTGCCCTTGCCGCCGGCAGAGACCTGGTCACTGATCCTGGTTTCGGTCGTGGTGCACTGGTTCTACCAGTTCTGTCTCGTACGGGCGCTGCATCGCGGCGACCTGTCACTCGTCTTTCCGGTAATGCGCGGCCTGGCGCCTCTCGTGACCGCCGCAGCGGCTGTGTTCATGCTCGGCGAATATCTGACCTGGGTGCAGTCGGCCGGACTGCTTCTGGCCAGCCTGGCAATTATTGTCTTCGCGCTGCCGACCGGTCAGACAGCCTCGGCGCGGCGACTGGACCGCAGCGCGCTGATCTGGGCCTTGCTGACGGCGCTCGGAGTCGGTTTGTACGCCGTGGCCGACACGCGGGCCGCGCGGGCCATGCCGGATCCGATGAGTTTCGTCGTATGGTTGTTCCTGCTCGACTGGATTGGTGTGACAGTGGTGACGCTCACCCAGCGCCGTGGCCGGATCCGTTCCGCTCTGACCCGCCAGTGGAAGGGCGGCGTGGCTGGCGGTGTGCTTGGCACCGTCTCATACGGGCTTGCCATCTATGCCTACACGCTCACGGATGCCGCCATTGTGACGGCGCTCCGTGAGACGTCCGTTGTCTTCGCGGCGGCGCTGGGCGCGATCTTCCTGAAAGAAGGATTCGGATACAGACGGACTGTCGCCGCTACCGCTCTGGCAAGCGGACTCTTGCTCATGCAGGCCGGAGCCTGATGCAAATCCGCAGATCACATGCGGACTGTTGGTGATTTGTTAGGCCCGCTATTGTCAGAGAGGCCTTGCAGGCCGATATCGATCCGACGCGCCGGCCCAAACGTAGAGAGCACATGACAGAGACACAGACCACGGAAAACCAGGCAGAGCTCAGCGATGCGACGGCAAAAGCCGGAAGCATCTGGACAGAGCTGGGCCCGACGCTGGCCTTCATCGGCATCTACAACGTGATGCTGCGCTTTCCCGAAGGCGACGGTCTGTTTACCAGGGATACGGCGCTTTACTGGGCCACAGGCGTTCTGATCGTCGCCACCCTGTTCGTGATTGCGCAGAAGCTTTTCCGCCGCGAGCGTATCCCGCCCTTCCTGATTGTATCGTCAGTTCTCATCGGTGCGTTTGGCACCGCTGGCATCCTCTTTCAGTCGAAACTCTTCCTGTTCATCAAGCCGACCATCATCAACCTGCTCTATGCGGGCGTCATCTTCGGCGGTCTGGCCGTCGGACGGAACATCTGGAAGATGCTGTTTCACACAGTGTTCAATCTGCCGGACCATGCCTGGAGAACGCTGGCCATCCGCTGGGGATTGTATTTTGTGGCCATGGCAGTCTGGAACGAATTCCTGTGGCGGAACTTTTCCGAGGCGACCTGGGCGAACTGGAAGCTCGGCAACATCGTGATCGGGGTTTTGTTCGCGCTCGCCAACACGCCGTATACGCTGAAACATATGCGCCCGTCCGAACAGGGCGACACCGCCTAGCGCGTCAGGGCCTCCGTGCCCGGGGGATTGGTGAAGGGGGCAAAGGCATCCAGTTCGCGCGTCTGGGCAAAATGGGTCAGGCCCCAAACCACGGTCGGAAAGGCAAGATTCGACCACGGTATGTCTTTCCACTCGAACAGGCCGACCTCGAGGCTTTCGGGGCCCGGGGAAATATCCGAAACGAGCTCGGCCCGGAACATGATCTGGACCTGTGATATACGCGGAACGGAGTATACGGCCAGCATGCGGTCGATGCGAATATCGGCATTGGCCTCTTCCCGGGCTTCCCTCATGGCGGCTTCTTCGACGGTTTCACCTTCCTCCATGAAGCCTGCCGGAAGGGTCCAGAATCCCTTACGCGGAGCAATCGCACGCTTGCAGAGCAGTATTTTGGGCCCTTTTGTCGCAACCGCAGCTGCAATTATTCGCGGATTTATGTAGTCCACGAACTGGCAATGTGAGCAAACACGGCGTATTCGGTCGTCTCCATCGGGTATTTTCAGTTTGAAATCTTGCGAAAAGAAACCATTTGATAATTGATCCGTCATCGAAGCTTAAGTCTCTGCAGTATATTGGGGTAGATGTTGATCCGCACACGGGTCGGATACTTAACAGACCAGTAACCGGATTTTCCATTGCGCCCAACGCCTAAATGAACACAGAAAGGTAGACCCTACCATGGCATATAATCTGAATACTTCGCCCAGCCACCTGCTGCACCGTGCCCAGCAGATCGCTGCCAACGAATCCGCCGCTGCGCTGACCGCCGCCGGCATCACCCTGCGCCAGTTCTCCGTCCTGGCAGCCCTGTCGGGCAATGATGGCGTCAGCCAGTCCGACCTGGTTAACGCCACCGGCATCGACCGTTCGACGCTGGCCGACATGGTTGCCCGCATGGAGCGCGCCGGCCTGATCAAGCGCGTCGCCTCGAAAACCGACAAGCGCGCCAAGGTCGTCTCCCTGATGGCCAAGGGCAAGAAAGCCTATGAGAAAGCCCTGCCGGCTGTCGAAAAGGCTGACGAAGCGATCTTCGACGCCCTGCCGAAAACCAAGCAGTCCGCCCTCGTCGCCGGTCTGAAGGACATGGTTGCCGAAGCTGGCAAGGCTGAAGCCGCTCCGGCACCGAAAGTCGCTGCCCCGGCCCCGGCTGCCAAGGCTGCTCCGAAGCCGGCCGCCAAGAAAGCTCCGGCCCGCAAGCCGGCTGCGAAAAAGGCTCCGGCCAAGAAAGCGCCAGCCAAGAAGGCTCCGGCAGCCAAGCCTGCTGCAAAGCCGGCTGCCAAGAAGGCACCTGCCAAGAAAGCCGCTCCGAAGGCAAAGGCCAAGGCTGCTGCCAAGGCCAAGCCGGCCACGGCCACCAAGCCTGCGAAAAAGGCTCCGGCCCGCAAGGCGAAAAAGAAGTAAGTCTCCGATCGCGGAGCTTAAGTGGGCGGGGCGCTTTCAAGCGCCTCGCCTATTTTTTTGACTGACTCTGCATCCAGCGGACCCTGCACATGCTGGATGATGTCGCCATCTGCTGAAATCACAAACGTCTCCGGCACGCCGGTCAGGCCGAAGTCGAGTCCGCCCTGTCCGTCCGGATCCAGGGCGATCCGCGTATAGGGATTGCCCAGCCGGTCCAGAAACTCCTGCCCCTTATCGGGCGTGTCCTTGTAGAGCACGCCGAATACCTGGCCTGGATAGGCGCTGGAGAGCTGCGAGATGTATTTGTGCTCTGCCTCGCAGGGCGCGCACCAACTCGCGAACAGGTTCACGACAATGGGGTCACCGGTCGGGGAAGGGGAGAAGGCCAAGGCGTCGCCGTCCAGGCTGGCGAACACGGTGTCCGGCGCACTGCGCAGCGAACGCTCGAAATCTCCCTTGGCCGGATCATTCAATTGTATGGCTGCAATGACGCCGAAGGCGAGCAGGCCGCCAGCCGGGATCGCCGCGAGCCAGGCTTTCATCCGCGTTTCTGGTCGCGTGTGCGGGCTTCGATGCGCACAAGCTGGGTTCTGGCGGCACGCGCCTTGACCATCACGCCAAGCATGGCGGAGCCGATCAGGAGCAGGCCGACCGCATAGCTCGCCCAGATGAAGGCGGCGTTGGAATCGAAGTCTGGCAGCATGGATCAGTCTCCTGTCATCAGGCGGGCCCGGATCTGGGCCGCGCGTCTGGTCCATATTTCAGCACGCATGAGCGTCATGACAAGGGCGGCAAACAGTAGCGAATGCCCGATCGAGCTGATCAGCAGCGGCCAGAGGTACACTGCGGCCATTTTCGGGCCTTCCGGCGTGATGACGCTGGCATCCTGATGCAGCGAGGTGAACAGGTCGACCGAAAACTTGATCAGCGGCACATTCAGCGCCCCGACCATGGCCAGGATGGCGCCCGCGCGGGCCGCTTTCTGGCGCGTGTCCATTGCCGCGCGCAGGGCCATGTAGCCCAGGAACAGGAAGAACATGAACAGGACGGACATCATCCGGGCATCATCCCATTGCCACCAGGTGCCCCAAGTGGGTTTGCCCCAGATGGCGCCGGTGGCAAGGCAGAGCGCTGTCCAGGTTGCGCCGAGGGGAGCTATCGCCTTCGCGGCAATGTCCGCCACTTCATGGCGCCAGATGAACCAGACAAAACTCATCACCGCCATGCCGAGATAGCTCGCCATGGCAAGCCAGGCGGCGGGCACATGGATGAACATCACGCGCATGATGTCGCCGCCCTGATATTCGTCCTTCGGAACGATCCAGAGGCCCTGCCACAGGCCCCATCCGATCAGCAGGGCGGCAATCCCATAGAATACGGGCGCCAGCCAGCTGGACAGGGTCAGGAAACGGTGGGGATTGGCAAACCAGGAAAACATCGCGTTCGGAATACCCTTCCCTCAGTCTGCCGCCAAGCGCAGGGCTGCACCCATCGCGAAGGGGGCAACGGCCAGCGCAAACAGGGTGGAGGCGGCCAGGAACAATGGCGCGGCGGCGCTGCTGGGTCCATCGCCCATGGCGAGGGCGCCAAAGATGGCGGTCGGCACATAGAGCGGCAGGGCGATCAGGCTGATCAGCAGGCCGCCGCGCCGGACCGTGGCGGCCAGCGCAGCGCCGACTCCGCCCCAGAAATAGAAGGCGAGCCCGCCGATCGCATAGAAGGCCAAGTTTTCCAGCAGCGCGCCGCTGGCCGGGGCCTGGAACATCAAGAGCAGAAGCGGGGACAAAAGGGCGAGCGGCAGGCCCGCGGTCAGCCAGTGGGCCAACGTCTTTGCTGCAGCGATGGCTGCCGCCGGGGCGCCGGCCTGCAGCCACAAATCCAGCGAGCCATCCTCGGCGTCTGCCTGAAACACGCGCTCCAGTGTCACAAGGCTCGACAGGGCAAGCGATACCCACAGGATGCCGGGGCCGATGGCCCGCAGGATCTGGGGATCGGTACCTACGCCTAGCGGCACCAGAACCGCCGCCCCTGCGAAGAACCCGACCGGCAGCAGCGCACCAGCCCCGCCGGCCCATGCCTCGCCGAGCGCCTGCCGAAAGGCAGAGAAGATGGGCGCCGGGGTCAAATTTCCACCTGCATATCGAAATTGAACCCAGTTTCGCCGTGTATGGCGGCCACGATGCCGCCCCCCGCAGCGCAATGTGCGGTCATCATGTCGGTCAGAAGGGCCGTGCCGTCCCTGTCGAGCGCCGTGAACGGCTCATCCAGCAGCCAGAGCGGGCGATCCTGAAGCTGCAACCGCGCCAATGCGGTGCGTCGGCGTTGACCGGCCGAGAGATGCCGGGCCGGAACGTCTGCCGGGCGGGCCAGTCCCATCCGGTCCAGGATCGTCTCGATTCCGTCCACGGGGCAGCCCCAGGCCCGGGCCCAGAGGGTCAGGTGGGTGCGCGGGGTTTCATGGGGTTTCAATCCTTCCCGGTGGGCGATCCAGTGAAACGGGGCAGGGCGGTCGACCGTGCCGGTTTCGGCCCGCGTCAGGCCGGCCAGGATTCGCAGCAAGGTGGTCTTGCCGGCCCCGTTCGCCCCGCGCAGCACGATGGCCTGGCCCGGTGCCAGCGACAGCGACACGTTCCGGAAAAGAACCCGTTCACCGCGGATCATGCCCGTGTCCGCTGCGGAAAGGAGTGTGCCAGCCTTCATAAGACCCGTTTAGACCCTTTGTCCCAATTGCCTCAATCCATTAGGGCCTATATGAGACAGGCCAGCGCGGCGGCTCATCGCCGCAGATCGACAATCCCAGACGCGAGGTTCCCTCTCCATGCCGTCCCTCGACAGCTTCAATTCCAAACGCACGCTCACCGTTGGCAGCAAGACCTACACCTATTACTCGCTGGCCGCGGCCGGCGAAAACGGTCTGGGCGACGTGTCCCGCCTGCCGGCTTCCCTCAAGGTCCTGCTCGAAAACATGTTGCGGTTCGAGGACGGCAAGACAGTGACCAAGGATGACATCCTGGCGTTCAAGACATGGCTCGACAACAAGGGCGACATCAGCCACGAGATCGCCTACCGCCCGGCGCGCGTGCTGATGCAGGATTTCACCGGCGTTCCTGCCGTGGTCGACCTGGCCGCGATGCGCGACGCAGCGCAGAAGCTCGGCGCCTCGGCAGAAGCCATCAACCCGCAGGTTCCGGTCGACCTGGTCATCGACCACTCCGTCATGGTCGACAGCTTTGCCGGTCCGGACAGCTTCACGAAGAATGTCGAGATCGAATACAAGCGCAACCAGGAGCGATACGAATTCCTGCGCTGGGGCTCCACGGCGTTCAAGAATTTCCGCGTTGTGCCGCCGGGCACCGGCATCTGCCACCAGGTGAACCTGGAATATCTCGGCCAGACCGTGTGGACCAAGGAAGAGAATGGCGAAACCGTCGCCTATCCGGACACCTGCGTTGGCACCGACTCCCACACGACCATGATCAACGGCCTTGCGGTACTGGGCTGGGGTGTTGGCGGCATCGAGGCCGAGGCAGCCATGCTGGGCCAGCCTGTTTCCATGCTGATCCCGGAAGTCATCGGCTTCCGTCTCGACGGCAAGATGGCTGAGGGCGCCACCGCAACCGATTTGGTGCTGACCGTCGTACAGATGCTGCGCCAGAAGGGCGTGGTCGGCAAATTCGTCGAATTCTACGGTCCGGGCCTTGCGAACCTGACGCTGGAAGACCAGGCCACCATTTCGAACATGGCCCCGGAATATGGCGCGACCTGCGGCTTCTTCCCGGTTGACCATGACACGATCAAATACCTCACCAATACCGGCCGCGACGCCGAGCGTGTGGCGCTGGTCGAGGCCTACGCCAAGGCGCAGGGCTACTGGCGTCCGGAACAGGCAGAGCCGGTCTTCACCGATACGCTGGAACTGGATCTCGGCGCGGTCGTGCCGTCGATCTCGGGTCCGAAGCGCCCGCAGGATCGCGTGCTGCTGTCCGAAGGCGACACGGCCTTCGCGGATGCGATGGCCAAGGAATTCGGCAAGGCCGCTGATGCCGCCGAGCCCATCGCCGTGGAAGGCGAGGACTACACCGTCACGCATGGCGACGTCTTCATCGCGGCTATCACCTCCTGTACCAACACGTCCAACCCGTCCGTGCTGATCGCGGCCGGTCTCGTGGCCAAGAAGGCCCGCGAACTGGGCCTCGACCGCAAGCCCTGGGTGAAGACCTCGCTGGCACCGGGCTCACAAGTCGTGACGGACTATCTGGAGAAGGCCGGTCTGCAGGACGATCTCGACGCCATGGGCTTCAACCTGGTCGGCTATGGCTGCACGACCTGTATCGGCAATTCCGGCCCGCTGCAGCCGCAGCTGGCCAAGGCGATTGCCGATGGTGACCTGGTGTCCTGCTCGGTCCTGTCCGGCAACCGGAACTTCGAAGGCCGGATCGGTCCGGACATCAAGGCGAACTATCTCGCCTCGCCGCCGCTGGTCGTGGCCTATGCCATCGCCGGATCGCTGCGCGTGAACCTGACCAAGGATCCGCTGGGCAAGGACAAGAATGGCAATGATGTCTTCCTGAAGGACATCTGGCCGACCTCGCACGAGATTGCCGAAATCATGGCTCGGGCCGTGACGCCGCAAATGTTTGCCGAACGCTATTCCGATGTCTTCAAGGGGGATGAGCACTGGCAGGGCATCGAAGTCTCCGGCGGCCAGACCTATAGCTGGCCACCGGCCTCCACCTATGTTCAGAACCCGCCCTATTTCGAAGGCATGGGCCTGGACATTGATGCGCCGACCGACGTCAAGGATGCCCGCGTCCTGGCCGTGTTCGGCGATTCCATCACGACCGACCACATTTCTCCGGCCGGATCGATCAAGGCGTCCAGCCCGGCAGGCATCTACCTGCAGGAACACCAGGTGTCGCCGCTGGACTTCAACTCCTATGGCTCGCGCCGCGGCAACCACGAAGTCATGATGCGGGGCACCTTTGCCAATATCCGTATCAAGAACCAGATGGTTCCGGGTGTCGAAGGTGGTGTGACGGTCCACTATCCGGACGGCGAACAAATGCCGATCTATGATGCGGCCATGAAATACGCCGCCGAGAACACGCCGCTGGTCGTGTTTGCCGGGGACCTCTACGGCAATGGATCGTCCCGTGACTGGGCGGCCAAGGGCACGATCCTGCTGGGCGTGCGCGCGGTCATCGCCGGCAGCTTCGAGCGGATCCACCGCTCCAACCTGATCGGCATGGGCGTGCTGCCGCTGGAATTCGCGGAAGGCGAGAGCGCGGCAGCGCTGGGCCTCACCGGCAAGGAGCAGGTGACGATTGAAGGCATTGCCGACATCTCCCCGCGCCAGGCTCTGGAAGTGAAGATCACCCGCGAGGACGGCACGACGTTCACTGCCAACACGGTGGTCCGCATCGATACCGAGAACGAGCTGGACTATTACCGCAATGGCGGCATCCTGCACTATGTGCTGCGCAACCTCGCGCGCGACGCTGCCTGATCCTGAGCGGATCGCAGGAAACAGAGCCCCCGCACGTCGCTGCGGGGGCTTTTTTATCAGCCCTCACATCCCTGTGACTGTCGCGCGACCGGATAAGTCCGTATAAGCGGGCCTGAAATGACCCGACTTCTTCTCTCCCTGTCCCTGTTGCTGAGCCTGATGGTGCCCGCTGCGCACGCAGAGGGCCCCGTGCTGGTTGAGCTGTTTTCATCGCAGAACTGCCGGGCTTGCCCGAAGGCGCACCGCACGCTGAAGGCCGTGGACGCGGAACGGGACGACCTTCTGGTTTTGACCTGGTCGGTCGACTATTGGGACTATCTTGGCGACAAGGACCCGATGGCGATGGAGGAGTCCAAGGACCGCCAGAGAAGCTATACGGACCGGTTCGGACTGCGCGGCCCGTATACGCCCCAGACGGTCTATAATGGTGTCGAGCAATGCGCCGGCAGCAAACGGACCTATGTCGAACGCGCCCTGGAACGGCTGAAGGAGACGCCGGAGCCGGATGTGCGCCTTGTGCGCGATGGCGACCGGATCCGCCTGTCCGGACGCGTGCCGGACCTGGCCGATATCTGGCTCGTCGACTATCTGACAGGCGAGGCGAACACGACGGACATGGTGCACCCGGTGACCCGCGTGACCGCGCTCGGCCCGTGGCTTGGCAATGATGTCGAGCTGGCCGTGCCGCACTGTGAATCCGGTTGTGCGATCATTGTCCAGGAGGCCGGGTTCGGCCCCGTGCTGGATACGATGGTGATCACGCCCTGACGGAATTTCAGGGCTGGGCGGGTTGATCTGTCTCCAGCACCATGACCGGTGCCCGTACAATCGACGCCACGCGCGGCGTAAACTCCCGCCAGTCATATTCAGCCAGTTCGAAGGCCCAGCCCTCGGCCTTGTCATTGATCGTGCTGCCGCGATGCGCGCCTTCGCCGGCCTCCACGGCCCGCAGCGTGATGAAATAGCCGTCCGATTCCCGATAGGCCGACACATCGACTTCCAGTCCATCATGGGTCTCGGTGATGTGGCGCGCCACGGGCCGGGTCGACAGATCATTGGCAGGTTTCACGCCCACCGGAGAGAAACGTGTCAGGGCGAGGGCAGGGGTGGAGGCGGCAAGACGGCTGACCAGACGGAAATCCTGATATGGCGGGCCCGGCACGAAGCTGCGGTCGCTGGAGCCCACCGAACGCTGCAGATAGAGGCTTTCCCCAAGTGAATCAAAGATCCGGACGGCCGAGATGGCATCGGAATTGATTTCGAGAATGTCGAAGTCGAGCCAGGCCTGATGATTGTAGAAGGGCGGCAATTCGCCCTGCACCTGAAAGGCCTGCACCTGTCCGGGCAGGCGGCCATAGAGCCTCCTGTCCTTGCGGCCCGTGATGAGGGCGGCGGAAACGTTTCCGCTCTCGTCAAGAATCTCGATCAGGGCGCCCGTGCCGCCCTCGCGCGGATCGCCGAGGCCAATCCGGTTCAGCTTGTCAGGATCGCGCGTGCGGCCTTCGCCCCAGCTGAGCGCTTCCAGTCCCGTCGCCAGTTCGGCGAGCCGGTCCGGCCGGATGGGATAGCCTCGCTCATGCCCCATCTTCCAGCCATCCTGCGTGTTGACGAGAGAATAGGAGTCCTCTGACAGCGTGACGCGGATTTCCCCTGCTTCGGCGCGGATCGCCGCGAATTCCGGGATCACGGGCTGGCCCTTCCGCTCTGATACGGGCGCTTTCGGGCCACCGGTCGCATAGGCAATCAGCGTCAGGACGGTCAGGCCTGCCGCAATGCCGCCCATGATCTGGAGCCGGCGCTTTCGCTGGCGGGTTCGCACTTCGGTCATGCCGCGCCCTTCCGTTTCTGGCGATACCAGACAAACAGGCCAATCAGGCAGACAAGCAAGGGCCCGCTCCAGATATTGATCGCCTTCAGCGTGCCTTCGAGCCGGTCGATGTCACGCCGGTAATTCCGTTCGATCTCCCGCAATTGGGCCCGGAGCGTGACGATGCGCTGACGCAATTCCAGCAATTCGGACCGTTCGGCCTCTGTCAGGTCGGCTTCCAGATCCCCCGAGAAGAAACCGTCTGCGGCTCCGATGGCCTGCAATTCCTCGAGCCGTCCCTGGGCGGCTTCGAGATTGTCCTGCAATTCGGCCTGCTGGCGGAAATAGATGGCTTCCGCATTCTCCCGCATACGGTCGATGCGTTCCATGCGGCGCAGGCTGGGCGCCCGCGAACGCAGGCGAGACAAATCCCCGCCGCCGGCCAGCGCATCAAGGGCGTTGAGCACCAGGGCGCCATTGTCGGCCACAACGATCTGCTCATTCGGAATGACATAGAAATCATCCGCGATGAAATCCGCATCGGCGACCAGAATGATCTGCGCGTCAGTCTCGCTGATAGGGATATGCGGCAATGCGCCCGCCGCTTCGGTCCGGGCAATGTCCGCCAGCATCGGGTCCGCCGGCTCCTCAAAGGGCGGGGCCCCCTCCGGGAAGGCTGTGCGCAGCGGTCCGGACAGCCGCCCTGCCAGGACGAGCGGGCCGGCTTCTGTCTGGTACTGGCGCAGCACCTGTTGTGGGGACATGTCCGTAATGGCGTCTTCGGCTTCGATGAAGGATGGGCTTGGCCCGGTTGTCATCAGGGGCGTGAACTCCACGCCATCGCCCAGCGCGCCGGTGATCAGGGCGCCGGGCGCGCCGAAATTGATCACGCGGCCCAGATCAGCGGTGATCAGGTCTTCCTGGTTCATGTCCCCGGCGGGGATGCCCAGGAACAGGGGGTGGGCAAGTTCCTCGATCCGCCCGCCACCGGTGTCGACCGGAACCGGCAGGGCGCTGGCCGCGTCCGCGACGGCCCGCTCGGAGATGGTGACGCCCCATGCCTCGCCAAGCCGTGCCAGCGATGCCGAAGCCGCCGCATCGTCCAGGGCAAAGGGGCCGCCGGCACCGGCCGTCTTGGCTGCCGGATCCAGCAGGAAGACGGCCCGGCCCGTGCGCAACACGAATTGATCGATCAACCATTCCTGTCGCGGGCTCAGCTCGGGCGGCTGAGCCACAAGCAGCACGTCCAGGTCTTCCGGCAAGGACTGGAAGGTTTCCGCAATCGGTTCGACATCGAAGGATTTGTGAATATCGCGCAGCAGCGCATAGCCGCCTTCACCGCCGGGCGCGGTCATGCCGGGCAGGGAGGACAGGATCCCGATGCGCGGCGGATCGGGGTCGTCCAGCCGATCGATCATGCGGGTCAAATCATATTCGAGCGTGACTTCGCGTTCCGGGGCGAGGAAGGGCATGACGCGCTGGTCGTCGATCGAATTGCGGCCGATCAGGCCGAAATAGAGCGGATCATTCCCGTTCGTGTCGATGGCTGTGATGCCGGCGGCCAGCGCTTCGTCTTCCGCAGGAGAGAAGGGGACCGGGTCGATCTCGGTGATGCGCACCTTTCCGCCGGACTGGCTTTCATAGACCTGCAGCAATTCCCGGACGCGGGCGGCATAGGCGCGGATGGCGGGAAATTCCTGCCCTGTGGCGCGGGTATAGACGAAGGTGATCTCGACCGGTTCGGCGACGGATTTCAGTGTCGACCTTGTGGCGTCGGACAATGTGTAGAGATTGTTCTCGGTGAAATCGATGCGGGCACCGCTGAACACTTTCTGTACCAGCAGGTTTGCCGAAACGAAGATGATCCCGGTCAGCACCGTGGCGGCGATGAGATAGTGTTTTGCGCGCATCTCAGCCGAGCCTCTGGCGAGAGGCCCACAGGCCGTTGAGAATGGTCCACAGCATCATGAACCCCAGGAAGAACAGCACCGCCCGCAATTCCAGGACGCCGCGCTGGGCGGCCTCGAAATGGGACAGGAAGGAGAATTGCGCGACAAGATCGGCCAGGCCTGCGCCGAACACTGCCTTGACGCTGGACAGGACCAGGGGCCAGCCGGCGGCGGTGAACACGAAGGCGACGACAACACTGATGACAAAGGCCGTGACCTGGCTGCGTGTCAGGGCCGAGATGGCCGCACCGATGGAGAGATAGGATCCTGCCATCAGGAGGCTGACGAAATAGGTCAGCGCGATGGCGGCATTGTCCGGCGTGCCCAGAAAGTTCACCGTCACCCACATCGGCACGGTCAGGACCAGCCCGACGGCGGCCACCATCCAGGCAGCGCACAGCTTGCCCAGCACCATGCCCGGCATGCCAAGGGGCAGGGACAGCAGCAATTCGTCCGTGCCGGCGCTGGTCTCGTCGGCCCAGAGGCGCATGGCCAGGGCCGGCAGGAAGATCATGTAGATCCAGGGATGCCAGACGAAGAAGGGGGACAGGTCAGCGGTCCCGGTGTCGAAGAAGCGCGCGGCTTCCCAGGTGAACATGCCGAGCGACAGGAGAAAGACGGCCAGGAAGACATAGGCCATGGGTGTTGCGAAATAGGCGCCCAATTCCCGCCGGAAGACGGGCAGGAAACTGTCGAATTGCCGATGCAGCCGGTTCATGCGGATATCGCCTCTGCCTGGTCTGTCAGCCGTGTAAAGGCGCCTTCCAGCGTCCCGTCCGTGGACAGGTTGCGCAGGCCTTCGGGTGTGTCATCCGCCACGATGCGCCCGCGGTCGATCACGATGGCGCGTGTGCACATGGCGGGCACTTCGGTCAGCGTATGGGTGGAGATGACAATCGCCTTGCGAGGCGCCATGCGGGCAATCAGGGCGCGTACCGCCTGTTTCTGGTTGGGGTCCAGCCCGTCAGTCGGCTCGTCCAGCAACAATACGGGCGGGTCATGCAGGATGGCGCCGGCCAGGCCGACACGGCGGCGGTATCCTTTCGACAGGGAGCCGATTTTCTGTCCGCAGACGGTGGAGATGCGGGAATCGGCGATGGCGCGCTCGATGGCGGCCTTGCGCTCGGACCGGGGCAGGGACCGGGCAGCAGCCATGAAAGCGAGGAATTCCGGCGGGGTCATGTCGTCATAGAGGGGGGCGCCCTCTGGCAGGTAGCCGAGCGCGGCCTGCGCCTCGCGGCGGGCCGATACGACGGACTTGCCGTCAATCACGGCGTCGCCGGTATCGGGCTCCAGCACGCCGGCGATCATGCGCATCGTGGTGGATTTCCCCGCGCCGTTCGGCCCGAGAAACCCCAACACGGTTCCCTTCTCGACGGTGAAGGACAGGCCTTGCACGGCGCGCTTGTCGCCAAAGGATTTTTCCAGCTTCTGAATGTCCAGCATTCTTCGCAACAGGTCCTTTTCCGGGAGCCTCGTGATAGCGTTCCTGACCGGGTCTGGCCAGTGGGTTCGATGCCGCCTCGATCAGGCGGAGAAGCGGCGCACCTCGTCCAGCACGGCTTTCGCGGCGGCTTCGACAATCTTGCCGCCATCCTCCACACTGGACTGGGTCGGGTCCGACCCGATGCGGCCGTCCGGAAAGTTGCGGCGATACTGGACCGCATCGCCAATGGTGCCGGTCGGGGCGATCTTCGGGGACATTTCGACATCGGTGCGGGCATGGTCCGGATAGCCGTAATAGGTCACGGAAACCTCCGACGCGGTGGCGTGACTGCCATGGCCGACGGGGTAGAGCTGGTTGCACAGCGTCATGACGGATTTGAAATCCCACCAGTCGCGGCGTTTCAGGGTCAGGCCGGGCAGATTGGTCTCGCCGCGCGGGTCGAAGCTGCGGCGGGCGTGGATTTCTGAGAAGGCCGCCTCGATCGTGGCGATGTTTCCGCCATGCCCGTTCAGCCAGTAGATCCGTTCGAATCCGTGCCGCATCAGGCTTTCGGTCCAGTCCGCCATCGCGGCGATCATGGTGGAAGGGCGCAGCGTGATCGTGCCGGGAAAGCCGAGATGATGCTGGGCGCAGCCCACGCTGAAGGTCGGCCCGACCAGCATGTCGTCCGGTGCCAGTTGCTCGGCCGCCCGGGCGATGATTTCCGGGCACAGCGCGTCCGTGCCGATGAAGCCGTTCGGCCCGTGCTGTTCCATCGAGCCAATGGGAATGACAATGGTCCTGGACGTCTTCAGCCATGTTTCGATGTCGGTCCAGGTCGAAACGGGAAGCAGCATTCAGTCAGTCCTTTCGGGGCGCGATCCGGCGTGTGATGTGTCCCATCTTGCGGCCGGGCCGGGCATCTCTCTTGCCATACAGGGTGAGAGTCTCATCGGGCTTCAGGCTGGCGGGGTCAACAAGCCCGTCATCGCCGATCAGGTTCCGCATCTCGGCGTCATGCAGCCGCCGCGTGTCTCCCAGAGGCCATCCGCAGATCGCCCTGATATGCTGTTCGAACTGTCCGGTCTGGCAGGCTTCGGGGGTCCAGTGCCCGGAATTGTGAACCCGCGGCGCAAACTCGTTCGCCAGAAGGGTTCCGTCTGAAAGCACAAAGAATTCAAGGGCAAGGACGCCGACATAGTCCAGCGCCCGCACCAGTTTCATGGCCTTCTCGCGGGCCTCGGATTCCACCGATTTGTCCAGGCCCGACGGGACGATGGACCGGGACAGGATTCCCGCTTCATGCACATTGCGCGGGGGTGCCCAGCTGAGGGTTTCGCCCGTGCTGGAGCGGGCAACAATGACTGAAATTTCACACTCGAAGCCGATGGCGGCTTCCAGAACGGCCGGTGCCTCTCCGATGGCTGACCACGCCGCTTCGGCTTCGTCGGGGCTGCGCACCCAGGCCTGTCCCTTGCCGTCATAGCCGTCGCGCCGGGTTTTCAGCACGCCGGTGCCGCCGACCCGTTGCAGCGCGGCGGGAATGTCCCCGGCCGCATGAATCACTTCATGAGGCGCCGTGGTGATGCCGATCCCGTTCAGAAAGGCCTTTTCTTCCGCGCGATCCTGCGACACGGCCAGCGCCGTCGGGCCGGGATGCAGCGGCACGCCGCATGCCTGGATCGTCTCGGTGGCAAGCACCGGAATGTTCTCGAACTCCAGCGTGACGACATCGCAGGATGCGGCGAATTCCGTCAGGGCGGCAGTATCCAGATAGTCCGCCTGCCAGGTCTTGCGCGCGGCGCGCGACGCCGGGGAATCCGCTTCCGGGCAGAAGATGTGCACGTCGAACCCGAGCTGATTGGCCGCGCCGGCCAGCATGCGGCCGAGCTGGCCGCCGCCCAGTATGCCAATCGTCCGGCCCGGCGCGATCATCGTCATGCTTCCGGAGACTCGCCAATCTTGTCTGTCTGGGCCTGCCGGAAGGCATCGAGCTTGCCAGCGACGGACGGATCCTCAAGCGCCACGATCGACGCTGCCAGCAGGCCGGCATTCATCGCTCCGGCCTCGCCGATGGCCAGGGTTCCCACGGGAACGCCCTTCGGCATCTGAACAATCGATAGAAGGCTGTCCATGCCGGACAGGGCGCGCGATTGGACCGGTACGCCCAGGACGGGCAGGGGCGTCATCGAGGCGGTCATGCCCGGCAGGTGGGCTGCGCCGCCCGCGCCGGCGATGATTACTTTCAGGCCCCGTCCCCGGGCAGACTTGGCGTATTCGACAAGCCGGTCGGGCGTCCGATGGGCCGACACGATGCGCGTTTCATGGGAGACGCCGAGTTCCTCGAGAATTTCAGCTGCCAGCCGCATGACCGGCCAGTCCGACTGGCTGCCCATGATGATGCCGACCTTTGGGGATTCTGTGTCCGTCATGGAGCGCCTCGCCGCTGGAAAGCGCGCAACATAAGTGCGCCCGGTGCCGCGTCAACTGCCCGCCTGTCGGCCCGCACCGCAAGAATGGCTGTATCTTGTCGGGCGAAACGCGTAACCTGCAGTCATGGCGGACGATCTTCACGCTCCGGCCGCAACCGAGCGGCTTGCCCTGTTGAACGTGCTGGGAGTGGATCTGGGCGCGCTCGACCTGCGCACGCGTGCCGCCATCGAAGCGCTGTGCGACGAGGTGCTGGCCTTGCGCGGCGACATCGACGCGTTGCAGGATGCGCTGGCCGAGGCGGCCTCCCTGGCAGACAATGATTCCCTGTGCCCGGTTTTCAACCGGCGCGCTTTCGAGCGCGAAATTCGCCGCGAAATTGCCTTGGCGGCCCGGTTCCGGACGCCCCTGTCGGTGATCTATATCGACCTTGACCATTTCAAGCAGGTCAATGACGTGTTCGGCCATGCGGCGGGCGATGAAGTCCTGGTGCGCATTGCGGAACTCCTGCTGCGCAATACGCGGGAAACCGATATTGTCGGACGGCTAGGTGGGGACGAATTCGGCATTGTCCTGGCGCAGGCCACCGCCGAGGACAGCCTGATGAAGGCCCGCGAACTGGCCCATGCCGTGGACCAGCTGGTGGTACGGCAGAAAGGGGCAGGGTCCCAGCCACCCCTGCGCATTGGAGCGTCCTGCGGCGTGGCGGAATGGCAGGTCGGACAGACCGCCGAAGACCTTCTGGCAATCGCTGACCAGTCCATGTTCGCCCAGAAAGCGCGCAGGAAAACCAGCCATCAGGCAGATAAACAATAATTCATGCCCTGCGGCCGAAAATCGGGCCCGACTCCCCGTGACGACCCGCGTCTCATATGATTAAGTGTTGCCGTTAAGACACAGCCACTTAACAGCAGAAGGAGACTGCCATGTCGCTTACCGGCCGGATCAATGAACTCGCCAACAAGCACCGCAAACTCGATGAAAAGATAGTTGAGGAACAAAAGCGACCGTCGGCGGACACGATACGATTGAAACGGCTGAAGCAGGAAAAGCTGCACATCAAGGAACAGCTTCAATCGCTGGATGCGCGGTAGGCGGCGCAACGGAGCCTTCATCTTTGTGGCCTAGCCTGATTTCCAGCAGGCATAAGGATAAGGCATGCGTGAAATATTCGATCAGGACCGCGCGATGACGCTGGGCGCCGTGAAACAGGCAACCGGCGTGCTCGGCCTCTTGTTTCTTGTTTTCGCTGTGTTCGCGATACTGTCCGGGCTGGGCCATGTGTTCACCGGGCACGTCTTTTCCGGACTCGCACGTATTGTGGGAAGCCTGGCCCTGCTGGGCTTCCTGTACATGGTCATCCGCCTGCTGGCGGAAATCCTCGCCGCCCTGCACCGTCTGAACGACCGGTTGTCCATCGTTGGCGAGGATGTGCGCAGCCGCCGCGAGACGGGCGCGCCCAAACCCGGCGCCGACGCCGAGGCTTGAGTCGATGGCCCAACCCGTCACCGTGATACTTGGCCTCGGCCGCGAGGTCGGCGATGCGGTCGCCCGGCGTTTCAGCAAATTCGGTCACCAAGTCGTTGCCGCCGATCCGTTCGACGAGCGGATTGCAACGGCCCGAAATGCCGTCCCGGACGATGTCCTGCTGCATCATGGCGAGTTGCACACGCGCCTTGGCTTGCGCAATGCGCTGACAGTGGCCGTGGAGGCGTTTGGCCGGGTCGACAATCTGGTCGTGATTCCGGAGATTGAAGCGCCGGACACGCTGGCGGAATTTGCGCAGGAGAAATTCGACAAGGCCGTCACCAAGGCCACGCGCGGCAGCAGTCTGGCCCTGAAAGTCTTTGCTGAGCGGATTGCGGAACAGGATGACCTGCCCGAAGCCGGCGTTGAGCGCATTCGCCAGAAAGGGTCGGTCACCTTTGTGCTGTCTTATTCCGCAATTGCGACCATGCCCGGCCGCTATACCGAAACCGTGACCCAGTCTGCCGTGCTCGGCGTCATCAAGGCCGGTTCTGTCGAACTGGCCGAGCAGCAGATCCGGGTGAACGGCATCGTGGCGATCCGTCCGCGTGAGGAGCGTATCGAGAACTGGACGACCCGTCGTACACCGCTGGGCCGCGCGGCGATTGCCGACGAGATCGCCGATGCGGCGCGGTATTTGTCATCGCCCGAAGCGGCCTTCGTGACCGGCGAAGTGCTGAGGCTGGACGGGGGGCGGTCCAGCCTCGCAGGCATTCTCGACTAGGACAGGCTGGCCAGATTGGTCAGCTTTCCATCCTGTTGCCGTGTTTCGTAAACCGCAACGGTTTCCACCGAATAGTCGTGGCTGAGAATGTTCGACACGGTGCGATACTCGGCGCGGGCGGCCTCCGGCGTCAGTGTCACAATCGTGTAGCCGCGACTGAAGGGATCATGCCAGACGACGTCCTCATTGGCTGCCATGACCTGCTCGCCAAGATCCGGGATGTCCCTGATATAGGCGCCGCTGCCCGGCGAGGTGATCGAGGTGCAGCCGAATTCCACCCCGCGCTGTTCCCCATTCGCGTCCTGCAAAGTGTTGACCCAGGCCGTGTGCGTGTCGCCGGCCAGCGTGACCAGTTTGGCGTTCGCGGCGGCCGCGCCGGCATAGAGGCGTTCCCGGGCAGCCGGAAAGCCGTCCCAGGCGTCCAGATTGAAGGGCAGGCCGAGCGTCGAGAAGCCCAGCAGCGTCTTGACGAAGCCATTGTCCTGAGCGGCGAGTTGCTCCGGCGTAAGCGTTTCCTGGAAGTTCGGCAGCGTGGTGCTGGCCATCACGACCTGGTTGGCGAGCACTTGCCAGGATTTTCCTTTCTCCACGGAGGATTTCAGTTCTCCGGCCAGCCAGGCTTCCTGTTCTGCGCCCAGCATTGTGCGGGAGGGGTCGCGGATCGTCCGGAGCGTTTCGGCAACGCGTTGCTGCATCACTTCCTGATCGGTGACGCCGGCCAGCGCGTCGAACCAGCTGACATCCGGGGACCGGCCCGTCAGGCGGCTTTCGAGGGCGTGGATGGTTGCCACATCGCCGAAGGTAAAGCTGCGCCACACGGCCGAAGTGATGTTTCCGGCGGCGGGTTCGCGCAGCGGCTGCCATTCGAAATAGGCCTGGATGGCGGCCTGCTTGCGATCGGTCCAGTCGCCTTCGCCGTCTTCCGGATTGTGGTTCTGTGCCCCGGTCCGGTAGGAATTGTTCGTGCTTTCATGGTCATCCCAAGTGCAGATCCAGGGTGCTTTGGCGTGTGCCGCCTGCAGGTTGGGATCGGTCTTGTACTGGGCGTGCCGCATCCGGTAATCCGCCAGCGTGACGACTTCCGTAACCGGATCATGTTCACGGCCGATCGATGTGGCGACGTCTCCGCCATAGCCATCCACGCCATACTCGTAGAAATAGTCACCGAGATGGATGATGACATCCAGATCCTCTTCGCGGGAGAGGGCTTCATAGGCGTTGAAGAAACCGAATTGCCAGTTAGAGCAGGAGACAACGCCCATGCGCACCGGCGCGCTACCGGTGGCGGAGGTGGTCTTGGTGCGGCCTTCCCGAGAGACGACTTCGCCCACCTCCGTCGAGACCTTGAACTTGTAGAGATAGGCCGTACCCGGTTTCAGGCCGGTCACATCCACTTTCACGCAGAAGTCGCGCGACTCGCTGGCGGTCGCCGTGCCCGTCAGCACGGGGGCTGCGGGGTCGGCCGGATCCGTGACCTCATAGGTGACCGGAATGGGTCCCGTGCCGGATTTCGGCGTGACGCGGGTCCACAGGATCACCCGATCAGGCAGCGGGTCGCCCGAAGCGACGCCGTGCAGGAATTCGACCTCTCCGGCATAGGGCGGGGTTTTCGGCGCCGCAGGGGCCGGTGTGGCGCAGGCAGCGACGCTGAGGGTTCCGGTGGCGGCAGCGCCCAGAAGGCCGCGGCGAGTGATCTTGGTCATGGCTGTCTCCCGTGTTCCGGATCTCCCCTAGTCCGGTCTGTTGACAATAGCATGACGATGGCGGGCAAGTTCGTCTATAAGCTCCGCGATGGATAAGTTGACGATTACCGCTGCCGCCGGGGATGCCGGCACGCGCCTGGACACGTTTCTGGCCTCCCAGGCCGACCAATTGTCCCGCTCGCGGGTCAAGGCCCTGATCCTGGAAGGCGCGGTCGCGCAGGATGGCGAAGCCGTGCTGGACCCGCGGCGCAGCGTGGCGGCCGGCGCCACCTATCTGATAAGGCTGCCTGACCCCGTGCCCGCCACGCCCGAGCCGGAAGACATCCCGCTGGATGTCTTGTTCGAGGATGAACACCTGATCCTGGTGAACAAGCCGTCCGGCATGGCGGTCCATCCGGCCCCGGGCAGCTGGTCAGGTACGCTGGTCAATGCCTTGCTGCATCATTGCCGGGGGCAATTGTCCGGTATCGGCGGGGTCGAGCGCCCTGGCATCGTGCACCGGATCGACAAGCTGACCACGGGCGTGCTCGTGGCCGCCAAGACAGAGTCGGCGCATCTCGGCCTGTCGGAACTGTTCCAGGCCCATGACATCGAGCGGAAATACCTTGCCGTGACACGCGGCGCACCGCGCCCGCTCGCAGGAACCGTCGACCTGCCAATCGCCCGCTCGACCGGGGACCGGAAAAAGATGGCCGTGGTCCGCAATCCGGATGCCGGGGTCGGGCGGCATGCCGTGACGCACTACCGGGCCGTCGAAACCTTCGGCCTGCGCGACAAGGGGTCCAGCCTGCCGGCGGCGGCATTGATGGAATGCCGGCTGGAGACCGGGCGGACACATCAGATCCGCGTGCACATGGCCCATATCGGCGCGCCGCTGGTTGGCGATCCCGTCTATGGCCGCCACAAGGGCATCAGTTCCTATGGGCATGGCGAGGGGCATATTGCCGGCACGAAGGCGGCGCGGGCGTTTCCGCGTCAGGCGCTGCACGCTGCCGAACTCGGCTTTGTCCACCCCGTAACGAAAGAGGCGCTCCATTTCGAAGCGCCCCTTCCGGAAGACATGACGGGTCTGATCGCGGCGCTCAGGCGCCTGCCCGTGGACAGCTGACCGGTCAGCCCTCGTCGGAGGGCAGGGCGGCTTCCGACGTGCCAACAGGCTCGAAGCGCAGCTTGCTTGCCTGCAGGGTGACCTTGCCGATCTTGTCAGTGTCGGCCTGGATCTTGACGGGCACCGTCGCGCCATTCGGCAGGGGGGCCAGCCACATGCGCAGCGGGCCGTCGATGCCGGACAGATTGTCCTTGTCGGACTTGTCTTTCTTGTAGCCGGCAACCTTTTCCATCGTGATGTGGCACTCGATGGCTTCGCCGGACCAGGCTTTCACATCGATCTGTTTCGTGCCGGCATTCTTCAGGTGCAGATAGGTCAGCTGGCGTCCGTCAAAGATGCGCAGCGGGCCGCCGCAGGGGTCTGCGCCCGGTGCGCGCGGCTCCAGCGCGAAGGTGATCAGGGCCGTGATCGGGTCATTGGTCTTCAGCACCTGTTCGGTCGTGGCCGGGGGCTCACCCAGATTGCCGAAGACCGGATTGGCGGTCATCGAGAAATCCTTGTCGGTGATGGTCAGATTGACTCGGCGGTTCTTTTTCCCGTCCCGGTTCTGGGACACATAATTATAGGTCTTCAGCTCCGTGCCGCGTGTATAGCCCGACGCCTGAAGATGCATGTCGTAATTCACGAACCAGTCGGCAATGCCGGTCACCTTGACCCGGGATTTGATGTTGTAGGTGTCCGGGCGCATCTCGACATCGAAATGGGCGCGGCCGGTTGCGGGAATGAACAGGACATAGGCTTTCGCCTCCAGTTCATAGATCATGCGCGTGGTTTCACCGGCCTTGATATTGGCCAGGAGGGCGGGTGTGGCCTTGCTGGGGGCCGTATCGGCAGCGGACAGGCCAGCCAGGGCAAGGCCGGTTGCCGAAGCAAGCAGGAGGGCGCGTTTCATTTGGACCAGAATCCTTTCCGGGCACGAGGTTTCAACATTCCCCATACCCCGTCTTCACCAACACCACCTGAACGATCATGCCTCTATCATGCCTCATTCTGCGGGAGATTGCATTCAACAAGTATGACACGGGATGACACGCGCAACCGGAAAACTGCCGAAATGCCTGATGCCCGGAGTTGACACGGGGCCCTCGGGGACTGTAACGACGCGCCTTCGAGACAACAGACATCTATTCGGAGCGAGGCCATGTCCCGCGAATGTGAACTTACCGGCACCAAGCCGATGACTGGCCACAATGTGAGCCACTCGCAAATCAAGACCAAGCGTATTTTCCGCCCCAACCTGGTTCAGGTCACGCTGCATTCCGATGCACTGGACCAGAATTTCCGCATGCGCATTGCGGCAAAGGCCCTGCGCACCGTGGACAAGCTGGGCGGCCTGGATGCCTTCCTGGCAAAGGCCAAGGAAGACAAGCTGTCTGCCAAGGCCCTGAAGATCAAGCGCGACATCGAGAAGAAGGCTGTCGCCTAGGGATCTGCCGGTTCGGCACTGAATTCGGAAAGCGCGCGTGGCACAGGCTGCGCGCGCTTTTTTCTGTCCTGCGCTGGAAACGCCGGACGGTGCGTGCCACACCTTTTCCCAGTGACAGGGGAGAGACGTGATGATGCGCGCAACACTACTGGCAATGACATTCGGCCTGTTGGTAGCTTGCCAGCCCGCCAAAGCCCCTGCGCCGGAAGTCGCCGCGGGCGGCCTCACCGTCTTCACGGGCGGCACCATTCATACAGGCAATCCTGACGCGCCCATCGTGGAGGCCGTCATCGTCGATTCAGGCGGCCGGATCGTCGCCCTTGTGCCGCCGGCTTCAGCGGACTGGAGCGAGGACGAGGTCACGCGGGTCGACCTGAAAGGGGCGGTGATGTTCCCCGGCTTCACCGATTCCCATGCCCATCTGCTGGGAATTGGCCAGCGGGAGCTGACCCTCAACCTGGAAGGCACCGCCTCCATCGACGAACTCGTGACCCGCACCGAGGTGGAATTGCAGGACAAGGCGCCCGGCGACATCCTGTTCGGACGCGGCTGGATTGAGACAGGCTGGCCGGATGCGCGCATGCCGTCTGCTGCCGATCTTGATCAGGTCAGCCCCGACAATCCCGTGGTCTATGTTCGTGCGGACGGCCATGCGCTGGTCGCCAATACGGCCGCCCTGAAGGCGGCGGATATCTACGATCTCACCGGGGATCCGCCGGGAGGTCATGTCGAGCGCGGCTCGGATGGCAAGGCGACCGGGATCGTGATCGACAATGCGATGGCGCCTGTCTTCCAGCTTCTGTCCGCGCCAACCGAAGACGACATCGCAACCGCGCTGGAAACCGGCGCGCGCACTTATTCCAGCCGGGGCTGGACCGGCGTGCACAATATGAGTGTCGGACAGGTCGAAGCCCCGATCATGGCGCGCCTCGACGGGGAAGGGCGTCTGCCCCTGCGGATCTACAATTCCTTTGACGAGCGCGGCTTCGATCTCGCCGAGCGGCGCGCGCATGAGACGGACACGATCACCAATCGCGCCGTCAAACTCTATATGGACGGGGCGCTCGGCAGCCGGGGGGCCTTGCTGATTGCGCCTTATTCGGACCGTCCGGAGACGAGTGGCCTTGAATTGCTGGACACCAATTCCCTGAACAATCTGATGATGAAGGCGAATGAGGCAGATGTGCAGCTCGCCATTCACGCCATCGGGGATCTGGCGAACCGCCATATACTGGAAACCTTCGAGGCGCTCGGATATGGCGCGGATGCGCGCTGGCGGATCGAGCATGCACAGATCCTGGCGCCGGAAGATGTCGCGCGGGTCGGGGCACTCGGCCTGATCGCGTCCATGCAGCCTTCCCACGCCATCGGAGACCTGAAATTCGCGCCGGACCGACTTGGCATGGACCGCCTGTCCGGGGCCTATGCCTGGCGGGACATGCTGGCTGGCGGCGCCGTGGTGGCCGGCGGCTCTGACGCGCCGGTTGAAGTTGGGTCGCCGTTGATCGAATTCTATGCCGCTGTGGCCCGCAAGGATCTGGACGGTCAGGCAGGGGAGGGGTGGCATCCCGAACAGGCCCTGTCGCGTGAGGAAGCGCTGGCCCTTTTCACCTCCGCGCCGGCCTTTGCGTCCTTCCAGGAAGACCGGCTGGGCACGATCGAGATCGGCAAGATTGCGGATTTCACCGTATTCGACCGGGATTTGATGACCGTGCCGGAGGCAGACATTCTGGACGCGAAGCCCGTGATGACGGTGATCGGGGGCGAAATCGTCTGGCGCGCTGCTGAATGATTTGCCGACCTCTGCGCCAAACCCACATTTGACCCTATGTCACGCTTGGCGGAAGCGTCAGGTGTGATAGGTCCATCAGTGCAATAGAAACGAGACGCCTGCCATGACTGTGATGAGTGATACCGATGTGCTGGACGGCCTGGAGCCGACGGAAGAGATCAATGTCCGCGAGGTATTTGGCCTCGATACCGACATGGTTGTGCACGGGTTCAAGACTCGCACGGAATATGTCCCTGAAATCGATGATGCCTACCGGTTTGACCCGCAGACCACGATGGCGATCCTGGCCGGGTTCGAGCACAATCGCCGCGTCATGGTGCAGGGCTATCACGGTACCGGCAAGTCGACCCATATCGAACAGGTGGCCGCGCGCCTCAACTGGCCGATGGTGCGGGTGAATTTGGACAGCCATGTCAGCCGGATCGATATGGTCGGCAAGGACGCGATCGTCCTGAAGGATGGCAAGCAGATTACCGAATTCCGCGAAGGCATCCTGCCCTGGGCCCTGCAGCGCCCGGTGGCCATCACCTTCGACGAATATGATGCCGGGCGTCCGGACGTGATGTTCGTGATCCAGCGCGTTCTGGAAGCCTCCGGCAAGCTGACCCTGCTGGACCAGAACCGCGTCATCGCGCCGAACCCGTTCTTCCGCCTGTTCGCCACGACGAATACGGTGGGCCTGGGTGACACGACCGGCCTCTATCACGGCACGCAGCAGCTGAACCAGGGCCAGATGGACCGGTGGAGCATCGTGACCACGCTGAACTATCTGGAACACGATGCCGAGGTCGAGATCGTGAAATCCAAGGCGACGGGCGTCGATGCGGACACGCTGGCCAAGATGGTGACGCTGGCAGACCTGACCCGGAACGCCTTCATGGCCGGTGATTTGTCGACGGTGATGAGCCCGCGGACCGTGATCACATGGGCCGAGAACTTCGCCATATTCGGGGATCTGGGTCATGCCTTCCGCATGACCTTCCTGAACAAGTGCGACGAGCTCGAGCGGCCGCTGGTTGCGGAAATGTATCAGCGTTGCTTTGCGGAGGAACTGCCGGAAAGCGCGCTCATGGTGAGGGTCGCCTGATCCGGTCCGGCGCCCCAGGTCTTTCTCATGTCCAAAGACACCTCTCCCCAGGAATTGTTCAAGCAGGCGCTGGCCACCACGACCAAGGCGATGAGCGCGGACCGGGACGTGGAGGTTGGCTTCGGCAATGATGTGGGCGGGGATGGCGAGACCATCACCCTGCGTCCGCCGCCGGTGCAGCTGGAACGCCAGGTAGCGGCGCGCATCCGGGGCGAGGCCGATGCCATTGCCCTGCGCCGGGCCCATCACAATCCGGCCGCCCATTCCGTACACCGCCCGAACGGCGATCTGCCCCGGCGCGTCTATGATGCGGCCGAACAGGCGCGGATCGAAAGCCTCGGGGCCAATGCAATGCGCGGCACGGCGGAGAACCTGGACGCGGTTCTGGATCATCGCTGCCAGTCCGGCGAATTTGCCATGGGCAGCGAGGATGCCGACGCGGTCCTGGCGCCGGCGCTGGAATTCCTGCTGCGCGAAAAGCTGACTGGCCGGCCACTGCCCGACAGCGCAAAACGCGTGGCCGATGTCTGGCGGGAACGTGTGGAAACCGAGACCGGCGGCGCCATCGAACGCCTGATCGAGCAATTGCACGACCAGCCCGGCTTTGCCCGTACGGTGCGTGACATGATCCGCGACCTGACGGCCTCCGACGCGCCGGGCGAAGACGCCGAAACCCAGCAGCAGGAAGAGACCGAGGAAACCGACGAGACCGAACAGCCCTCCGAGGGCGATCAGGAAATGGAATCCGAGGAACAGATGGGCGCCTCTGCCGAGCAGATGGATGCAGGTGACACGGAAGAAATCGAAGGCGAGGAATCGAATGTCAGCGTCGACATGGATGTGGATGCCGAAGCCGACGACACGCCCGATGACGAGGAAGAGGGCACCAAGCCGCTGCGTCCTAATTTCAAGGATGGCGATGACCGGGACCGGTTCAATTATCAGGTCTTCACGCGCGAGCATGACGAGGTCGCCAATGCGCCGGATCTGTGCGACGCCGAGGAGCTGACCCGGCTGCGCGCCTATCTGGATCACCAGCTGCAGGGCCTGCAGGGCGCAGTCTCCAAACTCGCCAACAAGCTGCAGCGCCGCCTGATGGCACAGCAGAACCGGTCCTGGAGCTTTGACCTGGAAGAGGGGGTTCTGGACACCGCCCGCCTGACGCGTGTGATCACGGATCCGACCGCGCCGCTGTCCTTCAAGCAGGAAGACGATTCCCAGTTCCGCGACACGGTCGTGACGCTGCTCCTCGACAATTCCGGTTCCATGCGCGGGCGGCCAATCATGGTGGCGGCGCTGTGTGCGGACATTCTGGCGCGGACGCTGGAACGGTGCGGCGTGAAGACCGAGATCCTCGGCTTCACCACCAAGGCCTGGAAGGGCGGGATCGCGCGTGAGGACTGGGTCAAGGCCGGCAAGCCGGCCGGGCCGGGGCGCCTGAACGACATCCGCCACATCGTCTACAAGCAGGCGGACGCCCCCTGGCGCCGGGCGCGGCGCAATCTGGGCCTGATGATGCGCGAAGGCCTGCTGAAGGAGAATATCGACGGTGAGGCGTTGCTCTGGGCGCATGACCGGATGCTGGCCCGGCCGGAACAGCGCAAGATCCTGATGGTGATTTCAGACGGTGCGCCGGTGGATGATTCCACTCTCAACGTCAATGTCGGCAATTATCTGGAACGTCATTTGCGGCAGGTGATCGAGGAGATCGAGACCCGCAGCCCGATCGAACTGATCGCCATCGGCATCGGCCATGATGTGACCCGCTATTACAAGCGCGCCGTCACCATCGTGGACGCCGAACAGCTGGGCGGGGCGATGACGGAGCAATTGGCCAGCCTGTTCGACGAGAACGCGCCGGAGCCAAAGGCGATGGCCATTCCTCCGCTGACGGACCGCACCGTGCGCGGCGGCAGTGCCGTCTCCGGCGCCACCAGCGGCGCGCCCTCCTATGGCAAGAAGGTCGATCTCGGCCGCGCGGTCAAGACGACCAGCCTTCAGGAAGTGAAGGGCGCCAAGAAGTAGGGGGCAGGGCCACCTCGACTTTAAATCGACCTGATTGAATGCTATCTTGTTCACTGAAGGAGTATGTTTGGTCATGGGCTTGATCCGCGAGCACAGGGAAGGACGTTCCAAAACTGATGCAGATCTGTCGTCCCCACAGGGACCAGATCGTATCAGCGCTTTTCTCTCCAATGCTGTGCTTGGGGCAGTTTTTGTGGTGCTTCTGAGTGTTCTGGCTCTGTTGCCTGTCCAGGCTGGATGGATAACCAGCGGCCCGCTGCCTGGATGGTTTGATTGGATACTGTTTTCGGCGTTCGGCCTGACAGGCTTGGCAACTTTGGGATTTGCGGTCAGCAGTGTCAGAACAATTAACAGGACGCGCGCCAGCGACGAATCCTTTGAAGCAGAACTTCAGAATACTTTGCAGACACTCGAAGCGGGTGATCCGGATCACTGGATTTATACCGCGATCAAAGACGATGGCGATCTCGTCTCCGAGCCATAGGAATGGAGCCCGATTTTCCACCCTTTCGGCCCCAAACCCCTTTGCTTGAACCAGATGCTTTGAACAGAGTTGGTCTTCCTGATCTCCAAAGATACCGTGCGGAATTGATTGAAAGCCAAAAAGCGGCACTTGCCTATGTTGGCTCGAACAGAATCCCGTACCGGCGGACGATAAGAGACCTTGAGAACGCGAAGCCCGTGGCCGCGCGCGGCGCAGGGATTTGGGTGGCCGGATTGATACTTGCCATTCCCACGGGTGGGAAATCCATCGCGCTGAAACCCCTTCTGGGACTCGGGGTGAGTGCCTATGGCGGCTTCGACGCCTACACGAACTGGCGGTCTGTGCACGCGCTTGCCCGAAAAGCGCAGGTCGAGCGAGAACAGCTACGTGGGGCCAGCCGATATGTCGATGGATGCACGCGTACACTGTTCGCTACGAATGAAGCGATTCGGCTGCGTCGTGCACATGGTCAGCCTTAGTTTGTAGACGCCGGAAACCCGCCCGCCTTACTGAGCGATGAGGCGACCGGGTGCCCTAGCACAGTCTCCAGCCATTTCGACGTGTCGATCAGCTTGCCGAGATCGAGCCCCGTCTCGAAGCCGCCGCGTTCCAGCATGTAGACGACATCCTCCGTCGCCACGTTTCCGGTCGCGGCCGGGGCGAAGGGGCAGCCGCCAATGCCGCCGCAGCTGGCATCGATCACGTCCACGCCCGCATCTACGGCGGCGGCCACATTGGCGAGGGCCGCGCCGCGCGTGTCATGGAAGTGCATGCGCAGGAACACGTCCGGCGCCTCCATGCGCACCCGGTCGATCCGCTTGCGGACATCCCACGGGTCTGCCACGCCGATCGTATCCCCCAGGGCGACTTCGCCGACGCCGGCCCGCTGGGCCTGCGCGGCAAGATTGCTAATTGTCCGGATATCGACTTCGCCATCATACGGGTCGCCAAAGGCCACAGAGATGGTGGCCGACAGGGGAATGCCCGCCTCCAGCACCAGCGGCGCACACTGGGCCAGCATGTCGGCGCTTTCCTGCGGGGTCATGCCCTGATTGCGCTTGCCGAAGGTCTCGCTGGCGACGAGCACGAAATTGATCTCGTCGGCCCGGGCATCGATGGCGCGGCGCACGCCCTTTTCATTCAGTGCCAGCGCGATGTGGCGGGTCGGTTTCGAGCGGTCCAGTCCTGCAAATACCGCGGCGGAATCCGCCATTTTCGGCACGGCCTTCGGGCTGACAAAGCTGCCGGATTCCATCCGTTTTACACCGGCTGCTTCCAGGCGGGCAATGAATTCCAGTTTCTGGTCGACCGTCAGATTGCCGGGATCGTTCTGCAGCCCGTCGCGCGGACCGACTTCCACAATATCGATACGTCTTGTCATGAGGCCTATGTAATGTGCATTGAGGGGAAATGACAGATACGAAACACCCTCTGGATGGCCTGCGCGTCATCGAGCTTGGCCAGCTGATTGCCGGCCCCTTCTGCGGACAATTGCTGGGGGACTTCGGCGCGGACGTGATCAAGGTGGAGGCGCCCGGCCTGCCGGATCCGGCCCGCGGCTGGGGCGCGGTGAAGCAGGATGGCATCGGCCTGTTCTGGCCGATCATTGCCCGCAACAAGAAATCCCTGACGCTGAACCTGCGCGTGGAGGCGGGGCAGGCGCTCTTGAAGGATCTCGTGAAAACCGCCGATGTCCTTGTGGAGAATTTCCGGCCGGGCACGCTGGAACGTTGGGGCCTTGGCCCGGATGTGTTGCATGCGCTCAATCCCCGCCTCGTGATCACCCGTGTCTCCGGCTATGGCCAGACCGGTCCGGAGAGCCACAAGGCCGGCTATGCCAGCGTCGGCGAAGCCAAGGGCGGGCTGCGCTATCTGATCGGCGAGCCGGACCGGCTGCCGGCCCGCGCCGGTGTCTCGCTGGGCGACACGATGACCGGCACGTTCGCGGCGCTGGGCACAATGATGGCCCTGTTTGCCCGCGGAAGGTCAGGGAAGGGGCAGGTCGTCGATGCGGCCATCTATGAAACGGTCATGGCCTTCATGGAAAGCCTGATCCCCGAATATGCCCTGGCCGGACATACGCGCGAGCGCAGCGGCCCGATCCTGCCACGCATTGCGCCATCGGGCGTCTATCCCTGCAGCGACGGCATGGTGATCATCGGCGCGAACCAGGACACGCTGTTCCGGCGCCTGTCGGCGATGTGCGGAACGGGCTGGGCAGACGATGCGCGTTACGCCACGCATGATGCGCGCGGCGAGAATCAGGCCGAACTGGACGGGCTCATCTCGGACTGGACCCGGCAACGCACCATGGCGGACGTTCTGGCCGCATGTGAAGACCATGGCATTCCCTGCGGCCCCGTGAACCGGGCAAAGGAGATGCTGGAGGACGCCCATATTGCGGCGCGCGACGCGATCATCCGCGTTTCCCACCCGGTGCTGGGGCAGGTGCCGATGCAGGGGGTGTTTCCGAAACTGTCCGGGACGCCGGGGGAGGTGACCGGCGCGTCTCCGGAGCTTGGCCAGCATACCGGACAGGTGCTGGCGGAGCTCGGCATATCACCGGACCGCCAGGAACAATTGCGGGCTGATGGCGTGATCTGAGCCGATTCCGCTCTGGCCCCTTGCGTCCATTTCGACTAAGCCGCCTCGCATGACAGATTTTCCCGCCCCCCTGACCGGACGCGAACAGGACGAGACGCAGGAACTGCGCCCGAAATTCAATGCCGATGGCCTGATCGCCGCAATCGCGCAGGATGCGACGACCGGCGAGGTGCTGATGCTGGCCTGGATGAATGCAGAGGCCTTGAAAGCAACCGTCGAGACCCGCCGGGCGACCTATTGGTCGCGCTCGCGCCAGGCGCTGTGGGTGAAGGGCGAGACCTCCGGCCATGTCCAGCAGGTGGAGGACATTCTGGTCGATTGCGACCAGGATGCCGTTCTGCTCAAGGTCCACCAGACAGGCGGGGCGTGCCATACAGGCCGCCAAAGCTGTTTCTATCGCACGATCGGCGCGGATGGAGTCAGCCTGTCTGTTGCCAAAGACTGACACTTGCGATTGAATTTCCCGGGACCACAGAAGGGGTGTTGGGTATGCGTTTATCCTGTTTGGCCGGAACGGCCTTTGTCTTGGCATTTGCAGCCGCTTGCGGATCGGAGGCACCAGCAACGGTGGAGACTCCGGCCGGGCCGGAAGAGGTCGCGCCGCAGGAGGCGGCTGCGCTGGAAGTGGATGTGCTCGATTGCGGCACGATCGAAGTGTCAGACCTCGACGCGTTTTCATCGGCCGGGGATTTCGCCGGACAGACCGACACATTCACCGATACCTGCTTCCTGGTGCGCCATCCGGAAGGCACGCTGCTCTGGGATCTCGGCCTGCCCGGCATCCTGACGGTGGCGGGCGCGCAGACACAGCAGATCTTCACTGTGTCGCTTGAGAAAACGATTACGGATCATCTGGCAGATCGCGGCATGACCCCGGCGGATGTGGACTATGTCGCCATCTCCCACAGCCATTTCGATCATATCGGCCAGGCCGATCAGGTGGCCGGCGCGACCTGGCTGGTGAATGAAGCGGAACTCGGCGCCATGTTCCCGGAAGAGGGGAGCGCAGCAGAGATCGCGCCGGAACAGCAGGCCCTGTTCGCCCTGTTCGAACCCATGGAGAAACAGGTCTTCTCCGGTGAGCTGGACGTGTTCGGCGATGGCAGCGTGGTGATCTTCGAAACACCGGGGCACACGCCGGGCCATGCATCCTTGCAGTTGATGATGCCGGAAACCGGTCCCGTCCTCCTGACGGGTGACCTGTATCACCGGGCCGAAAGCCGCGAACTGAAACGTGTGCCGCGCTTCAATTCCGATGAAGGCGAAACGCTGGCCTCGATGGAATCCTTCGAGGACCGCGCCGAACGGCTCGGCGCGATGGTGATCATCCAGCACGAACCGCAGGATATCGACCCGCTTCAGGGCATCATCCGATGAGACACGCAATCCGGCTTGGCGGTGCCCTGGCAATCCTGGCCATGGGCGCAGCCTGTTCCAGTGGAAGCTCGTCCCATTCCGTGCTGCACCAACCGAATTCAGGCTGGTCGCTGGTCTTTCGGGACGAGTTCAATGGCCATGGCCGTCCGGATCCGGACAAGTGGATGTCCAAGGAGTACAATCGCAAGAACAATCCCGAAGGGCCGGATGGCTGGTGGCTGAAGGACAATGTCAGCCTGACCGGCTGGGGCCAGATGGAAATCACCGCGACCCGTATTCCGAACCGCAACCCGGAAGAGGACAGTGACCCGTTTGACTATGCGTCGGGCATGGTCACCACCGAAGGCCGGTTCAAGCACCGGTTCGGGCGCTATGAGGCCCGCATGAAGATGCCGCAGGATCCGGGCTGGTGGATTGCCTTCTGGCTGTTTGCGGACGAGGTCCACAAGGTCGACGGGTCCGGTGAGGACGGCACGGAGATCGACATCGTCGAAGGGTTCGGCTGGACCGACAAGATCAGCTACGCCCTCCACTGGGATGGCTACAAGAAGCACCACAAATCCGTCAGCCAGAGGGATTTCCGGCCCGGCATCCGCAGCGGCTGGCACGTTTATGCGTTCGAATGGACCGAAACCGAATATATCTGGTTCGTAGACGGAGAAGAAGTCTGGCGCAGCAATGCCGGCGGCGTTTCCAAGGTGCCGAAATGGGTGAAGTTCTCAGGCGAGATCAGCACCCAGCCGGAAGTGGCCCACAAATGGTGGTCAAACAAGCCGGACCCCAAGCGCATGCCGGACCGGTTCCTGATCGATTGGGTGCGTGTCTATGAAAAGGACGCGCCGTAGGACGCAGGCGCGCCCTACGGCAGGATGCCTAGTTTCCGCCTTCGATCAGGCGACGGGCGATGACCATGGCCTGGACCTCGCCGGCACCTTCGAAAATGTTCAGGATACGGGCATCCTGAAGGATGCGGCTGATCGGGTATTCGAGCGCAAAGCCATTGCCGCCATGGATCTGGACGGCATTGTCGGCGGCGGCCCAGGCGACGCGCGCAGCCAGCAGCTTTGCCATCCCGGCTTCCAGGTCACAGCGTTTGCCGCCATCCTTCTGGCGCGCCGAGAAATAGGTCAGCTGCCGGACACCGACCAGTTCTGCGGCCATCATGACCAGCTTGTTCGACACGCGCGGGAACTCGAAGATCGGCTTGCCGAACTGGTTCCGGTCCAGCGCGTATTGCAGGCCGGTCTCGAAGGCGTTCTGCGCCACGCCAATGGCGCGTGCCGCTGTCTGGATGCGGGCGCTTTCAAAGGTCGCCATCAGATGGCGAAACCCTTGCCCCTCGACGCCGCCGAGCAGGTTCTCGGCTTTCACCTTGAAATCGTCAAAGCCGATCTCGTATTCCTTCATGCCGCGATAGCCGAGCACTTCGATCTCGCCGCCGGTCATGCCGTCCGCGGGGAAGGGGGTTTCATCGGTCCCGCGCGGCTTCTCGGCCAGCAACATGGACAGGCCCGAGAAATTGTTCGTCGCCGGATCGGTGCGGGCGAGCAGGGTCATCAGGTCGGCGCGGACCGGATGGGTGATCCAGGTCTTGTTGCCGGTCACGCTGTACTCGGACCCGTCATCGGATTTGACTGCGCGCGTGCGCAGGGAGCCGAGGTCCGACCCGGTATTCGGTTCGGTGAAGACGGCCGTCGGCAGGATTTCCCCGCTGGCAATCTTCGGCAGCCATGTCTGCTTCTGGTCGTCCGTGCCGCCGATCAGGATCAGTTCGGCCGCGATCTCGGACCGTGTGCCCAGAGAGCCGGTCCCGATATAGCCGCGCGACAATTCCTCGGAGACGACGCACATGGCGGTCTTGCCCATGCCGAAGCCGCCAAACTCTTCCGGAATGGTCAGGCCGAACACGCCAAGTTCAGCCATCTCGTTCACCACATCCATCGGGATGTAGGCATTCTGCAGGTGCCACTCATGCGCGTAGGGCTTGATCTTGTCGGAGGCGTATTTGGCAAACTGGTCGCGGACCATGCTCATCGTCTCGTCGAGGCCGGTTTCCTCGACCGTGTTGCGGCTGAGCGCATCCGGCAGGCAGTCTGCGGCGGCCGCCATCACGGTCGGTGTCTTGCCTTCCATGATCAGATGCTTGACGGCCTGGGTCTCGAACAGGGCATCGGCCTCGGCAAGCGTGCCCAGTTCGTGCGGGCGGATCACTTCGCCCTGGTTCATCGGCACGCCGCCAACCAGCTGGGCGCAATAATCGCTGAACAGGATCTGGGTGAGCAGGGCTTCGGTCTGGCCGAACTTGCCCTCCTGCGACAGGCGGGCCGCCCATTCCGCAGTCTGGCGGAGCGTTTCGGCATAGGTAACGATCCAGGACAGGCCATGCGCCATGTGCTGCTGACGCTCGAGCGCGGCGCGATCCGGCCGGCCATCCCGGGTCAGGGCGTCGCGGCATTTGCTGCGCGCCGCCTCTGCATACGTGTCGATGGCTGCGCTGGCATCCTTGATCACGGTCACAAGGTTGGGAATTACTGCGCGTTCCAATGTCGCGCCCTCAACAGCACCGTCCATACATCTTTCCTCCACTGGTCTGTGTTTTTCATGATTATAGGGCGCAGCCGGGGACAAGTCATGGGTAATTTGTGCGCTGCAACAAAACGTCTCGGTTTGCGAAATCCGGAAAGACGCTACACAGGCGCCCATGTCCCAACGTTAACCGAAAGTTCGGTTCCGGCCCCCAGACTGGCCGTTTCCGAAGCCAATTCCTAACGGAGCCGCCCCAGAGATGAACCCTTACGAACGTTTCCGTACGGTCGCCAGCCTGCTTGCCTCGAGCGCCGTACTGGCAGGGATCGTCGCATTCGGCCCGCTCGTGCGCCAGATCCTTCTCCAGGTTGCGGATCCGGGCATTGTCGCCCAGTGGGCCTGCCTGGCAGGGGCGGGACTGGTGCTGCTCGTGGTCTGGTCGGTGCTTGGCGGCGTGATCTTTCCCGGCCTGCTGAAACTGGGCCTGGTGCGCCGCTGGGTGCTCGGCCGGGCCTATGTCGAAGGCAGCTGGATCCAGGCGGAGCGCGGCGGTCCTGCCGGTCCGCGCCTGGCCATCGTGTCGCTGAAACCGTCCCGCAAGGGCGTGTCCCTGACCGCGACGACGCTGACCCGCACAGGCGAGATCGAAAGCGGACTGCAGGCGGAGTACCACCAGTTCGACTGGCCCCGTCTGGACTTCAAGTTCCGGGAAACCCTGCCATCGGAATCGGGCCGGCAGGCGGAAGGCTTTGGCGAGATACAGTTCGACCTGACCGGTGGCGCCCCCGGCCGTTATGCGGGCTGCCTGCAGGTGTCGGGCGCCGACAAGCGGATCAAGACCGAAGCGGTCAAGCTGACAAGCTGGAAGGAGCGCCGCCAGCTGCGCTCGCTCGACGGGCGCCGCGACGTGCTGTCGAAATACTGGTCGGCCTTTTTCGAGGGGCCGATCGTCCCCGCCGCGCGCGAGGATGGCGATTCCAGCGCGAAAGGCGCGCGCAAGTCCGGGAAGATAGAAGTCCTGCGCCAGCGCGGCGCAAAGGATCTGCGCAAGTCCGACACGACCCCCACCGCAGATCGCATCCGTCAGGAGTTTTCAGCGTCGGCTGACTAGTCCTGTCGACGGATGGTCCGGCTCTGCCGGCGCATGATGGCGCGCCCGACCGGTTCCGGCATCAGACGGGTCAGCGTGGCCAGCCCCTTGTTGACCAGTCCGGGCACCACCACGGGCTGGCCCCTGTTAACCGCGTCGATGCCCGCTTTCACAACAGGCGCCGCGTCCATCCACATGCGCTTGCTCATGCTCTTCATCTGCTCGCGCGTGCCGTTGACGTCATGGAATTCGCTATAGGTGAAGCCCGGGCACAGCGCGGTGCAGTGGATGTCGGCTCCTTCGAATGCGTCGCATTCGGCGTTCAGGCTTTCGGAGAATTTGATCAGGCCGGCCTTCACGCTGGCATAGAGCGTGTGGCCATTGCTGCCGGGGGCGTAGCCGGCAAGGGAGGCGACATTGATGATGCGCCCATAGCCGCGATCCGCCATGCCGGGCAGCACCTTGTGTGCCAGCTCGATCGGCGCCGTATAGAGAACGCGCAGGAATTCCGCCTGGGATTTCCAGCTGGTGTTGAAGAAGGTTCCCGGCAGGCCGTATCCCGCATTGTTGACCAGCGCATCCACATGCCGCCCCTGTTCCGAGAGGGCCGAGATGATCTTGTCTGCGGAATTGGCCCGCGCCAGGTCCTGGACAATGCAGATGGCGTGCACGCCATGGGTTTCCCTTATGTCATCCGCCAGGCTGGTCAGTCGGTCTTCCCGCCGCGCCGTCAGGGCGACATCCCAGCCGAGCGCGGCGTATTGCCGGGCGAATTCCGCTCCGATTCCTGCTGAAGCGCCCGTGATGAGGCAAAGTCGCCGGTCCATGGCACCCTCCGTTCCGTCTGGCTGTGCCCTTTGAGACTAGCGGGGCCGGGCCGCCTTGCAAGGCAGGCTAGACACGGCGCACGAGGAAGCCGGCCCGCGGAAAGTGCACGTGCACGGTTTCCGCTTCCGGCGAGGTGCGCTGCAGGATGACCCGCTGCGAATCCGCATGCACGAGTTCGCCCTCCACCCAGACCTGACCATAATCATCCGGCGCAACGGCGACGTTTTCGCCGGGCGCGAACTCCTGCGGTTCGTTGCGCGTGGTGGCCGCCACGAGGCGCGGGGCGGAGTGCAGGCCGATCTCCAGCGCTTCCGCGGATGTGATCGTTTCCGGCGTCTGGCCCTCGAATTCCTGCAGACGTTCGAACCAGGCCTTGGTCAGGTCTGCCGTCTTGAAGCAGGTCTCGACGAAATCCGGCAGGTTCTGGTGCATGAACCAGACATTCATGTAGGCATGGATGTCGACGAGGCCGGGTTTCATGCCGACAAGATAGATGCCGGACCCCGCGCCCTTGCCGCCCTGCAGGCGTTCTTCCAGCAACATCAGCCGGGCCCGCCACTGGTCGCGCATCATCGGGGCAACGGCTTTCATGGCCTGCACATCGAAGGGCCGTCCCGACAGGGCCTCGCGGTCCTTCCGGAAGGCTTCCGGCACCTTGTCGCCCAGTTCACCGAAAATCACCGCCACCGAACTCTGGAACCAGCGGCCATCGGTCCAGCCGGCCACCATCTGCGCCAGGCCTTCATGACCGGGCAGCTTCAGCGCCGGCATGGGATAGCGCGCTTCCAGTTCGCGCAGGATGATCGCGGTGTCACAGAAAATGTCCGCGCCGATCTGCAGCACCGGCGTGCGTCGATAGCCTCCCGTCAGCGGCATCAGGTCCGGCCGGGGCATGATGACCGGAATCTCGACCCGGCTATAGGCAAGATTCTTCAGGCGCAAGGCAAGGCGGATTTTCTCGGCATAGGGAGAGGTCGGGTACTCATGCAGGATGATACTGCGCGCATCGGCCATTCTTTTTCTCCCAGCCTGTTTTTATTGGTCTCTACTCTTGCCGGGCTTTTGGCAGGCTGGAAAGCCTCAATCAGGACTTTGAGGCGCAAGAAACGGGTGGCCCGTGCGTCGACGGCGCGGCATTAAAGGGCATGCCTGCAACCTTGTCTCCGCTCGATGAACGTGCTGCCGCCTATGACCGGATGGCCGATGCCCTGTCCTATCTGGGGGACACTTGGCAGGAATGGCCGGATCTCGCGACTGTGGCGCGGGCCATGGGCCTGTCGCCCAGCCATTTCCAGCGGGAATTCACGCGCTGGGCGGGGATCAGCCCGAAACAATACCAGGCCGCGCTGGCCCATGCGGCGGCCGGGGACCTGCTGCGCGACGGCGCCAGCGTGCTCGATGCGGCGCTGGAAACCGGTCTGTCGGGGCCCGGTCGCCTGCATGATCTGTTCATCGCCCATGAAGGCCTGTCGCCCGGCGAAGCCAAGGCAGGCGGCAAGGGCGCAGACCTTGTTCTGGGCCGGGCGCCGACCCCGTTCGGGGAAGGGGCCTGGCTGATTTCGCCGCGCGGCCTTGTGGCGCTCGGTTTCATTGACGACAATCCCCCGACGCGTACCGGATTTGAGCATCAGGGCCGCCGGGAGGCCGACGCATTTGCAGATCTGGCCAGCCGCTATCCCGATGCCAGCATCCGGCGGGATGACCGGGAAGCCGAACAGATGGCCCGCCGCGTCTTCGAAGCCGGTGAGCCCTTGCCCGTGGCGCTTTACGGCACACCGTTCCGGCGCCAGATCTGGCGGGCGCTGCTCGACATTCCCGTCGGAACCGTGTCCACCTATGGCGCGCTGGCCCGGGCGAGCGGCAACCCGAAGGCGGCCCGCGCTGTGGGCGCTGCAGTCGGCGCCAATCCCATCAGCTGGTTCATTCCCTGCCACCGCGCCCTTGCAGCGGACGGCCGGCTTCATAATTATCATTGGGGTGTGGCGCGCAAGCGTGCCATGCTGACCCTTGAACGCGCCTGCGCGGCCTGACCCGGTCGGCAGGCAGACGGCCAGACGCCGCAGATGCCGGACCGATATCGCCCATGACCGCATTCCTGATCATTCTCGCCGCATTGCTTGCGTGGGGCGGTCACCTCGCCTGGCGCTGGAAACAGGCCCGGGACTTCGCGCCCGAGGTTCTGGAAGTCCGAAAGGCCGCGGGGGAAATTCCGGACGATGTCACTGACGTGGAATTCACCGATCTCTATTTGCGCAGCGAAGGCCCGCGGGCGGCGACCTATTTCTTTGCCTGCGCCGTCATCGTGTTCGGCCTGCTCGGGCCGTTTGTCGCCGGGTTCAACCAGCTGTGGCGGCTGTTCTGGCGGCTGAGCGGTCAGTCCCCGGTTTTCGAGACGGGCACGCTGATCCACACATTTTCGGTCTTTCTGGCTTTCATGCTGGTCACCATCGCCTTGCTGGCCATCGCGATGCGGCGCTATTACGCGCTGATGCCGCCCACATTCAAACAAGTCATTCGGGACCTGAACGGAGGCCAGACATGAGCATTCAGTATCTGCACACAATGGTGCGCGTCAGCGACATCGATGCATCCCTCAAATTCTTCTGCGACGGCCTCGGCCTGAAGGAAGTCAGCCGCATGGACAGTGAAGCCGGACGGTTCACGCTGGTTTTCCTGGCTACGCCGGAAGATGTGGACCGGATGGGCGGCATGCCGGACGGCGTGAATCCGACCCAGACCGACATTCCGATGGTGGAGCTGACCTATAATTGGGACCCGGAAGACTATGCCGGCGGCCGGAATTTCGGCCATCTCGCCTATCTGGTCGATGACATCTATGGCGCGGTCGAACGCCTTCAGGATCTTGGCGTGACGATCAACCGTCCGCCGCGTGACGGCCGCATGGCGTTCATCCGGTCACCGGACGGGATTTCCGTAGAACTGCTTCAGAAGGGCGATCCGCTGGCCCCGAAAGAGCCATGGGCGAGCGCCGAAAACATCGGCGTCTGGTAGACCGTTCCGGCTTCAAGGAAAAAGCCCCGCCTGGTATCAACCGGGAGGGGCTTTTCATTTAGGAGGGGGCAGCGCCTAGTCCTGTTCAGGGTGGCGCGACTCTTCCCGATAGTCATGCACCGGATGGCCCTTGTCCGGGTCGCCATTCGATTTGTGCATGGCGGCCACGACACCTGACAGGGCCAGAATGGCGATCAGGTTCGGGAAGGCCATCGAGGCATTCGCGATATCACCCAGCAGCCACAGCCAGTCTGCTGCGGCCACGGTGCCGAGGAACACGACCACGACCCAGATATAGCGGAAGGGGTGTGTCGCCCATTCACCGATCAGATAGGTCACGGCCTGTTCGCCGTAATAGGACCAGCCAATGATGGTGGTGAAGGCGAAAAAGAACAGCGCGACCGGCACGATCCAGGGGCCGATCACCGGAATGGCGGCGGCATAGGCGCGTGTGGTGACGGCGGCCGAATTCGCGTCCGTCTCCCAGGCATGGTCAACATCCATCAGGATTTCGGGATTGCCGGATGAGTCGAGGGCTTCCTGCGAGACCTCGACCTGGCCGGATGCCTGGCAAGCCAGAAGATAGGATTGGGCTGCCGGGCCCACGGCGGCGATCTTCGCCTCGCGCCCGTCTTCATAGGCGGACGGGAACAGGTCCGACACGCCATACTTGGTGCCGTCCGCTGCGTCCGGGTTCACCGGCATCTCGATGCCCGCATCGAAACAGGCATTTGCCGCCATCAGCGCGGGGCTTTTCTTGAAGTCGCCCTGAACCGTCAGGATGACCAGCGCCGTCATCGTGCAGATGATGATCGTGTCGATAAACACGCCGATCATGGCGATCTCGCCCTGCATGACCGGATTCTTGGTCTGGGCAGCGGCGTGCGCGATCGGGGCAGAGCCCTGACCGGCCTCGTTCGAGAACAGGCCGCGGGCAATACCGTAGCGCACCGCCTGCATGACGCCATAGCCAGCGGCGCCACCGGCCGCTTCCTTCCAGCCAAAGGCCGATCCGATGATCTGCATGAAGGCGCCCGGCACCTTGTCGGCGTTCACGACGAGAACGATGAAGGCGACAAGCACATACAGGCCGGCCATGACCGGCACGACCTTCCCCGCAAACGATCCGATCGACTTGATGCCGCCGATGATCACGGCAAACACCAGGGCTGCCAGCACAATGCCGACACCCCAGTTCGGAATGCTGACACCCAGCTGGGAGCCTGTTTCCAGCGCGGCCTCGGTGATCGAGTTCGCCTGGATCATCGAGCCCGTCGCCATGGCGGAGAACAGCGTGCCCAGACAGAAGATGATGGCAAGCCAGCCCCAGCCTTTGCCGAGACCATTCTTGATATAATACATCGGACCGCCATTGATGCGGCCATATTCGTCTGTTTCACGATACTTGATGGCCAGTGAGCTTTCCGAGAAGGCGAGCGCCATGCCGAACAGGGCAACCACCCACATCCAGAAGATGGCGCCGGGGCCGCCCAGCGTGATGGCGGTGGCCACGCCGGCCAGGTTGCCGGTGCCGACCTGGCCCGACAGGGCCGTCGAGAGGGCCTGCCACGGTGTGATCGCGCCGTCTTCGCCCTGGGCCTTGCGGCCCTGCCAGACTTCGACCAGCGCGGGCACGAACCGGCGCACCGGGCGCGCGCCCAGTCGAACCATCATGAACAGGCCTGTGCCCAGCAGGACGACGGCGAGCGGGCCGATCTGGCCCGGAATGATGACGGTATCCCCCCAGGTGCCGCCCCAGATGAATCCAGAGACGTTCTCGATGAGCTTGATGATATCCATGGGCCTCCCCGGCTCCTTTGATTGCTTGGCGGCACACTATCCAGCTTTCAGGCCGTGTGAAGCTTTTGTCGCAGGGCCGGAGCGGGTTTTCCGCCGCTGCAGGCAAGGCGCACAAGGTTCTGGCAGCAGCAGCCATTTTCAGGCATAAGCCCGCGCATGAATACTCCACAGGCGAAACAGAACACCAAGGGTCTCTATATCAAGACCTATGGGTGCCAGATGAACGTGTATGATTCAGAGCGCATGCGGGACGTATTGCGCCCGCTCGGCTATGCGCCGGTGGACACGCCCGAAGCGGCCGATCTGGTTGTGCTGAACACCTGCCACATCCGGGAAAAGGCGACGGAGAAAGTCTATTCCGAACTCGGCCAGCTCAAGCGCATGAAGCAGGAAACCGGCAGCAAGATGACGATTGCCGTGGCGGGCTGCGTGGCGCAAGCCGAAGGCGAGGAAATCATGCGCCGCCAGCCGCTGGTGGATCTGGTGCTCGGCCCGCAGGCCTATCACAAGCTGCCGGAAATGATCGCCCGGGCCAGCCGCGCCATGGGGGACCGGCTGGAAACGGAATTCGAGACGCTCGAAAAATTCGATGCGCTGCCGAAAACCCGTGAGGCGGACGGCCCGACCGCTTTCCTGTCTGTTCAAGAGGGCTGCGACAAGTTCTGCACCTTCTGCGTCGTGCCGTATACGCGCGGGGCCGAACTGTCCCGCCCGGTGGATGACATCGTCATGGAAGCGCGCAATCTGGCCGCACAGGGCGTGCGCGAGATTTCGCTTCTGGGCCAGAACGTCAACGCCTTTCACGGCGCCGCCCCCGCCGTCGAGGGCGGTGCGGACTGGACGCTGGGCCAGCTCTGCCGTCACCTTGCGAAGATTGGCGGCATCGAGCGCATTCGCTACACGACCAGCCATCCGCGCGACATGGATGCTGATCTGATCGCGGCCCATGGCGACACGCCGCAGATGCAGCCCTTCCTGCACCTGCCTGTGCAGTCCGGATCGGACCGGATCCTGAAGGCCATGAATCGCGGCCACACCGCCGATGAGTATCGCGAGATCATTCGCAAGGTGCGCGAGGCCCAGCCGGACATCGCGCTGGCGTCGGATTTCATCGTCGGCTTCCCGGGCGAAAGCGACGAGGATTTCGAGGCGACCCTGCAACTGGTGCGGGATGTCGATTATGCGATCGCCTATTCATTCAAGTATTCCCAGCGTCCCGGCACGCCGGCGGCCGAAATGTTCGGGCAGGTGCCGGAAGAGGTGAAGGATGCACGCCTGCAGGCCTTGCAGAAACTGCTCCGGGAACAGCAGACGGCGTTCAACACATCGAAGATCGGCCAGACCGTGCCCGTGCTCGTGACCGGCCGGGGCCGCCTGGAAGGGCAGGCGCACGGGCGCTCGCCCTGGATGCAGGCGGTTCATTTCGAGGGTCCGGCAGAGCTGACAGGGCACATCGTGGATGTGAAAGTCACCGGCGCAACGATGAGTTCGCTGTCCGGGGAATTGGTCCGGGCGAGAGAGGTCGCCCTTTGAGCGTGAAACGTCGTCCATCTGCCTCGCCGGAGGCACCGGTCAGCCGTATCTATGAGGTGAGCAACGCGGAAAGCCTGCGCGATCTCTGCGGGCCGCATCACCGTCATCTCCAATTGCTGGAAACGCGGCTCGCCGACTATGGCGTGAAGGCCGAAAGCCAGGGCGGCGGCATTCTGCTGGTCGGCAAGGCGGAAGGCGTGTCCATTGCCGAGGCGGTTCTGGCGGAGCTGGAGCGGCGCCTGCGCAAGGGCGCCGACATCACTGACATGGATGTCGACGGCGCACTGGAAGCGGCGAAGACGCCTCAGCAGACCTTTGGCACCTTCCGGTCCCTGAAAAAGCCGATCACGCCGCAAACGCGGGGCCAGTCCCGCTATATCGACCTGCTGGCCAATGCCGACAATGCGATGATTTTCGGGGTCGGCCCGGCGGGCACCGGCAAGACATTCCTCGCCGTGGCAGCCGGCGTCTCCGAACTCCTGTCCGGCACGCGCCAGCGCCTGATCGTGACGCGGCCCGCCGTCGAGGCCGGCGAAAAGCTGGGCTTTCTTCCGGGTACGCTGGAAGAGAAGGTCGACCCCTACATGCTGCCGATCTGGGATTCCCTGCGCGAATTGATGGGCCAGGAACAGATGGAGCGCCGCATGGCGCGCGGCGAGATCGAGGTGGCCCCGCTGGCCTTCATGCGCGGACGCACACTGAAGAACGCGTTTGTCATTGTGGATGAGGCCCAGAACACCACCATTCCCCAGATGAAGATGGTGCTGACCCGCCTTGGCCGGGACAGCCGCATGGTGATTACCGGCGATCCGGGGCAGGTGGACCTGCCGGGCAGCCAGCCTTCCGGCATGCGCCACGCGCTTGAGATCCTGTCAGATGTCGAGGGCGTGAATGTGCACCGCCTGACAGCGGCGGATGTCGTGCGGCACGGGCTCGTCAGCCGCATCATTGATGCGTATGCCGCGCATGGCGAAGGGTGATTGCGCCGCGCATGATCGATCTGGATCTGATTGTCGAGGAGGCCGCCTGGTCAGGGATTCCGGACCTGGAAACCCTCTGCCGCACGGCCTTTGACGCGGCCGCGAAAGTCGCGCCCGCAGAGGGCGTCGTGTCGCTGCTGCTGGCCGACAATGACGCGCTGCAGGACCTCAACCGCCAATTCCGCCACAAGGACAAGCCCACCGACGTGCTGTCCTTTCCGGCCGACCCGATGGACCGGCCCCTGCTGGGCGATATCGCCGTCGCCATCGGTGTGGCGCGCGATGATGCCGCCGCGCAGGGCAAGTCCCTCGCCAACCATCTCACCCATTTGCTGATCCATGGCTATCTCCACCTGTTGGGGCATGATCATGAGACCGGGCCCGAAGCCGACATGATGGAAGGCCTTGAAATAAAGGCGCTTGCATCGCTGGGCATTGATAATCCATATTTGACCGAGTGATTCCTCTGAGGCCATGAGCGACCCTGACCCTTCTGAAGCGCCGCCGCGCGGCCGATTGCGCAGCTTTTTCGGTTTTCGCCGGAAACCCGAGCCCGTTGAGCCGGCGCCCGCAGAGCCCAATGGCGAGATACCCCCTCACAATCCGAACGAGATGCGCCTGCGGCTTGCCGAATTCCAGGATTTGCGGGTCGAGGACGTCATGGTGCCGCGGGCCGAGATCAAGGCCGTCGAAGTCGGCACGGATTTTCCGGACCTGCTGAAATATTTCGCGGAAGTCACCCATTCCCGTCTGCCGGTGTTCCGGGAGTCGCTCGATGACCCGATCGGCTTTGTTCACATGAAGGATGTGGTCAGCGAACTGGCCAAGGGCGAGGAGCCGGCCAAGCGTCCGCTGGAAAAGCTGCACCGCGAAGCCCTGTATGTGCCGCCTTCCATGAAATTGACGGATTTGCTTGTGAAAATGCAGTCCACCCGTATTCACCTGGCGCTGGTCGTCGACGAATATGGCGGCACGGACGGTCTGGTCAGCCTGGAAGACCTGGTTGAGGAAATCGTCGGTGACATCGAAGACGAACACGACGATGAAGAGGCCATGTTCGTGCGCCGCAGCCAGAGAATCTGGGAAGCGGATGCCCGTACGGAGATCGACGATTTTGCGGAGGAAACGGGCATTGACCTCGCGCTTGAGGACAACGACACGGATTTCGACACGCTTGGCGGCGTGGCCTTCGCGCTGGCCGGAAAGGTCCCTGTGCGCGGAGAAGTGCTGGAACATCCGACCGGGGTCGAGATCGAGATCATGGATGCCGACGCCCGGCGCATTCGCCGCGTACGGCTGCGAACCCCGGAAAAACCTGCCCCTGTCATTCAGGAGTAATCCATGAGTCATGGCGTGCGCAGCCACGGGTTCACGGCGCTTGGACCCCTGCACGAAGCCTTTGCCCGTCTGTCGGGCTGGCCTGCCGTTTTCACCAGCCTGCTGCTCGGTGCATTTTCCGCAGTGGCTTTCGCCCCGTTCCATTTCAGCGCCGTGCTGGTGATTTCCTTCACGGGCCTGATCTGGATGCTGGATGGTGCGCGCGGCCACAAGAACTGGGGCAAGGCCGTTTTCCTGCGAACCTGGGCCTTCGGTGCCGGCTTCTTCCTGATCAGCATGCACTGGACCGCCGCGCCGTTTCTGGTGGAGCCGGAAAAGCATGCGATTTTCCTTTGGATGCCTCTGATCCTGCTGCCCGGCGGCATGGCGATCATCTGGGGCGTGTTCGGGGCGATGGCAGGGGCATTCTGGTCCTCGTCTCCGTCGCGCATCTTCATATTCGCGCTGTTCTTCGCCCTCGGCGAATATGTGCGCGGACACTTGTTTGGCGGCTTTCCCTGGAACCTGCCGGGCACGACCTGGGTGCCCGGTGGCGCGCTGTCGCAGACCGCCTCGATTGGCGGCGTGTACTGGCTGACCCTGCTGACCGTGTTCATCATGTCGGCGCCGGCCGCCCTGGTGGACACGCGGGACTCCCGCCAGCTGGCCGTGCGCATGGCGCCGGCCTTCGGCGCGGCCATCCTGCTGGCGCTCGGCTGGGCCTGGGGTGCCCAGCGCATCGCCCAGCCGTCCCTCCTGTCGGATCAGTCCGTCGTGCTGATGGATTCCGGCGTGCCGCAGGACGAGAAATGGAATATCGGGCCCGACCCGATCCTGATCGAATATCTGCGGATGCTGTCGACCCAGGAAGGCGAAGCCGGCGACATCATCCTGTGGCCGGAGGGCGCGCTGCCGACGACCCTGCTGCAGGATGCCAATGCCCTGGACGCCGTGGGCGCCTATCTGGGGCCGCGCAAGCTGATAGCCGGCACCACGCGGTACGAAATTACCGGCAAGGATGCCCGCGACTATTACAATAGTCTCACCGTGATGGACGAGAATGCGATCCGGTCCGGGCCGATGGCCCTGTATGACAAACACCGTCTTGTGCCGTTCGGCGAGTTGCCGGCCACCCGCATCATTCCGTTCGGCGAGGCCATGTCGGGCATTCTGCCCGGCGCCATACAGCGCATGGCGCGTGACGGGTTCCGGCCGGGGCCGGGACCGGCGGTGATCTATGCCGACGACATTCCGCCCTTCGTGGCCATGATCTGTTATGAGGGGCTGTACCCGTCCATCCCGCGCAGCGCCAATGTCGGCGCCCGTGCAGACTGGCTGGTGCTGATCTCGAATGACGCCTGGTTCGGGGGCGGCATGGGGCCAGCGCAACATTATGCCCAGAACCGGTACAGGGCGATCGAAACCGGCTTGCCCATGGCGCGTGTGGCCAGCCGTGGGGCCTCCGGAATGGTGGATGGGCGCGGACGCGAAGTGTTCCGCGCAGCGCCGGTGGCGGAAGCGCCTCCTGGGTGGAATACCGGGTTCGGCCGCGGCAAGCTGCCCCTGCCGGAACCGGTCACCCTGTTTCAGACGCGTATCGGCGTGATGCTCTTCTGGCTTTGCCTGTTCCTCTTCGCGGGACTGGCCTTCCTGACCTGGCGGAGATAGAAAAAAGACACGCTAGATACAAAACAAGGGGGGGACATGGCCGACAGCAAGCTACCAAGCGGTATCGACCGAGTTGTTGGCCAGCGCATCCGATGGCGGCGCAAGGAGTTGAAACTGACCCAGGAAAAACTGGGCGAACAGCTCGGCCTGACCTTCCAGCAAGTGCAGAAATACGAAAAGGGCGTGAACCGGATTTCGGCCGGGCGCCTGTTCGAACTGTCCACGGTCATGGGGGTGCCCGTGACCTATTTCTTCGACGGGGCGGAATCCTTTCTGGATGGCGGCGCGGCCGCCGTGGCGGAAGGCGATGGAGAGGATGTGCAGGCGCCAGTCATCACATCGGAAGTGCTCGACCTGATTGCCGCATTCCAGAAGATCGAAGACCAGTCCCTGCGCAAATCCCTGCTGGCGACCGTGCAGGCGGCGGCCTCGGCCTTTGACGGAAAGGCGCAGGCCGAGGATTGATCCGCTCCGGTGGCTGGGGCATCAGACGCCGCGATGACCGAAGACGCCCATCCCTACAAGTCCCGCCCCCTGCGATCGTTCGGCCGCACGGGCGGCCGTGCGCTGTCTGCCCGGCAGCAGGCGCTGATCGACACGCGCCTGCCGGAGCTGGCCGTGCCGGCGGCGGCGCCCGGTACCCTGCAGCCTGCCAGCCTGTTCGGGGATGATCGCCCGGTCTGGCTGGAAATCGGCTTTGGCGGCGGCGAGCATTTCGTGGGACAGGCCACCCGGCATCCGGACGTCGGGTTCATCGGCTGCGAGCCTTTCGTGGAGGGCATGGCCAAGGCGCTGACCGGTATCGAGGCGGCATCCCTGCAGAATGTCCGCCTGGTGATGGATGATGCCCGCCCGGTTCTGGAATCGCTGGCGGATGCCAGCATTTCACGTGTCTTCATCCTGTTTCCGGATCCGTGGCCGAAGAAGCGACAGCAGAAGCGTCGCCTGATCCAGCCGGAATTCCTGGACAGCCTGTACCGCATCTGCAGGCCGGGTGCGGGCATCCGGTTTGCCACTGACGTGAAATCCTATGCCGACGAGGCGTTGGGGCGGTTCCTGCAGCATGGCGGTTTCAATTGGAGCGCGACACGCGCCGATGACTGGCGACTGCCACCGGCAGACCATCTGACCACGCGCTATGAGAGCAAGAAGCTGGGCGATTGCGCGCCGGTCTGGTTCGACTTCACACGCAGCTGACACAAGACATTCACTTGACGGAATGTCGCACCCATGCGCTAATATAGGCATCGAATTCGGTCGGTCTGAAATATCAAGACCCCGTCAGACCGGCGGCCATGACTTTCCTTCCCTCCCGTTTCGATAAGTGGACCTGGCTCAAATCCGGACCGGGACGCTTCTATCTAACGTAAAGGACTACAAGTAATGGCAACTGGCAAAGTGAAATGGTTCAATGACCAGAAGGGCTTTGGCTTCATCAAACCGGATGAGGGCGGCTCAGACGTTTTTGTGCACATTTCGGCCGTTGAACGCTCCGGCCTGCGCACGCTGGCTGAAGACCAGGCAGTATCTTACGAACTCTACAAGGACGAACGCCGCGGCAAGACCTCGGCTGTGGACCTGAAGGTTCTGTAAACCACCCGATTCCTTCGGGAAATCGAGACGGCGGTTCCGGCAACGGAGCCGCCGTTTTCGTACCACCGCATTCCGGGCCTCGACACGTGCCCCGGCAGGGCGTATACAGGGCGCCAAGTCGAAACATATCGGCGGCGGTTCCGGAAACGGGGCCGCCGCTTTTCTTTACCGGACCCTTCCGAACTCCATGATTGCGCTGACCCAACAGGAACGCCAGATTCTCGCCCTCGTCACCCCGGTGGCGGAGTCGCTGGGCATGGAGATCGTGCGCCTGCGTATCCAGGGGGGGCGCCGGCCGCACCTGCAGATCATGGCGGAGCGGGAAGGGGGCGCCCCGACCAATGTCGAGGATTGCGCCAGCCTGTCGCGCGCCATTGCGCCCATGCTGGATGAGGCCGACCCGATCAAGGAAGCCTACACGCTGGAAGTGTCCACGCCCGGGATTGACCGGCCGCTGACCCGCGAAGGCGATTTCGGCCGGTGGGTTGGTCATGCCGCAAAAGTGGAACTGGCCCGCCCGATCGACGGCCGCCGCCGGTTTACCGGCATGATTACCGGTGAGGATGCCGATGGCGCCCATATCGAACTGGATGACGAGACCGAACTGGTCGCGCATGTCCACGAGATGAGCAGGGCCAGCCTGATCCTGACCGATGAACTGATTGAAGCGGCGCGCGCGGCCGGCACTCTGCCGCCCCAGCCGGACGAGGATGATCTCGGCGATCTGGAGATCGACGAGAGCGACGAAGACACCGAGACAAACGAAGAGACGGGAGACGTCAAATGAGCACCATCGGCGTTTCAGCCAACAGGCTGGAAATCCTGCAGATCGCCAAGGCGGTCGCCGAGGAGAAGGCAATCGACCAGTCGATCGTCATCGAGGCGATGCAGGAAGCGATCGAAAAGGCCGCAAAAGCCAAATACGGCCAGGAGCACGACATCCGTGCAAAAATCGACGCAACCACAGGCGAGCAGACCCTGTGGCGCGTACAGACCGTCGTGGCCGACGAGGAATTCGAGGACGAATCCAAGCAGCTGCGCCTGACCGAAGCGAAGAAGCTGGATGCAGATCTCGAGGCTGGTGACGAGCTGAAGGAAGAGCTGCCGCCCTTCGATTTCGGCCGTGTGGCCGCCCAGACCGCGAAACAGGTCATCATGCAGAAGGTGCGTGATGCCGAGCGTGAGCGTCAGTACAATGAATACAAGGACCGTGTCGGCGAGATCATCTCCGGCGTGGTCAAGCGCGTCGAGTATGGTCATGTGATCGTGGACCTCGGCCGTGCAGAAGGCATCATCCGCCGCAATGACGGCATCCCGCGCGAGAACTTCCAGACCAATGACCGCGTGCGCGCCTATCTCTACAAGGTGAGCCGCGAGACCAAGGGTCCGCAGATCTTCCTGTCGCGGGCCGCGCCGGACTTCATGGTGCGCCTGTTCGCGCAGGAAGTGCCGGAAGTCTATGAAGGCGTGATCGAGATCAAGGCCTGTGCCCGCGACCCGGGCAGCCGCGCCAAGATCGGCGTGATCTCCAACGATTCCTCGATCGATCCGGTCGGGGCCTGTGTCGGTATGCGCGGGGCGCGCGTACAGGCGGTCGTCGGGGAGCTTTCCGGCGAGAAGATCGACATCATTCCGTGGAATTATGACGATGCCACCTTCATCGTGAACGCGCTGCAGCCGGCCGAAGTGTCGAAAGTGGTGCTGGACGAGGATGAGCGCCGCGTCGAAGTCGTCGTTGCCGACGACCAGTTCCCGCTCGCCATTGGCCGCCGCGGCCAGAATGTCCGTCTCGCGTCCCAGCTGACGGGCTGGCAGATCGACCTCGTGACCGAGAGCGCCGATTCCGAGCGCTACCAGCGCGAGTTCCAGGAGCGGACCGAACTCTTCATGAAGGCGCTCGATGCCGATGAAACGCTGGCCCAGCTGCTGGCTTCGGAAGGCTTCGAGACGGTCGAGGAGATCGCCTATGTCGCGCCGGAAGACTTCATCACGATTGAAGGCTTCGATGAGGACGTGGCCGAGGAGCTGCAGGAGCGGGCCCGGGAATTCCTGGATCGCCTGGCCGCAGAGAATGACGCCAAGCGCAAGGAGCTGGGCGTTGAGGATGCGGTGATGGAGCTGGAGAGCATGACGCCCTCCTTCGCCGTCCGCCTCGGTGAGGAAGGCGTGCAGACGCTGGACGATGTGGCAGGCCTCGTGCCGGACGACATCACGGGCTGGCGCGAGCCGGGCCCGGATGGCAAGCCGGTCTGGGTTGAAGGCATCCTGAAGAAGGGCGAGATGCGCAAGGATGACGCGCAGATGTTCATCATGCGCGCCCGTGTGGCCGCCGGCTGGATCGAGCCGGACGCCATCGAGCAGATGCTGGCCCAGAAGGCCGAGGAAGAAGCGCCTGAACTGACCGAGGAAGAGCGTGCCCTGCTGGCACTTGGCGAGCTTGGCAGCAACGCCTCTGACGAGGCGGTCGACGAGGCCCTGGAAGAGCTCGAGTTCGATCTCGACGCCCTGGCAGCGGAGGGCGGCGATGACGAAGCCGCACCGAAAGACTGATGCGCGGGTAACCGATACCGAAGGCCGCGTTGCGGACGGGGAGGGCCCCGTCCGTCAATGCGTTGTGACGCGGGATCGTCTCCCGCAGGCGGCGATGGTGCGTTTTGCGCTGTCGCCCGACCTCGTTGTGACGCCGGATGTGGCGGGCAAGCTGCCCGGCCGGGGTGTCTGGGTCCGGTCCGACCGCGAAACAGTGGACTCGGCCGCCCGCAAGGGCGCGTTTGCCCGGGGCTTCAAGCAGCAGGTGGCGGTGCCGGACGGCCTAGCCGACACGGTCGAGCGCCTGTTGCTGCAGCGCCTTCTGGCGCAGCTGGGCATGGCGAAGAAGGCCGGGCAGGTCGTGCTCGGCTTCGATCAGGTGCGTGACGCGTTGCAGAAGAAACGGCCCGGCCTTTTGCTGGAAGCCGCTGATGGTGCAGAAGATGGCCGTTCAAAGGTGTATTTCCTCGCCAAAGCATTATATAGCAACGTGAAAATGGCCGGTGCGCTCAGTTCCACGGAATTGGGCGTGGCTTTTGGACGTGAGCGTGTGATACACGGTCTCGTCCGCAAGGGTCCAATGGCGAAAACGATAGAGCTGGCTTATCAGCGTCTGGCCGGTTTTCGCGCAAGGCCCGAACTGGACTGGTTCCCGGATCAGGATCGGTAGCGGAAAACAAAGCCGAGGCGCATGGGCGCGCATCGGCAAGAAACGTGGTATGAAGAACGTATGAGCGATACGAAAGACACTGGTGGCAATACGGGCGGACGCAAGCCGCTCACCGTTTCCCGGAAATCCTCCGGCACGGTGAAGCAGAGCTTCAGTCATGGCCGTTCGAAGCAGGTGGTGGTGGAGACCAAGAAGCGCCGGTCCGTCGGGCCGAGCGGCGGGTCGTCTGCGCCGGCCTCGGAGACCGCCAAGCCGTCTTCGGATTCCCTTGAAGCCCGCCTGATCGCGACCGCCAAGAAGCTTGGCATCACCGTGAACGAGCTCAAGGCACGCCAGAAGGCGCTGCTGGAACGCAAGCAGGAAGAGGCCACGCGCGCCAAGGAAGAGCAGCGCGAGAAGGAAGCCCAGGACCGGCTGCGGTCCGAACAGGAAAAGAAGCTCCAGGAAGCCAAGGAGCGCGAAGAGGCCGAAGCCCGCCGCAAGGCCGAGGAAGAAGCCCGCAAGGCCGAAGAGGCCGCCGCGAAGGAACGCGCCGAACGCGCGCCGAAAGGCCGGGCCAAGGCCGATGCCGCTCCGGCTGCGGCCCCGCCCGTCGATGACGGGGCAGGGCGCGGCAAGCGCGGCAAGTCCGGCCGCGATGACCGTGATCGGCAAAACCGCGACACCCAGGGACGCGGGTCCCGTGGGGGCGGCGGCGAGCGTCGCCGCGGCAAGTTGACCATTTCCTCTGCTCTCGGGGATGATGCGGACCGCCAGCGGTCCCTGGCCTCCCTGCGCCGGGCCCGCGAGCGGGAACGCGAGCGCCGCACGGGCGGCAATGACCAGCGCGAGAAAGTGTCGGTCGAGGTGACCCTGCCGGAAACCATCACCCTGCAGGACCTGGCCCAGCGGATGAATGAGCGCGTCGGTGACGTCGTGAAATTCATGATCCAGCAGGGCGAGATGCTGCGCGGTAATGACATCATTGATGCGGATACGGCCGAACTGATCGCCGAGGAATTCGGCCACACCGTCAAACGGGTTGCCGAATCCGATGTCGAGATCGGTCTGGAAGGCGCCGAGGATGATCCGAAGGATCTCAAGCCGCGCCCGCCGATCGTGACCATCATGGGCCATGTCGACCACGGCAAGACATCGCTGCTCGACGCGCTGCGCAAGACCGATGTCGTGTCCGGTGAGGCTGGCGGCATCACGCAGCATATCGGTGCCTATCAGGTGAAGCTGAAATCCGGCGACCGGATCACCTTCCTCGACACGCCGGGCCACGCCGCCTTCACGGCCATGCGGGCCCGCGGGGCGACATCGACAGACATCGCCATTCTGGTTGTGGCTGCCGACGATTCGGTGATGCCGCAGACCATTGAATCCATCAATCACGCCAAGGCGGCCGGCGTGCCGATCATCGTGGCGGTGAACAAGAGCGACCTGCCGACGGCCAATCCGGACAAGGTGCTGACCGACCTGCTGCAGCATGATGTGCAGGTGGAAAGCATGGGCGGCGAGACACAGGCAGTGAAAGTGTCTGCGCTGACCGGCGACGGTCTGGATGCGCTGACAGATGCCATCACGCTGCAGGCCGAACTGCTCGAACTGAAAGCCAATCCGGACCGCAATGCCGACGGCCTCGTGATCGAGAGCCAGCTGGACAAGGGCCGCGGCCCTGTGGCCACCGTTCTGGTCAAGCGCGGAACGCTGACACGCGGCGACATCGTCGTGGCCGGGTCCCAATGGGGCAAGGTCCGGGCGCTGGTCGATGAACGCGGCCAGCAGCTCAAGGGCGCCGGTCCGTCCCAGCCGGTCGAGGTACTCGGCCTGGATGGTGCCCCCGAGCCGGGTGATCCTTTCGTCGTGGTCGACAGCGAAGCGCGGGCACGCGAAGTGACCGAGTATCGTGTCCGCCAGAAGCGTCAGGTGTCCGGCAAGGCCGGCGCTGCAGCGCGCGCATCGCTCGACCAGCTGCTCAGCAAGCTGAAGGAAGGCTCTGTCGAGACATCGGAACTGCCGGTCGTCGTGAAAGGCGATGTGCAGGGCTCCGTGGAGGCGATCACGCAATCGCTCGACAAGCTGTCCAATGATGAAGTCCGGGCGCGGGTCATTCATGGCGCCGTTGGCGGTATTTCGGAAAGCGATGTGTTGCTGGCCCAGTCGTCCCAGGCACCGATCTTCGCGTTCAATGTGCGGGCCAACAAGCAGGCCCGCGACCTGGCCGAGAAGGAAGGTGTCGAGATCCGGTACTATTCGGTGATCTACGACCTGATCGACGATGTGAAAGCCACGCTGTCGGGCATGCTGGCCCCGGAAAAGCGCGAGACCTTCATCGGGTACGCCGAAATCCTGGAAGTGTTCAACATCACCAAGGTCGGCAAGGTTGCCGGGTGCCGGATCAGCGAAGGCAAGGTTCTTCGCGGATGCGGGGTCCGCCTGCTGCGCGACGATGTTGTCATCCACGAAGGCAAGCTGAAAACGCTGAAGCGCTTCAAGGATGAAGTGAACGAAGTCAATGCCGGCATGGAATGCGGCATGGCGTTCGAGCGCTATGACGACATGCGCGTCGGCGACAAGATCGAGTGCTTCCAGGTCGAGGAAATTGCCCGGACGCTTGAATAGGCAGGAGGCAGCAAGGCGTGCCTGACCGTATTTCCGGCGTGCTGGACGCGAAGGACCGGAAACGCCTGGTCCGCGTGTCGCGGCACGGAACGGTTGGCCCGACGGCGATCTACTATGCCGGGGTCACCGCGCCGATCATTTCCGCCAGCATGTCGGTCATGATGCGCAATGCCATGGAGATGGCAGGGCTCGGGCCGTACTGGCAATGGTTCCTGTCGGCGCTTGTGGCGGCGCTGGCCGGCATTTCCTGGTATCTGATCTTCATCCGCTGGTCCTATCGTATCCCCGGCAGCGACGCCGCGGCACCGGAACCGGAAACCGAGGTGACCCTGACCGATGACCAGGTCCGGGTGCGGCGCAACGGAACGGAAATCCGGATCGACTGGTCCGGCATCGAAGCCGTGAAATCGCATCGCGGCTTCACCTCGGTCAAGGCCAGCAGCGGGGACGCCTTCATCATCCCCGACAGCTGGTTCAACAATGACAGGCAGGCGCGCAAGCAATTCGTCGCCCGCCTGAAACAGAAAGCAGGTGTGTGATGGCCAGAAAGCCAGCCCCTTCAGGAATGCCGACCCAGCGCCAACTGCGCGCCGGAGAGCTGATCCGCCATGCCGTGTCGGACATTCTGGCGCGCGAGGATCTGCGCGACCCGGACCTCATCGGTGTGATTGTCACTGTGGGCGAAGTGCGTTGCTCGCCGGATTTGCGTCACGCCAATGTATTTGTTTCGCCCCTCGGCGATGACACAGAGCCAGGACGTGCAAAGCTCGCCGCAGCCCTCAACCGCGCGGCCGGTTTCCTGCGCGGGCGGCTCGGGCGCGAGATCGACATGAAATTCACGCCCCAGCTGCATTTCATCGCCGACAAATCCTATGACGAAGCAACGGCGATTGACCGTTTGCTGGCCGATCCGCGCGTCAAGCGCGACATCGGCAAGGACTGAGCCCGCCGCCCGCCCATCTCTGGACAGCTTGTAAGTTGACTCGTGCAGTTGCGGCTGCAACCGTTTCACGACTGTAGACAGGGGCCGAACGGATGGATCGCCAGACGCTCGACATGGAAGGTTCGCGTCGGGGAGAGATTTCCTCGGCCTCGTTGCAGCTGGGCGACGACACGATCGCCATCCAGTGCATCGCAACCATGTCCGTGGAGTCGATGGAGTTCGCGCCATGGGACACGCCGGCAAACCGCCGGGCGAAAAGCGTTCATGCTTCCCTTTTCGTGATCAATCTGTTCTTCGGCCTGCTGGCGCTTGCCTGGGGCGGCCTGTTTCCCGGCAGCAATGGCAGCATCGTGGCGCTTGGCATCGGCGCGCTGCTCGGCCTGATCGCCCTGGTTCTGGGAATACGCGCCGTGATGATCGCGCGCCGCATGAAGATGCGCCAACCCTATTACCGGCTCGTGATCGGGGCGTCCGATGGTCGCCGGATTCCGCTGGTCGACAACAATCATGACGTGCTGCGGCAGATCCGGGATGTTGTACGCCACAAGATGGATACCGGGGATCGTGACATTCAGGGCGATTTCGATCTCGATCTGGACATCGTCAATCTCCGCACGCCGGCTGCCCCGTCCGGCCGGCCTGCCGCGCTTGCCGCGAAAGCTGCAGACCCGGCGCCCCTGACGGCAGACACCAGGGACGCCGACCGGCCGAGCGAGCCGGATGTCCTGTTTGACCAGGATCCCGAAGACGTCCGCAACGCCTCCTGATGTGTCGCATGCCCGGCTGACCCCGCCGCCTTGACGCGCCGGGGCTGGATGCGTAAGGCCGCGCCTTGTCCTGTTCCACCGTCGGCCGCGTTCGAACCGTGTGCTGACGCAACCCGCGAGACCTGAAACTTGGCCCGTCAAAGAAAACGCAAGGGTGACCCGATCAACGGGTGGCTCAACCTGTTCAAGCCTGTCGACATCACCTCCACCCAGGCGGTGGCGATCCTGAAGCGAAAGTACAATGCCCAGAAAGTCGGACATGGCGGCACGCTGGACCCGCTGGCCGACGGCATCTTGCCCATTGCGTTCGGAGAGGCCACCAAGACGGTGCAATGGGCGATGGATGCCCGCAAGGAATACGTCTTCACCATCCGCTGGGGGGTCTCCACCGAAAGCCAGGACGCAGAAGGGGAGGTGACAGCCACCTCCGATGCCCGGCCGACGCGCGAGCAGGTCGAGGCGCTGCTGACCGACTATGTCGGCACGATCGAACAGGTGCCCCCCAAATTCTCGGCCATCAAGGTCGACGGACAGCGCGCCTATGATCTGGCGCGGGAAGGGGAGAGCTTCGAACTGACCTCCCGCGAAGTGGATGTCTTCGAGGCCAGTGTCATCGGCATGCCGGATGAAGACCATACCGTCATTCACGTCACGTCGGGCAAGGGGTTCTACGTGCGGGCCATGGCGCGCGACCTTGCCTTTGACCTCGGCTGTGAAGGCCATATCAGCCAGTTGCGCCGCACCCGGGTTGGCAAGTTCGGCGCGCCCGCCGCGATCCCGCTGTCCAGGATCGAGGAGACCGAGGACACCGAGACCCTGCTGTCTTTCCTGCAACCTGTGCATGCGATGCTGGAGAATGTGCCCGAAATCGAGATCACGCGCGAAGAGGCGGCCAACCTCCGGCATGGTCGCTCGATTGTCCTCTTGCCCTACATCATCGAACAATGGAAAGCCGAGGCGTCGGGCGATCCTGATGACCGGGCAGCCATCGCAGTTTGTGGTGGAGACGCTGTCGCACTTGGGGACATCCGGGCGGGACAGTTTGAGCCGAGCCGGGTTTTCGTGGGATAGGCTGACACCTCCCTTATTCAGGCAATTTTTTTCGTAGATCCGCGCATTTCCCTCATATGAGGGATGAATTTACTACAATTGCGCGGGTTCATGCCCTTTGGTGCACCCTTTGGCGAGCCACGCGCCACTATTTCGTGGGTCGGGGGAATTCATCTGTAAAGTTGCATGGAATGTGCAAGATGATGGGTCCCGCCGCTGTTGGCGGGAACTAAGGGAGTACTCTTATGAACCTTAAGAAAGAAATGCTCCTCGGCTTCAGCAACGATCGTGACGCGAAAAACGACACGATGGTCGGCTGCAAGGGAGGCGGCAGAAATCGCAAAAGAGGCGGTCGGAACTTCTTCTTCCGGTGGAAATAGTCCGTCTTTGCTAGCAAACGTGCACCGCCTCTGACGAGGCGGTGCACATCTTTCCCAAAAGGTACAGAGTTTCCGGAATCCATTTGCACATGCCCGACTTCCAGTTTCTTCCAGACACAATGGCCGCGCGGAGCACCAATGCGCGCATGCATGACGGCCTGTTCGACAGTCTCGCATATCTCTCGGACGTCCTGTCGGAGCGCCAGCCCGCCTTGCCGGAGGCCTGTGCCGCCTGGCGCCAGTCGATCGGGGCCGACCAGCGCGTCCCGTCCTCCGTATTCGGAGCCTATTATGATGCGGTCGAAGCGATCCAGGCCGACCAGCCGGATGCGGCGGTCGCTGGTCTGCAACGTATCTTCCTGACCTCGCCGGAAGCTCTGGAGACCCGCGTAAACATGCTCGGGCGGGACTATTCGGCCGAAGCCGGGGCCAGGATCATGAAATTCATGGGCGCGCCTGAAACCGGCGTGGCTGGCGTCACCGAACCCGACCCCGTGAAGGCGGCCCGTTTCGCGGACCGTCTGGACACGGCGCTGGACTGGATTGCCCGCAACCTGCCGGAACTGCACGGCGAGATGAACGCCCTGCTCGGCGAACTGGTCCTGGTCGGCCCGGTGGAAGGGTCTCTCGAATTCGAGGGCGGCACCTGTTTTCGCCTTTGGGGGGCCGTTGCGCTGAACGCCGAACGCAAGGCGACCGTCGCCGACCTCATCGTCACGCTGGCACATGAGGAAGGCCATGCCGCCCTGTTTGGTGCGTGCCGCAACGAAATGCTGGTCGAAAATCCCGACTCCGAACTCTACTGGTCGCCCATTCGCCAGACCGAGCGTCCGCTGGAGGGTATCTTCCACGCTGCATTCGTCTCGGCACGAATGATGTGGGCCCTCCGCCGCATGCTGGACAGCGGCGACTTTGGATGGCTGGAGCGCCGCAGGCTGTCGGCCATGCTCAAACAGGTCGAATCGGTCCAGCGCGAATCTGCGGAGATTGTCCGCGAGGAAGGCCGGCTGACCGGCACCGGCGCTGCCGTGCTGCGTGCCATGACAGAGTTCATCAACGGAACCGGCCGGCAGTTCGAGCCCGCCTGAGATGACGGCGGGCAGTGTCATCCGCCGGGCGGTCCGCAATCTCGCCTGGATGTTTGCCCACACATGGGTATCGGCTGTTTTCGGCCTGGTCAGCTTCACCATCATGGCCCGTATATTGGGGCCGGAACCCTATGGGATCATGGCGCTGGCCGGTCTGGTCTTCGGCATTGTCGGCATATTTGTCGGCGCGCCGCTGGTGGAATCCCTTCAGCAGCGCGATGAGATTTCCCGGGCGCATCTCGATACCACCTTCTGGCTGAATACCGGACTCACCATCATCTTTGCCGGGATCATTGCCCTGACGGCAGGGCCTGTCGCGGCCCTGATCGGCGCGCCGGTGGTGGCGGACGTCCTGCCGGCCCTGTGCCTGATCATGGTGTTCGGAAGCCTGGAATCCGTGCCGGGCGCGCTGCTGCAGCGGCGGCTGGAGAATGAAAAGATCGTCTGGATCGAGTCCGTTGAATCCCTTGTCGGCACGGTCGTGGCGCTTGTCCTGGCGGTGCTGGGCTTCGGGGTCTGGGCGCTTGTGGCCAGCATGGCGGCGGCAACGCTGATCAGCGTTGCCGGCACCGTCTATGCCGCCAGATGGCGGCCCGGTCTTTCCTTCTGCCCGAAGGCGTTCCGGGAATTGTTCGCCTTCAACCGCGATACGGTTGCGACCTATTTTCTCGGCTATGTCGACAGTGCCCTTCCGCGCTTCCTGCTCAGCCTTGTCGGCGGCGAGCGCGCAGTTGGCCTCCTGTCCATGGCCGGAACGGTGTCGGGCATGCTGACCGAATTGCTGATGGGCCCGTTCAACGAGATCGCGATGAATGTGGTGGCCCGGCTGCAATCGAGCCGGAAGACCGTGCACGATCTGCTGGACCGCGTCTTTACCCTCACCACGGCGGCAATCTATCCGGCCACGCTGGGCTTTGCCGTGATTGCACCGCTGCTGATTCCGCTGCTCGTGGGCGAGGAATGGCGCGCCGCCATCCTGCCGCTGCAGATCCTGCTCATCTTGGGCATCCGCGATGCGACCGGCACGTTCAACATTGCCATCCTTCGCGGGGTGGGCAACAGCCGCGCCCCGCTGCTCATCCTCGGCATCGGCATCCTGTTGCTCGTGGCGCTTGCCCCGGTGCTGTTGCCCTATGGCATCTCCGGCATCGCGGCGATGATTGCCGTGCGCACCTTCCTGACCTGGCCCCTGTCCGCCTTTCTGGTGGAGCGGACGGCCGGGTATCCCGCCCTGCGCCAGCTGACAATTGGCTGGCGCGCCCTGCTCAGCGCGCTGGGCATGGTCGGCGCCGTCCTGCTGGTCCAGGCCGTCCTGCCGTCGGATTTCCCGGTCGTGGCGCAGATCGCCTGCATGGTTGGCGTGGGCGTCATGGCCTATGCGGCATGGATGTGGCTGATCGGCGCGCGGCAGGTACGCGATATTCGTGACGCTTTCAGCTGGTTTCGAAACCAGGATGAAACGGTCGCGGACCTAGTATAGGTCAATCTGTTGCTGCTGGGGGCGAAGACGTGATCTGTTTCATAACATCCGGAGCGCACAAATATGCGGTGCGGGAGCTGCGAGATGTGCCCGGCATGCCGAAGATCGGGCTGCTCTCCTACAATCAGCTGCTGCGCAAGTCGGTGCTGCCCCGCGCGACCTATGTCTTCACCGATTTTGACCGGATCGATTTCTGGCAAAGGGAGCTGGCCGCCAAGGCGTATCGCTGCCTGAAAACCGCCGGCCTGACCGTGCTGAACGATCCGGCCGGCGTGCGCACCCGGCTGCCCATGCTGAAACGGCTGAAGACCGACGGGCTGAACAGTTTTTCGGTCTGGGATCCGGAAGTGGACCCGATGCCGGATGCCTATCCCGTCTTCCTGCGCACCCGGGCGGCCCATCGCGGCGCCCTGACGGATTTGCTGGCCACGCCCGAAGCGGCGCAGGAAGCGCTGGACGCGTTGATTGCGGCCGGTCATTGCCGGTCCGACCTGATGTTTGTCGAATACCGGTCCGAGCCGGTCGAGGAGGGATTGTTCCGGAAACTCGCCGCCTATTGCGTCGGAGACCGGATCGTGACCGGCATGTCCGTGCACGACACCGACTGGCACGCCAAATATGGCACGGAAGGCGCCGCCAGCGAGGCGCTGTACCGGGAGGAACGCGACGCGGTGGAGGAAAACCGCTATGCCGCGCCGCTGGCGCGCTATTTCCAGGCCGCCGGCATCGCGTTCGGACGCGCCGATTTCACGCTGGTCAACGGCAAGATCGAAGTCTACGAGATCAACACCAATCCCAACAATTCCCGCATCCTTGACCATCCCTTTGCGATGCGGGTGGACACCGACGCCCTGTTCCACCAGCGCCTCGCCGAGGCCCTGCAGGCCGTGGACACGCCCGCAGGCGGGCCGCCGGTCGCTCTCGATCATCCCGACCTTGCCGCCCAGCGCAAGCGGGACTGGCTGCTGCCCCGGCCGCGCTGGACGCCCTGATCAGGCGGTGGCTGCCGCGTGGGCGCTGGCCCAGGCCCATTGGAAATTGTAGCCGCCCAGCCAGCCCGTCACATCGACACATTCGCCGATGAAGAACAGGCCGGGCACATGCCGGCTTTCCATCGTCTTCTGGTCCAGCCCGTCGGTGGCTACGCCGCCCACGGTCACTTCGGCCGTGCGATACCCTTCCGTGCCCATCGGTGTGACCTGCCAGGATGTCAGGAAGGCGGTGAACTCATCCAGCGCCGCATGGGAGAGATCGGCCAGCCGGGCCTCCGGCGCGATCGGGCCCAGCTCTGCCAGCAGGCCGGCCAGCCGGGCCGGGAAATGCGCCTCCAGCGCCTTGGCGAATCCCTGTCGGGGAAAGGCCTGCTTGGCCGCGCGCAGGGCCGGGCCGAGCGCGTCCCCGGTCGGCAGGCAGAGCGTCAGCGGCGCGCCTTCGCGCCAATAGGACGAGGTCTGCAGCGCCGCCGGACCGGACAGGCCGCGATGGGTGAACAGCAGATCCTCCTCGAAGCGTGCGCCCGGCACGCTGGCGGTCACCGGTGTGGCAACGCCGGAAATGGCGGCAAACCGCTCGCCCAGCTCTCCGGAGAAGGTGAACGGGACAAGGCCCGGCCGGGTGGGGACGACGTCATGTCCGAACTGGCGGGCCAGCTCGTAGGCGAGGCCGGTTGCCCCCATTTTCGGAATCGACAGCCCGCCCGTGGCGACGACCAGCCGCGCTGCGGAAAAGCGCCCGGCCCCGGTCTCGACCGTGAACATCCCGTCGGCATGCGAGACCTGGTCCACCCCGGTGGACAGGCGCAGCTCCACGCCGCCCTTGTCGGCCTCGTCCAGCAGCATCTGGATGATCGCGCCGGATTTCTGGTCGCAGAACAGCTGGCCTTTGTGCTTTTCCGAATAGGTCAGGCCGTGCGCGGCCATCAGGCCGATGAAATCCCAGGGCGTGTAGCGGGCGAGGGCGGATTTCGCAAAATGGGGATTCTCGCTCAGGAACCGGTCGGCGCGGGTTTCCAGATTGGTGAAATTGCACCGGCCGCCGCCGGAAATGCGCACCTTGTCGGCAGGCCGCTTCGCATGGTCCAGCACCAGCACACGCTGCCCGCGCTGGCCGGCCAGTCCGGCATGGAACAGGCCCGCCGCGCCGGCGCCCAGCACGATCGTATCCGGAAGGGGGCCTTGCTCGCTCATGCGCGGGCCTTAGCCGGTTTGCCGGGCAGGCGCCAGAGCCCCGCTTCAGGCCGCCTGGACCGGCCCAAAAAACAGGGGACGGCGTGATGATCGTCACGGCGGCCCCCCCGGCCCGAGGCGTAGTCTCGCTGTGTGGCGGGCACACCTGACCAACACACCCCCGCCACGAACGGTGAATGGAAGGAAAAAAGTCATGAATACGACTTGTCCTGCGGTGGGGACCGTAATTGCACGCCTGAACGCGGCGGCGACCGGCCCGCGCGTCGGCAGGGCGGGGGGACACTTGCCCGGCCGGCCCGCGTGCCAACCTTCCACGAACGTGTCATGTGCAACCGGACCCGACCCCTCCTGACGGGCCCGGTTGCCGGACCGGCTGCCAGGATGGCCGGCATCTCGCCACGATGCCGTCCGTCCGCACCAGCCTTGGGGCGCGGGATGCAGCAATCCAGAATGGGGCCCCTTACTCTACCCCAGCTCCGCAGGGGACGGCGGAGCGCAAGGTTCGCATCCCGCTTCCCGTGCCATTCCGGGCTTCGCGCCACAGAAGTCCGGGATGGCACCACCCCGCCTGTTTCAGGCGTCCGCCCACCGTCCCGACACATGCCAGTGACCGGTCATCCGATCGGCGGGACATTCCCCAGCTTCACCCGCCCAGTTTCAAGGAGATGACCCGTGTCGAAAACCGTCAAGGAAGTGAGCATGTTTCCGCCCGGTACGCCGGAAAGCGCCATCTTTGCCATTCAGGGCCTGCGCGGCAGTGCCGACAGCGTCGAAAGTTGCACCAGTTCCGGCAGCGAAGAGCGCGGCTGGATCATGACAACGGTCTGGACGCTGCCGACCGCGCGGGCCGTCTGCAATTCCCGGCTTCATGCAGGCTCCCCTGGCTTGCCATGAAGGCCCGGCCGGTCCGAAACAGATCCGCGTGACCATGTTTCTCTCTCTCCAGCGCGCCCCGTAGCGGACCGGTCGGGATTTTTTCAAAGCGTATCCTCTCAGACAGGGCGCGCATAATAGGCGACGGCGTACTCCGGCGTGTAGCGCTTTTCGCCGATGCGGACGAAGCCGAGTCGCGCATGGAATCTGTGCGAGCCCGGATTGTCCGGGTCGGTATTCACTTCCGCGCCCAGCCAGTCCCGCCCCCGGGCGATCTCGAACGCCGCTTCATAGAGGCGCTGTCCCAGGCGCTGCCCGCGCGCCGCTTCCGACAGGGCGATCCGGTCGACATAGAGCAGGTCGCAGCCCTCCGCCGCCTGCCAGGCCTCGAACCAGCGCAGATTGGCGCTGTCATAGGCCTGCGTGCCCGGCTCGATCAGCGTGATGAACCCCAGCGGCCGGTCCTGCGCATCCGCCGCCACGAGACAGGTCGACAGATCAATCCACCGCTTCAGCCCTTTGGCTGAGTCCTCATGTCCCACGCCGGGGGTCGAGGCTTGGTTGATGGCATACAGGGCAGGCAGGTCTGCCGGGGTATAGGGACGAATCGACATGCCCGGCCTTCTGCAACCGGCGCCCCCGATTGACAAGTAGGACCGCCGCCCACCCCGGCACCGCAAAGGGAGACAACATACCCCTCTCCCCCCGGGGGAGACGGGCAGGGGTGAGGGGGCGCTATTCTCCGTTGCCGAAAGTCCTCTTTCTCCGCTCACCCCGGCGAAAGCCGGGGCTCCGTGCGGCCAGCTCCGCATCGTTTCGGCAAGAGCCCCCGGCCTCCGCCGGGGACACGGTGTTGGTGGATGGAGATCATGCTCTCCTCCTGGCGTCACCCCCGACCGCGCCAGCGGTCTGGGGGCCCATCACGGAACGACGCCACGGAGCACGTCACACGCAATCGCGGGGATCACGTTTCCACAATCCCCACCACCCCAATTGCACCGAACCGAGATGGGCCCCCAGATGGCCTGCGGCCATCGGGGGTGACGCATTGATGAACGCCCGATCGTAGGGCGGGTTCGCGAAGCGTAACCCGCCATCCGCACGGTCCACATGGCGGGTCATGACCCGCCCTACAGGCGCATCGAATCCGACGCACAGCCCCTCATGCGATGATGGTCATCTGCCCTTCCGGGAGCCGGATCAGGTACCGTTCTGGTCGGGAGGGCAGGGACAGGATGGGCCTTGCGGGAGACAGACGGTCCCGCCGGGCCCTAGGCAGGTCAGGCCAGGGTG
>JGI1201J43222_100014_pt1 | contig 134149 bp, 144 predicted proteins | sample MastesBC008_FD_43222 | JGI IMG/M metagenome (IMG submission 43222) | reverse complement strand
TTCGGCGGGACACCCTCATGGGGGCCCATGGTCCCGGGTCTTCGTTACCGGCGCCGCGCAAACGGGTCTTCCGTGCTTTTCACACGGGAAGTCCATCCGGGGAGGCCTTACTCCCGGGCTGCCGGACGAGGCGGGTTCCCTACCGGGCTTCCCCGGCTCACCCTGGCCTGACCTGCCTAGGGCCCGGCGGGACCGTCTATCTCCCGCAAGGCCCATCCTGTCCCTGCCTTCCCGACCAGAACGGTACCTGATCCGGCTCCCGGAAGGGCAGATGACCATCATCGCATGAGGGGCTGTGCGTCGGATTCGAATGGTCCGTAGGGCGGGTCATGACCCGCCATCTGGACCGTGCGGATGGCGGGTTACGCTTTGCTAACCCGCCCTACGATCGGGCGTTCATCGATGCGTCACCCCCGATGGCCGCAGGCCATCCGGGGGCCCATCTCGGGTCGGTGCGGCGGGGGGAGGGGGGGGATAGTGAGGACATGATCCCCGCAAACTGGACATGACGCACTTGCCGCATCGTTCCGTGATGGGCCCCCAGACCGCTGGCGCGGTCGGGGGTGACGCCAGGAGGAGAGGACGTGTCCGTTGCCATCAACACCGCATCCCCGGCGCATGCCGGGGTCTCGTGCGGCCCCTTGCGCGGAGCCAGCCGAGGGAGGCTCCGGCGTGCGCCGGAGATGCGGAGAAAGGGGGCGATTGTCATCCCGGAAAGCGCCTCGCGCCTATCCGGGACCCATTTCGCGATAACGCACCCGCCAGCCCCGCGCCCCACGCTTGGGCCTTCTCGGGGCGAACGTCGTGCATTCGCTTTATCCCTCCGCATGGCCGGGGTAAGCGGAAAACGGGTGATTGATGGGGGCGGGGGTTTCTCCTAGAAGGGGCGGGACGGAGATCAGGCCGGGGCCTGGGAAGAGGGGGTCATGACCGGGTCGGGCCAGCGCGCGCCATGCTGATATTCACCTCCACGCTGGCCGTCTGGGCGCTTGATCCGGATACGGGCGATTGCTGGCAGATCGACAGCGGCAAGGGTGTCTATTACGGCATCAGCTTCACCGAGGACCGCCTGTTCATCGGGGCCCGGCAGGCCGCCTATGGCAGTGACCAGGCGGTGCAGCAGAATGTCATCCTGGTCTATGACCGGGCCCTGCGCCTGAAGAATGTGCTGGCCCCGCGCGGCGCGCCGATCCGCGACCTGCACCAGATCCTGGTGGCGGGTCGCAGCCTGTATGTCACCTCCACCTATGATGACACGATCGCCATTCTGGACCTGTCCGACCGGCGCTGGACCGAATGGCGGCCCTTGCCCGCGCAGGCGGGGGCGCCGGACGAGTATCATGTCAATTCCCTGTTGGCGGCGGGCGAGTCGCTCTGGCTGGCAGGCAAGCGGCCAAAGCCCTGGGTGGCCGAGTTCGACCGGGCCGGACGGCAGCTGAAACGGCAGATGCGCCTCGGGCGCGGCACGCACAATGTCTGGCTGGATGATGGCGTGCCGGGCGTGTGCAGTTCCAATGAGGGCGCTCTGGTCTGGCAGGATGGCCGCCGCCGGATGATTTCAGACGGGGCCTGGACGCGCGGTTATTGCCGCCTCGGCGAGCGCATATTTGTGGGGCTGAGCGAGGTGAATTCGCGCGAGAACCGGGCGCAATCGGATTGCTGCCTTGTTGAGCTGGATGCCGATCATGCCCCCGTGCGGGCCTGGCATTTGCCGGGCTGGGGCATGCTGCATGATGTGCGGACCCTGAACACAGAGGATGCGAGCCATAATGGCGTGCGCTTTGCGCTCGACCGCGCCCGGCTGGATCTGCGCTTTCGCCGCCAGAGCCTGTCGGCCGGGTTTGGCCCGTTCACGCCGCCGCCGGCCTGAGGCCGGATCAGTTCCGTGACGGGAAGATGCCCTGCGTCACGACGCAGTGTTTCAGCGCGAGATAAGGCGGCATGTTGTTTCCGGCGGTGGAGTCGCCCAGAGGGTCTGCTGCGCCATCATGCGCCAGTGCCGGGCCAGCAATGTCAGATTCTGTGCCGCCACGCTCGCCTTGCCGGCGGTCGGTCAGGCCGGGGCCCTGGCCCGCGCCGACGACCACCCGCCCGCGCAGATCGGGCAGGGCAAATGTGGTGCGCCCGTCCCCGCCATACAGGGTGCCGAGCAGGGAGAAGAGCGCCGAATTCTGGGAAATCGGCAGCAGGCGGCCATCCGCCTCCAGCGTGCCGCGCGGGCAGAAATTGAAGCCGACGGTCAGGATCTCGCCGAGATATTCGTCCGGGCCGGCCTGCGCCGATGGCGCGGCCAGAGTCGCCGCGATGAGTGCTGCTGAAATAATGGAAATCCGGGCCATGATGCATCCTCCCCTTTATGGATGGGACGCAGTCTAGGCGGCTTTGGGGGCGCGGCAAGGGGCGGCGTCGATTGCCATCAACATCGCATCCCCGGCGGACGCCGGGGTCTCTTGCCGAAACGAGGCACAGCCAGCCGCAGGAGGCTCCGCGCCCTGCGCCCCACGCTTGGGCCTGCTGCGGGGCGAATGCAGTGCATTCGCTTCATCCCTTCGCAGCGCCGGAGACACGGAGAGAGGGAAGTTTGTCATCCGGTAAAGCGCGCAGCGCTTATCCGGGACCCATCCTGCGGAAAAGCACCCATGTTGCTGGGTCCCGGATAAGCGCTGCGCGCTTTCCGGGATGACAAGATGGGGGTGGATCGGGAGCAAGAGGTGGGTATCGGCTCCGCCTCAACCCACCCTACATTTGGGGCCTGCGGGCGGAGAAGAAGGGACTCTATCCCCACAAAGTCCAACTCCCCGGCGGATGCCGGGGGCTCGCGCGGTGAGGGCGCGGAGCCAGCCGCAGGGGACTCCGGCATCCGCCGGAGATGCGGGGAGAGGGAAGTTTGTCATCCGGGATAAGCGCTGCGGAAATTCCGGGATGACAAGGTTGAGACGTGGACGGAGTGGAGGGTTACGCTAGTAATGCGGGGGCGGCCGGTCCACGGGGGCGGCCTGACCGGCGGACTGTTCGGCATCCGCCACGCGCTCGGCGAGGCGCGCGACCTGCCGCTCCAGCCGTTCGATCAGCTTCCATTGCGCCGTGATGGCGGCGTTGAGGTCCTCAATCGTCTGGTCCTGATGAACCACACGCATTTCAAGCTCGTCGAGGCGGGCGGAGGTGCTGGATGTGTCAGTCATGGGGCGAGGGCTTCGCGGCGGGGGTGTGGGGAGGTAATGGTTTGAGTGAGCGGTGGCGAGAGGGCCTCCAATTATTAGGGTACCTCATATCATTGACGAGCGCACCGTATCGTGGAACTTGAAATTGCTAAATTAAGAGAGACCAATGGTAGAACACACTTCACCTCATGTGCCAGTGAGACAAGGCAGCACTCAATTCTTCCTGACCAATCTTCCTGCATGGGTCGTGACAACCATTAGTTATGCAAGCGTTCGTGGCCGAGATGACGAATCTGGCGCCGTCCAGCGATTTCTCAACTCGAAACGTATCGGCTCAATCAAATCATTTACCGAGCGTGTCGGACTATTTCCGGCATCAATAATCTTAAACTGGAATAACCCAGAACAGGCGCTAAAGGTTCGCAAGTCTGAGATCAGCATTCCGCTTGTTCAGAGATCGGCTCAGTTAATCGACGGCCAGCACCGAGTTGCCGGAATTCGCGCAGCAATCGAAACTGATCCAAAAATGAGAGACTTGGAGCTTCCCGTAGCAATTTACGACAATTTATCGACGGACAAATGCGCCGATATTTTTATCTCGATTAACACCGAACAAAAACCAGTTCCAAAGTCTTTGGTGTATGATCTTTACGGCGTAGCATCGTCGGAGCTGAAAAATCCTGCGGTCGAACGCGCCAAAGACTTAGCTGACTACCTGAATGAGCATGAAGACTCTCCATACTATCGGCAGATCAAATCGCCGTCAGCAAGGTACCAGAAAGGAGGCATCGCACTTTCTACAGCAGTCTCAGTACTCACAAAACTGGTAGAAGAAAAATCAGAATTCGAGCAGATAGGACTCACCGACTTCGAGCATCAAAGCAAAGCCATATCTAACTACTTAAGCATACTGTCCGAACACTACGGCGTGGATTGGAGCTCCAAGCAAAATCCATTTATCTACAGTGCGGGTTTTACGGGCGCGATGCTCTTTTTCTCCAGACGCATAATCCCTTACTGCAACATTCAAAAGTCGTTCAGTACAGAATCCATTTCTGCCTGCGTGGGCTTAGATGCGGGCAATCTCATATGGCAGTCAGAAGTGAAGGGCAAAGGTGGCAGAATTGCTTCAGAATATATCTACGAGCGATTGAACGACGCCATGCCTTCGGCTGAAGAGCAGAGCACGTTCACGTTCTAAGATGCACGAGGCGCGGCTCTACTTTTCGAGGAACCCAAATCTCGGAATTGACACTCCATTAAATTCCACAACGGCCAACGAGGTTGGGCGTATCTTAACAACCGACGCATTTGAAGTTTGGAACAAAGGTGTGCTGACCTTTCTTGATGCCATTAATTCGGCATGCTCATCGTCGTATGGCTGGGCGGTAGTTAAATGCTATTATGCTACACTATACTTGTTAATTGCTGAGTTTTGCCTTGAAGAAATGTGTATTTGCCATACGCCTAGAGATGCGACGCGCAAGAAGTTTGGATATGGTATAATTAAAGCTCGCCCCGGCGAAGTATTTTCGCCTCTCAAAACATCAAATGGTGCTAGTTCTCACGGCGCACCCGTAGAGCTTTCAAAGACGCACCTTCCCACAACGGTGCTTCGTACGCAGTCGATCAATGGCGATGACGCCATCGAGTGGCTCAAGTCGGCTCGAGAAAGCGTGAACTACCGTCATCCTCTGTTGAATATCGACGATCACCAATCTCTGTTCACCTTTCTTGCGAAAAAAGAAGATCTTTGGCCCACACTCGACTTGCTAATGGACAAAGCCAATGAGCATTATTGTTTTTTGGACAAATACGCATGTTTCGGCGTTCCGACTTGGATGATGGTGAACTTGGCCTGTCGTTTGTCTCGATTGGACAAGACCCAGTTCTCCGAAGCGCTGAATGAAGCGTCGCGAGTTGGCTCTCCTTATCGAAACTGGAGCAAATTTAAAGCTCAACTTAATGCCGCTATCAGCTAATACGCCTCAGCTTCACTCCCGCTCCACATAAATCTCCGCGCCTTGCGCCATAAATTCTGCGCTTTTTGCCTTCATACCTTCTTCTGTCTCTTTGGCTTGGCGTTCAAGGTCCGCGCGTTCATTCTCGCTCATGCCCGCCGCATACTCCCGCACTTCGGCGGTGATCTTCATGCTGCAGAATTTGGGGCCGCACATGGAGCAAAAGTGCGCGACCTTGTGGGCGTCTTTGGGCAGGGTCTGGTCGTGGAAGTCTCGGGCGGTTTCGGGGTCGAGGGAGAGGTTGAACTGGTCTTCCCAGCGGAATTCGAAGCGGGCGCGGGAGAGGGCGTCGTCGCGGATCTGCGCGGCGGGGTGGCCCTTGGCGAGGTCGGCGGCGTGGGCGGCGAGCTTGTAGGTGACGACGCCGACTTTCACATCGTCCCGGTCCGGCAGGCCGAGATGCTCCTTGGGCGTCACATAGCAGAGCATGGCCGTGCCATACCAGCCGATCATCGCCGCGCCGATGCCGGAGGTGATATGGTCATAGCCGGGCGCGATATCCGTGGTGAGCGGCCCCAGCGTATAGAAGGGGGCCTCGCCGCATTCGCGCAGCTGTTTTTCCATGTTCACCTTGATCTTGTGCATGGGCACATGGCCGGGCCCTTCGATCATCACCTGGCAGCCCTTGTCCCAGGCGATCTTTGTCAGCTCGCCAAGGGTTTCCAGCTCGGCGAACTGGGCCGCGTCATTGGCGTCGGCAATCGCGCCGGGGCGCAGGCCGTCGCCGAGGGAAAAGCTGACATCATAGGCGCGCATGATGTCGCAGATCTCCTCGAAATGTTCGTAGAGGAAGCTTTCGGTGTGGTGGGCCAGCATCCATTTCGCCATGATCGAGCCGCCGCGCGAGACGATGCCGCACACGCGGTCTGCCGTCAGGTGGATATAGGCGAGGCGCACGCCGGCATGGATGGTGAAATAGTCGACGCCCTGTTCGCATTGCTCGATCAGCGTGTCGCGATAGACGTCCCAGGTGAGATCCTCGGCAATGCCGTTCACCTTTTCCAGCGCCTGGTAGATCGGCACGGTGCCGATCGGGACGGGGGAGTTGCGGATGATCCATTCGCGCGTGTTGTGGATGTTGCGGCCGGTGGACAGGTCCATCACATTGTCGGCGCCCCAGCGGATGGCCCAGACCATCTTGTCGACTTCTTCCTCAACTGATGAGGCGACGGCGGAATTTCCGATATTGGCATTGATCTTCACAAGGAAGTTCCGGCCAATGATCTGCGGCTCCAGCTCGGCATGGTTGATATTGGCCGGGATGATGGCGCGGCCGGCGGCGATTTCCTGGCGGACGAATTCCGGCGTGATGAATTCCGGGATGTGCGCGCCAAAGCTCTCGCCCTGCGCGATCTGTTCTGCGGCGCCCTCTGCGGCTTTCGCGCGGCCAATGTTCTCGCGCGTGGCAACATAGATCATCTCTTTCGTGATGATGCCGGCCTTGGCGAATTCATACTGTGTGACGAGGTGTTTTTTGACTGATCCCCGCTCCGCTTTGCTCCGCGATGGATCGCGCTCAGGGCTGCTGACCGGATCAAAATCAATCGCCTTGAGAGGTCGGTGCTTTACCGGGAATTCGCGGGCGAGATATTTGCCGGTGGCGCCGCCATTGTCTTCCGGTTTCACGTCGCGGCCTTCATACTCCTCGACGCCGCCACGCTCCAGCACCCAGGCGCGCCGGTCGCGGGCGAGGCCTTTCTCGACATCGATGGTGATGGACGGATCGGTATAGGGGCCGGACGTGTCATAGACCGGCACGGCAGGCTCGTTCGCGGAGGGGTGAAGGTCAATCTCGCGGTGCGGCACGGCGATGTCCGGCGCATCGGCGGGATGGGAATAGACCTTGCGGCTGGCGGGCAGGGGGCCGGTGGTGACGTTTGGGGTCTCGAACTGGCTTTGATCGGCGGGCTTGTTCATGGGGCATCCTCGCGAGCGTTGAGGCCTGCACCGTCTGGCATGGGGGAATCCGGGCAGATTTGCCCACTGTCGCATTCCGTCCCTACGCCGGCGCAAACCGGATCAGGTTCAAAGGGTGCTCGGGCGGCATCAGCCCAATCTCAGCGCTTACCAGACGCGCCCCTCGGATGCGGTGCAAACTAGTCCAATCACGCGTCCATGGAAAGGGCGCATGCTGCCTGTGGTGGTCCGGCGCAGTTACCGGCTCTTCGACCAGCCGGTCACATTGATATAGGTCTGTTCGTCGCCAAGACGGAATTCGAGATGGGAGTCCGTCTCGGCCTTTGAGGCGTAGAAGGCCTGGTAGGCCTCGGCCGCGTCGCGGGCGCGCGCATTGCGCTGGTCCAGCAAGTCTTCGCGCAGCCGGGTCACGATATCACGCCGGTCGCGGTCCACCCGGAAGTCCTCAATCGCCAGCTTCATCTGATGGGCCTGACGGTCAGAATACTGCGCCCACTGGCCCATCACTCTGGCGCGATCATAGAGAAATTGCGTTTCACTCTTGGGGCAGGCCTTTGCGAGCGATGAGAGGCGGTTCTTCGCAAATTCGACCCGCCGGTTATACACGGCGAGATTCTGGTCGTAGAATTTCAGGTCTTCTTCGTCTCCCAGGCCAGCGATGCCGAATTTCGACGTCGACTCAAGCAGCGTGACCCAGAAGCGGCCTTCCACCTCGTCTGACAAGCGCGGTGTCTCTCCATAGGGGCAAACAACGGGGGCGCCTCCGGTCAGGCTTGGCTCGACATGACCCGACTCCGCAAGCAAGACGAGGTGGGGCAGGAAGGTCAGGCCCAGGGCGTTGCGCGCATGGCTCCACGCCCAGAAGCTCTGCTCGGCGCCGCTCTCGTCTGAATAGGTAAAGGGCTGCATCCTGGAATCGTACGTGTCGGAGGCCTGCCGCAGCATTTCGAATGCGAAATTGATCTGCTCCATCTTTGCAACCGGGTCTGTTTCGCGCGCCACAGCGGATGTCATCAGATGGATGGTCATTGCGATGCCCTGATAGTCGTCGGGGCAGTTTGTGAAGTCAGCTTTCAGATCCTGGTATACGGCGCCGCTGTCTACATTCTCGCCTGCAGCCTGAAGGGATTGCAGCTTGCCCACCAATTGCTGGTGGTGGTCGGCCGGGCACTCGGCCAGCGCGGACGGAATGAGGCAGGCGGTCACGGTGAGCAGGGCGGCAAATCTCAAGCGCATAAATCCTCCATGAAGCAAGTGCAGGCCGTGTCTAGCCGGTGTGCTGCCCGTTGCGAATACCCTGTTTCGGTGAGGCAGTGCCGCTGGGTCTCGATGTTCAAAAAATAACTTAGGTGATTGCCTAAGTGTCTTGACGGGATCGCGCAGTCCGGGATAGGTAGCCATATGCCTAACCATTTCTCTTCCGACCCTGCCGCCCTCGACCGCGCCTTTCAGGCATTGGGTGATGCGACGCGGCGCGGCGTGCTGGCGCAGCTGGCGCTGGGCGAGGCGCCGGTGTCGAAGCTGGCCGAGCCCTATGACATGGCCTTGCCGACCTTCCTGCAGCATCTGAAAGTGCTGGAGGCGGGCGGACTGGTGTCCAGCCGCAAGCAGGGGCGCGTGCGGCTCTGCCGGCTGGAGGCGGCGCGGCTGGCCGAGCTGCGATCCTGGATCCGGCAACATGAACAGGCCTGGGCGGCGCGGCTCGACCGGCTGGATGATTTCCTGAACACACACGACCCCGAGAAGGATACCTGACATGACCCATCACACTGCCCAGCATGGCACCGCCACGCTCGAAAAGGGGCTGTCTGCCCCACCGGCCCGCGTCTTCGCAGCCTGGGCCGATCCGGAGCAGCGCAAGGTCTGGGGGTCGCCCTCGGACGAGATCGACATGCGCATAGATGCCGCCGACTTTACCGTGGGCGGAGAAGATGTGACGACCTGCCTGGCCGGTGGCGAGGCCGTCGCCGTGGTGCGCGGGCGGTATCATGACATCGTGCCGGACAAACGCATTGTCTATACGGAGATCATCGCGTCGATGGAGGCCGTGGAAGGGGCGTGCCTCGTGACAGCCGAATTCCTGCCGGAGGGGCCGGGCACCCGCCTGGTGCTGACGCTGCAGACAGTGGCCCTGGACGGATCGACGCTGCGGGAAGAGGCGCAGGAAGGCTGGGCCAGCGCCCTGATCCGGCTGGAGGACCTGCTCGTCTGACGCCGGACTGCGGAAAAATAGCAGCTGATTAATGCCAGAGGGCAGTTTGTTAACCCTATGGCGACTCCGAATCGCAATGTTTGGCAAGAACCCGATGACGGAGACCTGCCCCCATGGCTTTCACGGCGACATTCGGCCCGGCTGAAGAGACGAAGGCGAAGACGAAGTACAAGACGTTCAAGGTGGACCTCTGGGCGACGGATCTGAATCCGACCGAGATCGGCATCATGAAGCGGACCCAGCATGAGGCCGCGTCTGACCAGTTCACCAAGGACATGGAAATCTTCGGCCAGGTGAAGGATGGCCGGGAGCGGACCGGCATCCTGGCCTATCGCAAGGAAATGTGGAAAACCGAGGAGGGCATGAAGCGCCGTCTGGTGCTGAAGCTGTTCTCCGAGGGCATGCATTGGCGCGGGACGGCCGAGCTTCTGATGGGGCGTTCCCTGCAGTTGAGCATCGGGGCCAAGGGTGTCCCGGTTCCGGCCTATTCAGTGAACATCAGCCGCCATGACCAGATTATCCAGCTGGAGCGATCGGCCCACAAATGGCCCCTGTTTCCGGAGAAATTCTCCTTCTTCATCGATACGAAGAACGGCCCGCGTTTCTATCGCCTGCGCCGGAACGTGATCGGCATCGGCGCGGATTACAGCCTGTATGATGACCGGGGGCGGAAGATTGGCAGCCTGGACCACCGGATCATCAATCTGGGTGGGTCCTGGATCGTGAAGCTGGATGCGGCGGAGAGCTATGCCAAGCTAGAGGCCGTCTTGCAGATATTCTGTGCCCTGCTGAAGTTCAACGGGTCTGCGCGCCGGCATGTGGCGAAAGAGGTCGAGCAACTGCATATCGGTCGGGCCGTGCGCCAGCTGGACACGCAGGAACGCAATCTCTACCTGAACCCGCGCCGCCGTCGCTGAGCGGTCAGGCGGCGGCCTGTTTCAACTCGATCCACAATTGTTCCGACTGGGCGAGCAGCCGTCCATCGCGCGTGAACAGCGCAGTGGCTGCGCCATGCTTGCGTCCATCATCAAACAGGGACCATCCGGCGACGATCAGTTCGTCTCCCGGGGCCGGCCGGTCGTGGACCTGGGCCGTGATGCGGGCCAGAACCATGGGATTGTCCTGAAACCCGATCGCGAATGCGCCCGGACAGTCCAGCGCCGCCCAGAGGATTTCGGGACGGATCAGCCCATCATCGCCAGCCAGGCTGGCGCCCGGCGTCCAGACATCGGTCACGCCGTCATAATTATCGGGCCGGCCCGTGAACAGGCAGAGCCCGTCTTCGGTGCGGGCCGGTCCACAGACATAGCAGCCGGGAAAAGCGTGGGTTTCAACTGGCGGGAAATGCTCCGGGCCGGATTTCGCGATCTCGTAATCGGGGGCAGCCGGAGGCGGAGCGAGCGGCGCGCCGGGGCGAACCTGCATGACGATTTGCCCGGCGTGAAGGATGTCATAACCGTCGGCGGTCGGGACGCCCTGCATGGGCGTGTCCAGCGGCGGGGGCGCGCGCAGCGAAACTTCCGCCGGACCGTCAATCCGGCTGGCGGCGAGGCCCGCGGAGACGCCGCCATTGGCCGAGCCGGGCGGTCCGTTGAACATGGCGGGGACAAGGATTGTAAACGCGGTGGACATGGGGCAACTCCTGTCCTGCGCGCATGCCGATTGCAGGCCGCCCTGCCAATGCGACATGCCGTCCGGTACGGTCCTAGTCGATCAGGCCGAGTTCGCGCTGTTTCTTCTTGCTGAGGGCTGTGGCGATCAGGCGGAAGGATTCTGTGAGATATTCCTTCAGATCGTCGTCGGAGAGCGTTTCATCCGAAAAGCGCTGGATCCATTTCATGCCGCGCGAGGCGAGATAGGGGGCGCCCTGGCATCCGGGCTGTTCCTTCAGGATGTGAAAGGAGATCGGGCGGACCTTGAACGTACAGGCGGCCAATTGGTCCCCGTCGGGCGTCCCGATGGCAAAGACCTTGTTCCCGATCTTCCAGACATGCGAGCCACCCCATTGCACGACATGTTCGGTCTGGCCGAGGCCATCACAGAAGGCGTTGTACTCCTCGAGCGTCACCGTGCCAGTGCCTGCTGTGTGCCGCTGTCCCAGCCAACGAGGATTTCGGCGCCGGTATCGATGACGGGGCGTTTGATGAGGGTCGGATTGGCTTTCAACAGGTCGGCGGCCCCGTCACCGAGAGCGCCCGACTTCTCAGCCTCGGACAGGCTGCGCCAGGTCGTGGACCGGCGATTGACCAGCGTCTCGGGCCCGACTGCCTTCAGCCAGGCCGGAACCAGACGGTCAAGATCGGCTTCGCTGCGAATGTCCACAAAGGCGGTTTCGCGGTCTGCCGCGTCCAGCGCCTTCAATGCCTTCTTGCATGTGTCGCAATTCTTCAATCCGTAAAGCGTGACCGGGCCAGCCGACATGGCAATTCCTTTCATCCTGTCCTGCGCGACAGAGCTAGAGCGCCCCGATGGCGAAGACAACTGCGCCAATGGCGATGGAGACAATGCCGAACCCGCGCAGATGGTCATCGTCCGGCATCATCCAGTGGGCGAGCGCCCAGAGAGGCTTGGGCCATGCCACCAGCAGCAGGCCCTCGATCAGCGCCCCGGCTACAAGCAGGGTCGCCAGCCCGTCCGCGATGCTGGAGAAACCATTCTGGACAGACAAGGTTCCGCCAGCCCCGAAGATCATGACAGCGCCGCACAGATACCCGACCGCAGGGCTGGCTTCGAGATCATCAATCAGCCGGGCCATGCGCAGCGGGTCTGTCAGAAGGCCCGCTCCGGCCGCCATGGCATAGAGGCCAAACAGGAGAAGGATCGTGCTGGACAGCATGCCGGGCTCCGTTCGCGACTGCCTGGAAATCCTAGCACGTCCCGGCGGAGGGGTCAGTCGCTTTCCGATGGAATGGAGACGCCCACGATCGGGCCCATGTCGAGCCCGGTCTCGTTGCGGCCGAGGTGCGGCGCATAAAGCTTTGACACCACCCCGTCCAGAAACAGGGCGTTCGGCGTGTCCAGTTCGTCCCGGAACAGGGTGGCGAAACTGTGAAAGTTGACCGGCACGTCGCTGATCGCGAAATGCAGCGTGCCATCGGTGGCGACCCCGACGCCATTGCGGCGCTTGCGGCTGGGCCCGTCGGCATTGAAGTTCGGGTGCAGCTTGCCTTCGATCACCAGCATCGGGCCGGACTGGGTGGCAAATGCCGGGTCGGGCGCCAGGCCTTCATAGGCCAGGGATTCGGTGACATGCGGGGCGCCATCTGCATCGATCCAGAACACGCCATTCGGCAGCATGCCGAAATTTCCTGGGCCGGCACGCGTGACCAGCGGCGCTGTCTGGCTGCCCTGTTCGACATACAGTCCAACCGGTCGGCGATCCTGATGATACATGCCGCCATTCATGGCGAAGAGGAGCGTTTCCTGCCGAGACTCCAGATGCGCGGCCAGCCGGTCGAATTGCCCGAACGGCGCCCCGTCAGGATGGGACAGCCAGAGGCGTGCCTGTGCATCCGGCGGGAAGGAGCAGACCGTATAGGGCTGATTCAGGTGCAGGACTGGCGCGCAGGGGGAGGGGGTCTCCGCCTGGGCACAGGCCTGCAGCAGCGTAAGACACAACAGGACGGACAGGATCAGGCGCATGGCCGAAGACTAGACGTATGGCGAGGCCGGCGCCATGGCCAAGTTCATTTGACGCGATGGGTTTCGATCATCGCGCCGACAAGGTTCGAATAATCATCGGTCCAGGGACGCCGGGCGTCGGCCGTGACCGGTTGCCAGCGCACATCCCCTTCGAAGGGAGCCAGCGCCCCGGCCTGTTTTGCGAACATCATGACATTGGTGGGCTGGACGCCACTGGCAGCCTCATCCGGTGTGGGGACATAGAATTGATGGCGCATCTTCGCGCCTTCTGCGGCGCCGATCCGTGCCAGCACGGGCACGAGATCGATATGGCGGTTCGAGATATGGAAGACGAGCACGCCGTCTTCGGCGAGGCGCGACAGGTAGAGCTGCATGGCTTCGCGGGTCAGCAGGTGGACGGGAATGGCGTCTGAGGAGAACGCGTCCAGCAGCAGCAGGTCGAATTGACGGGGCGCGGCGTCCGCCAGCGTGATGCGGGCGTCGCCGAGAATGATGCGGGCGTCCGGCGTGCAGCTGGAAAGGAAGGTGAAATGGTCCGGATTGGTGGCCATGTCGACGACAATCGGATCGATTTCGTAATAGGTGAAATCCTGTCCGGGCACGGCATGGCAGGCCACACCGCCGGCGCCGAGGCCGACGACGCCCACAGTGCGGGCCGTGCCTGCCAGCCGTGTAAAGGCCTGCCCGATGGGCGTGGCGGCATTGTAGTAGGCCAGCGGGGTGGGGCGGTCTGTCTGGCTGCGGATCTGGGCGCCATGGATCGTGTTGCCGTGCTGCATGAGGGTCAGGTCCTGGCCGGTGGGCGAGTAGACCTTGACGACGCCGAAGAAGCCGCGGCGCGTGACCGTGCTGCCATCCGCGCCTGCCCTCAGCAGGGCGAAGGTGGACCAGATGGCCCCGATGGCGAGCAGGATGCCGGCCCCGATGGTCAGGGTGCGGCGATCCAGGGTGAGCCGGACGCCCTTGCCGAGAAAGCGCGGGCTGAGCAGGAGTGCTGCGCCGAGCAGAAGCGGGTATTCGTGGATGTCATTGAACAGGACCGGCGCCAGCAGGGCGACAAAGGCCGAGCCGAGCACACCGCCGAGCGACATGAGGAGATAGAATTCGGTGAGGCCGCTGGCCGCCGGGCGACGCGCGACCAGGGCGCCATGCAGGCTGAGTGCGGCGAGGAAAAGCGCGCCGATATGGATGATCAGGCCGAGTACCACGATCTGGGAATTGAAGACCGGGACGTTCAGCATCAGGAGGGCGGCGGCGACAGCAAACAGTAGCGACTTGTCCGCCATGGCGGGCGAGATCAGCGGCCGCTTTGCGAAAACGATGATGAAGGTGGCGATGTAGGCGATCAGCGGCGGTGCCCACAGGAAGGGGGCAGAGGCAATGTCGGTGGAGATGTGGGATGTGGTCGCGAGCAACAGGCCGGACGGGATGGCCGAGAGGAGCAGCCAATAGCCCTTCTCCTTCCAACTGATCGATGCGGGCCGGGACATCGCGGGCGCGGTGGGCGCGTCGGGTACAGTCCGGCGATGGTGGCTGAGCACCAGGAGCCCGCATGTGACCAGCAGGATCGCGACCAGACCATAGCCGCCGCTCCAGAGCAGGGATTGTGCACCGAGTGTCGAAAAGGGCTCCATCACGAGCGGATAGGCGACCAGTCCCAGCAGCGATCCGGCATTGGACGCGGAGTAGAGATGGTAGGGGTCGTCTGCATCCGGCCGGCCGGAGCGGGCATACCAGTGCTGGATCAGGGGCGCGGTGGCCGACAGGATGGCAAAGGGCGGCGCGATCGAGACGAGAAAGGTGCCGGTCAGCCACAAGGCGGGATGCTGCGGGTCCGGTGCGCCGAACAGGCCGGAAATCGACAGGGGCAGCGCCAGGGCGGCGAGCGCGAGCAGGGTGGCGTGAATGGCGACCTGCAGGCGCAGCGAATTCAGGCGCCCCAGCAGGTGCGCATAGGCATAGCCGCCCAGAAGGGCCGCCTGGAAGCAGACCAGCGAGACGTTCCAGACCGCCGGCGCGCCGCCCATCAGCGGCGTCGTCATCTTGGCGTACATGGGCTGGACCAGGAAGATCAGCGCGGCCGAGAAGAAGACGGTGACCACCCAGGGGCGGGCTCCGAGCCGGTCAGTGATTGCGGACAGACCTGCTGCCGGCCTGGCTGATTGCGCATATTCCATCGACACCCACCCCTTGTTTTCATGTCCGGGACCAACCGGCAGTGTGCCCCATCACGGTTAAGCGGCCCTCTGCAATTCGATCAAATTGATTGATGGGCGGAGAGGTCCCGTTAAGGCTTTACGGATTTTGGCACGGTGGCCGCCTTTTAATTTTTCGATAGTACGAAACTTGAAATATCGATATATCGAAAATATATGTCTTTCAGATATATCGAAAGGACACAGAATGACATATCGACATAAGGACATGGGATTTCGCCGCGGCGCAGGCCGGGGCGACGGGGATTCAGAGCGCTTGCACGGGAGACGGTTCAGAATGCGGCACGGGCATGGACGAGGACGGGGGCAGGGGCCCCGCGGCGGTCGGCGCCGTCCGCTGAATCATGGGGATTTGCGCCTGTTGATCCTGGAGCTTGTCTCCGGAGAGCCGCGCCATGGCTATGATCTGATCCGCGAGATCGAAGGCCGCACGGGCGGGGCCTATGTGCCCAGTCCGGGAGTGATCTATCCGGCGCTGGAAGCGCTGCTGGATCTGGGCTGGGTAGACGCGGACATGGACGGGCAACGCCGCCTGTTCCGCCTGACCGAGGCCGGCCGTGAGCAAAGGGAGGCCGCCGCCGAGACGCTGGCCGCCATTGAAGCGCGACTGGCCGATCTGCAGGAGAGTGACCGCCCGGACGATCCGCATGACGTGCGCGGCGCGATGCACCGGCTGCGCCATACGGTGCGGGACACTGTGCGGTCAGCCTCGAATGACGGAGAAACGCGCAAAGCGGTTGCCGACATTCTGGCAGACGCGCAGGCCCGCATCGCCCCCCTGAAGACCGACTGAACGGGGCGGGGGCTGCGCTGCCGGATTGACCGGCCGGGACATCCTGCCGAGTATGCCGCGTGATGGAGGCGAGCAGGGAACAGGACATGGTTCAGACAGTTCTGGTTGCGGGCGGTGGCAGCGCTGGCTGGATCACGGCAAACCTTCTGAATGCGCACTGCCGGAGAGCAGGCAGGCCTACCCGGATTCTGCTCGTGGAGTCCCCGGACATTCCGACCATCGGTGTTGGGGAAGCAACGGTGCCGACGATCCGGCGAACGTTGAAGGATATCGGTTTGCCGGAACAGGATTTCCTGGCCTCGGCCGAGGCGACCTTCAAGACACTGATACGCTTCAATGACTGGAACCCTGGTGAATCCTATGATCATCCGTTCGACCGGCGGGCCCGGCCCCAGACGGATCGTGCGGCTGGGGCATGGGGGGCGGGGAATGGCCTGGCCTTCGACCGGCACTTTTCCGCGCTGACCCGGCTGGCGGACCACAACATCGCGCCGAAATCTCCTCGACATCCACAATATCAGGCGAGCTTTCCCTATGCGTATCATCTCGATGCCATAAAGCTGGCTACCCGTCTTTCGACATTCGGACGCGAACGGGGAATCGAACACCGCCTGGCCAACATCGCTCGGGTGAATGTTTCACCGGAAGGATTGATCGGTTCTGTCGAAACAGATCAGGGCGAGATCCTGACCGCGGACCTGTTTGTCGACTGTACAGGTTTCCGGTCGGTGCTGCTCGGCGACGCGCTGGATGTGCCCTTGCAGTCCTATGCCAAACACCTGTTGTGTGATCGCGCCGTGACGATGCGTGTCCCCTATGAGGTGTACCGGCCCGACCGCATTCTGACCTATACGAAGGCCACAGCACGAGAGTCCGGCTGGCAATGGGACATCAACCTGCAGAGCCGACGGGGTATCGGCTATGTTTATTCCAGCCAGTTCCTGGACGCGGACGCGGCCGAAACCGCGCTTCGGCAGTTTGAAGGCCCGCACAGCGAGTCGCTTGAGGCTCGGCACATCCGATTCACGAGCGGCAAGCGTGTGCAGAGTTGGAAAGGGAATTGCGTGGCCGTTGGGTTGGCGGACGGATTTCTGGAACCCCTCGAATCCTCCGGTCTGTACCTGATCGAATTTGCAGGTCTGGCGATCGCCACCATGTTGGAGGATTTTGCCACCGCGCCGCATGCAACGGTGCGGTATTACAACAGGATCATGACCGACCTGTACGAGGAGATACTGGGTTTCCTGAATTTGCACTATGTGATTTCCACCCGTCGCGACACGCCGTTCTGGCGGGCAGCGACTGCAGAGGATGCCATTGTTGATGATTTGAGGGACCGGCTTGAACTCTGGCGGCACCGGGCCCCCACCCAGTTCGACTTTCCCGGGGCCGATCGCTTGTTCGCGCGGGACAGTTACGAGTTCATTCTTCACGGAATGAACTATGTCGCCGGACCGGTTCCAGACAAACCGGACATTCCGGACATTAGCCCCCTTGTGGAAAAGGCGCGGCACGAATTGCCTGAACATGAAGCGTTTCTGGCGCTGCTCCAGCGATCTGCTTCTTCCACTCAGACAGCCTGAGTTCAGGTGGTACCGGGTGTCTCTGCAGCCAGGGCTTCGCGGCGTTTTTCTGCGGCGGACTTTTTGACGCTTTCCGAGCGCAATTGTCCGCAGGCGGCGAGAATGTCGCGGCCGCGTGGTGTACGGATCGGGGACGCATAGCCGGCCCGGTTCAGCACTTCGGCGAACTCCTCGATGGTCTCCCAGTCGGAACACTCATACGGGCTGCCCGGCCAGGGATTGAACGGAATGAGATTGATCTTGGATGGCACGCCTTTCAGCAGGCGGACGAGGTCACGGGCTTCGGCCAGGCTGTCATTCACGCCCTTGAGCATGACATATTCAAAGGTCACCCGTTTCGAATTGCCGAGATCCGGATAGGCGCGGATGGCTTCGAACAGGGTCTGCAGGTCATACTTGCGGTTGATCGGCACAATCTCGTTGCGCAGGTCGTCATGTGTGGCGTGCAGGGAGATGGCGAGGGCGGCGCTGGTGCGGTGACCCAGTTCCGGAATTTTCGGCGCAACCCCGGCGGTCGAAACCGTGATCCGGCGGCGCCCGATGGCAATGCCGTCCCCATCCGAAATCGTGTCGATGGCCTCGGCCACATTGTCGAGATTGTAGAGCGGTTCGCCCATGCCCATGAAGACGATGTTCGTGAGCTTCCGGTTCTCGGTCGAGGTTGGCCATTCGCCGAGCCCGTCGCGCGCGATCAGGATCTGGGCGACGATCTCCTGGGCGGTCAGATTTCGCACCAGTTTCTGTGTGCCGGTATGGCAGAAGGTGCAGTTCAGTGTGCAGCCGACCTGGCTGGACACGCACAATGCACCGGCCTTGCCCACATCCGGGATGAAGACGCTTTCGCCTTCAACACCGGGGCCGAACCGGGTGAGCCATTTCTGGGTACCGTCGCGCGAGACCTGATGGTCCGTGATTTCCGGCCGGGTCAGCACGAAGGTTTCGTCCAGTTTCGCCCGCAGGTCCTTGGCGATGTCGGTCATTGCGCCGAAATCCTGCGACCCGAAATGGTGAAGCCAGCGGCGCAGCTGCTTGGCCCGCATGCCGGCTTTCTTCGGTTCGAGTCCGAGGGCTTCCATCTCCGCTTTCAGGGCGGGCAGGGACATGCCGGCCAGCGAACGGGGGGCAGGGGACACAGCGTCGGGGCGCCGGGTGAGGTCGAGTGCGGTTTTCATGATCGGCCGCCTATAACATGCTGAAGCCGTTCAAGGAATTGCTCGCTGCAGGGGTAACATTACGGGGAGTTAATGGCCTGCGCCATTGTTTTGTCACCGAAGGAACGGAAAGACTGCGCCACGCGTTGATATGCGTGCCCAATTCCGGGCTGTCCTTTCTCAAAGGAGCTGATGAAATGAAACGTCTTTCCTATGCGCTGCTCGCGCTTCCCCTGATCGCCCTTCCGGCTTGCGAAACCGGGCCCAGCCAACGGGTCCTGACCGGCGCCGGTGTGGGCGCAATCCTCGGCGCGGGCGCAGGCACGCTGGCAGGCGGCGATGATGGCCGCAATGCCGCCATCGGTGCTGCGGTCGGCGCAATCGCGGGCGCTGCCGTTGGCGACTATATGGACAAGCAGGAGCGTCAGCTGCGCGAACAGACGGCCGGTACCGGCATCGGTGTCGAGCGCCAGGGCGACCAGATTGCCCTGACCATGCCGTCCAACATCACGTTTTCGGTCAACAGCGCGACGATCCAGCCGAATTTCTACAGCGCCCTCAACGACGTTGCCGCAACGCTGGTCGACTACCCGTCAACCGCCGTGGACATTATCGGCCATGCAAGCTCCGACGGTCCGGACGATTACAATATGGAGCTGTCCCAGCGCCGTGCGGAATCGGTGCGGTCCTATCTGGTGAACCAGGGGGTGACGCCGGTCCGTCTTGCTGCTGTGGGCATGGGTGAAACCCAGCCGATCGCCGACAATGCAACGGCCGAAGGCCGCGCAGCCAATCGCCGGGTCGAAATCATCCTGACGCCGATCACGCAGGAAAGCTACTAAGCGAGGTCGAACTGACCTGACCCCGTCAGGTTGCAAGGCCAGCCGGACACGTGTCCGGCTGGCCTTGTTGTATTTCGGGAGAGACGGAATGCTGCCCGTGGCCGCTAGCGACAGGTTTCCGAGGCCTTGTCGATAGCCGCGGCCGAGCCACTGAGGGAAAAGTGGTACGCGACCTGGGTGTTGCGCTTGGAGACGGCTTCCACCCGCAATTCCCGGCCCTTGCGCAAGGCAGAGACGATGCGGGCATCGTCGGAATCGTCGGCAAAGGCTTCCCGACCGACTCCGAACAGCGTCCAGGACGAGCGGCCCACACTGGCTTTCGGGGCCAGATCCTCGCGCAGTTCATATCCGACCTTGAGGCTGGGCTGGTTGCGGGCGCGGCCGGATTTCCAGTTCGTCACATAAAACCAGACATCCCCATGATCGGCCGAGCGTGGCGCCTTGTCGGTGGCCTGTGTTGCGGCATAGCAGATGGTCTCGCCATTGGCGGTATCGGTGAAAACCGACCAGTCCTTGTAACGCCCGATGGCGGTGGGGCTGGCGCTGGCAAGCGGTGCGGCCAGTGCGGCCGCCACCGCAATGGCGATCAGTGAGTTCCGGCTGAGTCTCGGTGCGTGCATCTTCCAGATATGTCCCTTGGCGCGGAGTTTCCCTGCACGATACAGACAACAGGGTTAAGGCTAAACTACGGCGGCTGGCGGCGCGCAGCTTCACACGGGCGTGTTCACTGCACTGGTTGCCTTCCGAACCGGGCGGCCCGATACTGCGGACGTGCCGAGACTAAGAGCCTGCGTGTGAACGACACTGTAACAACGACCCTCTCGCCTGTGTTGCGGGCCCATCATGCTGATTGCATGGCGCGGATTGCCGCGAACAAGTGCCGGGAGTCGTTTTCGGAACTGTTCGATTTTTATGCCCCGCGGCTGAAAAGCTATCTGTTGCGGCTGGGGGCCAGCGAAAACGAGGCAGAGGATCTCGCGCAGGATGTGATGGTCACGGTGTGGCGCAAGGCGGAGATGTACGACCGCAAGCAGGCGTCGGTCTCGACCTGGGTGTTTCGCGTGGCGCGCAACCGCCGGATCGACCGGTTCCGGCAGGCCTCGCGGCCCGAACTGGACGCGGATGAGCCGATGTTGCGTCCGCCCGATATCGAACAGCCGGACGTGGCGCTGGACCGCGCCCAGATCGAAGAAACGGTCCGGACGGAATTGCAGAAACTTCCCCCGGAGCAATTGGAATTGCTGCAGGCGGCCTTCTATGAAGGCCTGTCGCATTCCGAGATTGCCAGCCGGTTCAATTTGCCTCTGGGCACGGTGAAATCCCGCATAAGGCTGGCCTTCGGCCGATTGCGCGGGCAGTTGGAGAAGGGAGACGGTGATGCCTGAGCCCCGCGAACAGGGACGCGATGCGATGAACGGTCCCGCGAATGCCGCATTCAGTGAGTTGTATTCGGCCTATGCTGCCGGACGCCTCGATCCGGCCTTTGCCCTGCTGCTGGAAACCCAGAGCATGTTGCGGGGAGATGTACGCCATGCCTTGGCGGTCAGCGAGACAATCTCCGGTGTGATGCTGGAAATGGCCGAACCGGCCCACATGTCCGCCGGCGCGGCAACCCGTGCCCTGGACCTGATTGCACAGTTAGAAGGCGAGACGGGACGGGCGACCTCCCGCCAGCCGGAAGACCGGGAACTGGCTGACCTGCCGGATCCGTTGCGGACCCCCGCCCGGCACGCGTTCGCCGCCGCTGGCTGGCAGGGAACGGCCCCCGGCATCCGGCGCATGAAGCTGGATGTGGGCAGTGAACTCGAGGTCGAATTGTATCGCATCCAGCCCAATGCCCGCGTGCCACGGCATACACATGGCGGCATGGAGTTCACCCTGGTTGTGGCGGGCGGCTTTTCCGATGAGAGCGGCAGCTATGGTCCCGGAGACCTTGCGGTGAAAGGCCCCGATGACACGCATCAGCCTGTCGGGGATCCGGGAGATGTGTGCTTTGCCCTGGCGGTGCGGGATTCCGGCCTTCGCTTTACGGGTGTGATGGGCATGATCCAGCGGGTGCTGGGCCGCTGATTACTTGCGGTCCTTGCCCGGCACGTAGGAACCGGGCCGGCCGTCACCGCTGGTGCCGCCGGGCATGATGGGGCGCGGCGCATAGCCCCCCATGGACAGGTGGCGGTCATACATGACCAGCGCGCCGGCCAGGCTGACATTGATGCAGAATTTCGTCGGAATTTTCACCACATGGTCGCAGCGTGCGACAATGTCCGGCGACAGGTCACCTTTTTCCGGACCCAGAATATAGGCCGCCTGAGGGGGGTGCCGGAATGTCGGCAACATGACGGCGTCATCGGTCAGTTCCACACCGACCAGCTGGCAGCCACGCGGCAACTGCATCTCGTCCACATTGTCCCATTGATAATAGGGCACCTGGCCGGCCGTCTTGGATGTATCGGCCTGATAGGCCGCCTTCAGCCGGTGCTCGGCATTGATGGAAAAGACGAAACTGGCGCCGAACGCATTGGCCGTGCGCATCAGGGCGCCGAGATTCATCGGTTTGGAAATCCGCTCCGATCCGATGGCGAAATATCCGCGCATGTCAGAAGGCCTCCAGACCAAATCGCAGGACGACCAGAAGGGCGACAATCACCGGCAGCGTGAACACCGAGGCCCGCCGCGCCAGGCGGAGATGAGCGAGCTGGTCGGGATAGGTTGTGTTCAGATGGGACGCGACGTCGGTATGGGATATCTGGCGTCCGGCATCAGCCACACCCTGCCGGTAGGCGGCATCCGACGGCAGGCCGCCGAACTTGTCCGCCAGCGCGCGGCGCAGGGCCAGTGACACCATCCAGCGCATCTGCAGGGCCAGCAGCAGGACGAAGACGGTGATGCCGAGCAGAATGAAGAACACAATCGCCATCAGCCGAACGTGCCCACTTCGAAACGGCCATTGGAGTCCGCCATGGCGCGTTTGAGACCCGACGAATTCCAGAGCGTGGAAATTTCGCCATTGGCGGACACGGCGATCATGCCGCCCTGACCGCCGAGCCGGCGAACATCATCAAGCGCGCCCTGGACCGCCGATTCCAGCGCTTCGCCCGCATAGCGTATGCGCGCCGACACATCGGCTGCGGCCGCGGCGCGGATGAAGTATTCGCCAAGCCCCGTGCACGAGACGGCGCAGCGTTCATCGGCCCAGGTGCCGGCGCCGATCAGGGGCGTGTCCCCGAGCCGCCCCGGGGTCTTGCCGCGTATGCCCGCTGTGGACGTGGCCGCCGAGAGGTCGCCATAAATGTCCAGCGCGACCGCGCCGACCGTGCCGGTGGATCGGATCATGTCCTGTGTGGTCAGTTCGTCCACCGGATCATAATAGGCCTCCGGATCCTCGATCACGTCCAGGCCCGAATTGGCGAGCAGTTTTCGCGCACCATCGGCGATCAGCAACACGTTGGGGGTCTGCTCCATCACGGCCCGGGCACAGGATACCGGATTGCGATAACCCTGCAGCGCGCCGACGGCCCCGGCCGTGCGGTTGCGGCCGTCCATGATGGCTGCGTCGAGTTCGTAGGCGCCATCGAGATTCGGCGCCGCGCCCTTGCCGGCCAGGTAGAGGCCCGATTCCTCAAGGCCCTGGACCATGATCTCCACCACGTCGAGCGCGGCCTCGCCATCCCGCAGGCGTTCGGCCCCGTTCTGCAACAGGGTCGCCAGATGGGCTTCCTGCAGGGAATAGTCGTTGCCGGGAATTGGTCCGGCTCCGCCATGCAGGGCAAGGGCCCATTTCTTTGCCATTTGATCGCCACCTCTCCGCTACGTCAGGCTTGGACTTTTATCAGGCACACCGCTACCGTCTGCCAGCAGAAACAACAAGAAGAGAAGGATGTTGCAGGCATGAAAGCAGTGCTCTCCAAGGAAGTGGGCGGACCGGAAACATTGGTGCTGGAAGAGGTGCCGGTGCCGGAGTGCGGCAAGGGCCAGGTCCTGATCGAAGTGAAGGCGTGCGGGGTGAATTTCCCGGATTCGCTGATCATCCAGGACATGTACCAGTTCAAGCCGCCGCGCCCCTTCTCGCCGGGCGGAGAAATCGCCGGCTTCGTCAAGGAAGTGGGCGAGGGGGTCAGCCATGTGAAGGCTGGCGACCGCGTGCTGGCGTCCATCGGCAATGGCGGCATGGCGGAATATGCGCTTGCGGCCCAGCATGCCGTGATGCCGATTCCGGACGGCATGCCCTTCGAGGAGGCTGCCGCTTTCCTCATGACCTATGGGACCAGCTATTATGCGCTGAAGGACCGGGGCGACCCGAAGCCCGGCGAAAAGCTCCTGGTGCTGGGCGCCGCCGGCGGTGTCGGCATTGCCGCGGTCGAACTGGGCAAGGCCATGGGGCTGGACGTGATCGCGGCCTGCTCGACGCAGGAGAAGGTCGATTTCTGCCTGTCCAAGGGCGCCGACAAGGGGCTTGTCTATGCCCGTGAACTCGACCGGGACGGCCAGAAAGCCTTCTCCAATGACATCAAGGAAGTGTCCGGCGGCGGCGTCGACATCATCTATGACGGCGTCGGTGGCAATTATGCCGAGCCTGCGCTGCGTGCGATGAACTGGGAAGGCCGGTTCCTGGTGATCGGATTCCCGGCAGGCATCCCGAAACTGCCGCTGAACCTGACCCTGCTGAAGAGCTGCGATGTGCGCGGCGTGTTCTGGGGCGCGGCGGTTGCGCGGGATCCGAAAGGTCATGCGCAGAATGTGTCGGAACTGTTCCAGCTCTACAGCGAAGGCAAGATCCGGCCGCACATTTCGAACTCATATCCGCTCGAGAAATCAGCGGACGCGATTCGGGAATTGATGGACCGGAAGGCGCAGGGAAAAGTGGTTGTTACACTCTAGTCTCAAACCCCTGACTTAACACAGCTGGGCGCGGGTCGAACCTCGCATTGTGTTGTAGCTGCTGCAGCATGACGCATGATTCCTCCCCGCCTAAACCCACCCCGCCCCGTCAGAGACGCGCCGCGGCCCGCAGGCGCACATTGCGTCGTGGGCGGATATTGCTGAACCTTCGTCACAGCACGGTCGACGTCATGGTCCGAGACCTGTCTGCGACGGGCGCACAGTTGAAGCTGCCTGATCTTTGGGATGTGCCGACCGATTTCGACCTGCAGATCCTGGCGCCATGTGGTGGCGAGGAGCTGATCGTGTCGTGTGAGAAACGGTGGCAGACCGGCGTGCTGATTGGCGCGAGGTTTGTCCGACCTCCGCGCAAATAGTCCAGATTGGTTGCTCTCATGAAAAAACCCGCCGGATTGTTCCGGCGGGCTTCTTCTTGTCAGGTGAGGTGAGGGCGGCCTAGGCGGACTTCTGGTCGCCGTCGACTTCCTCGAAATCGGCATCCACCACATCGTCGCCATCGGCTGCGGAATCTGCGGCCGCATCGGTATGGGCAGCTTCTTCCTGCTGGCTGGCATAGATGGCTTCGCCGAGTTTCATGGCGGCGGTCATCAGCGCCTGCTGCTTGGCCTGGATATCGGCGATGTTCTCGCCTTCGCGGGCTTCCTTGAGCTCGTCGATGGCGGTCTGGATTTCGGCTTTCACCTCGTCAGAGACCTTGTCGCCATGCTCCTCGACCTGTTTCTCGGTCTGGTGCACGAGGGCCTCGGCATGGTTCTTGGCTTCGACCAGTTCGCGGCGGGCCTTGTCGGCGCCGGCATTGGCTTCGGCATCTTCCATCATCTTCTTGATGTCGTCCTCGGAAAGGCCGCCATCTGCCTGGATGGTGATCTGCTGTTCCTTGCCGGTGGCCTTGTCTTTGGCGGACACGGACACGATGCCGTTGGCGTCGATGTCGAACGTCACCTCGATCTGCGGCACGCCGCGCGGGGCCGGCGGAATGCCTTCGAGGTTGAACTGGCCGAGCATCTTGTTGTCGACGGCCATTTCGCGTTCGCCCTGGAAGACCTTGATCGTCACAGCAGGCTGATTGTCGTCAGCCGTCGAGAAGACCTGGGACTTCTTGGTCGGGATCGTGGTGTTGCGGTCGATCAGGCGGGTGAACACGCCGCCCAGCGTCTCGATGCCCAGCGACAGCGGGGTCACGTCGAGCAGGACCACGTCTTTCACGTCGCCTTGCAGAACGCCGCCCTGGATGGCCGCGCCGATGGCGACGACTTCATCCGGGTTCACGCCCTTGTGCGGCTCGCGGTTGAAGAATTTCTTCACCGCTTCCTGCACCGCCGGCATGCGTGTCATGCCGCCAACGAGGACCACTTCGTCAATGTCGGCAGCGGACTTGCCGGCATCGGCGAGCGCCTTCTTGCACGGTTCGATCGTGCGCTTGACGAGATCCTCGACCAGGCTTTCGAACTTGGCGCGGGTCAGCTTGATGTTGAGGTGTTTCGGGCCGGTTGCGTCTGCCGTGATGAAGGGAAGGTTCACTTCATACTGGCTGGCGGAGGACAGCTCCTTCTTGGCCTTCTCGGCTTCTTCCTTCAGGCGCTGAAGCGCCAGCTTGTCGGCCTTCAGGTCGATGCCTTGGTCCTTCTTGAACTCGTCGGCCAGGAAGTCGACAATGCGCAGGTCGAAATCCTCACCACCGAGGAAGGTGTCGCCATTGGTGGACAGCACTTCGAACACGCCATCACCAATCTCCAGCAGGGAGACGTCGAACGTACCGCCGCCGAGGTCGTAGACCGCGATGGTCTTGGACTGCTCGTCCTTATCGAGGCCATAGGCCAGGGCTGCCGCCGTCGGCTCGTTGATGATGCGCAGCACTTCAAGGCCCGCAATCTTGCCGGCGTCTTTGGTCGCCTGGCGCTGGGCGTCGTTGAAGTAGGCCGGAACGGTGATGACCGCCTGGGTCACTTCGCTGCCCAGATAAGCTTCGGCCGTTTCCTTCATCTTGGTCAGGATGAAGGCCGAGATTTCCTGCGGTGCGTAATCCTTGTCACGACCTTTCACCCATGCATCGCCGGACGGGCCCTTGACGATCTCGAAGGGCGAAATTTCCTTGTCCTTCTGCGCGGTCGGATCGTCGAACTGACGGCCGATCAGGCGCTTGATGGCGTAGAAGGTGAAATCCGGATTGGTCACAGCCTGGCGCCGGGCCGGCATGCCGATCAGGCGCTCGCCGCCTTCGGTGAAGGCAACCACGGACGGGGTCGTGCGCTGGCCTTCCGCATTTTCGATAACCTTCGCCTGGCCGCCTTCCATGACGGCAACGCAGGAATTGGTCGTACCAAGGTCAATACCGATGATTTTGCTCATATTGCGTCTCTCTTTTTATCAAGCCGCCACGGGCCATGTTCTGTTGCGGTCTGCTCAGCAGCCCCGGACAGCCGGTGGCTCTCTCCAAGGGTTCAAATGAGGTGGCGGAAACGGGTTTTATCCGTGCGCCGGTTCGACTTGCGATATGGGAAGGCTTTAGCGCGTCTCAAGGGGGGAACAATACGTAGCTGTACAGGTTTTTGGCCCCTTGCTGCGATAGGTTGGCTCTATGGGACGCCGCGCGCCTACTTATTTGAAAATGGTTCTCACTCTCACTATTTCAATTGGTGTGAAAGGATTTCCCATGCCCCGCCAATTGATCAAGACCCTGACCTATAGCCTGATGCATCTCACGGTCGCCGTTGCGGTGGCCTTTGCCCTGACGCGCAACTGGCACGCGGCGCTGGCCATTGGCCTGATCGAGCCGGCCGTGCAGACCATCGCCTACACGTTCCATGAGCGGCTCTGGGAGCGCTTGCCATTCGGCCGCCCGAACGGGCCCGAACCCGCTTCCTGAACCGGGCCCGGAAAAGCTGGACGTGGCGGGCCGCGCCTTGGCATAGTGATCAAAACACATGCCGGGGAGGCCACTCATGATCCGCACACTTCTTCTTGCTTCACCCCTGATCCTGCTGGGCGCCTGCGTGGCACCGGCCGATGCGCCGGAGGCCGGCCCCTTGCCCGTGGCCAGTATCGATCAGGTCTGGGTGGCCGAAGGATTCGAAAGTCCGGAAGGTGTGGCAGCGGCCCCGGGCGGCGGCTATTTCATCTCCAATGTGGTCGGGGAGGGGAGCGCCAAGGACCGGAATGGCTACATTTCCCGCGTCGCGGAGGATGGCACGGTGATGGAGCGCTACTGGGCCGCCAAACTGGACGCGCCCAAGGGCATGACCGTGCTCGACGGGGTTCTCTATGCAACGGACATCGACAAGGTCGTGAAGCTGGAGGCGCTGACCGGCACACAGCTCGGCACGGTGCGCATCGACGGCGCGAAATTCCTGAACGACGCCACCACGTGGAACGGGACGGTGTTCGTTTCGGATTCCGGCGATGCGGCAATCTACCGGATCGTGGACGGCGCGGCGGAACTCTGGCTGCAGGATGAGCGGTTGGCGGGGGTGAATGGCCTCCTCGGCGATGGGGAGCGGATGCTGGTCTCCACCATGACGACCGGCAGCCTGTTCAGCGTATCCACCGAAGGCGAACTGACAGAGATTGCCGCGGGCATGGAGAATGCCGACGGGATTGGGCTCGTGCTCGGCGGCGGCTATCTCGTTTCATCCTGGCCGGGCCAGATCCACTATGTCGGCGAGGATGGCGCTGTGGCGACCCTGGTTGATGGCGACGTCATGCAGAACGACCTGACTGTGATTGGCGACACCGTCATCGTCCCGAACTGGGGTCAGAACACGGTTACGCGCTGGAAGGTGGGGCGTTAGGCATAACCGGCTTACGGCGGAACACGACCAGACGGACGACGATAGCTGCGCAGAGTGCCGCCGGCAGACCGAAAATTGCTGCGATCAATACCCCGAAACCGATGATCATGGGTACAGCCGCGAACGCACCGCCAAACGCCGCAATCAATGGCATGCCAATCGCAATCCCGCTCACCAACGCCCACATCTTGAGCGAAACCTTGAATAGGTAGCCGAGTGAATACACGGAGCGGCGCTTGGCGAATACCATGCCTGCGCTGACTGCGATGGCGCTTGGAAAAGAGACCACCCAGAATAATCCAGCAGCCGTGAACATGTGGTCGCCGGTGTAGACGTCAAAGAGACCCCAAAAAATCAGGCTTGGATTCAGGAAGCCCGCCAGCAACCAAGCCAGGCTGAGCCTGTAGAATGCAGGCGCTGCAATTCTCAAACTGTCTTTCTGAGGACGCCGTAGGGAGGCTGTAGACGTTGTGGGAAGCGCGCTCCGATTCAGCACTTCCCCATTTTGCCCGGAGTCATGGGCAGGCTGGTCTGTCAGCGATGTTTCAGGCGTGTCCATGGCGTGATTGCTGATCATATAACCCCGCATCGAGCCAGTGGGCACAACGTCACGTAGAACGCTAGTTCGCCGCGCCTGCGCTGACGGCGACCATGGCGGCGCGCAGGGTGCGCTCGCCGATCTTCCAGCCGGGCTGGAAGCAGGAGGCGATGGTGCCGTTTGGCTGGTCTGACGGGATGTTGGCGACGGCCTGATGCAGGTTCGGGTCGAACGTGTCGCCGGGCTGGGCCGCAATAGCGGTGACGCCATGCCGGGCGAGGGCCGTGTGCAGCTCCTTCTCCGTCATCTCGATGCCGCCAAGCAGGTTCTTGCCCGGCTCTGACAGGGCATCGCGGTCTTCCTCGGACAGGGCCGAAAGGGCGCGGGAGAGATTGTCGGAGACGCTGAGCAGGTCGCCGGCGAATTTCTCGATGGCGTAGATGCGGGCATCGGCCACCTGGCGCTCGGCGCGTTTGCGTGTGTTTTCAAGGTCTGCGAGCGTGCGCAACAGCTGTTCGCGCAGTTCCTCCTTCTCGACCTCGAGCTGTTCAACGGGTGTCAATTCGTCTCCCGGCGTTTCATCCTGTTTCGGAGCAGACCTCAGGATGTCATCCGCGGCCGCTTTCAGGTCAGCCTTAGAGGCATTCGGATCGATCTCAGCGGTTTCGCCGGGCTTGGGTTCGTCGCTCATCCTTGCACATCCTTCTTTCGGCGATTGGTCAGCAGCTGGCCGACCATTTTCGCCGTATAATCCACCATGGGTATGACGCGGGCATAATTCAGCCGCGTGGGGCCGATCACGCCGAGCGCGCCGATAACCTGTTTTCCGCCTCCCATATAGGGAGCCACGATCACACTTGAACCCGACAGCGGGAAAAGCTGGTTCTCCGAGCCGATGAACAGCCGGACGCCATCGGCCTCGCGGGTCGTATCGAGGATATCGAGCAGGCTTTGCTGGCGTTCAAGCTCGTTGAACAGCTGGCGCACACGGTCGAGATCCTCGGCGGCCTGGGCATCTTCCAGCAGATTGGCGCGGCCCCGCACGATCAGGGACCGGCCCCGGCCCGGCGCTTCGCCGCCCCATTGGGCAAGGCCCTGTTCGACAAGGGAAGAGGCCGCCTGGTCCAGTGCCGCGCGGCGGGTGCGCAATTCTTCACGGATGTCGAGGGAGACTTCCGACAGGGTGCGGCCGCGCACACGGGTGGACAGATAATTGCCGGCCTCGATCAGCGTTGTGGCCGGCAGGCCTTCGGGGACTTCCACGATCCGGTTTTCGACATCGCCGTCTTCAGTGACGATGACGCACAGGGCTTCGCGTCCGCCCAGAGGCACGAATTCGGCATGCCGCACCACCGCGTCGCGGGTCGGGGAGGAGACGAGGCCCGCTCCGCCGGTCAGGCCGGACAGGATGTCGGAGGCCTCGCCCATGACCGCCTCGATGTCTGCCCCGGCGGATTTCAGCCGTTCGTCGATCTCCCGGCGATCATCCCGGCTGGGCTCGCCAATCTCCAGAAAGCCGTCGACGAACAGGCGCAGGCCCGTATGGGTCGGGGCACGTCCGGCCGAAATGTGTGGTGATTCCAGCAGGCCCAACTCGGTCAGGTCCGCCATGACATTGCGGATCGAGGCCGGGGAGAGGGCGATGCCGCTTTTCGACAGGGTGCGCGAGCCGACCGGTTCGCCGGTGGTCAGATAGCCTTCGACAATCTCCCGGAAGATGTCGCGGGAGCGCTGGTCGAGGCGCTGCAACAGGGATTGCGTGTCGAGGGGCTGGATCATCCCTTATTGATTAGGCGCGCGCCGCCCGCGGTTCAATAGGTTTCAGACGAGGTGGCGCGAGCCGGTGTCGCGGTCCTCGGCCGTGCGCCAGACCAGGTAGGAATACACGCTGCTGACCAGCGCCGCCGCCAACACCCAGACAGTCATCTGGAGGGCCAGCCAGATCCCGTCCAGCAGGAACGCCCCCGCCAGGCTGAGCGCGCCGGCCAGCATGAAGAGCGGCCCGGCCAGGCGGTGGGTCTTTTCCCAGGCCAGGTCCGAGGACAGCGTCCAGGGCGTGCGGATGCCGAAAACGAAGCTGGACCGGGTCTTTGGCAGGTAATTGCCCATGATGATGAACAGGAGGGCACAGGCCGCGATGATCCACCGGACAATGCCGGTCGTCTCGAAGCTGGGGGAGGTGCTGTTTACCATGGCATAGGCCGCGCCTGCATGGACAAACAGCATGACCGTGGAAACCGCGACCCAGACCGCCAGATAGGCGCGCCGGCCAATACGGACATTGTCGCGCCGGGGATCCAGCAAGGGGGCAATTGCCAGGATCAGGGAAACACCGGCCATGATGCCGGGCAGCAGCCAGAGCAGGGTGAGGGCCTCGGCCCGGTCGCCAAACCGGTCCGGCTGGCCGTCCGGGCCGAAATGCAACGGGATCCGGTCGCCCTCCGGCAGCAGACCGCCGGCATAGAGCGTGATGCCCGCCATTGCGGCGATCACCAGCAGGGACCAGACCAGTCCGATCATGATGTGGGATTTCATTCTGCAGCCTCCTTCAGCTCGTCATCGCCATTGTCCTTGCCGATCAGGCCGAGCAGGGCCGTGGCGGCATCTTCCAGCACGCTCGTATTCACGCGGTAGAGGATTTGCGTGCCCTGACGTTCGGCCGTCACGAGGCCAGCCTCCTTCAGCACTCCCAGATGCCGGCTCATGGTCGGCCAGCTGGAATCGAATGCCTCGGCCAGGTCCCCGGCCAGCCGGGGGCCCTTGCGCAGGAGCGCCAGGATCTCTCGTCGGGCAGGATGGGCCAGGGCCTTGAACACGCTATTTTGCATAAATGCTAATTAGCGGTTTTGCTAAGTAGAGTCAAATGGCGTCAGGAGAGGCCTTCGATCTGGCCGGACGCGTTCAGGTGAATGCCCTCTGCGGCAGGCTGGCGGGGCAGGCCGGGCATGGTGACGATGTCCCCGCAGATGCCGACCACAAATCCCGCCCCGGCCGACAGGCGCACCTCGCGCAGCGGCAGGACATGGCCTTCCGGCGCGCCGACCAGTTTGGCATTGGCGGAGAAGCTGTACTGGGTCTTGGCCATGCAGACGGGGAAATGGCCGTAGCCTTCCGCGTCCCAGCGGTCGAGCTGACGGCGGACGGCAGCCGACGCGTCGACATGGCTGGCGCGATAGATGCGCCGGGCGACTGTTTCGATCTTGTCGAACAGTGGCATGTCCGACGGGTAGAGCGGCTTGTACTCGGCGCCTGTTGCAGCGATCAGGGCGGTCACCTTGCGGGCCAGGTCTTCCGCGCCATGCCCGCCTTCGGCCCAATGGGTACAGATCGATACGGGCACGCCGATGCGTTCGCAGAAGGCCTCGACCGCAGCGATTTCGCCCGACGTGTCGGACGTGAACCGGTTGATCGCGACCACGACCGGCACGTTGAACTGGCGCAGGTTTTCGATGTGCCGGCCGAGATTGGCAAGGCCGCGCTCGAGCGAGTCATAGCTGACGGTGCCCGCATCCTCCTTCGAGACGCCACCATGCATCTTCAGCGCACGTACTGTTGCGACCAGCACGGCGGCATCGGGGCCCAGTCCGGACTGGCGGCACTTGATGTTCAGGAATTTCTCCGCGCCGAGATCCGCGCCGAAGCCGGCCTCGGTAATGACATAGTCCGCCATCTTCAGCGCCGCCCGTGTGGCAATGACCGAGCTGCAGCCATGCGCGATGTTCGCGAACGGACCGCCATGCACCAGGGCCGGATTGCCTTCCAGCGTCTGGACGAGATTTGGCAGCATGGCCTCCTTGAGCAGCGCCATCATGGCGCCGACGGCCTTCATTTCCCCGGCCGTCACGGGCACGCGGCCGCGGCGATAGCCGATGACCATCCTTTCGAGCCGCCGCTGCAGGTCATGCGCATCATCGGCAAGGCAGAGAATGGCCATGATTTCCGAAGCGACGGTGATGTCGAAGCCGGTTTCCATGGGTGTGCCGTTTGCACTGCCGCCCAGACCGGTCACGACATGGCGCAGATTGCGGTCATTCACGTCGAGCACACGGCGCCAGCTGATCCGTGTCGGCTCCAGGCCGGTTTCGCCGCCCCAATGGACATGATTGTCGATCATCGCGGCCAGCAAATTGTGGGCAGCCGTGATGGCGTGGAAATCGCCGGTGAAGTGGAGATTGATGTCCTCCATCGGAACGATCTGCGCCTGTCCGCCGCCGGTGGCGCCGCCCTTCATGCCGAAGCAGGGGCCCAGCGACGGTTCGCGCAGGCAGAGCAGGGTGCGTTCTCCGATCCGGTTCATGGCATCGGCCAGGCCGATACTGGTCGTGGTCTTGCCCTCACCGGCCGGGGTGGGGTTGATCGCGGTGACCAGGATCAGCTTGCCGTCGGGCTGTGACCGGATGGCGTCGAGATGCCCGGCCGCGATCTTCGCCTTGTCATGGCCATACGGGATGATGTGTTCGGCGCTGATGTGCAGCGCGTCTGCAAGTTCCTGCATCGGGCGCTTCCGGGCCCCCCGGGCAATCTCGATATCGGTCGGCATATGTCCCCCAAGCGAATAGAACCTCTTACCCGGTGTAGACAGGCGCGCCAAAACCCGCAATCAGGCAGGTCAGCAAAGAGGATACCCAGATGAGCACGCTTATCCGTCCGTCCGGACGCGCTTTTGACCAGCTTCGCGAGGTGACGCTGGAAACCAATGTCACCCGCTATGCCGAAGGTTCGTGTCTGGCCAAATTCGGCAATACCCACGTCCTGTGCACGGCCAGCTGGGAAAAGAGCGTGCCGCCATGGCTGAAAGGGCAGGGCAAGGGCTGGGTGACCGGGGAGTATGGCATGCTGCCGCGCGCCACCCATACACGCGGACGCCGCGAGGCCGCTTCCGGCAAGCAGTCGGGACGGACACAGGAAATCCAACGCCTGATCGGGCGGTCGCTGCGCTCGGTCTGCGACCTGTCGGCGCTCGGCGAAAACCAGATCACCATCGATTGCGACGTGCTGCAGGCCGATGGCGGAACGCGCACCGCCTCGATCACCGGCGGGTTTGTCGCGCTGGCCATGGCCTGTCGCTATCTCAAGGCGGAAGGCGTGATTTCAGCCGATCCGATCACGAAGCAGGCCGCCGCCATTTCCGTGGGCGTCTATCAGGACCATCCGGTGCTGGATGTCGACTATCCCGAGGATTCGCGCGGCGAGGCCGACATGAATGTGGTGATGAGTTCCGATGGCGGCTTCATCGAGGTGCAGGGCACCGGCGAGGAGCGGCCCATGACCCGCGCCGAACTGGACGAGATGCTGCGTCTGGCCGAGAAAGGCTGCATGGAATTGTTCGAGGCGCAGCGCGCCGCGCTCGGTTAGCCGGCCGGCCCGTTGCCCAGTTCGAACATGCCGAGCTGGAAGCTTCGGGCGATCCGGCCTGCGCGTTCCATGAAATAGTCGACCGTCTCGGCATTGTCGGACAGGTCTTCCAGCGTCATCCGGAACAGGGCGAGCCAGACATTGAAATGGGCGGGTGTGATGCCCGCCAGTTTCATGTGGGCCGGGAAGGGCTTGCCGGAATACCGGCCGGTATTCATCGCCACCGACGACCAGAAATCCTTCATCGTGGCAAGGTGCGGATCCCAATGGTCCCCGATTTCGCGCTCGAAGACCGGGCCGAGCAGGGGATGGCTCCGCACGCGGCGATAGAAGGTCTCGACCAGATCGGAGATGAACGCCTCATCGATGCCGAGCCGGGCGGCATTCTCCTGGATTTCGCGGCGCCGGTCTTCGGCAGAACGGATGCGGACAGTCATGACGCGTCAGATGGGACACGCGGATGCGCGCGTCCATAGGGGAATTCCGGGATGCGGCGAGATGGCAGGGTCAGTTGCCGGTGCCCGGCTTGCCGTTCAGCCAGGTCACGTCTTCGCCGAACAGGGGCACGGTCGACAGGCTCATCTTGGCCGATCCGTCGACAATCTTGCGGCTGTAGGAGACGTACATCAGGCTGTCGGAATCGGCATCATAGATGCGCCGCACGGCCAGCTGCTTGAAGATCAGGCTCTGATTCTGGTCGAAGACTTCCTCTCCGGACTTGTCCAGATCGATCCGCCCGATTCGGATCGGGCCGGACTGGAGGCAGGAAATCGAGGAATTTGACGGGTTCTCGAACCAGTTGCCCTTGCCGAGCCGGTCCCAGACGCCGCGATCAAAATAAGACAGATGGCAGACCACGCCCTCGATCCGGGGGTCCTGCAATTGCTTGATCTTGATCTCGTTGCCGAGCCAGTCATTCTTGAATTCGCCGACTTCCTTGTCATTGCTGCAGGCGGCAGCGAACGGCAGGATCAGGGCGAACAGGACGAAGATGCGTTTCCGGGTCATGCGCAAGATACGCCGGGATCGGGCCGGTGTTCCCTGTGCTGTTGCGCCCGCCGGTCAATCATGTCTGCGCCGGCTGGACAGCATGTCCCCCAGGGCCCGGACAGTTGCCGCGCCGATCTGCATCGGAGTGGGTTTGCGCCGGTGGGCGTGCCGGACGAGGTGGCCGCAATTGGAGCCGAACAGATCATAGTCCCGGCCAAGCTGGCGGCGGGCCCGGCCTTCGACGAGATGACCGTCCAGATGGCTGTAGCGGCGGTGCAGGCGAATCTGGCGGCCGGTGGCAAAGTCGGCCGGATGCTGTTCGATCACGCCATCATGCAGGCGGGAATTGCTGATGATCGTGCCGCGCGAGGTGACCACGCCATAATGGGACAGGACGACGCCGAACCGGACCGATACGACGTCACCGGCCTCGAACGGGAATGCGTCGCGCCAGCCCATCTATTCCGCCGCCACCTGTTCATGATCGGCCGAATCCTCATCGTCGAAGACCAGAAGGTCGCCCGGCTGGCAGTCCAGCTCGCGGCACAGGGCTTCCAGCGTGGAGAAGCGCACGGCCTTGGCCTTGCCGGTCTTGAGGATGGACAGATTGGCCAGTGTGACGCCGACACGTTCCGACAGTTCCGTCAGGGACATGCGGCGATCCAGAAGCACACGGTCGAGGGTCACGCGAATGGACATATCCTGTGCTCCTATATGGTCATTTTCTCTTCATCGCGAAGGCGGGTGCCTTCCCTGAAGACTTGGGACAGGATGAAGAGCGCCGCAACCGATGCCCATGCGATAAGGTCGATCCGGGGTGATATTGTCGCTTCCTTGAACATTACAGGCGTGGCGAGCTGGATCAGGATCGTCAGCAGCTGGGTAAGCGCGATGGCGATGGCGATGAATCGCAGGCGGCGCGCATTTTCGGGCACGAACGGATCCCCGTCGGACAGTGTCGCGAGGATTCGCCGGAGCTGGAAGCAGACATAGATGATGGCAGGAATGACGATCAGGGCGCCCAGAAAGCCGGCAATCAGGGCGGAAATGCTGAAGGTCTTGTCCTCGATCAGAAGGTTCAGAATCTGGATCGAGCCATCGGAATAATGGGCAATGATGCTCATGCCGATCAGCGCAATTGCGATTGTGCCCACGATGGCTGTAATCCACATGACAATCGTGACCAGCACGGTCATGATGATCGCCATGGAGTTTCCCGCGTTTGTGCTCATGCGTCTGTGTCTACCTTCCGGCGTTGTTGACCTGACGCCCCATGTCTTTATCGCTAAAGACGCAGGGCTTACCGAATAACGATATATACTTAAATGACAAAAGCAAGAACAGGGCCATTACAGAATGGGTGAAATTAGCATGATTCGAAGGCTCTCGCCGGGACGGCTCGTCGCGGCGACCCATAATAAGGGCAAAGTGTCGGAACTGAAGGACCTGTTCGAGCCATTGGGTTTTGACGTGGTCTCGGCGATCGACCTGGACCTGCCGGAGCCGGAGGAAACCGAGGCGACCTTTGCCGGCAATGCCATCCTCAAGGCGCGGGCCGCGGCCGAGGCGACGGGCGCGCCGGCGCTGTCGGATGATTCGGGGCTCGCGGTGACCGCGCTGGGCGACGCGCCGGGCATTTATTCAGCGCGCTGGGCCGGGGACCCGCGGGATTTCGGCAAGGCGATGGAGAAGGTGCAGCGGGAACTGGACGAGATCGGCGCGACCGACCGGTCGGCAAAATTCGTCTGTGCGCTCGCCGTGGTCTGGCCCGATGGCCATGCCGAAGTGTTCGAGGGCGAGGTGCATGGCGCGCTGACCTGGCCGCCGCGCGGTGACAAGGGATTCGGCTATGACCCGGTCTTCATCGCGGACGGGGAAAGCGTGACCTTCGGTGAGATGGATCCGGCGCGCAAACATGCGATGAGCCACCGGGCCGCAGCGGTTGCGAAACTGAAGGCGGCGCTGCTGTCATGAGCGAGGGGGGCGCCCCCTTCGGTCCAGAGTATGGATTCGGGATTTACATTCACTGGCCGTATTGTGCCCGGATCTGTCCCTACTGCGACTTCAATGTGTACGCAGCGAAGGATCGCGATCCCGCACCCTTGCTGGACGCCATCTGCCGCGATATCGCGATCCACAGGCCGCGCCTGCCGGAGCATGGCGCGCTCGACAGCGTGTATCTGGGCGGCGGCACGCCCTCGCTGTTGCCGCCGGCCGATATTGCCCGGCTCATCCAGTCGGCATCCGACAGTTTCGGGCTGAAGCCCGGGGCGGAAATCACGCTGGAGGCCAATCCGAACGATGTTCTGCGGCTGGACCTGCACGGCCTGAAGGCTGCGGGGGTCAACCGCCTGTCCATCGGGTTGCAGTCGCTGGACGATTCTGCGCTGGCCTTCCTGGGGCGGGACCATGGCAGCGCCGCCGCGCGGATCGCGCTGAGCCGGGCGATGGACGTGTTTCCGAACCTGTCGGTGGATCTGATCTACGCCCGGCCCGGACAGACCGGGGAGGCATGGCAGGCGGAGCTTCAGGATGTGCTCGCTTTCGGTACGCCGCACATTTCCCTCTACGAGCTGACCATCGAGGCGCGGACGGCCTTCGGCAAGGCCGTGGCGCGGGGCCAGTGGACGCCGATGGACGATGATGACCAGGCCGACCTGTACGAGCTGACACAGGATGTGCTCGCCTCGGCAGGCATGCCCGCCTATGAAGTGTCCAATCATGCTGCCTCTGCGGATGTCCGGTCCCGGCACAATCTGACCTATTGGCAGGGCGGGGACTGGATCGGGGTCGGGCCGGGCGCGCATGGGCGGCTGAGCGTGGGCGGCAGCCGCTATGCCTCGGAGGCGGAACGTCAGCCTGCGGCCTATATTGCCAATGTGCAGGCGCTGGCGTCGGGCTGGTCAGACGCGTCGAAATTGTATCCGCTGGATGCGGCGCGGGAATTGCTTGCTATGGGGCTGCGCCCGGCGGGCGGGATAGACCGGCGCCGCATTGAGGCGCTGTCCGGAAAGCCGCTCGCGCAGGACAAGATCGATGTGTTCGTGTCCGAAGGCTGGATGACCGAGGCCGGGCCGGTGATCGCCCTGACGCCGTCCGGCCGTCTGCTGGCCGACGCGCTGACGGCGGAATTATCCCCCTGACGCCGACGCCGGAGGGAAGCGGCCCATGCGTTCTTCCCAGTGCCGTCGGCAAACCGAAACATAGGTCGCCTTGGCGATGCTGACCTGTTCGCCTTCGGTAAGCGTTTCGCCATCCGGGCCCAGCCGGATCACCATCGTCGCCTTGCGGCCGCACTCGCAGATCGTGCGGATTTCGCGCAGGGAGTCGGCAATGGCCAGCAAGGCAGAAGATCCCTCGAACAGCTCGCCCCGGAAATCCGTGCGCAGACCATAGGCCAGAACGGGCACGCCCAGCTGGTCTGCCACGCGGGCCAGCTGCCAGACCTGGTCCCGCGTGAGGAATTGCGCCTCGTCCACGAAAACGGCGCTGATCTTCACCTGCTCGAGCTCTGTCCTGATCAGCGCGAACAGATCTGTTTCGCGCGTGTACAGGGTGGCGTCGGCGCCGATGCCGATGCGGGAGGAAATGTGCCCGTCGGCCTCATCCTTGTAGAGGGAAGAGGTCAGCAACAGGACTTCCATGCCGCGCTCGCGATAATTGTACGCCGCCTGAAGCAGGATGGTCGACTTGCCTGCATTCATGGCGGCGTAGGAGAAATAGAGCTTGGCCATGACCGACTAGTCCAGGGTGCGGGCCACGCCTTCCCGGCGCGGGTCGGCGCCGCCTTCCAGACCGTCCTCGCGCACGACGATGACGTGCAGGCCGGAATTCTCTCCCTCGCGCTCCTGAACTTCATAGCCCATTTCGCGCAGGGCCTCGGCCGCTTGCGGGCCGCCGGGCACATCGATTTCCACACCCACCGTGTCGCCGCGGGCAATGATGTTGGGCAAATTGATCGCCTCCTGGGTGGTCTTGCCCCATTCGAGCACGCCGACCAGTGTCTTGGAGACATAGGCGACGATGGCGTTCCCGCCGGGCGATCCGGTGACCATGAACAGGTCGCCTTCGGGATCGAAGACGAGTGTCGGCGACATGGAACTGCGCGGACGCTTGAGCGGGCCGGGGGCGTTCGCAACCGGCTTTGTGCCCTTGGTCGGCTGGCGCGAGAAATCCGTCATCTGATTGTTCAGCAGGAAGCCCTTGACCATGATCGACGTGCCGAAGGCGGCCTCGACCGTGGCCGTCATGGAGACAGCATTTCCATCTGAATCGATGATCGAGATGTGGGTGGTGCCGGGCGCATGCTCCGTCGCGTCCTCACCCCAGAGCGGACGCATCGGATCGCGGCCGAGGGCGAGGCCCGGGTCTCCGGGGAAGCTGGCGCCGTCGGGCGCGAAGGCTTCGGTGGCGCGCACGCGCAGATAGGCCGGATCGATCAGGTCCTTGGACGGGACCGGCACGAAATCGGCATCGGCCACATAATGATCGCGGTCCGCATAGGCGAGGCGCTGGGCATCGACATAGGCCTTCAGATAGGCCTCCTCGGTCATCTCTGCCTCGTCTGCCGGCTCCAGCAGGTCATACAGGCCCATGATCATGTTCTGGGTCACGCCGCCGGAAGAGGGGGGCGGGGCGGAACAGATGCGATAGTCATCGGCCCGCTTGCCGCACAGGGCCGGGCGCAACTTGACGGAATAGGCGGACAGGTCTTCGAGCGTCATGTTGCCGGGCGATGCATCGCCATTCACCGCGTTGACAATGGCTTCGGCAACCTCGCCTTCATAGAAGGCGGAGGGGCCGGATGCGGCGATGGCCTTCAGTGTGTCGGCATAGTCTGGATTGGTGCGCAGGAAGCCGACCGGCAGAGGCTCGCCGTGCGGATAGAAATAGGCAGAGGATGCCGGCAGGTCGTCCAGGCGCGTGGCACCGCGAAGACGGGGATTTGCGAGCAGGTTTGCCAGGCGCGGCGAGACCTCGAATCCCTCTTCGGCCAACTGGATGGCAGGCTGGAACAGTGCGTCCCAGTCGAGCTTGCCGGCCGCGTCGTGCGACGTTTTGTAGAGCGCGATCTGGCCGGGCACACCCACCGCCTTTCCCGATTGCCAGGCTTCGAGGAAGCCGAGCGGCTGGCCATCCTTCATGAAATGATCGGGAGTGGTGGAGGCCGGAGCGGTCTCGCGTCCGTCAAACACGGTGATCTCGTCCCTGGCATGGTCATAATAGACCATGAAGGCGCCGCCGCCGATGCCGGAGCTTTGCGGCTCGACGAGGCCGAGCACGGCATGGACGGCAATGGCGGCATCCACGGCCGAGCCGCCCTGGCGCAGCATGTCGAGGCCCGCTTCCACCGCGCGCGGGTCTGCGGCCGCAACCATGGCGCCCCTGGTCCATGCCTCCGGCGCAGCTGTCTCCGCCGGATCCTGTTCGGTTTCTGCCATGCGGGCGGCATCGGCGGCCTCTGCGGCGCGCCGGGCTTCTTCCGAGGCATTGAACGTTGCATCTTCGCCCGGCGCGCAGGCGCTGAGTCCCATACAGGCGAGGAGGATCGGCAATCGTCTCATAAGGTGCCCCTTCAGCTTGGCGAGTGTTGCGGCAGACCTTATGAAACAACGCTCAGAAGGAAAAGACGGGGTCACAGCTTATGGCGAAACCAGGCGCAAGAAACCTGATCACGGATGTGCCGGGCATTCAGGTCGGCCAGGCTGAGGATGCGGCGGTGCGCACAGGCGTCAGCGTGATTGTACCCGATGCCCCGGCGATTGCGGCCGTGGCTGTCTCCGGGGGCGGACCGGGCACGCGGGAAACCGATCTCCTGTCGGCCGGCATGCTGGTGGACGGGATCGACGCGGTTTGCCTGTCGGGCGGCAGTGCCTTCGGGCTGGCGGCTGCGGATGGTGTGGCGTCCGGCCTGAAGCTGGAAGGGCGCGGCTTTGCGCTGATGCCGCTGACCGGTGTGCCGCGCACGCCAATCGTGCCGGCCGCGATCCTGTATGATCTTGCCAATGGCGGCGACAAGAATTGGGGCGAAACCTCCCCCTATGCCGCGCTGGGCCTGGCGGCCTATCGCGCGCGCAGCCGCGAGGTTGCGCTGGGCCGGGCAGGGGCCGGCTATGGTGCACGGGCCGGGGCGCATGATGGCGGCACGGGATCTGCCAGCATTGTCACGCAGGACGGCATCACCGTCGGGGCGCTGGCCGGGGTCAATTGTTTCGGGTCGGTGTTCATGCCGGGCACGGAGGCCTACTGGGCCTGGCCGCAAGAGATCGAAGGCGAGTTCGGGGGTCAGCGCCCGCCCGAAGACTATGCCGCCGACGCCGAGGATTGGGGCGCGGCCAAGGCGAATCCGGCTATGGGACAGAACACGACCATTGCCTGCATCGCGACGGATGTCATCCTGACCGCAAGCGAGGCCAAGCGCGTGGCGCAGATGGCTTTGTCCGGGTTTTCCCGCGCCATCCGGCCGGTGTTTGCGCCTTTTGACGGAGATGCGGTCTTTGTCATGTCGTCGGGCCGGATCGCGTCCCGGGAGCAGCGGGCCTTGCTGGTGGCGCGGATCGGCGAGCTGGCCGCCTCGACCCTGGCGCGGGCCATTGCACGCGGGGTATTCGAAGCGAAATCCTGACGCTGCCGGGCGCTGTTGCCAGGGCTGCAGAGGCCGCAGCGATGCGCACTGCACAGGAATGTCGATTGGGTGGCAAACAGGCTTGCATCCCCCGATTCCTCGCTGTATGTGTCCGCCTTCCAAACGGCAGGCACCCGTAGCTCAGCTGGATAGAGCACCAGACTACGAATCTGGGGGTCGGGCGTTCGAATCGCTCCGGGTGTGCCATTTGCCTTTCCCGAATTGAATGAATTGAACCGCGTTACGGGTTTTCCGGATCGCCGGGTTGACCCTGTTCGCCATGGCGTTGAACATGTCCGGCGACGAATTCAGTTGGCAGCTCGGACAGTCTCATGCGTTTCTTCCTTTTTGCGGCGGCATTGGCCGCCTTGCCCCTTTTTGCGCCATCGGCAGACGCCCGGGAGGTTCCGATAGCGGGCTGGACCGTTCAGACGTCCCCGAACAGCATTTATCTGACCCGGCCCGACCTGCCGGGCATCAATATCGGCATTGTCAGCGATGTCCGTCCGGACCTGACGCAGGCGGAAAAGTTCGAGTTCGTGAAAGGCTTCTTTGCCGGGCGGGCAGATTGTCCGTCGTTGGCGACGGCGGAAACGGTCACATCCTTTGCGGGCTTTTCCGCGAAAAGCGGCGGGCCTGTTGCCCGGTGCACTCTCATTTCAATGGGGCATTGGGAGAAGGGGGGGCTGCAAAGCGCTCTGATCCTTGATGAACGCGTGGAGGAGAACAAGATCCTGGGCGGCGTGCCGGCCGGCCCAACGGCGATGAGTGTCACCGCACTGGCCGAAAAGATTCAGCAGGAGGTCACGGAATACCTGATGGGCCGCTATCAGGTCGCCGAAGCGGGCATGACGGGTGATCAGGTGCGGGCCGCCATGAGCGCGCAGGGGCTCGCAAAACGTGTTTCACCGGACCGCAAACCGGTCGGCATGGTCCGCATGATCGACAGCGGCGGCTTCGACGCAGTGACCCATGCGGGTGAGGAGGAGACGCAGACCTTATTGTTATTCCCGAAACGCCCGAAGGATTTTGCAGCGAGCGCCATCACCTGCATGAATTGGGACGCGGCGCTGTTTGACCCTTACTATCATGAGTCCCCATGGAAGGTCGCGCTCGGATGCGACCGGTATTTCTGGCGCGGGTCTGCGGATGATTTGGACCTGAAGGATCTTTTGAAAAGCTCGGACTGGACGGGGGCATCCCTCAAATTGGGCAAGTTTACTTATCGGAAGGCCGAAACATATCGGAAATTCGAGAAAGGCGCGGCGCTGGACGTGCGGATCGGCATCGGCCGATCGCGTTTTGACGATGTGCTGGCCGGCAATCTTCCGCTTTCGGAAATGCAGCCCAGGGACATCCTTTTCCTGCCGGATGGGCGGTTCATGGCCGGGCGTGTGCGGGCATCATCGCTTCCGGGCGGCGGCACGGAAGGGCCGGTTGCGGGGGAATACCATTTCGATGGTCATGTCGTGACCCTGCTGCTGGACAGCGGCGAGGTCGTTTACGGACATGCCGGCTGGTTCCCGGGAGCGGGGACTTCGGGCCTCGACCACAAGGCCGTCGTGAACATCAATGGCTGGGTCTATACCAGCTATTGCAGGGACACGTTGGACAATTGCTGAGCGAGGCGTGACGGCGGCCTCAGAAGCCCGCCGCGTCGCTCTGGTTCATGCTGCGATATTCGTCCCGCATGCCGATATAGAGGCTGAGACAGCAGGTCAGCAGGATCAGTGTGAAGGGCAGGGCGGCGGTGATCGTGCCTGCCTGCAGTGACTGCAGCACATCCGTCCCGCCGCCATAAAGCAGCGCCGAGGCGGTCAGGCCGATCAGGCAGGCCCAGAAGACACGCTGTCGGCGCGGAGAATCGGTCTTGCCACCACTGGTGATCGTGTCGACGACGAGCGCGCCGGAATCTGCGGACGTGACGATGAAGACGACCAGCAACAGGATCGCGGCCGTGGATGTGATGGCGGACAGCGGCAGGTCGGCCAGCATCTGGAACAGGACGAGCGAGGCGCTGCTCATGCCGTCGCCAAGCTCTCCGGTGCCGGACTTGAACTGGGCGATCGCCGTCTTGCCGAAGGCGGTGAACCAGATGATCCCGATTGTCACCGGGGCGAACAGGACAACCGCAAAATATTCACGCACGGTTCGCCCTTTCGAGATGCGGGCAATGAACATGCCGACAAAGGGGGACCAAGAAATCCACCATGCCCAGTAGAAGATCGTCCAGTCATGGAACCAGGCGATGTCCGGGCGGCGGACCCAGTTCGTCAGGGCCGGCATGTCGGTGATGTAGGCCAGCACGTTCTGTCCCATGCCGGTGAAAATCAGGATGGTCGGCCCTGCAATGATGACAAACAGGAGCAGGGCAAAGGCGATGCCCATATTGATGTTGCTGAGCAGTTTCACGCCGCCATCCAGCCCGCGCAGGACCGACAGCACCGCCAGGCTGGTCATGGCGATGATCAGCAGGATCTGGATGTAGACGTTCGGCTCGAAGCCGAGCAGGTAGCCGAGGCCGCTGGCCGCCTGGGTCGCGCCGATGCCGATCGTGGTGGCGAGGCCGAACACGGTGGAGACGACCGCAAACAGGTCGATGATGTGTCCCGGCCAGCCCCAGACATGTTCTCCCAGGATCGGATAGAAGGCCGAGCGGATGCTGAGCGGCAGGCCCTTGTTGTGGGCAAAGAAGCCGAGCGACAGGCCAACAATCGCATAGATGCCCCAGGGGGCGAGGCCCCAATGGAAGATGGTGGCGCTGTAGGCGAGGCGTTCGGCCTCGGCCGACAAGGGTTCGGCGTTCAGCGGCATGCCGTACCAGTCTGTATAATAGGCCAGCGGTTCGGCGGCGCCGTAAAACATGAAACCGACGCCGACGCCGGCGGCAAACAGCATGGCCACCCAGGACAGAATGGTGAAATCGGGCGTCGCGGTGGGACCGCCCAGCCGAATCTTGCCCAGCGGGCTGATGGTGAGGGCGATGCAGAAGCCGAAAACCAGCACAGCCGTCAGCGCGAACAACCAGTCGGCGCTTTGCAGCGTCCAGGTCCGTGCATCGGTCAGATATTGCGATGAAACGGTGGGGAACAGGAGCGTCAGGCCGGAGAACAGGATGATCAGGCCGGCGCTGAGAAAGAAGACGGGATTGTGGATGTCCAGCCCCGCCACCTCGATATTGTCCTGGCCGATCTCATAATCCGTCTCGTAGACGAACAGGGCTTCCTCATCCTCCTGAGGCGTGCCGGACAACGGGGCTGATGTATCTGTATCCATGCCGGGCTTTTGCCGCAAATCCGTCGACTATCAAAGCATTGATCTCAGGAAAACCACTCTCGCGTCGGGAGAGGTGCGCCTTTGTTGCAACACTTTCGGGGCGATTCCCATCCATTGCAGGGGAATAGCTGGGCAAAACCTTTCTATGATCGAAATAAACCTGTACCTCGGACGCATCGAGCAGCCATTTGTTCCGAGCTGCGCCGTGATGTCGGCGCGCCATGGCTGGAGACGACCTAAGGGAAGACATATGAAGAAGCTTAAGTACGGGGCCTCGCTGATTGCGATGGCCGGACTGGTTGCACCTGTGGCGCTGGCGCAGGACGCTCCTGCCGAACCGGCCGCCGCGAAACGGCTCCAGACGGTTACCATCACGGCGACGAAGCGCACCGAAAGCGCGCAGGACGTGCCCGTTGCCGTGACGGCGCTGGGCGAACAGCAGCTGAAAGAGCTCGGCGTCAAGAATTTCTCCGACTATCTCGTCCAGTTGCCGGGCGTGACGGCGGGCGGCTCCGGCCCCGGCCAGAACACGATCTATATTCGCGGCCTTGCCTCGACGACGCCGAACCTGACCGTGGCCGGCGTTGCGGGCCTTGCGCCGAATGTCAGCTTCTATCTGGACGAACAGCCGCTGGCGCAGCCGGGCCGGAACCTGGACGTCTATGCGGCTGACATCGAGCGGGTCGAAGTCCTGTCCGGGCCGCAGGGTACGCTGTTCGGATCCAGCTCGCAGGCCGGTACGGTGCGCATGATCACCAACAAGCCGTCCCTCAGCGGATTTGATGCCGGATTTGATGCCTCGACCTCGTTCACCGATGGCGGCGAAATGAGCAACAGTCTTGAGGCCATGGTCAATGTGCCGGTGAGCGACAAGCTGGCGCTGCGCGGTGTGGTCTATACCGACACGCAGGGCGGATTCATCGACAATGTCGGCGGCACGCTGTCCGTTCGCGACTCGGCGCGTTTCCGCGCTGCAGGCACTGTGCGCGACAATGGCGTTCCGGTGAATGCGAACCGCGAAGGGTTCCAGGCCGGGGCAGACCTGTCCGGTGTGACCTTCATTGATGCCAACAACAGCAATATTGCCGAGAATGACATCAATGACGTGACCTATCAGGGCTTCCGTCTGAGCGGTCTGTACGAGATCAATGAGGACTGGGAACTGCTGATCAGCCACGCGCAACAGCAGATCGAGGCCGATGGCGTGTTCGCCGCTGATCCGGATCTGGACGATTACGACATCGTCCGCTTCACGCCGGAGAATATCGAGGACAAGTTCCACAATACGTCCTGGACGCTGGATGGCCGCATTGGTGCCCTCGAGGCGATCTATACCGGTGCGTATACGGACCGCACGACGGACCAGACGGTCGATTATTCCGACTATCTCTTCGTCGGGCAGTACCTGCCTTACTATATCTGCGACTATTCGGTGACCTATCCGGCCGGTGCGCCGACAGGCACCTGCTATGCGCCCAACCTGTTCGTGAATTCGCACAGCGAGACCAAGGTGCAGACGCACGAGCTGCGCTTCAATACGCCGAACGAGCATCGCTGGCGGGCCACTTTCGGCGCATTCTACAGCGACCTGGAACTGGCCGAGCGCAATGACTTTGTCTATCCGGGCTCGACGCAGGTGGCCTATACGGACGGCACGATCGGCTTCGCGCCGAATTATCCGCTGACAAATGTTGATGGTGTTGGCCAGATTGGCAGCGTTTATCCCGGCTATTACAGTGAAGCGGGACCGTTCCCGGAAGGCGTGATCTTCCGCAATGACGTGCTGCGCACCGACCAGCAGATCGGTCTCTTCGGTGAGACGACCTTCGACATTTCCGACCAGTTCGCCGTCACGCTCGGCGCGCGGTATTATGATGTCGAAGTGGATCTGGAAGGCAGCGCGAACTCGTCCTTCTACAACCTCTTCACGGAAAGCGACCAGCAGGTGTTCGGTACGAATATCTCATTCCTGTACGGCCCGGATGGCCCTGCCGAGGCGCCGGACAAGGCCGCAACGGACGGGATGATCTACAAGCTGACCGGGGAGTGGACGCCGACGGATGACGTGATGTTCTACGCGACCTATTCGGAAGGCTTCCGCGCCGGCCTGCTCAACCGTCCGGGCGGTGCATCCGGCCCGGGTGGCTACACCGTGCCGTATGCGGTTGATACCGATGAAGTGAAGAATTACGAGCTCGGCTGGAAAACAGAACTGTTCGACAATTCACTGCGCTTCAACGGGTCTGCCTTCTTCGTTGATATTGAAGGCCTGCAGACCACGATCTTCGATCCGTCGATCGTGAACCTGTTCTTCTCCGACAATGCCGCGAATGCCGAGATCAAGGGTATTGAGGGTGACTTCACCTGGGCCCCGGCCTCGGTGCACGGGCTGACGGTCGCCGGTGCGTTCTCGCTGCTCGACACAGAGATCACGGAAGTCCTGGTGCCGACGGATGACGTCGTGGAAGGAACCGACCTTGCCTTCGCGCCGGCCTATCAGGGCAATCTGCGCGTGCGCTACGAGTGGGACCTGGAACAGGAAGTGGCCGGTCAGCGCCTGACCGCCCATGTCATGCCGCAGATCGTGTTTTCCGATGACTCCGTCACCGATGTGATTGAAATCAACAAGATGGAACTCGATGGCTATGTCACGCTGGGCGCCACGCTGGGCGTTACGGCAGACAATTGGGGCGCCGAACTGTTCGCCACCAATCTGACCAATGAATATGCCGAACTGAGCGGCAGCTTCGTCTATGACCGTGAACGTGTCACGCCGATGCGTCCGCGCACGATCGGGATCCGTGTGTCCTACGACTACTAGGACGCTTCCGGACTTGATACAGATGCAGCGCCCTGACAGGTTCAGGGCGCTGCTTTCAGTTTGAACGGGAGGTCCAGACCATCGCATGACTGCCACTGCCGAACCGGACCAGGCCCTTCGGGAGGCCCAGAAAGCCCTTCAGGCCGGAGACTTTGCCACGGCGGCCCGGCTTGCCGAATCCCTGCTGGCGGACCGTCCCGACAGTCAGGACGCGCTCTACATGGCGGCGGTCAGCGCGCGCTATCAGGGGCGTCATGATGCGGCCCTGTCCCATCTCGCTGCGTTGAAACGCATCGCGCCGGATTATGGCCGCGCCTATCAGGAAGAGGGGCATCTGAAGCGGGCGCTTGGCGACATGGCCGGAGCGGTCGCCGCCTTCGAACGGGCGACCCGGTACAATCCGTCGCTTGCGGCAAGCTGGACCGCGCTGGCGGATCTCTACCAGCAGGCCGGACAGCTGGACGCGTCGGCCAATGCCCGCGCGCAAGGCGACCGGGTGCGTGCGCTGCCCCGCGAATTGCAGGCGGTGACCAATCATGTTCATGAGGGGCGTGTGTTCCGCGCCGAAGAGATCGCCCGCGCCTTCCTGCAGCGCCATCCGACCCATGTCGAAGGCATGCGGCTGCTCGCGGATATCGGCTCCCGCCTGGGCGTGCAGGAGGATGCCGACTTTCTGCTGGAAAGCGCCATCGATCTCGATCCGGAGAATATCCAGCTGCGCCTCGATTACATACAGGTCCTGCGCAAGCGGCAGAAGTTCAAGGAGGCGCTGGAGCAGGCCCGCCAGTTGATGGCCCGGGATCCGGACAATCCGCTGTTCCAGTCGCATTTCGCCATCGAGAGCATGCAGGCGGGCGATTACGAGACAGCGCTGGATTATTTTGATCGCGTGCTGGCGAAGCTGCCGGGAGACGCTGCAACGCTGGTCTCTCGGGGACATGCGCTGAAAACCTATGGGCGTACGGAGGATGCGATCGATTCCTATCGCGCCGCGAGGGACGTTGCGCCGGGGCAGGGGGATGCCTGGTACGGCCTGGCAAACCTGAAGACCTACACTTTCAGTGATGAGGAGTTGGCACAGCTGGAGGCCCAGTTCGGATCTCCGGATGTCGATCACATGTCCCGCATTCACATCGCCTTTGCGCTGGGCAAGGCGCAGGAGGATCGCGGCAACTACGATGCTGCCTTTGCGGCCTATGAAAGCGGCAACGCCCTGAAGCATCAGACGGTGCGCTACACGACCGAACAGATGCAGGCCGAATTCGACGCCCAGAAAACCATCTGCACCGAGGACCTGTTTCAGGGACGGGACGGGACGGGCTGCGCGGCACCAGACCCGATCTTCATCGTCGGGTTGCCGCGGGCGGGCTCGACGCTGATAGAGCAGATCCTGGCGTCTCATCCGGACGTGGATGGCACGCTGGAGCTGCCGAACATCTTGTCGCTGGCACATCGCCTGCGCGGCCGCAAGCAACTGACAGACCGGGAGCGCTATCCGCGAATCCTGCACGACCTTCCAGCGGAGGAATTGCATGCGCTGGGCGAGGAATACATCGAGACGACGCGGATACATCGTCAGGGCGCGGCCTTCTTCACCGACAAAATGCCCAACAATTTCAGGCATATCGGACTGATCCATCTGATCCTGCCCAATGCGAAGATCATTGATGCCCGGCGTCATCCGATGGATTGCTGCTGGTCGGGCTTCAAGCAATTGTTCGCGGAAGGTCAGGAGTTCACTTACAGTCTTGAGGACATTGGCAACTATTATCGCGGCTATGTCGATCTGATGGCGCATTGGGAAAAGGTCCTGCCGGAGGGGCGTATCCTGCGCGTGCAGCATGAGGATGTGCTGGACGATCTGGAAGGGCAGGTACGTCGCCTGCTCGACTATTGCGGCCTGCCCTTCGACCCGGCCTGTGTGGACTTTCACAAGACGGACCGGGCCGTGCGCACGGCCAGTTCCGAACAGGTGCGTCGCCCGATCAACAAAAGCGGGGTTGAGCAATGGCGCCCCTATGAGGCACACCTTGGGGACCTGAAAGACGCGCTGGGACCGGCCCTGACGCAATACCGGAACTGAGACCATGAGCACGCGCTCCGATGATGCCCTGATTGCCCTGCGGAAAATCCAGCGCATGACTGAACTGGCGTCGAAGCGCCTGGCCCAGACCGCCGGGCTGACGCCGTCCCAGATGGCGGTGCTGCGGATGCTGGATGAACAGGGCGAATTGTCGGCCGGTCATGTCGCCGAACATACCCAGCTGAAGCATGCGACGATCACCAGCCTTGTGGACAAGCTGGAGGCGCGGGGCCTGATCGCCCGGCGGCGCTGCGATTCCGACCGTCGCCGGGTGTGGCTGGATTTGTTGCCGGCCGGAAAGTCCGCGCTGGATGCGGCGCCGGACCCGCTGCACGAGACATTTGCTGCCCGGTTCGACGGACTGCCCGGTTGGCAGCAGGCCATGATGGTGGCCGCGCTGGAGCGGGCGGCCGGGCTGCTTGATGCCGAGACACTGGATGCGGCCCCCGTTCTGGATGTCGGCGATCTGGCCTGATCGCTGAGCGCAATCATGCGATTGCAAATCATTTGCATGTCTGTTAGGTCCCTCTCACCCCGGCCCGGGGAGAATGCGAGAGGGAGAGTTTCATGCTGCGTATCCATCACACGATTTTGGCGGCCAGTGTGTCCGCAACCGTCCTGCTGGCGGCCTGTGCGACACCGTCCTCCCGTCAGGATTTGACATCTGCGCCTGTCACGGCAGGTGCGGAAGCGCCGGACAGCCAGTTCCAGGCGGACCGCGAGGCGATCCTGGCCATGGCGGGGGATTTCAAGGTCAAGTTTGATTTCAACGAGACGGTACCCTTCGATGCAGACTATGATCTGAAGCCGCGCAAGGTATCCGGCGGGGACGAAGTTGTCCTTGTTGTGGAGGATCGCGGAGATTTCATCAGCCTGCAGCACATTCTTGTGGTTGGGGGTGAGCACAAGATGGCGATCAAGCACTGGCGCCAGGACTGGCAATACGAGCCGGAAAAGGTGTTGAGCTTTATCGGCGGCAATGCCTGGGAGTGGCGGGAAGTCCCGGCGGGCGAGCGGGCAGGGGCGTGGTCCCAGACCGTTTATCAGGTGGATGACGCACCGCGCTATGGCGCTGTGGCGCGCTGGTCGCATGACACTGGCATCGCTGAATGGCAACCGCCGCATGAATGGCGTCCGCTGCCGCGCCGCGACATGACCACGCGCGACGATTATCATGCGATCGACGCCATGAACCGCCATGTGATCACGCCTTGGGGATGGGTGCATGAGCAGGACAATGGCAAGCTGGTGCTGAGCGGAGACGCGCCGCAGATGCTGGTCCGGGAAACCGGCCTGAACACCTACCGCCGCGACAGTGATTTCGAGACAGACATCGCGACCGATTACTGGCGGGGGACCGAGGCATTCTGGGCGGGCGTGCGGGCCGAATGGGCGCGCATTGCAGAGGAAAACGACCGATTTGCCATCACCATCAAGGGCGAAACCGAAGCGCTCTACATGCCGCTGCTGACCCTGGCCGGTGCGGTGGCGAGTAAAGAAACACCCCTGGATGCAGCCCTGGCCGAGGCCCGCGAGCTGATTTCAGGATATGTCGTGGGTGATATTGGGCGGTTGGAAGATCGCTTGCGGAGCACTGAATAGCCGATCAGGCATGCCTGCATGAAATGTCCGGCGGCGGCGCTGGGATGGTTGACAATTCGTCGATCCCATGGGGCGGATGCCGCCTTTGCTGAGTGAGACGTGCCTGACAGCAATGTGCGTTATCCGCGCAAGTCTTGTTAAGCCTTGCAGGCGATTCTTCGTGCTCATCGGGCTGACTGTCAGCGCCGTGACACTGCGTCGAGCGGGAAAGGGGCGGTCTTATGCGTCGGATACTGATTTATTCTCTGATTGCCACGCTTTGTGCCGGGCCTGCCTTTGCCGAGCATGGAACGAAGGAAGTCGAGGTCAAGAACAAGAATTGCAGCAGCTTCCTGTCAGACAAGATTGACGTGCATATCTTCGACACACATCACAGTTCTTGCTCAGATGTCTGGGTACGCGGTCTGAAGAAGGGCGACACCAAGACCGTGACGCTCAAGGTGGATGGTTGCCGGTACAAGCATGAGGCGGGCGGAACAGTTTTGGGCCGCAGGGATTTCGATCCCAATTCGGGTCTGTCGATCCTTTGCTACCGCGCAGAGTCGCAATTGGCCTGTCAATGCGAGGCGGCGGTCTTCTGGTAAGCGTCGGCGAAATTCCGCGACATCATTATGCACATATTCGACTCCCACAATCCGTACTATTCGGACGGACGGGTGTATGGAGTCCATCTGAGCAACGAACGTCTTGGCCCTCGGATAGGGGCGGTGGTTGAGATGGGGCACCCGGAAACGGTATGTGCATCAGTGAGACGTCCCTGACAGATTGTCGTGCAAATTCGATCAGATCAGTCGACTGATGTATACGCAAATCGGGCTAGGGTTGAGTGGGAAAAGAGAGCTTTTCCTGAACCAGCAACTCTGGAGGATACGTATGCGTAAACTGACTATAATACTGGCTGCCATCATGGCCTGTGGCGCAGCTGCTGCCGAATCCTATGCCACGGTGAAGGTAAAGAACATTAACTGTATGTCCTATGTTTTTGACACCCACATCGACGTGTATTTTTATGACCCACACAACCGCTCCTGTACGCAGAAATGGTTGAAGAAGCTGGACCATGGCGAGGTCGATACGATTGATCTGAAGATTGGCGTGCCTGATGAGAACTATGTTTGCAACTACAGGCACGATGCGCGTGACACAGACTTTCATGGCACCATGAAGCTAACCGAATCGACGCATGTTCTTTGCAAAGCACAACCATTCACCACTTTCTGCAAGTGCGAATCTGTCAGTCGCGAGAAATTCGAGAAAAAATAGCGGAATCCCCGGGTGTTCGGGTGATGAAGATTGCTCGGACATCCTCGCCTGCCAGAGGGATGGGCGCATCGGCGGCCCTTGAAACAAGCCAGGGCCCGGCAAGGCAAACGCCGGAAACCGAACCGCTCGAGCGGATTTCTTCTTTTTCGTGGACAGACGCTGGCCGAACTGCACTCGCCGTGCTGTGCGACCGCGCTGCTGTTTCAACCTGTTCCCGTTGGTCTCTCATTCCATAGCGGAGGCAATTCGTCCGGAGCAGCACCGCGTTCCCGGGGTGCGACGGACCCGGGGGGAGGCGTGCGAGGGGGTGGCGTCGAGCGCAATCAATCCCGGAGACAATGAAATTTCAATATTGAGACTCATTATCATTTGCAAATGAGTCTCGACCGCGCTATGCGGACCCCAAGATGCAATTAATTCTCATTAGCAATATCTTGGAGGGGTCCATGAACTTCGCATCCTGTCGCAAATCCACTTGGTTGGGGGCCACCGCATTGGCCGCTGCCCTTGCCGTTCACTCGCCTGCCCTGGCGCAGGAAGAGGCCGAAGCAGAGAGCGGGGAATTCCTCGGCACGTTGATGCTCGGCGAGAGCAAGCGGGAGGTGCAGACGGACACGGCGACGCCCAGCACAGTGATTGACCAGGAAGAAATCGAGGACCGTCAGGCGGGCACGATCGCCGAACTGATCGATTCCGTGCCGGGTGTCTCCCTGGTCAACGGATCCACGCCGATCGGCTCCGGCATCAATATCCGGGGATTTGGTGCAAACGGCACCTATGGCACCGACCAGAAGGTCGCGGTGACGATTGACGGGGCGAGTGTCGGCTCGGAGGAACTGTACCGGATCGGCACCCAATTGTTCACCGATCCGTACCTCTACAAGAGCGCGGAAGTCATCCGCGGCACGGTCGGCAGCTTCGAGTACGGCTCTGGCATCATCGGGGGAGTCGTGCGCCTGGAAACCATTGATGCCGCCGATCTGACCGGTGGCGAGGCGGGCATCGCTTTCCGCCAGACCCTTGGCGGGGCGACCAATTCCAACGGGTTCAACTCGTCCAGCACGCTGGCTGTTCAGCCGACTGAAAACCTGGAACTGCTTGCCAATTATTCCTGGCGCGAGCAGGGGAACCAGGAAGACGGGCACGGCCGAACAATCGAGAACAGCGAGTTCGAGCTGCCATCCTACTTGCTGAAAGCCCGCTACACGCAAGGCGAGCACAGCGTCACAGCCAGCTACACAAACACGGAAACATCCGAACGCGACAAGCCGTATGACTCCTTCGGGACAACGGGTGGCTCGTTCGGCAATGTTGATCGCGACACGACGTCTGAAACGGCAACGCTGGCCTACAATTACACATCAGCGACGAATGCGCTGCTCAATCTCGATGTGATCTATTCCTATGCCAATCAGGAGATTGTCCAGGATTGCGTCGAGGGCAGCGGGCCGTTCGGGTGCTTTTCGACGGTGGACGCCGATCATCAATATGAGACGTCAAAGCTGACGGCCAAGAATACGGCCTATATCGAGACCGGCGCATTCACGCATGATTTGCGCACCGGGATCGAATTCATCCTGAAGGAGCGACTGGACGCATCTTCTGCGCCGGGCGGCGAAGACAATCGGATCGCCCTGTTCGTGGTGGACGAGATCGCATTTGGCGGCGGCTGGACCTTCTCGCCCGCACTGCGTTACGAATCCTCGGAAATCGAAGGTGTGCTCGATGATGGCAGCAATGCCAGCTATGACAATGACGCCCTGATGGGCGGCGCGTCGCTGCGCTACGCCTTCGACAACGGCTTCGCGCTGTTCGGAAGCTATGCGCATACGGAGAGCCTGCCCATCCTCGATGACCTGCAGAACGAAGTCTACATGACGCAACCGGAAGTCGGGCAGACCTATGAGTTTGGTGGTTCCTATGACCGGATCGGCATATTCACCCAGGATGACTCTCTGGCTCTGAAAGCGAACTATTATCATACCGATCTGGAGGACAATACGTCGTATTCCGGTGTGGAGTCTGTGGAACTGCAAGGACTTGAACTTGAAGGCTCCTATGCCCGCCGCGACGGGTATTATGCGGACGTCAATGCCAACATCATTGATGCGGAATATGTTGCGCTGGGTTCAGGGGCAGTGGGTGACTGGTACAATGCGCCGGCGGACACGCTGCGGCTGACCCTGGGCAAGCGCTTCGCCCGCTCGGCAGACCTGTCGACTGAAATCGTTGCAGCCGACGAGTCGAAGCCGGCCCAGTACACCGGCGAGAAGAGCCCCGGCTATGTCATACTGAATTTGCGCGCGACGATCACGCCGCAGGATGGCCTGCTGGAAGGCACGGCCTTCCGGTTCGGTATCGAGAACGCCTTCGACATGAACTACATGCCCGCTCTGGCGACGCGTCCCGCGCCGGGCCGCAATCTGAAGTTCACGGTGTCGAAAGCGTTCTGATCCTGCCCGGATCCTCCTTCTGTTCGGAGCGGGCGCATTCCCGCCCGCTCCGGGCTTCCTTCCCACCGACAAATCATGGGGCGGTTCATGCTCTCTCACATAACGACCCTTTACCAGACCGGCGGCCCCGTTCTGATGCTGCTGGTTCTGGTTTCCGTCTTCACGCTGGCACTTGTGATCTTCAAATACTGGCAGTTCCGGTCGGCCGGGCTGGGCAAGGTGACTGCCATTGAGCGCGGGCTCGAGGCGCTCGATGCGGGCCAGGAATCCGAAGCGCGATCCGGGTTCCAGTCCTCGACGCACTGGCTGTCCGCCATCCTCCTTTCAGGTATGTCCCTGAAGGGAAGGGAGGGAATGCACGCTCGCATGGAGGCGGAAGCCGAACAGGCCCTGCGGCCATATGAGAGCGGATTCCGGGTTCTGGACACCGTGGCGCAGCTGGCGCCCTTGCTGGGCCTGCTGGGCACCGTACTTGGCATGATCGAGGCCTTTCAGGCCCTGCAGGCTGGCGGGACGCGGGTGGATCCGGCGGCGCTGGCCGGTGGAATTTGGGTGGCCCTTCTGACAACGGCTGCCGGGCTGGGCGTGGCGATGCCCACCTCGATAGCCCTGTCCTGGTTCGAGGCACAGATAGACCGGGAGCGGAGCTTTGCCGAATATGCCTTCTCCGTGCTCGACATGGAGGATGCGCCGACCCCGGCTGCGGCCCGTCTGAGCGCGGTTCAGCATGGCGCTTAGACGCATCCGACGCCGGCGCAAGGCATCGATCACGTCGCTTATCGACGTGATCTTCCTGTTGCTGCTCTTCTTCATGCTGTCGTCCACATTCTCGAAATTCTCCGAAGTTGAAATCGCGACGGCTCCGGCGGGGCAGGGAATGGCGGATGACCGCCCTGTCCATATTCTCACGCTGACCGAAACCGGCCTGGTTTTGGACGACCAGCCGATCCGGCTGGATGGCCTGCCGGCGCGCCTTGAGAGGTTGAGGCCTGCTGCGAGCGGCCTGTCAGTCTCGGTCGATGCGACCGGGGAGGCGACCACTCAGCAACTGGTCGATGTTCTGATGGTTCTGCATCAGGTTGGCGGGCTTGATATCCTTGTCATGGAGCCGGCATGAAACGGGTGAAACGCAAGAGAGAGCGCGATCCGGTGATCTCCCTGATCAATATCGTGTTCCTGATCCTGATCTTTTTCATGGTGGCCGGTACGCTGTCTTCACCGACGGAGCCGTCCCTTCGTTTTGTTCAGGCCGAGACGCCGGATTGCTGCGTGCCACCTGACGCGATCGGGATCGACCGGTTCGGGCACTTCCTGCTGGATGGCCGCCGGACCGGGAATGTATCCGCAATCCTGTCCGATCGCGACGGGGCGGCACATTCGATCCGCCTGCTGCCTGACCGGGACCTGCCCGCCGTAACGCTGCTCAAGCGCGTTCGCCAGCTGAAGGATCATGGCGTTCAGGACATCGTGATTGTGACGGAGGCGGGAGACTCATGACGACGAGGGATGGTCTCAAATTCTCGACCGCGATGTGCGCGGCCCTGGCAATCCATGCCGGAGCGCTTGCCGTAACGGTGTCGCGCGGGTCGGCGCCGAAGCTCGCTGGCCATGGTGTTAGTGTACAGTTCGGTGTCGCGGCGCGGCCTGCTGCAGCGTCCGAGTCGCAGGGCCGTCCGGTTGCAGAGGCGCAGCCGGAAACGCAACATACACCGGTCACGCCTCCGGTGAATGCGCCGGAGACTCCCCCTCCATCTCCAGTGCCGGCGCCGCGCAAGGTTGCGGCAACCCCGTTGCCGGTGCCGGATCCCGTCATGCCAGCGCCGGAGCCTGAACCCGCCCAGGACACGCCGGAGCCCGAGCCGACTGACAATGCTGCAGCGACCGCAGAATCGGAGCCGCAGGCGCAAGCGTCTTCCAAGCCAGCGGCGGATGACGCAACTCAGGGGGTGGACCCGTCTGCCCCCGATCAGGTTCACACGGCGCACAGCGATTCTGCCTCATCGGCGGAGCCGGAGAGCGCGTCGGCGGGCCCGGATTCAGCGGCGGGGGCGGGAGATCCCGATGCCGGGGCTGGCAATGCGGCGGAGACCAATTATGCCGGGGACGTCATGCGCCACCTGTCTCGTCTGCGGCGGCCGCGTGCGTCCGGGCCGGGATCGACCCGTGTCAGCTTCCGGATCGCCCATACCGGCGCGATCAGCCATATCAGCATTTCCCGGGGATCCGGATCGGCGCGGTTCGACCGGGATGCCCTGAACTTCGTTCGCAAGGCCGCCCCGTTCCCGCGTCCGCCCGGCCGCGAGAGCCAGATTCTGACAGTGGAGATCGAGGGGCGCTGACCGACCCGCCGAAAAGGGCAGGTCAGGTGGTGAAGAAGATGAAGAGGCTGGCGAAGGCGAGCAGGGTCGATCCCATGATCTTCAGGCTGGTGGCGAGGCGGAATCGGAGCGAGAAGAACAGGATCAGGCCGATCAGCGACATGGTCAGGATCAGGCTGGCCGTGAGGTCGATGAACGCCTTCCAGACCGCCCCGGCGTCTTTCCCGCGATGCAGGTCATGAATGATCGCTGTCGGATTTGGACGGCTGACCTCAACCTCGGCGATACCGGTTTCGAGATCGATATAGACGTCGGTCGTGCCCTTGACGCCCGTGAATCTCAGAAAGGCTTCGTCTTCCATGATGTCCGCGGTGCGGAAGGCACCTGCTGTTCGGGTTTCCTGGCGCACGAGACCCGCCAGGGCAGCGCCCGGCGCGTCTGACTGCACGGCTTCGGCCAGAGCCGCGGACTCCAGTTCGATCTCGACCGGTGCAGCGTCACGGCGACCCGCCCCGAACCAGTCCGGATGGTTGAGCAGAAGGCCGGACAGCGAAAAGAACATCAGCATGATGAAGGCAGCTGCGGACAGGTAGGTGTGCAGCATACGGCAAGTCCGGTAGAACTTGCCCTTGTTGATGTTCAGGCGAAATGGCAAGGCGGCCCGAAGGCGGTTCCCGGTCGTTGAGTTCATTTGGCCCCTCCAAACCGGATCTCGATTTCGCCCAGTTCCTCTCCCGCCGGAATGGTGGCCGAGAAGGGGGCTTCGGACAGCGTGAAGGCGTGGCTGCTGCGTTGGTGTCCGCCATGCTCTCGGGCCGCCTCGACATGCAGGATGTAGTCGCCTGGAGGCACGGTCTGCCCGTCATCTGTCAGGCCATCCCATTGCAGGTCGTACCGGCCGGGGCGGCGGGTCGGACCGGCGACGGCGTCAACCAGGCTGCCGGCCTTGAGTGCAAAGCGGCGATACCAGAAATAATTCTCCTCCATCCAGCGGCTCTCGTCTCCGGCAAGCATCAGGATGCGGACGAGATTCCGCCTGGGATCCGCGATCCAGACGGCCACATAGGGCCGCTCATAGTCCGCTGATTCCTGTTCGGGGATGGTCAGGGCCACATCAAGGCGTTTGCCTTCCGGCCAGCCAGCGCCTTTGGAGCCTTGTTCATCCGGACGGATTTGAAGCGCGGACCAGCCGGAGGTGGCGTGGCGGCGGCCGTCGGCGGTGACGATCTCGGCTTCGATGCCTGGCTGTGAAGCGATATAGGCCAGCCCGGACTTCAGCTCCATGACCATCAATGCAGTGGCCAGAGCGTCGGCCTTGATGGCCGTTGGCGCGTACACGCTGGCGGCCCGAACATGCGCAACCGGCCAACCATCTGCAGGTGAAATCACATGGCCAAATGTCTGGCCTGCGATCTCCCGGTCGCGGGGGCCCTGACCACTGGCCGCAATTGCACCGCTGCGGATCCGAAGCGTGCCGGCCGGGGCGCTGGCGCCGTCGGCAAGTTCCGAGGCGTCAGTTACGGCGACAGACCATGCGCCATCATGCGGGCCTTCGCCCCAGGCGCGGATGTCGCCCCCGATGTTGACGAGCAGGCCCTCCGCCTCCGGCGCAGCCCTTCGTGCCGCAGTCAGCGCGGCGTCCAGAATGTATCCCTTGGCCAGCGCATTCATGTCGAATCGTACGGCGTTGGGCCGGGTGATCTGGTTGACGGATGGGTCGAGACCGATTTCGGCCCGCCGGGCCTCACCGGCCAGCAGGCGCAGATCGGGACGGGAGGGGACGGTCCGGGTCGCCTCTGCGTCTTGCCAGGCGGCGATCAGATCGCCGATCCGGCAGCTGAGGGCATTGCCGGTTTGCTCGCGGTAGGATTCGCAAACCGTCCATACGGTCACCAGATCATCCGAGACGATCAGACTGTCCGCGCTATTCAGTCGGCGGAGTTCAGAGGGCTCATACAGGCTGAATACGTCATTCAGCCGGTCGATCTCGGTCAGAATGGCGTCTTCGGCTGCGTCAGCCGCTTCAGCCGAGGCAGCCGTGACGACAAGGTCGAAGGACGTGCCAAGCACGTGATCCTTGTGGCGCCGGAACGTGTCGGCATGACTGGTGCAGAGCGGCAGCGCCGCAGCGGTCAGTGCCGCGAGCAAGCCGAATTTGAGGTGGGAACGCATAGGGCCTCCGGCGTGGCTGGGTCCTGAGCGGGCCTGCGAAATCCAAAGCGACAGGCGCGCCGGGCAGGGCGGGTCAAAATCTGTACTTGCAACTAAATCTCATTTGCATATTGTGCAAGTGATTATTATTCTCAATTACAGGAACCAAGGGGTCTGCCAATGAAATGCCTGAAACCGGGTGCGCTCGCACTCACCGCCATGACGGGACTGTGCCTGCCTGCCCTGGCGCACACATCCTATGTCTTGCCGAACATGTTCGTCACGTCCGAAGGGAATTATGTGACGCTGCAGGCCTCCTTCACCGAGGATGTGTTCGTCCCGGAAATCGCCGTTGCCTCTGACGATTATCATGTCGTGCTGCCGGACGGGTCGCGCGATGCGTATGATTCGATCACGCCGCTGCGTCAGGTTGTCATGCTGGAAGAGGCACTGGGCGGGGAAGGGACCTATCGGTTCACGACAGGCGTGCGGCTTGGCCGGTCCAGCCGCAAGGCCCTGGTGGAAGGTGAATGGAAGGTCCTCATGGGGCCGGACGCGGCGGTGCCGGAGAACGCGACCGAGGTGATCACCAGTCAGACAGAGACCGTGGCGGATGCCTATGTCACGAAAGGCGCGCCGACCTGGGATGCGGTGACCCGGCCCATCGGCCGACTGGTCATTGCGCCTGAGACCCACCCGAATGAAGTCTTCCTGGATGACGGCTTTGCATTTCGCATCCTGTTTGACGGCGCACCGCTGGCCGCGCAGTCGATTGAGGTCAAGCGCGAAGGCGGCGCCTATGAGGAGCCGAAATTCGTTCAGCATGTCGAGACCGACGCCGATGGCGCGCTGACGCTGGGCTTCGATGCACCCGGAAAATACCTCATCATGACGCGCCATGCCGCCGATGCGCCCGAAGGGGCGGATACGGATGAACGCAGCTACACCACCTCCCTGACACTCGAAGTGTCCCGCTAGCGCGGGGCAGGTTCCGGCCTTTCACTGAAAATGGAAACTCTCATGAAACAGACAAATCTGATCCTTCTCGCCGCCGGGTCTGCGGCCCTGGCGGCCTGCGCCACACAGGCTGCGCCGGCCACGCTGGACACCGCAGACATTGCCGCGCCGGCAGCTGCAGCGGACGCAGAGGCGCAGGCGCCCCGGCGATCCGCCCGGGGGCACAGCAAGGACGCCTTCTTCGAGAAATACGATACCGACGGCGATGGCCAGGTGACCGAAGCCGAATTCCTGGCCGAGCGCGAGACAGGGTATCGCCGGCGCGACGCCGACAGCGATGGCGCAGTGTATTCGGAGGAATATGTCTCGGAATATGAAACGCGCCTGATTGCCCAGTTGGAGGACCAGCACAAGCGCCAGGTCGACCAGGCCGAGTTCCGCTTCACCGTTCTGGACAAGGACGAAGACGGGGTTCTTTCGCTGGACGAGTTCAATGCCTCCGGCACCCGCATGTTCGAAACTCTCGACACGAATGGCGACGGCACCATCGACGCCGCCGACACCGAAGACAGCTATTGAGTTGAATTACTTCGGGGCCACACGCAAACGTGGCCCTGAAGGCGACGATATCTTTCAGGACATGCATGCCGACATCCCGGAATATCGGCGGCGGAGCTGCGACCAATGGAGGTAAAATCCTCCATCAGGCCGATGACGTTTCGTCATCTGTTGGCGTTGTTATCGGGGCAGTGACAGGAAGTTTGTTTTCTAATGCCATGCCGGATAGGACCACGAAGCATGAACTGGATGAGTGATGTAGATATGCGAAGTTTGATGTATTGGGGAGCAGTATTCTGCATAATTGTGGTCGCTGGTGTGGTGGGGCTTGATATAGGATTTTTTTGCAATGCGCGCACCGTTTGCTGGAGGTCCCCTAACCCAGACAGCTTTTTGCAACCTGCCGAAATGATGACAGGAATACTGGTAGCGGCTGCGGTCTTTGCGACTTGGGCGTGGTTCTTGTCAAAGGCAGACAGGAAGTGAGCCGCCTCGAAATATGAGTCCGCATTTGTTGGTCAAGCGCCAATGACTTCGATATAGGTTGAGACAGAACGACCAACTCTGTTTGGTCCGCGGCGTGCGATGCCAATTTCGGAGAAGACGAAACCACTTTCTCATCCAATTCTCATGAGCATGCGCTGCCTTCGACGGACCCGCTTTTTTGATGATCAGTTGTTCAGGGCAGGTGGCCACAAATCCCTCGCCGCATAGTGGCCAAGGTGGCATCCAAGAACGAAGCACCCCACAACGTTCTATCGACTGTCACTGTCACGTCTTCCGCCGTCGATTCTTTGGCAACGATCCACGAATACGCATAAGTACGAAATTTAAGATTGGTAGGATCATCCTGGTGGACATGAGCGCGGCGAGATAGTTCGCAAGCTCGTCCCGTGTTGAAGTCACCAAGGCAATAAAATCAATAGGATAGAATTGGCGCACCCAAGAGGATTCGAACCTCTGACCTCTGCCTTCGGAGGGCAGCGCTCTATCCAGCTGAGCTATGGGTGCCAGCCGAAGCCGGTGAATACGGCAAGCGGCCGGAGAGTGCAACGCCGGAATGCGGTTCCCGCCGCACGCGGTGCTTGCGCCGCCGCCGGATTGGGCTAGGTCTGGTTGTCCCGGAATTTTCAGGAGCCAATTCATGCGGAGAGTTTCCCTTGCCATGACAGGCGCCGCCCTGGCGCTTGCGTTCAGCCTGTCCGGCTGCGGCCCGAAGGCGGATGCGCCTGCGCCCGCCCCGGCAGAGCAGACGGCCGAGAGCCGCGCCGCAGAGCTCGAGGCCCAGAAGGCGGCGTATGCGGCCGCGCTGGCGGAGGCGGAAGCCTCCCGCGGGGCAGGGACGCCGGCGCTCTGGACGCTGTCGGATGAGGATACGACGCTCTACATGCTCGGCACGGTCCACCTGTTGCGGCCGGACCTCGACTGGCGCAGCGATGCGATCGATGCCGCGTTTGCCGAGGCGGACACGGTCGTGTTCGAAGCCGATGTGACAAGCCAGGCGGCGGCATCGGAAATGATGCGGTTCATATCCACCGAAGGCATGCTGGAAGGCGGGCAGCAGCTGACCAGCCTGCTGGACGAGGTGGAACGCGGTGAATTGCAGAAGGCGCTGGACCATGTCGGCATGCCGCTGGGCGCGGTCCAGCCGATGCAGCCCTGGTGGGCGGCGGTGAACCTGTCCGTCCTGCAGATCCAGAAAGAAGGTTATGATCCGAATTCCGGTGTCGAAATGGTGCTGGGCGCCGAGGCGCGCGCTGCGGGCAAGTCGCTGGCTTATCTGGAGACCATTGAGGAGCAACTCGGCCGGTTTGCCGATCTGCCGATGGATGTGCAGGTGGACTTCCTGATCGGGTCTGCCGAATCCATCGAGGAAGGCGGCGACGTGCTCGACACGCTCGTATCCGAATGGGTGGATGGCGATGTGCATGGCATCGGCCTGCTGATGGCCAATCCGGACATGATGGGGTCGGACGAGGTTTATGATGCGCTGCTGAAATCGCGCAACGAGATCTGGGTCGGCAAGATCGAAGCCATGCTGGACACGCCGGGGACGCGGCTGATCGCGGTCGGCGCAGGCCATCTGGCCGGTGAGGACAGCGTGATCGACATGCTGGAAGCGCGGGGCCACACGGTCGAGGGCCCCTAGGCGCCGTCCGGCGGGCTCACGTCTCGGCAGACCGGCGCAGGGCCAGCAGGGCCTGGTCCAGAATGTCCTGGCTTGCGCAGCAGACGATCTGGCCGCCCAGTCTCGGCGCATTGCCGCGCCAGTCTGTCGCCAGGCCGCCGGCCCCGCGCACGACCGGGATCAGGGCCGCAATATCCCAGGCCTTCAGCCCGCTTTCCGCAACCAGGTCGATCGTGCCGGCTGCCAGCCGGGCATAGGCATAGGCATCCAGGCCATATCGGCTGATACGGGCCGTGGCCCGCAAATGGGTCCATGCGCCCTGTTCTGCGGGATTCAGGATGAACGGGTCGGTGGTCGAGATGACGGCTTCTCGCAGGTCACGGCAGCCCGATACCCGGATCGGGGTCTGCGTGCCCGCCTGTTGCAGGGCCGCGCCGCCCGGCCAGCCAAGATAGCGCTCATCCAGCACGGGCTGGTCAATGATGCCGATCAACGGCGTGCCCTCATCGTCGCACAGGGCGATCAGCGTGGTCCAGCTGGGCAGGCCGGCCACGAAGGCGCGTGTGCCATCGACCGGGTCCAGCAGCCAGGTCAGGCCGTTGCGGGACGGGATGTCCTCGAACTCTTCCCCAATGACACCATGGTCCGGCCGCTCCGCCGCGATCAGGTCGCGCATGGCGCGTTCGGCGCCGGTGTCGGCAGCGGTGACCGGGTCAAACCCGAACTGGGCCGGGCCGCCCGTCTTGCCGTCAACGCCATCCAAAGCGCGAAAATGCGGCCGGATCGCTGTCCGGGCCGCATCTGCCAGCCGGCCCGCAAAGGCCAGCTCGTCTTCAAGGGAAAAGGGAGTGCTCATCGGCGCAGGGATTGCCCCGCGCCGTGCGCAGCGTCAAGCGACGCCGGTATTGCTGGTGTCGCCTTCGAGCGCCTTGGCCAGCTCCAGAAGGCGTTTGCGCGGGCGCTCGCCAAGCCTGTAATAGGCCCGGACCAGTTCCAGCGTTTCCTTTTGCGAAAGGATGTCGCCTTCCATGCGCTCGGCGTCATTGGCAGCGTCCGGGGCATCGCTGGCGGGAATGCCATCGAAGAAATACTGCACCGACACGTTCATCGCCTTGGCGAGTTCGTACAGGCGGGAGGCGGTGATGCGATTGGCGCCGCACTCATATTTCTGGATCTGCTGGAATCGCACGCCAACCTGGCTCGCAAGGTCCTGCTGGGTCATGCCAAGCAGTCGGCGGCGGCGGCGGAGGCGTTTGCCCACGTGCAGGTCTGTTTCGTCAGCCATATTCAGCTCCTTGCGGATGGGACCGGTATCAGTCCCAATTCGGGATGGTGTGGCCGATCCCTCGCAAATGGCGTGCCGATGGTCAGTTTTGCACAAATCTTGGGCGGGTGATTCAAAAAACAGCAATTTGCCGATTCAGCTGTTGCGTTTTGTGCGGCGCAACATAAATCTGGTCCTGCACTCCGGTGCAGACGCCTCTGGCGTTTCCTCCCTTTGACCTTGGCCGCGCTTTCGGAGCGCGGCCTTTTTTTTATGGAAATGAATCAAGGGGCTGGGTGTGCCGGTCCGGATCAATCCGGATCAGCGGGGGCCAATCTGTCCTGCCATAAGCAGGATTTCCTCGACCACTTCTGAAATCAGCTTCTGTACGTCGTCAAAGCCCGAAGCAATCGCCACAGCGTGCTCGTCCATGTACAGGCCGCGATTGATTTCGATCTGGACGGCGTGAAGGTCCCGCTTGGGGCGGCCATAGCGCCGGGTCGTGTAGCCGCCAGCATAGGGTGCATTGCGTGCCACGCTGAGGCCGCGGGCCCGGAAGGCGCGTTCTATGCGGCCTGTCAGGCGCGGATCGCAGCTGGAGCCGAAGCGGTCGCCCAGAACGATATCGGCCAGATTCCGGCGGCCGGGCTGAATGCTGGGCATGGAATGGCAATCGATCAGGAAGGCGCGGCCATGGCGTTCCGCCAGCTGGCTCAGCTCCGTGGCGAGGAACTGGTGATAGACATCGTGAATTCCGGCCAGGCGGGCCTCACCTTCGGCGCGGCTGAGGCGACGGCCATAGATGCGTTCCCCGCGAGCGGCCACGCGGGGCAGGCAGCCAAGGCCGGCCTCGACGCGGGCCGTCGGCAGGCCGCAGGCCCGCGGCGGGCCGTCAACGAACATGTCCGGGTCCAGTTCCCGCGGATCACGGTTCAGGTCGGCAACGCTGCGGGCATAGCGCGCCGCCAGCAGCATGGCGCCCTTTCCCGGCACATCCGCGAACAATTTGTCGACGAAGGCGTCTTCCGTGCGGCGCAATGTCTGCAACGGCACACAGAGCGCTGACTGCATCTCGTCCGGATACAGGCTGCCGGAATGCGGAGAGGCAAAGATGACCGGCACATCCAGCGTTTCGGGCAGTTCCAGGCGATAGGGCAGGCCATAGCGCACCGCGCCATACTGATCGGCCGGCGTCGTCGGCGCATGCGGCACGGGGCTGGTGTCGGTTCGGTCCAGGAATTGGGGCGCTTCGGTCATTCACCTTATCGTTTCGTGGTTTGCCGGAAGGTCAAGCCTTTTCGCCGCCTCATGCAGTCATGCAGAGCGAATATGGTTTACCGTCCGTATCATTCACCCCTGATTTACCGAACTGCGTCTTTATGCTTAGGGTTCTACCGAGAAGAGGGCTTTCCGCGTGACCAAGATTCTGCTGGCCGAAGATGATGACTCCATGCGCATGTTCCTGGCGGCCGCCCTGCGCCGCGCCGGTCATGAGGTTCAGGATTATGCCGACGGGGAGAGCGCGCTTTCGGCGCTGGAGCGGGAAGTGTTCGACCTTTTGCTGACCGATATCGTGATGCCCGGCCTGGACGGGATCGAACTGGCCCGCCGAGGTGCGGAGCTCGATCCGGCCATGAAGATCGTCTTCATCACTGGCTTCGCCGCGGTCGCCTTGTCATCCGGCGCGCCCACGCCTGCAGGCGCAAAGGTCCTCTCCAAGCCGTTCCACCTGCGGGAAATCGTCGACGAGGTCGACAAGGTGATGGCCGCCTGATGGACCGGGGCGCCTCCGACGAGCCGCCCAAGCTGCTGAAATCCATAAGCCATGATGCTGGCCGGCATTTTTTCGATGCCCCTGCCGCGATGTCGCTCGATGCCTGCATGCTCCGCCTGTCGCAAATGGACGGGCTTTCCATCACGTCCCTGACGCCCTCCGAACTGGGCCACTGGCTGAGTTTCACCTGTGAAGGGTATGGGTTTGCCGCCAATGACCCGTTTGGTGAGGTCTGGTTCTTCGCCGAGGATCCGGAAACGCCGGACGCGCTACTGCAGAAAATCGCCCTCTGCGTCGTTACACCGCCAAACCCGTCTTGACGGCGCGCGCCGAATTATTCATTACCCCTGCTTCCGACTGGATCGGGCGGTTAGCTCAGTGGTAGAGCACTACGTTGACATCGTAGGGGTCACAAGTTCGAACCTTGTACCGCCCACCAGGTCGTTTTCTGCTTCGCACTCGTTTTGACTGCTTCATGCCTTGAAGCATAAGTGTCGCAAATCTCTGTTACGAGACCCGATCAGTTTGCGAGGCGACACCATGGATCATTCGGAAAACAGGACCAGCAATCCGCGTATCGGGCAGGGCGCTTCCACGATTGGCGATGTGATCGAGGCCCGCCTGTCGCGCCGGGGATTCCTCGGCGGGATGGCCGCATTGGGAGGGCTGGCCGCAACCGGGTGCGCCGCGACGACGCGCGTTGATGGCAACATCCAGCCGCCTGCCGCTTTCGCCTTTGAAGAAATATCGCGTGGCATGGATGAGACTCATCACATCCCGCCCGGCTATCAGGCAAACACCGTTTTGCGCTGGGGCGACCCCTTGTTCCCGGACAGCCCTGAGTTCGATCCGGCGCACCAGACCGAAGCCGCTCAGCTGCGCCAGTTCGGCTACAACAACGACTATCTCGGCTTCATCGCGCTCGCGCCGGATGCGGATGGCCGCCAACGCGGCCTGCTCTGTGTCAATCACGAATACACATCGACGCCGCTGATGTTTCCCAATGTGGCACGCAGCTATCCGGCCAGCATGACACGCGATCTCTGCGCCGTGGAAATGGCGGCGCATGGTGGCACAGTTGCCGAGATCGTGGAGACGCCGGAGGGCTGGCAGCCCGTGATCGGGTCCCCCTACAATCGCCGGATCACGGCCCATGCCACGCCGATGGAACTGACGGGCCCGGCGGCCGGATCGCCTCGCCTGCGCACCAGCGCGGACCCGTCCGGGCGGCGCGTGGCGGGCACGATGAACAATTGCGCTGGCGGCACCACCCCCTGGGGCACCTATCTGATGGCGGAAGAGAATTTCAACGGCAACTTCCTGGGCGCCTATCCGGACGGACACCGTGAACAGGCCAATGGCGCGCGATACGGCGTGCCGGGCGGCTGGTACCAATGGGGGCGCTTCTTCGACCGGTTCGATGTCGGCAAGGAACCGAATGAACCGAACCGGTTCGGCTGGGTGGTCGAGGTCGATCCAATGGACCCGGCGTCGATGCCGAAAAAGCGCACTGCGCTGGGGCGGTTCAAGCATGAGGGTGCCGAAAGCGTCGTCGCGCCGGATGGACGTGTCGTGCTCTATATGGGCGATGATCAGCGTTTTGACTATGTCTACAAATTCGTCACCGCTGGCCGGTTCGAACCTGGCAACCCTTCGGCGAACCGGGACCTTCTGGATGAGGGGACCCTTTATGTGGCGCGGTTCGACGCGGATGGAACAGTCGAGTGGATGGCGCTGACACATGGGGCAGGGCCACTGACGGCAGAGAACGGCTTCGAATCCCAAGCGGATGTCCTGATCGAAACGCGGCGTGCTGCCGACCTGCTTGGCGCAACCCCCATGGATCGTCCGGAAGATGTCGAGCCTGACCCGTCTGCCGGTCGGGTCTGGGTCATGTTGACCAACAACAATCGCCGGACGCCCGACCAGGTCGATGCCGCCAATCCGCGCGCGGACAATGTGTTTGGCCATATCATCGAGATTTCCGAGCCGGACGGGGACTTCACCGCCGAAAGGTCGCGCTGGGACATTCTTGTGCGCTGTGGGGATCCGACCCGTCCCGGGGCAGGGGCGGTGTGGAATCCGTTGACCAGCGAGAATGGCTGGTTTGGCAGTCCGGACAATTGCGCGGTGGATCCGTCCGGCCGTCTCTGGGTGTCCACGGACGGCAATGACGATACCGGTGCCGCGGACGGTTTGTGGGCGATGGAGACGGACGGGGCGCGCCGCGGAACCGGTCGCGCCTTCTTCCGCGCGCCGGTGGGGGCCGAAGTGTGCGGGCCCAAATTCTCGCCGGACGGGCGGACCCTGTTCGTCGCGGTGCAGCATCCGGGAGACGGAGAGCGGGCGAGTTTCGAGACGCCAACAACCCGCTGGCCGGATTTCGACCCGGACATGCCGCCACGCCCCAGCGTGCTGGCAATCCGGAGTCTCTCCAGCAATCCGATCGGATCGTAACCCCCTCGAGCCGTACCATAGGTCGCAATCGGGCCGCACTGATCCTTCGTGGCTGATCGCGATTGGCTGCTCAGCCTGGTCGCGCTTTGCGTTCTTCAGGCAGGATGGGGGCATCTCAATCGATTTAATGGAACAGCATATTGGATTAGCTTGACGGAGTAATGAGATAACATTACGTGCTTCGGGATCAATCTGAAGGGGAATCCATGAAACGCACTTTTAAACACCTGCTGTTGGCAGTCTTGCCGGTCGCCATCAGCAGTGCTGGCGCAGTACATGCAGAAACCAGTGATGACGATCAGGCTGTGGCCTCGGAAGACGACGCCCCCCGCATGATCGAAAAGGTGGTCACCATCGGGTCACTCGCGGAGGCAGGCGCGGTTCAGGCCTTGCCGCTCGAAGTGCTCTCCGGGGAAGCGCTCGCCAATCGGCGCCAGGGCGGTCTCGGGGAAACCCTTGCCGGTCTGCCGGGTGTGCATCTCGACAATTTCGGTGGCGGCGCTTCGCGCCCAGTCATTCGCGGGCAGACGATCCCGCGCATCGAAATTCTGAGTGATGGTGCCAATCTCTATGATGTCTCGTCGGTGGCGCCTGACCATGCCATCACAGCCGAGCCTCTTTTGCTCGACGGCATCGAAATCCTGCGTGGCTCGGCGGCGGCGCGCTATGGTGGCAATGCGCTGAACGGTGCTATCAATCTGATCGATGGCAAGATTCCGAAGCACCTGCCGGAGAGCGGCCTTGAAGGTGGCGCCGAGGCGCGATTCGGCACCGGAGATGAAGAGGCGGCGGCTGCGGGCCGGGCGACTCTCGGTCTCGGCCAGTTCGCCCTGCATGTTGAAGGATTTCGTCGTGTCAGCGAGAATTATGCTGTGCCGGACGGTTTCGGAAGTGACAAGTTGAAGGATTCCTTCTCGGAAGGTGATGGCTACAGCGTCGGCGGGTCATGGATCACGTCCAAGGGATACATTGGCGCTGCATACTCCCGCTTGGACAGCGAGTATGGCCTGCCTGGCCATTCGCACAAAAATGCCGTTTGCCACACGCATGGCACGGATCTCCATTGCGCGGCACATGGGGAATATGGCGACCCATTTGGGTCTTCCGACGATCACACCGCCAAGATCAATCTTCGTGCGGACCGGATCGACGTGCGGGCTGACTATGCTGACGTGCTTCCCGGGATCCAGCATGCGCGAGTTCGCCTGTCCTATACAGACTATGAGCATGACGAAATCGACGGCCCCTTCATCTTCACAGCTTATTCGAACGAAGTTTATGATGGTCGCTTGGAGTTGACCCACAAACCTGTCTCCGGCTTTGTCGGAACGTTCGGCGTCCAGTACACCGAAGGCGAGTTTACAGGGATCAACGTCAACGATCTGCATGAGGAGTTCCCGGAAAACGGGTGGGGGTTTGATGGCCCGTCCTATCACCAGACTGAAAGTTTCGGTATTTTCCTGAGCGAGGCGCGCGCGTTTGGTGCCATCGATCTAGAGTTTGCGATCCGTAAGGACTGGCGCGAAATCGATGTAACCGTACCGCCATTCAGGCTGCAATTTACGCCGGAGATCGAAGCATTGTATGCGTCTTTCCTTGAAGTGGTTTACGGTCAGAACTGGAAGGAGGTTATTGAAGCGAACTCGATTGAGACCTTCAAGAAGCGCAATCCGACATCGAAACATGATCCCCTGTCGGCATCTATCGGAGCGACCTGGAATCTCGATTCTGATTATGCCATCTCGCTTTCTCTCGCGCATTCCGAACGTGCGCCGAACATTCGTGAACTCTATGCATATGGAAACAATCTTGCCACGAATAGCTACGAAGTGGGGCTCACACAATCCAGGAGGGCGTCATCATCGTTTCCCGAGAGCACCACGGATGTGCTTGAGAAGACGGACTCCCTGAACCTCACCTTCCGGAAGACTCAGGGACCTACACAGTTTGAAGTTGGAGCTTTCTACATGGATGTGGAAGACTACATCTTCGCGCGGCTCATCGAAACCGATGATGAGACTGGCTCCCCACACAACTATCTGCTGTACGTTACTGCAGATGCAAAGTTCAGCGGAATCGACGGACAAATCAGTCATCAGATTTCGCAAGGGTCACGGCTTACCGTTTTTGGAGACTACGTTCACACGGATATGACCAGTGAGGACGATGAGCTTCCGCGGATTCCGCCCGCTCGCCTCGGCGTTCGTTATGAATTGGACAAGGGGCCGATCTTCGCTGAGGTGGAGTTCATTCACACTTTTGATCAAGATCGCATTGCATCACATGAAACCGAGACCGATGGCTACAATCTGGTCAACGGAACCGTGACTTATCGGCTTGATCCAGATGCTGAAAAGTCCACGGAGTTCTTCCTGCGCGGGACGAACCTGTTTGATGAACTGGCCTTTGTTCACACGTCCTTTGTGAAGGATCAGTCACCGCTGCGGGGCCGCAATCTGGTGCTGGGTGTCAGAACCAGCTTCTAGGGCGGATTTGCTCTGAGCATATTGATGAAGAGCGCGGGGGATCGCCTTCGCGCTCTTTTCTTTTGTCTGTTCGAAACCAATGCGGAGTGGCTGCGTAAGTGGAGTGAGTAATTGGCAGGATGACAGGATGCTTGATTCAAACTGGCCCCGGTCCGACATGTTCATCGTCTACTACACCGGCGGCAATCTGCTGGAGGCGGCAAACATCTCGCACATGGCGCGCAAGCTAGAGGATCGCCTGTTCCTGGTCTCGACGCCGGAGACCCAGTCGAAGCTTTATCACCACGTCAAACGGCTGGCTCAGCCGGAGGCGCTGTTCGTCGGGCGTCTGGCGGCCTTGCCGAAATTCAAGGGCATGAAAGCCGGTACCACGAAATGGGTTGGAAGCCGGATGCAGGCTGGGTGATGCCTGCCTAGGCCTCGAACGGGTCCTTCATCAGGATCACGTCCTCGCGCTCCGGGGAGGTGGAGACGAGCGCGCAGGGCTTGCCGACGAGTTCTTCGAGGCGGCGGACATATTTCACCGCTTCGGCCGGCAGGTCGGCCCAGGACCGCGCGCCTTTGGTGGAATCGGTCCAGCCCGGCATTGTCTCATAGACCGGCTCGACGGCGGCCTGGTCTGTCAGGCCGGCCGGGTAATAGTCGATCTCCTCGCCATTCAGCCGGTAGGCAACACAGACCTTGATCTCGTCGAGGCCGTCCAGCACGTCCAGCTTGGTCAGGGCGAGGCCGGTGACGCCCGAGGTCGCGCAGGCCTGGCGGACCATGACGCTGTCAAACCAGCCGCAGCGGCGGGCGCGGCCGGTGACGGTGCCGAATTCATGGCCGACCGTGCCGAGGCGCTGGCCGATCTCATTGTCCTGTTCGGTGGGGAAGGGGCCGGAGCCGACGCGCGTCGTATAGGCCTTGGCCAGGCCGAGCACATAGGAGATCGCGCCCGGGCCGACGCCGGAGCCGGCCGAGGCATTGCCGGCCACCACATTGGAGGACGTGACGAAGGGATAGGTGCCGTGATCAACGTCCAGCATCACGCCTTGGGCGCCTTCGAACAGGATGCGCTTGCCGGTGCGGACCTTCTCGTCCAGCAGTTTCCAGACCGGCTGGGCGAAGGCGAGAATCTTCGGGGCGATTTCCAGCAAGTCCGCCTTCAGCGCCTCGGCGTCCGGTTCGGGCAGGCCAACCCCGGCGCGCAGCGGGCGGTGATGGGCCAGCAGGCGTTCGATCTTCAGGTCGAGCGCGGCCGAGTCTGCCAGATCGGCGACGCGGATGGCGCGGCGGCCGACACGGTCTTCATAGGCCGGACCGATGCCGCGCTTGGTGGTGCCGATCTTGGAATCGCCCAGCGCGCTTTCGCGGGCGGCGTCGATATCCTTGTGCCAGGGCAGGATGAGGCAGGCATTGTCGGCCAGGACCAGATCGTCCGGCCCGAGGGTGACGCCCTCCTTGGCCATGCCGTCAAGCTCGGACAGGAGCTGCCACGGATCGACCACCACGCCATTGCCGATGACCGACAGCTTGCCGCCGCGCACGACGCCGGATGGCAGCAGGTTCAGCTTGAACGTCTTGCCGTCGATGACCAGCGTGTGGCCGGCATTGTGGCCGCCCTGAAAGCGCACCACCACATCGGCGCGGCTGGACAGCCAGTCGACGATCTTGCCCTTGCCTTCATCGCCCCATTGGGCCCCGACGACTACCACTCCGGCCATAATTCCTGCTCCTCAAAGTCCGCCGGGACATGGGCAGGATTTGGCCGCCAATTGCAAGGGGAAGAATGAAAACTCTCTGTCGCAGGCAGGCGCGCCTGCGCCGCCATCCGGACACGCGGGGGAGGCGCTCCGGCAAGTGACCAGATTTTCAGGGGCGGGCCTAGCCCGGATCCTCCCAGGTTGCCGCGAGCGCGGCATTGAGCAGGCCCGGCAGCGCGGTGGCGAGCGCCCCGAGTTCGGGCGACAGCCGGAACGCGCTGTCCGCAGGCCCGGCCAGGGGCTTCGGCTCGCCGCCTGCCTTGAGGCGCTGCAGGGCGCGGGCAAGGCGTTTCGCGGCAGTGTCAGGGGATTTCAAAATGCGATGGATCGCCCGGATGCGGGCGATCAGCTTCGCGGTCGGCACCGGCCCCGGCGGCAGGCAGGCGGATCCGATACGGCCATCAGCCGGCCCGGCAAGCCAGGCGCGCGGGGCAGCCGGCAGCAGCGTGAAACATTGCTCCGCCGCACCGGGGAAGGTGACCAGCTCCACGCCGTCCGGCAGGCCGGGGGCCGGCGCGCCCCGGCGCGGCGGCGCGAACACGATGTGCAGGCTGAGCGCCATCAGGGTGAGCAGGCGTCGCACAATGTGTTCAATTTGTTTCAACCGGCCATTGGCCCGGGCGTGGCGCCGGCGCGGCATCTTTTCGGGCCGCAGATGCAGATTGTCCCGCGCGATCACATCGAGCAGCGCATATTCGGCAATATCGAGGCCCAGGGTAAGGAAAGACCGGTCAACACTCATGGGCCCAAGTGTGGGGGCGGAACCTGTCAGACGAATTCGGGGCGGCGTATCCTCGCGGGCGGGGGGCGATAAGAGGGGCGCTGGGCTCGTTCAATGGGGCGGAGGCTTTGCTATTTTCTCTGCTCAGGACGCAAAATCTGACATCCAAGAAATCTGGGCTTAAAGGTGTGGATATGGCCCTTTGCGGACATTTGGAGCGGCGCCAGTGAACCGCCGTTCTTGACAATTCGGTACGTATCCCATGCGTGACAAACCCGCGAAGACACCGCAAATTGGCGTTCGAGGATTGACGGAGAAACCAATGCCCTTTTGGAAGCGTTTCCATGCGCACTCTCTTTGTTTTATTGCGTTAATTCTCATTGCGTCATGTACGGAAAGAACCTTCGCGTCGTCACCTTGCAGCTTGGCCGTTCAAAAGCGCTTGGAACTCAATGCTTTTGAGCTTTTTGAAGCGACCAACACTTGCGCGTCTGAAGACAAGAAGTTCGAAGCAAACCTTGTCCTGCTAACAGGACAGGTACGGGCCATGACAGACATGACGATCTTCGAACCTGCAGGCGAAGAGGATAAGATTCGCGCTGGCGAGCTCTACGGATTAATCTATGCAAGATATGGCGGTTCAGGTTTTGATGAGCCTTATGTGGAGAAATTTCGGAGCGACGAGCTTTTCGATCAGCTGCGTGCCACTCCGATAGAGCTGAAATCCAATTACAGTCCGGGCTGGTCATACAAAAGCGAAGCCCGCAAGGAATTGTATGATGGCGTGGCTTCTGACCAGCTCGCAGTGCGTCTCTGGAATGTTGAACATTTGGCAAAGCTTCTCCAGATTCCCGCTTACCTCGACGCACATCAGGCGATGAATAAGCTCATCAGCGGGCAAGGCGCGATAGATGTGAACTCCCCTGTCATGGAGGATATCAGGCGCCTGCAAACAGTCATGGATGAGGCCGCCAATGGTGTCGAAAAAGACCCCAAGCCTGTTGCGACTGTTGCTGCGAGCGAGTTCTATTCCGAGCCGGACGAGGAAGGCGAATTCCGGCAAGTCGCGAGCGGGCTAAACGGACCCGCATCAGCTCGATACGATCTATTCAAGTCCGCCGATGAAGTCCGCTCATCATGGATTGCTTCACACGTTACGGGTCAAAAACTGGAAGCCGTCTTGGCCGACATAGATTTTGAGACTGAAACTCTCGGCGCCTTGGCCATGGGCAAACGTCGGAACCTATCCGGTAATGTGTACGTGACAGACTTTAACTACGCGCAGGAATTTGGATCTTACAGCATGAATGTCGCTGTGGGCGTACTTCCCGAAGACTGCAAAGGCGAAGGCGTTGAAGGTTTTCCGTTCGCTCTTGCAGTCACGTCTGGCGGGGACATAACAGGTAGCCGAGGACGAGGTACCAACAACTTTCCGGATACATGCCCTGAGCATTAGTCGCGAGGCGGTCATCCGACCTTGCGAATGATAGCAGACACGCAGCTAACATCGAGCTACGGCAGTTTTTGGCGAATATTTGCCTTCTGAGACTCGGCGCGACAATGTCGGTATTCGGAATGAGCTGGCCATTTGCCCGGGCGCAGCGCCTGCTCGGCAATTTCGAGACCCAGGGTGAGGAAAGACCGGTCAACACTCATGGGCCCAAGTGTGGGGGCGGAATGTGTCAGACGAATTCGGGGCGGCGTATCTTCGCGGGCGGGGCGATGGGAGGGGGGGAAGCCAGGCTCGTTATATGGGGCGGAGGCTCTGCTATTTTTCTCTGCTCAGGACGCAAAATCTGGCATCTAAAAAGCTGGGCTCAAAGGTCCGGATATGGCCCGTTTCAGCCGGGATAGTGATCTTGACGAGAGCCATCTTCCGGCGGCTTACAAGACAAGAGTTCTGATCACCGATACGATCTCAAAGTCGAAGGATTGAGAAATGTTGGATCAAAAAGCGGCAATGGATATTGCTGAAGAGCATTTGCGGAAATTATCTGAACGTTCAGGAATGAACCTGTGTTTGATCGAAAGCCCGGTTCTACAGGGAGATTGGGGTTGGGTATTCGGTTACTCCACGACTGAGCCTTCAAGAACGAAATCTATAAATTCTGCACCTGGAGGAAATGCACCATTATTGGTTGATAAAAATACCGGCGCAGTCACAACTCTGGGTACCGCCTTCCCGATTGAACACTACGTGGAAAGGCATATTGAATTTGGCGACCCTCATGCTGTCCCTAGCGGAAAAGTTGAATTATTGGGTCATAAGTCAGAACTCATCCGTCCTCCTGAAATAATCAAGAAAATCCGATCCGATTGCGGTATCGGGCTAGGCGAAGCCAGCTGGATTTTTCAAGAGTGCATCGCTGGTCGTCCCCAAACCTTGGAAATGGAGAACGCCGATCTGGCACAAGCACTTGTGAGAGATCTTGGATTTCTGGGCATTCTCGCAAAAAGATTGCCTGCTTAAAAAGTCTTCCAACGACCCAATGCAACCCAAATGTCTGATATCGAGTAACCCAGTCATTCGAAGATTGGTTCAATCCGTCGCCTATTGGCGAGTACTTACCTTCTGAGACTTGGCGCGCCAATGTCTGTATTCGGGATGAGCTGGCCATTTGCCCGGGTGCGGCGCCTGCTTGGCAATATCGAGCAACAGGGTGAGGAAAGACCGGTCAACACGCATGGGCCGAAGGGGAGGCATCCGCCACAGGCAGACGCCCCCATTGCACCCGCGCCTTCAAAGCCGGAAAATTCCGAGCCCGTCATAAATCTCCGATTTGGTCTGTTCCGTCAGGTTTCGCGCTGTCTCGGTGCCATCCCGAAGGATGTCGCGGATATAGTCCGGATCCTGTTCAAGCTGGGCGCGGCGGTCTCGGATGGGCTCCAGAAAATCCTGCAAGATCCCATCAAGGCGCTTTTTTAACGTCACGTCTCCGAGACCGCCGCGGCGATAGTGAGCCTTCAGCGCTTCCACTTCCTTGGCATCGTCGTGGAAGGCCTCAAGATAGGTGAAAGCCACATTTCCCTCGACTTGCCCGGGATCCTGCACCCGAAGGTGATTTGGGTCTGTGTACATCGCATTTACCGCCGCCGAGATTTCAGCCGGGCTTGCCGACAGTTTGATGGCGTTGCCGGCGGACTTGCTCATCTTGGACGCCCCATCGACGCCCGGCAGCCGTCCTGCCTTGGGGACAATCGCCTCGATTTCCTCGAGCAGGGGGCGGCCGGCAACCGCATTCACTCTGCGAATGATTTCGTTGGTTTGCTCGATCATGGGGATCTGGTCCTCGCCCACCGGCACAAGGGTCGCCCTGAACGCCGTGATGTCAGCCGCCTGAGCCGCGGGATAGCACAGGAACCCGGCCGGGATGCTCTTTTCAAAGCCACGCGCGCGGACTTCTTCCTTGACGGTGGGGTTTCGCTGCAAGCGCCCGACCGAAACGAAATTGAGATACAGCAATGAGAGCTCGGCCAGGGCGGGCAGATGCGACTGCACGCAAATGGTCGTCTTTCGGGGGTCAATCCCGACGGCGAGATAGTCCAGCACCACGTCCAGGACGCTCTCCCGGACCTTGCCGATATTCCCGATATTGTCGGTCAGGGCCTGGGTGTCGGCGAGCAGCACGAATTGCCTGTGCGTCTCCTGGTATTTCAAACGGTTCCTGAGGGATCCGGCATAATGCCCCAGATGGAGCGGGCCGGTTGTGCGATCGCCGGTGAGGATGATGGGGTGTGACACGGTAGTCTCCTGGATGTGTGGGGGCACCGCAGGAGTGGAAACAAAAAAGGCCGCTCATGCGGCGACCCATTCTGGAATATGAAAGCTGGGCCACCCGATTATCGGATGTGCCACCAAGCGAAATTCGAGGTGTTTCGTTTGCTCATGAGCGCTGCCTATAGCGCGCACAGGGGCGCGTCAACTTTTCAGGTCGAGTCAGAGCGATTCTGACCCTGAAATATGATGGCGAAGCATTTGTTGTCGGCGAGTTCGAGTGACAGGAACGGAGAGAAGACAAAGTTTGAGAGTTCGCGCCCAATTCTACTCTTGTCATCCCGGAAGCTGCGGAGCAGCTATCCGGGACCCAGACGGGGCGGATGGATAGGTAAAGTATTGGGTCCCGGATAAGCCCTGCGGGCTTTCCGGGATGACAAGGACCTTGATCCGTCCACCCGTGCAGCGCGTACAGCCCCCCTCACACCAGCTCATAATCCTCCAGCTTCACCTCGGCGACGGCGTCGGCATAGGCGCGGGTGTGGCCGGACCAGTTCTGGGTGATCTTGCCGGTGCCGGTCTTGTACCAGGAGTTGCAGGCGGGATCGGCCCAGACGGTTTTGGAGAGTTGCTCCTGAAGCGTCTTGTTGAAGGCGGCTTGTGCGGCCTCTGTCGGGACAAGCGCGGCGGCGCCTTTGGCGTCGAGCGCCTGCAGCGCCTTCAGCGTGTATTCCACCTGACGCTCCAGCATGAAGGTGATGGAGTTGTGGCCGAGATTGGTGTTCGGGCCGTAGAGGACGAAGAAATTCGGAAAGCCGCTGACGGTGATGCCGAGATAGGCCTCCGGGCCATCTTCCCAGGCGGCGGCGATGGACTGGCCGCCCCGGCCGATGACATCGACCGACCAGCGCCAACCCGTGGTCTCGAACCCCGTGGCGAAGGCGAGCACGTCATATTCATGGATTGTTCCGTCCACGGTCTTGATGCCTTCCGGCACGATCTCGGCGATATGGTCCGTGATCAGGTCGACATTCGGCTGCATCAGCGTGGTGAAGTAGTCATCCGAGATCAGGATGCGCCGGCAGCCGACGGGATAGTCCGGCGTCAGTTTCTTGCGCAGCGCTTCATCCGGCACCTGTTCGTTCAGATGATCGGTGGCGAGGCGCGTGAAATGGGCCCGGCCCTCCGGCGTCCATTCAAAGGCCTGCCAGAAGAAATAATCGGCATTCTCATAGATCAGCTTGCGGTTCATCTCGGCAAATTCCATCGCCTTGTCCGGAACGGTGAACATCAGCGCCATTTCCTCTGGCGAGATGAAGCGGTCATTTCGGGGGATGACCCAATTGGGCGAGCGCTGGAACACGCCGACCTGGGCGCAGGTTTTCGCGACTTCGGGAATGATCTGCACGGCGCTGGCGGCCGAGCCGATGATGCCGATCCGCTTGCCTTCCAGGTCAACCGAATGGTCCCATTCGGCCGAATGCATGATGGCGCCCTTGAAGCTGTCCTTGCCGGGAATGTCCGGCCAGAAGGGACGGTTCAGCTGGCCCAGCGCGCCGATCACGGCATCGGCGGTCAGTGTGTCGCCCTTAGAGGTGGTGACGGTCCAGGTCTTCGCGGCCTCGTCCCAGACGGCTTTTTCGGCCGCCTCGTTCAGGCGCAGGTTCGGGCGCAGCTGGTAGCGGTCCGTGATTTCTTCGGCATAGGCCTGGATTTCGGGCTGTTGCGGGTAGACCCGCGTCCAGTTCATCGATTGGGCGAAGGAGAGCTGGTAGGCCGCCACCGGCACATCGCAGGCACAGCCCGGATAGGTGTTCTGCGCCCAGGTGCCGCCGACCCGGCCCGCCTGTTCCAGTATGGTGAACTCATAGCCGGCTTCCTGCAGCTTGATGGCCGCCGTCAGGCCGCCCAGACCGGCGCCGATGATGACAATATGCTTGTCCGGCATGCGTGTATCCTCCCATTATTCTTATGGAAGGAAGAGTGTCACGCCGCCGGCATTACACAAGGGGTTCCGCAGCGGGAGCCCTATTGGCCGAAGGAATAGGTCGCGCGCAGGCCGATATTGTCGATGCCCTGATTGCGGCCATTGCCGAGGATCTGGCCGTGGCTGAGATGTTCGTAGAGCAGCTCTGCGCCCCAGGTCTCGTTGATCTCGTAATGCAGGCCGAAGGTCGTGCGGAACAGATCCCGCGAGCCGAACAGGACGTGTTCTTCGGTGAAGGCGTCGCCGCGCGGGTCGCCCTGGGGGAAGGGGCTGGCCAGTTCGCCATCATGGATGACATAGCCGACGCTGGGTTCGAACGCCCATTTGTTGGCAAAATCGAACGACCAGTGCAGGCCGAAGCCGCCAAAGCTGGTGTCGCCCTGCGTGTTCAGGCTGCCCATGACATAGGGCTTGGGGCTCCAGATCAGGTCGAGGAAATCCGGCGAGGCGAACAGAAGCTCGGCGCTGATGTTCTGGCCCGGCTCCTTGTCGGCATTGTCGCAATCGAGGACGCAGATGTTTTCCTGCATCACCCCGAAACGGGCCTCGCTGAGAATGTCGGCCCGGGCGGTGCCGGTGGCCAGGATGGACGAACAAAGCAGGAGCGTGACGGCGCGATTCATATATTAACCCTGTGTAAGATTTTCCCTTATGAAGGGAGTCTGCCCCGCGCCGTCAACTGTCATCCGTCACGCCGCGCCACGAACCCAGCGCAGGGTGGCATTTGCGACACGCTCTCCGAACAGTTCGGCGGTCTTCAGGTCGGATGCATCCGGGCCTTCCTCAGCGGAGAGGTCTGTCATCGCCTGGGTTGCAAGGCCATTGTAGAAGCCGGCCCGGTTCTGGGCGCTGGCGAAATCGTGTCCGGACGCGTTGAAGCCGGATTTCAAACCGAAATTCACCCAGACCATGCCGTGTTGTGCGGCAAGTGTGGCGAACTGGGCGAGCGTGCTGGACTTGTCTCCGGCCAGAGAGCCGGAATTGGTGAAGCCGGCCGCGATCTTGTCTTTCCAGGCATCGGTGAACCAGGCCTTGGAAGTGGCATCCATGAACTGTTTCATCTGGGCGGAGGCCGAGCCCATATAGGTCGGCGCGCCGAAAATAATGGCGTCTGCCGCGTTCAGCTCGTCCCATGGCCCGGAATCGGGGGAGGCGAGGTCCTCGGCCTTGTAGAGGGTGACGTCCGCGCCCGGGATGGCGGCGCCCTTGCGGACATGTTCGGCCACCTTGGCCGTGTGGCCGTAGCCGGAATGATATACGATGGCGATGCGGGCCATGAGAGAACTCCTTTGCGTGTTGAAAGGAGCAGATAGGGCGGGCCGATCTCGCGATCAGCCCGCCCCGAAAGCATAGGATTTATGCGCTGCGCGTATAAAACGCGCCGCTCTGGCTTAGAATGTCAGCGCTTTCGCATAACGCACTTGCGGCAGGGCATCGAGCTTTTCGATCATGTCGGTTGGCGGAACAGCGTCTACACCGACCAGTGCGATCGCTTCTTCTCCGGCAGCTGTACGGCCAAGATGGAAAGTGGCGATGTTGATGTTCGCTTCGCCCAGCATCTGGCCGAGCGCGCCGATGAAGCCCGGCGTGTCCAGATTGTTGATGTAGAGCATGACCGGCGAGAAATCGCCTTCCAGCGCCATGCCCTTGACCTCGACGATGCGGGGCTGTCCCGCGATGATCGTGCCGGCCAGGGTGCGCCAGCCGCCTTCCGGGGCATTCTTCGTCGCCTTGGTTTTCACCTTGATGCGGATCAGGCTGTCATAGACCGGGCTGTCCTCGGTCTTGGTTTCGGTCAGCTTGACGCCGCTGTCGGCCAGGATGGCCGGAGCCGACACCATGTTCACGTCCCCGCGCGAGGCGCGCAGCAGGCCGGCCAGCAGGGCGGCTGTCAGCGGCTTGCGGTTCAGTTCGGCCACTTCGCCTTCATATTCGATGACGACTTCATCATAGCCAAAGTCGGAGATCTGGCCGGCGAAGCTGCCGAGCTTTTCGGCCAGCACCGCGAACGGCTTGATGCGCGGGGCTTCCTCGGCCGTGATCGACGGCATGTTCAGGGCGTTGGTCACCGCGCCGGACAGCAGATAGTCCGCCATCTGTTCCGCCACTTGCAGGGCGACGTTCTCCTGGGCTTCGGTGGTGGCGGCGCCGAGGTGCGGCGTCGCGATGAAGTTCGGCGTGCCGAACAGGGCATGTTCCTTGGCAGGCTCCTCGGCGAACACGTCAAAGGCGGCCGCAGAAATGTGCCCGCTTTCCAGCAGGTCTTTCACGGCCACTTCGTCAACCAGGCCACCCCGGGCACAATTGACGAGGATGACGCCCTTCTTCGTCTTCTCCAGCGCTTCACGGGAGAGGACATTGCGGGTCTGGTCCGTCAGCGGAACATGCAGCGTGATCACGTCAGCGCGGGCGAGCAGTTCTTCCAGCTCGACCTTTTCCACGCCCAGTTCCACGGCGCGCTCATCCGTCAGGAACGGGTCATAGGCGGCGACTTTCATCTTCAGCCCGATGGCGCGTTCGGCCACGCGGCTGCCGATATTGCCGCAACCGATCAGGCCGAGCGTCTTGTAGGAAACTTCGGTGCCCATGAAGTCCTTCTTCGGCCATTCGCCCGCCTGCGTGCGGGCATTGGCAGCCGGGATCTGGCGGGCGGCGGCGAACATCATGGCGATGGCATGCTCTGCCGTCGTGATGGCGTTGCCGAACGGCGTGTTCATCACGACCACGCCCTTGGCGGTGGCGGCCTTGATGTCGATATTGTCCACGCCAATGCCGGCGCGGCCGATGACTTTCAGCTTGTCGGCAGCGGCGATGACATCGGCGTCCGGCTTGCAGGCGGACCGGACGGCGAGGCCGTCATATTGCGGGATGATCTCGATCAACTCGTCTTTCGACAGGCCGACCTTGATGTCGGTTTCAATGCCGCGGGCCTTGAAGATGTCCACGGCAGCGGGGCTGAGTTTGTCAGCAATCAGAACTTTGGTCATGTTCGGTATCTCTTGAAATGTCGTGCGGGACTAGAGCGTGGCAACCTGCTCGGCGAAGGCCCAGTCAAGCCATGGGGTCAGCTTGGCAACGTCGGACGGTTCAACCGTGCCGCCGCACCAGATGCGCAGGCCCGGAGGGGCCTTGGCATAGCCGGCCGCATCATAGCAGGCATTCTCGGCTTCCAGCCGCTTCATCATGGCCTTGACGAAAGCCCGCTGGGCGTCTTCCTCGAGACCGGCGACACGGGGATCGGTGATCTTGAGCGTCACGCCGGTATTCGACCGGACATCCGCATCCGGACAGAGGAAATCGACCCAGTCCGTTTTCGCGACCCAATCGGTGAGGTGGGCTAGGCTTTCATCGGACCGTGCCTTCAGGGCCGTCCAGCCGCCCAGGCTTTCACACCAGTCCAGCGCCTGCAGATAGTCCTCGACGCACAGCATGGAGGGCGTGTTGATCGTGGCGCCCTGGAACAGGTCCTCGTTGAGCTTTCCGCCCTTGGTCATGCGGAAGATTTTCGGCAGGGGACGGTCCGGCGTGTATGTCTCGAGACGTTTCACGGCGTTCGGCGACAGGATCAGCATGCCATGGGCCGCTTCCCCGCCGAGGATCTTCTGCCAGGAATAGGTGATGACATCGAGCTTTTCCCATTCGATGTCCTGGGCGAAGGCAGCCGAGGTTGCGTCGCAGATCACCACGCGGTCCGGGTTCGGCTTGATCCAGTCGGCATTGCGCACGCGCACTCCGGATGTGGTGCCATTCCAGGTGAAGATGATGTCGGCATCGTCCCGCGCTTTTTCGAAGGGCGGCAACTCGCCATATTCGCCGACATAGGTGTTGCAGTCCGCCAGCTTCAGCTGCTTGGTGGCATCGGTGACCCAATCCTGACCAAAGCTTTCCCAGGCGAAGACGTCGACGGGCTTGGCGCCCAGCATGGACCACATGCACATTTCAACCGCGCCCGTGTCGGACGCCGGCACGATGGCCACGCGATAATCGTCCGGAAGGCCCAGCACGGCTTTCGTGCGGTCGATCGCGGCTTTCAGCTTTTTCTTCGCATCCGCAGACCGGTGCGAGCGCCCCAGGGCAGCGGTTTCGAGTTTTTGAAGGGAAAATCCGGGACGCTTGGCGGTCGGACCGGACGAGAAATGCGGGCATGCTGGCAGCACGCCGGGTTTGGCGACAATCGTCATCTGTTTTTACTCCTATCCTCACAGATAGGCTGGGCGCCGTTGGGGGCGCCTGGCCCGCCGCGTCTGTCTCATATTTCCGGATCGGGCGCAAATGACTTTATTGCGTCAGGTGTGCGGCAATGCTTCACTGGCCCAATGACCCTGACCATTCAGCCATTGTCGGGCACTTTGGGCGCCGAAATTTTCGGAGCCGACCTGCCGGGCGGCTTGTCGAATGCCGAATTCGACGAGATCCATCAGGCGTTTCTCGATCACAAGGTGATCGTTCTGCGCGGCCAGAACGGGCTGACACCGGACCAGCAGAAGGCGTTTGCCCGCCGGTTCGGCACGCTGAACATCCACCCCTATGTGAAGGGCATGGACGGCCATCCGGAGCTGCTGGAAATCATCAAGGAACCGGACGAGAAAACCAATTTCGGCGGTGGCTGGCATTCCGACATGAGCTTTCTGGAGGAGCCCGCCCTGGGCTCTGTGCTCCACGCCATCGAAGTGCCGCCCTATGGTGGAGACACGCTGTTCGCTGACCAGCAGGCGGCTTATGATCGCCTGTCTGACGGGTTGAAGGCCACACTGGAGGGCATGACGGCGATCCACACGGCCAGCAAGGAATACGGCGCGGATGGCTATTCGGCGGCGGTGCGCCAGTCGATGGACGCGAAAGCCGCGCCGGATGCGCCGGAGTTCGAGCATCCCGTGATCCGCACCCATCCGCAGACGGGCCGCAAGGGCCTGTTCATCAATCCTGCCTTCACGCTGCGCTTTGCGGGCTGGAGCCGGAAGGAGAGCCGGCCGCTGCTGACCTATCTGTTCGATCTGTCGCGCGAAGAGCGCAATACCTGCCGCGTGCGCTGGCAGGCGGGCGATGTGACCATGTGGGACAATCGCTGCGTCTGGCATTACGCGCTGAATGATTATCACGGCCATCGCCGCCACATGCGGCGCGCGACGATCAATGGCGACCGACCGCGCTAGGCGAGATTGGCCAGCACGCCCCAGGCAATCAGCACCTGACCCCCGTAATACAGGAACCAGAGCGCGATGGAGGGCAGGGCGCGTTTCGGCGCGTCTGCTGGCCTGACAAAGAGCTGGAAGGACAGGATCACGTCTGACGCGATGAACATGAGCGCACCCAGCAGGACCGGCAGATAGGCCGGCTCCAGCCGCAGGGCGGCGGCGCCCATTATCAGGATGATGCCTCCGTAAAGGATGACCGGCAGCCGCATCTGCTTCGTGACCGAGGGCACCAGCCAGCGGATGAAGACCACACCGCTTGCGATCAGTCCGATCTGCGCGGCGAGGTTCAAAACCGAGCGGTCCGACTGGGGCAAGGCCCAGAACAAGGTGATATAGGCGATATGCGCCGCGAAGAAGGCCCCCATGCCGGGCAGAAGGAATTTGTCGCCTTCATCCGCCTCAAGGAAGAAATCGCCGAGGGAACTGAGGGCCAGCCCGGCCACCAGCAGGACCGGCCCGCCAAGCAAGTACGCCCAGAGCGCGAGCAGGGCAGTGGATCCGGTCTTCACGCCCAGCTTGAACAGGCTGTGCGGCCGCCAGCAGAGCGCAACGCCGTAAAGACCGCCAAGGGCCATCGAGGCCAGTAGTATGCCGGTTTGAAGTGTCACCGGATCAGGCGTCGCGTTTGACCGGCTCCGGCAGCCGCAGCAGACGCCGTGCCATGCCGCGATGCACATCCTTCACATGCATGCCGACAATGCCCAGCGCCGTGGCCAGCACGGTGGCGTCATCGGTGAAGCCCAGCCCGGCCAGGAAATCCGGCATCAGATCGATCGGCATGACGAAGTAGGCCGCCGCAGCGAACAGCACGCCCTTGGCCTTCAGCGGTGTGTTCGGGTCGCGCGCGGCGAAATAGGCTGCCGCAAGGTCATCCGCAAACGGTATCTTTCCGGCGACCCGCAGGAGCTTTGGGACCAGGCCCTTTGTGTTGCGTTCCATCCGTTCGACCGATTGCGGCGTGAACCGTCCATCGGCGTCCTGGACCATGTTGATAATTTCCGCTGCGTCAGACATTGCGAACTCCTGTCAGCACTATAGACCAGTAGTGTATCAACAAAAACAAGGGAGGGCAGCAGCCCATGGAACTGAACTCGAATATCTCCGCGGTCATTACAGGCGGCGCCTCCGGTCTCGGTGCGGCGACGGCCCGCAAGCTGGCCTCCCAGGGCGTGAAGGTCGCCCTGTTCGATCTCAATGAGGAAAAGGGCGAAGCCCTCGCCAAGGAACTCGGCGGGGTCTTCTGCAAGGTCAACGTCACCGACGACGCCTCCGTCGATGCCGGCTTCGAGAAAGCCCGCGCGGCGATCGGCCAGGAGCGCATCCTGGTGAATTGCGCCGGCACCGGCAATGCCATCAAGACCGCCAGCCGAAACAAGGAAACGGGCGAGATCAAGCACTTCCCGCTCGACAAGTTCGACCTGATCATCCAGATCAATCTCGTCGGGACTTTCCGCTGCATCGCCAAATCCGCCGCCGGCATGATGTCGCTGGAGCCGATCAATGGCGAGCGCGGCGCGATCGTGAACACAGCCTCCGTTGCCGCTGAAGACGGCCAGATGGGACAGGCTGCCTACTCCGCCTCCAAGGGCGGTGTGGTTGGCATGACCCTGCCGATTGCCCGGGACCTGTCGCGCGAACTGATCCGTGTGAACACGATCCTGCCGGGCATTTTCGACACGCCGCTGATGCAGGGCGCGCCGGACAATGTGAAACAGGCACTTGCCGCCTCGGTGCCGAACCCTGCCCGTCTCGGCAATCCGGACGAGTATGCCTCGCTCGCCTGCGAAATGATCAAGAATGGCTACTTCAACGGCGAGGACGTCCGTCTCGACGGGGCAATCCGGATGGCACCGCGCTGATCGGCGGACGCCCTTCAGGAACGCTTCAAGGCCCGCACCCGAAAGGGGCGGGCCTTTTTGTTGGAAGCGGGCCATGAGGATGACAGGGAGCCCGGCTCCCGGTCGTCCCCTTACTGTCCCTGGCGTTGCTTGACGCCTTCCTCATCAGCAATGGCGCGATCTTCGTCGTCGAAGATGATCTCGGCTTCCTCGCCCTTGCCATAGGCCCGCGATTTCTTCGCGAGCGCAGACATGGACTCTCTCATCGAGCCCTGTCCGACGGCCATGGTCTTGGATGCAGAGACGCCGACGGCCTCTGCATCATCGAACCGGGCGAATTCTGCGCCCAGGAACACAACTTCCCAGCCCTTGGCCTCGGCACGATCCAGCGCGGCCTTCGCGCCATCCTTGGTCAGTTCTCGGGAAGAATTCTCAAGGCCATCCGTCATGATGACGATGACGGCCTTTTCCGGATTGTCGGCTTCGGCGCGCGACACGATCCGTCCGATGGCATCGAACAGGGGCGTCATGCCGCGCGGATTGGCTTCGTCATTGGTGACATCAGTCCAGTCTTCGGCCGTCACCTTGTCTCGCAGGACATCGAACTGCATGCCGTCCTGATAGTCGAAGATGGCGAGCGTGACATCGGTGCGGATGTCGGCGCCGTCGATCTCTCCCTCGTCGGCCTCGCCGACACTGGCCGCATAGGCGTTGACGGAGGTCAGGGCCTCGTCCCAGATGCTGCTCATCGATCCGGTTCGGTCCAGCAATATGTAGGAATGCACCGCCCCCGGATCATCTTCCGGTTCCGGTGCGGGTATCTTGGCGGAGGCCTGCCCCATCAGGGCCATGGCGGCGGCGCCGGCAGCGAGTGTTGTGATGAATTTGGTCATGTGCGTCCCTTCCCGGTAATCCACGATCGGGCCACCCGGCCTGATGCAGATCAATGTCCGGGCGAAATCGGGCGCCCATGTGGCATTAACGCGTTGTTAGGAAGGAAATCGGGTGCGAACGATGGTCCGCACCCGGTGAAAATGACTGGCTGTTCATGTTTGCGGGCGACAGCCCGCGGCTCACGCAAATTGCGGCGCGATCTTGAGGTTCCTCACCCAGCCGATCTTTTCCATCGCCAGCAGGATTGTGCCGTTATAATCGACAATCCGGTTCCACAGGCCGCGGCGCGGGCGGTGCAGGGCGCTGACCGGCTGGTCGTGGTGATGATCGTGGAAGGCCTCACCGCCCGTGAGCAGGCCGATCACATGGTCGGCCCAGAGCGGGGTTTTCAGGTGGCCCAGCACATTGATGCCATAGACGGTGGCATGGAACTGGATCGCACGGCCGATGACGACGCTGGCATGGATCAGGGCGGTCAGCAGCAGCGAGCCGCCAGCGGCCCATACGACGAGATAGATCGCCGCCGGGATCACAAGGTGCACGACCAGGCTGATCTCATTGTAGAAGCGGTCCATCCAGACCACGGCGGGCTGGTTCTTCAGCCACATGGCCAATGGGCGCTGCGTATCCTTCTTGTCGCGCCACAGGATCCAGCCGACCCAGGCCCAGCGCTTGGATTCGAACGGATTGTGCGGATCGCCCGGCTGGTCGGAAAACCGGTGATGCTGCGAATGATAGTTCACCCAGTCCTTCACATTGCCCTGCATGGCGATGATCAGATTGATCATGGTGACAATCTGGCCCGGCATGGCCAGTTCGCCGGCCCGGTGCTGCAGAATGCGGTGAAGCGGCCCGATGCCGGCATTGCAGACAAAGATCGAGGCGCTGATCACGGCAATCGCCAGGGGAATGTACCACCAGTGGAACGTCAGCTGCGACAGCGCCAGCCCCAGAACGATCATGGTGATGAACAGGGCCAGGCCAAGGGCCGGATAGCCGAAGGCCGAAAAGAAGCTCGCATGATTGAAATTCTTCCACGTCTTGGGAATGGCGAGCGAACGCGGCAGGGTCATTCAGTTTCCTCCAGGAACCGCCCCCTGTGCGGGCGGTATGTTCTTAACTTTCCGGCAGGCCGGATTAACACAGACTTAAATCGACCGGCCCGAGCCCGTAAAGGTGCAACCGCACCCATGACAGAACCGTGATCCGCAAGTGTGGCACGGGGGTGACGAACCGGGCCTTGACCCGCTAGAACAGCCGGGGAACACCCACCGGGCCAACAGGGGAGGCGCTGCATGGCGGACGACCGTCGCCAGTTCGATCTGCAACGACTTCGCGATCTCGGGCTCGACCTCGATTCCAGTCAGGATGAGGCCGAGGTCAGAAGCAATTGCCGCCTCACACAGGACTGTATCGATGCGGGCGACACCAGCCTGACCCTGAACCCGCAGACTGAACGCTTCCATTGCAGCAATTGTGGCCAGTCCGGTACCTTGCGTGATCTCGTGCGCGGGCTTGAGGCCGGGCCGGCCGCCCCTCAGCCCCCGGTCCCGGATGTGCTTGATGCCGAATTTTCCGAAGCTCCCCTCGTCGCGAGCCGGGCTGTCGCCAGGGCTGAACCGAAAGTCCTTCATCTGGGGGAGGGGCGGCGCGTCCGGTCAGAGGCGGAAGTCCGGGCCGAGGCCCGTGCAGCGCGCCGGGCGGCCCGGCAGGGGCGCCACACCGGTGAGCGCCTCATCATCACGCTGCTGGCGCTTGTCTTCCTGGCCGCCGGGCTGGCCGCGGCCGGCCTGTCGGGTTTTGCCAATTATCAGGCCTTTTCCCGGTCAGTCGCCGACCCGCTGCAATCCGGGGTCTGGGGCTGGACCGGTGTGATCGCGGCCATCATCTCTTTCGGCGGCTTCACCTTTTTCTACTGGCACACAGCCAATGGCCGGATGAAGGAAGGCGTGCGCGCCCTGCTGTTTGCTCTGGCCGGCGGCGGCACGTCCATTGTCGGCACGCAGATGTACATCGCCGCCAACAATCAGGCGGCCGCGGCGGAACAGGTGCAGGCTGGTTCAAATCGGGACGTGCTTGAGACACAGATCGCGGACTGGCGCCGGCAACTGGAAGGGATCCCGCCTGAAACGCGGTCGGTTGAAGGGCTCGAAGCCTATCTCGCGGAAGTGGAACGGGTCGGACGCACACATCAGAAACCGTATCGCGACGCCCAGAACGAACTGGGCCTGGCGCGTCGGCGGGACGATCTGCAAACCCGGATCGACGCGGCGAACGCAGAACTGCTGGGGACGGGCAGCGGCGACATCCTCGTTCAGGCGCAGACCCGTACATCCATTCCGGGCTGGTTCTTTGCCCTGATGCTGGAACTGTTTTCCAGCCAGGGCACCTCTATCGGACTGGTTGCCTTGCTCATCCTGTTCGGTCGTCCGGCGGTTAATGCCGGTACGGATAGCGCTAACCCTCAGGCGGCGAAAAAAAACTGAACCAAACACCCTGCTTGTGCATAGACCTCGTGAAGCAACGCTCTGGTGCTTCTCCATCGAACTGAGCCGGCACAGAATGTGCCGGCTTTTTTCGTGCCTCGTGTAGTGTTTACTACATTTCTGGCCCGCGACTTGCGACAGGCCCGCCGATGAGTGTGCGCCCGGTGCGCAGAAAACGGCGGGGGAGGCCGAACATGACGCAACGTGATCTGGTGATTTCCGGGAAAGGGTCTGTTTACCCTCGCATTAACTTGGCGGGGTAGAGTAGAGCCATGAATCTGTTCTTCAGGTTTCTTCGAATTTTCCTGCCGGCCCTCTTCACGAAAAAGCGGACCGGCCTGATGGATGTGCACACGATCCGGTCCGCCGTGTGGATCGGCGATCAGGATCCGCTCGGCCACATGACGAATTCGCGGTATTCCTCGTTCACCGATCTTGGAACGATGAACTATATGGGGCGCACCGGCGCGCTGATGACCTATCGCAAGCGCGGCTGGAGCCCGATCATCCAGTATGAATCCATCACCTTCTACCGGATGATGAAATTCCCGCAGAAATTCGAGCTGACCACGCAGCTCGTCGGCTGGAAGGATTGCTATATCTGCTTCCGGCACCAGTTCCACAGCAAGGGCAAGCTGATTGCCGAAAGCCGCATGGTGGCCCGCCTGGTCGGGCGGCGGCGCCAGAAGGTGACAACCCAGATGGCGCTCGAGGCTATGGGGTTGACCCTGACCAGCCCGCAGCTCAGCCAGCGCTATCTCGATGCAATCGCTGACCTGCAGGCAAAGGATGCCGAACGCGAGGCGGAGAAACCGGACGCCTAAGTGTCGAGCTTGAAGGCGTGCGGCAGCAATTCGCCCATTGTCCATTCGCACAGGGCGCTGCCGTCGGCGGCCAGGCTGTAGACGATGCAGTCGGCCTCACAGAGTTCCGCAATCCGCTGGCGGCAACCGCCACAGGGTGTGAGTTCGCCGGTTCCGCCGATCACCAGGACATGGGTGCAGATGCGCCCGCCAGCCGCGACCATGGCGCCCAGGGCAACCGCCTCGGCGCAAGTGCCGAGCGGAAAGGACGCGTTCTCCATATTGCAACCGGCAAAGATGCGACCGTCGCCATCCATCACGGCCGCCCCGACCTTGTATCTGGAATAGGGGGCATGTGCGTGATCGCGCGCCGCACGGGCCGCCTCGTGCAGGCGATCAATCAGGGAAGGGGATGGGTCTGTCAAACGAAGGCCTCCGGCCGATGGGACACTCTGCTTAGGAAGTCTTGCCGACAATGTCACGCAGTTGACGTAGTGGGCCGCTACGGCCCACAGGACATGTGGAAGAGAATTGGAGACCGCCCATGTTTCGATTGATCGCCAGCCTGACAGCTGCCGCATTGCTGGCCTTTCCGGCTGCCGCCTGGGGCAAGACCGGGCATCGCATTGTCGGCGAAGTTGCCACACACTATCTCAGCGCGCCGGCCGAGGCAGCGGTTCGGGACATTCTCGGGCCGGAAGGCCTCGCCGAGGCGTCCGACTGGCCGGATTATATGCGGTCCAATCCGGATGCATTCTGGCGGTCTGAAGCCAATCCCTGGCATTATGTGACGATCCCGGAAGGCATGACCTATGCGGAAACGACGCCGCCCGAGGCAGGCGATGCGATCACGGCGCTCACCAAGTTCCGCGCCATTGTACTGGATGAAGAGGCGAGCCTGGAAGACCGCCAGCTGGCGCTGCGCTTCATCGTCCATCTTGTCGGCGACCTGCAGCAGCCGCTGCATGCCGGCAATGGCAAGGACCGGGGGGGCAATTGGGTCGACGTCGTCTTCTTCGAGGAGATGTCGAATTTGCATGAGGTCTGGGATGAAAAGCTGATCCAGTATGAGGAGCTGTCCTACACCGAATGGGCGGCCTGGCTGGTGCAGAAGATCACGCCGGCCGATCTCGGCGAGTGGGGCAGGGCGACCCCGGCCCAATGGGCCGATGAAAGCGCTGCCATTCGCGACACGATCTATCCGGAAACGGAAATCCTGTCCTATGATTATGCCTACATGGCCCGGCCGATCCTGAACCAGCAGATGAGCAAGGGCGGCGTGCGCCTTGCTGCCTACCTGAATGCGATGTTCGACCCGGCTCCCGGCGTGGCCGGAACAGACTAGGACCTAGGCGCTTGCCCGCAGGATGCGGCGGCGCTGGACACTGGACGGGATGTTCAGGCTCTCGCGGTACTTCGCGACGGTCCGGCGGGCAATGTCGACGCCATAGCCGGTCAGGATATCGACGATCTGGTCGTCGGAAAGGACATTGTCCGGCGTCTCACTGTCGATCAGCGTCTTGATCCGGTGCCGGACGGCCTCGGCCGAATGCGCCTCGCCGCCGCCCGTGGCCGGGATCGAGGCCGAGAAGAAGTATTTCAGTTCGAACAGGCCGCGCGGCGTGGACATGTATTTGTTGGTGGTCACGCGGCTGACGGTCGATTCATGCATTTCGATGGCGTCAGCCACCTGTTTCAGGTTCAGCGGCCGCAGATGCGCCACGCCATGCGCAAAGAAGGCATCCTGCTGGCGGACGATCTCGCTCGCCACTTTCAGGATGGTCCGGGCGCGCTGATCCAGCGATTTGATCAGCCAGGTGGCGGACGCGGCGCATTCGGAAATGAATTCCTTTTCCTTGTCGCGCATCGGCAGGGCCGTGACTTCGGCATAATAGGCCTTGTCCATCAGGACACGCGGCAGGTTTTCGGAGTTCAGTTCGACGGCGAACATGCCATTCGGCATTTCACGGACGAACACATCCGGTGTCACGGCCACGGAGGCGTCGCTGGCAAAGCTGGCGCCCGGCTTCGGAGACAGCTGGCGCAGTTCGGACATCATCTCCAGCAGGTCTTCCTTGTCGACCCCACAGGCCGCGGCAAGCCCCTTCATGTCATGCTTGGCGACCAGTTGGAGGTTGTTGACCATCGCCTCCATGGCAGGGTCGAAACGGCCAAGTTCCTTCAGCTGAAGGCCGAGGCATTCCGGAATGGACCGCGCCATCACGCCGGTGGGATCAAATCCCTGGCACACGTCCAGAACGGCTTGGATATTGGCAATGTCGGCGCCAAGTGCCTGCGCCAGATCCTCGAGATCGGCGCGCAGATAGCCGGTATCATCGGTCTCGTCGATCAGGCGGGCGGCAATCAGGCGGTCCGCTGCCGACAGTCCGGCCAGATTCAGCTGTGTGTGCAGATGTTCGCGCAGGGATATGTCCGTGCTCAGATTGGCCGTATAATCGAAATCCTCGCCGGAGCCGCCGCCGCCGACACCGGACCAGTCTGCCTTCGCGGACGGGCCCGACGTTCCGGCCGGCATGGCCGCGTCCGATCCCGTGCCCGGCTCGTAGACATCCTCGCCTGGCGCATCCAGCTGGTCGCGCGCCTCGCCGAGACCGGAGCTTTCATCCAGCGACAATTGCTGGCGATTGTCCGGGCCGGTGTCTTCGCCTGACGGGGCGGGTTCTTCCTCGGCCTTGTTGAGAAGCGGGTTGCGCTCGATCTCGGCTTCGACGAATTCGCTCAGCTCCTGATTGGACAGTTGCAGCAGCTTGATCGCCTGCTGGAGCTGGGGCGTCATTACCAGGGACTGGCCCTGGCGCATGTCGAGTGATTGTTTCATTTGCGAGCCCGCGCCTTTCCTCAAGCGGCGAACTGTTCACCCAGATAGACCCTGCGCACATCCTCATTCGTCAGCACGTCTTGCGGCGTGCCATCGAACAGGACTTCACCTTCATACATAACATAGGCCTTGTCGACGATCTGCAGCGTTTCACGCACCTGGTGATCCGTGATCAGGACCCCCAGGCCGCGCTGCTTCAGATAGCGGACAAGTTCGGAAATGTCGGAAATGGCGAGCGGGTCAATGCCGGTGAACGGTTCGTCCAGAAGCATGAAGCTTGGACGCGATGCGAGCGCACGGGCAATCTCCACCCGGCGGCGTTCGCCACCTGACAGGGAGGTGGCCGCCTGGCCACGCAAATGTTCCACATGCAGTTCGCTGAGCAGGCTGTCGACCTGTGCCATACGCTTTGCGCGGTCCTTTTCCACAAGTTCCGCGACCGCCAGCACATTCTCTTCCACCGTCATGCCCCGGAAGATCGAGGCCTCCTGCGGAAGATACCCCACGCCCAGACGGGCGCGCTGGTACATGGGCAGACGCGTGACATCCTCGCCATCGATAGAGATGGTTCCGGAATCTGCGCCAATCAGGCCCATGATCATGTAGAAACAGGTCGTCTTGCCGGCCCCATTGGGTCCAAGCAGGCCGACAATTTCCCCGCGCTTGAGGCTGAGGGAGACGTCGCGCACGACCTGTCGCTTGCCAAAAGACTTGGCAATATTGCTAACGACAAGGCCTTCGGCCGACTCCGCCATCTCTGATGAGTCCCTCAATCTGCTGGGATTTTGCCACCCGGGAAAAGGCTTACCCCGACATACTTAAGATCGGCTTCACGATCTTGCTAAAATTAATTCAGTTCCCCGAATTTCCGTCCGGTTCGATCACCATCCGGGTGCGGCCGTCGCCCCCGTCCAGCGTGGTGCGGCGATTGCCGATCTCCACGCGCAGCACCGCGCCTTCGGCCACGTCCCGTTCGCGCATCAGGGCCACATTGCCGGTCATGGTGATGACATCGCTGGCCGCATCATAGACGCCGCGATCACCTTTCGCCTTCATGTCGGCGGTGATGTAGAAGACATTGCCCTCGGCCACCATGGTCTGGATCTGGCCAAAGCCGCTGCCAACGCCCGTGGTTTCGGCCGACCCGGCCGGGCGCTCGGCGAAGATCATCGTCACCGTATCGGCCCGCAGGCGGGCATCGCCCTGCTGGATGTCGACATTGCCGACCAGCAGCACCTTGCGCTCGCGCTCCAGGCTCTCGGTCCGTTCGGAATTGATGTAGATCGGGCCGCCATCGGACGAGATCTGCGCCACCGCCGGCGCTGCCAGCGCAACCAGGGCCGCCAGAGAAACTAGAACCTTATTGCGAGTCATCCGTTTCACCTTCACTTGTGTCCGCTGTGTCTGCCGGGGCAGGGTAGAGTACTGTTTTCACATTGCCTTTGCAGATGACCCGGTTGCCATCTTCAAGAACTTCATACGAGTCGCAGCTGATATCGCCAAGAGGCCCTCTGCCTTGCAGGGGCGACAGGCCCTCGACCCGTCCCTCATCCACGAAGACGCGCGCGCCGGACGTCATGAACATGTAGCCGACGGCATCGGTGATCCGGACGTCTTCATAGAGTTCCAGGATTCCGGCCTCGCGGTCATACATGCCGGATGGCGCACTGATCTCGCTGCCGCTCTCATCCATGAGGACCGGATTGACCAGGTCCACCAGCGTGCCGGTCGTCTGGCGGCGTCGGGCGGAATCGGCCGTGATCTGGAAGCTCTGTCCCAGCGAATCCCGGCCGGAGAAGCGCGGATTCAGCATGGTGACGGCCTCGCCCTGTCCGACCTGGACCGGGGTGGCATCCTTCGCAATGGCACTTCGGATGATGTAGCCGAGGAACAGGCCGATCGCGATGGCGGCCAGCGCCGAAAAGCCGAGCCGCAACAGCCGCACCGCCTGCGAGCGTTTGCGCGCCTGGGCCAGCGTCAGCTGACGCCGGGGGGCCCATAATGATGCCGGATCGTGATGCTTGACGGCGTCCATGAAAAGCGGGTGCCTGCTTTGGTGTCTACACTCGACGTTTAGCGGCCCAGCCTCGGAAACAAAAGCGGCGAAGGCATGACCGATGGGTTAGCTGTGCGCAAAAATGTCCGTTTCGCCCCAGCCCGACAGGTCCAGCGTCGCGCGGATCGGCAGGAAGGCAAAGCATGCCTCCGCCAGTTCCAGGCGGCCCTCGCGCTTCAGCATGGCTTCAAGGCCTTCCTTGATCCGGTGCAGATAGAGCACATCGGACGCCGCATATTGCAGCTGTGCATCGGTCAGTTCACCGGCGCCCCAGTCAGAGCTCTGCTGCGCCTTCGACATGTCGGCACCGGCAATCTCGCGGGCGACATCCTTCAGGCCATGGCGGTCGGTATAGGTGCGGGCCAGTTTCGAGGCGATCTTGGTGCACCAGATCGGCGCGCAATCAATGCCCATCCAGCGTTTCATCATGGCGACGTCGAACCGCGCGAAATGAAACAGTTTGAGCACGTCCGGGTCCGTCAGGACCTTTTTGAGGTTCGGGCAGTCATAGGTCCGGTCGAGCTGCACTAGATGGGCCGTGCCATCGCCGGAGGAGAGCTGGACCAGGGTGAGATTGTCGCGCAGCAGGTTCAGGCCCATGGCCTCGGTGTCGACCGCCACAACCGGGCCAAAATCGAGACCGTCGGGCAGGTCGCCCTTGTGAAGAGTAATGCCGTTCATGGCGAGGCTGTAGCACTTCAGGCGTTAAGGGCAAGTATCTCGCCGCCCGGCCGCGTCAGGCGCGCGCTTTCTTCATCGCCACAATCGCCGCGTCCAGCGTGTTCAGGAAGCGGGACCGGTCTGCCTTGGAGAAGGGGGCCGGGCCGCGCTGGATGCCGTCTCCCAGGCCCGCGCGCAGGTCGGCATGGATGGCGCGCACGGCAACGGCGCTGCCAATGGAGGCATCGGTGAACGGCTTGCCATTGGGGGCGATGACGCGCGCGCCCGCCTTCAGGCACCGGTCCGCGAGCAGGATGTCTGCCGTGATGACCAGCGTGCGCGCATCTGCGGCCTCGGCGATCCAGTCATCGGCGGCGTCGAACCCGTCCGACACGATCTGGCGGCTGAGCAGCCGGTGCTCGGGGATGCGGATATAGGCATTGGCGACAATCACCACCGGTACGTCATGGCGCACGGCGACCTTGTAGGTCTCGTCCTTGACCGGGCAGGCATCGGCATCGACGAGGATTTGCAGGGGGTCAGTCATGCCGGATCACAATCTGTGGACGAGCCTTGGCAGGAACCGTCCGGGAATGGACCCGGATTCGGCTTCGCCCGCAGGCTCGGCGCCCATATGGCGATAGAAGGGGGCGGCATCCGGATCGGCCTCGATGACCAATTCCCGCGCACCCAGACCCTGCGCGAACCGGCAGGCCCAGACATAGAGCATCTTTCCGGTTCCCTCGCCGAGCCGGGCCGGTTCCACGAACAGCTTCTCCAGATGGCTCGTCCCGTCCTCTTCCAGCGAAACCTCGGCCAGGCCCGCCACGCCGCGCTTGTCTTCGGCAACGACCACCGCGTCGAAATCGAGATCGTCTTCGGTCAGGGTCAGTTCGTCCCGGAACGCTTCCAGCATGGCCTCGTCATAATTGCACACGGCCTTGGACCGAAGGCACATGTCTGACAGGGAGGCCAGTTCGTCCGGATTGGGGGGTCTCAGGATCATGGCTGTGTCTTCCTGCCGGTGGGCGCTGACGCGAGGCAAGGGCTTGCAGGCCCCGCGATTCCCCCTTCTTTTATCGGCAAAATGGAGGAAGTCACATGGCCGCTGCACCCGTTAAGACCCGCATCACCGAAATGCTCGGCATCGAGAAGCCCGTCATCCAGGCGGCCATGGGCTGGATCGCCCGGGCGCCGCTCTCTTCGGCTTTCTCGAATGCCGGCGGCATGGGCATCATCGAAACCTCCTCAGGAGAGCTGGACGCCATCCGCGAGGAAATCCTCAAGATGAAGGACCTCACCGACAAGCCGTTCGGCGTGAATGTGGCGCAGGCCTTTGTGCGTGACCCGAACATTGTCGACTTCATCATCGACCAGGGCATCAAATTCGTCACCACGTCGGCCGGCGATCCGATGAAATACACATCAATGCTGAAAGAGGCCGGCCTGACCGTGTTTCATGTCGTGCCCTCCCTGCAGGGGGCATTGCGGGCGATCGAGGCGGGTGTGGACGGCCTGATCGTCGAAGGCGGGGAAGGGGGCGGCTTCAAGAATCCGAAGGATGTGGCCTCCATGGTGCTGGTTCCGCTGGTCTGTGAACATGTAAATGTGCCCGTCGTGGCTGCGGGCGGCATCACCGACGGGCGCAGCATGGCGGCTGCCTTTGCGCTCGGCGCGGAGGGTATCCTGATGGGCACGCGCATTCTCTCTTCCGAAGAAAGCCCGGTGCACCAGAACTGGAAGGATGCGATCTTCGCAGCCGATGCCACCGACACTGTCTTCCTCAACCGGTCCGGGCCGGGTCCGGCGCTGCGCGCCCTGCGTACGGAGCGTACGGAACGCATCGTGAAAGAAGGGGTCGACAACATATTCGGAGAGTTTGCCGACACGCAGAAAGTCTATTTCGGAGGCGACCTGGAAGCCGGCATCGCACTGACCGGACAGGTCGCCGGACGCATCACCGAGGCCAAGCCCGTGGCTCAGATTCTCGACGAAACCATTGCCGAGTATCACAAGGTCGTGTCCGGCCTGCCGAAATAGGTGGTCCGGGTCTGGTTTTTGCGCTCATTTATCGCTAAACGGCATCAACGGACCGGAGAACACTCAATGACCAGAAAATCCTTGCTCGCGAGCAGCGTTGCGGCGCTCGCTCTTGTCGTAACGGCCTGTGGCGCAAAACCCGATGCGCCTGATGCGGCGGCTGCGGAAGAGACCGCGGCCGAAGAAACGAGCCTGCCGGAGATTGAAGTGAGCGAGGCAGATCTCGCAGGCAACCCGTTCCGCGCCGAATGGGACACGCCCTATGGTGTGCCGCCCTTCGCCGAGATCGAGGATGCGCATTACATGCCGGCCACGAAGCAGGCCATTCTGGAGCTGCGCGCCGAGATTGACGCCATTGTCGACAATCCGGACGCGCCGACCTTCGAGAACACCGTCGTCGCGCTCGATACGGCAGGGGAGTCCCTCTACAAGGTGCTGAACGTGTTCTCCAACATCACGAACACCGATACCAATGACACGCTCAGCGATCTGGAAGCCGAAATCTGGCCGATGCTGACCCGCGAAACCGACGCGATCAACTTCAATCAGGGCCTGTTTGACCGCGTGAAGGCGGTCTACGATCAACGCGATCGCCTGGGCCTCGACGAGCAGGATGCGCGCCTGCTGGAGCTGACCTATCGCGAATTCGTTCGCAATGGCGCAGACCTGTCGCCGGACGTGAAGGCCGAAGTTGCTGCCATCAATGAGGAACTCGCCGGCCTGACGACCAAGTTCGGGCGCAACCTGCTGCTGTCGACCAAGGCCTTCAAGATCGAAGTGACCGACGAAGCAGACCTGGCCGGCCTGTCCGAGGACTTCAAGAATGCGCTCAAGGTGGATGGAGAGGACAAATGGGTCCTTACCGTCGACCGCTCCGTCTATGAGACCTTCATGACGCAGAGCGAGAACCGCGACCTGCGCGAGCAGATGTTCAATGGGTATCGGCTGCGCGCGTCGGAAGGTGAGTATGACAATGGCCCGCTGGCCATCAAGATTGCGCAGCTGCGCGCCAAGCGTGCCGAGCTCATGGGGTACAAATCGCATGCGCACTACCAGCTTGAAACCCGCATGGCGAAGACACCGAAAGGCGCCGAGGACTTCCTGCTGAAAGTCTGGGAACCCGGCCTTGCCCGGGCCAAGGAAGAGCGCGCCGCGATGCAGGACATGGTCGGAGACGAGTTCCAGATCGCCGGTCATGACTGGTGGCATTATGCCGAAAAGGTCCGTCAGGACCTCTACGCCTTCGATGACAATGCGCTGAAACCCTATTTCGAACTGGGCGCCGTGCGCACCGGCGCATTCGACGTCGCCTCCAGACTGTTCGACATCACCATCGAGCCGGTCGAGGTGGAAGGCTGGAATCCGGTCGTCACTTCCTATGAGATCACGGATGCCAAGACCGGCGAGCATCTCGGCCTGTTCATGATGGACATGTACGCCCGGGACTCCAAGCGCGGCGGCGCCTGGATGAGCTCGTTCCGCAACACGTCCAATATCGACGGCAACAATGTCCGGCCGATCGTCTCGAACAATCTCAACCTGATCACGCCGGCCGAAGGCGAGCCGACCCTGATGCGGTTTGATGAAGTGGAGACGCTGTTCCACGAATTCGGTCATGGCCTGCATGGCCTGCTGACGCAGATCCGTTACTCGACCTTCTCCGGCGTCGATGGACCGCGTGACTATACCGAATTTCCGGCGCAGATCCTGGAGCATTGGGCCGGCGCCCCGGAAGTGCTGGCAACCTATGCCAACCATTACGAAACCGGTGAGCCGATCCCGATGGAGCTGATCGACAAGATGAATGCGGCGGCCACGTTCAATCAGGGCTTCAAGACCACCGAGTTCATTGCGGCATCGCTGCTGGACCTGCGCTGGCACATGCTGACTTCGGAAGAGGCGGCCGAGATCACCGATGCCCGCGAATTCGAGCGTCAGGTGCTTGAGGAATACGGCCTGATCCCGGAAATCGAACCGCGGTACCGCAGCCAGTATTTCAGCCACATCTTCGCGGGCGGCTACTCGGCCGGCTACTATGCCTATCTCTGGTCTGAAATCCTGGATGCCGACGGCTTTACGGCCTTCCGCGAGACCGGCGACATCTTCGATCCGGAGCTGTCGGCCCGCCTGAAGAAATGGGTCTATGAGGCTGGCGGATTGCGCGAGGCCGACGAATTGTACCGCAATTTCCGCGGTTCTGACCCGACCATCGAGCCGCTGCTCCAGCTGCGCGGCTTTGCCGAACAGCCCAGCGAAGGCTGATCGCCGGGCACATCCCGCCAAACAAAAAGCCCGCCGGTCATCCGGCGGGCTTTTTAAGTTGTGTTCGGAAAAATCCGGTCAGGCCGATTGTTCAGCTGACTCCCGGCACACGATCGCCTTCACCTCGTCTTCGGTCTTCGCCTCGCGCAGCGCGTCGCGAATGGCGCTCTGGCGAAAGGTGCGGCTGACCTGCGCCAAAGCGCGAAGATGGTCGGCGCCTGAGGATTTCGGGGCCAGCAGCATGAAGACAAGGTCACAGGGACGGTCGTCGATGGCTTCGAAATCGACGCCGTGCAGCAGTCGGAGATAGCCGCCGATGGGGGCCTCGATGCCGTCGAGCCGGGCATGCGGGATGGCGACGCCTTCGCCCACACCCGTGGAACCCAGGCGCTCGCGCTCCATCACGGCATCCTCGATTTCCCGCAGGCTCAGCCCGGTCGCCTCTGCCAGGGCTTCAGCGAGGGCGTGAATGGCTTGCTTGCGGCTCTTCGCATCAAACGAAGGGATGATTACCCCGCCTTCGAGCAGGGAGGTCAAATCAGTCGCCATGAAGTTGCTTTCCGTCTTCCGGCCTAGTTCCTCCGGACGTTCTCGGGATCCACCCATCCGATATGCCCGTCTGGACGGCGGTAGACCATATTCAGGCCGTCATGGCCAGCATTTCTGAACATGAGGGCCGGCACTTCCTGCAGTTCGAGCTGCATAACGGCTTCCGATACGCTCATTGTCCGAATTGTGTGCGATGTCTCCGCAACCGTCAGCGGCGCGTCATCCGATCCTTCAACCGGCTCGTCATCCTCGGCGTCGTGGCCGTTTACCTGGAACACGGATTCCGGCGCCAGTTCGCTTGGCATCGGGGCGGAGTTGCCGGAGTGGTGATCCTTCAGGCGGCGCTTGTAGCGGCGCACCCGTTTCTCCATCTTGTCGAGACTGTTTTCGAGGGCGGCGTAGGGGTCTTCGGCCTTGCCGGTGGACTGCAGAATGATCCCTGAAGGCAGATGAACATTGCAATCGACTTCAACGAACGGGCCCTGCTGTGAAACGAATACGCGGGCGTCGCCACTTCGGTTGAAATACTTACTGACTGCCGCCTCTAATCCATCTTCGATGCGGCTCCGCAGAGCCTCTCCGAGATCCATATGCTTGCCAGTAATCTGTATCTGCACGGGCGGTCTCCTTTGTTTTTTCAGGATTCAATTATGGCGCAGAATTGCGACGGAGGCGAATCCAATTCCTCATCCGAATGAGGTGGGGCCGGGCCTGCCGGGCCTCAAGACCCGGGCGGGCGCAATCGGGCCGCCGGATGGCGCGATCCGGGCGTGTGTCGCGGCAACCGCGTTGTGCGGATGCTGTGCAGTGGCGGGGAGTATGGAGAAAAACACTTCAAATTCAATGTGGTGCTGGCCGTGCAGCTCGGGTAACCTGTTCTACACTTTCGCATAGTCTTCTCGATTAATATCCTTTCATCAAGGACGGGGCATGGGGAACGACACTCAGGAACAGGACTTTCCGTCGCGCGAAACGCTCGTCGCGCGGGAGGCCATGTTCCGGAACGCGTTCGAGCATGCCAGCGTGGGCATCGCGCATGTCGGCCCCGAGGGCCAATGGCTGAACGTCAACCGGCGGGTGGCGGACATCGTCGGCTATGCACCGGACGAACTGCTCAAGATCACCTTCCAGGACATCACCCATCCTGACGATCTGGACCTCGATCTCGGCCTTCTGAACGAGGTGCTGGCCGGCACGCGGGACACCTACCGGATCGAGAAGCGCTACTTCCACAAGACCGGACGGATCGTCTGGGTCACCCTGTCGGTCAGCTGCATCCGTACCGAGGCGGGGGAAGTCGACTATTTCATCTCAGTCATCCAGGACATCACCGAGAAAAAGCGCATCAGCCGCGCGCTGGCTGACAGCGAGGCCCGGTTCCGCGCGGTCCAGGTCACCAGTCCCGACGGCTTCATGATCCTGCGAACCCTGCGCTCGCCGACCGGAGAGATCGAGGATTTCGTCTGGGAATTCGTCAATCCCGCGGCCGAGCAGGTCACGGGGCGGACCGGCCGGCAATTGATCGGCAAACGCCTGTCGAAGGAAATGCCGCAAGTCCATGCGCGCGGCCTGTTCGAAGTGTTCTGCGGCGTGGTGCAGTCGGGCGAGCCCTGGCGGCGGGAAATGCTGTATCCGGGGCATCTGGGCCGGCGCTGGTTCAATTTTACGGTGGCGCGGGTGGGCGACGGGTTTGCCATCTCCTTCCAGGACGTCACGGCGCGCAAAGAGGCCGAACTGAAATTGCAGGCCAGCCAGGCGCGTCTGCGCACCATTCTCGATGGCGTGATGTCCATGATCGGACTGGCCCGTCCGGATGGTGTCATGCTGGAAGTGAACAAGCCCTCCCTGAGCATGACCGGCGCAAATCCTGCCGAACTGGTCGGCTTGCCCATCTGGGACCATCCTGCCTGGTCTCACTCTGCCGAGCTGCAGGACCGCCTCCGCGCGGCATTTGCCGAAGCGGGGCAGGGCCGGCTCGTCCGCTTCGATGCCGAAATCGTGGATCATGCCGACAAACTGGTTCCGGTGGATGTGCAGGTGGCGCCCATCATCGAGGATTCGGGCGAGATCCACGAAATCGTCATGTCGGCCATCGACATTTCGGAACGCAAGCGCGCCGAAGCGCACAGGGAAATGCTGCTCAGCGAGCTGAACCACCGGGTCAAGAATTCGCTCGCCACCGTTCAGGCCATCGCCTCCCATACCCAGCGCGAAGCCTCCGATCTCGACAGTTTCCGCACCTCCTTCACCGGGCGGCTGCGGGCCATTGCGGCCAGCCATGACCTGCTCGTCTCGATGCGGCAGGACTCGGCGGACCTGTCACGGTTGGTGGCGGACCAGTTGAAGGGCTATGCTCCGGCCGAACCGGACCGGCTGACGATTGCCGGGCCATCCACCACGCTGGGTCCGCAGGGCGCCCATGCCTTTGGTCTGATCCTGCATGAACTGGCGACAAACGCGTCCAAATACGGCGCATTTTCAAATGCATCCGGCCGGGTCCGGGTCAGTTGGGTGATTGCCGGAGAAGCCGCAGAGCCTGATATTGTCATTGAGTGGGAGGAAACCGATGGGCCGCCTGTTGCACCGCCGAGCCGAAAAGGGTTCGGCTCGCTGCTGATCGAACAGAGTCTTGCCCATTCCATTGGGGGGGAATCCAGGCTCGAATTCAATGCAGAAGGCCTCAAGGCCCGGTTCCGGTTTCCAGTAAAGAGGTAGAGAAAGAGGTAGGGGGAACATGCCGAAAATACTGCTTCTGGAGGATGACTTTCTCATTGCGTTCGACATGAAGGCGCATCTCGAGGAAGCCGGATTCGAGATCATCGGGCCATTCGCCCGCAACGAGGACGCGGCGGAACATGTCGCGTCCGGCGCCCTGGATGCTGCGGTGCTGGACATGGACCTGGGCGGACAGGATTCCTTTCCGACAGCCAGCGGGCTGCAGGCGCGAGACATTCCCTTTGTCTTCGTGTCCGGAAACGACCGCGCCGAATTGCCATCCGGTCTCGCGGAATGCCCGGTTCATACCAAGCCCGTCGTCTTCTCCGTCCTGATCGAGGATCTGTCAGACGTCATCGCGCGCCGCTGATACAGCCTACATGGCGCGTACCGGTCCGGAGACCGGTGTGCCGCTTTCAGGTTCCGCCGATTTGCCCGGCTTGCGACCGTATTCATGCTTTTTCAGCAGGCCCCGGAACTGGTGATAGGACAGGCCCAGCAGGTCGGCGGCGCGCCCCTGATGGCCCTGTGACAGGCTGAGCGCCTCGTCGATCAACTGCATTTCGAACGCAGCGACCTGGGCGCTGAAGTCCGCCGGTACGGGCCGCGTGTCCGCAGCCTTCGGGGACGGTGCCGGCGATGCCTGTGCCAAGCCGGACTTTCCGGCACCGGTCGGCCGCCATGGGGAGTCGAACGGGTCCAGCGCGGCCGGATCGAACAGGATGGGTTCATCCGGGGCCATCAGCATGCCGCGATGGGCCAGCCTCTGGGCAAAGTTTCGCAGTTCGCGCACATTGCCGGGCCAGTCATGGGCCTCGATGGCGGCGATGGCCGAGGGTGCAAATCCCGGAAAGTCCTGCGCCATCTCGATCGCCATGCGCCGCGCAAAATGGTCCGCCAGGAGGCTGGCATCGCCCGGGCGGGCGCGCAGCGGGGGCAGGGTGATCACATCAAAGGCCAGCCGGTCCAGCAAATCGGCGCGGAAGCTGCCTGCCTCCACCATGCCGGGCAGGTCCGCATTGGTGGCCGCCACGATGCGCACATCCGTGCTCAGCACTTTCGAGCCGCCAACGCGCTGGAACTCTCCATATTCCACAATCCGCAGCAGTTTCTCCTGAACTTGATCGCTGGCGGTGGCGATTTCGTCGAGGAAGATCGTGCCGCCATCGGCCAGTTCGAACCGGCCCCGCCGCATCTCGGTTGCGCCGGTAAACGCGCCGCGTTCATGGCCGAACAATTCGGAGTCCAGCAGGGTTTCCGATAGGGCGGCGCAGTTGACCTTCACGAAGGGCCCGTCCCAGCGCCGGGACAGGAAGTGGAGGCGCTCGCCGATCAATTCCTTGCCGGTCCCCCGTTCGCCGATCACCAGGATCGGGCGGTCCAGCGGCGCCACACGGGAAACATGTTCCTGCGCACTGAGCCAGGCCGGCGCCTGGCCAAGCAATTGCGTATTCTGGTCAACCATTTCGTCTAATTAGCTAAAAGTATAGGCAAAATCCACTATTAGATCAGTAAATATGGCCAAAATTATAAAATGATTGGCGGTGAAAAGGATAAAAAGATAATAAATTTCAAGGCGTTATGAAATTAATTTCCATCTGGCACGGTCCTTGAAATGAGTGAAGGGCTCAGAGCGACAGGGCGTTGCTCTCAAACAGAAGGACAGATTGAAAATGGAAGATCGCTACAACACGACGGAAGCCCGCTCGGATGCCGGCCGCTTCGGGCGGTGGCTCGCGACGCGCCCTGCGGAAAGCTGGATGTTTTTCGTCATCGGCGTCTTCCTCGGCGGCCTGTTCTTCTAATCCTCCCCCCAATCACGAAAGGACACCAAAATGGGTTTGTTCTCCCGACTCGGTGACATCATCAATTCCAACATCAATGCGATGCTCGACAGCGCGGAAAATCCTGAAAAGATCGCCCGGCTGATCATCCAGGAAATGGAAGACACGCTGGTCGAGGTCCGCACCGCTGCGGCCCGCGCCATGGCTGACAAGAAGGAAATGGAGCGCGAGATCGCTCATTTCACCGCCACCCGCGATGAATGGGCCGCCAAGGCGGAACTGGCCATCGACAAGGGCCGTGAAGACCTCGCCCGTGGCGCGCTGGTCGCCAAGCAGAAAGCCGAAAGCGAAATCGAACGCCGCAAGGTGGCGATGGATGCCGCAGAAGAGGCCTTCGAAAAGCGTCAGGATGATCTCGCCAAGCTGCAGGCCAAGCTGGACGAGGCCAAGGCGAAGCATCGTGCACTGATGATGCGCCGCGAAGCGGCCGAGCAGCGGATCCGCATTCGCAGCCAGGTCTATGACGGCAAGGTCGATGATGCGCTGGCCCGCTACAGCAATATCGAGCGCAAGGTCGACGAAATGGAAGCCTATGCCGATACGATCAAGGGCCGCGAGCCGAGCCTGGAAGCCGAATTTGCGGCGCTCGAGCGTGACGAAAGCGTCGAGAAGGAGCTTGAGGCCCTGAAAGCCAAGCGCGCCAAATCCTCGGCCAAATCTTCCAGCAAGAAGTCGGAGGACTGATCGATGCTGTTCTCGCTTGCCTGCCTCGTCGGCTTCATGACCGTTGTCTGCGCGCCGGGGCTGATTGCCCAGGCCCGCGCTGACCGCCGCAACGCCTCAGAAGAGGCCGCGTGATGGACGAGATCCTCATCCCGATTGTTGCCATCGTTGCGCTGTTCATCGTCTTCCCCGGCATGATCTTCCACTACATTACCCTGTGGCGGAAGCAGAAGACCCTGATGCCGGATGACGAGCGCATGATGGAGGATCTCTGGAGATCGGCCCGCGCCATGGAGCGCCGGATCGAGACCCTTGAATCCCTCCTTGAACAGAGCGAGGCGGACAGCCCCCGCCGCCCGCCGCGCTCTACCCGCCCCACTTTTGACGACTAAGGACACCCCTATGACCCGCCATTCCCGCCCGTACCCAGACTCTGCCCCCGGAGGCGACCAGTACGGTTCCCCCAATCCGAAGCGGTATTATCGCTCCCGCCATGACAAGGTGATCGCCGGCGTCTGCGGCGGCCTGGCCGAACGCTTCGGCTGGGAACCGATCCTCGTCCGCCTGCTGGCCGTGCTCGCATTTTTCTTCTTTGCCGGGCCCATCGCCGTCATTGCCTATATTGTCGTCTGGATGATCACTCCGCGCACACCGCTGGGCGGTCGTCCGATTTCGCCGGAAGAAGATACGTTCTGGCGCAATGTGAATGACCGCCCCAGAGCCACGTTCGGGAACCTGAAATACACATTCATGGATCTCGACGAACGCCTTCGGAATATCGAGCGCAAGGTCACGTCTGACGAGTGGCGCCTGCGCAAGGAATTTCGCGACCTGGAGCGTGGCAACTAAGACCCGCGCCCAATCACCCCAACACTCCGACAAGAAGGACCGGAAAAAATGCGTAAGGGGACGCTACTCACAAACAACTGGCTGCTGGGGGGCGTGTCCGTCCTCATCCTGATGATGATCCTGATCATCTCCAGCCTGCACGGCCACACGGCGCTGGAGTTCGGCGGGCTCCAGATGACCTTCGGCCCGCACGAGGACGGGGGCGTTCGCCTCAGCATCGCCCGCTCTCTCGGACAGTCAGATTTCGCCGCGCTTTAAGGCGCGCAGGATCAGGCGCAGGGGGCTCACGGCTTCCAGCGCCTCAGTCTCGGCGGGAACAGGCCCGCCCAGGCACAGGGCCGCCAGCATCCGCCCGGCCCAGGGGCCCCAGGTAAAGCCACGCGCCCCAAACCCGTTCACCATGAAAATGCCCGGCATCAGGGGCGCGTCCGTATCCGCCGGGCGTCCTGTCCGCAGACCGGCGAAGGCTGCGAGCGTCGCGGCTGCGTCCGGCACCGCTCCGATCAGGGGCAGGCGGTCTGCCGTCGTCGCGCGGATCGCTGCGCGCGATGTCACCGGCAGCATTCGGGCGTCCCGCTGCCACCAGGGTGACAGCTGATCGAGGGCTGCATCATTCTGGCCGCGGGCAGCCTGCGAAACTTCGGCCGGCATGCCGTCTTCGATTCTCTCGAATGTTGCGCCCCAGAGGCGCTCATCGCGCAGCGCCAGCGCGTAGTGCCCGCTTGCCATCGCATCCGCCGCTGCCACTGCGCCGCCGGTCAGATGTTCCACCTGTCCAAGCCGGCCTTCCAGACGGATCCAGTCCAGCTGCCGGTTGGCTGCCAGGGCGTTGGCCAGGATGATGGCGTCGAAAGACTCGCCGTTGACCCTCCGGTCCGCAAGGTCGGCCTCCACGCGCCCGGTCGACACCCGGATGTTGCCGAGCAGGCCGGAAACAATGCGCCGGGGTTCCAGGATCATGGCGCGCTTGTGCAACAGGCCGCCCCCTGAAATGGCTTCCAGGTCTTCCAGTGGCAGAGGCGGGTCCGCCAGAAGCTTCGCGAACCGGCTGCGTTCGGCCTCATCCTTCGGCATCTGGCGCACGCTGGTTTCATGCGCGCCGTCCATGCCGGCATAGGTCTGCCGCGCCGCCAGATAGGCATCGATCAGCAGGCGGGCCTGCGCCGTGTCGCCCGCATCGAGTCGCGGCATCAGCAAGGCCAGCGGATTGCCGCTCGCGCCGCTGGCGATGCCTGCCGGATCAAAGACAGTGACATTCGCTCCTCGTGCGGACAGGGCATGCGCTGCACTGGCGCCGGCAATGCCTGCACCCAGTATGGCGACTTTCTTCGCCGCCGCGGGCAGGCCGCGCAGGCCATGCACGTCCGGTTGCGGGGCAGGGGCCTGCTTGAGGCGCGCTTCCAGCCGCTCCCGCTTGCGGCCATGGCCCGGGGCTTTGGAAACTTCAAATCCAGCGCTTGCCAAGCCGCGCCGAACGGTGCCGGCAACGGTGAATGTGCCGATCACCGCGCCCGGCTTTGATCGGGCCGCGATCAGGCCGTAGAGGCCAGCCGACCACATATCCTCATTCCTGGCCGGGCTGAAGCCGTCGAGGAACCAGGCGTCTGCCTGAAACCGGCTCTGGGGCAGCGTGTCGTGTATGTCGCCCAGATGCAGGGTCAGCGTCACGCCGAAATCCGCCCAGACGAGTTGGTGGACGCCGCGCACCGGGCCGGGCCAGGACGCCAGTAATCGCGCGGCCAGACCTTCGAGCTCAGGCCATGTGCTCAGTGCGCGCGCGGCATCCGCCTGCGTCAGGGGGAAGCCTTCAAAGCTGACGAAATGAAGCCACGCATCCGGCGCCGGCCGGTGAGCCTGCCACAAGTCGCACAGGGCCAGGAAGTTCAGCCCCGTGCCGAAGCCGGTTTCGCCAATCGTGAAATTGTCCCGCCCGGCCCAGGCCTCCGGCAGGCCGCAGCCTTTCAGGAAGACAGCGCGCGTTTCCGCAAGGCCGTCCCCGGCAGTGAAGTACACATCGCCCGCCTCCCGCGCGACGGGCGTACCGTCTTCCTTCCAGTCTATGGTGGGGTGGGGCAGCAGCCGGGTCATCGCACAGCAGGTAGCCGGGGCGGGCCGGTTTGAACAGACCCCGCCCGCCATGTGCAACCTGAAGCGGATTTAATCGGATCGCTCCGCCGGGTCGCGCGTTGTTGAGATGACCGCACTGATGCGGCCGTCACAGATCGAAAAGGAGATCCAAATGGACAAGGAACATGTCAAGGGCGCTGCCAAGAAGGCCGAAGGCGAGATCAAGGAAACTGCCGGTGAAATGACCGACAACAAGAAGATGCAGGCCGAAGGCAAGATGGACAAGGCCGAAGGCGAAGTCCGCGAGACGGCGGGTGACGTCAAGGATGCCGTGAAGCACTAGGCACACCGCCCAAACTGAAGAAGCCGCCTCTCACGGGGCGGCTTTTCCTTGCGCGCGGCGCATGTGCGCGCCACATAGGAATCTTGGCAGAAGGCGAAGACAATGAGCGAGATCGAGATCAGGCGCGAAGACGGCGAGTCCGGCGGGCGGTATGTCACCCTCGTCAACGGTCACGAGGCCGAGATGACGTTTTCAAAGGCGGGCACGCAGCGCATCATCATCGACCATACCGGCGTGCCGAAGGAGCTGGGCGGTATGGGTGTCGGCGCGGCGCTGGTGAAGCGAGCGGTCGAGGATGCCCGGCGGGACGGCATCAAGATCATTCCGCTCTGCCCCTTTGCGAAAGCGCAGATCGAGAAACACCCCGAATGGCAGGATGTTCTGGCATGACGACGACAGCGATCACGCATGACGAAAATTTGATGCGCTACAGCCATTTCGAGAACGGGCTGGAGGCCTATCTCACCTATGAGCGTCCGCGCACAGGCCATCGCCACATCACGCACACCATCGTGCCGGGCGCGCTTGGCGGCAAGGGGCTCGGCAAGCGCCTCGTCAAGGCCGTCATGGACGACATCATTGCAGCGGGCGAGACCGTATCCTCCTCCTGCTGGTTCGCCACGGCCCTGATCGAGAAAACGCCTGACTGGGCGGCGCTTCGCGTATGACGCGGCCCTTCTGGCAGACAAAGACCCTCAACCAGATGACACCGCAGGAGTGGGAATCGCTCTGCGATGGCTGCGGCAAATGCTGTCTGTTGAAACTGGAAGACGAAGACACGGGCGAGATCGCCTATACGCGCCTGCACTGCCGCCTGTTTGACGGGGAGACGTGCCGGTGTGCGGACTATGAGAACCGCAAGAAGATCGTGGAAGACTGCGTGATCCTGACGCCGCAGAAAGTGGAGGAAATCCGCTGGATGCCGCAGACCTGCGCCTATCGCCTCATTCACGAGGGCAGGGACCTGCCCGCCTGGCACCACCTGGTCTGCGGGGACCGCGAACGCATCCATGCCGAAGGCCATTCCATCCGGGGGCGCACGGTTTCGGAAGACACCGTGTTCGAGGAAGATACCGAAGACTGGATTGTCGACTGGGAGGGCAACGCGCCCTAGACGCCGACGACTTCGCTGCTGGTCGCCTCGGCTTTCAGCCATTTGATGAAATTGCGCACATCCGGCGTCAGGTGACGGCCCTTCGGATACACGATCCAGTAGCCGAAATCGATCAAATGGGAGCCATCCGCAAACGGCGCGACCAGACGGCCGGAGGCGAGGTCTGCAGCCGCAATGGCGCGCTTGGCCAGTGCCACGCCGCGCCCGGCCGCGGCCGCCTCGATCACCAGGATGGCCTGATTGAACCGGGGGCCGCGCGTGCCATCGACATCGGTCACATTGCGCGCGCGCAGCCAACTCGCCCAGTCCGGACAGGACGGATCATTCTCATTGCTCTCGTCGTGGATCAGCGTGTGATGGCGCAAATCGGACGGTTTGCGGATCGCGTCCGGCCCTTCCAGCAGGGCCGGGGAGCAGACCGGCAGTACGGTCTCGTCCATCAGCTTTTCCGATTTCAGCCCGTCATAATTGCCCCGGCCATAGCGGATGGCGAAGTCGGCATCGGCGGTCGTGAAATCGGTCAGGCCCATATCTGCGCTGATCCAGGCCTCGACATCCTCATGATCGCGATGGAACCCGTCGAGACGCGGCGCCAGCCATTTTGCGGCAAAGGAGGGGGCGGACGAGACCATGACCCGGCCTTTCCGCGCCGGGGCCTGCATGATGCGCCCGGCTTCAGAAATTCTCTCGAATGCGTCGCGGACGAGCGGCAGGCTGGCCTGCGCGGCGTCGGTCAGCAGGACAGACCGTCCGGTCCGCTTGAACAGGGGCGTCCCGGCATATTCCTCCAGCTGCCTTATCTGTTGTGAAATGGCGCCGGGCGTGACATTCAACTCCTCGGCAGCCTGTGTGAATGACAGGCGCCGCGCGGCCGCTTCAAAGGCTCTCAGCGCGTTCAAGGGGGGGAGACGGTCTGTTGGGTCGGACATGGATAGTTTCTCTAAAGGATCGCTGTAGGGGTTCATGGTTGCGTCCGCCGCGTCAAGAGCCATTTTGGCTTTTGATCGATCAGCTAACCTAACAGGGGCCCGCCCGCATGCGCCAATTCCCGGCTTTCTTCAACATGGACGATGCCCGTGTCGTCGTGTTCGGTGGCGGCGAAGAGGCCCGCCGCAAGGTGCGGCTGCTGGCGAAGACCCGCGCCCACATCACCGTGATCATCGGCAAGGACATCGATTCCGGCTTCGCCGAGGAGTTTGCCGGCCGCATCACCATTGCCCCGCAATCCGAAGCCGGTCCGGTGCTGGACGTCGCCCGGTTCGCGATCGTGGCCTGTCGCCTCGACGAAAATACGGAGCGCGCGATCACCTGGGCCCGCCAGTATGGCGTGCCGCTGAATGTGGTCGATCGGCCGGATTTGTGTGATTTCACCGTGCCGTCCATTCTCGACCGGGGCGAGATCGTGGCTGCCGTCGCATCCGGCGGTGCTGCGCCGGTCCTGGCAAAATCCGTCCGCACGAAACTGGAATCCCTGTTGCCGGCCCGGATCGGTGATCTGGCGGCGCTGGCTGGCCGGATGCGCGATGAGGTCAAGGCCGCGCTGCCCGACTCCGCTGACCGACGCGTTTTCTGGGAAACCGTCCTGAACGGCAAACCGGCCGAACTGGCCTATGCCGGCGAGATCGAGGCGGCACAGCAGGCCATGCGCGACGCGCTTCACGGGCGGCGCGCACAGGGCGTTGTCCACCTGGTCGGTGCCGGTCCCGGCGATCCGGAACTGCTGACCCTCAAGGCCCTGCGTCTGCTGCAGGAAGCCGACATTGTCTATTTCGACCGGCTGGTCAGCGAGGACATCCTGTCCCTGATCCGCCGCGATGCAGACCGGGTGCCGGTGGGCAAGAGCAAGGGCAATCATTCGGTGCCGCAGGAAGAAATCCACGAAATGCTGATCCGCTCGGCGCGGGACGGCAAGCGCGTGGTGCGCCTGAAAGGCGGGGACCCGTTCATTTTCGGCCGCGGCGGCGAAGAGATGGAAGCCGTCCTGGCCGCGGGTGTCGAGGCCTTTGTCGTGCCGGGTATCTCGTCCGCGCTCGGTTGCGCGGCGCAGGCCGGTGTGCCGCTTACCCATCGCGATCATGCCCAGAGCCTCACCTTCGTGACTGGCCATGCCAAATCCGGCGGCGTGCCTGATCTCGACTGGGAGTCTCTGGCACGCCCGAACCAGACCGTCACCGTGTTCATGGGGGTCGGCACGGCGCCGGCCATTGCCGACAAGCTGATCGAGGCGGGCCGTGCCCCCGACACGCCCGTGGCCGTGATCGAGAACGGCACCCGCCCCAACGAGATCCAGGTCTTCGGCATGCTGGCCGAACTTCCGGACCTGATCACGGAGAACGACATCAAGGGGCCGGCCCTGCTGATCATCGGCGAGGTGGCCGGCCTGCCTTTCGCCAGTGGGGCCATCGGCCTCACCGGCGGCGTCATCCAGGAGACTTTCGCATGACATCCGTCCGCCCGAGACTGAAACCCGAGACACCGAAAGCCGTCACCGCCTGGGAAACCGCGACCGGCCAGAATGTCTGGATGACCGCTGACGGCAGCTGGACGAAGGACCCGTCCCGTATCGGAGCCTTCACGGGAGACGTGGCAGAGGCCCGCCTTGCCGAGGCGCAGGCCCAGGAGGGGCAGGTCACCGATCCGTATTTCATGGAAGTCACCGAAACCGGCGCGATCACCGGCCGCGAGACGCTGCGCGAAACCATTCGCGCTTCCGGCCCGACCGTGGCCTATGGGGATAGCGCCTGATGCCGACCCGCGAGATCACGCGCCTGACCCTGTATGGCGATTCCATTTCCGGCAATTGCATGAAGCCGAAATGGACGGCAGACCTGCTGGGCATTCCCTATGACTGGGTTGAAGTGGATATCCTGCAGGGTGGGACGCGTACGGAAGACTTCCTGGCAGTGAATCCAGCCGGGCAGGTGCCTCTGGCGCGCTGGCCCGATGGCCGTGCCCTGCCGCAATCCAACGCCATCATGCTCTATCTGGCCGAAGAGGCGGGCAGTGATCTCGTTCCGGCGGATACGTTCACCCGGGCGCAGATGATGAGCTGGTTGTTCTGGGAGCAGTACTCGCATGAGACCGCAATTGCCGTGCGCCGGTTCCACAAGCACTATCTCAAGACCCCGGACGACCAGATCGATCCGCAACTCCTGGCCAAGGGCCGCCGCGCGCTCGGCGTGATGGAGCTGCAATTGACCTATACGGACTGGCTGGTCGGTGACGCGATGACGCTGGCCGACATCGCCCTGGTCGCCTATACGCGCGTCGCCCATGAGGGTGGCTTTGATCTTTCCGAGTTTCCCTCCGTCGAGAGATGGGTCAGCCGTACGGAAGCGGCGCTCGGTATCCCGCACGCAAAAGAGGCTGCGTAATGTACAGATATGACGAGTTTGACGCCCGGATCGTGTCCGAGCGGGTCGCGCAATTCCGCGGACAGGTCGAGCGGCGCCTCGACGGCACATTGCTGGAGGACGAGTTCAAGCCTTTGCGGCTGCAGAATGGCGTTTACCTGCAGCTGCATGCCTACATGCTGCGGGTCGCCATTCCCTATGGCCAGCTCAGCGGCCGCCAGCTGCGCCATCTGGCTATTGTCGCGCGGGATTATGACCGCGGCTATGGTCACTTCACCACCCGCCAGAACATCCAGTTCAACTGGGTCGCGCTGAAGGATATTCCCGACGTGCTGGCCAAGCTGGCCGAGGTCGAGATGCACGCCATCCAGACCTCCGGCAACTGCATCCGCAATGTCACCTCAGACCATTTCGCCGGCGCCACGAAGGATGAATTGATGGATCCGCGCCCCTGGTGCGAGATCATCCGCCAGTGGAGCACCTTCCATCCGGAATTCGCCTTCCTGCCGCGCAAATTCAAGATCGCCGTCACCGCAGCCGAACATGACCGCGCGGCCATCCGTGTGCACGATATCGGCCTGCACATCCGCCAGCGCGGGGATGTCACCGGGTTCGAGGTTCATGTCGGCGGGGGGCAGGGGCGCACGCCGCATCTGGCCACACTGGTCAACGAGTTCGTGCCGGAAGCCGAACTGCTCGACTATCTCGAAGCCATCATGCGCGTCTACAATCGCTTCGGCCGCCGGGACAACAAGTACAAGGCCCGCATCAAGATCCTCGTCAGTGAGCTGGGCGAAGCGGAATTCCGCCGCCTGGTCGAAGAGGAATATGCGGCCCAGCGCCCGCATGAGAAGATCGACCTGCCGCAGGCCGAGATCGAGCGCATCCATGCCTATTTCGCGCCGCCCGCCTTGGCGCCCAAGGCGGCCACATCGCCGGCCGTGGAGGAACTGAAGGCCGAGGATCCGGAATTTGCCCGCTGGGCGCGGGTGAACCTGCATCCCCACAAGGTGGACGGATATGCCTCTGTCACGATCAGCCTCAAGCCGGTGGGCGGCCTTGCCGGGGATGCCACCGATGCGCAGATGATGACTGTGGCGCACCTGGCCGAAACCTATGCCCATGACGACATCCGCGTCAGCCATGCCCAGAACCTGGTCCTGCCGCATGTGGCGCTGGACGATCTGCCGGATGTCTATCGCGAGCTGAAGGCCGCCGGGTTGCACACCGCGAATGAAAGCCTGATCACGGACATGATCGTCTGCCCGGGCCTGGACTATTGCAACCTCGCCAATGCACGCTCGATTCCGGTAGGGCAGGCCGTGCAACAGGTCTTTGCCGATCCGGATTATCAGGAAGACATCGGCCGCCTGCACATCAATATTTCCGGCTGCATCAATGCCTGCGGCCACCATCATGTCGGCCATATCGGCATTCTCGGCGTCGACAAGAAGGGTGAGGAATTCTATCAAATCACCTTTGGGGGGCGGGCCGACGAGAAGGCCGCAATCGGTGCGATTGCCGGGCCGGGCCTGAAGGCAGACGATGTGCCGGGCGCCCTGAAACGGGTTGTCGACACCTATCGCGAACTGCGCGCCGACAAGAGCGAATTGTTCATCGAGACCCTGGCCCGGCTGGGTCACGACCCCTTCAAGGAGGCGCTGTATGCCGCTGGTTAAGAACGGCACCGAGATCGACAATGTCTGGGCCCATGTCCCGGATGAGGGCGAGCTGTCCCCTGGTGGCTGTATTACAGTTTCGCTGGCGCGCTTCCGCAGCGAGCAGGACCTGCTCCTGGCCCGCAACACCGATATTGGCGTGCGGCTGGAGCCGGGCGACGATCCGCATGAGCTGGTGGAGCATCTGGACCGTCTCCAGCTGATCGAGATCAGTTTTCCTAAATACACTGATGGGCGCGGATACTCCCAGGCCCAGCTGCTCCGCCGCCGTTTCGGCTATACCGGAGAGTTGCGGGCCGTCGGACACGTCCTGCGGGATCAGATATTCTATATGAACCGTTCAGGCTTTGATGCTTACGAGACCGACCGGGCTGACCTACATGAAGTGCTGAACGCACTGAATGAGTATTCCGAGGTCTACCAGCCCGCAGCGGGTGAACGGACGCCGGTGTACCGAAAGAGACACGAAGGCTGATCCACATGCCCTATGGCGATATTTCCATTCGCAAGGCCGAAGCGCCGGAAGCCCGCCTCGCGCGCTTGAATACCGAGCTGCGCGATGCGTCGGCCCAGACGGTGCTGCGTGTCGCCATGGTGCGGGAATGGCGTGACAGCCTGACCTATGTGTCCAGTTTCGGGGCGGAAAGCGTGGCCATGCTGGCCCTGATCGCCGACGTGAAACCGGACCTGCCGATCATCTTCCTCGAAACCGGCATGCATTTCCCGCAGACGCTGGACTACAAGGACGAGCTGATCGAGAAGCTTGGCCTGACCGGCGTGCGGGACATTCCGCCAAGCGAGACCGAGCGCAAGGTGCTCGACCCGAAGAACAATCTCTGGAAGACCGATCCGGACGCCTGCTGCGCGCTGCGCAAGGTGCGTCCGCTTGAGCCGGCCCTGGAAGGGTTTGATGCCTGGATCACCGGCCGCAAGCGCTTTCACGGCGGGGCTCGGATGAGCCTGCCGGTCTTCGAATTCGCCAGTGGCCGCTACAAGGTCAATCCGCTGGCCAACTGGACGCCGGAAGATGTCGACCTGCTGATCAAGCAGCGCAACCTGCCGCGCCACCCGCTGGTGGCCCAGGGCTATCCGTCCATCGGATGCTGGCCCTGCACCCAGCCATCCGACAATCCGGACGATCCGCGCGCAGGCCGCTGGGCCGGCCAGCAGAAGACCGAGTGCGGCCTCCACGTCGAAAAGACGGAACGCCCGCGGGTTTTCTAGGCCGTCGCAGCAAACAGGTGCGCCAGCGCAATTGCGCCCGCCGTTGCCACGTTCACACTGTCGAACCCGTCTGACATCGGAATGCGCACCGGCGTACAGGCGGCGATCAGTTCGTCTGTCAGGCCGGGGCCTTCCGCGCCCAGCAGGATGGCGACCTTGTCCGGAAGGGGCAGGGAGGTGAGCGGCGCAGCCTCCAAGCGGGGCGTCATCGCCCAGACCTCATAGCCGGCCGCCTTCGCCGCGTTCACCATGTCCAGGCCCGTCCCGCCATGGGCATAGGGCAGCCAGAGCGTGCTGCCGGACGAGACGCGGATGGCCTTGCGATAGAGCGGGTCGCAGCACTGCCCGTCCATCAGCACGGCGCCTGCTCCGAAGGCGGCGGCGTTGCGGAAACATGCGCCGACATTGTCATGGTTCGAGAGGTCGGAGAGGAGAAGGAGGGTGCTCTTCTCCCCCGCAGGCGGGGGAGGACCAAGAAACTCCCTCGGCGCCGGAATCTCCCCCTTCAGCCCGCAGGCCAGCACGCCGCGATGCATCGGGAAACCGGCGACGGCGTCCATCACCGCCTGCGGCGCAACAAGAACCGGCACATCCTCCGGCACCAGATCCAGCAATTCCGCCAGCGGCGCCACCCGGCTTTCGGCAAGGAACACGCTTTCCAGCTTGAACCGCCCCCGCCGCAGCGCGGTCTCCAGCGTTACCTTGCCCTCGATGATGAAGCGCGCGCCATGTCCGGATGTCAGATCCTTCTCGCGAATCGACAGATAGGGCGTCAACCTCGGGTCATCTTTCCGATCAACCTGTATTGTCATATGCATGGCCGGGTCTCTATCATGACATGTACTGAGCGGGATAATTCGAATGGGGTCTCATGACACAGAATGAACACGGCGCAGCCGATTACCAAATTGCGCCACCAAAGCGCAAGTCACGTGCGATCTGGTGGATCATTGGCGGCATCTTGCTGGCCGTGGTGCTGCTGGGAACCTGTGTGCGCGGGGGCGTGAACATGTTCGCGGCGTTGGGGGAACGTTCGGACGCGAGTCTGGAATTTGCCAAGCGCGTCATGGAGGATGGGCCGCCCCCGATGGGCGACGAGATCTATGCGCAGGATTTTGAGGCCACGCAGCCTCAGATCGACAAGGTTCAGCGGATCATCGAGCATTTCGGTCAGGTGACGGAGTATGGCACGCCGACATGCTCGCTGCGCTCATCCGCCAATCTGGACAAGTCCCGCTCCGGCACCTTTGCGGATTGTGTCATCGGCATCGAAACCGAGCACTCTCCCGGCAGGATCTCCATCAACTGGAAACGGGACGAGGAAGCCTGGAAAGTGCTCGGATTTCGCGTCAACTATCTCGACCAGAGCGTATTGCTCGACAAGGCCGATCAGGCGGACCGACAGTCGGAGGCGACAGACGCGGACGCTGAGTAGACGGCGCTGTCGCGCGGTTGGCCCGCTATTGGGTGCCCAAGGCCGCTTCCAGCCACGACGACACTGCCTGAGCCTCGCCCCCGCAGGAGCCGGAGAGGCGGCGTAGCAACACTGCTACCGGTGTCATATTCGTCGGATTTCTTCCCCAATCACGCGAAAAATTCAATCATGCCTATTGTGATTGCAATCATAAATAGATAGGGAGGTCCCGTCCCAAACCGAATCGCAGGCTGACTCCGGGGGTCCAGATGCGCGACATCAAGAAAACTTTGGCCGTGTTGTGGGAACACCGGCTGGCGCTGATCCTGCTCGCCGTGGGAATCAGCCTGTTGGCGCTATCAGCCGGAGCCGGCATGTACCGGGCCGCCATGGTGCGGGATGTCAGCCAGTTGCAGGCCGGACTCAACCGTGAATTGGGTGCGTGGAGCGGCAAGGAAATCGCGCCTGCCACCCTCCAGGGCACGGATGAGGTCGCCACGCGGCGCCTCGCCAACTGGGCCCTTTCCGGCGGCACGCTTGTCCCGTCCGCGCCCGCCTGCCGTTATGTGCGCCAGCGCTCCATACTCGGTCCACCGCCCAGGCTTGCCACCTGCTCGACCGCGCCGGTGCCGGCTGCGCGCACAGGCATTGCCTGCGAAACCGCGATCACGCTCAAGCCGGCCGCCACCCGGTCACAGACAGGCCAGGAGGGTCCGGCCTGTCTGGTGACGACTTGGGCCCGTCAACAGGAGACCTGGTCCATGGTCACGGCCAGCCTGGAATGGGATACGGTATCGGCCCGACCCGACGGGCCGGGGCAGGATCTGGATGCTGCGGCAGGGGGCGGCGAGGTGGTGCGGCGCTAGGCTGCGCCCGCGGCCCCGGCCGGCAGGCCCTGTTCCTTTGCCATCCGCTTCATCGCCTTCTGCAGTTTCTCGAAGGCGCGCACCTCGATCTGGCGGATCCGCTCACGGGAGACGTTGTAGACTTCCGACAATTCCTCCAGCGTCTTCGGCTCCTCAGACAGGCGGCGCTCGGTCAGGATGTGCCGCTCGCGCTCATTCAGGTCTTCCATGGCAGAGGTCAGCAATTCCATCCGCGCATTGAATTCCTGCTTGTCGGCGAATTCCTCGGCCTGGCCCTGTTCGTCATCGGCCAGCCAGTCCTGCCATTCCATGTCGCCATCGGTGCCCATCGGCACGTTCAGGGAGGCGTCAGAGCCGGACATCCGGCCATTCATGGAATAGACTTCGCTTTCGGTGACGTTCAGCTTTTCCGCGATCAGCTTGGCCTGTTCCGGCTTCAGATCGCCTTCGTCCAGCGCCTGCATTTCGCCCTTCAGGCGGCGCAAATTGAAGAACAGCTTCTTCTGCGCGGCCGTGGTGCCCAGTTTCACGAGACTCCAGCTGCGCAGGATGTATTCCTGGATCGCGGCCCGGATCCACCACATGGCATAGGTCGCCAGACGGAATCCCTTGTCCGGATCGAATTTCTTGACGGCCTGCATCAGGCCCACATTGCCCTCGGAGATGACTTCGGCCATCGGCAGGCCATAGCCGCGATAGCCCATCGCGATCTTCGCCACGAGACGCAGGTGGGAGGTCACCATCTTTTCTGCGGCTTCGGTGTCTTCCTGCTCGCGCCAGCGGCGGGCGAGCATGAATTCCTCATTCTTCTCGAGCATCGGAAATTTGCGGATTTCCGTCAGATAGCGGCTCAAACCCTGTTCCGGGCTGAGAGTCATGCTCGTGCTGGCGCTGATCTTGTTCGCCATGATCTGTCTCCTCCTTTGCTGACCAACCCCGCGATGCGGCGATCGTTCCAGCCTTCAGATGTTGAAAGACGTTTAGCCCCGCTTTGCGGCGGCGTCGCCCCGTACTGTCCGCATGATTGTCATCGCGGATTAACATAAATAAGCAGTCGGCCCCCGGATTTGAAGCCTCCCTGCACATGAAATCCGCGTCATCGGAGGCCGGAAATCCTGCCCTTTCCGGGGCTTGAGGCGGCGCTGCTGTCTTACACCTGAAATTGGGGAACCTGTTGCCCCGTCGCGAGGTTGGTTGAGCGATAACAGTTCAGGACCTCGCCCCCATGGAAACGATCATACAACAAGGGCCTCCCACGACCCAGACCCCCACAGAGGCGTTCCGCGCCTTCGTGAAATCCGACTCCTTTCCCTGCATCGGGGCGAAGTCGGCCATGGTTCGGGACCAATTGGTGATTGCGGAATTCGGCGACATCGATTCCGCCGCCGGAGACATCAAGCTGCGGCAGGCGCTGGAAGGCTTCATCGGCCAGCTCGAATTCGACTCGCCCGTCGTGCAATCCTTCGTGGCGATCTTCTCCGGCCCGGACGGCCTCACCGAAACCGCGTTCGAACGTGCCCTGTGGAACCGGCTCCAGTCGCTGCACAATCTCGATGTCGTCGAGGGCAGGGGATGGGCCGAGAATGCTGCGCGCGATCCGCAATCGGCCCATTTCTCCATGGGGCTTCTGGGCGAGGCCTTCTTCGTCATCGGCCTTCACCCGAATGCGTCCCGCCCGGCCCGCCGCTTCCGCTATCCGGCGCTTGTCTTCAATTCCCACGAACAGTTCGAACGCCTGCGTGCCGATGGCCGGTTCGACAAGATGAAGCAGATCATCCGTGAGCGGGACAAGGCGTTGGCCGGGTCCGTCAATCCGATGCTCGCCGATTTCGGTGCTGGATCGGAGGCCGCCCAATATTCCGGCCGCGAAGTCGGCCCGGACTGGAAATGTCCGTTCACCCCACAGGAACCGATCAAATGACCCATCGCATCCCCCCGAAATCCGGCACCGCCTTCATTCTCCGCAAGGGCCAGCGCCTGACCGTGACCGACCCCGAAGGCGAACAGGTCAGCGACATGGTTGCCTACAATCTCGACGACCGGAAGGAAGTGATATCGTCCGGCCGTTCCCTCGACTATGCCGGACGCATGTTTCTCTCGACGGGGGACATTCTCTACTCCAATCGCAGCCGCGACATGCTGAAGATCATCTCGGACGAGGTCGGCCGGCATGATTTCACACTGACGCCATGTTCGAAGGACACGTTCCGCAAGCTCTACGATCAGGCCGATCCGGAAGGGGGCTGCCAGGAGAATCTCGAGGCGGCGCTGTCAGAATACGGCATCGGGCCGGATGACATTCCGATCGCCTTCAACATCTTCATGCATGTCGCCGCCGATCCCGAAACCGGCGAGATCCAGGTCCTGCCTCCGCTCAGCAAGGCGGGGCAGTCCATCACCTTCGAGGCCTGCATGGACCTGCTGATCGGCATGACCAGTTGCTCGGCCGGCGAGTCGAACAATTTCGCCTACAAGCCCATCGACTACGACATTACGCCGGAACCAGCCTGATGGATATTTCGGCAATATTCCATAATGGCTGGAAAGATTATGTCCGCATCGGGCTCGCCGCACCCGTCATCTATCTGACAATTATCGCCTTCATCCGCCTGGCCGGAAAACGCTCGACCTCCCAGATGAACAATTTCGACTGGGTGGTGACGGTGGCGCTCGGCTCGATTGCGGGCGCCGGGATCACGTCGAACTCCGTCACCGCGCTCGAAGCCCTGTTTGCCATCGGCATCCTGCTCGCCATCCAGTGGGCGCTGACCTGGCTGATGGCGCGCAGCGAGCGGGCCGAACAGGCGGTGAAGTCCAGTCCGCGTCTTCTGGTCTTCAGGGGCGAGTATCTCGATGATGCGATCCTGGCCGAACGGCTTACCCGGTCGGAGGTCCGCTCGGCCCTGCGCGAACAGGGGATCACACAGGTCTCGGATGCCGAGGCTGTGGTGCTGGAAACCGATGCCTCCTTCAGCGTGATGGCGAAGCCGGATGCGGACGTGTCCGCAGACCATCTGGCCGACTCGATTGTGGGTGTGCCCCGCTCCTGATGAACCCTTGTTGACTGTACGTCTCGTCGTTGGGATCGGTCGAGTGTCACAATAACTTCATATTTTTCCGTGCTTTACGTCCTGCAATGACCATTACTGGTTACCAAGTTTTCAGAATGTGCTGATAGCGAAACGCTCAGATTGCCTTGGGTGGGGCAGATGGGTTTATTATGAAGTTTCGCTCCACGTCCTGGATGCATTTTCCGCCGCTGTCGGTAGATGACAGTTTCGATGCGCTCTCGGCATTTTTCGTCAACAATCCGGAGGCCACCCTGTGTCCGGTCGTGGACCGGTTGGGGCGTCCAGTGGCCTTTGTCTCGCTTCAGGCCTTCCAGCGGTTGATCTCGAATCCCTATGGCTACGCCCTCAATCAGAAGAAGGGATTGCGCGGCGTGCTGGATCACAATCCGCTCGTTCTAGATATGAATGAGGACGCGGCCAGCGTGTTCGGAAACATCCGGGACAAATCTGAATTGCTCACCAATGGCGTCATCCTGGTGCACGAAGACGGGGTCTATGCCGGCTGTCTCAATGCGCTCGGCGTGTTTCACGCGCTGACCGAAATCCATGCCAACATGCTCGCGGATCTTCAGGGCGAGATCCAGGAACGGGAACGGGCCGAGCAGAAAATCCGCCAGCTGGCCGATACCGATCCGCTGACCCGCATCCTGAACCGGCGCGCCTTCATCCGGGAAATGAAAGGCTTGATCGGGCAGGGGCGGCCATTCACCTGCGCCCTGATCGACCTCGACCGGTTCAAGCCGTTGAACGACCGGTATGGTCATGCGGTCGGTGATCATGTCCTGAAAGTGCTGGCGCAAAGATTGAGCGTGCTGGAAGGGGGCATTTTTGCCTGCCGTCTTGGCGGGGACGAGTTCGCCTTTCTTGTTCCGGATACGGGCGATCCGGCACTGGAGATCGCTGCCCGGGCGCAGAGCGCCATCGTGTCGCCGGTCGATACCGATCTCGGCCTGGTCGCAGTCGGGGCCTCAATCGGCCTCGCCGCCTATCCGGAGGATGCCGCCGACGAAGTGAATCTCATGCACGCGGCCGACAAGGCGATGATGCGGGTCAAATCGGCGAGCGGCGGCATCGCGGCATTCGACCGCCGTGAGGACCTGTCCGACATGGACGCCGAGGAATTCGACAGAACGATCATCGGCGCCGTGCGTGACAACCGGTTCCAGCCGGCCGTTCAGCCCATTCTGGACCTGCGGACACATTCCATTGCCGGCTATGAAGTTCTCGCCCGCTGGCCGCAAAGCGGGCTGCGCCGGCAGCCAACACCCCAGCAATTCGTGCCGGCGGTCGAACGCCTCGGCCTGATCGACAGCTTCTTCTGGTCCATGCTCAATCAGGCGCTGCGCTGGATGCCGGACGGGAACAGCTTCCTGTCCTTCAACGTGTCGCCGTCCCAGCTGACCTCGCTGGAATTTTCTGACCAGTTTTTGAACGCGCTGAGACGCCATGGCATCCAGCCGGAACGGATTGAACTGGAAATCACCGAGAATGTGCTCTTCCGGAACATCGACACGAGCAAGCAGATCCTCAGCCGGATCGTGGAGACCGGCGTGTCTCTGGCACTGGATGATTTCGGAACGGGCTATTCGTCCCTGTCCCTGCTGGAAGAACTGCCCTTCAAAAAGGTCAAGCTGGACAAGAGTCTTCTGGGCAAGAACGATTCCGGCATTCTGCCGAAAGTCCTGACCGGCAGTCTCAAAATGTGCCGGGAGATGAATCTTGTCAGTTGCGCGGAAGGCGTCGAGACCAGTTCGCAGCTTGAACAGCTCGCCCGGCGGAAATGCGACCTGGTGCAGGGATTTCTTATTGGCCGCGCCGTGCTGTGCCGGGAAATGACATCCCCCTCGGTCATCACACAGGCTTCCTGATCGCGCCTGTCCCACGCCTGGTCCGGTCAGATCCATTGCGGTGACGGGGCAGGGCAGGTTTCTTGTCCTACCCCCTTGTGGCCTGAAGTATACTGGCGCGATGGACCGGCTGCTTGCCCCGCTCGCTTTTGACCTGCCGCCGCATCTCGAACCCGTCCGGTTCTGGATCTGGCTGCAGGTCGTGTCACTGCGTTTTCATGTGCGCGCGCGGCATGGCCGGCGCGTCCCGTTCCAGGTCTCGATTGATGTGCAGGGCCAGGTCCGTCTGGTCCGTATCGGCCGACGCGCGGAAGACCTGACGCCCGATCCCTTCAGCTTCACCCCTTCAAAAGCCTGGCAACGGGCGCTCACGGGCACCTGCCCGGTGCATCCCGGTGAACAGCGGGACAGCGCGCTGCCGGCCATTGCCCCCAAGCCACGCCGCCCGCGCCGGATCGCGGCGCGCGCGCTACCTCTGCCGGACACCTGACCCGCGCAGCCCTGATGAAAATACAGACTGTCCCCGAAGCGCCCTCACAGGCGTCGCATGTGCAGCAGCCGGCTAGTCGCGCGGCGCGTCCACATCGATCTCGACGCGCGCCTCGGCCAGATAGTCCGTAGAGCGCATTTCATGCAGGCGACTGGCGGTGCGTTCGAATTCGAAACTGCCATCGCCTTCCGGATAGAGATGTTCCGGCTCGGCTGCCGCGCTTGCAACCAGCTTGATCCGCGCTTCGTAGAACGCATCGATCAGCGCCACGAACCGGGCGGCCTCATTGCGGTTTTCCGGGCCCAGTTTCGGAATGCCGGACAGGATGACCGTGTTGAAATTGGCCGCGATTGCCAGATAGTCACGCGAGCCGAGGGGCCGGGCGCACAATTCCTCGAAACTGAACCAGGCGACACCTGCGGCTTCGCGCGGCACGTCCAGTTTCCGGCCCTTCACGGTCAGCACGCAATGCTGCGGTTCCGCGCCCAGGGTCAGCCGGTCCCAGGCCGCCTCCAGCGCTGTCTCGGCCTCCGGCCCCAGCGGCGCATACCAGACCGGTGCCTCGATCAGGCGGTCCAGGCGATAGTCCCGGTCCGACGCCAGTTCCAGGATCCGGCAATGGGTCTTGAGATGATCGATGAAAGGCAGGAAGAGGGGGCGGTTGATGCCGTCCTTGTAGAGGTCGTCAGGATGACGGTTCGATGTGGCCACCACCGTCACGGCGCGCTCGAACAGCGCATCGAACAGGCGGGCCAGAACCATGGCATCGGCAATCTGAGTCACCTGGAATTCGTCGAAACAGAGCAGGTTCGCCTCGGACGCGATCTGTTTCGCCACTGGCGCGATCGGGTCGTCGCCGGCACCCTTGACGCGCCATTCGGACCGCTTGCGCTCGTCCGGGGTCAGCCTGCGCCACGCATCCAGCCGGTCATGCACTTCGGCCATGAATTCATGAAAGTGCACCCGTCTGCGCGCGGTGACCGGCGCATGTTCGAAGAACAGGTCCATCAGCATGGATTTGCCCCGCCCGACGCCGCCCCACATGTAAAGGCCGGTCACGGTCTCGGCTTTCGAGAACCAGCCGCCCGTCTTGCGATGGGACAGCCGGTGAGCCAGATCGTCCAGCGCGGCAGCGGCCTCAGCCTGGACCGGGTCCGGTGTCAGCTGGCCGCTTCCGATGCGGGCCTCATAGCGGTCGATCACATATCCCATTCAGCCCAGCCGTTCGGCGATCTGGGCCAGAAGCCGACTGAGGGCATTCGGTTGCAGCACTAGGGTCAAAATAAGGCCAGCAATCGCGCCGCCCAAGTGGCCACCGTGAGCAATAACGGCATTGTCACGCCGAGATAAGACCAAACTGACGATGATAAAAAGTGCACCGAAAGCGCCTGCCCAAATTGGAATTGCGAACATCAAGTAGATCGTAGCAAATGGGAAGAGAACGGCGACTGCCAGCATTAGGCCGGATATTGCGCCGGATGCTCCCACTGCCCGGTAGTCCAGAGAGTCCCTTTTAGCGAAGTACATCCATATGGACCCACCTAAGAGAGACGCAAAGTACAATAGGAGGAAATTGGTAGTTCCAAAAATTCGCTCGAGGGGGGGGCCAAAGAAATAGAGCGTCAGCATATTGACTAGCAAGTGCCCTGTGTTCACGTGCAGAAAGCCTGACGTGAGTGATCGATGCCACTGGCCGCTTTCACGAATAGGCCGAATCCAAAAGCTGTTCGCTTCGCGAAACTCGTGTGAGCTAAATGCTATGAAGCTCGCGATTACGTTTGCAGCCAGTATGCCAAATGTAGCCGGGGAAGCGATTAGAGTTTCCATGTCACTACAGCTCCTTGTTGATGCCCAGCAAAAAGCCGCCCGGATCTGTCCCGGGCGGCTTAGCAAGGGGAGGGGGCGCTTCGCAAGCGCCGGTTTGGGTCAGGCCGCGCAGACCGCCGGGGTCTCGGCCGCCGGCATCAGGTCCATGAGGAAATCCTCGAAGGCGTCCGGGCGCTGGATGAAGCGGTTGAATGGCAGGTTCGCCTTGAAGATGGCTTGCGGGTGGATGTTCGCACCGCAGCGCAAGGCCGACTCGACGGCCTGGTCGCGCACATCCATCGAAGAGACAACAGCGATGCGGTATTTGCCCATGTTTGCCACCCGCGCAATCGTCATGTCCGGGTCGAAGGAGTCGGGCAGGCCGAGGTCCAGGACGACAAGGTCGAAGCGCTCCAGCCGCAGGCGGGATTCCGCAGCCATCAGGGTCGGCGCCATGACCAGGTCGATCTGCACGCGGGAGCGGGCTGCCTTGTCCGCGGCAATCGCCAGCATGTCCCTGACCGGCTCGTGATCTTCAACCCAAAGAACTTTCATCTACGCTCATCCCGATTTGTGTGACCTGTGGTGGAAAGGCTTAAACGGCCCCCCGTTCTGGATTTACCTTGCCACGCGGCTCTTACGTCTTGGTAAAGCGAAACTTTCCGAAGTGTTTATATTTCAACAGAATGCGCGGTTCGGCGCGCGCCGGGGACAGGCCATGATCCTGTACTTCCCGCTTTCGGCAACCCGCCGGACCCCCTATGTATATGGGGGGAGAACGGAGTGGCCAATACACAATGAGCGATGAGAGCCTCAGCGTGAATCCGCCCGCCTTGCGGGCCTCTGCATTTCTCGATGCAGAAAAAAAATCCGACCAGCATATCGTCGATACGCTGATTGAGGAGCGCTGCCCGAAACTCCGCGAAAGCTGGACCTGGCCTCTCGTGCGTCCGGTGCTCTACAAGACGCTCGGTTATCGCCGCGCCCGTGAAATGGCCGACACGATCATGCAGATGAATGGCCGCGACTCCTTCGATCATCTGTCCCGCCAACTCGATTTCTCCCTCGACATCGAAGGGCTGGACCGCCTGCCAGGCTCCGGCCGGGTCATCATCGCTGCCAACCATCCCACAGGGCTGGCCGATGGAATCGCGGTCTGGGACCTGCTGAAGCAGGTGCGCCAGGACATCATCTTTTTCGCCAATGCCGATGCCGTGCGGGTCAATCCGCGCTTTCAGGATGTCATCATCCCCGTCGAATGGGTGGCCGAGAAGCGCACGCCCGCCAAGACGCGCGAAACGCTGAAACGCGCCGGCCAGGCCTTTGCCGAAGAGAAGTGCGTGGTCATCTTCCCGTCCGGGCGCCTTGCGAAAAAGGAAGACGGGCGGTTGGTTGAGAAGGACTGGTTCTCCACTGTTGTCGGACTCGCCCGGAAACAGGGCGCGCCCATCCTGCCGCTCAATCTGGATGCCTGGAATTCCCGGCTGTTCTACTTCTTCAGTGATCTGAACGGAGAGCTGCGCGACATTACCCTGTTCCATGAGCTCCTCAACAAGCGGGGTGCGAATGTGCGAATGACGTTCGGCCGGATGATCCCGCCGGACCGGTTGCAGGGCGACGTCAATGAATTGACCGAAAAGCTGAAACATCATGTCGCCTATGATCTCGGCCGTGATGCATCTGCCGTGTTCGAGCCCTAGCCGATGTGCGGACGTTTCTTCCGGCATGGGGTCTCTTGGGAGGAGTACCACAACGCGCTCAACCTGATTCATCCCGAGGGTGTCCAGCCGCCGGCACCCGCCTACAACATCGCGCCGACGCAATATGCCCCCATTATTCGCATGGCCCCGGAAGGGGAGGATGTGCCGCGCGGCGCTGTCCAGATGGCCCCGGCCATGTGGGGCTTGGTGCCAAGCTGGTGGAAGAAGCCGCTCAGCGAGAAGAAATTCTCCACCTTCAACGCCCGCAGCGAAGGACTCGAGGCGTCGAACACGTTTCGCGGTCCGTTCCGGCATCATCGCTGTCTTGTGCCGGTCAGCGGATTTTACGAGTGGACCGGGCCGAAGGGCAAGAAGCAGCCCTATGCGATCGGCCTGCGCAATCGTCGCTGGTTCTGCTTTGCCGGACTCTGGGATCGCGCCATGATCGACGGGTCGGAGATCGACAGTTTCACCATCCTGACCACAAAGCCCAACGACCTCATGGCCGGACTCCACACTCGTATGCCGGTCATCCTGCACCCGTCCGACTACCGGACCTGGCTGGACGCCGACAATCGCAAGGTCGGGCATTTGTACGAACCATTCCCGACAGAGGACATGCATGCCTGGCCGGTTGATCCGGCTGTGGGCAATGTCCGCAATCAGGGGCCGCAGCTGATCGAGGAAGCCTAGTTCTTCTTCCAGGCCACCTGATACAGGTCGAGACGGCGGTCCTTCAGGTTCTGCACCGCGCCGGACTGGCGAGCGGTCAGAAGGTCTGAAATGGACAGGTCAGCCAGGGCGATCGTCTCCGTGTTCGGCGCCGTATCGGCGGCAACCCCATCGCGGGAGAAGGGGAAGTCGGACGGGGTCAGGATACAGCTTTCCGCATAATGAATGTCCATGTTCTCGACATTGGGCAAATTGCCGACCACGCCGGACAGGGTGACATAGCACTGGTTCTCGACGGCCCGCGCCTGGCAGCAATAGCGCACGCGCAGGTATCCGCGCCGCTCGTCCGTACAGAATGGGACAAACAGCATCAGCGCGCCCTGGTCGACCAGGTGGCGGGCAATTTCCGGGAATTCGCTGTCATAGCAGATCATCACGCCGATGGGGCCGCAATCGGTCTGGATCACCGAATTGCCCCGACCGCCCTGAATGTTCCACCAATGACGTTCCGACGGGGTCGGGTGGAGTTTCTGCTGCGTGTGCACAGACCCGTCGCGCAGGAAGACATGGGCGACGTTCAGGATTTCCCCGTCCGGCATCTGGCTCGGATGCGTGCCACCTATGATGTTGATATTGTACGACACGGCGAGCTTTTCCATGAACTCGACAAAGCGCGGCGTGTATTCGGAGATTTGTGCGATCGCATCGACCGGACCAAGCGGACGTTCGGCCAGCGAGAGCAATTGCAGGGTCAGCATTTCCGGGAAGACAACGAAGTCGCTCTTGTAATCGGACGCGATGTCGACCCAGTATTCAAGCTGTCCCTCGAACTCATCAATCGACGTGATCCGCCGCATCTGCCATTGCACGGTTGCGATGCGCACGCTTTCCGGCAGGGACGTGTCGCCAAAGCTCGTATTGGTCTGGATCTTCTCCTGCGCCAGCGGGTTTTCCCAGAACATGTGCGTGGCATGCCCCATCGAGTCCGTATCTTCCGGAAGATAGTGGCGCAGCACGCCCAGCGGCTCATAGCCCTGGTTCAGCTGGAAGGTGATGACCGGATCGCGCAGCTTGGATTCGCGCACGGCCTTCACATAGTCTTCCGGGTTCGGGTACTGCTTGGCGCGACGGGCATAGCCGGGCATGCGGCCGGCAAACACGATGCCTTTCAGCTCCAGCCACTGGCACAATTCGCGGCGCGCCTTGTAGAAGCGTTGTCCGATGCGCAGGCGGCGATAGTCGGGATCGACGGCAACATCCATACCATACAGCACATCACCTTCCGGATCGTGCCGGGCGGCATAGCCCCCGCCGGTAATTTGCATCCAGGTGTGCGGGCCAAAGGCATGTTCCGAGGCGATCATGAAGGTGGCGCAGTGGCCGACAATCGTGCCCTCATATTCGGCGACGAACTGGCCATCGGGGAACCGGTTGATCTGGGCCATCAAATGGTCGCGGGAATACTCTTCTCCCTCGCCATAGACCTTTGCGGACAGGGCCTGCAGGCCCGGAATGTCATCCGGCGTCGCGTTGCGGATGATCAGCTTGGCTTTGCTATTGCTCATGGCGGAGAAATGCCTCTGAAAGGAGATGGTTCAATGGGGCAGGCGCAGGCTGGCCCTCAGGCCGCCCAGCGGGCTTTCGCCGAGGCGAAGGTCCCCGCCATGCGCGCGGGCCGTATCACGGGCAAGCGTCAGGCCCAGCCCGGTGCCGGGCGTGTTCTGGGTGCGGGCTTCGTCAAGTCGCATGAAAGGCCGGAACGCGTCCTCATGACGCTCCGGGGGAATGCCCGGTCCGTCGTCATCGACATGTATATCCACCGCATGCGGACCGTCCACAAGCGAGATTTGCACATGGGTGGCAAACTTCGCCGCATTGGACACAAGATTGGTCACCGCCCGCTTGATGGCCAGCGGCCGCCCATTGACCGGAATGGAGGCAGGACCGGTCACTTCGATGTGCGGGCCAAACCCTGCCGCGGCGTCCCGGACCAGGTCGGCCAGGTCGAACGTGCTCGGCTCGTCGCCTTCCTCGCCCCGCGCGAAGGTCAGGTATTCGTCCAGCATCATCGACATGTCATCAAGGTCTGCGCGGGCCGCCTTGATGTCATCGGTCTCGTCCATCATCGCCAGCGCCAGTTTCAGGCGGGTGAGCGGGGTGCGTAGATCGTGGCTCACTCCGGCCAGCATGGCGGTGCGTTGTTCAGCAAAGGCGGTCAGCCGGTTTTTCATGTCTATGACGGCGCGGGCGGCTTCGCGCACTTCATTGGCGCCGGACGGGCGGAAGTCCGGCACGTCCCGGCCGCGCCCGAAGGCCCGCGCCGCCTTGGACAGGCGCAGGATCGACCGCACCTGCTGGTTCAGAAATCCGATGGCCAGCGCGACCATGAACAATGAGAACAGGATCACCCAGACAATGAAGATGTGCGTGTTGGCCGCCAGAACGCGTTTGCGCTCCACAATGATTTCCACGGTGCGCGGTCCGGACGGGAAGCGCAGGTGCAGCATGGAATCCTTCGGGTCCAGAGCGGTTTCCACCGGCACGCCCAGCCGGGTTTCGAGCTCGTTGTCCAGGGTTCGGCTGTAGGCGAAGACATGCGCATATTTCGCCTGTTCCAGCGGGTCGGCAGGGCTGTCGCAGGTGAATGTCAGGTCAAGGCGTTCATCAATCGTGCGATGGGCCAGTGCGGACTGTTCCCGGCGGTCGCAATAGGCCTGCACCAGGCTCGCATCCCGCGCGATGGACTGGGCCAGCTTGCGGTTCACCTCGGCGATATGACTGTCATAATAATACCAGGACATGAGCGACAGGATCAGCACGACGGGCGCGATCACCATCAGCATGCTGCGGGCATACAGCCCGCGCGGTGTAATATCCCTTAACCGGAACATGCGGCTCAGTCCGGCATCAGGCGGTAGCCGATGCCCCGCACGGTCTGGATGTGGATCGGTTCCTTCGGATTGGGTTCGATCTTGCGGCGCAGGCGCGTGACCTGCACATCCACCGAGCGTTCCATCCCGGCCGAGGTCAGGGCGGCAAGGTCCTCGCGGCTCACCGGCTCGCCCGGCGTCGCTGCCAGGACGGTCAGCAATTGCAGTTCGGCCTCGGTCAGCCGGATGCGGTCCTCGCCCGCTTTCAACTCGCCCCGTTCCGCATTGAACACCATGCCGGACATTTCCACCTCGGCCGGAGGCGGGGCCTTGTGGGACCGTCTCAGGATGGCGGCGCAGCGCAGGGACAATTCCTCCGGTTCGAATGGCTTGGCCAGATAGTCGTCCGCGCCGTGTCTCAGGCCTTCGATCCGGCTGGTTGCTTCGCCCCGGGCGGTCAGCAGGATGACCGGGGTTTCCCGGTTGCGGCCTTCCCGCATGGATTTCAGCAGGGACAGGCCATCCTCGCCCGGCATCATGATGTCCAGAATGGCCAGGTCGAACTCCATGCCCGTCATCAGCTTGCGGGCCCCCGCTGCGTCAGGTGCCGAGGTCACGCGGAAACCCTCGCGCGACAGGTAACGCTTCAACAGGTCGCGGATCCGGTCGTCATCATCGACCACGAGAATATGGGCTGTGTCGCGGGTCATCTGACAAGTGCGTCCATGACCTTGCGGGCTCCTTCGACCGCATCCGGGCCGGCACTCCGATAGGCGAGGCGCAGGCGCTCGCGCAGAACAATGGTGATCTGGGTCGTCAACGTCGTGCCGGCCTCCGACAGGGTCAGGGTGCGGCGGCGCTTGTCGCTGGCCTGTTCGCGCTCGCGCTCGATCAGGCCGCGCTTGTCCAGTTCGCCAATGATCCGGGCAAAGGTCGGCACCGTCATGCTCAGCGCATCGCGCAGATCGCCCACGGTCTGGCCGGGCGTGTAGCGCACAGCCATGAGAATTTGCAGCTCTGGCTTGCTCAGCCCCGCCTTGTGCCGGGCCTCTTCTGCGGCTCTCATCAATTCCGCACTGCCGGCCAGCAAGAGTCCCACGCCGCGGTCAAGCTCCTGATCCATAAGGAAAAGGCGCGGATCGAACGGTCTATTCAGGTTGACGTCAGGGGCCATGTTCTGAAATGAACGCAAAAAATGCTATAAGTGCAAGCGAGGAGCGCTGAACTATTATGTCTGCATATGACGACCGCGACGGTTATATCTGGATGGATGGCGAATTCGTGCCGTGGCGGGACACGAAAGTTCACGTCCTGACCCATGCCTTGCACTATGCGTCGTCCGTGTTCGAGGGCGAGCGCGCCTATGGCGGCAAGATCTTCCGCTCCCTTGATCATTCCAGGCGCCTGCACAAATCCGCCGGGATCATGGGCTTCGAAATCCCGTTCTCGGTTGAACAGCTGGAGCAGGCCAAAACCGAGGCGCTGGCAAAATCCGGCCTTGAAAGCGCCTATGTCCGGGCCGTCGCCTGGCGTGGGTCCGAAATGATGGGCGTCTCGGCCCAGAACAACACGATCCACCTGGCGGTCGCCGTCTGGCATTGGGGCGATTATTTTGCCGACAAGATGAAGGGCATCCGCATGACGCATGCCCAGTGGCGCCGCCCCGCGCCGGACACGGCGCCCTGCCATGCCAAGGCGGCCGGTCTCTACATGATCTGCACCCTGTCCAAGCACGCCGCCGAACGCGACGGCTATGCTGATGCCCTGATGCTGGACTATCGCGGGCAGATTGCCGAAGCGACCGGTGCCAACATCTTCTTCGTTCGCGACGGGGCGCTGCATACGCCGACACCGGACTGCTTCCTGAACGGGCTGACCCGCCAGACGGCGATCCGGCTGGCGAAGGAACGCGGCATTGAAGTCATCGAGCGGGCCATCTTCCCGGATGAGCTGTCCACCTTCTCCGAATGCTTCATCACGGGCAGCGCTGCGGAAATCACTCCGGTTGCCGAGATTGGTGAACACACGTTCAAGCCGGGCCAGATTTCCGAAGCTCTGGTCAATGACTATACGGCGCTGGTGAATGGCCGTCTGGAGCTGGCGCTATAAGGCCGCCAGCGCAAGCTGTACGAAAAGTAACTGAGGCCGTTAAGGGCTGGCTGCTAGGGCTTTCGCCCATGGGTGGAGCCTGGAAAGAGTTCGCGCGCGAGCGTCTTCCCTTCGTGGCGGGGTCATTGGGCTTCAACGGCCTGATGCTGGTCCTGTTTGCCCAGGCCTTCGGACACAGGCTGCCACCGCCTCCCGAGCCCGACATTTTCGAGGTGGACATCGTCGAGCTGCCACCGATACTCCTGCCAGAGCCAGAGCCAGAGCCAGAGCCAGAGCCAGAGCCAGAGCCAGAGCCAGAGCCAGAGCCAGAGCCAGAGCCAGAGCCAGAGCCAGAGCCAG
>JGI1201J43222_100012_pt1 | contig 136902 bp, 97 predicted proteins | sample MastesBC008_FD_43222 | JGI IMG/M metagenome (IMG submission 43222) | reverse complement strand
TATTGTTTTATCAGTCTTACCCTCAGAAGCCATTAATAGAGTGTGTGCTCTACGAATTGCTCTAGCACTTGAAGAACCTTTTCTTACAATATCAAGTAGTTGCTGCCTTTGTTCTCCTGTAAGATAAACTTTATACTTCATCGCTAATACACCCATCTTTATCCCGTTCGGCGTAGCCATGCGATCGCTGAGCACGCGCTGACGCGTTCGGCTTGCCGCGTCTTAGGCTCATGCCCGCAGGCTTATCGCAGACCTGTGGGGCGATCTGCAAGCAGGTGGCTACGCCTATCGCAGTCCGCTTGTGGACTTAAAAGTCCACATCGCTTAATTAATTAGTATAGGATAAAACCCATCAAAACTAATGAAAAGGACTACTAGTGTCTATAGCGTTATATGGGGATTAGCGACTGGGGTAAGTCCAAACCTAACAGCAAAGAGAAAAAGAGTAATTAATAATACCAATTATCAACAACTCCTTACTCCTTACTTTTTACTTTTTACTTCTTACTTCTTACTCATTAATTAGTGGTAAACAAACGGTAAAAGTAGAACCAACTCCCGGTTCGCTATCTACATAAATATCCCCACCCATCATCAAACAAAAATGACGGCTAATTGCTAAACCTAAACCAGTTCCACCATATCTTTTTGTAGTTGAAGCATCCCCTTGAGTAAATGGCTGAAATAACTGCTCCCGCTGTCTTGGCGACATCCCAATTCCAGTGTCTGTCACCACAAAAGTAATCATTTGAGAAGTTATATCTTCTACTGAATAGGATTTTAAATCTTCTCTTTGTTTTTTAACTGCCAAAGATATTTTACCATTTGTAGTAAATTTAGCAGCATTACTCAGTAAATTTAAGAGTACTTGCCGCATTCTGGTTTGATCGGCATACATCGAACCTAAGTCACGATCGCAATCAATTTCCAGGATGTTTCCATTTTTCTCCACAGAGGGCTTGATAGTGAGAATGAGATTATCAATCAACGATGACACTTCAAAAGTTTCTGGGTAAAGAGTCATTTTCCCAGCTTCAATTTTTGACAAATCCAGAATGTCATTGATTAATTCCAACAAATGTTTACCGGCTGTATTGATTGTTTCAAGGTCGGTAATAAAATCTTCAGATGCACCGAGATCCACTGCATCATCTTGCAAAAGCTGACTCAAACCAATTACGGCATTCAATGGCGTACGTAATTCATGACTCACATTTGCTAAAAATTGGCTTTTTGCAGTACTTGCAGCTTCTGCTAACTCTTTTGCCTGTTGTAATTCTTTTGTTCGTTCTGAAACTCGCTCAATCAAACGATTCAGTGATTTTGCCAGTAAACCGATTTCATCTTCTGTATTTACAGGTGCCCTTAAATTAAAATTAGATTTTCTTGCTACTTGTTCGGCTACTTGAGTAACTACAACTACAGGTTCAGCGATCGCACGGGATGTACGCCACGCAATTAAAGCAGCTACCGCGACTGAAACCAAGATACTGAGAATAAAAATTAATCTTTCAATCGCTTTAGAACTTTCTAGGGTTTGTTTCGACTCAGTTTCTTGGTTTTTAGCAGTTTGCAAGAATCGAGTTAAATTGTCCTGAATTCGATGTAATTCCATGACAATCGGACCACCCATTATTTCTTGGAGATTCTTTCGCACCAAGGCATACTGTTGTGGTTCCAATTGTTTTTTATCAATTTTCTCTAGTACTTGTTCGATTTGCCTGACATAATTTTCATAGTTTCTTTCGTAATCTCGTAATAAGAAATTTAAATTCGACTCAGTTGCTGCGAGCTTTCTGGGTTTACTATCAATAAATTTTCGTATTTTCCGTTGGACTCGCTGGGATTTGTTATAACTTTCGATAAAATCTTCTTTTTTGCGAGCGAGTTTATTTTTATCTTCTACTACGATAGGCAACTGAAAACTTTGTGCGAGACCTTCTACTAATGCATCTTTATATTGAGTTAGCATCTGGACTTGGAAATGAGCATGATTTAAGCGTCCAATTTCCATTCCTCGGTAATAGTTGGCTATTACCAAACCAGCGAGCGACCCAAAAAAACCAATTCCAATCGCGAGAAAGTAACCGTAACCAATCTTTTGGTGAATTCGCCAAGAACTGGCTTTTAGCTTCCCTCGTGAGGGAAACTCTATAGTCGGTAGTTCGTCTGTCAATTGCTGTTCGGCTGACACTGCTTTACTTTCTGAACTGTTTTGGGGAGCGGTTGGTTTTTGAGGAGGGTATTTTTTAAGTTTTGTATTTTTAAGTTTTATATTTTTAAGTCCTATATTCTTAAGTTTAATGAAACTCAGTCTCCTTCCTTACCATTCCGCAAAAATATTACATCAGTATGGGTTGTAAAATCATTTCAACCGCCAACTTACAAACACTAAATTATTTTCTTTTATAACAGGAACAGATTTATTCAGGCATAGTTCCCCGAAAGTAACTTTCTAACCTAAATCTCTCATCTGTTTTTTCTGTAGACTTTCAATCTATTTTCTCAAGCACATATCTTAATAGATATACCTATATAATTTCTCAGCCTACGATATGATTCCCGGATAAACCAATATAAGTTGTACCATACACTCGACCTAAATCAGCCGTAGTACATAGACGCGGAAGTCGGAGTCTTTTTTATTGGAAAATGTATTTTGAAACATCATTACTTAGGGGAGGATGATATTTCCTGTTCTGCCCCATCTCGCACATTAATTTTTCAAAATACGGTATTTGCGAATATCTCAAAGCTTGAGACCTACAAATATTATTAAGGGTTAATTTAACTAATATATATGCTATGTCGTTAGTGAAAATAATAATTTTTTCTAAATTTCAGATGAATATAGTGTATACATTAGCCAGCTCTAAAGTAAAAATACTTAAGGTTATATGTACATAAATAACACGATTCTGCCGGGTTATTAATTAAATAGCTTATTTTAGTTAGCGTAGGTTGAGAGAATTAATTAAAAGTAAAACAGGAAAAAACTTCATGAAAAAGAGTATAGACAAAAAACTCAAAATTTTTATCTACACTCAGAAATTAATTAACAACTAACTTAAGCTGTCAAAAGTTCAAGTTGTAAAAGTTTATTTAAACTCTTACACCTGCAGAAAGTAAACTTTGTGCAGCAGCTTTTAATGCTGCAGCTTTGTCAGTACGTTCCCAGGGCAAGTCTAAATCTTCCCGCCCAAAGTGACCATAAGCCGCGACGTCCTGATAAAAACGTCCGCCTCGGTCGCCAGGTAATTTACGTAAGCCAAAAGCATGAATAATGCCTGCTGGGCGCAGTTCAAAATTCTCTTCCACTAATTTAAGCAAAGTGTCCTCATCCACTTTACTGGTACCAAAAGTCTCAACAAAGATACTCACGGGACGAGCAACCCCGATCGCGTAACTTAGCTGTACTTCACACTTCTGGGCCAAGCCAGCAGCGACAATATTCTTCGCCACATAGCGACAAGCATAAGCAGCAGAGCGGTCTACCTTCGTGGGGTCTTTACCAGAAAAAGCACCACCACCATGACGGGAATAACCACCATAAGTATCGACAATAATCTTACGTCCAGTCAAACCGGAATCTCCTTGGGGACCACCAACCACAAATTTACCTGTGGGGTTTACCAAAAAGCGAGTATTAGCATCTGGTTTAATTTGAACGTCACCAAAGACTGGCTCCACAACTGCCGTTAATAGGTCCTGCCTAATTTTGGCTTGGATCTGGGCTTCGTCCGTAATATCCCCAATACTAGCGGCATGCTGAGTAGAGATTAGGATTGTGTCAATTCCAACTGGACGTCCGTCTTCGTAAACGACTGTGACTTGAGTTTTACCGTCAGGACGTAGATATCCCAGTTGACCAGTTTTGCGCACAGCGGTTAATCGGCGAGCAAGTTTGTGTGCCAAACTAATTGGCAAGGGCATTAGTTCGGGAGTCTCATTACAAGCAAAACCGAACATGATACCTTGGTCGCCAGCACCAATTTTATCAAACAAGTCTTCACTATTTTCTTCGCGGGTTTCGCTCGCGGTGTCTACGCCTTGAGCAATATCTGGTGACTGTTCGTCTAATGCTACAAGTACTGTACAACTTTGGGAACAAAAACCATTATCGGCGTTGGTATAGCCAATTTCTGCTACTTTTTTACGTGTTATCTCGGCATAATTTACATGTGCTTTGCTTGTAATTTCGCCAGTGATTAACACCAAGCCAGTATTCACTACTACTTCAGCTGCTACGCGGCTGCTAGGGTCAGCAGCGAGTAAAGTATCCAAAATAGTATCGGAAATTTGATCGCAGATTTTGTCGGGATGACCTTCTGTGACTGACTCGGAGGTGAAGAGATAGCGATTAGACAACAGCAATTCCTCCATTTTTATGTTATTTGGAACACTAAATATTTCCATTTAGCTTAAATATCCAATCTTCCAAATCATAACAATTTTTTTACAACTAAATATTGCTATTTCAATATAGTCGTTTCAATTCTGAAAATCATTTTTTACTATTAAAAAAATTTGACATTTGTGACTCTTTAATGTTTTATACCTAATCACCAAGTTTGAGACCAAAAATTAGATCAAAAATTTAGACAAAAAAAGGACACCTCCGAAGGTACCCTAACTACTAGCCTAAATATTTAAAATTTAGACTTTAGCTGCCATTTTTGCTTCTTGAGATGTTAATTTCTCATATGCTGCACGCATTTTTAAACCTGTCAGTACTTGGAATAGTCCTGTGCCATTATTAGACCCAGGATACTCTCTATGTTGTAACAATAAATGGGTCATTTCACCTTCATACTTAGTAGAGGTGTTACTGAGATGAGTTTCAATATAGATAACTTCGTCCAGATTGTCGAATTGACCGTCTATTTCCAAGACTGAAACGTAGCGGCCATAATAAACGTCGGAACCATAGTAAACTTGCATTCCGGGATAGGAACAAGTTAGTTTTCTGCCACAAGGGGTCCAATTGATGGTAGAACCTTCATCAAACAGATATACTGGCTCAAAGCCTTCTCTATCTTCCCTTTGTAGCATTCTTACTCGTAGAACCTTCCGTTCTTTATCATCCTTGATCAGGTTGGTTGGTAAGACTTGTAATACGACATCCGCGAACTCTCTTTGTGGTTCGATATATTTTTGGAAGTCGGGTTTACGAGAATTGATAGCCGCCAGAACATCTTCGTAGCGATGACCGCGCTCAGCCATATCTCGCTGAATTTTCCACGCAATTTTTACTTCATCACTAATGTCCAAGTAAACGCTAAAATCGAGCAGCGATCGCACGCGTTCGTCGTACAAAGGATGTAATCCTTCCACAACAATGATATGATTTTGTTCTACTCTTTCAGGGGGGTCAATTTCCCCTGTTTCGTGATTATATATAGGTTTATCAATGGGTTGTCCTTCTTTGAGCGCCTTGATTTGTTCGTACATCAAATCAAAGTTGTTTGCTCTGGGGTCAAGGGCTGTAATACCTGTTTCTTTTCTTTGTTTTCTGTCTAACGAATGGTAGTCATCTAAACAGATGACCGTCATTAACTCTTCACCAAAAAGATCTATTAGACGACGCAAAAAAGTGGATTTTCCACAACCAGAATCTCCGGCGACTCCAATTAAGACCACACGTTCCGGCTTACTTATCATAAATCTCCTTTAGTTTAGTAAAGATGAGTCAATCAATAATTTTTCACACAACTATTTAACAAGATAGGAATTCATCCCCAAGGTCTGCTCTATCTCGATGTAACTCAGCAAGTCCATTAAAAACGTGTCGGGAAATAATAAAGTAACAATTATCACCCTTGCATCCAAGCTTTATTGGCCGCTGGTAAGTATTTAATCCTAGTTATATATGGGATCTTAACAGAATGAGGTATTCTATACAAGATTTGATATTAATCCAAATTTAGTATTTTTCTAGGTACTTCAGATTTTATCTCTGTTGTTAGGTATATAGGCGTAAAAACCTTCACTTACATACGCCATTCTGCCTGCAGAGATAGCTATTTGGCGATAAACAAAGGTTGGGACAAAAAGTCCAGGTTAATAGTTGAATTATGGATATTTTTTTTCAAAAATGATTGATTATTTAATTTTTGATGTCATTTATGACATTGTTATTTTTAGAACACGTAAAAACTATAAATGCAGTATTTAAACTAGTATGTAAAAATCAAAAAAGAAAAATGTATTCCTTTTCCCATTCTGGGATGCTAAAGATTTTCTACCGGAAGGTCTTTACTTCTCACCCCAAGTTCTTAAGTTCTGAGTCTTCAAATCCAAATCCAGGCTCTTAGCTTATTCTCTCTTGAAGCTGAGTTGGAACTTACAAAGTTAAAGGCTTGAAGTTCAAAGTTTTTAACTCAAAGTTTTTAACTCAAAGTCTAAAATCAATATTCTGAACTTGAAATTTTATTAAACTTAAAATTTTAAGTTTTGTATGGTTTTAAGTTTTATATGAGTTGTGAGTTTTGAGTTTTGAGTTTCGTATGGTTTACAAATTTTAAACCCCGAATAGAGATTTATGAGCTATAAGGGGTGAGAGCGCTTGCAATAAATTTTGATCGAAACAAGCGCATGAAGGGGTATGTATCAATACAGCTTAGCTAAACATCTTAAAGCTAGTATTGGGTTTTGGGAAAAGATAAAAGGGTAAGAGCTAAAAGTTTTTCTTTCCCATTGCTGTTTTCCCTTAACCAGAAAATTATTGGGATGTCTGTCTCTATGGAGAAGAGCAAAGGAAAAGTAATCTACGCGATCGTGTTCCAATGATTGGCGAAGAAAAGATTAAATTGACTCATGATTAACATTCTCCTAGAGACATATCCTTTAAGTTAGAAGCTGAATGGGTGTGTTTTTTGCGATGCCTCGTTAGTTTTTTGGTGAGTGCAAATCGCGAAGCATTAGCTTGTGCCTCCTATTGCATACGTGTCAGCTTTGTGTAGCCGAAATCAGGTAAACTAAAGCTGACCGGTAGTGGGAAGTTTTTTTGATAAACGGTTACGTAGAAAATCGGAGTGGTAGAACGAATGTACAATCAAGGTGCTGTTGAAAATGCTGTCAGGGGTTCGGGTAGTCGATGCTTTGTCTATGAAGTAACAGGGCTGCGTCAGAATCAAGCATCCGAGTTAATAAACTACCCAATTCGTAGAAGTGGCAGTGTATTCATCAGGGTGCCTTATAACCGCATGAATCAAGAAATGCGGCGGATAACTCGCCTCGGCGGAAAAATACTCAGTATTAAGCCGATGGGTGTCTCGGAACAAGCTAACGGTAAGGCTTCAGAAGAAGTAGTTACCAGCACGGTCGATAACAGCATTGCACAAGAGACTAACAATAATAAAGGGCATGGTAAAGCTACACCCCAGAAAGCTAACAGTGAGGTGAAAGGTTTCTCCAAATCACCAGCTGAGCAACAGCCCAAGAAGAAGGACAAAAAAGGCAACACCATGTCTCAAGCAAAAGCAAAGAAAAATGCCCATGCTAACGTTCCGGTAAACATTTATCGTCCCAACTCTCCCTATGTTGGCAAATGTTTATCCAATGAAGAATTAGTTGGTGAAGGTGGAATCGGTACAGTCCGTCACTTGAAATTCGATCTTTCACAAGGAGATCTGCATTACGTTGAGGGACAAAGTATCGGTATCATTCCACCAGGGACTGATGCTAAGGGTAAACCTCATAAATTAAGATTATATTCTATTGCTTCTACCCGCCACGGTGATGACGTAGACGACAAAACAGTGTCTTTGTGCGTTCGTCAGTTGGAATATAAGCATCCAGAATCCGGCGAAACTGTCTATGGTGTTTGTTCCACCTATCTCTGTAACCTGGAAGCAGGCACAGATGTAAAAATCACTGGTCCGGTAGGTAAAGAAATGCTTTTACCTGAAGACCCTGATGCTAACATCATCATGATGGGAACTGGAACAGGTATAGCACCTATGCGTGCTTACTTGTGGCGCATGTTTAAAGACGAGGAAAAGAAAGCTAACCCAGACTATGAATTCAAGGGTTTTGCCTGGTTAATATTTGGTGTGCCTAAAACTCCTAATATCCTCTACAAAGAAGAATTAGAAGAACTACAACAGAAGTACCCTGATAACTTCCGTCTAACCTACGCGATCAGCCGCGAACAACAAAATAAAGATGGTGGTAGGATGTATATCCAGCACCGTTGCGAAGAATATGCAGATGAGTTGTGGAACTTGATTAAGCAAGAAAAAACCCACACTTATATTTGCGGTTTGAGAGGTATGGAAGGCGGTATTGATGAAGCTATTGCTGCTGCTGCTGCTAAAGACGGTGTTACCTGGAGTGATTACCAAAAACAACTCAAAAAAGCAGGTCGCTGGCACGTAGAAACCTATTAAGGACTACGGGCGAAATAATTGGCTAATTAATGACTAATTACTGAGTAGGCAGGATAATCATTAAATAGGGTGGGCAATTTTGCCCGCCCTGTGTGTTTTATGGTTGTTAACGGGGGCCGCATTCGTGGGTGTTAAACTCGGTATATTAGGATTGGGAACCGTAGGAACGGGGACGGTACAGTTACTTTTGGATAGAACTGAACGTCACCCATTATTACAAGAAATAGAAATATTACGGGTTGGAGTCAAAAGCGTAGAAAAGCCCCGTGATGTGCAACTGCCTTCGGGTACATTAAGTTCTGATTTGACGAGTATTGTTACTGACCCCAAAATTGATATCGTAGTAGAACTAATTGGCGGTTTAGAACCAGCACGATCGCTCATTCTCCAAGCGATCGATTGCGGAAAACATGTGGTCACCGCAAATAAAGCTGTAATTTCTCGTTTCGGCGATGAAATATTGAATGCTGCGAATAAAGCCGGGGTTTACGTCATGCTTGAAGCAGCCGTGGGTGGAGGGATTCCAGTCGTTCAACCCCTAAAGCAATCTTTAAGCGTTAATCGCATTCAAGCAGTAACTGGAATTGTTAATGGTACCACCAACTATATCCTGACGAAAATGCAAACTCAGGGTAGCAGTTTCGATGATGTTTTAAGTGATGCTCAGCGCTTGGGTTATGCAGAAGCTGACCCCACAGCAGATGTTGATGGATGGGATGCTGCAGATAAAATTTCTATTCTTGCTGCAATTGCTTTTGGTGGACGTATCAAACGTGATGAAGTCTATTGTGAAGGAATTCGCCAAGTTAGCCAAACAGATATTACCTACGCCGAAAAGTTAGGTTTTACGATCAAACTTTTAGCGATCGCAAAACGAGAAGAATCTTCCCCATTAGCAGTAAAAGTTCATCCTACTTTGGTTCCGATAGATCATCCTCTAGCAAGTGTAAGCGGTGTTTACAATGCAGTTTTAGTAGAAGGAGAACCTCTCGGACAGGTAATGTTTTCTGGTCCGGGAGCAGGTGCAGGGGCTACCTCTTCAGCCGTATCTTCAGATATTTTGAATTTGGTGGCGCGAATCAAAAGTAGTCCATTTAATGAAAAAGCAAATGGTAAAAATGCAAAACCTCAGATTACTTGCTTAGATCCTCTATTGGCTAGTGCTCATCAAGATTATTGTCAAATTGCACCAATGTCAGAATTAGTCACTCGCTTTTATGCCCGTTTTCTCACCAAAGACCAATCAGGGGTGATCGGCAAACTAGGTACTTCTTTTGGAAATCATGGCGTTAGTTTGGAATCTGTTGTGCAAACGGGTTTTCAGCAAGATTTAGCGGAAATTGTAGTTGTTACCCATGATGTAAAGGAAGGCAACTTCGAACAAGCTTTAAAAGAAATTAGAACTTTAGAGGCAGTAGATAGTATTCCTAGTTTATTAAGGGTATTGTAGTTGATATCAAATTTACAAACTCAGAAATTTTGATTTCAAAAATTTTGAGTTCAAAAATTTTGAGTTCAAAAGATTTGAGTTCAAAAGATTTGAGTTTGGAAAAACTTATAGTTGTAGTTATAAATTATTATTGGGATATTTGTCTAATCACTATTTCCTTGGAAGCAAAATTAGTATTTAAGGTCCCAAATAACATGCATATTGCTACAAGCTGAAAATAATTAACTGAGAGATAATTAGTCAAAAAATCGCAAGTTTTAAAATTTTGTTTTCAATAAACTAGAGAAACAAACTAGTATATGCCTTAATTAGAGTATAAATTAACTGTAGTCATACCAGGGTAATTACGATGACAAATCCCCCACCTAACAATTCTGAGTCATCCCGAACTGGTACCCTAGGCTTCGATGAATTCATAGCAATTCTGGTTGCCTTTGCGACCATCGGTGGTATTTTATTTTGGTCATTTTCCCGCAAGCCTGATGGTAGTTGGAAGCTTAACTGGTTTTCTAACCAATTCAGTAATTTATCTTCCCAAAGAAAAACTTCTTTACAAACAAATCAACCTTCAATCGTTATTGGTTCGAGAAATACAGAGGTAGTTGAAAAACAATCTCCTGTATTGTCTTTGCTTCCTCAAAACAATAAAAATCTTATTTCCGAATCAACTATTTCCCCAAATAGATTACAGTCCCCAGAAATTCCTGGAAGTCGCCCGTCTCTATCCGATAGGGTCAAATTAGGACCTATACTTCCTGAAAATTCTGATTCTTCAAATTTAGTGACCAGCCCAGAAGATTCAGAACTACAAGTATCATCACCTGCCAAAACTTCACAAATACCAGAAGCTAAGGATAAAGATACAAATACAAATACAAATACAAATAATGGCGTTCGAGTAACTCCAGATACTGCTGTCACTCCAAGCCCTGTAGATAAGGAAACAGCAATTGTTACACCCAAAACATTTACTGATGTCGAACAAGCTTCTTGGGAACGCCCTTTTATTGATGCTCTTTCTTCCCGTGGAATGATTGATGGCTACCAGGATAATTCTTTTAAACCAGACCAACCTGTAAGTCGTGCTGAATTTGCAGCTCTATTAAATCAAGCTTTTAACAAGCAAAAAACCCCAAGAAAGTTGGAATTTAAAGATATCAAACCAGACTTTTGGGCAAATTCTGCAATCGAAGAAGCCGTTAGTACAAAATTTTTATCAGGTTATGGCGATCAAACTTTTAAACCCACGCGTAAAATACCTCGCGTAGAAGTTCTAGTCGCCATTGTAAGCGGATTAAACTTGGAAGTACCCTCTTCTACCAAACAAGTACTAGAAACCTATGAAGACGCAAATAAAATTCCCAAATATGCTAGGGAAAAAATTGCCATAGCCACAGCAAATAATCTTGTTGTAGATAGTACTGGTACACTCAAAAAATTTGCTCCAGATCGTCAAGCGACTCGAGCTGAAGTTGTGGCGATGATTCATCAAGCATTGGTGCGGACAAATAAATTACAACCTATCCGCTCGGATAAAATAGTCCCTTATCAACCCTAAAAAAACAAGTTAGGTAATAATTTTGATTTTGAGAGCTTGGAAATAAAATTTAGTTTCTAAACTTTCGGAGGTTTATAGGTGAAAGTGGCTTGGTGTTTTTATAGACACTAAACCACTTTCATGTTTATTACAATGTTGTTAATTTTCACAAATGGGAGATTATAAATCACAAGTATTGCGCTTCCCCAACTTGCTCAGCTAGAGTTGGGACTTCCCAACATATTGAGCTTAAAATCTCCACAAGTATCAAATAACTAAATCTAAGCTTTAAGCTTCAGAAGTATTTTGACCAACAACTTGAGATCTCAAACCTTGGATCTCACTTGTTAGCTCTTTACGGGTTGAAGCCTTAAGTAAGTAGCGGTACACAAACCAAATAGAGTAACCAATACCTATTAATTCAAAACTTGGTGCTACTAAAGGAATGTCATTCAACGCATCTAATACAGCCAAGACAACCTTAACAGCAATCACAGCTGCAACAAACACAGCTGCAAAAATTAGGGGTTGTTTGTATTTGTTGTAGAAAGTTCCTAGGTACTCAGGAAGAGTGGCTAAAAAACTAGAAATTTGTTCGCCGTATTTTAACCATTCCTCTTGGGGCTGTGTAGAAGGCTGAATCTTTGTGATAGTCCCTCCAGGCTGATTATTTACTTCTACTTCTGGCATTGTTGTCTCTTGAGTTTTGCTTTCCATGACTTCCATCTCTTATAAATTTGCTTCCATAATCAAGGATTGTTGAATTATCCGATTTTGAGGATAATCACAAACAACAAGAATGTTGAATGAGGAATGTAGCAACAAAACTGCACGAAAGGATTTTCGGGTAAAAAAGGATTTTAGTAAAAATAACCTCAATCCCCCTTCTATACCTACGTCGTTCGCTAAAAATTAGAAAATCAGTAGGATTTTAGCAGCATTCAAGTACTGGCACTAACTTAAATCAGTATTCTAGATACAGTTTTTTTAATTAACCCCGAATCTTAAGACTAGCTTTATTTAAAGCTATCTCAAGCACCTATAAATCGTGTTTATCCGCTGTACAAACCACGCAATAATCAGTGTACCTTTCTATTTATACAAGTATTGCGACAGATTTTATCTAACATTACAGCTATATTAAGCTGCAATCCCCATTCAAGGCATCGGTACCGATATTAATACGCTACAAAAGTTTTTATGTGTTGAATTACACGATATTTTTTTTATGTTTGTATCTTGGCGTAATAGTTTGATTCCAAAATGAACCGTTTCCAAGCGGATTTAATTTACTTTCACAATTGAATCAAAAGTTTTTTTGAGTAATAAAGTGTAGTAAGGGTAGGACTTCCAGCCATTATACTCCATAGATAATAAAATTTTGTTTGGGATCGTTTTTGTCTTAGATTTTTTCTTTTTACAAAAGTAACATTATTATTACAGAAATAATACATAAGTTTTTCTAAACACTTAATCGGTAAGGTATTTCAAATTATCAATTTTCGCTTTTCAAATACAAGAATGATATTTTTGCAATTTAAAGCTTTTTATCGCTCCATATTGCTAATTTAGGGCCAACGAGTGACAAATTTAAATTGACTTAAGATTAGTGGTTAAATAATTTAACTATAGCAATCCGAAATCATTCATGAGAAATAAAATCGCTGAAACCCTTGTACATACGTCTTTATTATTTATGTGTTTTCTCACGTTTCAATCAGGATTGCTATAGTATTTAGATTTTATTAGTATTTAGAGAACTAGTATAAGAAAATCTAAGTTAAACAATAAACAAAAAATCTCAATCTTACGGGAAACGTTCGTAGAATGAGATTCTTGCAAAAACTTTATTATTAAATTTTAAGGTCTTTACTACCTTTCACAGTCATACTTTGTGCATCTGAGCATATTTGTGCATCTGAGCATAAAGTATCAACACAAAATTTTACTCGATAGTATGTCCCTAGAAAACAAATCAGTTTACTTAACAGAGAAGAAATACCTTAGTTCCTGAATCAATCTGTCTATTTGAATAAATCTTGTTTAAACTATTGGGCAAATCTACTGGGCGAATCTATTTGGCAAATATTTATTACGAAAGTTTCGAGGAGTTATATTCGCCATATATTTTTTGCTCTTTCACGAATGTCAGGGTGATTAAAATGTCAACGGAAAGAGCATTTCAGGAATAGAATTATTATGATGTTTGGTTAAATTTAATTCCAATCTATCTGAGTCGCAATTTATCTGTTCTTAATCTTCTAATCCCAATCCTCGATTTGTAAATCTTCACCTCCAATACCGATACCAGTATGAAAAATCTCAGCATCGCTGATATTCATGTCATTCATCGAAGCTCCATAAACATTGGAGTCATATATCTTAGCCCCTGACAAATTGGTATGATCGAGATTTGCTTCTTTGAAATTGACGTTAGAAAGCATTGCTGAGGATAAGTTAGCTCCTTTCAGGTTTGCGCCAGTTAAGTCAGCCCCTTCCAGATTTGCATGTTCGAGATTGGCACCTTCAAGATTTGCATTTCTCAGATCGGCACCGATTAAGTGCGCTTCACTAAGGTTTACTCCTGATAAATTACAACTCATACATTCCCGGGTTTCAAGCAACCTTTGTACGTGTTGTTGATTACTCGCTTGAACTGAGCTAGTCAAAAATAGGGGAGCTAGAAAGGCGAGGGTCGCTAAAAGCTTAGTATTCATGATATTTTCCCCTTTACGGTAAAATGTCTCCGTTTTCCTCACATTCTTATTATCTCACTATAATCTGTCAATAGATTGATTGATTTTGAACTAATGTTATGAATTACCCCTGTGTGCTAAAAGTTTCCAATTAAGCAATCCGTGAAAGATGTTAATCGGCCCTACTTTCAAGCTCACTAACTCATTAGTAACATCTTATTTCAAGGATATGTAAATTTTTTTAAATAAATTTAACTTCTGTTTTTGATACATGTCTTCCTAAGTACACAATAACTGTTTTTTTTGATACTGGGTAACCGACAGGTCAAGATATAGCCATATAAAATGAAGAAAGTCTAATACTTTTTAGATACGCACAATCTAGGCAGCAATTAGTCTACTGTGTTGCAACGTGAATTAAATTGAAAAGTAATTTTCTCATAACATTTAGCACAAAATTTTATTGTTCGAGATATATCCGGATGTCGATGTATCAAAAAAATTAAGCACCATCATAAGATTAAGCAAAAGTGATGACGGAAACTAGCCACAGGCGAATTGCGATCGGGGATGTACATGGTCACTATAAAGGTTTGATGACCTTGTTAGAGATGATTGCTCCCAGCAGTAGCGACAGTATATATTTTTTGGGCGACTTAATCGACCGAGGTCCCCAAAGTGCCCAAGTTGTTAAATTTGTTAAAGAAAGTCCCCATAAATGTTTGTTGGGTAACCACGAACAAATGTTGTTGAATGTAATGGCAGAAGAAGAAGCGTCTAGTTCGGTCATACAAAACTGGCTTTATAGCGGCGGACAAGCAACTATTTCTAGTTATCAGGGAGGTACAATTCTCAAAGAAGATGTGGAATGGTTAAAAACTCTACCGACCTATCTCGATTTGGGGGATGTTTGGTTAGTTCACGCGGGAATAGATCCAAATATTCCCTTAGCAAAACAAACAGCGGATCAGTTTTGTTGGGTACGTGACGAATTTTTAAGTGTAGAAGAATCCTATTTTACTGATAAATTGATTATTGTCGGTCACACGATAACTTTTACCCTTCCTGGTGTGGCACCTGGTAAACTAGCACAGGGAGAAGGTTGGTTAGATATTGATACAGGTGCTTATCACCCACGCAGTGGTTGGTTGACTGGTTTTGATATTACAAATGGTATAGTATATCAAGCTAATGTCCTCCAAAATTGTCAGCGTACACTAACTTTGGAAGAATCTGTAGTCAAAGTAGAATCCCATCAATTTGGAGTTGCTGTGAGAAATAAGCAGCGAAAAAAACAAAATAGTAAGAAAGCTAATAATACCCCTTTTGGGATGTTCAAGCAGAAATTTAATTTTTTTAACTCTAAATAAATTCTGTTCTTTTAGAACAGGCATATTTTACTTATTTTAAAAAAGTAATCACCGATCAGTGACTACTGACCAGTGATTGCTGAAAATCTGTGATTTTATTTAGTTTTTGATTGAGAGTTATTGCTTGCAAATTCTTGGTTGCAAATGTTTGGTTTTCTATTTTAAGGGTCTGATATTAGCCTTATAACTAGCACGACCTAAGCCATCGTTTCCCTTACTTGGTAGGTTTTCAATCTGCACTTTGAGATTACGAATCCGAGAGCTAGTAGCCGGATGGGTACTAAACAATGTTGGAACTGACCGCTTATTTAATAACTTTTGCATAAATGTAACCATACCTGAAGGAGCATAACCAGCGCGATTCAGGCTTCTTAATCCTCGTCTATCTGCATCGTATTCGTGACGGCGACTATTAGGACGTTTTAGTGCTAACTCTACGCCAAGGCTTACTAGTCTTTCTCTTCTTACTCCCAAAGCAGTTGCAACTCCAGATGCAAGGGTAGTTTGTCGTAACTGTTTAACTAAGTGTCTACCACCAATGTGACCGATTTCATGTGCAATTACACTTGCTAATTCGGCCTCGTTATCTGCAGCTTCTAATAAACCCGTATGTACGTATACGTAGCCACCAGCAGTTGCAAAAGCATTGATTTTTTTATCTTCAACTACTTGAAATTTATAGGGAATATTTGGGCGACCGCTTTGTGCTGCTAAGCGTTGACCGATACGATTGACATAACGATTAACCCGACGATTGCGGTAAAATTTAATTCCTCTTCTTCCCAACTGTTGATTTATTTGCTTACCGATCTTAACCTCTTGGCGATCGGATACATTGGATAGTTGAATAACCTGTGCTCCTTCTAACAAAACTCGCCATAAAGGAGTCGCTTGGGAAGGTAAAGGAGCACTCAAAAAAATGATTACAGCAACAAAAACTGAAATCAGTGGATAAAACCAGCGCTTAAAAAAGTGTTTTGGGAACATAATCATCCTGTTAGCAGCGATTTTTGCCAGAACTTAAAATAATCCGACGCTTTTAAAGCTTTACAAGTTGCATTGCCGAATATGTGCTACTCAGTAATCAAGAATATTTTGAAACTAATTAATGAGTTTTTGGATATGCTTTACTTCATTAATAATGTATTTCATGCAAACCGTATTGTTTTCGTCAACATTAACAACACAATAGTAGTAAATCTCAGTTACCGACTTCAGTACTCATGATAAACTGTCGCATGAGTGTTGCTATATCTATTTTTTAGTATTTAAAAGTAGGTCATATAGTTATAGTTATATTCACTCTCAACTTAAAGAAATTAAGTCAAGTTAAGCAATTGTTATTTCGGGAAAATCGTTATGGCTATTTTAGATTCCAAAGGACGTTTGTTTGGAAAAATCAATCTCCTAGATTTTGGTGCATTAATAGTAATCATGCTAGTTGTTGTCGGTATTTTTCTTTTCCCTGGAACAAGTGGTTCTGTCGCTCAAGTTGGAACAAAAACTGCACCAATAGAAGTAGATTTACTTGTCCGTGGTTTAAATGTTCGAGAACCTCAAAGATTATATGATGAGGATTTAAAAAAAGGAGGAAAGACTAAAGTAATTATCCGCAATCAGCCCTACGGAAAAATTGATATCAAATCTATTCAAGAAATAGACAGAACAATTATTGCAACTCAACCTGATGGTACTGTAAAAGAGGTTAAAGACCCAAGAGCAAATAACTTTAGTAAAGATATGCTCTTAACTTTAGAAGGCAAAGCCACAATCACAGAAAATGGTCCCGTACTTGGTAACAGTAAAGTTAAAATTGGTATGCCATTTGAATTAGAAGGCTTTAATTATAATTTCAAAGGTTCAGTAATCGATATCAGAGTAAACAAATAATATAGATTTAGTGATTGTTATATTCAAATTTATATTCCTCTCATTGTATGGGAGGATATTTTTATTATTTTTTGATAGACCACGAATTTATTTACATATTTACAAACTAACTTTAATCTCGAACCTTGTTAGCAAAACAACTAAATCCTGATTATTTATTTACTATTTTTTAGTAATTTTTGAAAAATATTATCTTTACAATTACCAATACTTAATTTTGATTTTATTGCTAGTTAAACATAATTTTAAACTAACTGTTATCCAGTTTTTTTGGAACTTTTTTCGAGATAATACTACAAAAATTTAAAAATTATAAAATATTTATCATTAATGGAGTAATTATACCCAAATTAATCTGACATATTTAATTATTCTTGATGTTTTATCTTTAGTCATGCTAAATTATGAGTGTAAAAACAAACAATAAAGTACTTTAAATAACAAAGCAAGGATGTTTATTATTTAGATAAATATGAGTTAATTTTAATAGCTTATTTAAATATAAACCAGGGTATATTTTTATAGCATTTATATTTGTATTTTTCTGTATATTTTGTTTTATCTTTTATATCTCTATCTTGAGATTAATTTGATGCAATAACTAAGATGTGTTAGCGATTCAATTACAAAAATATAACTAGTCTTGCATCTCTTTCACAGAATAATTACATTGACTGTAATTTATTAATTTCAGAAAAATTTTACTAACTAATTATTAATTTTATCTGTGAGATCTTATCAATGCTACCATTTGAATTTGTCGTCATTGGTAAACCGATTTCTCACCAAACAAAACAAAGAAAATCTCTCCAATCCTGGAAAAAAAAGGTACGTGAAGCTGCTGAATCTTGCTGGAAGAGAGAGGAACCACTGGGAAGTCAACTCAAGGTTACCATCACACACTATTATGACTGTCCTGTTGACGATGAGTCAGCAGTTCCGGATAGCGATAATATTATTAAACCAATCAGGGATGCTTTGAATGGTTTTATCTATGTCGATGACTACCAAATTACCGATTTTGTGAGTCGCCGTCGTAATCTTAATGGTTCTTTTAGAGTTAAAGGAATATCTTGTGTTCTAGCAGAAGGGTTTTCTTCCGGTCAAGAATTTTTGCATCTTAAAATAGAGCTTGCACCAGATCCAGAAGCTTTATAATTACTAACAAATATTACATACACGGTAGAATCTAGATACTATTTATTGGCATTAATGAAATATTATTTTCTTCTTCATAATTTTATGTATCACCAAGTTTAATTTGCTTTAATAGTTTATAGAAATAAATATACTAGGATAATCCCATTTAGTTCATATTATGAAACGTAATATTTGATTAGTTTGTATTTAAATTTGACTTGCTTTTTTTCTTATAAATCTAAAATGCAGGGAGAATATTGAGGTAGGGTAATGGGATATATTGATTGCTTATATCATCTATAAAAAAGTAGGGTATAAGATATATTTACGATGTTTATCCCTACTTATTTTTATTGGCAGTTATTAATACGAAAATTTTAAATAATAACATTTTTCTTATCTCTATTTTATCGATAAAATTTAATTGTATTACTTGATATCTCACTATTTAGTTGATATCATACAACAGAAATATATCAGGATTAGTCATAAGCTGGCACATGAATCAAAATTCATTGGAACGTCGGCGATTACTTAAACTTGCCAAGGAATATCGTCAGCAAGGATATGAAGTCACTATAAATCCGTCACCGGAAAAATTGCCGTCAGTACTGGCAGATTGTTCCTTAGATTTAATCGCAGTTAATGGGAAAAAAGTTGTTGCGGCTGAAGTTAGAACTAAAGAAAATTTAACTTTGAACGGATCTGAAGATTTGAGAAGAATCAGTAAATCTTTGGAGAAACTTCCTAATTGGGAACTTGAACTAGTAATTACTAATGAGCGTCGAAAGAGTTGTTAAATAACTTAGGAAATACAAAATTTAAACAAGTCAGTTAAGACTAGTTTAATTAATTAATATCTTGTGGATAACTCATCATAAATAATTGCTTTTATTTTAGGGCATAGGATATTTTTTATTATTATCAATCCTTTGCCCAATTATATTTATAATATTGAGTTTTTAGATAAGGAATTTTCTTATCTATTAGCTCTGTAGTTCTCCATAGCAATTCTATTTATTCATAAAAACCAATATTGTAGAGATCTTCCAGAGCCAAATCCTGATGTGGTAAGACCTACAATATTTTTCTGTAGGATTTATATGTTCAAAAATCAAATATGATTGCTATAGTATCCAATATTTAAGTTTACTTACTCAAGTAGGGGTAAAAACTTTCTGATTAATCCAATAGTAACTGCAGGTAACTCAAGTTGTGGGGTTAGTCCAACACCTTCTATTTCTTGGAAAAAGCGAATTGATTGCGGGTTCATTTGTGCAAGACGTTGACCAATCTCTGATTTAGTGAACTGAGATTTTTGACCCCAAAGAATTGCACTTGGAGTTTCTAACTGTCTGATGTAAACAGATAAATCAAAACACAGTTCTCCACGAACAAAAGACAAAGCAGCATATTCAGCATTTTCTTGTTTTGCTGATAGTAGATATGCTTCTACTATCTCATCACTAATGCGATTGGGTTGAGCAAATTGTCTTTGGACTAAAAAATTACGAATGCCACTGCGAGTTGCGATTCCAGCACTATAGAGCAAATTATCGATAATAGGAGTGCTCGCCAATTGAGCAAAAAAGCTACGGGAATAATCTTCGCCGAAATCAGAAATTCCTGCTGGAGCCATCAAAATCAACGATTTAAATAACTCTGGATTCGCGATTGCTATGCGAATAACAAAAGCTGCGGTTAAAGAAGATGCTATGACCGTGACTTTTCCTTCACAGACCTGTTGTAAAAATTCTTTAATGCTCTGCAAATAATCTTCAACTTTATAATTTCGTATTGGACGATCAGAATTGCCCCAACCAACTAAATCTGGTGCGACGATCCGATATTCTGCAGCAAATGCAGGATAAACTTTCGACCATTCATAGGCCGAAGAACCACCTCCAAAACCATGTAAAAAAACCAAAGTCTCCAAATTTCTAGTAGCAGCACTACCCCCATGCCAAGGAGAGCTTCTTGCTGTATAATAAGCCATTTGGCCTAATGAAGTAATGGCAAAATTTTGCTCAAATCCTAGTGGCTTAAACATAATTAAACTGTTAGATTAGTTGAAATTACTAGTAGAGAACCTGAAACACCGATTAAATTTATTATCAATGACTATCAGCGAGCGTCGGTTTAAGATAATTTCACCTTCAACGGTATGGTAAAAGATATCCAAATGACCCAATTAAATTGGACGATCTATCCTCATCTTGTTTTGAAGTAGTTGTAAAATAAATGCTTAGCTTGTGAAGTTTTAGTATGTTTTTTTGGAGTTATCCTCAGTATGAGGTTGCATAAACGTTGTATTATCAATAGTTCTACTGGTAAGCATTACATATGTAGCTCTAAAGATAAATTTAAGTTTATTATGGTAATCTATCAGAAACATCACTGATAACTTTTAACGTCAACAATACTGAAAATCACATTGAATTTTATCCTTTTATTTTATAAAGATTACTTAAATATAATTTTAGACACGTAATTAGAGAACGCTATTTGATGTCAATTAAAAATACTCAAGCCGGATGTCATGTTAAAGACTGATAGCCTTCAATTGGATACAGTACTAACTTTTAAAGCTCCTCAATTTATGCCCTCCGAGTTGGACTTGGAAAATATAGCTGGTTCTTCAACAAAACAAAGTCAAACCACACCTGGAAATCAAAATCGAATCGATACACTAAATAAGTGTTTTTCTCTAAAATTAGAAGGTTTGAAATGTTTTGAAAAAGTAGAAAATCAATTTAAAGAATGCGGCGTAGTTTTTAGTAATTGTATGGCAATACAACCCTCTAATCCCGCATTTCCACCTCGTTCTGGTTCCGTGGTACTCATGGGCTCACCCCAAAGCGGTTCATTGGAAGTTTTTTTTCTTAATCCCGTAAAATTAGTTAGGGCTTTCGTTACCAGTTCTCAAAGACTAATTCTTTCTGCTTACGATCGCGACGGTCACTTGCTAACTCAGTCAGTACTGCCAAGTGCAAATCTTGCAAATTCTGACTCCTGTGTTTCTCCCAACAAGTTATTATTTGTAAGTGCAAATAATATTCACAGCGTGAGCTTCTGTGCTTTTGATGGTCAGTTCACTGTTGATGACTTTAATTTCTGTATTTAAAAAAATTTTTTATCTTGATTCTCCAAAGTGATATATACTCTCGACTCACATATTGTTATAGAGTATATTCATCATCAACTATATCCTCTGGATTTAGATGTATTTTATGAGACACTTATCTTTGGAGTGAAGTAGGTAAATACTGTGATTAAGGCTTCGTCTTATTGGCAGCGAATAATTGATACTTTCCCAGTTAGGGTACTTACGGAGTCTAAGAGCAGAAGCCCGAAACAGCTCAATTTAAAGCGTTTCCAAGGACCTGGAGGGGCTTTGGGGCTCCTAACATTTGTTGTTGCAATGTGGGAGTGGAACTGGAAGCTATTGTTCGCAAGTAGCATTGCTATTGGAACGATGATGTTAGTTTACTCCATGCAAGAATGGAACTGGCAGCAATTTTGGTGCGAGGTCCGTAAATTTTCTGGTAGTCCCAATCGACGCTTAGCTTTAGCTGTAATCAGTGGTGGAATTGCTGCTGTAAGTACATACATGGCTTTCTCTATTTGGGTTGATTCTGATAGTCGATGGATTGCGTTTGGAGCTATATTACAAGGTTTGGGTACGCTGCTAATATTAATATTGCTGGTTTGGCAAATTATTGCTCTTTACGGCGATCGTGAGGATGAATATATCGAGCAATTATTGAACCAGTTGACAGATTCAAACCCACTCAAGCGTTTAATTGCTGTGAGGAGACTGGATAAAATTGTTAAGGGTGATCGCGTTAACCCAGTAGTAAAAAAAAATATTGCTCAACATTTTGGGCTATTGCTTTCTCAAGAATCAGAATCTGTAATTCATGAAGCAGTTCTTGATTCCTTACAAGGATTAGAGAAATTACCTAAATTATCCCCACCGAAATTGAAAAAGATTGTGCCGGTTAAGGTCAAACTTAGCAATGTATTTCTGGACTAATTAATCTTCTTTTCTTAGCAATTAGAAGGAAAAGATAAATATATGAGTTATTAAGGCGCACTTTTGGTGCGCTTCTAAAGATGCTACATAAAAACGGTAAGTTTGAGTGTAAACAATTCTAATTTAAGTAATTAGAATTTTGGCATTTACAAATTCTTCTTACAATCCTCGTTGTGATGAATTCTATTGCTGAAGCCTAATTTTGCCATTATTTACCTCCACAACACGATGATTGCAACGCCTAACTAAATTTTCGTCATGGGTGGTAATAATTACAGTTGCTCCAAAAGAATTTAATTTTTGAAGAATCTGAATAATCTGCCAAGAATTATCTAGGTCGAGATTTCCCATAGGTTCATCTGCTAAGATTAGCTGCGGCGTACTAACAATTGCTCTAGCAATGCTCACCCGTTGCTGTTCTCCTCCAGAAAGATGTTTGGGAAATTTATTTGCCTTCGAGAGCAAGCCAACAAGCTTTAAAGTTGGTTCCAAGCGCCTTCTAATTTCCTTACGAGTATATCCTTGAGCTTGCAATACAATATTAACGTTTTCCGCAACTGTACGTTGAGGAATTAATTTGTAATCTTGAAATACAATACCAACTTGTCTGCGAAACAAGGATATTGCGTCTCCCCTCAGCTTTACTAGATCGCAGTCATCAACGACAACATATCCCTTGGTGGGAAGCTCTTCCCTGTAGAGTAGTTTCAGCAGTGTTGATTTTCCCGAACCGCTTGCTCCGGTAATAAACAAAAACTCTCCTCTTCTAACTTTCAGATCTACATCCAGAAGTGCTCGAGTACCATTAGGATAAATTTTGGTGACCGAGCAGATTTTTACCATTGGTGTTGTATTAACATCAGCTTGATAAATTTCTGGGGTTGTTAAAGAGGTGAATAAATTAGTATCAATATTTGATTTTAGTAATTGCATATTGCTGCTGTACTAGGAGAAGTTGTAGTTTAAATTGATTGAGAGCTAAAACAAAATAGCAAACACAAAATAATTATTCCCAGGCTGAGCCTGGGAAATTCAAACTTCCAATTCAAAATATTCGACAGTACAGTCTGAGCCTTAGGAAAGATGCCGTAAACTCCCAATTGAGCGTAGCTTGGTTGAGTTCGTTCACCCGATCGCACCAATAGAAGTCAAACTATAAATAATAGATTTGATCGCAAATTGAGGTAAGGCTAACATTCTTCGCCAGCGCCATGGTTCCTGATAAAGGCGGTAAAGCCACTCCAAATGATTATTTCCCAACCAAGCTGGCGCACGATTTTTATTCCCAGACCAAATATCAAAGCTACCACCAACTCCCATCCAGATTGCTTCGGGACATAAATGTCGGTTTTGAGCGATCCATAACTCTTGGCGCGGTACACCCAAACCAACAAAAATCACTTGTGGTTGAATTTGAATCAATTTTTCCTGTAATTCTTTTTCCTCTTGAGAAGAATGGTAGCCACAATAACAGTCTATCTTTCCCAAACTAGGAATTTGAGTCTGCCAAAACTTTGCTGCTTTACTAGCAACTTCTGGTGCTCCACCATAGAAAAATACTTTTGTATTAAAGTCTAATTTGTCTAACTTTTGCAATAGTATTTGAGCTAATTCAATTCCAGGAGTTCTTTGTACTTTTTGCCACAACAGCCACTTCAAATACAGAACAACTCCAGACCCATCTGGAATAACTAAATCAGCATTTTTAATGACCTCAGCTAAAGATGGATCCTCTTCCGCCTGCATGGTCATTTCTGCATTAATCGTAACAACATGAGTCCCGATTTTTGCTTGCAAACGCTCTAATAACCAGCATGTATAATCATTCATTACATGAACTGGTAATCCCAAAATCAAAAATTGTTTTGGCGATTCAGACATAATATCCATCTAAAATTAGCCTCACACCAAGTTTTATTGAACGATAGTTTATCAAATTTTTATTAAGGATAATTAGTGCAAATTTTGCCTGTCAAAATTTATTACTAAGAGTAAAAAAAATGTATCTTTGCTTCTGAAAACTGCTCTAAACAGCAATGTAAAATTGTTCACATAGAAACTGAGAGTATTTCTTTCTTAACTATCCGAATGAATCTCATACAAAAATTTCCACGTTAAGTTTTTTTTAAACGTATTTCTGAAATAAAAAACAGTTACTTTTAATTCTGCTCGATAATTCACCAATATTATGCCCAAACAAGTATACTTTTAGCAAAGGAGGTTAATAACCACTTCTCAAATGAAAAATTGTTAACAAAGGAGATGAAGAGTTGAAAGAGTATAAATTTACCGGTGCTGTTGTTCTACTATGACTTAGGGTAGAGGTAGAAGCGGTAAGTAATCACCTATCAACCTCACATAAAACAAGATCAGTCCCAATCTTAGAATAAAACATTATTTTTGGTTTCAAGGCTAAATTCTAGATGTGAAATTATAGGTATATTGTAGATGCAATTTTTCTATAGCTAACGCTCGGAGAAATGTATCGTATGAGCAAAAAAATATTCTAATATAAACTTTTACGCAAGTGTATTCCAAATATATTCTCCCCTATTTTTGAGTACATTAGTTATGTAGGCGGGAATCATAATTTTCAGATCGCTCCGGTTATGAGCTTGTGATTTGCGGGTTTTAACCAAGCAGGCTGAGAATTAAGTTCCTACATCGAAACCAAAAGCTAAATTTCCTACCTTTGGATGCTTGCTTGCTATGTAGCACGATCTAAATTGAGCCCTAAAATCTAAAAAGTAAAAAAGGTTAAAGTGGTGCTTTTTAGATATGCCGATTGAAACATTGTCAAGCCTGACATTACTCACGCAAGCAATCCGGCACAGCTACGGTTAACTAAAGGGTGTAGTAACCCGCAAGACTTAGATAGAAAGCGCTCCTAAAGCGCAAATTTTATTGAAGTACTTTCCTTCCCCAACTGAAAATGCGGGGTTTCCAGAATCTCGGAGGTTTTTTACATGAACAAAATTCGTGTGGCTCTGATCGAAGACCACGATCTAACCCGACTCGGTATCAGGACAGCGTTAAAACATAAAGAAGACTTCGAAGTTGTTGGAGAAGCATCAAATGCTGTTGAAGGGTTGAAATTATTACAAAAACACCAGCCAGACGTTGCTATTGTCGACATTGGTTTGCCAGATAAAGATGGGATTGAACTTACAAAAGAAGTTAAATCAATTGGTGGCTCCTCTACAAAGGTATTAATTTTGACACTAAGAGACAGTAAGGAATCTGTATTAGCTGCATTTGCAGCAGGTGCAGACTCTTATTGTATGAAAGATAGGTATGATAATTTGCTTGAAGCTGTGAGACACACTTACAATGGTAATGCTTGGATCGATCCTGCGATCGCACGGATTGTTTTACAACAAGCTCAACATAATTCACCAAAGCTAGAAGTTGCGGCAGTGGAAAGCAAAGTAGTAGCTCGTAATTCTCAAAAAACTGAAGAACGTGACTCCATTGACCCCTATACCCTTACAGAAAGAGAACTGGAGGTACTACAGTTAATTGTTGAAGGTTGTAGTAATGCTGTGATTGCCGAGCGACTATACATCACCGTTGGTACAGTAAAAACCCATGTGCGAAATATTTTAAACAAGCTATGTGCTGATGATCGTACCCAAGCCGCAGTTCGAGCATTACGCTCTGGGTTAGTTGGTTAAAAATTCTTAAGGGAACCTTTAAGTTCAAATCCGAGGGTGATTTACAACTTTGGAAATAAAAATTTTCAAAGTAAGTGAATTATCTTCAGCTTATTCATTCTTATTTTTAGTTACTTATAATTTGGGATAAAAATATACAATCATTAATTGTCAAAAACTTGTAAATATACAAAGTCGAATATGACTGAGACAGATGCGGAAAAGCTTAAGCTCATGGTGGTTGATGATGAGCCAGATAATTTAGATTTACTCTATCGTACCTTTAGGAGGGATTTTCGAGTATTTAAAGCTGATAATGCCAAAAAAGCCTTAGATGTTTTAGAAAAACAAGGCGAAATGGCTGTTATTATATCCGATCAAAGAATGCCAGAAATGAATGGTACAGAGTTTCTCAGCCTAACAGTAGATCGGTTTCCGGATACAATACGCATTTTATTAACAGGTTTTACAGATGTAGAGGATCTGGTTGATGCAATAAATTCTGGTCAGGTATTTAAATATATAACTAAACCTTGGAAGCCAGATAAGCTCCGAGTCATAGTCGAACAAGCCACTGAAACATATCGCGTAGTCAAAAAACGTACTAGTGAGTTGAGTCGCGCCTTACGGCGGGAATCTCTGTTTAATGCAGTCACCACAGCTATTAGAGAATCTTTAGACTACGAAAGTATGTTGCAAAAAATAGTTGCGACCATTGGACAAACTTTTGCTGCAACATGTTGCGTGCTCAGACCAGTCGAAGATGACTATCTGACATTAAATCAATTTTCATACTGCAGTACGGAGTTTTCTGAAACTTATTCTGAAACTAATACTTATCCAGATTCCAATTCCCTGATTGATGAAGTATTTAAATCCGGGGAGTATCAACTCAGCCAATCTTCCCAAGGCTCTAAAGTTTGGCAACACTTAGCGTTACCCTTGAGATATCAACAAAGTTTGCTCGCTGTACTCGTGCTTTACCAGCAGAGTGATAGTTGTCCTTGGGAATTGGAAGATATTTCTTTAATAAAAGGAGTGTCAGAACAAGCTGCTTTGGCAATTTCACAGGCAAAACTTTACCACCGTCTTCAGGAAAAACAACATCAAATTAGTGTTGAACTGGAAGTTGCTCGACAGATTCAACATAATTTGTTGAGACAAAGTTTACCAGAACTCAAAGATGTCAGAGTTCAGGCTTGCTGTTACCCAGCAAGAGAAGTTGGGGGAGACTTTTTTGAGGTACTCGTTCATCCAAAGGGAGATATTTGGTTAGCAGTAGGTGATGTTTCTGGAAAAGGGGTTCCCGCAGCTTTATTTATGGCTAGTGCAATTTCAGTATTGCGTAGGGAATTATCACAGGAAATACCACCAATGCCAAATATCGTCATGCAAAATTTAAATAATGCTTTAAGCGAGGATTTAATTAGCAATAATTACTTTATTACCGCAGTTTTAGCTCGGTACACACCCAGTTCTAAAGAATTAGTATATGCTAATGCTGGTCACGTTTACCCATTACTTTGGTCTGGCGATGCGGCTTCAGTAAAAGTTCCTAAATATTTGAAAATTCGTGGTATCCCATTGGGTATATTGCCCAAATGGCAAGCTGAATCTGATTGTTTAACACTAGCAACTGGAGACACATTAATATTAACTAGCGATGGGGTGACAGAAGCATCAGTTGCGAGTAAAACGGTAGATCCAAGTCAAGAAGTTGTTGGGACACAAACAAGTACGAAATTAATGCTCAATCAAGAAGGTCTATGGCAACTTTTGAAACAAGAAAAACAACCACTTTCTCTCGATAGTCTACTTGCTCGCATTCAAGCTGAAAATAGAGTTCAGGAAGATGACCAAACTATACTCTCGTTGGAGGTTTTGTAAAGGATGAAAAGTGAGCTTCATGTACCAAGTGACTTGAAGTTTTTAACGATTGTTGAAAACTGGTTGCTGGGATGCTTGCAAGCTGAGTTAGGCGAATCTTTTGATTGGTCTCACCAATCAAACCGATTACGTTTGGTATTGGTTGAAGCCTACTCGAACGTAGTACGTCACGCTCATAAAGAAAAGCCCAATCTCCCAGTGTTGATCCGCTTGGAACTCAGAAAAGAAGATATTGCTCTGGAAATTTGGGATCGCGGTGAAGGTTTTGATCTGTCTAATTATTTTCCTCCTGCCCCGTCAGATAAGCAAGAAGGAGGTTATGGTTGGTTGATTATGAATCGTCTGATGGACAAAGTCGAATACGATCTTGAGGTTGATGGTGGTAATTGTCTAAAACTAGAAGTTTCCCTACCTGCACCAAATTAAAATCAGAAAGAATTCTACTTACCCTAAAAATTCTATTTCCTATAAAAATATGTGAAAAGGTAAAAATATTATTAGATTATTCTGCTCAAGCGACAAAAGTTGATATTATTTGACAAATTTACCATATTAAGCGTTTTATTTTTGTGAAACTATAAATTGTTTCAGAGATTTAAAGTCGTACATTTAAAATAAAATTAGGAAAACTCCTATTAACCTGGCGTTCCAAATAGAAGATTAAATTTAATTGAAAATAGTTGATTACAAAAATTGATAATCATTAAAGCACATATTTGCGCGTTTGTATTTTTAATTAGTTATAAAACTGTGTATAGTTTTTGATAATTATTGACTAAAATTAGAAAAAAGGGCTTGAAAATAGGAAAAATACTCTAAAATTGTAAGCAAGCATAAGGCATGCCACAGTTTCCACACCTAAATATGGCATAACATTGAGTTAAGCTTAATGCAAAGGCAATGGAAGCTGATTTTAGAGGGGTTCAAGTAATTTTTATAATTGAACTTTTAGCAAAAAAACTTTTTACTTTTCAGTTTTCAGTCAGTATATCCTTAAGGTCATGACACAGTAATATTTTTGCTGTAATAAAAAGTAACTGAATTGATAAATTTTGCTAAAGAAATTGCACTTAAAAATAAGGGAATTCAAATAATAATAATAAATAATTAGATTTGTAGCTATAACTGTTCAGTCGGATTATAGTGATTTTAGTAGGTATTCAAAACTATTTAAAATCCTGCTTTCAGAAAGCAAAATTTTGTTTGCGTAAAAAGTATAAAATACAAATTGTAATCAATGGAGACTTTATTCTTTTTATCACCCCGCTATCGACTCGATGATCGTTCATCCTGGCTAGAAGGAGTTGACCCCAGTCGCCGTTACTGGATTGCTGTAAATGGAGATCGGAATCAGGCAGTAGCAATACCTGGACCAATAGTGTCTTCGAGAAGTGAACTTCAACAAATAATTTTTCAATTTCGGTCGTTGCGACCTACAGAAAAAATGACTTTGACTAGGGTCGCTAGTACTTGCACGATTCATTGTATAGCTGATAACTGCTATGCCTTGGAAGTTGAAGATGAATTTGCTCCGATTTCTCACTTATTTGATCGAGAAACTCTAGATGCTCTGCTCATGACAGCACATCCAGATTGGCGGTGCTCTCCTGCTGACATTGATTTAGGCAGAAAGCTTTTGATGCGATCCTTGGGAGGAGCTGCGGCTGTTAATAAATAAGTTGGTAAAGTGGAGGTCGCCAGACCTCCAAATACCGCAAAATAGCACTGAGGAAAACTCTGTGATTAATTTCCTAACCATCTAAACTAATTAACCCAGCTAAGTTTGCTGGATAAATTAATTAAGCAAATAACTAAAAATTAATTCTTATTTAATTCTTATTATTATCATCCGATAGATAATAATCCTTTGGGAGAAGCTAAAACCTTGACTTTGGCGCTGATTATTTCTTTGTTTTCCCCTAAAGCAAAATCCCACAAAACATTAAGCCCAAACCAAGGGGTTTTCACTTTACCAGTAACTTGAAATCTAGAGTTACCTGATGCTGTATTTCCAGTAATACTCTGGCGAGGGTAGGCTTTAATCCCTTGAGCTTCCTTTTCTAAGTAATTAAGAATAGCCTCCCCACCAACAACAGCTTCTCCACAAGGGGGATACATAACACCACTTTCTCCAAACAATTCAGCAGTGAGATGAAATTCTCCTGTGTTCATTGTTTGAAAATAACGAGATATGGTTAATTCGTTGATGCCTTCACTTTGGAGCGTAGATGGCACAAAATTTTCCATTTTCGCAGTACTGACTTGTTCGAACTTGGTATTTTTCATAACAACGGTCAATTACCCTCAGAAGTTTCAAATCAAAATCTATCTTTCATCAAAGAAAGTCGTAAAAACTTAGTTGAATTATTTGTTGAAACTCCACTGTTCGACTGTTAAATATCTGAGTTATTAAATTAAACCTGCGAATGCACAACTTCTGTTTTCAAATAAATTGGTTTATAGGCAGATGTAAATAACACATTTAGTAATCATTAAACAAGCTACAAACTAATATAGAAGTAAAACTTAATACCAGATATATAGTTTTCAGAACGAATAAATTTGGCTGAAGCTCTACAATGGTAAGAAAATTTAGTTGAGTTTGTTCTAGATTTTACAGTGGAATTCAAACCCCCGAATTTCAGGATGAAAAAAATAAGTGACAACTACTAGTTAAATCTGGAGAAATTTACCAAAATTTGGATGATTAGAATTATTTGCGTCGATATTATTCAATGAAGGGGTTGACGCCCATATCTGTAATAACCTTACGTAAAACTGTAATTTTTTGGGCGAAGCCTAAATTTTTAAGTGCTTTGATAGCTTCTTTTCCCTGCTGCGAAAGCTCATTTCCAGTGGGTATTAGTATCATGATTCCTTGTACCATTAGTTCTGATAATTCATACCAGAAGGCTAACTTTGTATTGTTACTTAGAATGCCATAGGAACGGGAAATTTGAGTATTTTTCTGAGCAATTAGATCTCGCATAACCTGTAGTTGCTCTTCATCACTCATGAGCTTTATTTGATTTAAAAGCCCTGCGACTAAATGTAAACGAGCTGGACCCGTTGCTACGGGAGTGATAGAGTACCCCACTTCAGTATGAATAAACCACAGTAATGCCAGTTGTTCATCAACATTTAGACTTTTTAAAACAGCGATAGCACTAGTAACTGCACTGGATTTTTGAGTGCTGTAATTAGAGATATCAGGAAAAAAGTTTTGCGCTGAATCTGCAGTAAACGTCATGATAACACCACGATCGACTACTTAATTAGCTGTATTTTTTTGGAAAACAATACAAAAGTGTTATTATCCTTTTGCTTAAGTTTCCAATTGCCATTTTGCATACAAAGTTAATAATTTGCAAATAAAATTTACAAATAGGGTTTGTAAGAGATATTGAGAGCGGGGATCGGTTATTTTATGTAAGATAGGGGTGCTTTTTGTTGGTAAATTTTGAAAGATACAAGAATAAGATAAATGAATCAATTTACCTTCATCAGCAGCACTCAAATCAAGCAAAAGGTGCTAGAAATTGGATTTCACAAAGTAGGGATCGCTGATATAGATATTATTGATAACCAAGTGCAACGATTACGGGCTTGGTTAGCTTTAGGTTATCACGCTGATATGGAGTGGATGAATTCACCCAAGCGGCAAGATATTAAATTAGTTATGCCCGAAGTGCGATCGCTAATTTGTGTAGCATTGAACTACTATACTCCACATCAGCGCCCCAAAGGTTTAGAATATGCCAAAATTTCTCGCTACGCTTGGGGAAGAGACTATCACAAAGTGATGCACAAAAAATTAAAGGTGCTTTGTAGGTGGTTAGAAAGCTTCAGCCCAGAAATTAAAACTCGTTATTATGCAGATACAGGTCCAATACAAGATAAAGTATGGGCACAAAAAGCTGGAATTGGTTGGATAGCCAAAAATGGTAACTTGATTACTCGAGAGTATGGTTCTTGGGTTTTTTTAGGAGAGGTCCTGACAAATATAGAATTGACTCCAGATAACCCTCACACAGAACATTGTGGTAGCTGTACCCGTTGTCTTGATGCTTGTCCAACAAATGCAATTACCCAACCATTTGTAGTTGATGCGAATCGCTGCATTGCTTATCATACAATTGAAAATAGGCAAAAACAATTACCAGAAGATATAAAAGCTAATTTACGAAATTGGGTTGCAGGTTGTGATATCTGTCAAGATGTTTGTCCTTGGAATGAGCGTTTTGCCCATACAACTGATGTTGAAGAATTTAATCCCTATTCTGGGAATCTTGCACCTAAGCTGGTAGAATTAGCCAAAATCTCTAACGAAGAGTGGGATCGGCAATTTCCGGCGTCGGCGTTGCGGCGAATCAAGCCAGAAATGTTACGACGGAATGCCCGTGCGAATCTTGACACATTAGGGGCACCAGAATGACGACCCAGAAAGTAATTATATTTGATTTTGACGGAACTATTGCTGATACAGTTGAAGCCCTTGTTGTTATTGCTAACCGTTTGGCTCTTGAATTTGGTTATCCACAAATAACTCCAGAAGAACTGGCTTTACTGAGAAACTTAACTTCTAGAGAAATTATTAAGTATTCGGGAATTTCAGTGTTTAAAATACCTTTTCTTGTTAAAAAAGTGAAAGGGGAATTAAAAAGAAAAATTCCGGATCTGAAACCTATATCGGGAATTTTGGAATCTTTATTAGTTCTTAAAGAAAAAAATTATCGCTTGGGGATTATTACTTCTAATTCGGAAGAAAATGTCAAAGAATTTCTTAAAGTAAATGATTTAGAAAGTATATTTGAATTTATTTATTCAGGAGTAACAATATTTGGTAAAACAACTATCATTAATAATGTTCTTCGGCAACAACAGATAAAATCTTCAGAAGCGATTTATGTTGGAGATGAAACTAGGGATGTAGAAGCTTCTCAAAAAGCTAATATTAAAATAATTGCAGTAACTTGGGGCTTTAACAACGAAGAAGTTTTAAGTCAGCAAAATCCAGATTTTATAGTTAGTCATCCAAGTGAATTGCTGAATGTAATACAGAGGTGTGAAATATGATAAAGGTATATTCTGATACTAGTAATTGGTGGTTGATAATTGGTAATTGGTAATAAGCAGGCAAAAACAGTACTCTATTTATTTGTAAAATACAGTGTTTCTAACCTAGGGACTTGCTGTGATCGCAATCAAAAACTAGAAAGTAGCTGTATTAACTAGGTCAGCTGGGGTCAGGTTAGATTCTATTACTTCACCATCACGGAACCAGACAATACGCTCTGTTTGACGAGCTACCTCTGGTTCGTGAGTTACCATTACAACAGTAATCCCGCTAGCATTAAGTTCGCCAAAAATATCTAATACTTCTTGAGTTGTACGGGAGTCAAGCGCTCCTGTCGGTTCGTCAGCTAAAAGTACTACCGGACGGTTAACAATAGAACGAGCGATCGCAACCCTTTGTTGTTGTCCTCCAGATAATTGGTTGGGCTTATTTTCTAGGCGATTTCCTAAACCAACTCTTTTGAGTGCTTCTGCTGCTTTTTCCAGTCGTTCGTTTTTAGGAAGACTGGCGTACACCATTGGTAAGGTTACATTTTCCAATGCTGTCAATTGGGGTAGTAAATGAAACTGCTGAAATACAAATCCCAATTTTTTATTACGAATATGTGCTAGTTGGGTATCATCCATTTGTGCAACATTGACGTTGTCGAGATAATAACTTCCCGAAGTCGGACGGTCCAAACAACCAATAATATTCATGGCTGTGGATTTCCCAGAACCACTCGGTCCCATAATTGAACAGTATTCACCCTGTCGCACAATTAGAGTGACATTATTAAGTGCTTTGACTTCGGTTTCACCACTACCATAAATTTTAAAAATATTTTCTAAGCGAATAATTTCTGGTTTATCTGTTTTATTATTTATCATTATGGAAATTAGGATCTTTTGAGGTTAAAGATTGGATTTAAAGTTATAAATTCACATATTTTGACTGGAGGAGTAAATTATTTTGACAAAATTATATGAGTCCAAATAGGGGTGTCTGCAAAACACAAAAACCAGTTTTTCCCCAATCAGCATTTTAGGTTTAACTGAACCGTATTACTTGATAACCCACAACTTGGGTCAATAGTTTTACATTAAGATCTGCTGAAGAAGAAATTTTTTCAAGACCTGATAATAAGTCTTAATCATCATGTGGGTTTGGACTTTGTAAAGTCTATTTAAAACTATCAAGCACTCCGTAAAGCCACAATCGGATCAAGCTTAGCCGCGCGACGTGCAGGGACCACACCAAAAAATAAACCAATTCCACCGGATATACCAACAGTTATGGTAATAGTTATCGGAGAAATTCCTGCTTCTAAAGGAGTCACAGCTGAAACTAAAGTTATACCACCGACACCCAATCCAGTACCAATTAAACCTCCAGCGACAGAAACAATAATAGCTTCAATGATAAACTGCATTAAAATATCTTGTTGAGTCGCTCCAATTGCTTTGCGCAATCCAATTTCTTGAGTGCGTTCGGTAACGGAAACCAGCATAATATTCATGATGCCGATACCACCAACAAATAAAGATATGCTTGCGATCGCTGCAAGCATAATCGTTAAAGCACCAGTAACTTGACCGACTGTTTCTAAAGCATCTTTTTGCGAACGAATAGTAAAATCATCTTCACCAACTATGTTATGTCGCAGACGTAGTAAATTTGCAATCTGAAACTCTGCAGCTTCCACACTATCACCATCTTTAGCAGAAGCCACAAGGTAATCTAAGGCGATACCATAGGGGGAATTTCTCCCAATAAGTCTATTTGCTGCGGTTGTGATGGGTACTAACGCTGTTTCGTCATAGTCTGCACCCACGCTAGAACCTTTGGGAGTTAATATACCAATGATTTGGAAGCTAACATTTTTGATTTGCAATTGTTTGCCAACTGGGTTTTTGTCACCAAATAACCTTTCTGCCAAGTCTCCACCTAAAACAGTAACTCGATTGCTACGTTCTTGATCAATTTGACTGAAAAAACGCCCCTTTTCAATTTCAAATTCTCGGATTTCAGGAAAACTTGGTGAAGTTCCAATAACATTAACGTTAGTATTTTGATTGCGATAGGTAACTAACTGTCTGCGATTTAATTCTGGAGCAACTCCGACAACTGTAGGTACCTGAGTCGCAATCGCTTTCGCATCTGCAAGTACTAAAGTTCTAGGAATTTCGAAGGTAATTCGTTGGGTTTCTTGATTACCCGGAATCACAAATAATACGTTTGGACCGAGAGATTCTAACTCTTTGGTGACAAATTTTTGTCCTCCTTCACCAATCCCAATCATAGCTATGACTGAGGCATTACCAATAATAATTCCTAGCATAGTTAGAGTACTACGTAACTTATTTGATAACAGGGTTTTCCCCGCCATTTGAATGCTCTCAACAACGTTCATTTATTTTGCTCCTCCCGTGCTTTTTTGATTCTGTACTCTTCGGGAGGACTCAAAAATACTCGTTCGTCTGTTTGCAAACCTTCAAGAATTAGTGTTTCGTTTTGAACTTGCGAACCTATTGTTACTTCACGAAATTGGGGCTGATTATTTCCATCTGGAACTAAAACTCCATTTTTACCTTTCTCTGTCAAGATTGCTACTGTCGGTATTAACAACGCATTGTTGACTTCATCCCCTAAAAATGTCAAATTTACGTTCATTCCCGAACGCAATTTATCCGTACCAGTTTCAATGGTGACCCTAACCTTAAATAAAGTTACACCTTCTTCTTTGACTGCTTCTGGAGAAATCAAGCGCACGCGACCTTTAAATACTTCATCAGGATAGGTATCAGCAACAATCTCTACAGATTGTCCCGATCTAATTCTGCCGATATCAGCTTCAGTCACATCAGCTAAAATTTCTAACCCCTGGGCTAGAGCAACAATAGAACTGGAAGTTGCTGAAGCACTGGTCGAAGCAGAAGTATCTGGGGTAACAAAAGCACCTGCATCTGTATACTTCTGGGTAATGACCCCAGAAAAAGGTGCACGAATAATTGTATTTTCTAAATTAACCTGTTCCGTTTTTAACTGAGCTTCAGATGCCGCCACAGCAGCACGTCTTTGAGCTATTTCTTCTGGGCGAGAACCTTTTTCTAACAACTTAAGTGCTTCACGAGCTTCTGCAACAGATGCTTCCAAACGAGCAACTTCTTCCGAACGAGTACCACTTTCTAGCAAAGCCAGCCTTTTCTCTGCTTCTTGTAAATTAGCTTTAGCTGTATTATCTTCACTAATGTATTGATCTAATGTATCTCTTTGTACTGCGCCTTCCTTGTGTAATGCTCTGTAACGGCGCAGCCGCTCACTACTTAAATCAACCCTAGCTTTTACCGATGCCACTTGGGCTTTAGCTTGAGCAATTTCTTGGGGACGATTTCCTACTTTGGCAGCTGTTAACTGTGCTTCAGCTTGTCTTAATCGAGCTCTGGCTTGGGAAATTTCTTGGGGGCGACTACCATTAATAGCTTGTTCTAACTGTGCTTTAGATTGTCCCAAATTAGCACGAGCTTGTAAAATTCTTGCTCGTACGTCTGCACTATCCATCCTGGCAATAATTTGCCCTTTCTTTACTTGATCGCCTTGTTCGACATATAAACTTGTCAGGGTACCCTGATTTTTTGGACTTAGATTGACATTTTTGATTGGTACAACCCTCCCACTTGCCTCAATCCGCAAAGTAACATTTTTTGCAGAAACAGGAACTGTTAGTTGAGTTATGTTTTCTCTACGATTGTTACTATTTGCAATAGTGTAAGCCGTTATTGAGCCAATAATTAAGGTCGTGCTGATAATTCCACCTATCAACCAGCGTGATGGGTATTTAATTTTGCCAAGCAAGGGAATTTCTATGGGTGTAGCCATAATAGCAGCTTTGAAATAATGCCTTGTTAAATAATCTCTACATTTGAGAAATACAAATTTCCCAATTTTCGTTTTTTCGACTAAATAATTTGTTATTACTTTTTTATGTTAACTTTTATAGCCCTGATTTTTTTGACTTTGCTAATTATTTTTCCTCCCGAAGAATTAAAATAAACTCATTTTTTTGTCTTTATCTGCAAGTCATTCTTTATTCTTTGACGTTTTTCTATTTCTCCCCATCGATTGCCAGGAGATATTGAGTTTTTGACATTATTACGCGTAAATTGAAGAAAACTGCTATATTATTGGCTGAAATTTCAATATACATAAAAAGTATAAAACCAGACTAAAAATCATTTGCCGTGTCAATAAAGTAAAAAATACCTTTGAAAGATGGTTGAGATTTCTTTTTTTCAAATTTTTCAAGTAATTTGAATTTACAGTTAATATTTCTGTTTTTGAGGCGGCTCGGTTGTTAAATTGGATATGAGACAGTTAGTTTTTGTTTTTTCCGTGTTAATTGTTACTGCGTAAATGTAGTTTCTGTCAGGATCTAATTAATAACTATCTGTAAATTAATTGTTGTAACAATGGAAAAAAGCTAATATAAATGACCGTAAAAATGTCCTTTCACTCTCTCCAGAGATCGTTTAAGCTATCTGAAAGATTATTTAATGTCTGGCAGCGAGGCGGTGATTTGCCAAAAAGAATAGCTTTAGTTTCTGTGATGATAGGTTGTAGTTTTTGTGGTGGCGTCATTCAAAGTGCTAATGCCCAAGCACTAGTGCCTCATACACTCCAACTCGATCGCAATAAATTAGAACAGCAAGGGTTAAGCCTAGCACAGGAAGCTGCTCAAATAGCACAATTCCAGCCATCACCCGACATGATACAGCAAATGGCTTTACCACGGGCGAAGCTTGCATCTCAACTAGCCCCAAAAAATGATAAAGTTTGGTTTTTGTTGGGCGGCTTATATTTACAAACTAAAAACTTTGATAATGCAGCATCAGCATTGGGAAGAGCAAAAACTCTAAATCCTAAAAATGGAGATATTCTTTTTGCTTTAGGATCGGTTTATTTTCAGCAAGAACAATACCAAAAAGCAGTTGGTCACTATCAAAGTGGTTTAAAATTGAAGCCCAAAGATCCGGAAGGATGGTTTGATTTGGCAAATGCCAATTATATGCTTGGCAAGCATCCTGAAGCTATTGCTCAGTACCAAAAAGCAATATCCCACAATAAAAAATTCTGGCCTGCAATAAATAATATTGGTTTAATTTTGTACGAACAGGGCGATGTTTCTGGAGCAATGAATAAGTGGAAAGAAGCCATCAACAAAGCCGAAGAAACCAAACAACCAACTGCAGAACCTCAATTGGCATTAGCCGTTGCTCTTTATGCTAGAGGTGACCGGCAAAAAAGTATCGCAATTGGAGAAAAAGCACTTCGTACAGATGGGCGTTATGCTCAATTAGATTTTCTCAAACAAAATCTCTGGGGTCAACGTCTTTTGTTAGACACCGAGCAATTCTTACAGCTTCCTCAAATTCAAGCCACTCTCCAGCGCAATCGTAATTTGCCACAGCCTAGATAAAATTTATTGCCACTGGCTTATTGTCACCTGGCTTGGGTCCGGAATCTTATACTTATCCAGACAACATTTGCACCAAAAATTCACATTCGGCCTTCATACACTTCCGTCAAGTCATTCCAGTTTTAGAATATTACGAGGGGCAAGTTTTCTACTTGCCCCTAAATTGTCTTTTATTAGCACCTATATGAAGTTAAAGCCTGAAACTAACATTTGTTTGCGTTCCTAGAGCAAAAACCTTGCATCTCTCATACGAGGGAAATTATACACGTATTACTTGCTCAAAGGCTTTACTTGGTAGTACAGATACATTAATCTACTAAAAAATTCACTCGACATAGTTGACGAGCAATTGTTAGTGACATAGGTTGTTAAATTAAGGACAAAGAATGCAAAACTTCTAGATTTTCTGGAAGCCTTATCGAGATCAAGGGTAGAATTTCTTCAATAATGAAGATAATGTATTTCTCTAACCGTTGTTTTTGTCAGGTAGCAGCGCCACAATTTGCTCGACAAATTGTTGATGATCGACAATTGGTTTCGAGATATAACTGTCTGCGCCACTTTGCTTGAGAAAATTTTCGCGATCGCCTTCCATTGCGTGGGCTGTCACCAAAATTACTGGCAAAGAAGCTGTTTGAGGATCGGATTTTAACATCTGTGTAATTTTAATCCCATCAACAGACTGACCTTGATAAACGCTTCTAGACAGGGAAACATCCATTAGAATTATGTCTGCTTCTCCTGTTTGAGCAATTCTGATTACCTCATCCACATTTTCAGTGTGTTTGACATCCAGACCACCGCGTTTTGTCAAAATTTTCGAAAAAACGCGGGCATTAATTAGATCGTCTTCAACAATTAAAACTGTTCTCATGAGCACTTAATTTTTTATACCCAATCTTAATCTTAAAAGTACAGGCGGACATGAGGGTAAATACCACTTAGTCCAATTTCATATTATGTACGTGCCTCTTTTTAATAATCAATCTAGTTGGACTCGATCGAGGATAAAATTACTGATTTTTGTTTTGAAAGCATCAATATTTTGTAATGAACGCCACTTCATCCGCTATGCTGTGGTTTATGCTGTGGTTGCTGCTATGTCAATTTGTCGCGATTGTTGTGTAGTTAAATTTCAGGTCAAAAACTCATGGCAAAACAATTAAACCTTCTCTCACCGGGACAGGTGATCGTCACAGCCCTGCACACCGAGATGCAACAATCGTATCTCGAGTATGCCATGAGTGTGATTGTGGGGCGAGCACTACCGGATGTGCGTGATGGCTTAAAACCAGTTCACAGGCGAATTTTGTATGCAATGCATGAATTGGGGTTGATACCAGATCGCCCTTATCGTAAATGTGCTCGTGTAGTGGGGGATGTATTGGGTAAATATCATCCCCACGGCGATCAGGCTGTGTATGATGCACTAGTCAGGCTAGTACAAGATTTTTCTAGTCGCTATCCTTTGCTTGCCGGACATGGTAATTTTGGTAGCGTGGACAACGATCCACCTGCTGCAATGCGTTATACCGAAACCCGCCTTGCACCTGTGAGCCATGAAGGAATGCTTTCGGAAATCGGGGAAGAAACAGTAGAGTTTATCCCCAATTTTGATAATTCCCAAGCAGAACCAACGGTATTACCAGCACAGTTACCTTTTTTGTTACTCAATGGTTGTGCTGGAATTGCGGTTGGAATGGCAACAAATATTCCACCACACAATCTCAGTGAAGTTGTAGATGGGTTAATTGCCTTAATTGATAACCCTAACCTCTCTGATGAGAAATTATTTGAGTTGATTCCAGGACCCGATTTTCCCACTGGTGGGGAAATTGTCGGTAAATCAGGAATTCATGAAGCTTATAAAAGCGGTAGAGGAAGTATTTTACTGCGGGGAGTAGCCCAAATTGAGGAAATACCAGGTGGACGTGGAAGCAAACGTCGAACAGCAATTGTAATTACTGAATTACCTTACCAAGTAAATAAAGCAGGTTGGATTGAAAAAGTTGCTGATTTCGTCAACCACGGTCGGCTGCAGGGTATTGCTGATATTCGTGATGAAAGCGATCGCGAAGGAATGCGAGTCGTAGTAGAATTAAAGCGGGATACAAACCCCCATGAAGTTCTCCAACGTTTGTACCAATTAACTGCACTGCAAGGTAATTTTGGCGTTACACTTTTGGCTTTGGTAGAGGGTCAACCTCGACAATTATCGCTACGACAAGTTTTACATGAATTTCTTAAGTTTCGAGAGCATACTCTTAATCGTCGTTATACCTACGATCTGCAGAAAAAACAAAGCCGCTTACATTTAGTATCTGGCTTACTCAAAGCTTTGGTAAATATTGATTTAGTAATAGAGGTTTTGAGGTCTGCGGCTGATGGTAGTACGGCAAAAATGACTCTTGCAAACGAACTAGATTTAACCCAAGAACAAGCTGATGCTATTTTGGCAATGCCATTGCGACGCTTAACAAATTTGGAACAACAGAACTTACAACAGGAGTCAGAAGAGTTAGAAGCACAGATAAATACATTACAAAAATTACTTAATGACCGTCGGGAACTACTTAAGGCACTTAAGAAAGATTTACGTTCTCTCAAACGTAAATATAGTGACCCCCGTCGTACTAAAATCATAGAGAGTTATAAACCTAATTCTCCTCAAGGGGCAAATAAACAAAAAAATTCCAGGGGACAAATTTCATCACTGCAAGTACCACCCCAAGAAGTAAGATTGGAATTTACCCAAAGAGGATATGTGCGAAGACTTCAGAATACAGGGAAGAAGTCAAAAGCTGAAAGTGCAATGCCCGATAACGACTTTGTAATCGAAAGTACGATCGCTAATACCCAAGAAGATTTACTCGTTATTACCAGCGGAGGTAAAGTATATCCAATTAGTGTAAGTGATATTCCTCGTAGCAGTGGAAGATCCGCAAGGGGAACTCCTTTAATAACTTTACTTAGTCCAACTGCACAGAGTACTCAGGAAAACATTATCAATCGTTTTATTCTCCCAGAAAACCCTGAAAATAGTGAAATAATTCTTGTCACTCGACAGGGGAGAATTAAACGTCTTTCCGTTGCTGAAATCTCTAACCTTACCCGTCGTGGTGTCACCATTATTAAACTCAAAGATGACGACGAATTGCTATGTGCCCAATTTATTAGCGCAGGGGAACAATTAATTTTGGCAAGCTCTGGCGGAAGATTGCTGCGCTTTGAAGTCAACGATGAAGAAGTATCGGTGATGGGGCGAACTGCTATGGGTTTACAGGGGATGCGTTTAGGCAAACAACAAAAATTAATTGCTTGTGTCAAATTAGTTGTGGGTAAAAATTTACTATTAGTAACGCAACAAGGGTATGCAAAGTGCATTAATCTCAGTAGAGTAAAATTGGCTCATCGAGGTGATTTAGGGGCTCAATCTCTGAAGTTTGCAGTTAAGACAGATAATTTAGCTGGTGTTGTTCAAACAACTAACGATACTGAAGTTGGTCTAGTAACTAACCATCAACGTCTAGTCAGGTTGTCCGTTGAAAATATTCCTCCGTCTAAGAAAGATGACAAAGGAAAAATGAGTGTGCAACTGAACCGTGATGAACAAGTAATTACGGCAATCCCAATGAAAACTAATAAAAATTAAATTAACCCCCGTTAACGAAACGGGGGTTAACTAATTAATGGTCGCAACGACTAAGAATGATGGTAACTATAACTGCGCTGCGTTTATATCAAATCTACCAACGCCGTAAATAAATCTACTATACAGACGACAACAAACAAAATCCAGAACTAATAACACACAGCAATTGATATTTTATATGCCCCTCCCTATACGTTGGTGGGGCTAGATACTTATATTCTCATTCTCAAATATATAGCAACACACACCTCGTTTAGGACATCATATTTTGATTCAAAGGGAACAGGGAACGGAGAATAGAAAAATCGAAAACGTCCTGAAAATTATGGCGACTGCTATAGTACTCAAAACTGACCAGTATGAGTCGGTATATTATCTTTTAATTACGAAACCTAAACAATTTACATCAATCTTGAAATAAAGCTAGTGCGAGCGGTTTTTCATTGGCTCTATCCAGGGGATGATACTTATCTAATCATCACTAAATTATATATATGTCAAGGTTGAGTCATAAAAATATAAAATTACATGGCACATTAGATTGTTTGTGTTATAAAATTTAACTTAAGTAATTAAAACTTTACTTAAGTTAATTAATCTTGGAGCTCTAGTTATGACAGATTCAACTAAAACTGTTGCCCCCGTAGCAGAAGAACGCAATGCTTGGCGCTGGGGCTTTACTCCTCAAGCAGAAATCTGGAATGGTCGTTTAGCAATGATTGGTTTTGTGGCAGCTGCTCTAATTGAAGTATTTTCCGGACAAGGCTTTTTACACTTCTGGGGTATCCTGTAAATTTTCCAGCAATAATGTTTATTACATAAATTGTTACGTAAATAAAAAAAACTGGGAGTATTTATCAACTCCCAGTTTTTCATTTTGATAGACAAATAATATCGGGGCGCAGCTTGCTGCACCTCAACATATTTTTTAGCGAATATACTCTTTGAGAACGCTATTACGATTTGGATGGCGTAATTTACGCAGTGCTTTTGCCTCAATTTGACGAATACGTTCGCGGGTGACATTAAAAATTTGTCCAATTTCTTCGAGAGTCTTCATCCGACCGTCGTCTAAGCCATAACGTAGTCTGAGAACATCTCTTTCGCGAGGACTGAGACTATCAAGTACCTTTTCTAAATCTTCTCGAAGAAGATTTTTAGATACCTGATCTTCCGGTGTTTCACCATCAGACTCGATGAAGTCACCTAACCGAGAATCTTCTTCTTTACCAATTGGTGTTTCCAGAGATATTGGTAGTTGGGCTGACTTGGCGATAAATCGCAACTTTTCAATGGTCATTTCCATTCTGGTTGCAATTTCTTCCTCAGTGGGTTTGCGTCCCATTTCTTGAGAAAGAAGCTTAGTTGTCTTCTTAATTCTAGAAATAGTTTCATAAAGGTGGACTGGAAGACGGATAGTACGAGATTGATCGGCGATCGCTCTTGTTATTGCCTGACGAATCCACCATGTTGCATAGGTAGAAAACTTATAACCTTTTTCATGGTCAAATTTCTCAGCAGCACGAATTAAACCAAGACTACCTTCCTGAATTAAATCTTGGAAAGATAAGCCGCGATTCATATATTTCTTGGCAATTGAAACTACAAGGCGTAAGTTGGACTGCACCATCTTATCTTTTGCCCTGCGACCAATATGAAGGCGATAGCGAAATTGTGGTAAAGGTATCTGCACAGCTTGTGCCCACTCGCTATCTTGAGGTTCGCGATCTAACTGTTGTGAAAGTTTTTCGCGAACTCGTTCCATTTCGAGTAAATCAGCAATTTTTCTCGCTAATTCAATCTCTTCATCCGCTCTCAGTAAGCGAATGCGACCTATCTCTTGTAAGTAAAGACGAATCGAATCCTCAGTGTAATGCTTCTTCTTTGTTTGCGAACGGCGACGCGATTTTGCGGCTTTTCCAGACTTAGCGTCCTCTTCAGACTGAGGGCCTAAAAATTCTTCCTCATCGCCTTCCTCGCCGATCAGCAAATCATCTTCTTCAGCGACTAAAAGTTCATCCAATCCAATTTCCGCTCGTTCGATCATTTCCAGATCAGGCTGATAAATGTTTTCGAGTACGTTGTTAGCCTGGTTCATGCCGCGTTCCTCATGCTCCTTGCAGAATCAATTACTCAATTTGTGTTTACTGCTCTTATTAACTGAGCTATTTGCCTTCTTAATTTCGAAGGCTATCTTTAACGATTAACCTAGATTAATTCTTGGAATTTGTTGCTCCAGAGATTACGCAAAAAATTAATTATGTGACGCAATCAATTTAAAAAGAAGCTTTATCCCAGTATTAAGGTAGATACCATTTATGCTGTTTGACAACACCTGTTTTTAACTAAGTTGGTCAAAAAAAAGACTCATCTTGATTAAAAATTTACCGTTCCATACAAACGAATATGGTTTTTGGTAGTTTTTCTGTAAAGACTGTTCCGATTGTAGCTTGTTTCACTGAAATTGCACTTTCTTTTTGTATGATATCCATAAAGTAATTAAGTAAGGTAAAGTAACTGTAGTAAAAAGATAAAGATATGGGCATTGAATACAGCCATTAACTCAAATCTTTTCCACTTCTTTCCTAAAGTGCAGTAATAATTTCGCTACATTCAAGCAATTTTTCGTTTCAGTCGTTACAGTCTTCTAAATAAAGAAGGAAAATGTAAACTACCTAGATATAAAGCATTTTATATCAGGTTTCTAAAATAGATTTTGACGATTCCATATTCGTACATACTTTAGAAATTCCCCATCTTTGTAGTTAGGTTTACCATATAACGAGAGATTTTTTTGGGCATATACAGACTATAGATAAGTAGATTGTGGTAAATTAATTTACCAATTTTTGACAAGACTCATCCATATTTTTTTGAACTTTAAGCAATAACAGTATCTGGCCATTGATGACATTATTGTAATAAAAGCCGAATTCCTCACGTTAAAATAGCGATTTGGTGTTGTCATAACTGATTATTGTATGAAGGCCTATTTAGGTTTTATCAATTCAGCCATATTCACACGTTAGCGCATTCTTGAAAATTCAACCTTATGAAACTTGACAAAGTTTTATCACTGTATACACAGATATTTTAATCAATCCGAATTAATTTGGCACTTAAGAATCCCGATATTAACCTAATTTTGGTAAAAGTGCATAGCAATTAATACCTGCATCATAATATTTTTGTGTCTGTGATTACCTGTTTATCTAATTTTAAAGTAAACTACTCTCCTAATGTTAATCTAATATACTTACGTATATAACTACGTACATACATCATTGTGAATTCTTGTAGAATATTTGCAATTAGTAATGAAGATGTTTCATTTTGAATAAATAGTGACGAAACAGACAATTAAGCGGCACAAACAGTTCCGAGAACATCTTAGTTTTGCAGAGTTATACGAGGTATACTCTGAATCTAGTTCCGTGTTAATTAAATTTATATGTCATACTAGTGAGTGTGCCAATTAATACGCATATTAGTGCTGAGCATACAGCTACAGGAAAATGCATTCCCCGTTCAACAGCAAATTTTCACTAAAATTAGCTAAAAATCTCACTTGGGAAATTTTTCAATCTCATCGAGAATGCTAATTACAGGTTACGACAAAAGGTGTAAGTTTAAGTACGATTGGGATCTGTTTTCATCTATAACAGGGGTATCAAAAGAACAAGAAGCTTGTTTTACTATATTTTTTGAATTCCTAATTTTTTGAATTCCTAAGTTATCGCTCTTTCATCACTCTCATTAGAGTAAAAAGTCAAATCCTTGCTACATAATACTTTTAGCCAAAAGTGATGGTTTTAGTCATGGTGTTAGAAAATAAAGCTCCAAACCCAGTCTCTGTTTGAAGTGAAAAAATTGTCTGACATTTTTACTTCTTGGACGCAGCAAGCTGTGAGGGGCACCGGAGGTGTTAGTACGCATCCCACGGATGTTAGCGTTGCTAGCGTAGCGTACCGTAGGTATTGCGTGACGTAGTCATACAGCAAGAGATGTCCAAACGCTGTAAGCGCTAACGTCGTAGACGCGGTAAAACCTAACCTATGAATAATAGTAATAGTAAACTTTTGGTCCTCTTGTTGTCCTATCTACTTTGACTTGTAAATTGCGCGTAAAGCTTATAAATGTTAATAACCGAGTAGATAAAAATTTTATATGAAAATAACAAGCAAAACCTATCCACATTCACAAGGTTTGGATAGGCTTGAATAGGAATACAATGATTTAATTTTTCTAATTAAATATCTAACTCAACAAGGTTGAGTTGACAGCCATATGTTTCAATAAATTCCCGTCGGGGTGCGACGCGATCGCCCATCAAAATAGTGAAAATACGATCTGCTTCAGCTGCATCTTCAATTTCAACTTGTTTTAAAGTCCGACTTTCAGGATTCATGGTTGTATCCCAAAGCTGTGCCGGCATCATTTCACCCAAGCCTTTGAAGCGTTGAATATTGTAATTAGCATTAGCTGGAAATTGACTAATAATTCTGTCTTTTTCGCGTTCATCATAGCAATAGTAATGATTGCGTCCTCGTTCTAATTTATATAGAGGAGGACAAGCAATGTAAATATAACCTTGCTCGATTAGGGCTTTTTGATAGCGATAGAAGAAAGTTAATAACAAAGTACGGATATGTGCACCATCGACGTCAGCATCAGTCATGATAACTATCCGATGGTAGCGGAGTTGGGAAACATCAAATTCTTCTCCCTTAACTCCCAAGCCCAAAGCAGCAATTAACGATTGAATTTCGTTATTTTTGTAAATTTTGGAATCATCTGTTTTCTCAATATTGAGGATTTTACCCCGAAGTGGCAAGATGGCTTGAAAACGTCTATCTCTACCTTGTTTAGCACTACCACCCGCAGAGTCACCCTCTACCAAGAAGATTTCTGACTCCTTTGGATCGCGAGAAGAACAATCTGCAAGCTTACCGGGTAAAGGTGAAGACTCCAATACAGATTTGCGTCGTACTAATTCCCGTGCATGACGGGCAGCTTCTGCAGCTTTGAATGCTTGAATGGCTTTATCTAGAATTAAATCGACAACACTAGGGTGAAACTCCAAATATTCAGTGAGAACTTCTCCCACCAAAGAATCAACAATTCCCCTAACTTCAGTATTACCAAGTTTAGTTTTGGTTTGTCCTTCAAATTCCGGTTCGGGGACTTTGACAGAAATCACACCGGTTAATCCTTCACGGACATGTTCGCCACTTAGATTAGAGTCACCATCTTTAAGTTTGTTTTTCTTGCGGGCAATTGTATTTAAAGTTCGGGTAAGAACAGCCTTTAAACCTTCAAGGTGAGTACCGCCATCCACAGTACGAATATTATTCGCAAAGCCCAAAATGTTATCGCTGTAGGCATCAGTACACCATTGCAATGCAACCTCGACCTGGACATTATTACGTTCTCCCTGAACAAAAATAATCTCCTCATGCAATGGCTGTTTGTCGCGGTTGATGTAGGCGATATATTCGCGAATTCCGCCTTTGTATTCGTAGGTTTCAACCTTTGGTACGTCGGCTCTAAGTAATTCTAAACGATTATCAGTAAAAGTTATTTTGACGCCTGCATTCAGATATGCTAATTCCCGCAGGCGACTGGCTAAAGTAATGTAATCAAATTCTGTGGTATGAGTAAATATCTGGTCATCAGGTTTGAAATTTACTCTTGTACCATGACGTGATTGTTTATCCGGTTGAACTTGCAATTCATTTGTTGGTACGCCACGTTCATAAAGTTGAGTGTGCACCTTTTTATCACGCCAAACTGTGACCTTTACCCATTCCGAGAGGGCATTAACCACAGATACACCAACCCCATGTAATCCTCCAGAAACTTTGTATCCACCACCGCCAAACTTACCTCCGGCATGCAGAACAGTTAATACAGTCTCCAAAGCTGACTTTCCTGTTTGCGGGTGGACATCTGTAGGAATACCTCTACCGTCATCTGTCACAGTAACAGAACCATCGACGTTCAGATCCACCTCCACATGGGTACAGTAACCTGCCAAAGCCTCATCGATTGAGTTATCGACCACTTCATAAACTAAGTGATGGAGTCCCTTCGGTCCTGTGCTACCGATATACATCCCCGGTCGTTTGCGGACGGGTTCCAGACCTTCCAGAACTTGAATCTGATCGGCACTGTAACTGCTCGTCATGAAAATTCTCCTGATTTGTGGGGTTGAAGTCGCCGCTGGGGCAGACAAGTTAAAAATACTCCCGAATTCTAGCACAAAAGCCTTGATGGCGAATTTAGACCTTTTTGAGAAGAATTTTTTTTAGGGGATGTACCCACCTTAAAATACCTTATAGCAACAGTCAGATCTAAAAAATAATAAAAATAATCAACATTTTTTTGGTCTGACTGCTAAGTGTTACTAGAATATGTTGAATTGTGAGGATATCAATAACCATCTTTGAATTGGAGATAATTCATAATTCTTAACTAATTGTTCATACTTGCCTAATTGTTTACTACTTAATTGTTTAACTGATTGCTGATGACTAAATTGATTGTGATTTGTGGTGCAACTGCAACTGGAAAATCTGGGTTAGCATTGGCTTTAGCGATGAGACTGGAAACAGTCATTTTGAGTGCTGATTCGCGTCAGGTTTATCGAGAATTTGATATTGGGACAGCAAAGCCAACACTTCTACAACAAAAATTAGTGCCCCACTATCTGGTGAATATTTGTGACCCAAGAGAAATTATGACGGTCGCAGATTTTCAGTTGTCGGCACAATCTTTAATATTAGAGCAACAGAATCGACCTACAGTAAAAGAAAAAGAAAAATATGGTAGCTCTTCACCATTATTTTTGGTTGGTGGTACTGGACTGTACATCAAATCCATCGTTCGTGGAATGAAGATTCCTAGAGTTGCACCTCATCCGGAATTGCGATCGCAATTGTACGATATTCCCCAACATCAACTCTATGGGATTTTAGAACAAGTTGACTCAATTGCAGCTCAAAAAATTCATCCGAATGATTCAGTACGTACAATTAGAGCATTAGAAGTATTTTATGTGACAGGCAAACAGATATCACAACAGCAGGGAGAAAATCCACCAAATTACCCGATTTTACAAATTGGTTTAGATTGTGAGTTGGATTATCTTACCAGTCGCATTGCTCAGCGTACCGAAAAAATGATTGCAGATGGGTTGGTTCAAGAGGTCGAAAATCTTTGCCACAAATACGGTACTGATTTACCTTTGTTGAACACCTTAGGATATCAAGAAATCAAACAATACCTCGCTGGAGATATTTCTCTCGAGTCAGCCAAAGAATTAACTGTTTTGCATACTAGACAATTTGCGAAGCGACAACGGACTTGGTTTCGTAAAGTACCTGACATTAAATGGTTTGACATTCAAAGTTCAGATTTACAAGAACAAGTTTGGCTTACTGTCCAGGAATTTCTAGCAAAGTCAGTTCGAGAATGAGTAAAGTTGCGAAAATATACAGTATTTTCTATTATTTTTATACTAAAGTTTTTTCTCGATTAGTAATTATAAATTACCCATTACGAATAGTCATAAAACAAGTAAAATAATGAAAATTATATTATTTATATCTATTAGTATAAATTTTTTATTAGTGTCAGTAATCAGTTTGATAATTATTAGAAAAGGTGGAATTGAATTTATTAATTCTCAACTCCAAAAATATCAAAAAAGTCATAATGAAATTGTGCATACACCTTACTATACTCACAAAAAAAGCCAATATGAAAAGTTACCTAAATCTGAATTGGATATTATTTTTCTGGGAGATAGTTTAACCGATGAAGGTGAATGGATAGAATTACTAGATAACCCTCATATTAGAAATCGTGGTATTTCTGGAGATACAACTAATAGAATTTTAGACCGTCTCGATAATATTGTGACAGGTAAACCCAATCAGATATTTTTGACCATCGGGATTAATGATTTTATTAATGAGAGTCGTTCTTCAGATTATATATTAGAAAAATATAAGGAAATTTTATCTCAGATTCATACACAAACTCCTAAAACAAAAGTAATCGTTCAAAGTGTTTTGCCTGTAAATAACCAAATATTAGGTTATTGGTACAGCAATCAAAATATAATCGGATTTAATTTTAAATTAGAAGAACTAGCTCAAGAATTTAACTACCAATATATAAATGTTTTTCCTAAATTATCTGACTCGCAAAATCAGTTAAATGCAAGATATACGAATGATGGATTGCATTTAAATGGTCATGCTTATTTGGTTTGGAGAGATGCTGTTAAAGAATATTTATCTACAGATCCAAGATAAAGATTTATCAGGTAAAAATATTCAAAGATAAATTATTTATCACAACATCGATAACCAGAAAAAATCGATCGTATCTTTTGATGTGCGATCGCAAAGATATTCCTAGTTTTAAATTTAGAATCATAATAAAAATGTAACAATTATAGTATCTTTGCCAATTCCTACTCCTCACCGAAAACCATGCTGACCCAGGATAAAACACAACGCAATTGGAAACCGATTATTAAAGAATTTCAAGCTGTTCTTGGTAAAAAAGGTGTAATTGAGCGTCGCGAAGAATTAATTACCTATGAATGTGATGGTTTAAGCAGCTATCGACAACGTCCAAATGTAGCAGTTTTACCCAGAACAACAGAACAAGTTGCAGCTGTAGTAAAAATATGTAATAAGTACTCCGTTCCCTTTATTGCTCGGGGTTCGGGTACTGGTCTATCTGGTGGTGCTTTACCGATTGAAGATTGCGTGTTGATTGTGACTTCTTTGATGCGACAAATCTTGAATATCGATTTAGATAATCAGCGCGTTATCGTACAACCAGGAGTAATTAATAATTGGGTAACCCAAGCGGTAAGTGGTGCTGGCTTTTATTATGCTCCGGATCCTTCAAGTCAAATTATTTGCTCAATTGGTGGTAATGTTGCAGAAAACTCTGGTGGAGTGCATTGTCTGAAATATGGTGTAACTACCAATCACATTTTAGAATTAAAAGTTGTTACTCCCACCGGAGAAATTGTGAATTTGGGGGGACAAGTCCCTGAAACCCCAGGATATGACCTCACCGGTGTGTTTGTTGGTTCGGAAGGTACGTTGGGTATTGCGACAGAAATTACGTTACGAATTCTCAAAACCCCTGAGTCGATTTGCGTATTACTAGCTGACTTTACCAGTGTAGAAGCTGCTGGTGCGGCTGTTTCTGATATTATCAGTGCCGGGATTATTCCTGGGGGTATGGAAATGATGGATAACATGAGCATCAACGCAGTAGAAGATGTTACCGCACTAAATGTATATCCTCGAGATGCTGTAGCAATATTGTTAGTAGAAATTGACGGCTTAGAAGTGGAAGTTAAAGTCAATAAACAGCGAGTTATTGATATTTGTAAGCATAATGGAGCGCGCAATGTCACAAGTGCTAGCGACCCAGAACAACGCCTTAAATTATGGAAAGGACGCAAAGCTGCTTTTGCTGCTGCGGGTCATTTAAGTCCAGATTATTACGTACAAGATGGTGTGATTCCTCGAACTCAATTACCATACGTATTAAAAGAAATTGAGTCTCTAAGTGAAAAATCTGGTTACAAAATTGCTAATGTTTTTCATGCGGGAGATGGTAACTTACACCCATTAATTCTTTACGATAACTCTGTGGAAGGTGCATTGGAAAAAGTTGAAGAAGTAGGGGGAGAAATTCTCAAACTTTGTGTAAAAGTAGGTGGTAGTATTTCTGGCGAACATGGGATTGGTGCTGATAAGCGTTGTTATATGCCCAATATGTTTACTAAAGCCGACCTAGATACAATGCAATTTGTCAGGGAAGTATTTAACCCCAAAGGTTTAGCTAATCCGGAAAAAATATTTCCTACACCTCGTACTTGTGGCGAAGCAGCAAGAACTGTTACTGAAAATAATCAAAAATTTGTCGGAGTAGACAGATATTAAATTCATTCGTTCTAATCAACTAGAACTAACGCAAAATTATGATAATAAGTGGTAATAAGATATTATCTTACTACCACATTATTTTTTATATATATAAGTACAAAATTAAAAATATAATTTATCTAGTATATATCAATAGATTCTCAAACAAATAGTTACTTCACTAATGAAAAATTTAGTTACAAAAGTAGAACATTACCTACAGCAAAGGACTAAAATGTTAAAGATTTGTTTTGAGTATAGGTATGTTAGGGCATAAATTAAAATTTTGTTCCCAGTGAATATCTGTCTTAAAAAACACCAAAATCAATGTTTGATATTGAATTTATTGTTGATCGAATTTCAATAATAAATTATCGAAAATAAATTAAAAATGAGTTATTCTGTCCGTCGCTTATTTAATTTTCTAATTTGTTTTGGATTAGTATTTAGTTTGATAATATTTTCTCTATTATCTTTACCTGTAACCTCTCAAGATGTTATTCCTCCTAAAAAAAACGAAATCAGGGGAGTATGGTTAACTAATGTTGCCAGTGGAGTTTTATATGTTCCTTGGGGTATAGATCGCGCTTTAAATCAATTGTCGACAGTTAAATTTAACACTGTTTATCCTGTGGTTTGGAATCGCGGATATACTTTTTATAATAGTAAACTGGCCAAACAAGTAACAGGAAGAACTGCAGAGCCTCTATTAAGATTATTACATTTTGGTCAAGATGTTTTACAGCAAATAATTACATTAGGGAATCAAAAGGATTTACGTGTAATTCCATGGTTTGAATATGGTTTTATGACACCTTCTAATTCTTCCTTAGCAAGATTTTATCCTCAATGGCTAACAACAGAAAATTCTGGAGAGAAAACAACACTTCATGGACCACAAGAACTGATTAAAATTTCATCTGAAGATTTCAGAGTAAGGCAATTTGTGCGTAGGTTTTTCCGTCAAGAAGCATGGTTGAATCCACTGCATCCTGAGGTGCAATCCTTTATCAAAGGACTAATTTTAGAGGTTGTGAAAAACTATGATGTGGATGGCATTCAGTTAGACGATCATTTTGGGATGCCGGTTACATTTGGTTATGATGAATTCACGATTAAACTATACCAAAAGGAGCATCAAGGTAAAAGTCCCCCAAATAATCCTTCAAATCCAGAATGGATGCGTTGGCGTGCGGATAAAATAACTAATTTTATGGCAGAAATAGTTAAAGATGTTAGATCTATCAAACCAAATATAATTATTTCTTTATCTCCTAATTCGAAACATTTTGCTTATAAAAACTACCTACAAGATTGGGAAACATGGGTAAATAAAGGTTTAATAGATGAATTAGTAATACAGGTATATCGTCATAATAAAAATGATTTTATTACTGAACTTAAACAACCAGCTTTACAATCAGCAAGTCAAAAGATTCCTGTTGGAGTCGGGATATTTACTGGAAATCCCCAAACTCCCATAGAAATGCGACAAATTCGAGAGCAAGTAAAGATAGTTCGCCAAAGTCAATTTAATGGGGTGTCATTTTTTTATTGGGAGACTTTATGGGGTTACATGACACCTGAATCACCCAAGCAGCGACGAAAGAATTTTTTAGAGCTTTTTTCTAAATAAAGAAAAGATATCTTGGAAATTGGTAGTTGTTAATCTTGTAATTCGTAATATGGCTGACGCCACGCTAGAGCCTAACACCAATACCACATGCAGGCTCTAGCTGCGCTACCTCCGGATCCGCTAACGTCACTAGTACGCGCAGCACGAAAGTAATTCGTAGTTGATTAAGATAAATCAAAATCAAAAATTAAATGCAATTAATTTTATTTATATTTTTATGGACCGCACTCACTGGAGGTAGTTTTGTCTTAAGTTTGATGCTGGTTGAAATTGGTTATCAACAAGATGTAGAAATATTAGGAGCAGTTTTCGGAGGGTTGATTATTGCCTCAGCACAAGCAATGATATTTCGTAAAAGTATATTGTTCGCTAGTTTATGGGTTTTATCTTCATTTGTTGCTTGGGGAATCATTTCTGTAATAGGTATTGGCGCTTTAGGGTGGTTTGTTATTAACACCTCAAATATATATTCGAGAATCATCTACGGCTTAATCCTCGGTGGTTTAGGAGGCTTAGGTGTTGGATCTGTACAATGGTTATTAATCCGTCAATACTTACCTTCTGCTTGGCGATGGATACTTATTTCTTGTATCTCCTGGGCTACAGGATTTGCGACGGGTTCTAGTTTAGGTTTAATCTTATATCGCTTCACCCAGTTATTCGTAGGTGAAGTGATAGGTTTAGCACTGACTTGGATAATAGTCGGTGCTTTAAGTGCAATTGAAATTTACAGATGGTTAAACTTGAAAAGTATTTTAAATGAAAATTAAGCTTTTCTATATTTAGTCTATATTTAGATTGAGCTAACTTTTTAAGAAGGTTGGCATTAAAGTAAACGAAAACTACAAATTCAAGTTATATTTACAACTAATCCTTCGTAAGCAATCAATGCTTTAGGGTAAATAGAATTAACTGCTGTTTGAATTTTGTCTAAACATTCATCATTATCATCTGGGTGATGCTGAGAAATTATTAAACTTTTTACCCCTGTATTTAAAGCTAAATCCGTAGCAGTCTGCCAATGTACGTCTACTTCTTGGTCTGTACGTATTGTTTGTGGGTTGTAAGTAGCGTTGGCAATCAATAAATCAACATTTTGGGTTAATTGTGCAATATGCTCGCACTCAGACTCATCGGCATTTGTATATAAGTCGGTAATATAAGCAACGTTATAATCTTGCCAGCTGATTCGATATCCAAGTGACTTTTGAGTTTTGTTAATCAATGCTGCAGTCACAGTAATATCATTAAGAGTAATGGTTTTACCTGAAGTTAAGTTATAAAACTGTAACTTTGATTGCATCACTTGTAATGGATACGGAAACAAAGGTTGCAACATTTGGTCGCATAAGCATTGTTTTATTGAAGCACCATTTGTTGCCGCCGTACCATAAATATGAAAACAATTATCCTTCACAAATGCTGGAGCAAAAAAAGGAAAACCTTGAACCCTGTTAGTTTGCGAATTAGTGAAAAATAAATGTGCTTCAATTGGTTTTTTTCCCTCAAGCCAACTTTTTCCTAGGACACGCAAGCCTGTACCAGCGTCCAAAACTAGATGCTGACCGTCGATATTAATCTCTATACAAGCAGTATTACCACCGTAGCGACGATTTTCGCTGTTTGGAGTTGGAATTAAACCCCGTACTCCCCAAAATTTGATGAAAAATTTCCCATCTTGGTTTTTACTTCCGGTAGTTTGCTCATCTGTTACGTAGTTCTGAGGATGTGACAGTTCTTGATTTGACATTTTCCTGAAAACTAGACATTATCGAGCAAGTCATCATAACGCCTCACTTCCAACAGTTGATTGTTTCGATTGACAATTACAACCTTTGGAGAGTGGGTTTTGAGTTCTTCAAAAGTGAACTGCCCGTAAGACATTATAATCAAGCGATCGCCTATAACGCCCTTACGTGCAGCAGCACCATTTAACTCAATCGCTCCGGAGTTGGATGGAGCAGGAATTGCATAGGTAATTAATCGTACTCCATTGGTAATATTTACAACTTGTACTTGCTCAAACGGGAGAATATCTGCTTTTTCCAAGAGCATTTGATCTATGCTTATACTTCCGACATAGTCTGGATTCGCGCCCGTTAGGGTGCAATCATGAATTTTTGCTAAAAGGAGCGTTCGTTGCATCTCTTTTAGATCTTTCCGTAATTGTAAATTTATGATTTGGTCAGTTAGTCAGGGAAAGTTATTTCTTTCCCTATTTACTGACTTTAGCTGCTTGAGAAACTTTTTAAGAATTTCCTTCTGTGATATCTTTAGCCCTTATTACCAGCAGCGATGCATTGCTCTACTAGGGGCATAACTTTATCCACATCTTGCCAACCCTTAATTTCTGTGATTTTCTTTTCCAAATTTTTGTAGGATCGGAAAAATTCAGCTATTTCATCCAATCGATGAGATGGTAAATCTTTAAGAGATTTTACGTTTACATAGCGCGGATCTTTGTCAGGAACACAAAGAATTTTTTCATCGCGATCGCCACCATCAATCATTTCAAGCATTCCAATTGGTCGTGCAGCAATCACACATCCAGGAAAAGTTGGCTCATCCATAATTACCATCCCATCAAGGGGATCGCCATCATCAGCCAAAGTATTTGGTACAAATCCATAATCGTATGGGTATTGTACTGAAGAATAAAGTACTCGGTCGAGGGCGAAAGCCTGGATATCTTTATCGAATTCGTACTTATTTTTACTACCGCCAGTAATTTCAACGAGAACGTTGATTATACCAGGTTTCGGCTGAGCCGGAATAAGAGATAAGTCCACAATAGTGCTCCTGAGCTATTAAATTCTTAATGAGTGGGCACACCCAAAGGCTCCCCTGTAGAATTCTAGGCTAATATGTCCTCGTGCCAAAGCCAAGTAGAAAATTAGGATGAAGAAAATTGAAGATTGCAGTTCGGGGATTAAATGCTAATTTCATTTAAGGTGGCAAAAATATTTGCATACTTATGACTTAGCTATATTAATCTTTGACTATTTACTATTTTTATCCCCTCAAAAAATTTAAATAAAGTGTACTAGTGGCTATGATTAGACAACCCACTTTGCAAACGCAAAGGTTAATCCTTAGACCTTTCATACTCGGTGATGCACCACAAGTGCAACGATTAGCAGGTGCATGGGAAATTGCTGATACGACCTTATCACTTCCCTACCCCTATGACGATGGAATGGCAGAGAAATGGATTAAAACTCATCTACCAGGTTTCAGGGAAGGAAGTCAAGTTATATTTGCGGTAGTAATACACGAAATCAATGCTTTATGTGGTGCAATTGGTTTGGGAATCAATCGAGAGAACTCCCGTGCAGAAATCGGCTACTGGATCGGTAAGCCTTACTGGGGAAAGGGTTACTGCACAGAAGCTGCCAAAGAAGTTTTAAGATATGGTTTTGAAGACCTAGGATTAAATCGCATTCATTCGAGTCATTTCTCCCGCAACCCTGCATCAGGAAAAGTAATGCAAAAAATAGGGATGATTCACGAAGGATGTCATCGCCAACATATATTGAAATGGGATAAATTTGAAGACTTAGAGCAATACGGAATCCTTAAAACTGATTGGTGTAAGTAATCTAAGTCATAGTCTTATGACCTGAAAACGAAAAATACTTTTGTGGTAGTAAAATAGCATTAGCATTCGACATGCTAGTCCTAGCACTATAAATCCCTGTAAGTTAGCAATCAAAAATAAGGATATGAATTCTCTCAAGTAAACTTCTGTAATCCTTTTTCTGTACAAATAGCTCCTAAGGGTTGGTCCCAGTCCTCAATTGGTATTTGTGGTAGATAAGCAAAGTCAAAAAGTATACCAATAGTTTGAATAGTTCGCCATTCAGGAGAACTCAATAAACGGTCATAATAACCACCACCATAACCTAAGCGATATCCTTTACGATCGCAAGCAACGCAAGGAACTAAGATTAAATTGACTTCTTGGGCACGTATTTTTGGTAGTTCGGGGTGAGGCTCTACAATACCATAAGCACCATTAATTACTGGATCGTCGTATTTCCAATGATGCCAATGAAGAGATTTACCAATGCACCTGGGAAATCCCCAGACCTTATCTAATTCAATATTTGCTCTGTTAAACAACAAAGAACTTAGATCGGGTTCTTGGCGAAAACTGAAATAAGCAAGAATAGTCTTAGCCTTACTCAATGCAGCAGAATTTTGTAAATGACAACAAATAAGATTGCTTTTTTCTCGCCATTCTTGTTTAGTCAAAGATCTACGAGTAGAAATCACAGATTGGCGTAATTTTAATTTTTGAACGCTATTTTTTTGATGATTAGCTTTATTCATAATTTTATTAAAAATATTAACAAACCTACAAATGCATGTTACGGACTGTAAGTTTCTTGTAATTAATACTGGTGCAATGAGTTATTTTGCCTAAATTAAATTTAAGTTAGGCTTTGAATTACAAATCTGATATTTTGATTGAGTTAGAATTTTGATCTAAGTTAAGAGTTGGTGTCTGTTATAAAAGTATATATAGATACAGTTTATTCTACAATAAATAATTATTTTGTAAATATTAAACCCATGACAGAAAGTAGAATTCAATATACAGAAACACGTAACTTTTGTATTGACAGTATATTGAATCTTTATAAAGCAAATGAGTGGTCAGCAGCAGAAAAACCTCAGCAATTATATGATGGCTTGATGAATTCTCATTATCTAGTTTCTGCATGGGATGACGATCTACTTGTTGGTTTAGGCAACGCTATTACTGACGGTTACTTAGTAGTTTACTACCCACATTTATTAGTTTTACCAGCATATCAGAAAAAAGGCATTGGGTATAATTTGCTGCAAAGATTAACTAGTAAATACAAGAATTTTCACCAACGCATTTTAGTCGCAGATAATGGCGCAGTAGGTTTTTATAAAAAATGTGGTTTTGAAAGAGCAGGAAAAACTCAACCAATGTGGATTTACCAAGGAAAGTGAATGGGTTGTAAGAGAGAGGAGACAGGACAAAGAAAGAAATAGTTTCCAATCTCTTAGTCCAATCTCCAATCCCTACTGATTCAAATCAAGCTACAAGTTTAAATCAAGCTACAAGCTGTGGAGCATTCTGACGATACCACTCAACAGTATTTTTGAGACCTTGCTTAAAATCTACTTGAGCAGTAAAGCCAAAGGCTTGTTTGGCTTTTTGAGTATCTAAACAGCGACGGGGTTGTCCATTGGGTTTATCAGTTTCCCAAACAATTTCACCCTCAAACTCCATCAACTCACAAATTAAGTCAATTAAATCGCGGATAGAGATCTCGTAACCAGTTCCCAAATTTACAGGATCGGACTCATTGTAATATTGAGTTCCCATAACGATACCCCGTGCAGCGTCTTCAGAGTAAAGAAACTCTCGGGTTGGACTACCATCTCCCCAAACAGGAATACGAGTGACCCCACTCATCTGAGCTTCATGCACTTTACGTATTAAAGCTGGAATAACGTGAGAACTTTTAGGATTGAAATTATCTTCTGGACCATACAAATTTACTGGTAAGAGATAGATACCATTAAAATCATACTGTTGACGATAAGCTTCTAATTGTACTAACAAAGCTTTCTTTGCAATACCGTAAGGAGCATTTGTCTCCTCCGGATATCCGTTCCATAAATTGTCTTCTTTGAATGGTACCGGAGTAAATTTGGGGTAAGCACAAATAGTACCAACACAAACAAATTTTTCTACCCCTGCTTCATAAGCCGCATGAATTAGCTGGGTTCCCATCATCAAGTTATCGTAAAATAACTCAGCAGGCTTTTCCCGGTTTAAACCAATACCACCGACATGAGCTGCAAGATGAATGATGATATCCCGTTGGTCTGCTGCTTGCTTGCAGTTTTCCATTACGCGCAAATCGCATTCGCGCGATCGAGGTACAGTAATTTTCTCGCGATTGGCTCCAGCTTTACACAGCTGTTCAATGACTTGATTTCCTAAAAAACCAGCCCCACCAGTGACGAGAATGCGTTTTTTCTCTAGCTCCAAGCATTTCATATTTTTATCCTGGTCGATATAAAACTTCTGTGGCTCCAAGCAGAAAGCGCAAAGCTATGAAGCTAAAACTCTAGCCCATAGCTGGGAGTTTAATAAAAATTACATATGCAGTGCACCGAGTTCTTGGCGAATCATGGCATTATCTTTAACAGATTCAGCAACTTGAGCATTGGGGGAAGTTAAACCTAGTGCTTTGAGATCTGCTTCTACCATTAAGGAAACTAATTGTTCAAATGTAACTGAAGGTTTCCAACCCAATTGCTCTTGTGCTTTAGTTGAATCACCAATTAATAAATCTACCTCAGCTGGCCTGAGATAGCGTTCATCAAACTTCACATAATCTTGCCAGTTAAGATTTACATAGTTAAATGCTATCTGTAAAAATTCTTTAACAGAATGGGTTTCCCCTGTGGCTATTACGTAATCATTGGGCTTTTCTTGCTGCAACATCATCCACATGGCCCTTACGTAATCCTTAGCATAACCCCAATCCCGTTTAGCATCCAGGTTACCCATGTAAAGGTCTTTTTGTTTTCCTGCAACAATACGTGCTACCGCCCTGGTTATTTTACGAGTAACAAAAGTTTCTCCTCTTCTAGGAGACTCATGATTAAACAAAATACCGTTGCACGCAAACATGTCGTATGATTCGCGGTGATTTACAGTTTGCCAGTGAGCATAAACTTTAGCACAAGCGTAAGGACTACGAGGATAAAAAGGAGTAGTTTCTTTTTGAGGAACAGCTTGTACTAAACCAAACATTTCTGAAGAACCAGCTTGGTAAAAGCGAACTTGGTTTCCAGTACGACCTTGATAGTCCCGAATTGCTTCTAGCAATCGCAATGTCCCCATTCCCACAGCATCAGCTGTATATTCAGGTGAGTCAAAGCTTACTCGCACATGAGACTGAGCCCCTAAATTATAAATTTCCGTGGGCTGAACTTCCTCGAGTATGCGACGCAAAGTCGTACCATCAGTCAAGTCACCATAATGAAGAAATAAACGTACACCTTGTTTGTGAGGATCTTCATAAATGTGATCTATGCGGTCTGTGTTAAAAGTTGAAGTACGACGGATAATTCCGTGAACTTCATATCCTTGTTCCAGCAAAAACTCGCTCAGATATGAACCATCTTGTCCTGTTATACCAGTAATCAATGCCCGCTTGTTTTGCATAATACTTGACGCTTCCTTATTTTCCCTAATAGTAAACTACTCGAACTAGGTATAAGTTAACAGGCTAAAATTTTATCTCCCACGTAAGACTTACCAGTTTTACGTACTTTATTTGGTATAACTTGCCTTTTCCCACGAGTAAATGTACTTAAGCAACTTTAAGTTTAACAACTTACCTATTTTGCATATTTATCAAATAAAGTGCTTATTTGATGGATACAAACTGTTTGATTTTCACGAAAACTTTATTAGTATATTCCTTTATATCAGAAATTTGCTAATTCACAATTACGCTTAGATGAAATTAAAAATTAAATTCAAATAACTAAAATTATTATTCGGGAAACTACAGCCTGTACTATCTGGGCCTGCTGGAAATCTACAATATCTTCTGATTAGATAATTATCGCCTTTGGACGCAGTGCGTCCAAACGGCAGAAGGAAGAGGGTTTGAGCGGAAGATGCAAGAATTAAGCTCAATAAAAACAACACGACCATTTGTACGCACTACGTGAACGCCCTGCAGGCGCGTCCAAATAAATACAACTAACTTTTGGGCAGCAAATGGGTTTAAAACCCCATCTAATTGACCTTCTTCCTCCTTACTTCTTCCTTCGTTTATTAATTTTAAGAAATCAAATAGGAATATTAGAATATTAATACTTGGGAGAATAATTTAGTCTGGCGATTAAAATTCGTATAAACATAGTTTTTAATTTATTCAAAAATAAACTAGTTTTATTTTTATTTAAGTAAAAAAATTGGGGCATAAATAGCCCCGTATTAACGAATTAAAAACTGTCAATAAGCACCGTTATCTTTTGGAATCATTACCACACCAACAGTTTTGATAACTATCCATAAATCCAACCAAAAGTTTCTAAATTTAACATAGTGTAAATCTATTTTAACTCTTCGAGGATAGGGAATATCATTACGTCCAGAAACTTGCCATAAACCAGTAATTCCTGGTCTGATCGTGAGAATTTCATCTATGTAAGGACCATATTTAGGCAACTCTTCAGAAACTAAAGGTCGCGGTCCCACAACACTCATATCACCCTTTAAAACATTCCAAAATTGGGGAAATTCGTCCAGGCTGGTGATACGTAAAAATCTACCGATCGCAGTAATTCGGGGATCTTTTTTAAGCTTAAAGTTTGTTTTAAACTCTTGACGTATCTGGGGCGAAGTTTCCATCATCTGCATGAGTATTTCATCAGCATTAGTCACCATTGTTCGGAACTTAATGCAATTAAAAGGTTTGTAGTTTTTCCCTACCCGTTCTTGAACATAAAAAATTGGGCCATCTGAGTTTAAAGCAATCAGTAAAGCCAAAAGTAAGTATACGGGAGAAAATAAAATCAAAACCAAAAGCGAAAACGTAATGTCAAATAATCGCTTAGTAAACTCTTTGTTGAAAGTTTGCGAAAATAAACCTCTGAGCCGAATTTTAGGGGTCTTTTTCCGTTGGATACGTTTTACAACATCACGGGGTGATGCATAACGCTTCCTACCTTTGAGAGATTTGCCAACGCCAGATATATCAAAATTTGGTTTCACCCTTTCTTCAACCGGATAGGTATTGTTGCTAAAACGACGCCTCGTACCGGATTTTCTACGCGAAGGCGCATAGATAGTTGAAGACGCGCGAAGCATAGCTTCCCGCAGGTTTAAGCGGCTTCTCTCAGCATCTGGTTCGCTCCCAGACGAAGATTTGCTCGAGAGGAGTGAGCTCTGTGCCGTCATCATACTCCTTAACAATCCACACCACACATAGTCCCAATCTTAAAGCCAAATGTAGTTGCTTCTAGAAGTGATTTTCCAAAAGCAAGGCTTTACTCAATATTTCTCAAGATATTTTTCAAGATTTTGCCCTTCTGAGACGATCTATTTTGATTGCAGGTATCGATAAATTCAAAGTAGCGTTGTGCAAAGGCTTGAGAAGAAAACTGGACAGCATTTTCTCGGGCTGACTCTGGGTCGAATTTCCCTTGGTATGCTTCAAAAGCTTCTACAGCTTCTATCAAAGCAGCTGTTGTTTGCTCCTTGAATAAAATTCCCGTACCTTTATGACCTGATGAGCGGATATCAAGCACAGTTTCTAATGCACCACCAGCCCCGTAAGCAATCACCGGAGTACCGCAAGCTTGGGCTTCCACTGGGGCAATGCCAAAGTCTTCACATGCTGCATAAACAAAACCTTTAGCACTAGCCATATATTTTTTTACCACATCATCAGGTTGCCACCCAAGTATTTTGATGTTAGGTTTAGCTAATTTCTTAATTTTTTGCATTTCATTACCTGTACCAATTATTACCAGTTCTTTTTTTAACTCATTAAAAGCCCTGACAATTAAAGATACTTTTTTATAACTAACTAACCGGGAAACTATTAGATAAAAATCTTCTTTTTCAGTTGAAAATGGAAAATGTTCGATATCAACAGGGGGATAAATTACAGTTGCTTCACGACGATAGCAGCGCCAAATCCGACTGGCGGTATACTTGGAATTAGCGATAAAATGATCGACCCGATTTGCTGTTAGCACATCCCACTGACGTAAGCTGTGTAATATATATCTTGTTAGCCAACCTGCTATTCCGTAACCAAGTCGACTTGCTTTTAGGTAATCAAAAGTCAAGTCCCAAGCGTAACGCATAGGGCTATGACAATAACAAATGTGCAACTGGTCAGGAGTAGTGATTACTCCTTTAGCAACAGCATGGGATGAAGACAAAATTATGTCATATTCCCGTAAATCTAACTGTTCAATTGCTAGCGGTAACAAAGGTAAGTACTTTTGAACCCCATTACGTGCCAAAGGAAGCTTTTGCAGAAAGGTTGTACCAATTTGCCGTTTATATAGATAACTTTCTTTTTGGCTGGATTCAAAATCAATCAGGGCATATAAATCAGCATCAATGTGATTCAAAATTTCTCGAACGACGAGTTCCGAACCACCAGTGGCTTTTGGTGTTAACCACTCATGCACCAAAGCATATTTCAAGGGCACAGTTAACTTCTCACACCTAGAGAAAACAAAAATCGGTAGATTTAATTTTGAGATTAAACGAAAAAATTGCCACCGTAAGTAAAAATTTGGACAATTTTCGCATCTAACTTCAGACGTTATCTTAACAACAGAGGTTCCAGAAGGACACCACAAGCTGATAACCTCAAAAATAAGGGAAAATCTCAATCTTTAAAAGTAAATCGAAAAGATTAATTTATGCGCATTTTAATTATGGGTGGCACCCGATTCATTGGTGTTTACCTAACTAAACTGCTAGTAGAAGCTGGGCATGAAGTAATATTATTTAATCGCGGTAATCGACCGTTACCTGTAAATGGTGTAGGACAAATTATTGGCGATCGCAAAGATCCCAGCCAATTACAGGAAAAACTAGGAAAAGAAAGATTTGATGTTGTTTTTGACAACAATGGAAGAGAACTTACTGATACTCAACCACTAGCGCAAATTTTTCAAGATCGCGTGCAACATTTTGTGTACATGAGTTCTGCTGGGGTATACCTGAAATCAGACCAAATTCCTCATATGGAAGGCGATGAAGTAGATCCAAAAAGTCGACATCGTGGTAAGCATGAAACGGAAGCTTACTTAATGCGATCGGGCACACCATTTACTTCTATTCGACCTACTTATATTTACGGTCCTCAAAATTATAACGACCTTGAAGCTTGGTTCTTTGACAGAATTGCTCGTGATCGTCCTATTCCAATTCCTGGTAATGGAATGCACATTACCCAGTTAGGTCATGTTGAGGATTTAGCCAAGGCAATGTGCCAAGTATTGGGAAATCAAATGGCTATAAAACAAATTTACAATGTATCCGGCAATCGCTTTATCACTTTTGATGGTCTAGCACGGGCTTGTGCGATCGCTGCAGGTAAGTCACCTGATGAGATTAAAATTGTGCATTACGATCCCAAGCAATTTGATTTTGGTAAACGAAAAGCTTTCCCAATGCGGTTACAGCATTTCTGTGCTTCTGTGAATAAAGCGATGACCGAATTGAATTGGAAGCCAGAGTACGATCTAGTTTCCGGCTTAAAAGATTCCTTCGAGCATGATTACCTGAGATCGGGAAGGAATCAGAAAGAAATAGATTTTTCCATTGATGAAGAAATCTTAAAAGTATCGTGATTTTTCGGTGAGTTCAATTTTGGCCGTCCATTTTTGTTAGTTCAATTTTGTAAATCACTTTTCCCAATAGAGTCTTGCAAATTAATTTACAATCTTAAATTCATTTCTGTTAATTAATTTTGACAAATTTATACTGAGAAATATTGTGAAGAGTTTGCAAAGAATCACAATATAATTCATCTGCATAAATAAAAAATCATTGTGGTTCTTTGTCTTTTTTCTTTTTAATTGCTCGAGCAGGATTTCCCGAATAAATGGTCATTGCTTCTAAAGAATGTCCAGTTACTCCACCAAGAGTTAATACTGTTCCCTTACCAACATTAACTCCAGGACCGATTGCTGAGTTTGCTGCGATCCAACTACTTTCTTGAATATGAATTGGAGCAGGAGTTAGTTTGAATTCAGGATGGTTCCAGTCATGATTACCGGTACAAAGATAAACTCTTTGTGATATACAGACATGACTTTCGATGGTCACGGGAGCTATATTATCAATCCAAGCCTCTTCACCAAGCCAAACATAATCTCCAATTGTCAATCGCCAAGGAAACTTCACCCTGACTCCTGGTTTTATTCTCACCCCTTGACCAATTTTGGCTCCAAATATTTGTAGTATCCACACCTTAATTGGTGAAATAGGAATCAGATGACTTTCAACCACAGGAGAGCCGAAGAAATACCATAGAAGTTGTTTCCAGTAGGGTGCTCCAGGAGTATAGGTACCAACAGTGTAATTATCTAAACGCATAATATTTATGACTTTTGAGGTCGGGGTTAAGGCTTGCTCCTGTACGACCGGTAAAAACCCAAATCAAAGAACGACCCGCATCGCGCATTACGTGAAGAGTAGATTCTTGAGGTCGATTTGACGGTATGGGGACAGTAGTAAAAGTGATTTCTTGACTACCAAGAACAAATGTAGCTATTGTTTTTGCTCGCCTCATATGAAATTCAGAAGTAATGAGATAGAGATGGTGAATGTTGCGACTCTTAAAATCTTGCACAAGAGAAGTAAAATTAGTTACAGTGTCTGCAGCGCGGTAGTCGAGGTGAACTCGTTCCAGATTTATACCAGCATTAAGGAAAATTTTATTAGCTTGTTTTGATGGAATTCCTGTAGATACCCAAATTTCGAGAGAAGGATAAGACTGAGCAAAAACAGCTGTGAATTCTTCTCTTCGTGAACCTCCACCTAAGGTGAGAATTGCTTCAGGTTGGGGTGATCTATAAGAAGCGATCGCTAAACGGATAGGAATATTAAGTACGGGAAAGGTGATAGTAGCAAAAATAATTAAACAAATAAATATTTTTATAATTCTTTTTTCTAAAATTTTGACTTTAAGCCTATATAGTAAAGCTTTCATCTTGTAGCTATGAGTAAAGACACGAGCATTATCTATGATTTATAGGTATTTTTTTCTTTTCACTTCTGGCTTGTTTTATTTTACACATTTTAGTAAATCTAGCAATAAAGTGAGAATAGATTCGATTTTAGTTTAGGCAATGTAAAAAATAAAATATATCCCCCGTTTGATATCATTTGTTGTTACCAATATTTTTAAATTAAACTTCTTAAATCTCTATATAATCGAAAGTTTCGAATTACTGTCTAATAGGAATATTTCTCTTCAAGAAGAACAGTTTGAAAGATTTGACTTATACAATTACATAGAAATTTTCAACCTCTTTCAGGATGAGGATTGTAGTAATCTAATCATGTCAAAAAATACAGGCAACAACAAAGTTTTATATTCCGGGGAATAATTAGGTAAATTGAACTACAGGAATTGAATAAAAGTTAATTTAATTATTTTGTTGCATTGCTTTAACTAATTCAGCTGCAACTTCTGGTCTCGAAAACTGGGGTGGTGGTAATTCACCATTGCGTAACATTTGACGTACTTTAGTTCCTGATAAGTGAATTCGTTCGTCTTGGGTGCTGGGACTAGTTTTTGCTGTAGCCATTGACTGGGTACGGGTGCAGTAAAAAGCATGTTCAAACTTCATTGGGGTAATACCCAATTCTCCAGGCTGAAACTCATCAAAAATATGCTGAGCATCGTAAGTTCCATAATAATCACCGACACCAGCATGATCTCTTCCGACAATGAAATGGGTACAGCCATAGTTACGACGCACCAAAGCATGAAAAATAGCTTCTCTAGGACCTGCATAACGCATTGCTGCCGGGTTGATCGCTAAAATAACCCTGTTATTAGGGAAATAATGCTCCACTATGATTTCATAACAATGCATTCGTACGTCTGCTGGTATGTCGTCACTTTTGGTTGCACCAACTAAAGGATGGAGAAACAAACCATCAACAGTTTCTAAAGCACACTTGATAATATATTCATGAGCGCGATGAATTGGGTTACGAGTTTGGAAACCAACTACAGTTTTCCAACCTTTTTCTTGAAAATGGGCTCTGGAAGCAACTGGGTCGATTTGATAAGAGGGGAATAAAGGATGCGGATCGCGTTGTAATAACCAAATTGGACCTGCTAAATTAACCTCTCCCTGTTCGTATACAACTTTCACACCAGGGTGTTTATCTTCAACAGTACGATAAACTTTAATCGCTTCTTGAGTCTTATCGTAACGATACTTCTGAGTTAATTCTAAGACGCCAATGAAACGTCCAGTGGGATCGTCCAAACGGATTAAATTACCCTCTTGTAAAGATGCTGCAACTTCTTCACCCACCGAAAGAGTTACAGGAATTGACCATGGTTGACCATTGGCTAATCGCATATTTTCAACTACTGATTCGTAATCAGCTTGTTCTAAAAAGCCTTGTAGTGGGCTAAAACCACCAATCGCAATCATTTGCAGGTCTGATGTAGCTCGTCCATCGAGCTGAATTCGAGGTAAACTATCGGCTCTATCTAAAAATTGAGCTCTATGTTCGGGGGTTGCAATCCGATTAACTAACTGATTACTGCTAGAAATGGTTTGTTGATGATTTTCTAGAGTTAGGCTCTGCATATTTTATATATTCGGTGTAGTGGAATATCTGTCATATAAGTGGCAAATATATAACTGCCACTCATTGCAAATTCTTATACATAAACTACTGTTTTAACAAAAGTAATTTAAACAGCTTGCATTTCTATTACTTTATTGAGATAACCTAATTCTTCAAGTTTTTTCAAAACTTTTGCTATACTCTCTTCTAAATCTTCAAGGTCGGTACGACATTCAACGTTAGGTTTAAAAGGTGCTTCATAGGGGTCATCAATTCCTGTAAAATTCTTAATTTCTCCTGCACGCGCCCGTTTGTAAAGCCCTTTAACATCTCGCTCTTCACAAACTGCCAAAGGAGCGTTAACATACACTTCGACAAAATCTTCTATCTTCTGCTTAACTTCCTCACGAATTTTAGAGTAAGGGGAAATTGCAGATACCAACACAATCACGCCATTACGAGTCAAAAGATGAGAAACAAAACCAATACGACGAATATTTTCATCTCTATCTGCTTTACTGAAACCCAAACCTTTTGTTAAATTTTCACGCACTACGTCACCGTCAAGAATTTCTAATCTATAACCCTGTAAACGTAGTTTTTCTGCGACAGCTTGGGAGATAGTAGTTTTTCCCGCACCACTTAAACCTGTAAACCACACTGTAACTCCGCGTTGATTCATGATTTTCTCCAATATTTTTTACTTGTCCGTGGAAATAACAGCATATATCAACAGGAATTAATTTCCACTCTTTATAACCAAAAAAATATTATCTAAATATAAGATTTACCAGTATCTCAGGATACAAATCATCAATTGTTATATTTTCTTATTTGGGCATCAAACTATTTTTTTATTCAAAAGTATTTATAAACACCTGTAGCAAATAAAATAATACATATAATGCCGCTATATTGTTTTTGCTTATATAAAAATTTAGTTTTATTTATACAGCAACAGATACATTGTTTAGGACATCACATTCTAACTAAAAGGAAACGGGAAACATGGAACAGTGCTTAGCTCACGCACTTTTTTCAAAGCTAAGCAGGAAAGATTTGCAAAACAGGGGATAGAAAATGTCCTAAAAATTATGGCGAATACTACAAATAAATGATTAATTTAGAATATTGTATTACCATGTGGTTTTTTAAGTTTTAGTATATTTTAAACCTCCACTGTAATTTCTATCTTAACGCCATATAACGCACTGTTTTAATAAGTAAAATTATCAAATATCTGTCTTCATATCGTTTAAGGTATATCAAATCTTTTGCACCCGACAATTAATCAGCGGAAATATATATTCTATTATCAATAAATTCGAGTTAGTCCGGGCACGCACTTCGCTTAAATCACCAAAATGATGAATAAATACATGTTTTTATTATTTATATCGGAGTCGTAAAAGAAAAAATTAACAAAAATTAATATTTGTACGTTACTAATTTATTGCATAATCTAGTTTGGATTAAATTTTTCTTCAATTAGTAATTTATGAATATCAAATTTATTGAATATCAAATTTATAAACATAAAATCATAAATATAATATTATAAATACAAAATTCAGAATTATATTTTAATTTAAGTCGATTTTTTATATTTAGATTAATACATTTTTCTGGTATAGATAACTTTTAAATGCAGCTTTATTTGTAACTATTCTTGGAACAAGATAAGGTATTCGACCTGAATTATCTATGAGTATTTTTGCAACCCTCAGTATCGTTGTTTTAACCTTAATTTGTTTTGTTTATGAATGGTTACCTGTTGATATGACTGCATTAGCAGTTATCGTAACTCTGATGGCTTTGGGATTAGTGACTCCCGATGAAGGTATTTCAGGTTTTGGAAATTCAGCAACTATCACTGTGATGGCTATGTTTATCCTAAGTGCGGGAATTGCTCGTACAGGAGCGATCGGATTAGTTAATGAATTGCTATTAAAATGGGGAGGGAAATATTCAAATAGACAAATATTAGCTATTGGAATTATTACAGGTCCAATAAGTGCTTTCATTAATAATACAGCAGTAGTTGCTGTTTTTCTACCAATAATAGAAAACTGGTGTCACAAGCAAAGAATTTCTCCCTCAAAACTATTGATGCCTCTATCTTTTGTCACCATTTTAGGAGGGATGTTAACAACAATTGGTACTTCTACAAGTGTTTTAGCAAGTGGTTTGTCTGAAAAATTAGGTTATGGTGCTTTTAACTTATTTCAGTTTACCGAATTGGGGTTGGTAGTTTTTATTATCGGTTTAGTATATTTAACTTTTATTGCACCCCGACTGTTACCAGAACGCGAAACATCAAACATTAATGTAATTACTCAAAAGTACGACCTTAAAGATTATGTTAGTGAATTTATTATTGCACCAACTTCTAATTTAATCGGACAAACTTTAAGAAGAAGCCAACTTCAAAGAAAGTTTGATTTAGATGTCCTGGAACTTATACGTAATAATAATCATTTTCCTCAACCCTTAGCGGATAAACTTTTACAAGCGGGTGATATTTTAATAGTCAGAGGTAGAAAAGAATGTTTACTCACGGTCAAGGATGAAAGAGGAATAGAAATCTTACCAGACGTTAAATTTCAAAATGGTTTCTGGGAAAAAGATCTCAGCTCTGGAGAAGAACGTATTGCAGAGGTTTTAATTCTATGCAATTCCAACTTAATTGGCTCTACTTTGAAAGATATAAGATTTAGACAACGCTATAATGCTACAGTTTTAGCAATTCGCAGAGGAGAAGAATTAGTTCGAGAAAGGCTTGGTCAAGTTAGGTTACGTTTTGGTGATGTACTCTTATTACAAGGACCTAATGAAAGCTTTTTAGGGCTACAAACAAGTAGAGATTTATTAGTTATTGGTGAACGAGATATAGAAACTTTACGGAAAGATAAAGCTGGTATTGCTGTCACCATTGGCTTGGGAGTTGTTATAGTTGCAGCTTTAGGAATAATGCCAATTTTAGTAAGTGCTTTACTGGGGGTAGTACTAATGGTTTTAACTGGTTGTCTTAAACCTGGTGAAGTTTATCAAGCTGTCCGTTGGGATATTATTTTTCTGCTTGCAGGGTTAATTCCTTTGGGGATAGCAATGGATAAATCGGGAACAACTCAATGGTTAGCACAAACTTTGGTTGCAATTGGAGGAAATCTCTCAGGTTACTGGCTACTAACTTTTTTCTATTTAATTACTGTTTTACTTACAGAAGTTCTTTCTAATAATGCTTCTGTAGTTTTACTTTTACCAGTCGCGGTACAAGTTGCAAAAAGTCTTCATTTTAACCCAATGGCTTTTATTTTAGTGGTGACTTTTGCAGCTTCTAGCAGCTTTATGACTCCAATTGGTTATCAAACTAATACTATGGTTTATAGTCCTGGTGGTTACAAGTTTTTAGATTTTGCTCGGGTTGGTGCGCCGTTGAGTTTTCTGATTATGCTGATTATTCCGCCACTGATTATTGCTTTATATGGTCTGTAAAATGATGAAAATATGCCATTACAACATTATCAATTATTCGAAATAAAAAACGATCGCTCTTTTTGTTGGAAGGGCGATCGTGAATATTATTAACTTTTTCAATCTGTTTAGATTGCAATAAAGTTACTAGCTTCTAATTCTAGTCCACTGCTCAAAACAGCAATCTTAACTTGTGCATTACCACCAACGCCATCAGCATCGAAGAATAGATCGCCGTTAGCACCGTTATAGATCACGCGGTGACTACTGTCTGAAGCACTCGAGCCGAAAGTGAATTGTGAATTGTCTAAGGCTCCGATGCTCAGTCCACCACCGAATTCATTTCTAGAAATTAGGATTTCATCATCTTGCAGGTTAAAGTCAGTAATCGTATCGACTCCCTCTGTCAGAGAATTGAATCTGAAATTATCGTTACCAGCACCTCCTGTGAGAGTGTCACTACCAGTACCTCCAACTAACAGATCGCTACCTTCTCCACCACGTAAAGTATCATTACCGTCACCACCACGTAAGGTATCATCTGCGGCTTCGCCAAATAAAATATCATCATCAGTACCGCCGTTTAGAATATCTTGTCCAGTACCACCACGCAAACTATCTTCACCACTACCGCCGTTAAGGGTATCTTGTCCTTCACCGCCAAACAGAGTATCATCACCTGTTCCAGCAGTGAGCCTATCATTTCCTAGATCGCCAAATAATCCATCGTTACCAACACCGCCGTTAAGGATATCTTGTCCTGCACCCCCAGAAAGGGTATCGTTACCAGTTCCACCTCGTAACTCATCATCTCCAACGTCAGCCAGTAATCTATCATTACCAGCTCCACCATTCAACGTGTCTTCACCAGCACCACCGTTTAAAGTATCGTCATCATCAAGACCGTTTAAGACATCGTTATCTGCCTCACCAAACAATCTATCGCTACCAACGCCACCGTTTAGAGTATCCTGTCCTGCTCCAGCACGCAGTTCATCTTCACCATCACCACCGTTGAGTATATCATCACCATCACCGCCGGAAAGAATATCATTTCCTATACCACCGCCTAAGCTATCGTTCCCGGCTCCGCCATTGAGAGCATCGTTCCCGGCACCTCCGCTCAAGGTATCATTACCATCATCACCAAACAGATTGTCATTGTCCGCGTTACCATCTAGACTGTCATTTCCCGCACCACCGTTTAACTTATCATTACCAGCTCCACCGATGAGGATATCATTTCCTGTATTACCGCGCAGAGTATCTTCGCCACTACTGCCAGAGAGAGTATCTTCTCCATCTCCACCAAAAAGGCTGTCATCTCCAGCACCACCATTTAAATTATCATTATCAGCAGCACCGTTGAGAGTATCATCTCCAGCACCACCTCCAATGGTATCTTCGCCATCATTACCAAATAGGTTATCGTTACCGGAACCACCGCTTAAACTATCGTCTCCTGCAGCACCGTTGATGTTATCGTTACCAGCAAGTCCCTGCAATGTATCATCATTACTTGTTCCTAAAATCAAATCATTGCCAGGTGTACCTGAAATATTAGCCATTTTTTGCTCCTTAGATTATAGTAATTACTGTCATTTAATGAACTGTGAAAGAGGAATATATATCGCAATCTTGGATAAAATTGAAAATCAAGTAGCTTGAAATCAATTGACCGCAAAAAGTGATACTCTAAAGTCAAGCAAGATTGTTACATCAATAAAAAATTGAATTTAAAATTTGCCAAATATTACCGTAAAGACTACCTTTTCAGGTGAAAAAATATACATTTGCTTCGCCAGTATTAGACTACTACAAACGTGTAAAGCAATTATGATGTCTAAATGCTTACATAATATAGCTTACAAGGTATACTGCTGGGTATGATTCAGTACATGATATCCTATGATTTAGTACCTGACATCCATCTAGTCATATTCACGGAGATAATTTGTCTTTAAATTCCAAAGTAATTACCAATACTATTAAACAGTTTTGTCTATTAATTTGTTATCAATAGGATCGGTAATTACTAAAAAATATTATCTCATATCCTCGATAATTCTTGTAACTTAAATCACACGTAGCTACTATCAGAACTAGTGTGCATTTAGAGGTAAAGTAGCACAAAAAATAGTAAATATGGAGGAGAAGCTCTGTTCGAGCTTGGTTAAAAGAAAGAATAGAACTATATTATCAGCGAAAGTGTAATGATTTTGTGAAGTGAATTCTAATTCTTTTTGACGTAGAATTTTCGTTTTTTAGGGGGGCTGCAAACGTACAAAATATTAGAATATATTTATAAATAAAACATAAAATTTTTGCGTTGTATGGATTATAGTCCACAACCGAGTATCCCTGTTAATAATAATTTAATTATGTCTAACAGATTGATAGAGTAGTGCTTGGTGGGAAATTACGGATCGCCCAAACAGTTAAATCCTCCTCAGGTAGCCATAACATAGCTTAATTTCAGATTTACTCTGCAAATACCATTTTGTATAAAATTCATATTGCTAAAAGTTGATTCTCTGATTTTACTTAACTATATTTTTACTTAACCATATTTTTACTTATCTAATTTTTCAAATTCTATTAATCTAATAGATAAAAGAGTTTCCACCAGCATTCTTTGAAACGCATAATACCAACCATGCCAACCATCGAAAATACCACCTTTAAATATTAAGCAGTAGAAAAAAATAATTAAAGGAGCGAGAATTTTCTGTTTGCGAATTCTATCGCTTAAGCTTAATTCATTATTTGAAGTGCTTGTTATCTTTTTTACTTCAATCGCCACATAACGATCTTGAGCCCACAGCCAACGAGTTAAAGATTTACGGTCGTCATGATGTATATATGAAGAGAGTTTTCCTGACTCCCCCTTTACACTGACTCGATGTGCGTGACCATCATCTTTATAAACTGCATTTTCTTTTCTGTACAGTACTGTGCGAGGTGGTAGCAAGGTATTATACAGAGGCTTACCAAAAACACAATACTTAAATTTGAGACTATAACTGCTTACCTCAGTTTCCGCCTGTAAAACTTTTAATTCTTCAATTAGCTCATCTGTTAAAACATAATCTGCATCTAATGATAATACCCATTGAGATGATATTTTTCCAAGTCCGTAATTACATTGAGCAGCGAAGGAATCAAACTTTCTTTGAAACACTTTGACTTGAGGAGTTGAATATAAAATTTCCAAGGTTTTATCTGTACTATAGCTATCAATTACAACAATCGTTTTTGCCCAGGTAAGACACTGAAGCGTACGGTGGATATTTGGGGCTTCGTTATAAGTGAGAATGAGTGGGGTAATTTTGTCTAGCATTTTCAAATAAGTTAGTAGTTATTTATAGCCTTAATTTATTATTTACCTATGTTAATTTAAACTAAAATTAGGTTTATCTAAGATGATATTTTTGTAAACTCCCATCAGTTTCTCCGCTATTGAATCCCAGGTATATTTTTCGAAGATTAGTTCACGAGCCCGCTCGCCCATTTTCTTCGCATCTATAGGAGATTTAAGACATTTGATAATCCCTCGAGCTATTGCATCGGCATCAATGTCAACCACATATGCAGCGTTAGTTTTTGCAGCTTCTGGGAAATTGCAACCTGTGGTGATTACGCAAGGTAAACCAGATGCCATACCTTCCAAGACAGACATGCTGAATCCTTCAGAGTAGGATGGAGCAACATAAATATTAGCAGCAGCAAGGGCAGCATATTTCAGAGGACCCGTCAACATTCCTGTGAAAGTAACAAATTCTAGACAACCGACCCTAGCGAAAAAATTTCTTGCTGTATGGGAAAAACCAATGTTGTCTGGACCGGCAACTATTAAGTGAGTGTGGGGAAATTGAGAAAGTGTATCGCTAAAAGCTTTTGCTAACAAATCAAGCCCTTTTTTGGGATCTATACGCCCTAAGAAAAGAATTAAAGTTTTATTACGAATCTCCGGAAATTTTTGGTAGAAAACTTCCGGATTAGGGAGTTTTTCAAAGTCGCGACGATGAATTCCATTAGGAGTGATAGCAGTAGGAACTGTCAGATTAAGTGATTTTATTTGTTCGGCTTCATTTACAGCCAGGGTTTGAATTAACTTAGCATTTTGGAGGGCAGGTTTTTCCAGTAAATTATAGTAAATACGTTTTTTCAGAGCTTTATAAGAAAGCGCCCAAGGATCTAGCATTCCATGAGGAATTACCACATACGGGACATCATATTTTCGGCAAGCCCAATAAGCGGATAAGTTTGAAAGCGAAAAAATTGCGTTGATTTGTACTAAGTCATAATCTTTGACGTGTTTGTACAACCAACTATTTAAAGAGAGACTAAATTTGTAATCCCCAATTCCTTTATAAGGGAAATACTGGGTCTGATAAGTTGTTTTAGATAACCATATTTTCAGTGGTACTTCCAAAAGTGTAGAACCATTGGCGTTAGTAGTTACTAGATCGACATCAATTTTTAATTTCCCCAGAGCTTGAGCTAGTTCTACTACACACTTAGATGGACCACCATAGACACCACCTAGAGCAGGAGTAACAATAAGAAGTTTCATCAGTCATTAATTAATTGTAAGTTAACGCATATTTAACGGCTCCAACCAAGCCTTGGGCGAAATATTCTGGAGAGAATTTCTCTATATGTTGCAGCGCAGCTTGACTCATATTTTTTAAGTTAACTTCACCCGAACTAATTTTAAGCATTAAATCGATTAGCTGCTGGCGGTCGTATGGGCAAAAACCAAATCCATTGATAGGTTCGACAACTAGATCTTCAAAACATCCGCAGCGATTAGATACTAATACCGGTAAGCCAGCAGCCATTGCTTCATTAACTACTAAACCCCATTGTTCATGGGTACTGGCATGGATAAAGCAGTTAGCATGAGCAAAGTAAGGTAATAGTTGATCTTGTTGTAAAAAGCCAGGAATATGAATAAAGTTGCTTAATCCTGATTCATTAATTTGTTGTTCGATTTGAAGGCGCATTTGACCATCTCCACAAAGTACCAAATCCCAAGCATTGTCTCCCATGACTTGGCGATACATACCATAAGCCTCGACAACAAAAGGAAGATTTTTCTTGGGAATGAAGCGGTTAATGGCTAAAAAGTAAGGTTTACGTAAAGGTATTTTGAGAGATTTAATTTTATTTGGATGTAAGACTTTGTTACCTACTACGTTATAACCAAAAAAGATAGCCGAACTTGGCATACCTAATTTAGTCAAATAGCGTTTATGAACTTCTCCACCGACTAAAGCTGCTTTGTAAGCTTTAAAGAGCCAAAATTTAAAAGTTTCTTTGAACCAATTACGAGAACCATCATCTTCTTTTGATTCTGATAGAAGAATTGCAGGTTTTCGCTTCCATACACTCCACCCTAAAGCTGCAATCATGGAAAGTCTAAAATATCCGGCAATTGCTATCGCATCAGGATTTACATCAGATAAAACAGCATAAAGTTTTTCTTGCAAATAAGCAAAACTTACCTCTCCAAGCTCTTTTTCCCCTAATACAGAAATAATTGAAAATGGAAATTTTTCTGGCTGAGTTTTCCAATCATAAGCGACTCCTGACCGAGTTAATTCAATACCAATTGCACTCCATCCTAAAACGCTGCATTGCTTTTGGAAGCCATTTAACCTTTCTAGGTGATAGGGTCCATAATTGACAAAAAGTATAGCAACTTTAGTCACTCCTCAAGTTCTCCTAAATCTTTTTCTGAAAATATTTTTAGATATTAAAATACTTTATCTAAATAAGTACGTAGTTACTATGTACGATATTTGATGATGCATGTAGTTTTTTTTTAGAAAAAGTTACTATTATCTAATAATTTCAACGTGTCCGTCAGCAAAATTAATACAGATAAATATGTCCCGCGATGAAACATAAGGCTCACCTCAACACAGTTCCATTAGATAGAGGGGATAATAGGCTATATAGTTATAAGATTATTTTCCAACAAATTTTAAGACTCCAATTGCAATAGTAAATTATTCTGGTGTCAGTCATAGTGGATAATTATTTACGGGCTTTACTTGCTTAAATACAGTGAAGAAAAATACTAATTTGAGTCGATAGCACGATTAACAAATCCATATCTTTCTTGATATTGATTAAAACTCGTAAGCATTTTTGGCGGTAAGTTTAGATTAGTTCCTCGATTGTGGGGACGAGAAGTAATTGCACCTGCAGCATCATCTAACCAAGATTGTGGTGAGTCAATATTTAAAAAAACACATAAATTTTTGAGTGTTGATTCTGGTTGTGCAATCAAGGTGTCATAAGTAATTTCTTGCAGTTGTTCGCCCAGATTTTGTTTCCAACTGTCAATTTCATGAAGAGTTACTAACCATTCGTATGCACCTTTAGACAAGTGGTTTTCTAGAGAATATACTTCATCACTATAATAGCCAGCAGCTGTTCCATCACGAACTAAAGCTTTCCATTTAGCATAATCTACTCCCCACCACTGATTTAATGCTGGTTTACCGGCTATTTTGTATGAATTAGTGCTAGCAAGTCTCTGAATAGAGCGACAAACATCTACACCGTCGCGGACAATATGGATAAACTTTGAGTTGGGTGCTATTGATTGGATATAGCCAATCCGCAAAGCATTTAAGGGGGTTTTTTCAATCAAAATTTTCGCTTGGGAGCCACTATTAAAACAACGAATGAGATGGTTGAATCTAAAGTGAGACTGTTCGCTGTAGTGAGAAGCATCCATCAAAAGTGTCCCATCTATCTGCTGAAAAAGGTTGAGTACATCGCATTTGCGATCAATCGCAGCCCACAGATGATAAGGCTCAAACAAATAACTTACTTGCGGATGATTAGAAAATATATCTCCTAAAATTGTAGTCCCCGAACGGCCGCAACCGATTATAAAACTTATTGGTTTGTAATTAGTATGCTTTATCTTTGAATTTGCATTAGCCTGGGAAAGAGCAGACCACCATAACCAATTATATTTAACTGCCCTCAAAGAGGGCTTTAATAGTTTATTAATAACCATTTTGTCGCGTTTAAATTTACGTAAAAGATATTTGCAATTACTTAATTGATATTACATTAAAACTCATTAATTGTATAAAAGATATTTACTGTTGATGAAAGCTATATAATTAAATTCAAATATAACCTAAAGTATTCAATAATATGAAACCTATTTTAGGTATGTTCAAATCAATTAAGACATGAAAAATATATTTTAATTTTTTTGAAGAGTCCTAAATATATCTGCTTGATTATTATTGACTTTCACTTTCACTTTATTCTTCAATTATTTCGCTATGACTATGATTTAGGAAAGTTGAACTTTTATCTTTAATTTTAGAATAATAAGCGACCCAACTTACAAATATAAATTGAAAAATTGCTTCTTGGATAAATCTTCCAATACCATGAGTAACACCAACTAAAGTAGGACTAATAAGTCCTGCATACAAAATCTGACTAAATATACTTCTTTGATAAACAGAAGATATCCAAAGGTGTTTAAAAAAGTAAGCAATACAGGCGAATATTAGACAACCAAAGTATCCAAATTCTAAAAATGAATCTCCAATTCCTGTCACAGTTGAACCTCTGGGTATCGAATACCCAAATAAGCTAGATAAGTCAAATGAAGTCCAATTAAATTGAAGAGAATTTTTAAAGTCTAAACCCACAATTTGACCCGGTACATATTGAAATATAATACGGTCCCAAAAACCAGTTCCATATCCATATTGATTATTTTTAACAGCCGCTTCAATTAAAATTGCTGCATTTCTTAATTCTAGTATTTCTCCCTCAATAATTTTGGCAAAGCCACTTTGTAAATTAATATTCTGTAAATTACCACTAACTATCGCCAACCAAAATTCCTCTCTTAACATACCAACAAGAGGTATAATAAAAATACCAATAATAATTAGAATCATTACTACTAACTTTGGTGGTAACAGGCGTCTAACATATAACAATGAAATACCAATAATTATCAGGAATGTAAATGTATTTTGACGGCGACCTTCCAAAAATGCACTTACAAAGATAGGATATCCTGCAATAATTGCTGCTGTAACATTTGCAAATTTTGGTTTCTTTACTACAGCCAACATAAAAATCGCAAAAGCAATTTCAACTACTTGAGCAAAAAATATATAAATAGTCGCCGGACCTGTCCAGTTACTATTTTCTCCTACTTGTATATTTGTTCGCAAAAGTAAAATTCTAAAAATATAGCCTATTATAGTTAGGATAATTCCAGCTTTAAATAATCTGCGTTCGTTTAAAGGAATATATAACTTCTTCAGTAGTCTAGTATTTATTTTATGTTGATAACCTAGCCAGCACATAGCAGCGCAAAGGCAGGACATAAGCAGAACTCTTTCTAAAGCTAGTTTGCTTACAACACCTGGATTATTAATTAAAGCAAATGCTTGAGGTAAGAGAAATGAAACAAAAATGGCTCCCATTAAAAAGGGATACTGGTAGATTCTATCTGAGCGATTTAATCCCCACAGCAATAAAGCGAGGCAAATAGCTAAAAATAAATATAGAAATAATTCAACCATTAGTTTTTTGTTTAACTAATCCTTTGTAAATACGGGCTAGGCTAGAGGCATTTTTCTCCCAGTTATGATGTTCTCGTAACTGAGATTGAGCATTTCTTTGACGCTGTTTCCATTGTTCCGGATACTGAAAAATCTCAATGATCGCTTGAGCCATCACTGCAGTGTCCCTTGTTGGTAAGATACAACCTGTCAAAGGAGTTAATAACTCTTTTACTCCCCCAGCACATGGAAACCCAATAACCGGAACTCGACAAGCCATTGCTTCTGCTACGACTAACCCAAAAGGTTCCCAATGAGAAGTAAGACAGAATACATCCATTGCTTGATAAGCAGAAACTGTATTCTCCAATATTCCAGTAAAAATAACCCGATCACCAATTTTCAAATTTTGGGCTAGTTGCTTTAAAATTTCAGCATCAGTTCCACAGCCCACAACCAGAGCATAAAAATTAGATGGTAAGAGCGCAATGACTCGCAAAAAATCATCTGTTCCTTTCATTGCGCAGTGAAGCCGACCAACAAAGCCGATTAAAATTGCATTATCAGGTATTCCAAATTCCTGACGCGCATTTAGCCTGTTCTTTGTTTGAGGTGGATAAAAGCGCTTCGTATCTACACCATTATAAATAACTTGAGTTTGACTCGGTAAGTATTTTCCCTGTTCGATTTGGCTTTGACGAGTATCTTCAGTAATGCATATCAATGTATCTGTGGACCAACGTTGTAACCAGTTAGCTAAGGTTGCTTTTGAAAATATTATCTTGTTAGGAGCAGGTAAGTGAGCGTGAGCAACTTTCACCATACTAGGATGGGAAAAGGTGAGTAATTGACACCAAAGGAGTCCATCATGGTGATGAATAACATCTGCTTGAAATTCATCCAAGAATTTTGTTAAGCGCCTGAATTTGAGAAAATCCTTTGAATTTTTAATATTTAAATAATGAGCATAATCTCCTAATTCTGACTTAAAGTAACCGGGAGAACCATATAAAAAAAGGCAATGAGCATCTATCTGGTAGTCACCTAAATGTTTGACGTACTCAACTGCTACGCGAACTGCACCACCTGTAGCAGGATCGTCTCTTTGGCAAATATGAAGGACTTTTAAACACTTTGCTGGGATAACCACTTTCTTTCCTCCAGCTGATAATGAAGTTTTTGTGCTTGCTTTTTCCAAGTATGATCTTGAGCTACCTCCCATCGTTGTTGTGATTTCCAATCTGGATTGGCTAGAGCGAATCTGATATTCTTAGCAAATTCTTTTGGATTTTTTGAAACGAGAATAATGTCATTCCACAAATTTACTTCTGGTACGACATCATTTGCTACGATTGGCAGGGAAGTTCCCATATAATCCCACAATTTCATGGGACAGGCGTTGAGGTTGAAGTTGCATTGGGAATAGGGCATTAAAAGTACATCAAAAGATTGTAAATATTCACCTACTCTTTCATGAGTAACCCGGCCAAGAAAATGAATATTAGAAAGACTACGCAAAGCTTCGACTCCTTGAAACCATTCAGGAGAACCATCGCTGGGTTGAGGAGGAGAACCACCTAAAACAATAGTGACATCTGATATTTGCTTAGCAACTTTTGCCAAGTAATGAAAATCAAAACGATAATTTAATGCACCAATATACCCTACAAGAGGACGAGAGTAAGATCTTAGCTCTACTGGCAAAGATTTGGGTTTTGATAATGGCTGCTCGACCATGAATTTTGGCGAGCATCCGTGGGGAATATGAGTAATTTGGTTAGCTTCTAATGGATATACTTTTTTAAGATATAAGGCTCTGTAGTTGGCTGTACATAAAGTTAAATTTGCACAATTTATTGCTAACTTTTCAATTTCTAAAGTTTGAGTTTCACGACCCATCCAGTAGTAACGATAATCATCAATATTGTAATAAATCGAATAAGACTTTAGCTTTCTAGCTAATGTGTGATAGTAGGGATAGCTAAACACGAAAATCAAAGGATTATTTCCTTGAAATTTTTGAATAGTATAAGTTAAAAAACTTTCTGTTAAGAACCAATAATGAAAAAGCCATCCGGGAGGGCAACAAATTTTCTGTTCCCAAACACCTTCGTTAATTTGCCTTGGTTTTAAATCAACAAAGTAACTTCCATATCGTTTCTTAAATGTCCGAAAATCAACAGGACGTAGTAGTAGGATATCTGCATAATCGCTGTATGCAGAAAATAGTTGTTCTGCCCAATAAAAATTAGCATCGAGAATAACTAGCTTTAATTTTTTCCTATTACTAACTAATTTTTGGGAATTCATTTTCGATTAAAATAATTTTTATGATTACAGATTTCCATTTGTATATGACTGAACTACTAGAATTTTACGGTTTTTGTAATATTAATAAGTCATTGCCAGCTAATAAACGACTGATTATAGTTTTGTGAGAGATGATTTTATATCCACGAGATTCGAAATATAATAATCCTTCATAACAATCAATATCAGCTGTTGCATCACAATCTGCGATAAAAACATCATTTCCTAAATAAGGATTTAGTTTTCTATACCTTAGTTTTGTGGGAATTTTAGAAGAAAAAAATGAGTAAGATAATTTTCTGATCAGCCTTTGAGGAATTTTTATTAGAAATTTATATGCTTTGCTTTTCAATAAAGGAATAAGAAATTTATGACAGCGCTGAAGAAAATTTAATTCACAATATGATTTAATTGGTAAAAGTTCGGTATTATATTTTGTACAATGCCAAGCAGGTTTAAGGATTGCATATCCACTAGGAACTAATACTCTATCAATTTCAGAAAATGCCAATTCTGGGTTTGGAATATGTTCTAAAGTATTGAAAGAAAATACTAAGTTAACTGATTGACTTTTAAGAGGAATACTTTCAGCAGAAGCTACTATTCTTGCATAGTCTGTAAATCCTTTGGCAAAGACACTAGATAAGCTATAGTCAAGACCTAAATATTGCGTGGAAACATCTGCAAATATACCTGTACCACATCCCACCTCCAAGCATGAACCATTGATACAATTTTCTTTAATAAAAGTTTCTATTAAATTGCGTTCTTTTAATAAATATGATGACTGTAAATCAATCGTTCTACTTCTATTGGAATAGTGTTCGTAATAAAAATTCTCGCGGTTCAATTGATTGTCTTGAATGTTATAATTTTTAGTATTATTGGTTCGTCGTATTATATGAGAACTTGAGTAATCTTCCGCTAATATTGGAACTCCATCCATAACATCATAAGTCATAGAGCAGCTAGCACATTTAAATTTATCAGAGTTAAGAATTAACTGATTAAAAGTATTTTTTTCCCTATTGCATTGCGGACAAATAAGAATATCTTTGTATTGCAAAGCTGTTTGAACGGTCATTTTTAATTCTCCCTATAAGTTATTGAGTACTGCTAAAATTCTCTGGGCGTATTTATCCCAGACATAATCTTTGGCACGCTCTTTTGCAGCATTAGCCACGCGGTCGCGTAACTCTCGGTTTTCAACTAACGCTTCAATAGAATCTGCTAATGCATCCGGATCGCGCTCTGATATGATCATTCCCTCGATACCATCTCGAACAACTGAACCAGCTGCTTTAGTTGTAATAATGGGTAAACCAACTGCTAAAGCTTCGTAAGTCACCCCTGCAGATCCTTCTGCAAGACTTGGAAGTACAAAAATATCTGCATTAGCGTACTCTTTTTGAATATCAGCTCTTGGAATCCGCCCGAGAAATTTCAGGCTCTGAGTTAATGGATGATTGCGAATGACATCAGAAACTCCCCCTGCAACTCTGAATTCATAGTTGTGATGAGCTAATTTTTGTGCAGCCATTCCCAGAATATGAATTCCTTTTCTTAAATCAGCGGTACCAACAAATAAAATACTTCCTCGATTCGGCTGATTATTGACGTCCAACCAGGATTCCCTTACTGTAGAAGGTACAATATGACACCGAACTGAATCTACACCAAACGCCTTTAAGCCTTCTTGAACGAACTCTGAAGGAACAACGTAAGCATCAGTAAACTGACACAATTTACGAAACCATTTGTAATCTCTTTCGATAATTTCATCAGGTAGCTTAAGTTCTAAATCTGGGAAAGACTCTCTTTCTTTTTGGAGTATCTGATGAGTTAAAGGAGAAATGTAGATATCTGTAATAGTTTTGAGACCTTGTCCTTTGGCAAATTCTAAAAAATCCAAACCTTCTCCAAACATGGAAAAAACATGAGTAGAATTACCTAAGCCTTTTTGAATTGCTGCTTGACCAAAATCTTTTACAAATTGGGAAAGTATCTGATGTTTTTTGACTGGACTGGCTTTTGTAAACTTCTGTCTTAATAGGTACTTTATGCTCGCTCCATCACAAGTACGAACTTTATTTTTAAGATTTGCTGGAACTCGTCGATTGAGAAGTCGCTGAAGATCGCTATTTTTCAAAAAATCAGGACAATAGCAATCGAGCCACTTTCCTAAGCCAGCATCAGCACATAAATCAGTATAAAAAGCCTCAAGAATGCCTGCTTTTTCTAGAATCGCTGGCACTGCATAGTTGCGACGAGCACCAACCTGAATAGTGATAAACCTGTTCATCTATTATTATTTTTATAAGAAATTACAATTAATAGATCCTAAATGTCAGATCGAAAACTTTTAACTTTTTTACGTTGACTAGTGAACGATAACTCTAATAATTTTTTTTTGGACGGTCTGTAGATATTTTCTTAAACTACATCCTTACTAAAACTACTGCAATCTAATTTTTAATTTACAAAAAATTCTCAATCATCAGTCTTTATTTCTTAAAAAATCGACTTAACAAGGAATAATAGAAAGTCTTATCTACTAATGTCTCATTTTCCTAATTAACTTTTTTAATTGAATAAGGTTTTACAGTCCATCGCTCAACTAACATGAAAAAAAACCATCCCACAACTAATGCTAGTGCAGTTGCAAGTAAAGTTGGCATAAGATTAGTTGATTTTGCGCCATCAGGAGCAAATTTGGCTTGAAAAAACAATAAAACTGGTCGGTGAATAGCATAAATTGAGTATGAAAAGACTCCAATTATAGATAACCATTTTCCTATTAATCCTTTCCAAAAATATTCTCCATCTTTGGAAATACTCCAGTACAATAAACCAGCAAATGCAAGCCCAGAACTAAATCTGGCTAGAGGCCAAAAATCTAACAATGACATCGGGACTGTTAGTATAGCTGCAATTAATGTAACTGGTAGGAACTTTTTAGGAAGACTAATTCGACCAGCCTCGACCTCTGCTAAATAAAAACCCAGTCCCCAAATAAACCAATATGATAGGAAAACAGGTCCTCCAGAGCCCTTATGTGGAAATTTATCAGATAAATTGATTAATACATCCACAATTATATAGCCCAAGCTCGATATCCAAATAAATCCGAGAGCTATAACAGTTCCATATCTACGACACAAGTAATAGCATAGTGGATAAAATAGATAGAAATGAATCTCTAAAGCTAAAGTCCAAAATACTGTATTGCTACCAAATGTCGGAGCTACTAAACCTTGTAGCGATAATAAGCTCGTCAAAAAGCTAAAAAGTGAATTTTCCTGCCCACTTATAACTAATTCTGGATTATTAAAAATAATATAATAATCAACAATTGCTGTTACACAAAGAGAAAAAAAATAGACTGGATAAATTCTTAAAAAACGGCGTAAGAAAAACTGCCTGAGATTAAGTTTTGAATGTGAGTTACTTGCTAAATTTCTTGCACCCCTACGATGAATACAATACCCACTAAGTACGAAAAAAAGGTCTACAGCTAGCCCACCAAAGGATAAAGGGAATGTCGCATATCCTAACCAAGCGTTTATATTTGGGCTTAAACCGTAACTTCTCCAAGTTTGTGCTAAACCTATCCAAAATATAGGTCTTGCGTGGTAAATAACTATAATAAGTGCAGCTAAACCTCTTAAAGCATCAATAGATGTTAAACGACTTTGAATAGAATTATTTACTGAAGACATAAATAAGATAGCCAAGATTGTTTTAGTACTGACCAAGAATAATTCTGAAGGTAAAACTGCTGTAATCGAATTCGATCTATTTCACCTTGACTTAAATTGATTGCCATTTGCTTAACTGCCGATATAAACTCATTTTCTTTTACTGGAACTACTAATACATCTGGATTATTAGTTGCGTAGTCAGATATTCCACCAACCCCGTAGGCAACAAATGGTACTCCACAAGCCATAGATTCCAAAAGTACTAAGGGCGCTCCTTCAGCACCAATAGTTGGAAGCAAAGTTAGATCATAACTACTGAGAAGGTCGATATATGCTTGACCTTCCGGATATCTACCAAAGCACTTCACGCGATCGCCTATGCCTTGCGATTTGATATATTCTCGAATTAGCGCTTCTTCTAGTCCCGAACCATGGATGTGTAACTCACCTAAAAAATCTTTAAGTAAATCCCACTGTTGCACTAACCAAAAAGCTTGTTTGTGGGGTGCTAAACGACTAAAAATTGCTGCTTTAGCTGTACCTAATTCCACAATTTTATGTACGGGTTTGGGCAAAGATGCGGTAATTTCTAGAGGTTCTGGCATTGCTGGAAGTGATTGGACTGGTTTGTTCCAGCCAAAGCACTGTGCAAAAGTCTTAGCTACATTGGGCGACTGTCCTATAACTTCATCAAAATACCAGCGCACGCACCAACGAGAGTCGCGGTATCCACTAGGAACACCTGACATAACCTCATGGAAAACAAGTCTTGTCTTTGACTGAGAAATTAGAGGAGGAATAAATAAATTCCAACCAGTACCAACAGCTAGATACACATCTGGTAAGAATTCTTCAATCAGGTTTTTGACTTCCAAAAAACGTTTAATTTTCCCAAAATCTAGAAAAGAATTTCTACTTTGATCGGGAGTACAAATGTAAGTACGAGCCCCTGATTCTTCAAAGGCTTGCAAAGTATGAGAATAATCTTCTGGACGCTTATCACCTCTTAAAGAAATAACAAGAGTTTCGACTCCCTTATCTCCTAAAGCTTTAGCTAACCATCTTAGGTGACTTTGAATCCCACCTTTTCCTAAAATGTGACCAGCAATAATAACTTTCATAGCTGTAATGACTTTTTAGTCTCAAACTAAGTAGTTGATAATTTCTTAAATGACTTCATAGTTGAATTGTTTCAATTGACTACCTGCAATATTCTGAAAAAGATTAATTTCTTCACTAGTCATTTTCTCTCGCCATTGACCTATACTACTAGGCTTTATAGGTTGCTTTAATCTTTCATGACCACTTTCACCGGCAAACATTTTAGTTTTTGAGTAAGAAGTTGTTTTGACTTGCTCCTCTAAAAAGTCTTCACCAAGAAAATTCATTATTTTCTGGGTTATCTCTAAAGGTTTATGGGTAAATTCTTCATACCTTATATCTATAATTTGTCGACTTTCTCCTAAGGATTGTCGTGCTTTAATAGAATCGCACCAGAGAGTTGCCTCCTTAGATAAAGGTTTATGGTAATGAGCAGCTAAGCGTTTACTAGAAAGATAACAATCGCGTCCATCACGAATCATGTGTATAAACTTAGCATTAGGAAAATGATTAATTAAAAACTTAAGATATAGAACATGAAAAGGAGTTTTTTCAAGGAAACGTTGTTTGCGATCGCGTTGTTTAATTAAGTCAGCTACATTATCATAAAGCTCTACAAGGTTACTTGAAGCTTTAAAGATATCTTTGATTTCTTGCTTTGTTGGACCACCAAAATTGGAAAGACGAGTGTAACATTCTAGATCGAGGACATTCCTAGGCACAAAAAAGAAGGTTTCTCTCTCTATAAAAGAAAAAGCCGGATGAGAGGCTAAAACAGAAAACATTAGGGTAGTACCACTTCTGGGAGCGCCGACAACGAACACATGAGGTTCCACAGATGTAGTCGAACCATAGCGCCACTGTATATTTTTGATGACTTTGATAGGATTGCAAATATTAACAAGCTTTCTTTGGAAGCCAAATATAACCGGGTTTTTCATAGCAATATTTATCACTATTTATGAGCAACAACTTGATTCTGAGGAATAACTTGAGTCTTTGATGAGGCTTGAGAATTATAAAGCGACCAATACTCTGCTTTTTTTTCTATCAATTCATTATGGGTCCCTTGTTCTACAATTTTCCCATTACAAAGGACGATAATATTATTCGCTTTTTCAACAGTAGACAAACGATGGGCAATGACGATAACGGTGCGAGCGCGACTAACTTCTTCGATCGCTTTTTGAACTATCTTTTCAGAGTTCGTATCTAAAGCACTAGTTGCTTCATCTAAGATTAATAAATCTGGATTGCGCAATATAGCTCTTGCGATGGCAATTCTTTGACGCTGTCCACCTGAAAGTTTTGTACCTCTATTTCCTACAATAGTTTCAAATCTATCGGGTAAATTTTGGATAAATTCATAAGCATATGCTTTTTTCGCAGCTTCAATGATTTCTTCATCTGTAGCATTTGGGTAACCATAGGCAATATTTTCTTTCACTGAAGCATGGAACAAAAAATTGTCTTGACTAACCATTGCAATAGAGTTTCTCCAAGAATTAATTTGAAACTCTCTTAAGTCAACTCCATCTACCTTTATGCTGCCTTTATCTGGGTCGTAAAATCTTATTATCAGGTCTGCTAAAGTTGATTTACCACTACCTGAGGGACCAACCAATGCAGTAGTAGTTCCTTTATTTATCTGGAAACTAACATTTGTTAAAGCTGGCTGGGAGTTACTGGGAAAAGTAAAAGAAATATCTTCAAATTTCAAGCAGGATCCAATTTCTCCATATCTAATTGAACCGTTACTCAGATGCATTTTATCGGTTCTCGACAAGAAATCTTGAATTGCTTCTAAGTTTGCAATTTGCAAAGAGATTTCGGATCTATAAGTATTGAGTTGACTAATTCTAGGCAATATTCGCATTAAAGCGAAAGTATATGTCAACAGTAATGGTAAAACAGTAGTCGAGGAGCCATTCAAAAAACCTGCCCCTATTGCTAATAGTAATAAAAGCGTCGTAATCCCTACTGTTTCTGTTAAAGGATGTATTGCAGAACTGAATTTTTGGGCTGATAGTTCTGCTTCATAACGATTTAAAAGAGAATTTTCTGCGTGTTTTAACTCTCTATTTTCAGCGCTAAATCCTTTAATTACACGAATACCACTAATCATCTCTGTTATAACAGAAGAAAATTCTTCGACGGACTTAGCTGCTTTACGCCCTTGTTTCTGAATATTTTTAAATATAGGTCTAAGTAGCTGAAATACAAGAAAAAATATAGAAGTTGCGATTAGAGTTAAAGAAGGAGAAATAAGAAAAAGTACATATATCAAAATAAGAATTGTTAATAAATTACGAATGATTTGTAATAAAAAAGCAACTAGTAGCTCACTACGTTGAACGTGCTCGCTGACATATGATAATAAGTATCCAGTTTTTGATTGGTTGTAGTAAAGTAATTCTAAATTTAGGAAACGTTCTACACATTTACGTCGGATAGATAGTCCTGTTTTAAGTCTCAACTTATGAATACTTATGAGACACACATACAAATTTATATTTTTGACAACCGTTACAATTAAAAAAGTTCCAATTACCGCAATTAATCTCTCCTGTCCTGAGAAGTTAGTATAAAAATTAGTTAATGACCGAATAAACTTAGGAAGATTAGAATTAATTACTGCACTTTCGTTACTAAGACTTTGGAGCAACGGTACTACCAGCGAAGTTGAAAAACCTTCTAGTAAAGATGCAGTAATAGCAAAAACTACAGCTGCGCCTACAAGGAATTTGTGTTGCTTTATAATTGGAATCAGTATTTTAGATGCTGGCGAATTTATCATTACAATTAATTTATATTACTTGACTAAATACTGAGTAACTTTTGAATAAAATAATCTAGATATTTTTTGAGCAAATTAGCCATTTTGATTTCAAACCTTGTGCTTACTGATTTTAATGTTTGATACTTAATTTTCCGAACTAAATTTTCTTTCTTTTGCCTTGGTCGTTTTTCTTGTCTTCTGCATAAGTAGAGAAGATACTTTTTTGTAGTAGTCCAATAGTCCACAAATTGATTCTTTTCTTATTAGTTTTAATTCATCTTATACTCTAAACAGTTATAAATTCTCCAGAACCTTTACAAATGAATTTGTTCTGAATAAATTTCTTACTATTAAGAAATAAGCATCACCAGATAAAAAATCTCATTAATCTACAGTGAAAGCTTTTCGGTATTACCAAGAAAATATCTCTGCGTCTCTTTAGTTTTATTAGGGCTTACGCAACGCCGCATATTTTTATTGTAGGGCATGTGACACTGAGAATTAATTTGAACCAATTAATAAGGTTTTTGGTGTCACGCACCACCCACATATTGTGACAGTTGCGTAATTTCTGTCCGTAATAAAGCGCTACTTACTCTATTCAATCCGGTATTTGTCTACCTCACAGTTTAGTTATATAAGAAAGAGTCAATATTCTCAAATGTAGACTCTAAAAAATTAGGCTCAAATAACGAAAATACTTTTTGATATAAGTTAAGCTTTTTCTACATAAGTGATTTTACTGTTAATAATCTTACCAGAACTAAATAACATGGATAGTGATTTAAAATACCTTCATGAATCATTCAAATAGCTTGACAAAAAGCATGGAGTGTTATAAGTGAATATAACAATCAGATACCAAAATTTAGTAATTAAACTCTCCACATTCTCAGGGAAACCGTAAAACCTAAAAAGACGAAAATACTAATACTAGTTGCAATCATTACGATCAAAGTCATTCCTTGTAATTTCATTGCTAGTTGATTAAAAAACCAAGTACAAAACCAAAGAGCAAATGCAGCGTGACGCTGAGATAAGCCCGAAGCTAGCAAACGGTGATGTAAATGATCTTTCCCTGGCGTATTCAAAGGGTTCTTACCCATCATCAGACGCCGAATAAATACTTGAGTCGTATCTAATACCGGTAAAAGTAGAAATAAAACCGGAGGTAATATCGTAACGACTGTGGTTATTTGTAATTTACCCAGAATGCTGGTTGCAGCTAGTACGTAACCAAAAAAGTAAGCTCCAGCATCGCCCATAATAATCTTTGACGGATGAAAGTTATGTCGTAAAAAACCCAATGCGGCTCCCGCTAATGCTGCAAGTACTAAAGTTGCTGCAGCACGGTTAGGAAACTGTGCGGAAACTGCTAACAAACTCATGGCGGTAATAAAACTAAATCCTCCTACCAAACCATCCATCCCATCCATTAAGTTGATAGCATTAGTAATTCCTACTACCCAAAGCAGTGTTAGTGATACTGACAAAAATAAGTCACTCGAAGTACCTAAGTCAAAGTCGAACCTGATACCATTGGCAATTAGTAATAGTGCGGACAAAATTTGAATTAATAAACGAAATGATGATGGTAAACCGAACTGATCGTCGATAAAGCCGACAAGAACTAAAATCGACCCACCCAACAAAATTGTTAACACTTGAACTAAAACACTCTGCAATTCAATTGGACGGATAAGAATTGCTAAAACTAAAGCTACAATTACCCCTGCATAGATCGCTAAACCACCTGCATTGGGTAAAGGTTCTTTATTTAAACGCCGTGCATTGGGTCTATCAGCCCAACTTACTTGCAAAGCAAATTTCCGTATTACTGGAATTAAAATCCATGTTATTGCCCAAGTAAATACCAGAATGAATATTACTGCAAGCCAACCAAAATTATAGGGGTTAGAAATTCCAAGCTCATTCAGGTTGTTGTAAAAATTCATTTTCCTACACCCTCTAGGTTTTTAACCTCCTTTATCACCAAATATTTGTCGGGCCCGACAGAGCCTATTTTTATGTAAAGAGAAAATATCCGTCTTGATGATTATTTAAGAGCGGACTCATTTTTTCGCTTGGTACAAAACTTCTAGATACTGCTTTGTTATTACCTTAGAGCTAAAATGAGACTCCATATACTCACGCGCTCTAATTCCCATTTTCTTGGCTAAATTGCGGTTTTGCTGGAGATTTTGAATAAATTTAGCTAATCCTTCACTATCTCCATTTTCAAATGTACTACCACATCTTCCATCTGCAATTAATTGTTTCAAATATGAAGTTTGTGGACAAACTACAGCCACTGGACGTCCAGTTGCTAGAGCTGGGTATAGCTTGCTAGGTGCAACGAGACTTTCAAAACCTTTATCCACACTCACCAAAGATAAATCACAAGCAGTCAAAGAATAAGGAAGTACTTGCTTATCTTGATATGGTAAAAACAAGAAGTTATTAAGCTTTAATTGCTCTATTTCCTTGATTAATTGCTTGTGTTTTGCTCCAGCACCAATACATAAAAACTGGATAGGCTCATCTTTAAGTAATTTTGCAGTTTCTAGAATTGTATCTACATCATGACATCGACCCATATTACCAGAATAGAGGACTGTAAATTTATTGTTGAGGTCATATTTTTTCGCGAACCAATTATCTTTTTTAGGTATGGGCTTTACAATTTCCGGGTTTCCCCAACTGTGAATAACAGAAATTTTTTCGCTTACCTCTGGACAGATTCCTGTGACTCTCTGCTTCATTGCTGGGCTAAGAACAACTATTCCAGATGCTTTGCGCCAAATCCTTTTATTGAGACTTTGCCAAACTTTTGCTAACCAATGATTCTTTTGAACTACATTCAAAGCGATCGCAATGTCTGGATAGAGATCGTACAAAATGCAAACGTAAGGAATCCGGTAGAAAATATGAATTAAATACCCCACAATTGGTAAAAATGGAGGAGCAGTTGTCAATAGCAAAATATTGTAACAAGATCCATGTCTTAACAGATGAAGCATTGCCCGTATAGTAAACAAGACTCCACCAAGGGTTTTACCACGAATTCTTTGGTGCCAAACATTAGTAGCCCGAGTACGTTGGATTCGGACTCTACCAACTTCTTCGCGTGCTGGAGCATGAGAATCTCCAAAAGCATATCCTGGTTGACCTGTAAAAACCTCAACATCAACCCCTTCAAAGCCTAAAGATTTTGTAAGCTCTTCTATTAACTGTCCTGTTGCAGCATAATCAGGTGGAAAAAATTGCGTGATGACTGATAACTTCACCGACGCTTTCATTTCACTGGAGGGATTGCTTTTTTTTGGAAGAGGTAAGTCTATCGAAAATCTATTTTGTGCCGGTTTAGAAATTTTCATCAGTCATATATACTCATGAAGTATTGTATCAATAGAAACAAAAGGAATTATACAACAGTACGAGTGATATAAATATGAATGTGGTAGATAGTGGATAATTTCAAAGAAAATTATTAATCGGGCCCGGAGATATTTTTTCGGTGGTTCTAGCGTTCGAATAAACTACTATGACGCACGATGAAAGAGATATCAACTTAAAAAAAATACACCTATATTGAGTTCCTAGATTGGTAGTAATAACCCAAAAAATATTTATTTTCTAATAGTAAAATAGAATAAGCTTATCATCATATCTGTGACTCAACACACAGCTGTCATGTTTTCTCCGTCAAAGGAATTTATGAAATTAACATCCTTTTGGGAACAAAGGTTTAAACCTTTAAATTCCTCTATCATCCTGCACTGTAAGATGTGAATATAGCTTGAGCATAAAAACATCATAATACAAATGCAGATTCTGTTTACAATGTTTTAATTTAGACAATTTAATTAATAATCGACAAAAATTCTTTAAACAAGAGTTCTAAATTACATTTTTATTTTTTTATTTATATACTCTTTACATTAAATCTCCAATAATTCGAAAATCTCCAATAATTCGAATAAGTAAGCATTTCAGCAACTAATACATTTCTACATAGCTTTTTAGGATTATTGTTTTAAAGTTTAATCCCCATTCAGTAATCTAGATTGTTCATTCTACCTTTAAGTTATAAAAACTATAAGTTATACATAGAGATTACGCAAAATTAACATTATTACGTATGACTAACGTCACGCTTTGCTAATAGCTACGCTGCGGGCTAGCGTTAGCGACGTAATCTCTAGATATGCTGGAATTACTTACCTAAACTACGTTTTGTCGCAATGACAAATCTATGTCCTACGGACACGCTATGCTTATGTTGCGTAAGTCCTGATACAATATAAGGGTTTGTTTGAAGTTTCAAAATCTATATAGATCGTGAGTACAATTACTCCTGAATAGCTTATATATCTATTTTTACTCTAACTTCAGCTAGATTTAGATACAAGTATGATAAAAACTTATATAAATTTATTTTAAACACAGTAATATTATTCTTGACTGTCTTCTAGTATTGCAAAGTGAAATGGCTATTTATCGTATTGATAATTTAAGTTATACGGGGAAAGGAAGGCATTATATTTATCTATATGAGAATTAGATTACAATCATGCACAAAAAAAAATGATACTTTTGCTTTTAAGATTGCCTAGGAATCATGCTATACATAATTATTTTGATGTAATCCAAGTTCTAATATTTATATAATCTAATCTACTTGATCGAGTAAATATAACGTTAAATCATTTATGAGATATATGTGAGAAACTAATTTAAATAGATCCTTCCTTTATAGATACACTCAAGTTATTAATTGTTTGCCACACTACAATACATATAAATTAGAACTACTCCGATACTAGAGTAAATCCGCTTTAAGGCTTACTAGAATTATCATTATAAAAATTTATGACACATAATTCTTTTGATTTTAACCAAGAAGATGACGATTTTATCGATCTGCAGCAATATTGGCTAACTCTAAAAAGGCGTTGGCTACCTGCATTAATCGTGAGTAGTTCTGTGTTTGGGATGGCAGCTTTTAATACACTTAAACAAGAACCGATTTATAGTGCAGAAGGTAAACTGCGATTTAACAGCGACCGCGTTTCTGCATTAACAGCTTTAAATAGTCAAATGGGAGAAGTTGCAGCAATCACTGGAAAAGGTAATCCTTTGGCGACAGAAGCACAGATTATTCGTTCGCGTCCCATAATTCAAAAGACTATTAGCAAGCTCAATTTAAGAGATAGTAAAGGCAAACTCTTAAAGCCTAGTGTATTGATATCAAAACTTAGGGTTAATGCCGTAGGTGATACAGATATTTTGAATCTTTCTTATGAGAGTAACGATCCACAAAAAGCTGCAGCGATTGTTAATTCTTTAATGAAAGACTATCAGGAAAATAATATTAGTACAAATACAGCAGAAGCAAGGTCAGCGCGCGAGTTCTTAAATAAACAACTACCTGAAGTAGAACAAAGATTAATCCGAGCAGAAGCAGAATTGCGTGAGTTCAAAGAGAAAAATGGAATAGTAGCTCTCGAACAAGAAGCACAAACAGGAGTTGAGGCTCTCAAGGATTTATCAGAAGAAATTGTCAAAGCCCAAGCATATCTAGGAGAAGTTACGACTCGCTCTGAGGGTCTGCAAAAGCAATTGCAATTAGAAACTCAAGAGGCTGTTGCAATCTCAACACTGAATCAGTCCCCAATAGTACAAGAAGCACTGACACAATATCAGAAAGTGCAGGATGAGCTAGCTGTTGCACAAACTCAGTTTACTAGCGAACATCCAATGGTTATAAGTTTGTTAGGAAAAGAGCAAGCTCTAAGAAATCAACTAGGAAAACGAGTCGGTCAACTTATAGATAATGGGAACTCCATATCCGAAAGAAATTTGCAAATTGGTGAAATTAAACAGAATTTAACTGCTGAATTAGTTAAATCGGAGGTAGAACGTTTAGCAGCAGCTAATCGGGTTGGGATATTAAGAAAAAACTTTATTACCCAACAAGGACGTTTGCGTAGTCTACCAAAATTGGAGCAAACACAGCGACAGTTGCAACGAAAGTTGGAGGTCGCACAGCTAACCTATACGGAACTACTAAAGAAACTGCAAGAAGTACAGGTAGTAGAAAATCGGAGTGTAGGTAATGCGACTATTATTTCCGAAGCTTTAGTTCCAGAACATCCTATATCTCCAAATATTACGCGTAACCTTTTATTGGGAGGAATCGGAGGAATTCTTCTAGGCGTCGGAACAGCTCTACTACTGGAAAGAACGGATAAATCCCTCAAGACAGTAGATAAAATTAAACAGTTACTGGATTATCCTTTACTAGGAACAATTCCAAAAACTCCTAAAACTACCAAGGGAAGTACTGATAATCAAGAAATTGAATTACCCGTATTAGACAACCCCTACTCATCAGTCACTTCAGCCTTTGAAATTCTCCAGACAAATCTAGCATTTACAGTTTCTGACAAAACTCTCAAAGTAATTGTCGTAAGCAGTTCTAATCCAAACGAAGGTAAATCCTTTGTTTCTGCAAATTTGGCAGTAACCTTATCTCAGCTAGGACGTAAAGTATTATTAGTAGATGCAGATATGCGTCGTCCTCGTCAGCATAGAATTTGGAGACGACCGAACTTAATCGGTTTAAGTAACGTCCTTGTCGGTCAATCAAAATTACAAGATACTCTTCAAAAAGCTTTACCTGCATTGGATGTGTTACTGGTAGGGAAAATTCCTCCCAACCCATTAAAATTATTGGAATCCCAGCGAATGTCTTCTTTAATTGAAGAAGCAAAAGGAAAATATGACTTTGTCATTCTTGACACTCCACCCCTAACAGCAGTTGCTGATGGACTAATGCTCAGTAAGCTAGCAGATGGAATATTATTGGTAGTACGTCCAGAAGCTGTTGACTCTGATACTGTTAAAGTTGTCAGAAACAGATTAAAGCAATCAGGTCAACAAGTTTTGGGAATGGTGGTTAATGGTGTTACCCCTAAAAATGGATCTGCTTACTACTATTACAACAAGGGTTATTATGGAGAACCAAGTAAGTCTAAGGAAAAAGTAGAAGTTTTTCAAGTTAGCAAACATTAAATACTGCGCTTCCAGAAGCTAAGTCAAAAGTATCGCACAACATAACAATTTATTCAGTTAGTCAGAACTGTCCTCTTTTGCAAGGTTTGATTGTTTTGGTAAAAGGTAAATTGCTCCGGAAATCAAAGTAAAACCTACGGAAATCCAGAAAACAACCAAAGAAGGTAACTGCCAAACTTGAGACAGAGGTGCGATTAAAAGTGCGATCGCAATTATTTGACTAACTGTTTTTAATTTTCCCCAAATATTAGCACCGGTAATAGTAGTTTTATTTGCGCGCCAACCAGCAATTGCTAGCTCCCTAGCCAAAATTAAAAATACGCCCCACGCTGGTATCTGACCCAGTTCAATTAAGGCTAATAATGGAGCTAGCACTAATAATTTATCTACCAAAGGGTCAAGAAACTTACCCAAATCGCTAACTTGGTTGAGTTTCCTGGCTAAATAACCGTCTAACCAGTCAGTTCCAGCCGCGATCAAAAAAATTATCAAACAGATCCATCTCGATTGTGGCGTTGGATTTTGTAAGCCATAAAGTATGAAGGGTATTCCAAGTAAACGTGAAAAAGTAATCCAATTGGGAAGTGTCACTCGCTTTGTTCCTATTTAATATTTTGGGCAAGAAGAAACATTTTGGGCAAGAAGAAACAACTATTTAGAAAGGTCTATATTTATCAAATATATTTGCTAAGTCGGTGAATTGTAGCACTGTGCAATATAGCACTACGTAATAAAGTTGGGACATTGGTAAATCCCAAAAGCTATGATTTATAAGCTTTTGGTCACCAGAGCCGTGTTTGTGACGTTAAGCCTAGGCACGGTCTATTATGTCCTACGAACACGCGCTTAGCCTTTGGCTGCGTCTGCGCTACCTATAGCTGCGCTACCTACGGAGCTGCTACCTACGGATCCGGAGCCGCTACCTATGGATCGGATTCGCTAATTACTTGCCCATCGCACCACATCATCTTTAGGCTCAATTTTATATAAAAGGGTAAGTTTATTTTATGCTGTTGCTGTAAAAAATAAATTATAATTTTCTTGCCCTTTCAGATTTATAAATTTATTGACGATTTTTAATAGTTAATAATAGTTTTCCTAACTAATAAGTAACAATAAATAGCCACCGTAAATAGCCACCGTTCATATTTGTAATTGCTGATGACCGAACAAACTAATTCTCAATTCCGCATTGAAACAGATTCTATGGGGGAACGCCAAATACCAAGTAACGTTTATTATGGTATCCAAACCTTACGAGCAGTAGAAAATTTTGCTATTAGCGGCATAAAGCCCCTACCCACTTATGTAGATGCTGGGATATTAATAAAAAAAGCAACAGCAATTACCAATGGAGAACTTAAATGTATCCCCCAAAATATTAGCAATGCCATTGTCCAAGCTGCGGATGAGGTCCTAAATGGTAAATTTCGCGATCAGTTTGTTGTAGACATATATCAAGCTGGCGCAGGGACTTCCCATCATATGAATATTAATGAAGTTCTGGCAAATCGAGGTTTAGAAATTCTTGGTTTCGCAAAAGGAGAATATAAGTGCCTCAACCCGAATGACCACGTCAACTACGGACAATCTACCAATGATGTTATTCCCACCGCAATCCGTATAGGTAGCTTACTGGCATTATCAAAAACTCTACATCCAGCTTTGGAGAATGCGATCGCGATTTTAGAATCAAAAGCAGAAGAATTTCAAGAAATAGTCAGATCTGGTAGAACCCACATGCAAGACGCAGTACCGGTGCGTTTGGGCGAAAATTTTCGTGCTTGGGCGCAAATTATTACGGAACATCAAAACCGGATTTATACTGCCTCAGGAGATCTAATGGTACTAGGTTTAGGAGGTAGTGCCACAGGTACGGGGTTAAACACCCATCCCCATTATCGAGCCCGAGTAGTAGAAGTTTTATCAGAAATTCTTGACATGCCTTTAACTCCTGCTTCCCATCCTATGGCAGCAATGCAAAGTATGGGTTGCTTTGTGAATGTATCTGGCTGTTTGCGTAATTTAGCCCAAGACCTAGTAAAAATTTCCCACGATCTACGTTTGATGGATTCCGGACCAAAAACTGGTCTGAAAGAAATCCAATTACCTCCCGTGCAGCCCGGTTCATCTATAATGCCCGGAAAATACAACCCAGTAATGGCAGAGATGACTTCAATGGTATGTTTTCAGGTCATGGGTTATGACAATGCGATCGTTTTAGCAGGGCAAGCAGGACAGCTAGAACTCAACGTAATGATGCCATTAATCGCTTATAATTTGATCCACAGTATTGAAATTCTTGGTAATACTATTGCTAGCCTTACCGAAAGGTGTATTAAAAATATAAGTGCTATGCCTCAGCGTTGTTTGGAATATGCAGAAGGTAGTTTAGCTTTAGTTACTGCACTCAATACTCATATTGGATATCTAAATGCTGCTGAAGTTGCAAAGGAATCTCTATCAACTGGAAAATCCTTGCGGCAAATTGTCTTAGAAAAAGGTTTATTGAGTGAAGTAGAGCTAGAAAAAGTATTGAATCTCGAAAAAATGAGTCAAATAGTCCCTTTAGTTGATAGGGATTAGGAATTGGTGATATCAGGAATAATATGCGAAGAGCAGAAGATCAGTAATTGGTCCCTAACTGTTGATCTAGATATTTATTCTTCCCGTCACAAGTCCTATATCCTATTCTTCTTTTTCACCCTTCGGAAAAAATTTCTAATTTCAATAAAATTATGTAACTATACGGGAAAGCTTATGGGACTATTGTAAAGCAGTACTGTAGGCTTTGAAATAGTTTAAAAGTAACGACATATGTCTGCACAGCACCGGCAAAATTATGCAATATCACCACCGAAGAAGAAAGCCAGTGACAACCTAAAATGGTTTTGCTCTGGTGCCTTACTTTGTTGTTCTGTTTTAGGAGGTATAACCGCCTGTCAAAACAGTAATTCATCTATAAATGATTCCACTCCACAACCTGCCAATTCTGTAACTAGCAAACCTTCAACTCTTACATCTTCTCAGGTTAAATTTGGAGAAAAACCTTTACCAAGAACTGTTGTTCAAAGTTCAACACCCAAAAGTAGTCGTGAAGCGATCGCACAAAATACAGCTAAGCCAAATTCAGAAAATCATTCTGATTCGAGATTGAAAACTCCTATCTTTCCTTCAATTGATCGAAATAATATATCTAATGCGACCCGAGCACTAGATGCTCCAGACTATAGTTTTCCCACCAAAGCACCCCATGTTTTAGAAGGAAAGACAAATCCCAAAGAAAAAATAAAACCAGCCAAAGAGGAATTAGATATCAGCCCCCAAGAAAATATCAGTCCCCAAGAAGAAAATAGTACGACTCAAAAACAAACCAATAAACAAGAAACTGGTAAACAAAAAACTAAGAAACAAGAAAAATTAATCAAAGCAATTTCTAAAGTTAAGACACCACAAATATTTAGTAGCCAGCAGTTGGGCTTTAGCTTTAAATATCCCAAGGGTTATGTAGTCAATAAGGGTCAGAATAAACCTAGTATTGAACCTGGTACAGTACAGCAACGAATAGATGTATGGAGTAAGATTGATTATCAAGCAATTAAATCTGGTAAATTTCAGGGTTCCGAATTACCAGCAAATGTGAGCATTTCCATCGAAGAAAATCCCAAACGTCTTAATGCCAGCGAATGGTTGAAAGAAAACAAAGATGAGTTTGGTACCACTCAAAATCAAGTAAAGCAATTCATTGCAGGTCAAGAAGCTGTTATCTTTCATTCCAGTGGTTTATATGAGGCTCAAAATATTGTCCTACCGAACCAAAATGGTAACAAAGTAATCGTAATTAGCCATTCCCAAAATCACAATTACTCAAATAGAGATTACGAAAAAGTATTTGAGCAAGTAGTTTCTAGCTTTGAACTTCGCAAACATCAATAGTCATCAAAAATACTCATAAAAATGTTAATTTCATGTATTTATATCAACAATTATGTTAGCAAATCAAACTAACCAGCAAGTTCAACTAATAGTTGATTCGTAATTTTAAAAATTCAATATGCCCTGGAGAAAATATTTTCAAATAGGCATCCCAAAATGGTCTTAGCCGAATATTTTTGATTTTTCTCTGCTAGACTTACCTATGTTCCACATTTAAAACTGTTACGTACTTCCTTCTTTAGAGTTTGCGAATAATTTAGGATCGCTATATGCAATCACCATCTGTCAGTTTAATCCGTGCTAATTCGTATCGTAGAGAAGTGTTGAGAAATTCTTTAGAAACATTGCTCGAGCCTCTTGGGGGCATAGCAGGATTTGTCAAGCCGGGACAAAAAGTTCTTCTGAAACCTAATTTACTTACCGGTTCGCGTCCAACGAAAGAATGTACTACCCGAACAGAATTAGTATACGTGGTAGCACAGATGGTAATGGAAGCTGGAGGTAAGCCATTTTTAGGAGATAGTCCCGCTTTTGGTTCGGCAAAGGGGGTAGCGATCGCGAACGGTTATCAATCAATTTTAGAAGATCTCAAGTTACCAATCGTAGAATTTCATGGCAAGCGTTATCAGGTAGTTAATAAAGAGTTTAATCACTTACTGTTGTCCAAAGAAGCAATGGAAGCAGATGTTGTAATTAATTTGCCCAAAATAAAATCTCACGTTCAGTTGGTATTAACTTTAGGCGTAAAAAATTTGTTTGGTTGTGTACCAGGAAAGATGAAAGCTTGGTGGCATCTCGAAGCGGGAAAAGATGTGAGCCGCTTTAGTAGTATGTTGGTAGAGACAGCTAAAGCTGTCAATCCAAACCTAACTATAGTTGATGGAATTATCGGTCACCAAGGGAATGGACCAAGCGGTGGTGAACCTCGCCATCTAGGAATTTTAGGCGCATCTGCAAATATATTTGCTTTAGACAGAACCTTAGTGGAAATACTAAAGGTTTCTCCAGATAAAGTTCCAACTATTAATGCATCGATGCGATTGGGAATTTGTCCATCACTTGCTGAAATTAATTTCCCTCACTTACATCCAGAAGTATTGCAAGTAGATGATTGGCTACTGCCAGATAGACTAGTACCTATAGATTTTCGTATGCCTCGTCTCATTAGATCCACCTTCAAGCATCTCTACATTCGATTTATTAAAGAACCAATGAGCGCATATGCAAAAAATTAGTTGTAATTTGAGTGGGATATATGACAATTAACGCAAAGTTTGTTACAACAGTCAGGAAAATAGCAAAGTAAGCTATAAATACCCTCCGATTGCTTAACTAGACCGCCCTATATTAGCGGCGGTTTTTTATCAGTACTTACTAGTGTTGGCATTTATTAAGTTTATATTTTTTATTTCATTAAAATAGTCATATATCTAATTAGTTGGTTAAAGATAGATTTACTTGAACTAATGACTCATGACCAAAATTAATTATGTGAATTGCTTAATTATGTGAATTAATGTAGTTCAAACCGGAACTAAATATATCTCAAACACTTAGAAAGTTAACAAAGTTAAAGTTCCGGGAGCATATTAAATGAATATTTTGACATTTTTCGCTTAAGATATACCTTAAATTAGCTTAATACTCGCAAAAAATACTACATCAGACAATCAAAATTAAAGATTCACATCTCCGATTTATCAGCAATTTTCGATCTCACGCTTTTGCAATCTGCTGATAGGATTTTATATTTATATAAATTAAATTTGTTATGAGGCCAAATTATCTTGGCCTATTAAAAATAATATTTTTATCTTCAAATTATCAACCTTGACTCTATCAATATATATATTGACAAAATTGATATTTATTGGGTCTAGAGAAAAGTATCTATCAATCGACATCACTATCCAAAATGCTTTGGAAAATATAAATAAATATCGACTAAATGTTATTTGTTCATTTTATTAAAAATTTTAAGTTAAACTACTTGTATCTCACTACAACTGAAACACATATCTGTATTTTTTCGGTATATAAACGCTGTTAAAAAAGTTTTATAACTATATTAGCCCATAGTATTTTATGCTTGAGTGCAAGCACTGATTTAGCAATTGAATATCTTATTAGCACTCAGTGTATTCGCGGTATATATAACCTGTATTATAATTAGTATTTATAAGCTATAACCCTTATGTGTCAAGAAATTCAATATTTTGACTATTTAAAAATATTCATTATTTCATTGGTATTTACTAAATACCATTAGTGACAAATGTGTTTTTTTATGCCATTCATTATAAAGATGAATGACGTAATCATTACACCACGTGTTGAGAGGTCTTGCTAGATTGATAACAAGTCGTATTGGGTATTATTTGATTTTTTTGTTTGTATCAACAGTTGCTAATATAAATTAAAATGTTAAGTAAATTAAAAATACTCTCAATATTAGCGATTAATGTATGTCTTAATTTCAAGAAAATAGCTAAAATAGGAATAAGACTCTTGAGTAAAGAGTTGAGATAAAACTGATATATCAAAACTAGATTTTTTATGGACTCAAATAGTCAGTCTTCCAATTCTGTCGACCCACACTCAATTCGGGTAGTAGACGTTTTGGGAGCTGCAATTGCTCTACTAACTTTGGCAACACCCCTGTTTATTATCGGCAACTATTCTCAAAGTCCTGTTCTGAATCAGCAGTCGGTGACCTACAATCCTAGCAATAGATAAACTTGAAGTGATTTTTTCAACTTTTGATGAGTGTTAAAGTGATAAAAATACCCTTCAATACAGAAAACCGCATTTTGCATTAAAGGTAGTGTATGTAGCCAACTGAATATAAAACAATTTTTTTGGAAAATAATTCTGAATTTAAATACTCATTGATTGAGTAAAAATATAATTGTTGACCTCAGAATCAACTATCTGCAAAAATATTCTACTGTTTGATGAACACAAATTTTATTTATTTGTGTCTACAGAGGGAAGATTGTTTGTCGGAAGTACTTAACAGGAAACTTCTGGTTAAACAATCTTCCTTCATTCCCATTCAACAACAAAATAAGAAAAAGAATCTTGATTAGTAGTATTCAGTATTTTGATCGTTTTTGCTGAAAACTATTGCCCTAGTTTCAGCAGTAACTAATCACTAAAAAATCATGCATTTATAGAAATATAGCGCTACTTAATTAGGGTCGAATATTTATGAATGCTAAAGCTATGAGTAGTAAATTTTTGGTCGCCTTACGGGCGCGCACGGTCTATTATGTCCTACGGACACGCGCTTAGCCTTTGACTGGGCTACCTACGGATCTGCTAACGAATTGCGCGTAGCGCCATATGACCCCACAGGTAAGTCTATGATATCTGGCACTAATATATTGTTAAGTTGTTTGCAGCTAAACCTAAAAAGCTTTGTTGCGAGCTAGTGAACGATGCATATCTCCTATTGTAAGGCAGCTACGCCGAGTTTAATATTGGTGAGTCGAACGGGTCAAACGAACACTGTCCGCAAATTCTTCCTTTGCAATGATGGTTATAGCGTTTTCACTTGAATCAAATTCCCAAACTTAGAGACAGGTTAGTGTTGCGCGATCGCTAGATTAAAATTTAGTTAGAGGGGTCTATATCCTGCAGACACGATTTCCTAACAATGAAGGCGTTTCTACAGACTGTACTGTACTCAAGTGTGAGATTACAAAAAGCTAAATCTTATTCACGGAGATTGTATTTTGTTGTGCTTACAGCCTACCGAGCTAATGATATGGTACGACACTATTAGGTTAGGACATTGCTGAAAGCTCAAACCAATTAGTAATAAAATGTATGGTGTGCTGACGCCCCACAAGGCTGGGCATTAACGTCATACGTGCGTCTATTTTGACTTTCAAGTTGCCCTTAGGGCTATATGTGCCGACGGATGCTGTGAGCAAAGGAGGGCGCGTAAACTTACATGGCCCATTATTCTGCGATAAATATTTAGCTTGGGAAGTTTGTACTCCAGAAAGGTAAAGCGACAACCCGCTATTAAATCTGAATTGTTAATTAGTTTAATTTTGATTGAGTAAACAAAATCCCACAACCGAGAGGAGGTGGGACAAATAAAAAAGATTATCAAAAGTTACATTTGATCTAATTGTTTGCGTAATGCTTCCAACTCAGCATCAACAACTTCGTTAGGTTGATTACTGGATTGATTACTGGATTGATTACTGGATTGATTACTGGATTGATTATTGTTTTGAGAGGTATTTCCTTGCTCTGGTAGTTGAGGTTGTTTAGGTGAAGCACCAGAAAGTTGTAGTTTCATTGCAGCCAACTCATCATCGATATCGCTCCCAGCTTCCAATTGGGCAAATTGGCTTTCTAAATCAGCACCGGTCAATTCTGCTGCCGATTGAGCGCGAGCTTCTTGGATCATGACTTTTTCTTCCATCCGCTCGAATGCTGCTGCTGCACTGCTAGTATTCATACCACCAACAATACCTTCAAGCTGTTCTTGAGCTTTGGCGGCTCTACTGCGAGCTTTAAGCATTTCTTTCTTGGTTTTTGCCTCAGAAATCTTGCTTTCTAGCTGAATCAAACTGCGCTTGAGATTTTCTACCGTCGCACTTTGTTGGTCCAAAGTACCTTTCAAAGCATTAGCATTTTCGTCAAAACTTTTCTTGCGTTGCAAAGCTTGACGTGCAAGGTTCTCATCACCTTTTTGTAAGGCTAGTTGAGCATTACGCTGCCATTTAATCACTTCATTGTTAGCATCGTTATATTGTTTTTCTGTTCGTTTTTGGGCAGCAATTGCTTGCGCTACGCCTTGACGTAGCTTGACTAAATCTTCCTGCATTTCCAGAAGAGCTTGTTCTAGAATTTTTTCAGGATCTTCAGCTTTAGCAACTAAATCATTAAGGTTTGCACTAACTACTCGTTTAAGACGATCAAATAATCCCATAATTTTTACTTTTCCTGTTTAGATTTACGCGCTGTATAGAACCGCGAGATTTTTTACGATTTAATAACTACTAATTCAAATGTAATTTTTTCTGTCTATACCCCTACCTCCAGGATAAAACTTTATTCTTAAGATATTCTGAACGATTGGTAATTGCCCAATATTAATAATTCTAGCTTTCAGGATTCTAGCTTTGAGATCAATTAGATTGGAACAAACCCCTTAGGTCGAAATCAGCTTATCTTTCATTGTTTTTATCCATTCCATCTGCAAGTTGCTGTTTCATTGCTGTTAATTCCGAATCAATTTCTTTACTTTTCTCTAGAGCCGCAAATTTTTGTTCTAATTCATTATTTCCACCAACAGAAGCAGCTTCTGATTGAGCTTCTATTCCTAAAATCTTCTCTTCCATACGTTCAAAAGCACTTTGTTCGCCAGTTAGATCGCCCAACATTTCTTGAAGCCGATAGGAAGCTTGGGCTGAACGAGCACGGGCGATATACATATCCTTCTTAGTTTTTGCCTCAGAAATCTTTATTTCCAAGCTTTGCATATTTTTTTTCAGCTTTGCTACCACCGTTTTTTGAGAATCTATATGATTAAATAATTCTTTAGCTGTATCTTGATAAGCTTTGCGCTTTGTCAGGGCTTCCCTTGCTAGGGATTCATTACCTTGCTGCAGTGCTAATTGGGCTCGACGATACCATTCTTCCGATGTAGATTGGGTTTGAGCGGCTTGTCTTTCTGTACGTTTTTGAGTTGCGATCGCCTGCGCTACACCTTGTCGCAATTGCACCAAATTATCCTGCATTTCTTTAACAGTTTGCTCCAGAATTTTTTCAGGATCCTCTGCCCCTTTTATTAAACTGTTGATATTAGCGCGAAGTACTCGCAGGATACGATCGATCAGCCCCATGAAAGCTCTCCAAAATTGATGAATTCGCTGTTGGCGCTAGTCTTTAACACCATACTATCCTACGATAGTCAGCATCTTGCTTACTTAACGTGGCTTATTTAATTTTTGCATTAAGCCCTTTACTTTTGAGTTCGGAGACAAGTTTTTTAGCTCTTTCTTTAGCTTTGAGAGCGCCAAGATGAATTAGTTTACCATCATCAGATACGTAAGCATCAGGAACAACTTGGCGAGCTTTAGTAACGGATTCTTCTCCTTGATTATCCACAACTACATGATAGAAACCATCAGCGCTGGGTTTGATATCTGCATCAGATTCGGTTTTTTGTGTTTCTTCAGTTGCTTGAGGTATCTCGACTTGTGTTACTGAATCATCGTTAACGGAAGATTGGGATTCATTGCTCTCAACATTAGGTTTGTTTACCGGATTTAATTCTGGTTCCAATGTTGTTGTTGGTGTGGGTTTTGGTTTAAGATTCACCACATCGTCAGGATTTTTGACCTCTGGAAATTCTTGGGTCGCTAAGTTTGGCTGTTTGGGAATAGGAGTAATTTGCGGTTGTGTCAAACTTCTACTACTACCTTTAATAAGGGAATCATCCGAGTCATTGTCAGAGTTTTGCTTGAATAATCTACCAAAACTCAGTTTTGGCAAATCACCAGGATTAGCAGCTACCCAACCAACTAAAATACAGGTGATTAGCAGCAACAACATCGAAGCGATACCCAAAGGTGTAAAAAAAATATCTGTTTTTGCTTCTGATTTTTTGCTTGATTTTTTTTCTGCAGAAAAACTTCGTAGAAGTTCTTCGGAAGATTCTAAATAGTCTTCTGGCGACTGAATAATAGTTTGGTCTTCTGTAGGGGAAGCCTGAGTTTTTTGATTCTGGGGAACTTCAGCAGCGATAATATTCCCCACTTTAGGTTTTACTTGTGACGAATTAGGCTGTTGTGAATTAACCTGTTCTGAATCAACATGCTCAGGACTAACATGCTCAGAACTTTGTTTTTCCTTGACATCACGATCAATTTCTAGTTTTTTTGTATCCCCCCTGGATAAATTTGATGGTTGTGGGTTAACCTGGGAGTGCGGAGGTACTGATGTCGTTGCTTCAATTTTGTTGACCGAAACTTGAGACTCAGCATTTGCTTCCTCTTTAGGAATATTTCCGACTTCCGGAGTTAAAGTTTGATTCGATTGTGTAGTAGGAATATCTTGTGATTGCGCCAATCCATTCGTAGTAGATGCCCAAAATTGGCTTCGATCTGGTTTTCGTTCTCTAAGACGCGTGCGTCTATATCGGGCTAGTTCTCGATCCAGTTGTACTTCTAAACTAGCTAAAGCTGCTGCTAGCTTTGGCTTAATATAATGAGTGTTTGATGATTCATTATCGCCTGTATCTGTTTTTAATTTTTGATTCATTCCCTGTGTGCCTTAAACTTAGACTGCTGAATTTAAACAATTGAAAAATATAAAATCAAACTTGAATATAAAATAAAAAATAATTTCAATAAAATACTTTTATGCCTATTTAGCACGAAAATTATCATAAAAATATTACAAAAACATTGCACGAACACTTTATTTTTTTGAATTAGAACCGGCAGAATGTCTTTTAAGTCTGTTAATAATATCTTAGATGTTCTGAAAAATCAGGCAAAATGGCAAGAAGATCCTTTTCAGAATTTGCTAGATAGTTGGTCGCAAATTGTAGGTAAGGTAGTTGCTACCCATACTCAACCCTTATACATTAAGCAGGGAATATTATGGGTTGCGACTTCCAGTGCTGCTTGGGCGCAGAATTTGACATTCGAACGACAAAACTTGCTTGTCAAGTTAAATGACTTGTCACTCGCTCCTCTGTTAGATATTCGTTTCTCCACTTCAGGGTGGAAACGTCAAAAGAAACATAATGAAGTTAATCAAAATCTATCACCTTCTCATCATCCCAGTTACATTGGTCGCCAAATAAAATTAGAGTCCAGTACAAAACCTAAGAAAGATAATCCCCAAAAAGTTTTTCAGGATTGGGGAACAACAATAAAAATGCGATCGCGTGGTTTGTCCCTCTGTCCTCAATGTAATTGTCCCACTCCACCAGGGGAATTAAAGCGTTGGGAGGTTTGTTTTTTGTGTGCAGCAAAAAGAGCAAAAAGATAATAGCTTGGCGTGTAGTGCACCTTATTTACTCATAAAGTGCTGTAAATGGAACCAATTCCTACTTTGTCAATTCCAACAAAAAACAATATTAAAACTTACCGCGCCCTTCGGGCTGTTCGTGGCGCAATGCCTACGGCATGCTACGCTAGCAGCCGCGCGTCTTTCATAGTCAGAAGTCAGAAGTCAGAAGTCAGAAGGGCGCGGTAACTGATTTAGCAGACATGACATCAATTAAACTTCATGTAATATAACCGTAAGCAAAGATGTAGGCTGATTAATATTACTAGTAATTTATCAGAGTAAATAAATAATTTAGAGCTTTTCAATCTATAAAGATATCAACAGGTGTTTAAGACATAGACTCTAACTTTCAGCAATATTTTAATTAAGACTTAATTAAAGACCTAAATTAAACATACCAAATAATTACATATATTTAGCTATCAAAATATTCATATAGCTTATTAAGCTTCAGTACTACTACTGAACAGCTTTCAAGTACTATGTCATAAAATTGTATAGTTAACATATACATTAGTAAGTTTATCTAGATTAATTATTTCTGCAAATACTTAAATATTTTACGACTTCAATTGTAGGACATAATACATTAAAGTAATTCTATGAAATAATTATTATTTGATATATTCAAGTAATAATCTACAGCAAAAATTTTACTTTTTCAATAATTTTTAATTTTTGTACTAATGAATAAACTCAACATTTATTATTTGTTATCACATATATTTAATAACAAATATTATTAGTTTATCTAGACTTTTTATAAGCCTATAAATTATTTGAAGATTAGATTTTAGTGGATATTTCAAGATTCTCTTTAAGAGATAATCCCTGAATAAATCTGTAAAATATACCATTTCATTCAGTAGTAAAATAGAAAAATTAAATCATAAAAAAAAAACCTATAAATCAGCAGATAAAAGTCATAAATGTATGACTGGAGACATCTATCCATGAATTTAAAATATATAAAAAAATGGTTTAAATTTACTTCAAACCTAAGTATTTTAATTTTGTCCTTCGTGTCAATTTCCCAGTTTAGTAGAGCTTTTGCTCAGAATTCAAAAGGTGGAATTGACTGGATTGTGGTAATAGATACTTCTGCTTCTATGCGAGGTGCAGGTGGTACAAAAAATATTTTTCCTCAAGTTAAGAGTTCTATTACTCAATTTGTTAATACTGCCAGATTAGGTGATACAGTCACTATTTATAATTTTGATAGTGACGTAACTCTACAAGCTCAAGAAATTACTATTAGAACTAATCCCGACCGGGGTAAACTCAAACAAATAATTAATAACCTCAAAGCTGATGGAATACGCACTCACACGGGTAAAGCAGTACAATATGCGCTGAAAAATTCCGCCAGATTAAACCAACGCCCCAATGCTGCAAATAGGACTGTGAGTATAGTTTTTCTTACTGATGGATTGGAAGATATTCGAGGGATTTCTAACCCCGTACCCATCCCTCAAAATAACCAACTTTTAAGGGAACAACAATGTAAACCTTATGTATTCTTCGTATCTTTAGGACAGACAGAACACGAAAAACAATTAAACAAATTTGCGAATCATCCAGCACTTTGTGGAAAAGGAAGGGTATTACGTGACCCCGGAGGAATACGATTAAATAAGCTGGCACACAATATTAGACCAGTATTAATAAAACCGCAAATTGATGCTAGTTTATCTGCAATTAATTTACCGCCTGTTCTGCCGGGAAAAACTATAAAATCAATCCGTATTAATAGTATTAGTAATGTTGACACTAAGGTAAATTTACAACTCAAAGATATAGAAAAAAGCGGCGTTAAATTAGTTTCACCTAGCACAGTTGACTTAATTGCTAATCAAGCAATAGCTATCCCTATAAAATTACAGATTCCAGCAAATACCAAAGGAGGTATCCGCAAGCTGCGCTTGGTATTGCAAGCAACAAATAAAGCCATTGCACCGCAAACAATTGATTTATCTTTAACTATTAAACCGCAATTATCAGTGCAGCCCAAAAAATTAGATTTTGGTTCTGTAGTTACAGGGAAAACCAGCGAAATAAAAACTTTGGTAGTTCGCAGCACAATTTCAGGAACCGCTAGCTTAAAACTGCAAGGGAATTTTCAAGATGTTTCCCTAAAACAACCTTCAGAAACTGTATCCTTAACTGTTGGAGAAACCAAAATACCTGTACAATTTAAGGCTTCCGAGAGCAGTTTTGAAGGTAAGCGTATCTTTAATGTGGTTGTGACTCCAGACGATCCGCTTGCAACTCCCCTCACTACTGAAGCGGAAATACAAGTTTTGATTCCACTAGGACGGAAAATAATCTTTTGGTCACTGTTAATATTACTACTACTTTTAATTGCTTTAACTATAATTTGCTTTATTCAACGTAAAACCCCCTGGGAATTACTTCAAGATATTCGCAGTCGCAAACATTTAGAAGGTGAATTGGAACTAATAGAACCACAACCAATATCACCGGAAGAAGAATATATCAGTCTTACCCATCAGCAGAAACCAAAAGTCAACCTGAGTGCATTAATACCAGCGATCGCAGCTACAAATTGTGATGCGGAATTAATCGTAAATTGGCAATCGGGGAAAAAATATGTATATATACGGGTTTTAGAAGGTGTAATTTTTGTCAATAATGAAAAAATAACTACATATCAACTTTACGACGAAGACACAATCGGGCTTGGTAACGTGAAGCTGCGATTTAACTGGCTCGGAAACCAAAGGCCCTATGAACCAAACAGTGGGCTAGAAAACTTTTGACTTTTAACTAATAACTAAAATTAGAGGAAATTAAATGCCGCGTCCCACAGTTGTTTTTCGCCCCACTGTTGTCATTGGGCTAGGAGGTACTGGTTATGAAGTCGTACTCAAACTAAAAAAGCGATTTATTGATGTTTATGGCTACGTACCAGAAATTATTCGCTTTATTTCTATTGATACAACCGAAAATATTCAAAGTCGAGAAAAAACACCTGATGGCACTAAAGTTATTTTAGAACCTAATGAACTTTATGCGATTTCAGTGGCAAATCCATTACCGTTAACCCGCAACGATCATATTGACGAATGGTGGCCTAAAAATATTCCCACATCTAGCTTGATTAGTGGTGCGGGACAAATTCGAGCGCGAGGACGACTAGCATTTTTTGCCAAGGTGGGCGATATTAACGGTTTGATAAGTCAAGCAATAAATGCTGTACGGGAGATTCGCACTAGCAAACAAGCATTTTCAGATAACTTTCAAGTTTCTAACCGTGATGGTATTGAAGTTTTTATTGTTGGTAGTTTAGCCGGTGGAACTGGTAGTGGTACTTTTTTAGATGTGGCATTTCTAACACGGCAATATCTCAACAGCTTTTCCAATATTACGGGGTTATTTGTATTACCCAGAGTATTTGCCAATCTTCCTCAAACTCATTTGGTAAAATCCAACGCTTATGGCGCTCTAAAAGAGATCGAACACTTTTGGGGATTGTCTCCATCTCATCCTTTAGAAATTGATTACGGTATTACCAAAGTCAAAGCAGATCGACCTCCCTTTGATGCAGTGTTTTTGATGGACGGTATCAATAAAAATGGTACTGTAGTTAGCCGTCCGAACGACCTGCAAAATTTAATTGCTGATGGCTTATATATTCAAATTGGCTCTCAAATTGGTTTAGATGCTGCTAACGTAGCCGACAACATTCGGGCTTATTTAGCAACTGGTGAAAAAGTTCGAGGACGAAATATAAATTACTGTAGTTTTGGCTTTGCGACCCTAACTTTGCCAGTACATCAGTACAAGCGCATGAAATTAGAAGATGCACAAAAGTTACTCAAAAATGAGTTGATGGCTGCTACTACCAGTATCGATATCGGAAGTGAAATTGATCGTTTTTTACAAGATTGTAAATTGGAAGACACCACCACTATTCTAGATAGTTTAATACAGAGCGCTCGCGGCGGACAAATCAAACCAGAATTCAGAATCGGTGAAATGAAATTTGATCGTACCTCCCCACAGACGATCAAAGACCTGTACAAGCGGCAGTTAGACCAAATGGAACAACGGACTGCTAAAGATTTAGCGATGAATTTTTACCGTTTAGAACAGACTGCGACAGCTACAATATCAGCTTGGTTAGAGCGTGGTATAAATCATCCTAATGGTTTAGCTTCTACTCTGCAATTTGTAAATAATCTTGCCCATAAACTAGATGAGTTACAACAAACCGTTCAACGCAAATCAAAAGAAGCACAATCTAGTTTTTCTGCTTTAAAGTTAGAACCACAAGAAGAAAAAATTAAAGAAGTTGCAAAAGGTTGGTTCCTGAATAAAAATAATCTTCAAGCAGCTTGTCAAAGGTACAAAGAACGGACGGATCAAAAGTGGAAGATATATTTACATTGGAAGCGTTGCGATAAAGCTGCAGAACTCTGCGGTGTCTTGCGGACTAAGGTAGAGCAAATTCAGGAAAAATGCCAACGTATTCACAGCAACTTAGATAAAGTTTATCGAGATTTGGAACAAAGTTACGCTGAAGTTAGTTTGCAAGGTAATTCTGATAATCCTTTCATTCATACCATTCAGCGCATTGACTTAGAATCAAAACGCCCGAAATTTACCGGGGAAGACTTCATCCGTTGGTATCGAGAACAATCTCAAAGCTTAACTAATTGGTCTGAGAAAAAAGCTGAAGAAGTCAAAGATGACATCTTAAGTTTTATGGAGGAAACTTATCGTCCGCTCACCAGTATGAGTATTGAGCAAGTTCTGGCAGATAGCAACCCAGAAGATGCAGGAGAAGATTTACAACAACTTGGTAAACTAGCAGTTCCATTGTGGCAGTATCAAGATTCAGAAATTCCAGCCAAAAAGCAGCATATAACTACGGAATTTTATTATTACGGCGTCGAGAGTAATAACACTATTTTTAGCGATCCACCCCTTTCCAATCGGATACCTAAAGGCAAAGGTAATGTTTCTTTTGTACCCACAGGTGAACCCCACAAACTTACGCTATTTCGAGTGGAAATAGGTGTACCTTTGTTTGCTCTCAATGGTATGAAAGATATGGAGTTAGCTTACCTAGATCCAGACAAAGTCTTTAAACATTTGCACCGGGGTTGGACAAATTTAGCAAATCTAATTCCCCCGGAAGATGACGGTGGATCGCTGCGCTGGTTTGCCTTAGCCTTAGCACCTAATCCATATTCATTGATTATTAATCATAAAAGAAAATATTTTATACATACCGAACAAGCAAGAAAATTAGAAGATGGAATTTTGCTGTTGGGGAACGATCGCAGATCAGCATTCAGAGCTTTTAAGAGTAACTCGTCATTGGTTAAAGAAATTGCTGATAAGGTTGATAAAATCACCCACGAAGATCTAGAAAAAGCAAGATTTTCCTTGGAAAATTACATTAAACAGATTAACCAACTTTTGAAGAACAATAAAGTTGCCGTTCAAATTAAAGAACAGGTAGAAATGGAAATTCAAGAAATTGATGCTTACTTGGAAGATTTGGATGTGATTAGCTAGTCACGAATAAGGTAAATAAAGCTACTATCACAAATTTTATTGAAACTTTGCAAACAAGGATTCTACTTCTGAATTTAGCTGCATAGCAGCTTACTAGCATCATGCCAAAACCAACTATCCTAATTGCCCTCGACCCCCATAGCGCTGCTTTATGTGCAGCTATCGAAGGACAACTCCAACAACTTCCTACGGTTCAAAGTCACTTAATTCAAACTTATACTCTCACTTGGGATGGTCAAGTTCTTGGGTTTAGTAAGGAGTTAGATCGCTTTGCCGATGGGAGTTTCGAACTCAAATTGAAAAATCCCAAACAAGCTTCTGTATCTCAACTGAGTCAACAGTTTGAACAGGGAGCCAAGGAACTGCAAACAACTCTAATTGATTTGATTAAATCAGTTAATCAATCTCCTGAAGTGATCGCAGCGAGAAATTCCGGAGTTGATATTAGTTCTTGGTATAGAATTTACATCATGTTCTCCGCTAGCGACCCTTGGGTACGAGAACTGGTATTTGACCTATCCCGCTTGATTCATTGGCTATTTAATATCTACTTTACTGATATTCCCCATAGCCTAGAAGCTTTGTTGCTCCTACCGGGGTTATTTGCTCAAGCTAAAACTGAACATTATGCTGCTGCTTACCAACTGCTCAAAGAGTTAGACGAAAAAATGACCAAAGGAGTGGTGATTTCTGGTGCTCAAAAAAAACCACCTTTTGATAATTGCTGGTTGATCGACGAACGCATTGGAGAACTGGGAGTTAATTTGGATAGCTACGCCGATGCTTTTGCAGGTTTTTTGACCGCTGAGCCAGAAACAGGCGGATTGTTAATTGGAACCCATACAGTACGGGGAAAAATTCCAGCATATAGTACATTCGGCTATGGAGAGTTACTTTTTCCCGCACAGACAGTTATAGATCGCTTGAGTTCAACCTTAGCAGCCGATATTCTGAGCCAAGAGTTTCTACCACAAGCAAAGTTTACTCCAGAAGCACATCGTCAATTACTTTTGAATGCTAAAGAATTTGTCCTGAGTGAAGATTATAACGATGCTTTACAGCAATTAGAAAGAGACAACGGTAAACCAGTTTGGCAAGATTTTAATCCCCGACTTGATATTCGTCCCGGTAAAGTTCAAGAATATGGAATTGAATTGGAACGTGCTTATAAGCAATTTGAAGATACAAAACTTCTTTCATATAAGCGCACTCTAGAAAATTGTGGCAAAAAAACGCAAGCTAAACTAACCGAACTCTTGGATCTTAGAATTAACCAATATGTTGATGCTGTCACCAATGGCTTGCAGAAAACAGTTAGGTTATCAAACATCCTGACTAATCCTTATTTGGAGTTACAAACTGAATTTATTAGCGATCGCCCCGAAAATTTAGTTACAGAATTACGTACTGCTGAAGCATTATTAGATTCTCGATTGCACGTTGCAATTAATAAAGAAAATAGTCAAAAGCTACTCGAGCAAGTTTTCACTTTAAAATCACAACAGCAACAACTAAAAGATAACTTAACCCAAGGTAATTTAAACCAGAATAATTTAACCCAGGATAATTTAACTGATCCTAATTCGGAAACAGTTATTGAAGAATTAGATAAAATTCAGGAACAATTAAAAATAGCTGTTACTGAATATCACCAAGCTATCAATGCAGAAATCGAACAAGCCCGCCAAACTCGCCTTACTGCAATTGATGATGCTCGCGCCAAAACATACGCAGCTATAAATCAAAGACAAAAACTGCTAAATTCTTTAGAAAATCAGCATGAAACAGCTACAGATCGGTTAAATGAACTGATAACAGAAGAGAAGCGGTTTCGCTCTTTATATCTAGTTACCCTTCCTGTTGTTGTTGTTATTTTTTTGATTGGAATACTGGTTGTAACTGGTCTTTTTAGTCAATCAAAATTTTGGTCACTATTACAACATATCGGAGTCAACTTACTTAACTATCTACTTTTGGGTTTAGTCGCAACGTTGACTTACTCGGTGGTCATTTGGCTGAAATATAGCAGTGGTATTCGCCAGCATATTCAGAAAGTTCGGAAACAGGTCGAACGACTTGAAAGCAGTTTAAAGGCTACTGCTGTAGAACTACGTCATAGCTATAACGATCAACTAAAGTTAGAGTACGAACTATACGCTCAAAATATTCGCGTTGAAACCCTAAATTATCTCATTAAAATTACCAAACAAAAAACAGAAGTTTTACGCCAAACTTTGTCGAATTTATCTCGAATACATGAAAATTTAATTAACAAACGCGATCAACTCTCTACAAATTCTTCTGAAACTAGATTAGCAGTTTTAACAACCTCTGATATTGATACTTATTATCATCAGAATTTTCCATCAACCCTATCCATTAATAAATTTTCACGAGAAGAAATTAGTCGTTCTCAATCGTGGCAAATTACTGCTACAGAATTTCGCCAGCGACTGCTATCATTCTCAAAAAAACAGTTTGAAAATTTAAGTCAATTATCAATTGGAGAAGTTTTAAAATCGGATTTAATTGCAAACGAGACAGCAAATGTCCGACTGAATCAACTTTCTCATAGTGCAAAAATACTGTTGCGCCTTCAAGATAGTGACGCTCATTTAAATCCGACTTCTCAACCAGAAATTACCCTTTGGGTAGGAGCAAAAGATAAAGAAGAAATACTTCAGCTTTATAGCCGCTTTAGCCGTTCTATTACTCCCATTGTTGCGGAAAATGAAGGCAGTTTGCGGGTTTTGGTACGTTCTTTAGGTTTTCCGGTGTATTTCCTCAGTCAAATAGAGTTTTATCGAGACTGCTATGAGCGCAATCATCAAGAACCATCGGAACAAGATAATAATATTCCCGATTTAATTCCTGAAGAAATTAGTTCTAGTGGAGAATTAAATGGGGCTTATGATACTCTGCTGTTAGCCATTGCTCTTGAGCTAGTGTCTCAAAATGCTCGGGATAATTATCAGTTTAATAATCAACCTCTTGGGAAAGAAAGAGAAAAAATTGCTTCAGCTTTAACAACTGAGTTTACTCACCAAGAACTATATGGAGAACTCAAAGAACGCATAGAATCTTTTGAAAATCACCTAATTTACCAGCAATTAGAGAAATTGGAAAAATCTGCGAAAGATTTAACGCATTACGAACGCAAACGCATAACACAACTATTATCGAATTACAACCCATTGAATTAATCCTTAACTAATTCAAAATCTAAGCCACTAATGTTCTTTTAGAAGATAAAAACTGAAGTAGGTGGAATATATTGGGCTTGATATTTTCATAGCCTCCAAAATCCTTTTACCTGTAGCAGATTACTAGAAAAAACCTTGCAGATATTATCTCAAGGTATAAGAAAAGAAGTAACACAAACTGAAGTACACCCGATCGCTCTTGCAAAATCCATAAGATAATTGAGCTATTATAAATCTATTCAAAAAGTATGTTTTTTTTTGAAAAGTCATTTTTATCGACTGATGTTCCTAAAACTAGGGGATCTAAAATTTTATATTTATAGTTGATCCCCAATTATTTTGAGCTATTATTCATATATTTCATACCGTAACTATTTAATTACTTTAGCTCTCCTTTTGTATCAACTTCTTAACATAAAAATTTAAAAATATAACACAAATATAAAAAAAAAGTAAAGTTACCTTTTTAATAGAAAAGGCTATAAACAAGATGAAACAATGGTTTGTAGCTGAATTCTGTATTTGTATCTAAGAGCAAAATAAAATTATGTTAGTTAGCCTATTTCGGCATTGAATATGAAAGCCATCAAATTCTTAGCTTCTTCCTGCAGATACTGTCGATATTACAGACCTGAAGGAAGGCGGGGTGGAGCCTGTCAACAATTGGGAGCGCCTGTAAAGGGAAATTGGAAATCTTGTTCTCTTTCCTTACCACCATTTGCACCTTCATGGGAAAGATTGGAAGACGTTTGGAACTTGGCAGATGCAACTCCTGTTTTGGGTTCAGACTTGAGTCAAGTTGAGCTTACTAGTGCAGAAAATAAAGTTGCTTGAATTAAACATAGATGCCAATAAATAAAGCTTGCCAAGTTTATTTGCTTTAACTTGATAAACAGGATCGAACTAAAATATTTGAGCAGTTTGAGATGGAAATTAAAGTAAATAGATAGCTTAGTCTTTCACCCGAACCATATGAATTTCAAATAATTTGCTTTGCAATATTTGAAATCTATTTTGTGAAAAATGTAAATATTGAAAATCAGCCAAAATTTACTAGTTCCACAAGGATCTAGAAAAATAAATTCTTTTTTAATATTTTTGGGTTCTGTTCTAAATCTTGTAACTGAATGTTGTAAGTTAAAATTTGGTTGATAAAAAACTGTCCCTTATTACTCTAGGGGACAATTTTTGTGAAATTAAAGTAACCGAATTAAGGTAACCAAGGATATTGATGAAAATTGGGCGACCGCTTTTCTAGAAAAGCCTGCTTCCCTTCACTTCCTTCTTCTGTCATGTAGTAAAGTAAAGTCGCATTCCCCGCTAATTCTTGTAAGCCAGCTTGTCCGTCACAATCAGCATTGAATGCTGCTTTCAGGCAACGAATAGCGATTGGGCTTTTTTCTAAAACCTCTTTTGCCCATTGAATTCCTTCTATTTCTAACTGCTCAACTGGTACAACTGTGTTAACTAAGCCCATTTCCAAGGCTTGTTGAGCGCTGTACTGACGGCAGAGAAACCAAATTTCGCGAGCTTTTTTTTGTCCGACGATTCGCGCCAGGTAGCTAGCGCCAAAACCGCCGTCGAAACTACCAACTTTTGGTCCTGTTTGTCCAAAGATGGCATTATCTGCAGCAATAGTTAAGTCGCAAATTAAGTGCAACACATGTCCGCCACCAATTGCATATCCTGCAACTAGAGCGATTACAACTTTGGGCATGGAACGAATTAAGCGTTGTAAATCTAGGACGTTTAGACGGGGAATGCCGTTATCATCGACGTAGCCAGCCTTTCCACGTACACTTTGATCGCCACCCGCACAAAAAGCATATTTACCGTCAGTATGTGGCCCATAACCAGTTAATAACACAACTCCAATTTTGATATCTTCGCGAGCATCGCAAAAAGCATCATACAGTTCAAAAACTGTCTGAGGACGAAAAGCATTACGCTTGTGGGGGCGGTTAATAGTTATTTTTGCGATACCACCCATTTTTTCATAGACGATATCTTCGTAGGTTTTGACTGTTTGCCAGTTAATCTGCATTTAAATAGATCGCTAATCTTTTTTAACATTAGCGATATTACTACGGTGGCCATTTATTAAGCCAATCCTATCCAGAGTTTCTTGAGAAAAGTTGTTTTAAACATGGTGCTTATTTCAAAAAGTAGATGCCCAAAAAACTCTCAAATATCTCCGAACTGGCAACATATAGCAGAATTATGGGCTGTCGCGCACGTACCTAACGCTCTACTGGCAGAAGTCAGAAGACAGGAGCCAGGAATGTAATGCTCTTTATAAATGACTTTCAGCTTTTGAACTATACCTCACTTACTTGCAATCTGCTACGAAATGATATTTATTGCCACCTCTACCGGCAGCTAAAAGTATTACATCAAAGAAAATTTAACTTATTTTTTATATTTTTTAAATATTAAATTAACCTGATTTTAGCTTTACTTGGATAACTAGTAATGGTAGTCCTACTTACAAAAAATAAATTTTGGGTTGGTTGCTAGATATTTGCCATATCACAATTTTTATCTTTAGTAAGATTGCTTTTCTACAAGGATTTCGGTGAAAGCGCAGGCAATTTTTGCAAACTTTTAATGGGTCATACCGCGATCTGCCTAGATGATAAAGTAACTGTGTCAATTATTTTACATATTGGACAAAGTTATTTTTTATGACTATACCTTAAAAAATTAGAACGAACTAAAACATGCAAACACTTCCATCCCTCGATAATGTAAATTCTGTTGAGTTGACAGGAGATAATATCTATCAAATTCTTTGGGAAAACGATGAAAATCAATTCTCTGTGAGTCCTCGCAATCAGAATGGAGAGTGGGAAAATCCAAATGCCGATATTTTGTTGGATGAACAGGTAAAAGCCAATGGGAGTCGGGAAATAGATTTAGCCACAAATTCCTTATTTTACCGGGTTAACGAAGAGAAACTATTTGATGAAAATCGAACCTATGTTAGTTTCATTAGTCTGTTGGATAATTATGCTATCCGTTCTGTTGATCCAGAATTTACAGACGAACAAGAGGAAGCAGAGCAACAACAGTTTATATCTTTAATTCTCAAAACTAAACCTATTCAGTTAGCGCTAAGGTACATCAACCAAGAATTTGGTGAAAATCTTTCAGAGCAACAATTTGCTTCCAAACTAAGCCGTATCTGGTTTGAACTTTACACCAATTACTTCAGGGGTAGAACAACTGAATTTGCTTCCGGTTTTGAGCATGTATTTGTTGGTGAAGGGAAATATGATATCGATGCAGGTAATAAGAAGGAATCCCTGGGTAAAATTTCTGGCTATCATTCTTGGGTAAAATTCTACCTTGACGAACAAAATCAACGGGTAAACTATTTGGGCTACAAATATGATTTGCAAGGACAAGAAGGACCACAAAACCCCAATGTTGTGACCCTACAACAATTGCAAACAGTCACGGATATGCGCGGTAATGTTGTCGCTAAACTTTTTAAGAAAAAAGGTGGTTTTTTTGTTGGACCTAGTCCGGAATGTGAAATTGCGATCGCAACCGTTGTCTACTATGAAAGTGTTTACGGTCGAGTTCGACGTGACAAACGGCGAGTAAATATTAATGGGGCAAATTACGATTTAGTTCTTTATCGCAATATCAACCCCAACGGTAGTCGAGGAGAGATGATTCGTTCATTCTTCCCCATATTTCTCAGTCTTGAGGATCAAGGAGGAGGACAAAATCAAGAATCGGAAATGGATCCTCCTCGTATTGTCCCAATAGATGAAATTCTTACCAATGACACTTCTGTTAGGATCGTGCGAGCATTACCTAACCCTGCAGGAAAAGATAAAGGTAAGGAGTGGGTTGAATTACAAAACACAGGCGATGAGGCAATTAACCTCACGGGCTGGCAAATGGAAGATAGGATCGGACGTCCTCAAGCGTTAAGTGGAACATTACAGCCCAATGAAGTCAAGCGTTTTACTGTAAGTCGTTCCACCCCTGATTCTATGCAAATGAGTAACAAATCAGGATTAATAACTGTACGCGACCCTAACTCAAAAGAAATTACAACGGTTAGATATTCCCGTGCTTCCTCAGGGACAATAATAGAGTTCGCGTAATCAATTTCTGTAGGGTGCGGTGCGTGTTTGCTTACAAGAAAATATATTTTTTGGGTTACCTTTATCACTTCGCCGTAATGCACCGCCCTAAGACTAAAAGGTTAACACGGGATTTATGACCAATAGATAGCGGGAAGCTGAAAAAGACATTACTTCTCGTTATCGCTGTTAAAATGCTGGTGATTCAATCAGGTACCAGCTGACGACTAATTTTTAAACAAGATAATTCAAATAGCTCATCAGGAATGAGATTTTCGATCTTCATGTCCCCAACCTTTAAGACCTAAGAAAGCTTTAATTCTTGGTTTGAGCTTGACTGTACGAATCGAATTATCAATATCTCCAGCAATATAAACTGTATTTTTAGCGAGGGTAATTCCTGTAAAACTATAAGGTGGTGGTCCGCTTGGAAAACCTGGAAGACCAATTGGTAAATTCTTCTTCAAAGTAACAGTTTTTCCTGTGGCTATATTAATAGCTTTAATACTTTGGGTTCCAACATCAGCGACTACTGCTATTCCTTCAGGGTGATAAGCTACTCCTTCGGGAGAAGATAAGTTTGAAGTAATAACTTGATTTTTCCCGCTCCGGAGGTCAAGTAGTGATAGTCGATTACCCAGAGATTCTGTAACTAAGACAGTATCTTCATCTACTTGCGCTAAACCTGTTGGACAAGATAAATCGGATGCTACTACACGTCGGTCTGTGCCATTTTTGTCCAAAATTTGAGTTATTTGACCGTTACCGCAGTTAGCTACCAAAATATTACTATCTGAAAGTTCGATCGCATCATAGGGTACATTAAAACCGGTGTAGGTATTCAAAACATCTCCAGTTTCTCGATTGAGCCGCTGTACTGTGTCAGCGAACCAACTGCTAACAATTGCATTTTCTTCATTAACAGAAACATTCAGAGGATTTTGAATCGGTGTAACAATACTACGTAATGTTTGCTTGATGCGTCCGGTTTTGCGATTTAAAACCCGATAGGAATTAGTGTCTGCAACATAGAGAGAATTATTATATACCGCTATCCCACCTGGTGCTGTTAATCCCCGACTTGGGATAATTTTTCGAACTTTACCAGTTTCTGTATTAACTTCGTTGATATCACTATCGACAAAGTTACTTACATACAACAAATCGTTGGGAGCAAATGCTAAATTATCCAAGCCTGGTTGCAACTGAGCAATTGATTGAGTTTGACCAGTTGTCCTATCAACTCGCAAAACTTGACCAGTTGCTGTGTCCAGCGCAAATAGCTCCCCTTTTGAATTAAATTTAACAGCAATTGGATTCACTAATCCTGTGGTGACTTGTTCGCTGACGCCAGTATCAACGTTAATTTTGATGATTTCACCCGTAAATTGACCTGGACTGTAAAGTAATCCGTCAGGACCAAATGCAAAAGCATTTAACCCCGGTTTGTTTAAAACTAAACGCGGGGGATTCACTCCCATGAGGTCAATTTCAAAAAGTCCTGTAGCATTTGGACTCAAACTTTGAGCAACAAAAACCCGACCATCTTGGTTTTGAGCGATTGGATCGACCAGTGGTATGTCTGAAGCTAGGATTGCAAGATCGCCTGTATTTAAATTGAAGCTTCTGACTTTACCTTCAAGCAATGATGTATAAAAGACATCTCCATTGGCTGTAAAAAAGAAATCGTCAGCCTGACCTTGGGGGCGATCAATTAATACATCAAGTTTTCCAGTTTCAATATCAACCCGATATATTCTTTGTCCAGCTACACTTCCTACATATAATTGTCCGTTACTATCAAAATTTAAACCATTCAATCCTTTGAAGGGTGAAGGTGGTACCAGGGTTTTTGGAACTGCTAGAGCTTCACCGACACTTAGTAGACAAAAGCTACTTGTTAACAGAAACTTCCATAGAATATTTTTCTTGAAACTGAAACCTTTCATATTCAGACTTTACTAATAGGTGAGTACTTGTGGAAAAGCCTTGTGCTTATCATCAACACGAAATTAATAAAACTCACTTTTCTCTAATAATTAATAGGTTTATGGTATTTAAACTTATTTATTTGTTTGATTTTTATTTGTTGAATTTTCGATAGGGTTGGATTTTGGTTTTATCAATAAACTTCCCAACAGAATAATTACTGAACAAAGAGTAACTATCGGTACAACTGGTAAAAAACCAAAAGTCAAACTTGCTGGGATTAACTTTAATTGAAAACTAAGTAATACTGCCTCCCCTATGAGAATGGAAATTATACAACTTAGGGGGTTGATATTTCTCCCATACAAAGCAGCAATAACCGTAGGAAACAAAACAGCCAAACCAGTAAAAGCTTGAGTTGCAATCGCAGCAATAGTAGCAGGTGGATTATAAGCAATGATTAATCCAATAATTGCCAAAATTACAATTAATATCCGTCCAACTAAAGTTTGCTCCGATAAGCTTGCACTGGGACGCAAGTAAGAAATGTATACATCCCTCGTTAACATGGAACTTAAAGCTAGAAGCTGGGAATCCAATGTTGACATAAATGCTGCTAATGCTCCCACCATAACGAATGAAGCGATCCAAGCAGGAGTATATTCTGCCAACATCATTGGTAAAACTTGGTCTGTTGCTTTTCCTGCTAGATCGGGAAAGGGAATATGTGCCCAAACCCCAATTAGTACGGGACAAATAAACATGGTTGCTGTTATCAAAGGATATAAAACAGCAGAAACCTTCAAAGATGTTGGTGTTTTGGGGATATAAAAGCGCATAAACATTTGGGGAAACATGGGTACGCTCAGAACCCACAAAAGCATATAGCTAAACCATTTGGGTTTTGTGAAAAAGTTATTGATACCCTGTCGGGAAAAAAGCTCTGGTACTTGTTGATAAACTGTGCTGTTTGCTGCACCGATCCCACCCAAATTATTGGCGACAGCAAACACCGCTAAAATCATCAACACAAACATTAGAACACCCTGCAAAACATCTGTTAATGCAACACTTCTCATACCCCCAGTAAATACATATAAGACGATTGTCACAGTTAAAACAGTTGCACCAACAAAATAAGGAATTTGTCCGCCAGTTAAATTTTCCAGAAGATACCCCGCACCAATTGGTTGCAACGTTAAATAAGGTAATGTAAAAATCGTCATTACCACCAGAAAAATCACTTTCAAAGTTTGACTTCCTAGACGCTCCGCAATTAACTCTGAGGGAGTAATAAAACCTTTTTCCCTACCTAAGAGCCAGACTTTATAACCAATAAAATAAAACGACACAGCAACTAAAGCTGTTCCAAAAGCCATCATGGGATAGTAGCTGATTCCCACCCGATAACCTGCACCAGCAAAACCTAAAAAAGTAAAAGCACTAAAGTTAGTTGCTATTAGAGTAAAGAATAAAACGATTGGTCCAATATTGCGGTCGGCGAGAAAATACTCCTGTGGCGTATCATTTTGTCTCCGATAGCCAACTATCCCCACCCCAAGAGTAAACAGCAAATAAACAGCGATAAACAAATAAGGAATTAAATTTTCTACAGCCATTGGTGTAGATGATTTTCACTATCAACTACTCTTACAATAGTGCCAAAAATGGTTATAAACACCTACTACTAATTATCAGTAGAGATATGTTGGCGTTAAAAATCTTAATTACTTACACAATAGAACGCTAGTTTGATGGTGTTTTCCAAAAAATAAGGGCAAATAACAGCAAAACAAGAGAAAGAAGCATTTGTAAGCCGACAAAATATATTACCCAGGGGGGAAGATAAAACACTGATAAAGATGATTCTGGTTGCCAAGACCAAAAATCAAGGGAAAGAAAAAAAATCACACTAAAACAGAAAAACCAAAAATGTGAAGCTTGAAAAATATTCATATTATTTTCTTGATTTTATGCTCGGACTGCAGGGATTGATAACTATATACCACTCAAACTGAATGTGATTCAGGTAGTAATTTTTTCTAACTTCCAGATCTTAGTAATGTTATTAATCCCGATCAAATTTCAACTTGGCTTAAGCTTTTAATTTCAAAAAAACTCTAAACTAATCATAGATTAGAAATAAAAACAAGACTAATGAAATACAATTATGAGTTCCGAACAAGATATCACGTAAATATTTGCAGACATTAGTGTTTTTTTGTTAAATAGTTTACCTGAGGAATAGAGGTATTAGTATTCTAACCAAACTAATACTTGATGTTTTTAATTCAAAAAAGTGCACTTTAGTACTGCAAGTTACAGCCAAAAGAACTAACAAGTCTTGTCAAGCCTGAATAGAAAGTTAGCGATTTCAGCCTTCACGCGTATCTAAGTAATTAAATGAACTTAAAACTAAACTAAAAAATAGGTCTTTCAAAGAACATAAAAATACTAAAAAATCAAAATAAATGCCCAGGTAAAGCTTAAAATGTAAACCTTAATAAACTTGCAAACAACTGTGAAATAAACCGAACATCGGGGTTAGACCCCTCAATTACCATCGAAATTTAAATTGAATAGTTTTGTCTAAATTACTTTTAAATTCTTTAAATCTCAGACATCAGGAGGCTATATTTCCTAGACATTTACCAACAGATAGGTTTTATTCTTACGGAAGAGTAATTTTAGAATAATGTATCCCTGAAACAGACTTTAATCCTGATACAATGCTGCTGGATATTTCTATTTTTAGAAAGCGAGTGATAATGCAAATAATGACAAAATAACAAATAAGCAACTGCAAAAAAATATCAGTTCGGTATAAATCAGTAAAAATAGGATAAAAATATTAATGTCTTAGTGTTTTATTGCTTTATAATAGTAAATACAACTGTTAAATATATTACATTTGCCCATAAATTTTGCACGCTAATTGAGCTAAAAAAGTAAATACATTGTATTTCTTAGTATCAATCAAATATAAGTATAATCACTGTTTATCAAATCACATCAATGTATACTAGTGAGCCAGCGAAGTATCCTGCAACAACAGATATTGGACAAGCAAACCGCGTTTTAGTGGTAGAAGATGAAGAACTTATCAGAGAAATGGTAGTTTTAGCTTTAGAGGCAGAAGGCTATGAAGTTTTAACTGCGACTGATGGACGTTCGGCAATTGAATCTTTGAAATGTTTCGAGTCTAATTCAGGAGAAGCTCTATTTGATTTAGTCGTTCTTGATTTGATGTTGCCTCACATTAATGGATTGGACATTTGTCGTTTGCTCCGACATCAAGGAAATCCAATTCCAATTCTCATGTTGAGTGCCAAAAGCAGTGAGACAGACAGAGTTCTTGGGTTAGAAGTCGGGGCTGATGACTATCTAAGTAAACCATTTAGTGTCCGGGAGTTAGTTGCTCGTTGTCGTGCTTTATTGCGTCGTCAACGCTTAAGCAGTCTACCGCAAACACCTGTCTTACAGTACAAAGATATTTCTTTATATCCCCAAGAATGTCGGGTTTTGGTACGTGGTGATGAGGTGAGCTTGTCACCAAAAGAATTTCGTCTCCTGGAAGTCTTTATGAGTTATGCCCGTCGCGTGTGGTCGCGGGAACAATTATTAGACCAAGTATGGGGACCTGATTTTGTTGGGGATAGTAAAACAGTGGATGTTCACATTCGTTGGTTGCGGGAAAAATTAGAGCAAGATCCTAGTCATCCAGAATATATTGTTACTGTCAGAGGTTTTGGTTATCGCTTTGGGTAGTTGTTGGCTATGATTTTTCCAACACAACTAACAACTAGTCATGTTAATACTAGGATTTTGTATCGGTTTTGGGCTTGGAATTGGTGTTTGCACCTGGAAACGAGTGCAACTCAATTCTTGGTTTTGTTGGTTACCGCAATTATTTTTTCGAAAAAGGTTTTCTCCAGCTAAAGCGCCTTTAATTCCACGCTTACAACGTGAGATCCAATTAGTTAAATTGGAGCAACAATCTTTAGAGCAGAAACTACAAATCTGCTATGAAGTCCTCGAATCAGCACCCATTGGCTACCTACAAGTCGATGATGAAAATCAATTATTATGGTGCAATCAACAAGCACGGGAGTTATTGGGTTTACAAAAATGGCAACCTGGGGAAATCCGATTACTCCTGGAATTAGTACGTTCTTACGAACTTGACAGGTTAATTGAAAAAACTCGTGATCGCCAACAAATACAAGTACGAGAGTGGATATTTCATCCCACTTGTGAAGATGCAACGGCAATTTTAGAAGTTAAAACTCGAGCTGTGCGAGCGACTAGCTTACCCCTATCTGAGGGTCGAGTTGCAGTATATTTAGAAGATTGTCAACCGTTATTGGAGATTACTCAAGTTCGCGATCGAGCTTTTTCTGATTTAGCCCACGAGTTGAGAACGCCCCTCACCTCAATCAGGTTAGTAATTGAAACTTTACAAACTCAAATTGAAGCACCACTCGACCGATGGTTAAATCGATTATTAAAAGAAATTGACCGACTAATTGGCTTAGTACAGAGTTCTTTAGATTTAAACCAGTTAGAAACTGGCGGTTCTATCCGTTTACATCGCGAGCCTTTAGAATTACGCGGTTTAATTAATACTGTTTGGGAAAGTTTGGAACCAATAGCCCAAAAACACAATTTAAAACTAGTTTATGTTGGACCGGAAAACCTTTGGGTAAATGCCGATCCCCAACGTATGCATCAGGTCTTTCTCAATTTACTCGACAACAGTGTTAAGTACAGCCCACCAAACACAAATGTGCGGGTAGAAACCAAGGTTATATCATCTTCAGATGTTAGTAAATCAGAAGCGGATAATTCCTATTCCGTAGAGATTAATATTATTGATTCGGGTGTTGGTTTTACTCAAAACGACCTACCTCATATTTTTGAACGTTTTTATAGAGGAGATGAAGCTCGTTCCCGTTCTTATGAAGCTGAGGGGGATAAAAGTACAGATATTGTTGGTACGGGTTTAGGCTTAGCAATTGTCAAACAAATTATACTTTCTCACAAGGGTAAGATAAGTGCCATGAATCATCCCGAAAGTGGGGGAGCTTGGTTAAAGATTGAATTGCTTGGCGAAGAGATGGCAGATTTTAACGACACAGATTATATTTAATGTGTCCTGTATGGAGAAAAATTGCAAGACACTTTTTTTGCTTGTAGCTCTTCACTATCGCAGGTTATTAATGAAAGATATTTTCAATTTATAATCTATAGGATATTAAAAAATTGTTTTACTATGTTATTTACCACTTATACTGTGATAATATAATCGTTTACAACTATTTATCATTGTCAAAATAAAATCTAAATGCATCACATTCAGTCTTGCTATCGACCGATATAGTTTTGTTCAATCGACAGTCACTCAGTAACTTAAAATTTACTGATATATGAGTAGTTCAGAAAGTTAGTGAAATTGGTAGATTTACCATGAATTCAAGTGAGGGAAGGGCTTCTGTTGTAATCGTGCATGGCAAGATTATGAAAAACTTATACTCATAAATTTAAAGTTCTGAAGGTCAGCAACAAAATTTAAAAACAATTAAGTTGATAGAACCGAGCAAAATTTTGTGGAGATATCGACTTTTGAATCCTAAATGTGGTGAGTAACAAAAACGACCTTGACTAGTGTTGTCACTGGATATCGTAATTGTCAGGCATAAAAAGAAAATAACGGGGATTTATCATCCCCGTTAGTTACTTTTAGTCGCATCTAAATTTAGTACCACACCACAATCTGTCAACCAAATCGTTTTTTCCCTAATGAAAAAGTGGCTCCCCAAAAACAAAAATATGAGTCTCCTAGCTCCCGGAGGTTTTTGATGAGAAGTATGAAGCTACAACCAGGAAGACCCCAACTGACCCGTGAAATCAGGCGTGTAGAAAGAGATGTTTTACGTATGGGTGCTTTAGTCGAACAATCTTTTCGCCTCGGTCATCAAGCACTTTTTGAGCGTAATTTATCATCGGCTGAAGAACTATTTTTATTAGATAAGAAAATCGACAAATTCTATCGGCAAATTGAATCGGACTGCACAACAATAGTAGCACTTGAAGCTCCTGTAGCTCAGGACCTGCGTTGTTTGAGTGCTTTTATGCAGTTGGTAAGAGATTTGGAACGTATTGGTGATTATGCTAAAGATTTAGCTGAAGTCGCAATTAAAATTTTTCCTTATCCGCCTCATTCTTCATTACCAGAAATTGCTAACATGTCGCGCTACGCCCAAGCTATGTTAGCAACTAGTTTAAAAGCACTAGCTGACATGGATGCTGTTTGCGGTCAACAAATCAAAGTTTTGGATAACGAGGTGGATACTGCCTACGAACAACTTTATCAAACCTTAGCCTATCAACGAGATATTGAAGGATTTGTAGAACCAATTTTACTGCTGGTTTTGGCAATTAGATTTTTAGAACGCATGGCAGATCATGCAACTAATATCGGACAAAGAGTCGCATATATAATTACCGGTCACCGAGCATGATGAATACTCAGATTATTCTAGCTATTTTCTTGGAATATAGCTGAACTAATTCTAATATCTCAGTTACAAAAATCAGACTCTAACCCTTAATATTTGAAATTCCAGCCTCAATATTTGCATGACATATATAAGCATATCTATCCTTAAATGATAGGATTCATCTGTGGTAAATATAATTGCTGGTTTTCTACCCCACAGGATAGATGTACAAAAAATTTTACTGAGTTATTTAGATAGTATATCTGAATAAAAAACTCTTTATGATTAATAATACTACATATTATTTATGTCTGGAGGTAGATGCCTGAAAAAGCATTATAAATTTTAAGAAATTTCAAATTTTACAAAATGTGTTGTTAATTAGTTCACAAGAATCCGCTCATCAATTGATAAAACATCGAATATTTCCTATACCATATTATGCCGATATTTTGTTAAACAATGTCTTAAAGTTTTTCCATTAACTTTAAGATTCAGTTAACTAACTTACATTTTATAAAAACCTTACCTCCTCTTAAACTTCTAAGTTTACAGTATCATAGGCAACTGAAGGTTGTTTGCCATCAAATAGGTGTAGATGGTAAATTTGTAGTCAATCAAACTGATGGGTATTACAAGTCGTCGTCATTTTTTGCTCTGGATGGCAGGAAGTACTGGTGCATTAGCACTCAGTTCTCTGGCTGGATGTAACAATAAAATCGACCAAAATTCTGTCAAACAAATACAGAATGCTGCTTTTTCATTTAATCCCATCAATGGTCCAATTCCCTTAGAGCCTTTGGGGTTAAAAGAATCACAACAGCAAGAAAAATATCGTAACTATAAAGTTGTAGATGACTTGATATTGCCAGAAGGTTACGAATACCAAGTAATAGCTGCTTGGGGCGATAAAGTTGGTGATTCGCGTTTTGGCTACAACAACGACTATTTATCGTTTATCCCGAACGGTGATGACGAAGGCTATCTTTCAGTAAATTTTGAATATATTAGTGCTGTTCCTTGGGTACAAACATACGAACAGGTAATCGGTAAATCTCTTCCATTTGCAGAGTTGCAGGCCGTACTTAAAGATAAATCATCTGGAGAAAATGAAGTAAATGCTTATGCTTTACCAGATGATGAGCCCATAAAAGCGAAAATTGAAGAAATTTGTGCTGAAGCATTGATAGATCAAGGTTTAGGCATAATTTCTATTCGTAAAACAGCCAGCGGTAAGTGGGAGCGAACAAATTCTTCATCCGACCGGCGAATATCAGGGATTTCTGGTTTAAAAGATGGACGGTATCTCAAAGCTACTGGTCCAGCTGTGGAGATTTTTCAAAAAAAAGAAGGTCAGGGTTACATTGATAATTTAGGCGATCGTATTATTGGTTCCTTTGGTAATTGTGCTGGTGGAACAACACCTTGGGGAACTGTTTTGAGCGCCGAAGAAAACTTTCAAATCCAGGTACCAGAAACTGTTTATGCTGATGGTACATCTTTAGACCCAAGTGCCAAACCGTTTGGGTTTAATAAGAAGTCTATTTCCGGACAAGGTAATATATTTGGCTTAGCCGGAAACAAGTATGGTTGGATTGTAGAGGTAGATCCAGCAAATCCCAACGACTACGGTACTAAACATACCTGGTTAGGGCGTTATCGTCATGAAGCGGTGGGTGTACGTGTTGAAGCAGGAAAACCACTGGCATTTTATTCCGGATGTGATCGTAAAGGTGGGCATATATATAAGTTCATTAGCAAAGATACAGTTCGCGATCCCAAGGATAAAAGTAATTCGCAATTACTAAGTCAGGGAATGCTTTATGTTGCCAAATTTGCTGCTGATGGTACGGGTCGTTGGATACCTTTGAAATCAGATACAGAAATAGAGCCAGACTTACCCAGCAATATTGTTGGAAACTTAATTCGCTTACCGAAAGGTCCGCTAATAAATAGCGATAAGCAAAGGGAAAAACAGGCTTTATCTAATTCGTCTGAAAAATTACCCGAAACTTCTAAAGGTACAGACTTGCTCGTCACTCGTGACGAACAAATTACCAAGTATAAACAAATATTTAAAACTCTTGGCGATCTGTATACTGGTACACCTTCAGAAAAACAGGGCGCAATTTTAGTCGATGCCCATTATGCCGCTAGTGCGGTTGGAGGTACTTGCACAGCACGTCCGGAAGATACAGAAATCGCACCGAATGGAGACTTATTCATTACTTTTACCTCCGGTTCTTCTGGCGAAGATGGTGGTCCAGACGCACGGATATTCAAAGGTCCAAGTAGCGAAACTCCCTATGAGTATGGCTGGGTCATGCGGCTTAAAGAAGACAGCAATGATTTAGTTGCAAACACATTTCGCTGGGAAATTGTAGCAACTGGTGGCGAACCTAATGATGGTGGAATGGGCTTTGCAAACCCCGATAACTTGTTAATAGATCGTCAAGGAAATGTATGGATGGTAACAGACATTTCTACGGGTAAGCTCAATAATGCTGTTAAAAGTCGCACCAGTAACCGAGGAGAACCAAAAACTGTATCAGGTGTGTTTGGTAACAACAGTATTTGGTATATTCCTATCAGTGGTGAAGGTGCGCTTAAACCTTTATTATTTGGCATCGGACCGATGGAATGTGAAATCACTGGTCCTTGCTTTACACCTCAGGAAGATACCATGTTCGTCTCGGTTCAGCATCCAGGGGAAATTAATGGTATTCGTAACAACCAAGCTTCCGAAACTAGAGAGTACGCAATTTATACCACTACTGGTCAAGAATTTGTCCAGACACGCACAGTACCAATTGGCTCTAATTGGCCTAGCAAAAAGTCCGATTTTCCTCCAAGACCAGCTGTAGTTGCCATAGGTAAACTCTCATAAAAATAGTTGACAGTAATTATCAACTATCCTAAACTATCCTAGGATGTATAAGGTTTCACATTCACGATACTTGGGTGCATCTAAACTAAAACTACTATCGCTGAAAGAGAATAGTGCCGGAGTGTATTAAGCTTAACTGCTATGTCTTAGCGTTTTCGTTCGGGTTATAGACGTGACTGACTCAAGCAGATATTAGGGAATTTTGCATAAGCTGACACAAAAGTTGCTAGCATGGAAATTAATTTTAAATGTGATGTGATTAGCATCATATCCAATGTCTAGTGAGTTGTCATACTCTAACAATTAACAGGTTGTCACAGTCTAAGTACAGAATACCTATGAGCCCGCATTTATCTTTTGATTTGCATGAATTCTCATAAACCTGAGTTCCCATATAAAGTTATTGGAGTTTCAACTTATCAATACTCCGCGCACTATTAATCTTCAAAAGCTACGCTATAAGCGATTACCAGGGTTCATCGAAAATAAATTATTTATTCCGGGTTATCAAACTAAATTAGTTGATTTTTCTTGTGACTGCTTGAACTGCAATAACTCAATTCTGCCACGAGTTATCAGGTAGTGAGAAATATCCTGGATACCTCCTCCCACATTTAATTCCAAAATCACTGCGTTAATTTACTAAAATATACCGATGATGTACCCAACAACTCGTCCAGCAACTTCTAGCTTCTCTCAAAACTCTGCTGTTTCCACTCAACAATTACCCCAACGTTTATTTAGCCGTCGGGAAATTATTCCCCAACGCAATGATGTTTTGTGGCGCATCGAACGAGGAGCTGTTCGTACTCTAACCTGGAGTGAAGATGGGACCTTTATTACCTTGGGCTACTGGGGTGCTGGTGACTTAATTGGTTATCCTCTTTCCACAGTTAAGCCCTATCAAATTGAATGTTTGACAAATGTGGAAGTCAGCGTTTTACCGCCCCACATTTGGAATCAATATACAGATGCTCTGTTATCTCATATACAACAATCAGAAGAATTGCTAAGCATAGTGCATCGTAAACCAATTTCTCTGAGACTGTGGCAGTTTTTAGTTTGGTTGAGTGAAAAATTTGGTCGCGACGTAGAACAAGGTAAGCTAATCCACCTCAACATTACTCATCAGGAAATAGCAGAGGTGTTGAACACGACTCGCGTTACCGTAACCCGTCTTTTACAACAATTTGAAGAAGAAGCTTCACTTGTACGTCATAAACGTCAAATTATCCTCCGTTTGCCTAATCAAGGCAATACAAAGTAGTCAGAAAAATAAGTGGTTGACTTAGTTGTTAACCACCAAATCTTTCCAGAAAAATTATAGTATTATGGCAGTAAGTATATTTCCTGACAAATATATAAGGGTTTAGGGATATACTTACTATTGAGTGTTCGGGTGTGAGTGAGACTGTAAATAATGAATAAATTGATTTTTAAATGCCTAAGGCTGAGTCCAGTTGTACTAGCAGCAACCTTTTCCACTGCTGGCACTGCTTTTGCTGAGGAAATTAAGAGTGAAGTAACATCTGTTTCTGAGCTTTCCGCGCAACAGCAATTACAAGCTGACAACAGCATGGGGCAGGTAACCTCTGTTTCCCAGTTTTCCGATGTACAGCCTACTGATTGGGCTTTCCAAGCACTGCAATCCTTAGTTGAGCGTTATGGTTGTATTGCTGGTTATCCTAACGGTACATATCGTGGTAATCGTGCTCTCACTCGTTATGAGTTTGCTGCTGGTTTAAATGCTTGTTTGGATCGGGTAAATGAATTAATTGCAACAGCAACTGCTGACCTGGTTACTAAGCAAGACTTGGCTACTCTACAACGGTTACAAGAAGAATTTTCTGCAGAACTTGCAACTCTACGTGGTCGCGTTGATGCATTGGAAGCCCGCACCGCTGAGTTGGAAGCAAATCAGTTTTCTACTACTACCAAATTGAAAGGTGAAGCAATCTTTAACCTAACCAATGCGTTTGGTGATGAAGCAGTTGGTGGTGCTGACTTAGATAGCAATACCACATTCGCCAATCGGGTTCGTTTAAGTTTGGAAAGTAGCTTTACTGGTTCCGATAACTTGCAAGTTCGTTTGCAGGCTCGTAATATTGAGCAAAATAGTAACCAAACGGGTACTGATATGACTCGTTTGGGTTTTGCTGGTGATAACGGAAATGATGTTGAAATCGATAAGATTAACTACGCCTTCAACCTCGGTCCTGCAAGAATAAAGGTTGATGCTAATGGTGCTGAGATCTGGGAAAATATCAACACCTTTAACCCCAACTTCAAAAGTAGTGGTTCTGGTGCAATCTCTCGTTACGGACGTTTCAGTCCAATCTATCGTTTAGGCGATGGTGGTGCAGGTGTAACTGCAAGTTTCGAGGCTAGTGATAATCTGACCTTGAGCGCGGCTTACTTATCACCCAATGGAAGTAGTCCAGAAGATCCCAACGGTGCTTTCAATGGTTCTAATGCCGTTTTCGGTCAAATAGATTTCAAACCAAGCGATTCCTTTAATATCGGTTTTACCTATGCTCGTGCTTATCAGAATGATAGCGATAATGATATTACCACTAACAATATCAATCTAACTGGTAGTACCGGTAGCGATTTAGCGCAAAACCCATTTGGTGGTGCAGCAACTACATCTAACAATTACGGTATTCAAGCCGCATTTAAGCCTTCTTCAAAAATCACTGTTGGTGGCTGGGCTGGTTTAGCTGACGCTACAGCAGTTTCTGGTATTAACGATGGTGCAGATGCTGACTTGTTCTACTGGGGTGCTCATGTTGGAATTAAAGACGTTGGCAGCAAAGGTAGTCTCTTCGGTGTAATCTTTGGTCAACCCCCCAAAGTTACTGATAATGACATTGCTGCAAATGAAGATCCAGACACTTCATATCACCTAGAAACTCTTTACAAATTCCAACTTAACGATAAGATTGCAGTTACCCCTGGTTTATTGGTCATCTTTAACCCAGAGCACAACGATAACAACGATACCGTCTATGTAGGAACACTTCGTACTACATTTAAGTTCTAGATTTTTTTAGTTCTGGAATGTCAAATTCTAGAACTTACTATTGTTTTGATATTTGTCAAGCAAATATTTTGTTTGAGTATGCAACTACTGTTACCTCACTATTGGGTAGTAATAAGTAGTAATAAATAAATTTAAATTTAACCTGCTACTGCAGGTTTTTTTTTGGCTTAATAAATACTTCCTTATACAGCACTATGAAGGCATGTTAGGACATATATTAACCCTAAAAGCTATACACATTAGGCTTATGTCCTACGGACACGCTATGCTAATGACTTGCGCGTAGCGCTATAACCGCCTTGAAATAAATGATACTGTTGGCCAATTCATGTAGGGTTTAACCCCCCAACCTAAAAACCTTGATTCTGCCTTATTTCTACGTCCTGGAATAAATTATGGGCTAATATGCGGGCGTGGGTTTCAAGAGACTGGAATCCAGGAAATTAATACAAGTTATATGATGTCCGCTTAATTACTTATGAAAAAATATGTTTGTAGTAGCGCTTTAGCGC